>Ga0105053_10000020_pt1 | contig 149969 bp, 129 predicted proteins | sample BON01_FD_78093 | JGI IMG/M metagenome (GOLD analysis project Ga0105053, IMG submission 78093) | Freshwater microbial communities from Lake Bonney liftoff mats and glacier meltwater in Antarctica - BON-01 | ecosystem: Environmental > Aquatic > Freshwater > Ice > Glacier meltwater | place: Lake...
ATATGGTTGGTATTTATCCAATCTAGTAGCATTCATTAGTTTAAATCTGTTTACAAAAATAGACCTGCAAATTTGGCTTGATAAGCCCTTTGAAGAGCACATTGAACCACCACCTATATCAATACAGGGGGTTCTGTTTTAAAAAAATGCATTTTTAATGATGAAAACCACTAGAATCAGTCTACTTTTTTTATTTTTGATTTATTTAGGACGCTATTGGTTTAAAATATTAATTAGACGTTAAGATTTTTATGAATATCATTCAAATAGGAAATCTTAAAGAAGTTCAATTGGTTACTATTTTGGACCCTTTTACAAGTTATTCCAAGTTAGACAACAACCCACAAAGTGCTGATTTTGTTAACATGTACTTTGATTTGGTAGAAATAAAAAAACAAGGATTCCAAAGCATAACCAATAATTATCAAGACATCGAAATAATTCAAAAGCTCTATAGAAAGACGAATTTGGAGTTAGTAGAGACTTTTTCTCAGCGACCGCAGGCGAAACCAATAAAAAGGGCATGTTGGAGTGGAGTAAATACATATTCAACCGACTTAAAATAGATAACCTAGCATTATTTCAGGTAGAATTTAAGTATTAAACATGTTGCGTTAATAACTATCAATCTCTCTCATCTACAGCTCGTTTTTGAACACTATTTTAGAGGTATGAAAGTTCACTTTATAGCCATTGGAGGAAGTGCCATGCACAACATGGCAATTGCATTGCACAAAAAAGGATTTACCATTAGCGGGTCTGATGATGAAATATTTGAACCTTCAAAAGGAAGGCTTAAAAAGTATGAGCTCCTGCCAAAAAAAGAAGGCTGGAACCCCGGATTAATCTCAGCAGATTTAGATGCCATTATTTTAGGAATGCATGCTAAAAAGGACAACCCCGAATTGCTTAAGGCCCAAGAATTGGCTCTTAAGATTTATTCCTATCCGGAATATGTATATGAACAGGCAATAGACAAGAAACGAGTAGTTATTGGTGGTAGCCATGGGAAAACATCGATAACCTCCATGATTCTCCACGTGCTTCAAAAGCAAAATATGGCTTTCGATTATTTGGTAGGTGCTCAATTGGAAGGTTTTGAAACTATGGTCAGCTTTTCAAACGCACCCATTATGGTAATTGAAGGCGATGAGTACCTCTCCTCCCCCATTGATCGAAGACCTAAATTTTTATGGTATAAACCTCACATTGCCGTTTTAAGTGGAGTTGCTTGGGATCATATTAACGTTTTCCCAACTTTTGAAAACTACGTTGAGCAGTTTCACTTGTTTAAAGATACCATCGAACAAAATGGACTACTTACTTACTTTCATGGTGACGAGGAGTTGAAAAAAATAGCCAATGAATCTTCTACAATTCGACTTAAGCCATACACTACTCCAACTCATAGAATCGAGAATGGCATCACCTCAGTGGGCACTAGTAATGGCTGGTTAGCTCTTTCCATTTTTGGAGAGCACAACCTACAAAATATGATGGCAGCACTGAACGTATGCTTAGAGTTAGGAATTGAAGAAGTAGATTTTTACCAAGCAATTCAAAACTTTAGCGGTGCGGCAAAACGACTCGAGGAGATTGCCAGAAGTGAACAAACCGTAGTATATAAGGATTTTGCTCACTCTCCTTCAAAATTAAAAGCCACTAGCGCTGCAGTAAAAAAGCAGTATCCCGATAAAAAAGTTATTGCCTGTATGGAATTACATACCTTCAGTAGTTTAAACAAGACCTTCCTTCAAGAATATTCGGGCTGCATGAGTTCGACTGATGAAGCTATCGTTTTCTTTAACCCCAAAACAATTCAGCACAAAGGATTAGAAAATATCACAAAGCACGAGGTTAAAGCAGCATTTCTTCCGTCAAAAGTTACCGTATATGACCAAGCAGTTGAAGTTACTACTTATTTAAAATCTCAAAATTTAAAAAACTCTGTGGTCGTGTTAATGACCTCGGGAAACTTTGACGGATTGAATTTAAATGAATTTGCTAAAGAGTTGGTTTAAGCCTCGTTTCTAACTTTTCGAACAAAGAAGGTGATAAGCGACGAGTAGAAAGTCCCTAATATAATGAAACCAACAAGGGTAACTGTACTCATAAAGTAGGCAGAGAGGAAAAAATCTCCATTTTCTCGATGCTTGATTACGTTACTTTCTGTAGCACCATTTTCAATTGCAGTTTGTATTTGAGAGTTTAACTTACTTATTAAGTAGTCACTATCTATGTAGCTGTAGTACAAATAAGCAAACAATGCCATTAGTACTGAGTACATTCCTGCCACTTTCATACCACATTTCACATCAGCTATAAAAGATGTTTTGGACTTACTTAATTGCTTAAATAAGCGGATACTCACAAATATCCCTGTCATCATGACTAGTGGGTTACCAAAAAAATAGAAGTATTCCCACTTGGTGAATTGCCAATTTTGAATAAAAACCAACATTCGCAGAGACATGGAAACGACCAACATCCAAACAACTATAGAGAAATGCGTTTTCATGAATTAGCTATTCATCGAAACCAAGAATTCATCATTATCCTTGGTTCTTGACATTTGATTTTTCAAAAATTCCATTGCTTCAACTGGGTTCATATCTGCAATATGGTTTCGTAATACCCACATTTTTTGTGTTACCGTTTTACCCAATAACAGGTCTTCTTTTCTTGTTGAAGAAGAAATAATATCGATGGCAGGATAAATCCTTCTGTTTGATATTTTTCGATCCAACTGAAGTTCCATGTTTCCCGTTCCTTTAAATTCTTCAAAAATTACTTCATCCATTTTTGAGCCAGTCTCGGTTAAAGCTGTAGCTAAAATAGTTAAAGAACCCCCGTTTTCAATTTTCCGTGCTGCACCAAAAAATCGTTTTGGCTTGTGCAGTGCATTTGCATCAACACCACCTGAAAGAACTTTACCTGATGCTGGTGAAACCGTATTGTATGCTCTTGCCAATCTTGTAATAGAATCAAGCAGTATCACCACGTCATGACCACATTCTGTCATCCGTTTAGCCTTCTCTAAAACAATATTTGCAACCTTTACATGTCGTTCTGCAGGCTCATCAAATGTAGAAGCTATGACTTCTGCATTCACTGAACGTGACATATCTGTTACCTCTTCGGGTCTTTCGTCGATTAACAAAATTATCAAGTAAACTTCGGGGTGATTTGCAGCAATGGCATTTGCCACTTCTTTTAAAAGCGTTGTTTTACCCGTTTTAGGCTGTGCAACAATTAACCCTCTCTGTCCCTTTCCAATTGGAGTAAACAAATCAATTACCCTAGTTGATAAAGATTCTTCTTTGTGACCAGATAAATTAAATTTTTCAGAAGGAAAAAGTGGCGTTAAATATTCAAAAGGAACTCGATCTCTAACAAAACTTGGCTCTCTTCCGTTGATTTCAATTAACTTGATCAATGGAAAATATTTCTCCCCCTCTTTTGGCGGTCGAACAGTTCCTCTTACTGTATCTCCGGTTTTAAGGCCAAATAACTTTACTTGTGAAACTGACACGTAAACGTCATCAGGAGAGTTTAAATAGTTATAGTCTGATGATCGAAGGAAACCATAACCATCAGGCATCATTTCTAACACCCCTTCTGAATCTATAATCCCATCAAAATCATATTCCTGCTTTTTTGTTTTTTGTTGCTGAGCTTGTTTATTTTGATTGTTGTTGTTGTTGTTGTTTCCGTTTGCAACCTTCCCATTAGCGTTATCATTCTGGGTGTTTTTACCATTCTGATTTCCACCAGATTCTTTCGGCGCATTTTGATTGCTATTTGGCTGCTGAACCTTCGTTTCTACTTTCCTTTCAGCTACTTTAATTTCAGGCTTTTCCTTATCGGAATTCGCTTCTGAAAATAAATTAGCTTTTCTCTCTGCTTCAATTCTTGGTCTCACTTTTCTTTCAGAAGGAGCCTTTTTAGGATAGGCTATCTTTTTGGGTTGCTCGCTCACCTCTTCTTGCTTCACCTCTTCTACCTTAGTAGCAGGTTTTTGAGGAGTTTCCACCTTTGCTTTAGGTGCTTTGGGCTTTTTAACAGGTTTTGGCGTAGCAACTTTTTCTTCTTTATTGGTTGACCTAACAGCTTCAGGTAACACTGCTTGCTGGTCTAAAACTTGAAAAATAAGTTCTTCCTTTTTTAGTTTTTGAAATTTTTTAACCTCTAATTGCTTCGCAATTTCTTTTAATTCTATAACCGTCTTTTGGTTTAATTGAAGGATGTCGTACATGAAATGTTTTGTAATATGCTTGTTTTTAAGTAAAAACAACTGAAAATTTGGGAAAAGTGCATTTTATGTCTTAAGGTCTCAAGACAATGCAAGTATACATATATAAATTGAATTTTTACCTTTTCAATTTATATATGTTTTCAATTATTTCAACAACCTTTAAACCTTCTAGACTATTTGTGGTAACAGTTTTGTTTCCTTTAAGAGCATCTACTACATTTTGAATCACAAATTGATGGTTGGCTGCGCTGCCTTTGTATTTGCCATAATCATTTGGTGGCAAGGTATCTTCTAAAACTGGCTGCTCATAGTCTTTTATATGACAATAAACAATCTCATTCATGTATTGCCCTCCCACTTTAACACTGCCATTTTCACCAATAATGGATAGGCTACTTTCCATGTTCTGTCCATAAACTGCAGTAGAATAATTGAGACTTCCTGCGCCGCCTTTCACAAAATCAAACTGCACAATTCCAGAATCTTCAAACTCAGTAGTATGTTGGTGATTAAAATCGTAAAAACTTGCTTTAATGTTGGTAATGTCGCCAAACAACCAATACATCGTATCTAAAAAGTGACTGAATTGAGTAAATAAAGTTCCACCATCTTTGGCCAACTTACCCTTCCAATAGCTGGCAGCGCCTCCTTGGTAATACTCGTCATCTCTGTTCCAGAAACAATTAATATTCGCCATGTAAACTTTTCCGAGAACACCGCTTTCTACTACTTCCTTTAACCAACGCGAAGGAGGACTATATCTATTCTGCATCACACAAAAAACTCGTTTGTTAACTTTCAACGATTCGTGAATTACTTCTTCAGCATCCACTTTCGATAGCGTCATGGGCTTTTCAATCACCACATGTGAGCCATTTTTCAACGCAGCTATTGCTTGAGATGCGTGCAAAAAATTAGGGGTACAAATATTTACTACATCAGCAGGTATACCGGAGTCTATAAATTCTTCAATCGACTGAAATACAGGAACATTAAACTCCTCAGTTAGGCTATGTTCAATGTCTTTATTAATGTCAATTAATGCTACTAATTCCGTATCTTCATTTATCTTGACCATACTTGCATGGCGTTTACCAATTCTTCCGCAACCGACTACTGCAAATTTTATTTTTGCTGACATATATTTCAAATTAAATAGATTACAATATTAGTATTATTTGAAATGAAAAGTATCTTTGACTTTAATTAATGACCTATGAATATATTAGTAACAGGAGGAGCTGGATACATTGGTTCTCATACTTTAATCGAGTTAATAGATCAGAAAATAGGGAAACTATTCAGCATCGACAATTATCTTAATTCGGAGGAAAGCAATTACAATAAAATTGAAAAGATTACCGGTCAAAAAATCAATTACTTCAACATTGATTTAAAAGATAAGGAGGCGATAAAAGGTTTTTTAACCAGCCATGCCATCGATTCAGTGATTCATTTTGCAGCCTTAAAATCAGTTCCTGAATCAGTAGAGATTCCTCTAGAGTGCTATCAAAATAACGTTGGAGCTTTGTTAAACTTAGTTGAGGCAATGCATGAGAGCCGTGTTAATCAGCTCATATTTTCCAGTTCCTGTTCGGTTTATGGTAATCCTGAAAAACTCCCTGTAAACGAGAATACTCCTTTTGGACAAGCTGAATCACCCTATGCCCAATCAAAACAAATGGGAGAGAATATTTTAGAGGACTTTTGCAAAGCAAACAACGATTTCAAAGTTATATCATTACGCTATTTCAACCCTGCAGGAGCGCACACATCCGGGTTTATTGGAGAAGGCTTTACAAAAAGGCCGAATAACTTGGTGCCGTTGATTACACAAACAGCAGTTGGACTTCGAGATAAATTAATGGTTTTTGGAACCGACTACGCTACTAAAGATGGGAGTTGCGTGAGAGATTACATTCACGTAGTGGATGTTGCTCAGGCACATGTCAAAGCGTTAGATTATTTTAGTAAAATGAAAAGAAATTATGATGTCATAAACCTTGGAACAGGGAATGGCACCACCGTATTAGAAGTTATTGAAAGTTTCGAAAAAGCAAGCGGAGAAAAGCTAAATTATGAATTGGGTAAAAGAAGGACAGGTGATGTAGAAACAATCTATGCCGACAATTCCAAAGCAACAAGAGAATTGCAATGGAATGCAAATTTAACTATTCATGACATGGTTTCTACTGCTTGGAAATGGCAGAAAAATATGGACGTCTAACCGTGGTGGTATTTCTCTCCCTTAAGAATTGTAAATCCTCGATAAAGCTGCTCTAAAAAAATAAGCCGAACCATTTGATGCGTAAAGGTCATTTTTGACAATGCAATTTTATGATGCGCTTTATAATATACTTCCTCGCTAAATCCGTATGCTCCGCCAATTACAAAAACCATTTCCCTACTTGAAACATTTAGACCTTTCTGCAAGAATGTTGCAAACCCCTCAGAATTAAACTGCTTTCCCAATTCATCTAATAAAATTAAGTTGGCAGAAGAATCTAATTTTGACAGAATTAATCTCCCCTCTTCAAGTCTTAATAACTCAGGACTTAAGTTCTTTTTTTTAATTTCTAGATACTCAACACTCACTTTTGCGTAGTGCGAAAGCCGATTCAAATAACCCTCGTATAACCCTTTAATTTGTTGATCCGAAGTTTTTCCAATACAAAGAAATCTAATTTTCATTGGCTGCTCTAATAAGTTTCAAATATAAGCCCGATTGAAAGCCTCAAAAAGTTTAATTTTATTGAATGAAAAACTTTATGTTTCTCTTTTTGATTATTATTTCTGTGCAACTTGCTGGGCAAGGTAACAGTGAGCCATCTAGCTCGCTAAAAAACAACAAAATAGATCAATTCACATCATTCTTCAATACCACAATTGATTTAAACATTCCTTCTGCCAAAGCAAATTACAGTGACAACCAAGCCAAAATATTAGTTCAAAACTTCTTTCAGGAAGCCAAAGTAAAGCGGTATACAGCTCAGCACAACGGTGGTGGAAATGGAAGGCCCTACTATGAAATTGGGAAACTTGAGACAGAAAGAGGAAATTATAGGACGTATTTATTGTTTCAAAAAAATAATGAAACGATAACAATCATTGAGTTTCGAATAGAACAAGAATAAAGACATTGAAAGAATACACTCCGCTTATTGCGCAAGCGCTCTCTGAAGACATTGGAACTGGCGATCACACCAGTTTATCTTGCATTCCAAAGGATGCTCAAGGTAGGGCTCACCTCTTGGTAAAGCAGGAGGGTATTTTGGCCGGCATTGAGGTTGCTATGGAGGTTTTTAGGGTAGTTGATAGTGATTTAAAAATAGAACTTTTTATAACAGATGGAACTGAAGTAAAGTATGGGGACATCGCATTTATTGTTGAAGGAAAATCTCAATCGATCGTAATTGCTGAGCGTTTAGCCTTAAACTACCTACAGCGCATGAGTGGGATTGCCACTCATACCTCCTATTTAAAGAGTTTGATTGGTCCGCTAAAAACCAAGCTATTGGATACTAGGAAAACGACCCCGAACAATCGAATATTTGAAAAAATGGCCGTTAAAATTGGAGGTGGTGAGAACCATCGATTTGGCTTGTATGATATGGTGATGATTAAAGACAATCATATCGATTATGCCGGTGGTATACAGGCAGCAATTTCGAAAACAATAGCGTATTTAGCTGAAAATAAAATTGACATCAAAATAGAGATAGAAGCACGAAATATGGGGGAAGTTGAAACTATCCTAAACTCTGAAAAAGTGGATCGTATCATGTTAGATAATTTTAGCTATGCCGATCTGCGAAAAGCGGTTGCTTTAATTGGAGACTACGCAGAAACCGAAGCGTCTGGAGGAATTACGCAAGATACAATAGCCGACTATGCAGAATGCGGAGTAGACTTTATTAGTGTCGGTGCGTTAACGCATCAAATTAAGAGCTTAGATTTAAGTTTAAAAGCGATTGACTAAATGTTTGAACGCATAAAAAGTAAATTCCTAGCCTTACAAGTTGTTCAGAAAACAATTCGAATTTCGAAAACTCTAATCGTACCTGGCTTTGATAAGCTACCAATTTACTACGTTGCTATATTTTTTGTTAAGGGAATTCAAAAGGGCTTGTTGGACACAAAAGCTTCGTCCATGGCATTTCGGTTTTTTATGGCACTTTTTCCAACGTTAATCTTTTTGTTAACCCTTTTACCCTACATCCCAATTCCAGATTTCAAACTCGAATTACTCAAATTATTGGAAGATTTATTACCAGATTCAGGCTATCTTTTTGTTGAATCTACGGTGGTAAATTTAGTTAGCAATGGCGACGGAGGATTACTGTCTTTTGGTTTTTTGTTCGCTATATTTCTCGCTACCAACGGGATAGATTCTATGTTACTTGCCTTTGAAGATAGTTTTAACAGTACCTATAACCGGAACTTTTTTCACAAGAAGGCCCTTTCAGTTGTACTACTTTTTATTCTTACATTACTTATAATCATAGCAATAGCAGCCATTCTCTTCTCTGGATATTTGGTAAACTTTGTCTTAGAGAAAGGCAGTGTTACCTCTATTTTACTATTGGCCGGAAAATGGATTATTATGGCAGCTTTATGTTTTTTTGCAATCTCCTTCATTTACTATATTGGAGGCAATCGTAAGTTGCGATGGCGATTCTTTTCGGCAGGTTCAACTTTAGCTACCTTGATGGTATTAATTGTTTCTTTCGGCTTTGGTTATTACGTAGATAACTTTGCCAATTACAATAAAATATACGGCTCAATTGGAACCATCATCGTAATCATGCTTTGGATTTATTTTAACTCCTATGTTTTACTTGTGGGTTTCGAATTGAATGCAAGTATTCAACAGGCAGGAAGCATAAAAGCACTTGAAGATAAAATTGAAGAAGATGCTATTATTTAATTAATCCTACCTTCTTAAGCGTGCTATCTATAAGAACGTTAATATCTTCAGATATTTTAAAAAAGTATATTGGCAATCCCAAACACAGAGTCACAATTACTGACCGATATATTGTATCGATATACATATTACTTACATGAGGCAGAAAACTTCCGATGAGAAATGATGCAGTTAAAATTCCTGACAACCATACGGTTTTTATAGTAAACGGCTGTATACCAAGCTTTACATAAATATAGTAAGATCTTACTATGTTAAATATAACTATTGAAATGGTTGTGGCCAATGCAGCACCTTCAATTCCCATCCAGTCTATCATAACCCAATTTGAAATAATTGTAAAGATTACTAGGACGAATGAACTATAACTATCAAACCTGTAATACTTTGTAATGTTTATTATCTGATTATTTACACCAAATAGTAAACTTAAAACCCTACTTAAACCGAGTAAAAAGAATACCCACTTACCTTCAGAATAAATTTCTCTTTGAAGTTGAAAAAAATTATCGATACTTGACCAAATAAGTATGAAAATAGCTGCTCCGATTAAGAATTGATTGATTGCAGTTTTCTTGTACAAATTATCTATCTCAAGCATATCTTTTTGCTTCCAACTGTGCGATATAAGAGGGAGTGTAATGTTTGCAATGGCAACTGCCGGCACAATTATTAATACCGTTAAAAACAATGAATTAGTATACACAGCAACAGCTGATAGCCCAATAAAATACCAAACCATTAAAGCGTCTACCTTTGTTACCAAAATGGAAGAAAAATTAGAAAGTATTGAGAAAAAACTGTAGTTATAAAATACTCTTCTTAATCTCTTGTTAAAAAAACCAAGATCAATCGAAAATGTAAGATATTGTTTTCTATAAAGGTAGGTAAGATAAATTAAAATATTGATCAGATAACTAGTTACAAAAGTACTTATAAAGACTTCGAAATTGAAAATATCAAAGAAGTAAGCTAGAATTATAATTGTGATGAATACCCGGTGAATAACATTTTTTACAAGTGCAGTGACGACTGTGTTCGACCTTGCTTGAAGATAACTTTCTAGGAGACCATTAATCAACAATAAAAACGATAACGGGAAAATTACCCAGAAATAATCTGCAAAAAACTTAGATTCTGAATTATAAGAACTTAGCAAATCATTTTTAAACACCAACAGAATAATGGCGATTACTAAGAAACCAACAATAGACGTTAACAAACTAATTAAAAGTAACCCTCTGTCAGATTTTGAATTTGTTTGAAAGAAAGGAAGGAACTTTACCATTGCTTTGAAAACGCCTAGGTTCGCAAACTGAGAATAAACTACTGCAATATCTAAAAGCACGTTCCTCAAACCTAATTCGTCCGGAGTTAGCAATCTATTCATAAAGATAGCTACGTTTAAGAACCCGAGTAGAACTCCTAAATAACTTAATACAGCAGATAACGACGCTTGTCTTACAACTATTCCCAATTTACATCAATAGGTTAATTTCATCATTTCCTAATTTCAATTATCTCTTTTACTCGTGATGCAGCCAAACCGTCATCTTTGAAAAAAAACTGTTTCACAAAATAATCATGAGCTTCTGGATCTACACTAATCTCTGCACTCTCCAGAATAGCCTTTAATGATTCTAATCCTTGAATCGAAATACCTACTTTATACTTAATATATCCTATCAAGTCTTGTTGTAAATAATCTAATACAAGCATGGGTTTTTTATAACAAACAAACTCCGACCCTACAGTAGAAAAACTATTTACTAAAATAGCACATTTCTCGAAATGTATTTTTAAATCAGAATACCGATCTATAATATAATTAGAACAACCAAGCTTTTTTGCAGTTTCTTTAAAGAAGTCATCTGTTCTTTCCGCAGGATGAGGCCTAATAACACAAAGATATCTGTCTTTATAATACTCTGAAGCAATTAAAACATCTTCCAGCATTCTGGTTCTCAGAGCTAGATCACGCTGTGGTTGGGAAGCATACAGTATTATTTTTTTTGTTGTTTCTAGTAATTTATTACTCCTTCTATTATCTGTTACTTGCGAGATTCTACCTACCGCAGATACTTGATTCCGATTGTAGCCCCCTTTGCTAGTTAACAAATCAGTAAAATATTCTCCCCAAGTAAACGTGATATCGGGAAGAAATGGTTTGTGTTTATAATTTGCATACATATAAGCAGGATGTAAATCGTGAATTGTTCCGTGTTGAAAACCATACACCTTTACTCCATTACGTTTTGCTGCAAATTGAATAACTTTTTGCTGCGGACTGTTTTCGTCGCTAAGCAACGACCCTGTTATTTTATTATTTTTCTTAAAAAAAAGATTGAAAGACTGGTATCTTATATAGTAAAGTAAAAAACTACTCTTACTCGACCAAAATAACTGACTTATTACTTTTTCATTACTCGATAATTGCGATTTATCTTTAAATAATTTTGCTGTAGTTTTAATTGATTGTAAGAATATAGGTATGTGATTTATCCATCTGAAAGATATAATATATGAAGCTAATATTCGGTCAGTATTAGACTTCATTTCATTCACTATGACTTTTGATTTTTCGTGATCTTTAAAAAGATTCCTGATTAAGACTTTGCTATAATTATCCTCTAAGATTCCAAACCTTTTATCTTTTCCGTCAATATTATCACTAGGGTTGGATAAAATAATAGAACCCTGTAACCTTATTTTCTTGAAGCTTATATGCGATAGAACATAAAAAAATTCCTGTATAAGTTCCTTTGCTCCTTCTGCTTTTTCAATATTCTTTAAAGTTGCTAACTTCATAGACGAATCTGGATAAAACCACTGTAATTTTTTATCGTTTGTTAAGATTATTCCGTCAGGGTGCTTCTTAAGAAAAATATTAATTGCCTCTAATTTTAGTTCAAAATTTCGATACCTAAAATACAATCGAAATTGTTCTAGGAACCAGATATCAAAATCTAATTGGTCTCTTATTATTTTAAATTTGTCAAATGATTTATTGTAAAATTCGCCTAATTCTCTGAAGGTTCGGTAATTTATTTCTTTTTGAACTTGTTTCCCAATTTCAATTGAAATTGCACCATTCTGCTGGTTGCCACTATAAATTGAAGAATAAATTTTCTCAAATTTCTGTGGTTTTTCTACGTCCCCGTCTATGTAGTAATTCATTTATTAATAGTCACTATAGGTTCAACAAATTGAATCAAAATACTCTAACAAGTTGCCTTCTCTCTTTAATATTTCAATTACAAAATCTCGAAATGCTCCTTCTCCTCCATTTGTAGGTATAATTGCGTGAACTATTTCCTTCGTGTAATTTGGAGCTGACTGAGGACAAGCCGAAAAGCCTACCTTTTTTAACAAATCAATATCATTTATTTCGTCTCCAATAAATGCAATATCACTGTAAGTCAACCCTTCATCGACTAAAATTTTTTCAACTAATGCTACTTTATCTTTTATTCCTACGTGGCAATTTTTAATTTTTAATTTCTTTGCTCGATTTCTAACAGCGGTCGAATTTTCTCCAGAAATAATATACAACTTAATACCTGCTTTCTTCGCCAACAGCACTCCAACACCATCAGAGGTGTTAAATTTTTTGAATTCTTCTCCTGACTCAGAGTAAAACATGCCTCCATCAGTCCAAACTCCATCTATATCCGTAATTATTAACTTAACTGACATCTTTAGGATAAATTAATTCGTTGACTTCAATTTTATTTTTCACCTTCTTGCCAATAACTTCTTGTCGGTTAACCCATTTCACCCCATCACCTGGAGACAATAAGTGGAGGTCCTCCTCCTGAATAACATGCCCTACTTCTAAAGTTCTCAATGAAGCAATTGATCGTTCTAATTTATTTTTAGCATTTATTGTGTCAGGCTCAACACAAATCTCTTTTTTACCAAGCGAGTCTTCCATTAATCTAATATCTCGAATCATTCGCCATAACCCCTCAGGTCCAAGACTTCCTTTCTGGTCCGTTCCCTTCATTCCGCGATCAATAGTGATATGCTTTTCAATTACTTTAGCGCCTAAGGCCACAGCAGCAGTTGATGCAGAAATTCCGATTGTATGATCTGAGTAACCGATGGTGTAATGTGGATACTTATCAATTAAGTAACAAATTGTATTTAAGTTAACATTTTTAGGCTGCGTTGGATACTGAGAAACACAATGCAAAATTGTAATCTCATTATGATGTTTCGAAATAGTATTAATCGCGTCATCCAATTCTTTTTGTCCGGCCATGCCGGTAGAAACAATAATTGGAATTTTAGTTTCGGCCAAAGCATTCAAGAGCGGCAAATTTGTTAAATCTCTGCTAGCAACCTTCAAATAATCAGGTGTAAAATGATCTAAAATTGACAAACAACCTATTGAACAAAGGGTTTCAACAAAATCAAACCCTAAACTTTTAGCATATTTATAAACCTCAAAATGCTCTTCGTCTGAAAGCTCTAAAAATGCCCTGTGCTCACCATAAGTTTTGCCAAATGAGTTTTCATTATCATAAGGTGCAGCCATTTGAGAATTAGTCAACTCCTCTGTCAAGTCTCTTTTCGTCAACTTAACTGCATTCATTTTAGGCAATTCTGAACCAAATAACTCGTCAATAATGGGCTTGTTGGCCAAATCTATAATGACTTTAGCAATGTCGACAGAACCGTTATGGTTTTGCCCAATTTCTCCTATAATATATGTCATGATATCATTTTATTCTTCCGTACAAAATAGTCTTGATTTCCTAATTTATCTATAAATTCAGACAACAAAACTGATTCTCCTTCCGGTAATTTAATTCTTTTGTTTTCGTCTTCTCTGTGCAGAAATTGATGATTTACAACAATGTCTTTAATTGTTATATCATGTGACTTATTAACTCCTACTGCATCTATTAATTGCCTTGCATTATCTAAATCTTTTTGATAATCAACTGACAAATTAATGAATCTCAAATCTTGAACTTCAGAAGTAACATCTATGCACCCTTTTTTTGCGTCACTATCATTTAACACAAAAAGAGTAAGGTATTCTGAGACCAAAGGGTTGTCCATTTTTAGATACAGTTGCCATAAATATTTAGTCGAAAACAATTCAGCAGACACTCCAAAAGGCACACCATTGACCCTCACATAGTCTAAATCATTTTCTATTAACAATTCTAGCATTTCGTTCATTAAGCCAATATCTGTTAATGGATTATCACCCGTTACCCGATAAATAGAGCCAAACTCCTCTTGTAAGCTCAATTCCAGCATTCTATCGATAACAGATAATGCGTCACCTGCAAAAGCCTTGTAATTATTTTTCTTCCAAATTTCTAATAATTCCTTATCTTCATTTAAGTCCGACGTTGCTAAAAATGTTTTTATTCTTGAATCAGCAGTATTTAATCTCTTATGCAAGAAATCTAGCATAAAGGTATCTGCAAATGGCGTTAGTACTTTTCGTTTTAATCTTTTTGATTTAAGTCTAGCGATTAAGGAAACACCACAATTAGACTTATCAAAGCCATCAATTTTAGAAGTTAAAAAATCTGCTCCACTGTTTGCTCTTTTAAAAGAACCATCGGGTAAATATTTTTTGTACATAATATCTCTGTACCCTAACTCAGTCTTGTTCGGATGTTTATTTTCGATTCCAAGTGCTTGCTTATAATGCTGAACAGAAGCAACCATTTGCTTAAATTCCAAAGGGTAAAGAGAAACTTGATAGTCAAAATTTCTATTATTTCTAGTCCTAGTAATATGCTTTTCTAAGTAACCACACCCCTTTGCAAGCACCATAAGCGGAATAGTGGAAATATCTAATGAGTGATCGGCAAACCCAATCTCAATATCAGGAAACTGCCCTTTCAAATAATCTATAGAGTTTAAATTTAATTCTTCTATTTCTGTTGGATAGTTACTAAACCCATGAATTAAGCATTCCACTTTATCTCCAATCATTCGAAGTGCAAAATTAATTTCCAATTGCGTTGCGCATTGGGTCTCTAAAATTAACCTAACATCATCTTTACCTTGCAAAAATTCAAGCATAGGTACATTGGTTATATCAGTTGCATGAAGTTTCAAAAACTTCATTCCACGATTATAACAATAATTCAACGAATATAAATCAAGAACACAGGGAATTACTTCTAAGTTCTCTTGTAAACACCAGTCAAAAACATGATCCCACTCTTCAAAGTTTAATGTATTATTTTTATATAACTCATACTTCGCATAATCTTTTGTACAGAAGTCATCTACATTCATGACCTGCACAGTAAAATAATCTGCTCCGGTATCCTTTGTGTCCTTCGCAAGTTCTAACAAGTAATCAACATCACCATTATGGTTAAATGCACTTTCTGCAATTATTCTCATTTACAATTAAATTTTAAAATTCCTTACAACCACAAACTTACCTATTAATCTTGAGGGTAATTCCTCCAGGAGATACAAGGTTTAACTTCAAAAACAACCATTTTAAACTCTGTAAAACAAATTCAACAATTACGACAGGCCATGTTATTAATCTTGTTACTAAAGATTTAAGAAAATTTCCATGTTTATCTTTTGAGAAAAACTGCTTTGTAGGTGTATTGCTAAACCAAGGCGTTGAATAATAACCAATCTCGTAGTTTTCATTTGAGATTCCCATTTGCTCGATAAGACTATCAAAGCTCTTCTTCGAGAATGAATATATGTGCCTTGGTGAATCGCAATGCCAGCTCCTAGTAAACCATATTTTTGCAGACTTTATTATTCCATTTGATGGGATACCTCTAAAAACGTAATCCCTAACCGAAATAAAAGGATTAAAATAAGTTTCGGTATTCGAAGTATTTGGAGTTTTCAAAATCAAGGTACCTCCAACTTCTAACTTCTTATACAGTTTTGTAATAAACTCCAATGGATTTTTAATGTGTTCTATTACATTATATGAAAAAATAAAATCAAAATTTCGTTGGCAAGTCTCTATTTCTAAAATCATTTGGTCGGACTTCATGCCAAAGTTATTTTTAGTGAACTCAATAGCCTGCTGATCTATATCGTAGTAAAAAGGAGCTAGCCCTAAATCAGTTACAGCTTTAAAAACAATTCCCGTACCTCCTCCATAATCAAGAAACGTTTTATTCATCAACGTCTTGTCATCTGCAGATAGGTTAAATAAGTACTTCAGTTCCTTTTTTCTATTCTTTGGTTCCTTCTCAATTCCAGATAACTTAGGTTGCTTAAATAAGAAACCTTGATAAAATTGTAAAAGCTGTTCATCTGTTGGCAACGGTTGTGCATATACCAACTTGCAATTATTGCATTTAAAAATCTTAAAAGAATCCCAGTCAACTACCTCTGCTATCCTGCTATTCTTGCAAATCGGACAATTTTTCATAATTATTCATTCCATAATGTCAATCTCAAAAATACGGTTATCTCTCAAACCAAGATATCCTAATTTGGAAATAAAAGAATGTATCTACTAAATTGAAAACCATTAAATTTCAGTTTATTCGATTTGCTATTACCAATAGCAAATGCATTTAAAAAGTCAATTCATTCTTTGTAACTAAATGCCAAAATGAGGTAATTACGAGATTATAGAATAAGTAAGGAAAACGCTATTGGCATGATGTTATTAGGTTTAATTACCGAATTACAAATCTTTATGTTAGAACTTGAGCTTTTGTAGAGGGAGTAACACCATTTAAGAAAGTTAAGCTAATTATCAGAAATCCAATTTTCCTATATCTTCTGCTATTTGTCTTGATATTTTCTCGCTTGAAAACACTGTTAAATGGTTTCCATCAGTGTAGGTATACTCATCGGAATCTTCTGAATAATCTAAATACCCGGAGCACATAGAAACAGCCTCTTTTATACTTTCTTCAAAGTTTGAATCAAATTCTTTTTCTAACCTGAAAAGTTTTGCATGAATTGGCAACCTCACTAAATATACTCTTCCATGCCTTTTTAAGGCTTCTATTGTTCTTAACAGGTAAGCTATTCTGTATGTTGAATACTTACTGTTTTGGGCTAATTCAGTATAAGCTACTACATTTTTTTCAATTTTTTCAACAACCACCTTTTCACTTTGATTGGTAGAAACCTTTAACCAACCATCTTCACTAACTTCTGTCCAAGAACCTGAAGTCGTTCCAACCTTATCTTTTACAGCATTTAATGCAAAGTTCTCAGCGTTTTTTAACAATATATTACCCCATCCTTTGCTGTACTTTTCAAACATATATTCCAAATTCGGCTTTCCGTTTACTTGATCTAACCCTCGCAAAACGCTAATTGAATCATATAGAGTTATTCTTTCGTGTTTTAATTCTATAATTGACCAAAGTAAGACAGAAGTTATAAATACCCCATCGGTTGAATTAGTATCCAGTTTGGATAAAATTGATTTGTAATAAACCTCCCCAAAAGGGCTGTTATTAAGGCTAAATGCATAGTTATAAATCCGCTCATCTTTATCTAAGTCCAATTCAGAATTTATAAATAATGGATTAAACCATTATAAGATATTGACTTACAAATAATTATATATTTAAATTTTGGAGAACTAACCTTTTCATAAAAATTATCAGTTGTTCCATCTGCAACTAATACAAAAGGAAATTAGCTGCCGCGAATAGCATAAGAAAAACCGAAAGCTTAAGCAGGAATTTCTTTATATTAAAATTTAAAATAGATAAATTAATCTGCTCCAAAATTGCTAAAAGTTACAATTAAAAAAGTAATTACAAAATAAATTGACCAACGATGTTTCAAGGAAAAGTCTTGAATTTCTAAAAAATGAGCTTTGTTTCTTTGAATCCAATCTACTACTAATAGTAATAAACTAAAAACCAAAACATTTAGCATATTTTGCTTTGGAGAAATAAACGTTGGGATAGAGAATATTGAAAAATCAATTAAACTAAAATAATACTCAATTGCTAGAGTCATATTAACAGCCTCGAACATAATGAAGGTAATCGTTACAATACCAAAAGTCTTTAGCATATTTAATAATTCGTCAGCAGCAGAAAACCTTGAATTCCTTTTCCTTTTATTCTTCTTTAATAGTTTTCCACTCCATATCAATGGCGTAAATAAAAGCCCATAGATAAAACCAAAATTGATAAAAGTCCAATTAGCTCCATGCCAAATACCACATATTATAAAATTGATAATAATAATAGCTGCAATTAAGCCTCATTTACCTTGATATCTGAACGCAATACTCAATGGCGTAAATACATATTCAGTTAACCAATTAGTTTAGCGCCTTAAAAGTTCGGAGTAGTATTTTAAATTTCATATAATACCTTTAAGATATGAAATGCAAGAAATGGAGTGTAAAAGAGAAACTAGAAATTCTATCTACTTCAGAAGAACTTGGGATAGTAGAATCCTGCCGTAAATATGGTGTTAGTACAGGCACTTTTTACAGTTGGAGGGAGAAGTATGATACCCAGGGAGAAGTGGGTCTAAAGTAAGCTATGATAGCCGGAGTAAAGAGTTAAAACAAGCAGAAGAGGAAAATAGGATTCTGCGTAAATTACTTAGCAATAAAGAGATTGAATTAGAGATTCAACGTTAATTATTAAAAAAAGTTTGGAACATCGGATCCAAAAAAGATTTAGTCAACCAAATTTATATTAAATACAATTTAAGTAAAAGCAATATAATTAAGACGTTAGGTCTAGTTCCTAGTAGTTATTACCGGACACCTAGCTTTGGCAAAAAAGGCAACAAACCCAGTGAGTTTACTTTTAATACTTCTAAAGGATGGGTAAATCAAGAAGAGGTTGTCAAGTCTGTTAAAGCTATTCTTAGTCATGAATTTATAGACTGTGGATATCGTATAATGTCAGCTAATTTGAAAAAGGATGGTTATTTAATTAATCATAAAAAACTTTACAGAATTGTGAAAGAGGAGGGTTTGTTAAATATTGAAAATCGGATAGATAGAAGTGGTTCAGGTAGGAAATTTGTTAAATTCAGAAAAGTAAAGACTTCTAGTCCTTTTGAATGTTTATAAATAGATATAAAGATGGTATGGATACCGAGCTGCGGTAAAAATGCTTATTTATTATACGTAATTGACGTTCATACTAGAAAAATACTAGGAGACTATTTTTCTTTTTCAGTAAAGCAAAACAAGGTAATTGGGCTGCTCTCTAATATACTTATGGACTATCAATATCCTGACAATATAGTTATCAGGAGTGATAATGGAAGTCAATTTATAGTAAAAAGTGTCCATGAATATTTAGGCCTATTAGGTGTTCAACAAGAGTTTACACATATTGTTACACCAGAAGAAAATGCTCATATTGAAGCATACCATGGAATACTAAAAAAAGAACTATTTCAAAGAATCGACTATAGAACCTTTGGAGAAGTAGAAACGATACTGAAAAGATATGTAGCTTTTTACAACGATACTAAGCTGCATGAGCTATTAGGTAGGGTAACACCAATGGATAAATGGAACCAAGACAAATATCTAATTTTAGCTAATAAATTAACCGCATAATTAATAATTGAAATTTAAAAGAATACTCTTGTTTTATAGGGGTCAAAACATAATCGATTTGAACTGAAAATGATCTTTTTTTGCTACTTTTTTAAGCTCTTGAAAACTATACACTTGAATTTGGTTGTTTTGACTTTAGACTTTTTATATTTTATACTATTTGACTCTAAAAGTTCGCAATTTTATTGAACTAAATTGATTGAATTTTGATTACTTTGTGACCTAAATATATTTTCATTTGAAAAAAGTTTTAATCATATCTTATTATTGGCCACCAAGTGGAGGTTCGGGAGTTCAAAGATGGATGTATTTCGCAAAGTATTTATCTGATTTTGGATATCACCCGGTTATATTGACTGTTAATCCCGAAAAAGCATCTTACAAGAATACTGATAGAAGTTTTGCTGAAAAAGTTAAGCATGTTGAAGTTCATACGTCGACTACTTTCGAACCGCTTAAGTTGTATTCTTTTTTAACCACAGGAACTTCAAGTAAAGGAATACCTCAAGGACATGCCGGAACCAACAAAAAGGGACTTTTAAGTAGGGTTGCCTCCTACATTAGAGCCAACTATTTTATACCTGATGCAAGAGTCGGTTGGAATGGTTTTGCCATAAAAAAGGCAAAAGAAATTATCGAGAACCAAGACATTTCGTTAATTATTACAACTGGCCCCCCTCAATCCAGCCACTTAATTGGACTTGCATTAAAAAAAACAAATCCTACGTTAAGATGGATCGCAGATTTTCGAGACCCTTGGACAGATATTTATTACAACAAAGAATTAAATAGAACTGCCAAAGCCAAGAAACGAGATACTGAGTTAGAACTCGAAGTACTGTCTAATTGCGATCAAGTTTTAACCGTTGGGTTCAAATTAAAAGAGATGCTTCAGCGTAAACTAGGGGCCAATTCCGATAAGTTTTACCATATTTATAATGGATATGACTCAACACTCATGGACTCCATTCGACCACCAAGAGAAGATTGGTTTGAAGTAACCTTTATTGGTTTACTAACACCAAGACAACCCTACCAGGCCATTGTAGATATTTTAAAAGCATTTATAGACCAAACAGATACTCCAAATTTTAGAATTAGGCTAGCAGGAAATGTTGCACCAGAAATAATAGATACATTCAATCAAACTTTTTCAACAGATAGAGTTATATCTGAAGGATATATTGAACATAAGGAAGCAATATTATTAATGAAAAAATCGGATTTACTTTTAAACATTCTTGCAGAAATGGAAGGCAGTGAAATTCTCATTTCAGGTAAGCAAATGGAGTACATTGCAACCGGAAATCCAATATTATGTATTGGGAATACAAAGGGTGAGTCTGCACATATTCTAAAAGACATAAAAAATGCAAGAATCTTCGAAAAAAATGAACTTGCTAAATCAGTTGCATTTGTTAACGATATCTATGCTGCCTGGAAGCTAGGTACCCCGTTAAGAAATGATGTAAAAAATGCAGATATTACAACTAAAAGCAGGTACGAAACCACTCGCCAATTATCAAAATTATTAAATAATAAATAATATGTTTAGCCAAGTAAAGACGGTACTAATTCTAGCTCCACACCCCGATGACGCAGAGTTCGGATTAGGAGGTACGATATCGAAATTAATTGAATTAGGTAAAGATGTTCACGTTGTTGTTTTCAGCAATTGTGAAGAGTCAACACCTACAGGATTTGAGATTGGCAGTATAGAAAAGGAGCTGTACGAATCCTGCGCTTTTCTTAAAATAAAAAAAGAGAATATTCACATGCTTGATTTTAAGGTAAGGCATTTCCCGGCTAACCGTCAAGAGATTTTAGAGGAATTGGTTGTACTAAGAAACAAAATTAAACCAGACTTAGTTTTCCTTCCCTCTTCGAGCGACATCCATCAAGATCATAAAACAATTTATGAAGAAGGTATTCGTGCTTTCAAATTTTGTTCACTAATGGGCTATGAGATGCCTTGGAATAATTTTGGATTTACTTCTTTTGTATTTGTAGTTCTATCACCCGAACACTTGCAAACTAAAATTGATGCACTTAATTTCTATGAAACTCAAAAACATAGGAGTTACTCCAATTTAGATTTCATAAATTCACTTGCAATACTTCGAGGAAAACAAATTCAAGAAGAATACGCCGAATCATTTGAATTAATTCGATTCACACACCATCTTTAGACTTATGCTAGAAATTAGAGAAATTGTTAGTCACTTCGAAGCGAAAAACTACCAAATTATAAGAGGTAAATTAGCAGATGACACAAAAGTAATTAATGGCCCTAGGGCTATTGAAGAAGCAAAAGAGTCTCATTTCTCGTTTATTTCACTAAAGCTAGCTGCCAATTTTAATGAAATAATTGCTGCAACACAGTGTAAAATAATTCTTTTAGAAAATGGCCTAATCAATGAAGATGAGGAGATTATTTTACCAGAACATATCGTTTTTATAATCACTGACTCGCCGAAGCATGATCTTATTGAGTTTTGTAAGAAATATTTCCCCTTGAAGACCAACAGTGGAGAAACGCAAATACATCCAAGTGCTTGGGTGGATAACGACAGTGAGATTGGTAAAGGGAGTAGTATTGAACCAAACGTGACAATTGAAAAGAACGTGACAATTGGAAAAAACTGTATCATCGGAGCTGGAACTGTTCTTAAAAGTAACACAATAATTGGTGACAATGTACTAATGGGCTCTTGTAACGTCATAGGAGGTGACGGATTTGGGTATGTTAAAAATGAAACAGATAACAGCTATGAGCAATTTCCACATTTTGGAGGAGTTGTTATTGAAAATAATGTTCACATTGGAAATAATACCTGTATTGATCGAGGATCACTAAAAGATACTATTATAAAAGCAGGAGTAAAAATTGACAACCTAGTTCATATTGCACACAATGTGGAAATTGGAGAAAACTCATTAATTATTGCCTGTGCCATGATTGCAGGAAGTGTGAGCATTGGAAAAAACACGTGGGTTTCTCCTAGCAGTACCATTAGAAATGCAATCACAATTGGGGACAATGCATTGGTAGGCTTAGGCAGCACAGTAACTAAATCTGTTGAGAATAATCAAACTGTACTGGGCAACCCTGCTTTACCGAAAGAAGATTTTTTACAGCTAAGAAAAATGCAAAATCAACTGTTTAAAAACAAAAAAGAGAAAAACTAGTAACAATCAATTAGTTATCCCCTCTAAAATCAGATTATATCCGGCTAAGTAGGAAGTCGTATTGGACGACTTCTCGTCATCATTCTATCGTTTTACAGCTTATTGTCTTGTTTTTTAAACATCCTAAACAATACAAATACAGTTCCGATCAATAATAATAAAGAAGATACAAGGCTAATGGCCTCTCCAATAAAGTAGGACCTTGGCTCAAACCTAAATTCAATCTCACCAGAACCCGCAGGCACCTTCATCCCTCTCAGAATATAGTTTACCTTAAAATATTTATCTTCTTTTCCATTCACGAACACTTTCCATCCATCTTTATAAAACACTTCAGAAAACACTGCAAACTGTTCTTGAGAAGTTTGATAGTTATACTTCATCACATTTGGCAAATAAGAGGCTAGAGAGATTCGATCAGTAGCTGTATTCGGCAAGTACACCTTGTTAACTATAGCATCCTCTGCCACTTGAATCACTGCCGTTTTTTTAGGATTCATATTCAATACCGTCATCATTTCCTCATTTGCCGATTCTACTACTCGAACTGAATCTACAAACCAGGCGTTGCCATTGATATATGGGTTCTCCACATAGGTAAGCTGCCGTCCCTTTTGAGTATTTACTGCTCCAATAATGTATTTCGCATTTAACATGTTCGTAATACTCATTTGAGGCAAATATCTTCTTACCAGATCACTCCCACCTTGCGCAAAAGCTTGTCGTAACTGAAAGTGTTCCTGACCTAATCGAAAGTCAATTAACTCCTGGTATTTCTTCATTTTTGCTGCATGATAACCTCCCAATGTTTTGTGGAAATAGGCTGTTCCTGCATCTTCATCTAAGCGCGAAGAAGTGTTTAATACTCGGTAGTGGGAGTTTCGCATCAAGGTGGTAAACTGAAGTTTTTCTGACTCCAATCTTGTTAACCTTCTCGTTTCTTCTTTTTTTAAATTAATTCTATCGTTAATACTTTTTACAATCGATGGGTTCAATGCAATCTCATTCTGCAAAATAGCATTGTCTACCGCACTCGCTTGATACGGGGATGAATTTGTTTCTGGCAGTTCGTATTTTTCATATTTATTCTTTGCATTTTTAGCGGTACCTTCCACTTTATCGTTATTGAAATACCTCTTGTCTACCGACCATAAGTCTATCAAAACCAACACCCCTATCAACATGACAAATACGTTTCGACTCACTTTGCTGTAAAGGTATAACCCAATAAGCAAGAACAAGGCTAGAACAAATTGTACGGACCGAAGAACGTCAGATTTTACGATGTCAATTCGGTAATCGATCAACTGACTTATGCCACTATCTATTGCTACCTTTTGAGCGGTATTTTGACTTATTTGCTGAGCGAAAATGGCATTTTCTTTATCACTCGTAAAGTCTAAAAATGACCCTGGGCTCACCCATAAAACTAAAAGCATTGCAAGAACAGCTCCGGAAACAATAAATAACTTCTTCTTTTGCTCAAGTATAGCCTCTCTGTTTTTATATAATTCCGATAGGAATAAAACAGCAAATACGGGTAGGGTAAACTCCACAATTACAAGTAACATAGCAACTGCACGAAACTTGTTATACCCAGGTACATAGTCAATGAAAAACTCGGTGAAGCCCATAAAGTTTTTACCCCAAGAAAGTAAAATTGCTATGATGGTTACTACTCCCAGTGAATAGATCAATCGGTCTTTCACAAAAAACAAGGAGAGAATCGCTAAAACGAACACAATAATCCCAATGTAAACGGGACCAGATGTGAAAGGCTGATTTCCCCAATAGGTGCTCACTACATGTTGGTTATTTTGATATTGATCTGCTAAGAAATTAAAAAAGCTTGGATTCTCTCTTCTCAATCGTTGAACTTCATCCTGTAATCCAATAATAGCGCCTGACCCTCCCCCTTTAATGTCTGACAAGAATAACGATAAACTCTCTTCTTTTCCGTAACTCCATTGCGTGATGTAATCTTTATCTAACCCGCTACTTTTTACTGCGTCATTTGGCGTTCCATCCGGCTGGATTGTTAGTTCTGATTTACTTCTTGTTGAAGATTTGGAATATTCGTAAGTCGTCAACAAATTCCCAACATTTACTCCTAACCCAAGCAGAGCGGCAAACAATAAAAGGCCTGAACGTTTGAAGAATAAGCTTAGTTTTTTCTCTTTGGAATAGGAAACCAAATTAGCAACTGCGATACCTACAATAATCAAAGCAGAGTAATAGGTAATCTGAAAATGATTTGCATAAAGCTCCAACCCAACAAAAATTGCAGTTAGAACTAAACCCAACAACTCCTTTCCTCTGTACATGCTTATAATACCCGCTAGCATAGCAGGAACGTAGGCTATTGCCAATGCTTTAGTGTTATGCCCAGCCTCTAAAATAATAATAAAATAGGAAGAAAACCCGTAAGCAATTGCACCGACAACTGAAATTAATGGATTAATTTTAAGCGAAAGTGAGAAAATGAAAAACCCAATCATGTATGCAAAAACAATTCCAACCGGATGCGGAATGGTGGTAGTGATCGCTTTACTAATATACTGTAGTAGATTCCCCTCATACAGCGTAGAAACTTGAAAGGTGGGCATCCCTGAGAACATGTTTCCCAACCACAGAGGCTCTTCATTAAATACCTCTCTGTGATCTCGAATTTCTTGAGACATTCCCTTGCTCAATTTAATATCCGACTGTTTAATTCTATAGCCCTCAATTACGGGGTAAAAATAGACGGCTGCAAGAATAAGGAATACAAGTAATCCGCCGATGTATGGCAGATACTTTTTAAAATCAATCTTTTTCATATTCAACATTTTAATCTACTTCTTCGTACTCTACATATTCTCCAAGGCTCTCTTTATCACCTAAGTTCTCTTTTGTCTCAGTTGAATTGGCATTCTTATTAGAAGTCTGGGAATGTGCTTTCTGAAATTTCTCTTTTTGGCGCTGCATCAACTTCTTCACTAGGATAGGAAAAAGTATTTTAAACAAATACTTCACCGTATAGTAAACCAATACAATAATTAAAATTGTCCTCAATAAAGTCACGGGTCCAGCTTTAAAAATCATTATTACTTGCTAAGGTACAAGTTTCTTTCAGAATAGATCTCTCTAAAAAATGGGTCTTTTAGATCTTTTATGAATTGAATTGCCTCTCCTGTGGATTTCATTTCAGGACCTAATTCCTTATTTACATTTGGAAACTTGTCAAAAGAGAAAACCGGAATCTTAATGGCATACCCTTCTTTGTGCGGGTTGAAATTAAAATCTTTAAGCTTCGCACCTAACATTACTTTGGTCGCATAATTAACATAAGGTTCCCGGTAGGCCTTCGAGATAAAAGGTACTGTTCGAGATGCTCTAGGATTAGCTTCTATAATGTATACTTCTTCATTCTTGATTGCGAACTGAATGTTAATCAACCCTTTTGTTCTTAATGCAAGCGCAATTTTTTTGGTGTATTCCTCAATTTTAGAAATCACATGATCGCTTAAATCAAAAGAAGGAAGAACTGCATAAGAATCTCCAGAATGAATACCTGCAGGTTCAATGTGTTCCATTATTCCTAAAATCTGCACCTCTTCTTCATCACAAATAGCATCTGCTTCGGCTTCAATTGCTCCTGACAGGAAATGATCTAATAGAATTTTATTTCCGGGTAAATCCTTCATGATGTTAATCACATGTTCTTCCAACTCGGTTTCGTTGATCACGATTTTCATGCCCTGACCACCTAGCACGTAGGACGGACGAACCAACAATGGAAAACCAATCTTCTTACTTAATTTCAATGCCTCGTCTGCAGTCTCAATTGACCCATATTCAGGGTAAGGAATATCATTTGCTTTCAATAAATCAGAAAAACTTCCTCTATCCTCTGCTAAATCCAATGCTTGGTAACTTGTTCCAATAATTTTAATCCCGTAACGATCTAACTTTTCAGCCAGTTTTAGTGCAGTTTGACCACCGAGCTGCACGATAACACCTTCCGGTTTTTCATGCTTAATAATGTCATAAATATGTTCCCAGAAAACAGGTTCAAAATACAATTTATCAGCAGTGTCAAAATCGGTACTCACTGTTTCAGGGTTGCAATTTATCATAATGGTTTCATAGCCCATTTCCTTCGCTGCCATAATTCCATGAACACAACAGTAGTCAAATTCAATTCCTTGACCAATTCTATTTGGGCCAGAACCTAGTACAATAATTTTCTTCTTGTCCGAAACAATTGATTCGTTTTCTTCTTCGAAGGTGCTGTAATAATATGGCGTTGCCGCTTCAAATTCTGCAGCACAGGTATCTACCAATTTATATACTCGATTAATATTTAAGTCTTCCCGTAAGGTATACACTTCACTTTCCAAACAATTCAACAAGTGCGCTATTTGGCGATCAGCATACCCCTTCTGCTTCGCCTCCATTAACAAATCCCGAGGTAAATCCTTAAGTGAAAAACGTTGAATTTCTCCTTCTAGAGAAATTAGTTCTTCGATTTGCTTCAGGAACCACATGTCAATTAATGTCGCCTTATAAATTGTTGAAAGAGGTATCCCCAATTTGATTGCATCGTACAAATGAAACAACCTGTTCCAACTTGGATTCTTTAAGCTATGTAAAATTTGCTCTTGGTCTTTCAGTTCCTTACCATCTGCACCTAACCCATTTCTCTTAATTTCCAAAGACTGAGTTGCCTTTTGCAACGCTTCTTGAAAAGAACGGCCAATTCCCATGACTTCCCCTACAGACTTCATTTGCAATCCTAATGTCTTTTCTGGACTATCAAATTTGTCAAAATTCCATCTAGGAATTTTAACAATAACATAATCTAAGGTAGGCTCATGATAGGCCGAAGTTGTCTTTGTGATTTGATTTTTTAACTCATCTAAATGATATCCTATAGCCAATTTTGCTGCAATTTTAGCAATGGGATAACCTGTAGCCTTAGATGCTAAAGCTGATGATCTTGACACCCGAGGATTTATCTCAATGGCAATTATATCTTCCTTTTCATCGTTGCTAACTGCAAATTGAACGTTACATCCACCGGCAAAATCACCAATGGAACGCATCATGTGAATTGCCATATCACGCATTTTTTGATACGTTGTGTCTGACAATGTCATTGCAGGAGCTACCGTTATTGAATCTCCTGTATGAATACCCATAGGATCCATGTTTTCAATAGAGCAAATAATTATAACGTTGTCATTCGAATCTCGAAGTAATTCCAATTCATATTCTTTCCAGCCTAAAACAGCTTTATCGATCATTACCTCATGAATAGGCGAAGCATGCAAACCTCTTGTCAAGAGTTTATCAAATTCCTCAGCGGTATGAACAAAAGAGGCCCCAGTTCCACCTAAAGTAAAAGAAGGACGAATTACTAAAGGAAAGCCTATTTCTTGAGCATAGTTCTTTCCTTGTAAGAAAGAATTTGCAACTTTTTGCGGTGCCATTCCAATACCAATCTTGAGCATTAACTCTCTAAATTGTTCTCGATCTTCAGTAATATTAATAGCAGCTATATCTACACCAATCATTCGAACCTTGTACTTTTCCCAAAGCCCAAGTTCATCGCATTCTATTGCCAAGTTAAGAGCAGTTTGTCCACCCATTGTTGGCAACACTGTATCAATATCCGGATGTTCCTCTAATATCTTTTCAACTGACTTAGGGTTCAACGGCTCCAAATAAACATAATCTGCCATAACAGGATCTGTCATTATCGTTGCAGGATTTGAGTTGATTAAGCTCACCTTAATACCCTCTTCGCGAAGCGAACGTGCTGCTTGTGAACCTGCATAATCAAATTCACATGCTTGCCCTATAACGATGGGACCACTTCCAATTATTAGCGTATGTTTTATTGATAAATCTTTTGGCATGAATGTAGTTTTAGAAATGCGAAGATAATATTACCTTCAATAATTGAGAAGCGTATTCAAATTTTTTTATACAAAAAAAGGGACTGTTTTTCAACAGTCCCTTTTCTTATTTTTATTTATCCTGTCTATTGTTTAATGAATTTTCCAGTAGTTGAAACTCCATTTGCTATTGTTCTGATAATATAAGTTCCTCTATCCAATTCCTGAACATTAACCTTCATGGTATTTATTCCATTTTGAATATTTACAGGCTGCACTTCTTTCACCAATTGTCCATTTAAATTAAAGAGTTGAACATTAACCATCCCTTTGGAAGTTGCCGTGAACTCAACATTTATTTGATTCACTGCAGGGTTTGGATATAAAACTAAGTTATTCTTTCCCTTTTTTGCAGAAGAAGAATTAGTCTCATTTGTTGAAATTCCAACCAATTGATCTGATTCAAAGATTCCTCTACCGTGAGTTCCTATGTATACTTTACCTTGGTTGATCGCACCTTCGTTCCAACCAAATGTCATTTGTTTCACAGCCATTACAGGAGCTCTTCCAAGTCCAGCATTTTCTTCTGTCCATTGAACATCAATAACAGTAGATCCATTATCAGAAGCGGTATTGGTAGTAAATGCATTGTCCGTGGCAAAAACACCCAATTCTGTTCCAACAATTACTTTGTTATTATCTCTAAAATCAATAATCGCCTCATAAACAGGGGAGTTTGGTATTTTATTTGTACCCGCACCTGAAATATTTACAAATTGAACAGCCAAGGTATCGGTTGCATTTGTAGTACGCTGTACATATTGAAGGGAACCATAATTCCCTAAAGTTACAATCACGTTATCATCATTTTGCGGATCAACCGCAATTCCTGTTACTGATCTATTTCCAAAGTCGAATATTTTTCGATGAGACGTTGTATTTTGCATGGTATAGTCTGAAGGTAATGAAACATCCAGCTGACTTAAATCAATAGAATTCAAACTATCTATGCGGTAAAGCTCCCCATCGGTAGTTCCGTAAAACAATTTATCTCCATCATTTGAAAATACTGCTGAAATTGTCGCATTTTGATTGCTACCAACTCTACTTGGTGTTGGTGTAGTTTTACGCCCTGTGCTACTAAAGTTTCCAGCAACTTTAATCCATCTTGGTTCTGTTACTTCACTACCTTTTTGAACATCTTTTGAAATCCAAACGTGTCGTTCGTTGACTTGAGAAGGTAACGATCCCCTTATGTTAAACACAGCAACTGTACTTTGAACTAAATCGGGGAACTCAAATTGGTAATTAAAGTTAACTTGAGGATTTATATAGCGCACTTGTGACTGCTTTCTAATTGTATCTCTCACAACAGTAATACTCAGCGACTGTCTTGGAGGAAGTGCTCTAGACAAATCATTGTGAAATATATTATTATAATCAACTCTAGCTCCATAAGAAAATGGCTTAATTTCAGATGCCTTTGCTCTGTACTTAAATTCAATTGTCATTGAATCCTCATTCACAGTGATTGTATCAAATGCATTAATAAAAGTCAGCGTCTTAGAAACAGTATCAATGGCAATGCTTATTGTATCACTTGAACTGTTTGGATTTATCGTCGTCGTATCTCTTGGAAATGCCCCTGAAGTTAAGGTGTACTTTAAAGGCAATTTGTTATTCTTGCTCGCGTATTGGATAACTGTATTCGCTGCTAGCGGTGGCAAATCTGTTTTAGAATCTCTAACCAAAACTGAATCTTTTGTGGCTAAATGATTAAAAGATTCCCATTTTGCAACGGTGGTGTAAAATACTTCAGAACATCCACGTGCATCACCACAAATTGCCGCTAATAATCCACTGTAAATTCCAGCGTTATTAAAGGTTGACCCACCTAGTGATGTCCCTATTCCTTGCAATCTGGTAATGTCACCATAATAAAGAGAAGCAATCCCTAATTCAGGGTTAATTGTAAATAGCTCCGTATCGAAACCATCGCCTCCCCTTACTTCTATAGCACTTTTGCCTGTATTAAAATTCAAGCCTACTAATTGAGTTCCATTATCTTGGGTCCCTCCCGCTACGAGATCTTTAGGGCTTACACCAATGTCATAAAACTGAGTAACATTGTATCCTAAGTTGTACTGACCATAGGTTGGTTGAGGGTCGTTCATGTTAGCAGAAAATCCAACTCCACCATCAGAACCGATAAATAATTTATTTGGGTTTGTTGGATGAAAAAGTAAATAGTGCTTGTCTGCGTGAACATAAAATGGATTTCTTGAGCCATTGCCAAAAAACTCATTTGTAGTCGCTATAATTTTCCATTCCCCTTGCACCGGTGCTGGGTCAACTGAACTTTGTCTCCATTGAAACATAGTAACTCCGCCTGCAATAATTTTTCCTGCATCATTTGGATAAACCGCAATGGCATTGTCGTAAAATCCTTGACAACCTGCAGATCTTAAATAATCCGGTGTATTTAACAATTTTATCCAAGTAGTGCCGGCGTCACTTGACCGGTAAACCCCCTCCGTACAATTCCCACCAACACCTGCAGCCGAGGCATACATTATATTTGTATTAGATGGAGCGATAGCGACCTCTAATCTGGAAGTATTTGTAAAATTAGAAGTATTCCATGTTTGACCATTATCGGTAGATGTTCTTATGGTATTTGCAAAAGCAGCTACAATTTTACCATCAGCGGTAATGTGCACATCATGGCAGGCTGCAGTAATTCCTAGAGGGTTTGTCCAATTCAATCCACCATCGGTAGTTTCTCTTAACCCTCTGTTCATTGCAACAAAAATACGTTGAGAATTTGTTGGGTCTATTGCAATTTCTGCCATTGTTGCCCATTCAACTCCATAGTTTAGTTCTACTATCGGACCAACAATTAAATCTGAATTTCCATTCCCTGTTAATTTCCACAATCCATTGCCAACAAATTCAGATCGTACTGCTTTTTCATTATTACTTCCATCAAAATAAGGACCAGTAGCAACGTAGACATCACCATTGGCTGCTTGCGCCATGGCTGCAACGTTTTGAATTTTAAAATCATTATCGTAGGCACTCCAACTTAACCCAGCATCAAAAGACTCCCAAATACCCCCTGAAACTGCTCCAGCATAAAGATGATTTGTATCTGCATTATCAATTACAATGGCTCTTGTTCTTCCTCCAACATTATCTGGACCTTTGAAATTCCAAGTTAACCCAAGTGCCTTATTACCACTCCTTAACCTAGAAGCTTGTTTCGTAGCAGCATTTACTTCAGCAGCAGAAACAGTACCTGTCTCTCTATTACTTCTAATAGAATTTATGTACTCTAAATAGCCTGAATGAATTTCGTTTTGAGTTTGAAATGAATTTTCAGCTCTAGGAAAATAATGCTCTTCCGAAGAAGAACTAAGTAAAAAAACACCTGCAACAGCACTTAGACATGTTACAGCCAAAAGAGTAATCTTTTTGATATTCATAGTGTTATGTATTAAAATTAAACTACAGTTAAGTTTCACAATTTACGAATAAAACCATAACGTAAAACCCAAGTTCGAATTATTATTGCAATCTACGGTATAGACAACCTAACACTTCTTTTTGTTGCCTAATATTCAAAAAATTATTCCACACTTCGGGTACCGAAGAATATTGCGACGTAGAAATTGGTGTAGAATTGACGATTATCTGTAAAAGCTAAAATTGGAACTGGCGACAGGTAAGCATCTAATTTAATACCTACTTCTGCAGATTTTATTAATTCTCTTTCATCGCCGTAATCAAAGTGCAATCCTACCTTAGTAAATAGCCCGGGGTAAATTTTTATTTCATCAATTCCGTTAAAAAAAGAGGCTCTGCTGTATATGTTGTTGGTGCTATGCTTGCTAGGATCGTAGCGTTCTTTAGAAACAATTCTTGAAATAACAGACTCCTCTTGAATTATGTTAAGATACACTGGTTTGGCAAAACCGAAAGAAGGCCCAATTTGAAAAAGAGAAGTTATGGACACCCCCTTAATGGATTGTTTTGGAAATATTACTTTTTGATACCCTATTGAAGGGCGCAGGGCAAAAAATGAATTCATTTTCCCAAAAATGTATCCTCTAACGTCCTCTTCGAAAGGATAAATACTTTTTATTTCTCTTGGGTGTTTAATATTTGCTATTTCAAATTCAAACATTCGTTTTGAAAAGCCAGTCAAATACTTTCCGTATCGATACGTTGCTTGAAATCCATTTGTATGCATTCCAATGCCAAAAGACTGCTCTGTTTTGAAGGTGGTTGTCTTTTCCTCGAAAATAGTTTCTTGCCCATTTACTTCAATGCCAAATGAGATGGTAAGTAGAAAAGTTAATATGTAAATTTGTGTTCTCAAGCAAGTACCTTTAACAACAAATTTAAGCAATACAATATCAATTTAAATGGGAGTACAAATAAAAGGACAGTATGCAGGGGAATTACGCTGTATTCTAACACACCAAACTGGAGAAAAAATACAAACTGACGCTCCGTTGGATAACCAGGGGAAAGGAGAAGCTTTTTCGCCAACCGACCTCGTTGCTGCTGCTCTTGGTTCTTGTATGATTACCATCATAGCCATTCGAGCAAATGCTAAAAATATAGCAATAGGAAGTCCCACTTTTAGCATAGAAAAAAAGATGCAATCGCTACCAAGGAAAGTACAAGAGATAGCGATTGAGATTTGTTTCACAACACGGTTAACTGAAAAAGAGAAAATTTATTTGGAAGCTGAAGCTAGACGTTGTCCCGTTGCCCTAAGTCTAAGCACAGAAGTGGTCCAAAACATAGGTTTTAAATATGCTTAGCTGCTTCGCTAGATTGAATCATATGATGTGAAGCATCGTAAATTGCAATGCCTTTTTTAACCAGTATTAATTGAGGAGACGCATGATCTACCGCAAGTTGACTTGATATTTTATTACTCAATTCTCGATATCGAATTAAGTCTAGTAAAAAAATGGTTGTTCCATTCGTTTCTTTATCCCATGATTTTTCGAGCCGGTTCTTGGCCATCGAACTTACAGGACATCTAGTTGAATGCTTGAACAGTGCCACTTTGCCCTCAGAAGATAATGCATTTTGCAAATCTTCCTCCGACTCGATGTGCGACCAATTCAATTTAGGATGGGTTTTGAACAGTTTTAACATCTGCTTTGCTATATGCTGCACACCTATGAGATGACTTACAAGAAAATAATAGAGAAGTTGCAAATACAACTGCCAAACCTACCGCGATCTTTTTCATAATATACAATTAATTAATCTTAACAAAAATAGCCAAAGCGAAGCAGCTTTTTGTTCTTTTACCGAAATTTGTTAACAACACTTCATTCATATCTAATCCGCACACACCAATGAAAACAAAGCTTTTGAATTTAGTTCTTAACGAGGATTGGGGCCACTTAGTATCGAATGAGTTGAACGAGCCCTATTTTCTTGATTTAATGGGTTTTTTAAAAGCGGAATACCAAAACGAAACTATATTCCCTCGAAAAGAGGAAATATTTGCGGCATTTAATTACAAAAACCCGCAAGAAATTAAATTGGTTGTTCTAGGACAAGACCCTTATCACGGATTCTCTCAAGCCAACGGACTATCCTTTTCCGTTCCTCAAGGACTAAAGCTCCCTCCATCGTTAAAGAACATTATAAAGGAATTAAAAAGCGACGTAGACATTCCGGAACCAATGCATGGCGACTTATCAAATTGGGCAAGTCAAGGTATTCTTTTATTAAATACCTGCCTTACGGTGAGGGCTCATGAGCCACTCTCTCACCAAAACAAGGGTTGGGAAAAGTTCACAGACCAAATCATTAAACTGTTAAGCGAAAGCAATCAGAACATCATTTTCTTACTTTGGGGAAAAAAGGCAGAAGCAAAAAAAGAGTTAATCGCTGAAGATAACTTTGTACTAATTAGTCAACATCCCTCTCCCCTATCCGCTTATCGTGGTTTTTTTGGATGTAAACACTTTAGTGAAGCCAACAAAATATTACTTTCACTTGGAAAAGAACAAATTAATTGGGAAATAATTTAAGATTTGAACGTTCTAGAGCCATGAATTTTTTTTTAAGCTTCATTCTTGTTTTCCTTGTCGGGATTTTGGGCCATGCTCAGAATTGCAGGTTAACCATTGCCGGAATAGAAGGTCTTAAAATCAATTACAAACAGGTTGTTAAGGATAGTGCAGAAAGCAAACAAATTGGGAGTGCTGTTTTAAAAGAACTCTATAAAATAGGTCACCTTGCTGCGTCAATTGATTCTTTCATCTTTGAAAAAAAAGAACATCAACTATTCATTTTAAAAGGAAAAGAAATTACATGGGCTCAATTGAGAAAGGGAAATTTTTCCGAAGAAAATGCAGAAGCAATTGACTTTGCTCCTAGTATGCTAGAAAATAAAACGTTCAATTTAAAACAACTTAACAAGCTTTTTGAAAAAACAATTCGGTTTTACGAAAACAGAGGTTATCCTTTTGTTTCCATTCAATTAAAAGAGGTTAAATTTATTGAGCAAAATCGAATCTCCGCTGAGCTATTTCTAGAGAAAAACACCTTGTACAAAATTGATAGTATTAAGGTAGTAGGTAACTCCCAAATTAGTAAAAGTTACCTGTTTAATTACTTGGGCTTGTATGAAGGGGATTTGTATCAAGAGAATAAGGTCAGCGCAATTGAAGATCGGATACGAGAGATTCCTTTTATAAGTATGACGGCTAAGCCCGAAGTTCAATTTTTTGAGGAAGGGGTAAAAATTGTTCTTCGGTTAGACCAAAAAAAAGCCAGCCGATTTGATGGAGTGATTGGACTATTAACCAATGAAAATACAGGAAAAATTGAACTTACAGGTGATGTTGATTTAAATTTAACCAATGGAATTAAAAGAGGAGAAACCTTTGGATTAAATTGGCGGAAGCTGAAAGGCAATAGCCAAGATTTAAAAGTAGCTGTGATCTATCCGTATCTTTTTAAAACTCCTTTTGGTATCGATTTAGATTTTAAACTTTTTAAAAGAGATACTACCTTTATAGATTTAGAAACAAAAGTTGGAATTAACTACCTGTTAGAACGCGGAGACTACATTAGCTTGTTTATTGAAAATAAATCATCTAGCCTCCTATCGAGAGATAATTTTGCAGACGCCCTGCAAATTCCTGACTTAGGAGATGTCCAAATTAATTCTTTTGGAGTCGCCTATTTAGGAAACAAAACAAATTACAAATACAACCCAACAAAGGGCTTATTGGTGAATTTAAACTTTTCAGCCGGTCGAAAAGAACTGAAAAAGATTCGCGTGTTAGAGCAAAGAAAACCCGAACTTTACGACTCTATCCAACTTAAAACCAACCAATTTAAAGGAGGAATCTTGCTTGAATATTACATCCCCCTTGCTCAACGAAGTACCATTAAGCTGGCGAATAGAAGTGCCTCTATTTATTCTGAGAGGTTATATGTAAATGAATTAATGAGAATAGGTGGATTAAGAACGTTGAGGGGGTTTGATGAAGAATCTATCCGTGCATCGGCCTACTCCATTTTTACATTGGAATACAGGTTCCTTCTAGATCAAAACTCATTCTTTTCTGTTTTTTCAGATTATGGGTTGTATGAAAATAATACAACAGGAACTAAATACGTTAACGACACTCCTATAGGCATAGGCGCAGGAATTAGCTTTGAAACAAAAGCAGGAATATTTACTTTTAACTATGCCGTGGGCAGTCAATTTGGGAATCCAATTAACGTAAGAGCTGCGAAAATTCACTTTGGATTCATTAACTTCTTTTAACCATTTAAAATTGAGCGATACCTTATTACTTCTTCTATCCATTGTGCCAGCTGTGCTTGGCGTATTTATTACCTTCCTTTTTATGTCTCAGAAACATAAATTAAAAAGGAGTGAGTTGCAAAACAACTTTAGCGAACAACAGATTGCCGTTGGGAAAGAGTTAGCGCTTGCGGCTCAAAAAGAAAAAATACTAACGGCTGAAGTCGAAAAATTCACCGCCTTGTCAGTAGGCTGGGAAAAAGATAAAATTGAGCTAAACAGGGCGCTCAGCCAAGCAGAGACCAACCTAGCTAACCTATCAGAAAAACTGGAACACCAGACAAAAGAACTTGAAAAACTCCAAGAAAAATTCCAAAAAGAATTTCAACTGATTGCAGATAAAATCTTGAAGGAAAATGCAAATGAACTTTCCCAACACCATCAAAAAGAGCTGCAACAATTATTGCAACCGCTCAAGGAAAAAATAAAAAGCTTTGAAGAAAACATAGAAAAGAAGTACATCGACGAAACCAAAGAACGAACAAACCTAAAAGCTGAGTTATCGCGTTTATTGGAGCTCAATAACACGTTAAATCTTCAAGCGCAAAACCTGACTACAGCTCTTAAGGGTGAAAACAAAACTCAGGGAAATTGGGGCGAAATGATTTTGGAAAGAATCCTTGAAAGTTCTGGATTACAGAAAGGAGAAGAATACCTCACTCAGGTAAGTGACACTAACGCTCAACACAAAAGGATTCAACCCGATGTAATTGTAAACCTACCGGAGAACAAACATCTAATCATAGATTCTAAAGTATCATTGGTCGCCTATGAAAACTTTATTTCGAGCACGGACGAAACCGTGAGAGATAGCAGTATGAAGTCTCATTTACAGAGCATTAGAGCACACATTAAAACACTTAACGAAAAGAATTACCAGAGTGCCAGCAAACTGCAATCTCCTGATTTTGTTTTGCTATTCATGCCAATTGAAGCTGCATTTAGTCTCGCATTACAATATGACTCGGAGCTATTCAATTATGCCTGGGAACGCAAGGTTGTTTTAGTAAGTCCTACAACACTTCTAGCTTCACTCAGAACAATTTCTTCTGTATGGAAAAATGAAAGACAAACTAAAAATGCGCAAGATATTGCAGAAAAAGCCGGTAATTTGTATGATAAGTTTGTCGGCTTCTTAAAAGATATGGAAAACATAGATAAAGCGCTGAAAAATGCTCAACATCAATACAATGAAGCACTCAACAAACTGGGGACAGGAAGAGGTAATTTAGTAAAGAAAGCGGAACAATTAAAAGAGTTAGGTGCAAAGACAAGCAAATCCATACCAAGTAATTTACTCGATGAAAGCTAATACCCGTTACTTTTTCGTTTGCGTAGCACTGCTGTTTCTCTCTTCTTGTTATACAAGTAATGAAGTTACTAAATACGATTACGCCTACCTTTACGATGAAAATCAAGAAATTATAAACCCAAAATATAAAATTTTCCACCATTCTGAAGACTCAAGCACGCTTTATTATGAACTAAATTCCGGCGACATTTTATACGAGCGTATTTTCGGAGATTCTGCGAAAGCGGCTAACATTAAAATGAAATACACCCTATACTCCGATCGAGATTTAACTGTTGTGATAGACAGTGGAAGTCAAAATTTAGCAAATTACGGCTCGAATGGACAAAAAAGATTATTGCAGAACGCCGTGCGTTTTAAATTCAATGAAAGGAAATTAGCTTGGCTTTCGGTTAATTTCAGAGATGCAAACAAGGACTTTAACGTGATTAATGTTATAGAGGTAGACAAACAAAAAAACACCAATGAACAATACTTCAACTACTTGAAGGGGGAGCAAATCCTATTTAATCAGAGAAGTGTTTCGAACGACATCAGCATACAAAAAAGCCCTTTGGTTGAGACGGCGATTTTTGTAATGGAACAAAGTAATAAGGACTTTAACATGACACCTCCGCCATTCGCTCAGCAAATGAATTACGAATTAAGGGTTCCTGCAGATAGCATTTATTCCTTTTCTTTTGAAAACAATGTTTTTCAATTCTCAAATCCTGGGGCATACAATAGGTTTCATGCAGTGGGAGATTCAGCGCTGTATAATCCTATCTTTTATTTTGGAGATAAATTCCCCCAGTTGAGCCAAATAACTGAATTTATTGATCCTATTCGCTACATTAGTACAAGTACCGAATACAAGAACTTAAAAGCGGCAGTAAACCCTAAAAAAGGATTAGACGCTTTTTGGCTTAAATTGGGCAAAAATGAACAGAATTCGAAAGAGTTATTGAAAGAATATTATCATCGGATAGAAATTGCAAATCAGTTCTTTACCAGCTATAAAGAAGGCTGGAAAACGGATAGAGGGATTATATATGTAATTTATGGAGCGCCCAATACGATTCGTAAAAATGCAGATAAGGAGGTTTGGTTGTATGGAGAAGAGAACAATGTGCTTTCGGTACAATTTAGATTCTACCAACCGCAGAATTCAAATATTTCCAATCACTATGAAATGGTTCGAAATTCAGATTATAAAAACAATTGGTACCGTCAGGTAGACTTGTGGAGACAAGGTAAAATAGATTAAATGAGCAAAGAAAACTACATTTTCGGAATGCATCCTGTTATGGAAGCAATTAAAGACAACAAGGATATTGACAAGGTTTTGGTACAGTCAGATTTGAGAGGACCTAACGTAACCGAGCTACGCAAGCTATTGAAAGATTACAAAGTAAGTTTCCAAAATTTACCTTTAGGTCGTTTAAACCACATGTGTAAAAAGCCTCATCAAGGGGTTGTCGCATATCTTTCGCCTGTTGAATTTATGCCCTACCAAGAAGTACTGGCTAAGGCGTATGAAGCAGGTAAAGTTCCTTTATTGTTAATATTGGATCACATTAGTGATGTTGGAAATTTTGGCGCCATTTGCAGAACCGCGGAATGCACCGGCGTCGATGGAATTATCATTCCTGTAAAAGGATCAGCTCAGGTTAATTCTGAAGCAATAAAGCGATCGGCAGGTGCCTTACTGAAAGTTAATTTATGCCGAGAACGTGACTTAACCGCCGTAATGGAAGATCTTCAAAATTCAGGAGTTCAAGTGGTAGCTTGCACAGAACAGACAGAAGATTTGTTGTACGATGTAGACTACACCATTCCAACAGCTATTGTAATGGGCTCTGAAGACAATGGAATTACCTCACACATCCTAAAAGGAGCAGATAAAAGTGTTGCAATCCCAATGTTAGGCGAAATTGAATCTTTAAACGTATCCGTTTCAGCGGGTATTATTTTATACGAAGCAGTTAGACAAAGAAGGTAAAAGTGTTTCAAAACTTTGAAATAAGAGATTACGTTGCTGCCATTTTTATTCTAATTGGAGCTGGCCTTAGATTTTATGGCTTTAGCGATTGGTCGCTTTCCAACGACGAATTGAGTGCCATATCGAGAAGTAATTTTAGTTCATTTTCAGAATTAATTACTAAAGGAATTTGGATCGACGGTCACCCTGCGCTCATCCAAATATTTGAATACTATTGGATTCAACTTTTCGGTAATGCCGCAGTTGTTGTTCGGCTACCTTTTGTGCTCATGAGCGTTGGAGCGTGCATTTATTTTTATCGGTTACTTTCCAATTGGTTAAATAAAAATGCTGCTTTAATTGGACTTTCACTGTTTGTGACCAACTACCTTTTTGTACTTTACGCTCAAGTTGCTAGACCTTATACAGCCGGTTTATTTTTTGTTGTTGCATTCGCTTTTTACTTGTTCAGGTTTCTGCAAACATCCACCATTAAAAAAAATGCAGTAGGGTTACTCTTTTTTGGTTTAGCTGCTAGTCTAACGCACTACTTTGCGGCACTCTCAGTATTTTTAATTTACGCAGCAGCAAGCATCTATTGGAACAAGCAAAACGTGAAAACATATTTCATCTTTGCGCTAATCATTGTTTTACTTTATTTACCGCACCTTCCAATAACCTTAAACCATTTAAGTATTGGAGGGGTAACCTGGCTACCCAAACCTGAATCTGGCTATTTAAACCGGTTTATATCCTACTTCTTTCAAGGTTCCGCATTGTTTCAACTTGTTTTATTTGCAGTGCTGGTGATTATTGGAATTCTAAAAGGACTACAAGTAGCATTTAAACCTATACTAGTGGCCTCATTTGTATTTTTTTCCTGCTTTTTTATTGCCTATTATTACTCCATTTATCAAACTCCTGTACTTCAATTTTCGGTACTTATTTTTGCCTCACCCTTTCTCATCCTGCTGCTTGCAGCGCTAATAGGTAAAAAAGCAAATGTCAAATTAATCATTGGCTTGAGTTCATTGCTTTTGCTTACAGGAAGCTATTCGTTAGTTCACGAAAATCAGTTTTATTCAAAAAAGCCATTTGCTAACTTTAAAAGTGTGGCTGAAAACAGTGTTAGGGTTACTAGAGAATTGGGCAATGAAAATGTGCTCAGTATTGCAAAGGCAAGTAGCCCATATTACCTGAACTATTATACATCGAAAATCGACACTTCATTTCAGTATAACCTAGAGGATGTTGGCGGTGTTGTAAGCATCGCTGATGTTAGAGATCGTATAAAAAATAGTCGAAAAGAATATGTGCTTATTGCATACGCCAATTCAATAATTTCTGCAGAAATTCATGAATTTGCAAAGCAAAAGTATCCTGTAATTTATTTTCATGAGCGCTATTTCAATTCGGATGTGATTGTATATTCTACGGGTAAAAAGAAACGTGAAACCTATTTTGAAAGTAGTTACTTGAATGATCCGAAATGGGAAATAAATCGAACCTTGTTACAAGATAGTATTTTTTACTCCGACAGCGTAGCATTGCATCAAACCGCTGAGACACCTTATGCCCTAACTTATCGAGATACACTTAAAAACTTAGTAACTGAGGACAACAAATACTTAACCATTTCTGCTCAACTATTTAGTGAAGGTCCGGCCGACCTTAGCTTAGTTTTTAATGTGAACAGAGGCGATTCATCCGTATACTGGAGGGGAACAAACGTGAGGCCCTTCTATTCTGAAAATAAGTGGTACGAATTTATGTACGTTTTCGAAAAACCAAGTAACCTACTCCCAACTGATCAAGTAGTTATTTACTTTTGGAATCCAAAAAAACAAAACTTATTCATTGATGAGTTTAAGTTGTATAATTTCGCGGACAGCGATTACAATTATTACAAATTTTAAGCCTTTATGCTCTACCGCTTTCTACAGTTTTTAATGCGGAGTAGCTTAGCTGCTCATTACCTTGAAATTAAAGGCATTGGACTAAATAGAATTCCAAAAAAAGGTGCTTTAATGGTAGCTTCAACACATCCCAATTCATTTTTAGATGCAGTAATTATAGGTTGTCTTATCGACCGGCCTTTGCACTTTTTAGCGCGCTCTGATGTTTTTAGCGCAAAGTGGGCGGATAAAATTCTGCGGGCACTCAATTTAATTCCCATTTACAGAGTGCAAGAAGGGCACAAAAACTTGAGTCGAAATGACGATACTTTTAGAGAATGTCATCGAATCCTAGAAGAAGGTGGTGCCATTTTAATTTTTGTGGAAGGCTTAAGCTTAATTGATTTTAAACTTCGGCCACTAAAAAAAGGACTTGCTAGAATTGCCTTTGGGTTTGCCAATAAAAATGACTTTAAATTGAATTGTGCTGTTGTCCCAATTAGTTTGAACTATGATCGACCAAAAGACTTTAGAAGCAAAATCAATGTTGGAGTCGGTCAAATTCAATACATTTTAGATTACCAAGAAAACTATGAAATCAATGCCAATAGTTCTTTTGAAATTCTAAACGAAGTGCTTAAAAAAGAGTTAGCGGAACACACCATTCAAGTGGAGCAAAAAAATTACATGGTATACAAGGCATTGGCAGAACTTGACAGTTGCTATGAACAAAACTCCTTGAATCGAAAAATTTTAATTGCCGATCAAATATCCAAAGTAGATCAAAACAATAGAGATTGCTTGACTGAGCTAAACGAGGTGGTTCAAAATGCCTTTGGCATTTTAAAAACTAACAAGCTAAATTTCAGAAAGCTAAAGTCTAATATAGGCCTATCATTTAAAGATGTTGTTCTGCTCATTGCAGCAGCTCCTGTTGCACTTTTTGCTCTTATCATTAACTTTTTACCATTCGCCATTGCAAAAGGCATCACTGAAAAGAAAGTTAAGCTAGATGAATTCTATGCCTCTGTTCGGTTTGTATTAGGAACCATTTTATGGATTGTTTGGAGCTTAGTCATAATGCTGATCATTTTTCAATTCACTCCTTGGGCATTTTTAACACCCATTGCCATGTATTGGTCATGTCGCTTGTATCTCAGGTATTATGAAAAATTGCATTATATAATCGCTGCCTATCGCTTGACCCAATTGAAAAAAGATGACAATTCTTTTGAACAGTTACAACAATTCATTAAACAAATTTATAAGATAAGAAGCAGCGGTGGATTGGCCCCAAGTAAGTAAGCTTCCTGTCTCTACTTTACTCTATTTAAGCTCAACACTCTAAAAATAAGCCGTGGTAGAGGCTTTTGAACCTTTTTATTCTTGACGTTGATGTACCAGCCTAATTTTTTCATAATTGGTACTTTATGCGTTTCAACTAGTTCAATTAGGGTTTTATCATTGTCTTCGATGTAGGCAAATTGCCCTGCGGCTTCGCCCATGTCAAAACTATTTTCACTGTCCACAGTGAAAGGATATTTTAACGTTTTAGCGTAGGCTCTTAACCGGTGCATTCGTTGCACATCAAAACAAACGTGAATAAATCCTAGATCTCCCCAAAAACGGTCCTTAAAAATTTGCTCACGTCCCCCCGCTGTATCGCAAACTAACTCGAGCTGAGTTGGCCCCAATAATTGGCTAAAGGCTGATGCTTTGTTATTGGTCGGTGTTAACCAAGCATTTTTAAACGTTCCATTTTCTCCCGTGGCTGCAAGCATATCGTACTGCATGCCTTTCTGGTAAATTTTACTACTTTCTTCTAAATCTGAAACTCCTATGGTCACCCCCATTACACCACCAGTTAATGCGCCGGTTTTCATAAAGCAGTATTGGTCTTCAATCAATTTAAAAGAATTCCCAAAAGGATCTTTTAGCTCAAACCACTTGCAGTTCATTTCATTGACTTTCAATTCAGAAAGAGAAATTTTATCAATTTTTTTGAAATACTCCAATGCTTTTTCTGCATCGTAAGTTCTCATGTGTATGTGCGTAATTCCCAGGTCGCCTTCTCGGGTTTCAATTTTCCTTGCTTGTCCTTCTCGTGAAGTAAATTGCCATATTTCGAAGCCGCCGCCGCCTTGAAGGTTCATCGCCAAAATAGCCTTCCTTTTGTGAACTTCATTTCCGGTATAGTCCCTCATTAATTTGGCTTCAGCTTCATCACTAAAAATGGGTAAATCCATTCCAAAGTGTTTCCCGTACCACGCAAATGCTTTATCCGCATCGGTAACGCCTATTCCTACCTGTTGTATTCCTGAAATATTATAATCAAACATGGTTGTTTTCTTTTTCTGCTATTTTATAAAATAAAAAGGGGAGGTACTTTTTGAATTTGACCATCAATAATTCTTTGCCTCCAATTAATACTTCCTTTCGATTTGATTGAAGTGCAGCCTCAATTTTTATAGCGCAAGCTTCAGAACTTATTCCACTTGCCTGTCCATTGTCCATTTTACCATATTGCTCCCCACCTGCCGTTAAGGCATTTACAGAAACTTGAGTCTGTACTCTTCCTATTACTAGGAACTGTACAAAAATGCCATTTTTCTTTTCTTCAAAGCGTAAACTTTCAAAATATCCGTGCAAAGCATGCTTTGCTGCACTGTATGTCGATCGCAAGGGGTATCCAAATTTGCCAACAATGCTCGAAGTAATTAGAATTCTACTGCCTTTGCCCTTTTCCAAGGCAGGCAGTACTAGTTTTGTGAGTTGAACTGGTCCAAAATAATTCACCTGCATCAACATGGCCTCTACTTCTTCGCTTGTATCTTTCACTAAAGAACGTTGGCTTTGCCCTGCATTATTAACTAACAGGTGAATTTGATCTTCCTGTTTAATTATTTCGGTCGCGGCGTTTTTTATTGAATCTTTATCGTTCAAGTCCATTACAATAGGAACTAATTTTGCTCCACCCTCTAGACATAAATCCACTGTTTTCTGCAAGCTGGTCAACTTTCGCCCACAGATATAAAGTACTGAATAGCTATTTGACAGCCGCACTGTTAGTGCTTGACCAATCCCTGAAGATGCTCCTGTTATAACTCCTACTTTATTCATTCTAATACTTCAGGTTTCGAGTGTTTCAACAATTTTTTATACAATTTCATTAACCTTTCTTGTGAAGCTCCCCAATTGTAAAACACAAAAACCACAAGATTGGCAAGGTTAACTCGAAAGTAGCTATTTTCTTCATATTTACGTGCAGAAACAACAACGTCTTTTGGAATAATTTTAAACTTTAATTCTCTTCTTGCTTTTCTCATAAAATCATATTCTTCCATAATTCTAAGACGAGCATCATACCCTCCCAAAGTATTGAAATCTGTTCTTTTAACAAACAATGTTTGATCTCCTCCACGACACATTTCCCAATCAAACCGGGTAAAATAAGAGTTGATTTTTAACAACCAACTTGAAGAATCGAAGCTAAAACGAAAACACCCCAGGTAAAACCTTCATCCAAAGCTTGAAAAATATCATTTAAAAACCCGATTGGCGGTCTACTATCGGCATGAATAAAATACAAAATTTTGCCTTTTGCTATTACTGCTCCTTCATTCATTTGTTGGGCCCGGCACTTTTTACGACAAGGTAATACGATAGCTCCGAGCTCAGCTGCACGTTGCGCTGTTTGGTCAGAACTGCTATAATCAGCTACAATTATCTCATAATCATATCCCTTCAAACTAACCTGCAACAGCGGAAGTAACTCAGTAATATTCTGCTCTTCCTTCAATGTCGGAATAATGACACTTAGCTGCATGCGCTTAGTAGTTTAGAAAACTTAACGTTTGTCCGATTCAACTTTACTTAATTTTGACTTCCAAAGATTGCTATAAACCATGAAAAAACCCAAGCCTTTTCTGAAATACGAAAGATTCTTTCCTGTTTTATTCATTCTTTTGTCCTTTTCGTGTTCAAGTCAGCAAAAAGCAGTTCAAAATACGGCTGACATTGAAAACAATAAATTTGTCATGCTCTCCATTGAATTGATGGATGCTGTTAAAAACAAAGACAATACAGCTGAGCTAAAAGCTCGATACGAGAAATTGAACGAAGATACGCTGTCGAAATACCTGAGTACAGACGTTCAAAAAAAGGCATTTTGGATTAACACCTACAACGCTTTCATACAAATTTTACTGACCGAAAACCCAGCATACTTCGAAAATAGAGGTGATTTATTTGGCAAGCCAAGAATTATTATTGCACAACGTAAATTGAGTTTTGACGACATCGAGCATGGCATCATTAGAGGTTCAAAAATAAAACTGTCTTTGGGCTTACTTCGAAACCCTTTTGTTGATGATTTTGAGAAAAAACTAAGAACAAAAAATGAAGATGGCAGGGTTCATTTTGCGCTGAATTGTGGTGCAAAAAGTTGCCCGTTAGTGGCAACCTACGATGCTAAAAACTTTGATTCTAAGATAGACCAAGTAGCACAAAGCTTCTTGCACAAAATGTCATCCTATAGTGAGGCAGAAAACACCGTTTTGACCACTCCATTATTCAGTTGGTTTAGAGGCGATTTTAATGGAAAGAATGGGATTCTAAAACTTTTAAAACAGTACAAAGTTATTCCTGAAAAAAGTACGCCCAAGATAGAATATGACAATTACGATTGGACCTTGAGTTTAGGGAATTATTACCAGGAGTAATAATCGCGAATTTTACAATTGCGAATTATAAATAGTACTTCGGAAATAAGACGGAAATTAAGTTGAAAAGACAATTGAAAATATAGTTTTGTTACGCTAGCCCAAATTTTATGAAGAACCAAAATAAAACTGCGAATATAGTCTGACTCAACTAACGATGACTAATGAAAAGTCAAACAATGAAAACACAACTAATCTCTTTACTACTCATGGCATTATTTTTTCGCTCAACTGCTCAAGAAGTAGGAAACAAGGCATACGATATGATGCTGCAAAGCTTACTTTCTCATACCGTAAAAGAAGTTTCTATATGCGAGATAAAAGAAAAGAAGGACCTAATTTTTGTTGACGCAAGAGAGCGTAAAGAGTTCGATGTTAGTCATATTGAGGGGGCCGTTTTTGTAGGATTTGACAGTTTGGATTTAAGCCCAATGGAAACGATTGACAAGAATAAGGAAGTGATTGTTTACTGCTCAGTTGGTTACAGAAGTGAAAAGGTGAGCGAGAAATTAGAAAAAATGGGCTTCAAAAACGTTTCTAATTTGTACGGTGGAATATTTGAGTGGAAAAATCAAGGACAGCCTATTGTTACAGATCAAAATAAGACAACAGAAGAGGTTCATGCCTTCAGTAGAGTATGGGGAATATGGCTAAATAAAGGGAAGAAAGTTTATTGAATTAAAGAGTATAGGCCGCTGCGCTGTTAGAAAATAGATGCTAAACTGGTGAAATTGGAATATCGATTGAGATTGCTGAGATAATAGAGGGATTATCATTCCCCAAAATTATTAGAATTAACTGCAAAGTCTCGCTTTTAACATTCAGCTTCTCTTCTCAATCGTCGTTTATATGTTCTTTCACCCCATTTCCTTTATCCTTAACCATTTTTCTTTCATCCTTCTTCTTTCCGCACTCTCCACCCATCCAACGCAACCACCATTTAGCTAGTTTGAATTTCCAAAAGCTATTTTTAAGCCCTACCTTTGGTAACCGTTTAACTATATAAATAACTATGAAAAAAATTTCTATCTTAATTGCAGGTTTTTTACTTGCGTTTGCCCCGGTAAAAGCCGATGAGGGTATGTGGCTTCCAATGTTTGTGAAGCGATTGAATTATGTAGACATGCAAAAGCAAGGTCTACAATTAACACCAGAAGAGATCTACAGTGTGAACAACTCTAGTTTGAAAGATGCTATTGTTCGTTTGGGCAGAGGATTTTGTACTGGAGAAATTATTTCTGATCAAGGTTTAATGTTAACCAACCACCACTGTGGATTTGGTGTTATTCAAGAAAACTCAACAGAAGAGCACAATTACCTCGACGATGGTTTTTGGGCGATGACAAAAGAAGCTGAATTACCTGCAGGTTTTGCTGTTTCATTCTTAGTTAGAATGGAAGATGTTTCTGCCCCTGTAAATGCTTTATTGAGCGAAGAGATGAGCCTTGATGATCGTGCAAAAGCGATTCGCAACATTTCTGACTCCCTAGAAAAAGCAGCTGTTGGAGAATCTAATTACACTGCCAATGTAAAGTCTTTTTACAACGGAAATGAGTTTTACTTATTTGTTTACGAAACGTTTCAAGATGTGCGTTTGGTTGGCGCCCCTCCTTCTTCTGTAGGGAAATTCGGTGGCGATACTGACAACTGGATGTGGCCTCGTCAAACGGGAGACTTTAGTATGTTTAGAGTATATGCTGACAAAGACAACAAACCAGCAGAATACAGCAAAGACAACAAGCCTTATACCCCAAAGCACTCATTACCTATTTCTTTAAAAGGTGTTGAGCCAGGAGATTTCTCAATGATTTTTGGGTACCCAGGAAGCACAGATCGTTATTTAACATCTGAAGGAATTAACTACGAGCTTGAAGTGAGACAGCCAGCTTCCGTGAAGTTGAGAAGACAGGTGTTAGACATGTATCAAGTTGGAATGGATAAAAGTGAAAAAACGCGTATTCAATATGCTTCTAAATTTGCTAGTGTTGCCAACTATTGGAAATATTTCATCGGTCAGCAAGCAGGGTTAAAAAGATTGAAAGTATACGACAAGAAAAAAGCACAAGAAGATGCGTTAGCAGCTTGGATTGCAGAAGATGAAGGACGTAAGAAACTTTACGCTGGCGTAATTGATGGTTTCAAAACAGGATATGACAGCATGAAGGAAGGCAACAGAGTGCGGGTGTATTTGAATGAGGCAATCTTCAGAGTGGAAGCGATTTCCTATTCTTTTCAATTTTCAGGACTAAAAAGTGCCCTAGAGTCTGAAAATGAAACTTCAATGAACCAAACAATTGAGAGGTTGAGTGGTGATTTAGATGCCCATTTTAAAGATTACGACATGGCCATTGATAGAAGTGTATTTGCTGCTATGATGAAAGCTTACAGCGAAGACATTCCAGAAGAAAACCAACCTGAAGATTTCAAAAAAATGATTGGCAAGTACAAAGGTGATTTCCAGAAAATGGCAAATAAAATGTACGATAAATCGATTTTTGGAAGTAAAGAAAAAGTAACTGCATTTTTAGCAAAACCTTCCGAAAAAACATTGGCGAAGGATCCAATCTTCATGATCCAATCTTCCATTATTGGTCACTACCGAAGTGCCATTAATCCAATTATTGCAGCAGGAAGCGAAGGATTACAGCGTTCAGAAAGACTTTTTGTAAAAGGATTACGTGAAATGAATTCGGATAAGGTATATGCTGCCGATGCAAATTCAACCATGCGTTTTACCTATGGACAAGTTGGAGGTTACGAGCCAAAAGATGGGGCTACATACAGCCACATTACAACTGCTCAAGGAATTTTGGAAAAAGAAGACCCAACAAATCCTGAGTTTGTTGTTCCTGCAAAGTTGAAGCAATTAATTCAAGATAAAGATTACGGACAATATGCTGATAAAAATGGCGCATTGGTAGTGAATTTCATTGCGAACAACGACATTACCGGAGGTAACTCAGGTAGTCCAATGATTAACGGAAATGGAGAATTAATTGGAACTGCTTTTGATGGCAACTGGGAGGCCATGAGTGGGGATATAGCTTTTGAACCAGAATTACAGCGTACCATTGGCGTTGACATTCGTTATACCTTGTTCATTATTGACAAGTATGCAGGTGCAACCCATTTAATTGATGAAATGAAATTGGTGAGATAATTTACCAAATTTAATTTTAGAAAAGCCCTTTTGGTCATCGAGCAGCCTTTCCTTAATTTGGAGGAGAGGCGAGATCCAAAAGGGCTTTTTTGTTGCACAACATTCCAGCTTTACTTACTTTCACTTTCGAATGGCAAAGATTAAAAACATAATTCAATCAACCCTCGGAAAGTCAGCTGCTAGCTTGCCAACTAGCGCATTATTAAAACTCACCAAGCAAAATTCTATCTTGCCTTTTTATCATGCCATTGCTGATCATTCCTTGCCGCACATCAACCATTTGTATCCAGTAAAATCATCAAAAGAATTTAGTGCCGATTTAGACTTCCTGTTGCGAAACTTTGAGCCGGTAGATTTAACGCGCTTTTTGGAATTGAAGAGCAACCCCTCTAAAACTCAAAAGCCCTATTTCCTGCTTAGTTTCGACGATGGACTTCGAGAAGTAAAAGAAGTCATTGCTCCGATTCTTAAAGCAAAAGGAATTCCTGCTGTCTGTTTTTTAAACTCAGATTTTGTAGACAACCGTGCCCTATTTTTCAGGTATAAAGCGAGTTTGCTTATTGAGGAGATAGCACAAAGCAACTCCATTAAAAATGCCGCAATTGACTTTTTTCAAACGCAAGAAGTTATTGCAAAACTGCTAAGTATAAAATACCATGAGCAAGATCAATTAAATCAATTGGCACAATACGTGGGGTACAGTTTTACTCACTTCCTGAAAAACGAACAGCCCTATTTGAAGAAGAGTGAAATCTTGGAGTTGAAACAGCAAGGATTTGATTTTGGAGCACACAGCGCCAATCATCCCGAGTACCAATACATTCCATTGGAAGAACAGCTATGGCAAACCGAAGAAAGCCTCAGGTATTTAAAAGAAGAAATCGGAGTTAAATCCTTGAGTTTTTCTTTCCCATTTACCGACTTTGGCGTTTCTCAAGAGTTTTTTACAGCGTTGAATCAAGCAGAGCAGATTGCGGCTACCTTTGGCTGCGCAGGAATGAAAGAAGACAGCATTCCAAATCACTTTCAACGCATTGCTTTTGAAGAAAATAAATTGAGTGGCAAAGAAATATTGCATTCAGAAATGCTGTATTACTTCATGAAGCAACCGATTGGTAAAAACAAGATAAATAGAGGCTAATGGAGATTGTTTCGCTGAATAAAGCAGCAGTATTAGAGTATGTGAATTCGCCTGCTTTTGCAGCAGAAGAGAACCTTCCAATCAGTTTTCATAGAGCCATTTCGCACGCCAATAACCCGCGAGCCAATGTAAATGATGTCTTACTGCTTTTAGCAAAGGAGGGCGAAGAATTAGTGGGTTATATGGGACTTTTACCAGACTTGCTTTTTGCTCCCCGTCAGCCCATTGTTAAAGTCGGCTGGATTAGCTGTGCTTGGGTGAAAGAAAGTCACCGCGGCAAAGGAATTACCGGAGAGTTATTTCGAGTAGCCCATTTTAAATACAACGGCAATTTACTGTGCACCGATTACGTGCCTGCCACCAAAAAAATGTACGATGCTACCGGTTTTTTCATGAAGCTTCCCGTGGTGAAACAAGGTGTTCGTTTGTATATAAAATCTGACTTACAAAGTATTTTACCTTCAAAATCGAAACTATTTAGAGCAAATTCACCACTACTAAAAACACTCGATACGATAGGAAATAGTATTCTGAGTATCTATACGTCGAGCTTGTCCTTCCCTATTGACCATTTAAATTTAGAAGAAGTAGCTGAGGTCGACGATGAGATTGAATCGTTGATTATAAAAGCCAATGGCAAAGACTATTTTCAACGTAAAAAACGAGAGCTGAATTGGGTATTGAAACAACCTTGGGTCTTAGAGAAAGACGAAAGAGCCGAATTACACCAAAAATATTATTTTAGTTCTTCGGATCAGCTTTTTAAAAATCGTTTATTGAAACTGAAGGACAAGGAAGGAAAGTTAAAAGCTTTCTTCTTCTTCACCAACAGAAATGGCGTAATAAAACTACCTTACTTTTATTCGGATCAAGGAATTGGAGAATCGGCAAAAGTCATTAACCATTTACTACAAAAATGGAATGCAAAAGTATTTACTACTTTTCATCCACGCTTAGTTTCGGCTTTACTGGAATCAAAAACAATCGCCGTTCACAAAAAAGAGGTAAACCGAAAATTTCTTATCGACAAGCAACTAAGCAAGAGGATTAGCTTTCCCAACTTATTCATTCAAGAAGGAGACGGGGACTCTGTTTTTACCTAATAATTTCTTGTAAAACTTCCCAAAATCGCTCGTTTGCATCTTTCGTTCCAATCGTTAAACGAACACAACCAGGTGCGCCAAAGTTATCTCCAGGACGAACCATTACTCCTCCGTTCAGCATGGCGGAAGTCAACTCTAAGGAACTCTTGCCAGCTTTAAACAGCACAAAGTTACCTTGACTTGGCCAGTACTGAATGTTGTTCGCATCGAACTTTTCGTAAAGCCATTTTTTACCTTGCCATACCATTTCTTGAGAAGCCTTTACATGTTCGGTATCTTTCAATGCTTCATATGCTGCTATGGTAGCTAAGGTTCCAATTCTAAACGGTCGAAATATTTTATTCAAATACTCCCCTATTTCTGGAGTGGTGAACCCGTAGCCCACCCTCATTCCTGCCAAGCCGTATATTTTAGAGAAAGTGTGCAAGGAAATTACATTTCTACCAGCCTTCACATAGTCTTTTGCAAAGGGAAAGTCATCGGCATCTACAAAGTGGAAATATACCTCATCGTAGACCACAATTACCTCTTTAGGTAAACCATCCAGCAACTGATCGAACTCCGACTTGGTAGCATACGTTCCTGTTGGATTATTCGGATTCGTTACAAAAACAATGGCTGTTTTATCAGTTATTGCGTTTAGCACACCGTCTACATCGTAGGAATAATCCGGTAGTTGGAGCGGAATGTCCACCACCACTCCACCTTCTAATTCAATCATGTTTTTGTAGGGCGAAAAAGTAGGGCTTGAAATAATGCATTCGGAACCTACAGAGACTAACCCACGGCAAATAATTTCTAACACCTCCACTCCACTGTTGGCCGTAACAAACTGACCAGACTTTATTTCTTGGTTGTAAAAATCTGCCAAAACATCTTGAAACTGATAATCGTCATAAAAATCATATTCATACACACCATCAAGCGCAGCTTTCATCCCTGCCAACGCTTTTGGAGAAGCGCCCATCATGTTTTCATTTGAAGACAGCTTGTAGAAAGTATTCCAATTCGTTTTGTTGGGCGTTGGCTTTCTCAATTGAAATCGAGTAGCCTTTTCAATTTGTGCTTTAAATAAAGGGTGCTTTGCTTTTCCGTCGCTCATGATACTTCAACTGTAAGTGTTGTTCCAAATTTAACCAGAATTTTGACTTAAACTGAAAAAATAAAGACTAAAAAGGCACGCAAATAGGGTTGAACTATTATGGGTTATTTAACTTACACTATCATTTGATTTTATAGAGGTTGGAAAGAAATCAGTAACATAAACGACAGAGTTTTATTTGTCAAAAAATCACCTACTATTTAAACCGAAATGCCGTCTTTATTTATACACGACATAGCGGTAATCCTTCTCGAGGTACTCTGAATACATTTCATTACTGCCCCAATTGGGCGGTTGCTCTGTGGTCTTTGCAACAGCAAGAATAGTGGTTGAATTTCTGGCCTGCATGCTGCACATTTTTTTTCAACCAAGGTACTTTCATGTTAGAGAATCTTCAAAATTCAGCTTCAGTAATTTCTACCTTACATTGCGCAAGATGAATCTCGGCTTCTAGATTCGCGCGCTACTGCTTTGAATTGCCCTAGAATTAATCCATCCCAATAAAAATTACACAAAACTAGCCGACACTAAAACACCAGCTCAATTACCTCCTCTATCTCTCGTTAAATTCGATTAAAAATCTAACACAATCCCAATCGAAGGAATAATTGAACCATCTTCAGTTGGCAACTGCTGCAATGTTCGAGGATCGGTTGGACTTCCATCTGTGTTTCTACCCAAGCCAAAACTTGGTGGCTGCGGAGCTTCATTTGCCAAAGCATTTTGAATCTCGAAAAATACATTTAACGATAACTTTTTAAAGTTCCATTTCTTGTCTACGCGAATATCTACTTGACTAAAAACACCCAATTTTTCATCCCCTAAACGGCTGTAATCAGGAATAATTTCTGGGTAAAAAGCAATCGTCGCAGCTTCATCGGTCGGCACAAATGGAGTTGCTCCGGCAAATCTCCAACGGGCACTTAGTTCCCATTGTCTTTTCAGTTTATACCCCCCAGTAAATGAAACCAAGTGCCTGCTGTCCCAAACGGAAGGCAAATAGTTATCCGTATCGAAGCCTGTAAATTCACTGTAAAAATAGGTGTACGACAGGATTCCATAGAAATTGTTGGTCAGCTTCTGTTGGAACAACAATTCCAAGCCATAGCTGCGTCCTTCGCCTATAGTAGCTACTGCCTCATTTCCTAAGACTTCAAAACCCGCTCCTTTATTGGCCAAAGAAACACTGTCAGCAACGGAAACTGGATAATCTGAATAATCCTTATAGAAAGCCTCCAAACTAATGTTAGACGCGGGGCCTAAAATTCGCTCAATGCCAATCACATAATGGTCGCTTCGGGTATAATCGGAAGACCGGTTTGCCAACTGCCCCTGTTGATCTCTAAAACCTAAAATGGTATAGGGAGCAATTTTGTAGTACCTACCAATGGTTCCATTTACTTTCCACTTTTCTGTTATGCTGTAGGAAAGTCCTACTCGGGGCGAAATAGTTTGTCCCATGTTATTGTCTTCGGTAAACGAATCTGCATCGGCTCGAACCCCAAAAGAAACGTCTAAACGACTTTCAAAAAACGACTTGGTAACATTTGAGAAAAGGCCGTATTTCATAAAATCAATTTCAGTGTTGTACTCAAACCCTCTATTTAAGTCCTCCGTTTTATTGCTGTAGTCGCTGCGCTGAACATTAAAACCGGCAACCCACTTCCACCCGTTGTTGAAATAATTGTAAGCATACCTCAATTTGGTTTCCATCTCTCGAGAGTCGTTGTTAAAAAAGCGTCCCTCTTTGTTTTCATTGTCTCGGTAGCGAGAAAAATCGTTTACCAAAAAGTTATTGCTCAGCGTAGTGGTCATAAAGGCATTTTCATTCCTAAATAACTTTTTCCAGCTTAAGCCAATCACATTTGAGTTCTGTTCAATAAACGGTACTTGCTCAAAAGTCGCTAGTCCGTCGGGGTCCAAATCATCGCTAGCTGCCACGGTGAATTTATCGATGGAACCCACTCCAATTAAGTTAAGGGTATTGTATGCGTTTATCTTATGCGTCAGTTTGTATTGGTAGTCGTAATAATCTGGGCGAATAGGCAAACCGATTAGGGAGAACAAATACTGCAAATAACTTCTTCTACCCGAAACAATGAAACTTGTTTTACTTTCTTCCTTATCTCCTTTAAAAAGCGGACCATTGAGGGTAACTGCCGTTTCACTTGCACTCACTCTAAGGTTGGTACTCAGCTTTCGTGTGTTTCCTGTTCGCTGCTCAAATTGTAAAACACCGGAAAGCGGATTGTCATATTGTGCTCCGAAAGTGGAAGAGGAGAGCGTTACATTGTCAATAAAGGAAACGTTTAGCAAGCCCACGGGGCCGCCACCTGCACCTTGGGTAGAAAAATGGTTGATGTTTGGAATTTCAACACCATCTAAATAATAAACCGATTCATTGGAGGCTCCTCCACGAATGATTAAATCGTTTCTAAACCCACCTACAGAAGGCGAGACTCCGGGCAAGGATTGCGCCACTCGAACGACATCGTTATTCCCGCCTGGGTAGGTTGCCAGCTCATTTGCCGATAATTTCTGGGTGGAAAGTGGCGTTTCCTTGGGTCTACTTACTTTGCTTTTTTCAGCGGTGATTACTACCTCTCCAACATCGGTTATTTGTTCTTCTAAGGTAAAATTGTACAGCTGATTTCCTGCCGATTTCACATTGATGTTAAACTTGGTTTGGCTTTGAAAGCCAATGTAGGTAGCCACTAAGTTGTACGAACCCACTTCCACATTTTCAATGGAGTAAAACCCATTTAAATCTGCAGAAGATCCAGTAGTTGTGCCTTCAATAAAAACGGTAGCACCAATTAATGACAGTTCTTTAATGTCTTTAACGTATCCTTCAATAGTGGTGGTTTGAGCCGAGGAAAATTGCAGGGTAAAAATGCCTAAAAATAGCAACAGGGTTTGGGTAAATTTCATCTGAAAATGGTTTGGTAAGGAGTAGAAAATACAACGAATGAAACGATTAAATGTTTAAACATATATTTTAAAAACGTTTCCTCTTTCTGAAAGACTTAGGTTACTTTTACCGCATGAGGCATTTGGCAGAAAAACAAGAAAATAATAAACCAAAAGTAACGATGGGAATGGCGTTTAAAACCATTATTTGGCCCAAAAGAAAATTAGTTTTCACGGGGTTAATTCTTATCGTAATTAGCCGTTTGGCGAGTTTAGTATTGCCGTGGAAGAGCAAGGAGTTGTTAGATGAAGTTATTCCTCAAAAAGACTTCGAAGGGTTAAAGTACTTGCTCCTTTTTGTAGGCGTGGCCATTTTAATTTCCGCTGTTACTTCCTTTTTATTGACCAGAATTTTAAGCGTTCAAGCGCAGTTTTTAATTTCAGAGTTGCGGGCAAAAGTTCAAAAAAAGGTACTCTCCTTGCCCATCAGCTTTTTCGACAACACCAAGTCTGGTGCTTTGGTTTCAAGAATCATGAGCGATGTGGAAGGCGTTAGAAACCTAATAGGAACAGGTTTGGTTCAAATGGTAGGTGGTACCATTACAGCGGTTATTTCTTTTGTATTACTCGTTCGTATTTCTTGGACAATGACGCTTTTTGTGTTGGTTCCTGTGGCTGTTTTTGGCCTCGTAGCATTGAAAGCCTTCAAATACATTCGACCAATTTTTAGAAAGCGGGGCGATATTAATGCCGAGGTAACAGGCAGGCTGACTGAAACTTTAGCTGGTGTTCGTGTAATTAAAGCCTTTAACGCAGAGAGTCAAGAAAACAAAAGCTTTGAAGAAGGAGTTGATCGATTGTTTCAAAATGTGAAAAAAAGTTTAACGGCCACCGCATTGATGACCTCTTCTTCTGCCTTTTTATTGGGCTTGGCCTCTGCCGGAATTATGGGAATTGGGGGATACAAGATCATGAACGGATCTCTAAGCACTGGTGACTTTATTTCCTTCACGCTGTTGTTGGGTTTCATGATTGCCCCCATTGTGCAAATGAGCAACATTGGAAGTCAATTGACAGAAGCCCTTGCTGGGTTGGACCGAACGGAGGAGTTAATGAACATGACTGCCGAAGCCGACTTGGAAGACCGAGTTGTTGAATTAAAAGGCATTAAAGGTGACATAGTATTTGACAACGTGGCCTTTGCCTACGAGGAGAATAAAGAGGTGCTGCATGGCATTAGTTTTAGCGCCCCTTCAGGCAGTGTAACAGCCTTGGTGGGAAGTTCTGGTTCTGGTAAATCTACCATTGCAGGTTTAACGGCTACTTTCTTAAATCCCCTTTCTGGAAAAATTACCATTGACGGAGAAGACCTTTCGAAGGTGCAACTGAGCAGTTATAGAAGGAACCTAGGCGTGGTATTGCAAGATGAATTTTTGTTTGAGGGTACCATTCGAGAAAACATACTATTCCCAAGACCCGACGCAACGGAAGAGCAGGTAGTAAATGCAGTGAACGCTGCTTATGTAAATGAGTTTACCGATCGTTTTGACAATGGGTTGGATACCATGATTGGCGAACGTGGGGTTAAATTATCTGGAGGTCAGCGCCAACGAATTGCCATTGCTAGGGCTATTTTGGCCAATCCACGAATTATTATTTTAGATGAAGCCACCTCAAACCTCGACAATGAAAGCGAAGCCTTGATTCAGAAAAGTTTAGCCGAATTAATGAAAGGCCGAACCACCTTTGTGATCGCTCACCGATTAAGTACCATTAAGCAAGCCACTCAAATTTTGGTGATTGAAGAAGGTAAAATTGCAGAGCAAGGAAACCACGATGAGTTAATTGCAAAAGAAGGCAGGTACCACGAGTTGCATACCTATCAGAGTCGAATTTAGGCCCATTATACTTTTAGTTTACCGACAAAATATACTATACCTCCGCACTAGTTCGTTACTTCGTAAATTGAAATTAGTTCGTTTGAGAAGTTTACTCGTTGCAATTATTGCTGTAATGCCAAGTTTTCTTTTTAGCCAAGGAGATGTACAAGCTTATTTTTCGGCAAAAAGTTTACCAAAGCTAGCGAGCTGTTCTAAAAGTTGTTAAGTAGAGTTCGATAAAAATTAGGGCAGATTGTCTAGCTATACAGTTACCATAAATTGGTTGATGCAGCGCAGAACATTACAAGGCGGCATGCAGTTCCTAGCAGCTATGGATAGTTTCAAGTCAGCGCGGTGCAACCGGGTTTCTTTTTCTAATCTTTTTTGTTTGCACAGGCCAACCCCTTTTCATTGCGAGCGGAGAAGTCCAATGCCTTCTTTTATAACCGGCATTAAGCCTGTTCGATTAAAGGCGACACATCCTATGTTGCCGCAATCTTATAATACTGAAACCGATTGCCACACTTCTAGGACCGTTCCTCGTCTTCGTTTCACTGTGCGCGGAAGGGCAAAATGCCAATCAAAAAAATTAGGGATACGACTTGATTGGCAGACCTGTTAGAAAGAGTAAATTTATAAAATTCAACCACAAATTTGGTGATTCCATTTTATTTTTGGATATTTAATGCGCTACTGCCGTGCACCTTATAAATTATGAGTTAGGTAGTTTTAGGTTTATTCAGGTGTTAGCAGAAAAGGTAGTTGGCTACCACTTGAAACAATTGACGTTCACTTTTTAAAAGCGGTAGGAATTATAGCACACGTATAATTAGCCGAAATACAATTAAAATCAAAAGTATGTCACTACAGAAACACTTAAAAAATCAGGGATACGACTTGATTGACGGACCTATCAGAAACCACAAACCATTGCAACTCTGGCTAAAGAGCCCCTTCAATGAAGCGGAACTTTATTATGAGCACCTGTCCCATCCATTTTCAGGAACTGATGTTTTAACTGAAATTCAGTCTGATGCGTTAGATGTTAACGCAACGAAAAAGGATGAATACGCATTCAACATTGGAATCTCGGTCGTAGAAGAACTATTAGAAAGCCTTGGAGTGGGAGATATAGAAGTAGCTAGTAAACTTAAAAATGGAAAAAAGGTAACGATTAGCTACAACCATGCAATCACCAGAGAATACCCGACAGGTGAACTTGAAGAATTCTTTAGTAATGCTGACTTTAGGCATACCAACCGCAGACTTCTAAAGAATGCAAATCAGAATAACATTATCATCTTAACAGGTGTAATGTTTGCTAAAAACCTTGAAGTTAGTATAGAAACGTCCTTTGATCTTGATGCTGAACTTATCGCTAGTTTCAATAAAGTAGCAAAAGCGGAACTTGGGTTCAGCATGGAAAGTGCAACAACGCTAAAGATGGTGGCTAGCACAAAGGGGTATTTCCCTATCGCAATTAAAGGAAGTAGAATAGATTATGACAGAGGACAATTCAAAAAACTTAAACTGATAACCGACAACAGAGATTTTTTCTAAACTAAGGATTCGTCCCTAGGCAACTTCCTCCCTCTTTTCGCTTTGTGTCTGAAGGCGGTGTATTGCAGGTTCCAACCAACAATGCACCGCCTTTGGATGGGCAGGCCGGTTCGTTCGGAACTGTAGTCCGTAAAAGTGAAAGACAATAAATCTTCACCAATAAAAAACCAAAAACAGGTACTTATACTCTATTTATTGTAACATAACTGACCTAGCTTTGGGATAATGTAAAAGAAAGATCAGTAACAGATTGGGAATTAGCAATTAAATTGCTAATTTATTCAGATATTAGCCAAACTGCTAGTTATAATAAATACACCTTGTGAGTAGGTGCGAGTGTAAGGGACAATTAAAGAAAGCCAACGCAGAAAAAACCAAAAGAGCTGTTTTTTGCCAACGCTCGAAAAAAAACGAACAAAATACGGAAAACCGCAATAGAAGAAATAGAATGAATTGTATTTTTAGGAATTTAAAACCAACTGGAAAAATATGGAGCTAATCCAAAATAACCCTTATCGAATTGCAGGAATTCTATCTAACGCAACTGCAAAGGAACTTGAAAAACAAAGAGGAAAAATTAGAGCGTTTGCCAAGGTTGGAAAAGAAATCAAATCTGACTATGATTTTCAAATTCTTGAAAGTATAAGAAGAACAGAAGATTCTATTGATAAAGCATTTGCAAATATTCAACAAAACCAAGACAAAGTAAACAATGCCCTTTTTTGGTTTTTAAATGCAAGTCCTTACGACCAGATAGCAATTGATTATCTAAAAGCAGGAAACTCGGAAAAGGCTATTGAGAAATGGGAACAAGTAACCATCAACAAAGAAGTAAACTCTAAAAATTTCTCTGCGTTCAATAATTTGGGAACTTATAAACTATTAAGCCAAACCCAAAACGATATAAAAGAAGGGATTGAAGCAAAAATAAAGCTGATTGAATCTGACTTTTTTGAAAATTTTGTTCATTCTGTTGCTGATGAAACCTTTACTATTGACAATCAAAAACAAATTGAAAAAATGGTTGATGAATTGCTAACGCAATTCAAAAACCAATATTCAAGTTCTGAAACATTGGAATTGTTTAGCAATTGCAACGGTTCAACACAAAAGTATCTTTCCAAAAAATTTACAGAAGAACCAATACACAAAATTGAAAGCCAAATTGAAAGCACCAAAAAGAAGAGAAACCAAAACAAAGGTGGAGCATATGAATTTGGATTAAGACTTTACGTAAATTGTAAAGATGATTTGTCTCTATTAAAATCTTTGTTAGGTACAAACGACTTAAAATACAAAATGATTGCCGACAATTTGGCAAAAGAGATAATGCAATGCGGAATTGATTATTTCAAAGAATGGCAAGAAACGAAAGACCCAAGTGAAGAAGGCTTAAAGTTGCTGAAATATGCTAAATCAATAGCGGTCGGAAGTCAAACAAAAGACAGAGTTAAAGAAAACACCGAAGGAATTCAAGAATGGGCTGAAACTGCACCAATTAAAGAAGATTTAGCATTCGTTACGGGTAAATTAAAATCATTTCAAAACTCAAGCGACACTATATCCAATGCAAAATCATTAGTTAGCTCTTGTCAAAGTAGGTTGCAAAACATTAGAAATATTTTAGGCTCAAGTGACGAATTCTATTTAAACATTAGTAGTGCAGTTGTGAGCAACGCTCTTGGAATGGTAATAGAAGTTGTTAATGAAGCCCAAAGTGGACTTGAGTACAACAAAGCCAAATTAATTCGACTACCAGATATTGTTTCAGATGCTGTTTCAGCAATTTCAGCAATGGGTTCACTTGATATGAATAGTCAAACACGACATAGATATTCTGAAAACAAATCCACAATAAGCGGTATAAATAGCCAACTCGAAAATGTGAGAAGACAAATCCGTTCAACAAGTTCATCTTCATCATCAAGCAGTAGTGGCGGATGTTACATTGCAACTATGGCTTATGGTGATTATGACCATCCACAGGTAATGGTACTGCGAAAATTTAGAGATGACTTTTTAAGCAAAACCGTGATTGGAAGGAGTTTTATCAAATTCTATTACAGGTATTCACCCAGTTTAGTTGAAAAACTAAAGAATAAGCAAAGTATCAACCTCATAATCCGAAAGGGATTAGACCAATTTATTAAAGCAATTAAAAAATAATGAAGAAAACTTTACTCATTGCTCTCTTTTTCGGAGCGACAAATCTTTTTGCTCAAGACCAACAGGATTCTACTTTGACAAACAAAGTAAAAAAGCTTGAAGCTCAAGTCAATAAACAAGAACAAGATATAAAACAAATATCTTTAGAATTGGACAAAGACTATTGGACATACAGAGGTGTTAAAAAAGAAACGCAAGAAAAAATCACCCATCAAAAAAGTACCATTGATAGTTTAAATCAACTTATCAATTCGAGCAACCAAAAATTTGTTGAAGTCAACGACAATCTCGACTCAAAAATAAAACAAACAGAAAAGACTGTCACTTCAAACAATTCCAAAATCTCTGAACTCGATAGTAGTTTAGATAAAAATCAATTGTATTGGATAATTGCCACTTTGGCAACCCTTTTATTAGGTGGATTAGTTTATTGGTTATTGGGCAAACGTATCAAATCAAGCAAGACTGATGTAGAAACCCAAATCAGAAATACCAAAGCTTCATTAGAAGAAGAAAGTGTGAAGTTGGATAATAAGTTAGTGGAAGTTTTAACAAAACAATTGGATGTAATTAAAACAGACCAATCATCTGGTAAACAAACAAATGAAAACGACCACTCATTAGTTTTAAAAGTAGCAGATAGGTTAACGGCTATGGAAACCAACCATTATAGAATGGATCCTAGCACAAAAGGACTAAAACAATTGATTCGTGCTGTAAAAAGCATAAAAGAGAATTACTTGTCAAGTGGTTATGAAATAGTAGAAATGATTGGACAAGAATACAAAGAAGGCTTAAATGTTACAGCCAATTTTATTCCTAGCGAAGAAATTGAAACAGAAAAAAGAGTAATCACGAGAATAATAAAGCCGCAAGTAAATTTTAACGGAAAAATGATTCAAGCTGCACAGATTGAAGTAAGTGTAGGAGAATAAAAATATAAATTATGAAAAGAACAACAGTTGATTTTGGAATAGATTTAGGAACTACGAATTCTGCCATTTCAAAAATGCAAAATGGAAATCCAGAAAGCATTAGAACAAACACACTAAAAGACACAATGCCTTCTTGCGTTTACATAAACAGGCGAAAAGCTATACAAGTTGGTGATGCAGCATTTAACGCATTGAAAGATGAAAAATTAAATGCGATGAAAAATTGGGATAGTAGTAAAGACAATTCTTTTATTGAGTTTAAACGAACGATGGGCTCTGATGCTTCTTATGAAAGCTCAAATGCGGAACGTTCTTTTTCTTCAATTGATTTATCGGCTGAAGTACTAAAAACACTAAAGTCTTTTGAAAAAGATGAAAATATCAATTCTGTAATAATAACTGTTCCAGCTGCTTTTAAAAACAATCAAATTGACGCAACAAGAGAAGCAGGTAAACAAGCAGGTTTTGATCAAGTAGGTATCATCACAGAACCAGAAGCAGCGGCTTGGGTATATGGAATGAATTCAGAAAACAAAGATGGATATTGGCTCGTATATGATTTTGGAGGAGGAACATTTGATGCTGCCTTACTAAAAGTTACAGATGGCATTAGGCAAGTAATCGATACAGAAGGAGATAACTATTTAGGTGGTAAAAACCTAGATGAAGCGATTGTAGATGAAATAATCCTTCCTCACTTAAAAGAAAATTTTGTTATTGATCAATTACTTGAAGATAGTAACAAAAGAAATATTTTAAGGGCTGCAATGAAGCAATTTGCAGAAAGAATAAAAATAGAACTCTCATTTAATGAAGAAGCAGATTTACTTACTCAATTGGGTGAAATTCCAGGTAAAGATGACGAAGGAGAAGAGTTTGAACTTGAAATTGTAGTTACTCAAACACAATTAGAAAAAGCAATTGGACCAGTATTTCAAAAATCCATTGACATTAGCAATAAACTATTAGAAAGAAATAATCTTAAAGGAGATAAACTTTCGGCATTAATATTAGTTGGCGGCCCTACCTATTCGCCTATTGTAAGAAGAATGCTAGAGCAACAAATTTGCAAGCCAGACACTAGCGTTGACCCTATGACAGTCGTAGCCAAAGGAGCTGCAATTTACGCTTCTACTATTAAGAAAGATGAAACAACGATTGTTGTAGACACTTCAAAAATACAGCTTGATATTTCATATGAAGCAACGTCTGTAGAAGAAGAAGAATTTATAACTGTAAAAATTTCAGAAGATAAAACCGAAGGTGAGATTCCAGAAAAAGTGTTTGCAGATATTGCTAGAGGTGATGGCGGATGGTCAAGCGGTAAAGTGGAAATAAATACCATTGGTGAAGTTTTTACAGTACAACTTGCTAAAGGTAAATTAAACACCTATTCAGTAAGCCTTTATGATAACAAAGGAAATTTACTTGAATGCGAACCTTCTTCATTTAATATTTTAGGTAGTGGCAAAGGAGGTAGTGCTGTTCTTCCGTATAATATCGGGATTGAAATACAAGATATATCTTCTGGAAAACTTCAATTTAAGACTGTGCCGAGATTGAATAAAACCAAGCAACTTCCTGCATCTGGAAACCTAGCTAAACTTAAAACACCTAGTCAAATAAGACCCGGTATGGATGAAGATTATTTAGAAATTTCAATATATCAGGGAGACCACGATTGTGAGGGTTCTAGGGCGATTCACAATCATCACATCAATACAATTTTAATAACAGGAAGTGATTTGCCGTCCCTACTACCTGAAAACAGCGAAGTTAACATTGAATTAAATATTGATATTAATCAAAAAATTACTGGTTTAGCCTTTTTTCCACATTTGGCATTTACATACGAATTTGAGTGTGAAACAAAAGTTGATTCTGTTAATGATTCAAAGGCAGATTATCTAATGAAAGAGATAAAAAAGGCTAAAAATGATATTATCAATTTAAAGTCAAAAGGCATAGAGTCGGCTGATTTAAATCAGTCTGAAAAAGAAATTGAGGAAATCGAGAACCACTTTAATAAAAATAAAGAAGCAGCAGACACACAGCAACAAACCATTGAGAATTTAAGAAAAACACTAAAAACCATTGATAAGCTTATTGGTGACAGAGAATGGCCAGAATTAGAAAAAGAATTAAAAGATGCTTTCCACAGTTTGGAGGAGGTGAATAAAGAAAAAGGAAATGAGCAAACCTCACAATTAGTTGAAAAACTTCGCCCAGATGTAGAACAAGCTATTCGAGAAAAAGACAGGAAAAATGCACCTCAATTAATTGAAATGATCAATTCGTTGTCGTTTGAATTAGAAAGACTAGAGCATTTAATTGGTTTTGTATTAATGGTTGATAGAGATTTTGATAGTTTAAACTGGAGAGATAGAAACTCTGCAAGGGCAACGATTGAAAGGGGTAAAACTATTATTTATGAATCGCCTAGTATTGAACGTATTCAGCCAATAATTAATGACTTATTTGATAATGGCGACTTTGGAAGTGGTGGTTCTAATGAAGGAGGCTCAAAAACACCAAAAGGTATTTTAAGAGGATAATGATTTCGGCACACAAAAGACCTAAAAGATGGCAAAAACAAAACAAATAGAAGTTCAAGGTACGGTAATCAATTTATCACTTGCAAAAGATTCTGATTATATCTGCATTACGGATATGGCAAATGCCAAAGACGGAAGTGGCAGAGCAGCAGACATTATTAAAAATTGGATTAGAACACGTACTACACTTGAATTTTTAGGCACTTGGGAACAATTATACAATCCAGATTTTAAAGTGGTCGAATTTGACCACTTTAAAATGGAAGCAGGTTTGCCCAGTTTTGTTTTAAGTCCTTCAAAGTGGGTAGAAACCACCAGTGCAAAAGGGATTTTCACCAAAAAGGGCAAATATGGTGGTACTTATGCTCACAAGGATATTGCATTTGAATTCGGTTCTGCAATAAGTCCCGTATTCAAACTATTCTTAATCAAGGAATTTCAACGTCTAAAAGATGATGAAAATGACCGTTTACAATTGGAATGGAATCTTCAAAGAACACTTTCCAAAATCAATTATAAGATTCATACAGATGCCATTAAGGAAAACATCATCCCAAATCTAATTTCAAAAACTCAAATCAATTTTACTTATGCCAATGAAGCAGATTTGCTAAATGTGGCTCTTTTTGGAATTACTGCAAGACAATGGAAAGAAGAAAATCCCAATGCAAAAGGAAATATGCGTGATGATGCCAGTATTGAGCAATTGGTTGTGTTGAGTAATATGGAAAGCATCAATGCTTTACTGATTGAACAAGGGCTAACTCAAAAAGATAGATTGATACAACTCAATAAAGTAGCCATTATGCAAATGAAATCACTTTTGGCAAATGACTCGTTTAAAAAATTGGGAAATTAATGAATAAGACCACTCACATATTATCCAAAGGTCAACCGATTGGCGACAAATACAAGATAACGTTCTTCCTTAAAAAAGGAAGCTATGCAGAATCCTATCGTGTAAAAGACCAAGAAGGAAAAACGAAACTCTTAAAGCTTTTTGCTTACTCAAAATTAGATAGAACGCAATTTGACAACAATGGCGATATTCTTGAAATAGAAATTTTAAAGAAAATCAAACATCCCAATTTGGTCGCCTATTGCGATAATGGAGAACTACTTTTAGAAAATCAAAAATATGCTTTTGTAATTCTCGATTTTATCAGCGGTGAAACATTAGCCGACAAAATGAAACGAGACCATACTTCTAATCCTTATGAAGCTAAATCTGTAATTTCAGGCGTTCTGAATGGATTGAATTACTTGCATAATCTTGAAAACCCAATCATTCATAATGATATTACAAACCTCAATATTATGTCTGATTTATCAGGTAAAGTAGAGATTCCAAAAATAATTGATTTTGGTTATGCTCGATATTTAAGTCAATCGAACAAGGACTTTTTAAAAGATGGATTAAATCCATTTTATCAGGCTAACGAAAATTTCAATAAAGTCTTTTCAGTACAAAGTGATGTGTTTTCTGTTGGTGCTTTATATTATCATTTGCTTTTTGGTTTACCGCCTTGGTTTGTTGAGATTTCAAAGTACAAGTCGGATAAAATAAAGTTAGAAGATGCTGTTTTGGAAGAACGTAAAAAACCGCTAAAGTTTGAAAAAAATATAGATGAACAAACACAAAACATCATAACCAAAGCTTTACAACCAAATGCAGAAAATCGTTTTAAGAACGTTAAAGAATTTATCCAAGCAGTTAACGGAGAGTTAGAAGTACAGCAACTTTCAGTTCCGCAAGAAGCATCAAAACCAAAACTAAAGAATCTAAAAAACGGTCAAGGATTTAAGGCTATTGCAGGAATGCAGGAACTAAAAGACACGATACAGTTAGACGTAATTGATGCTTTGAATGAAAAAGAAAGATATGCAGAATATGGATTAACGATTCCAAACGGAATGTTACTTTATGGTCCCCCAGGCTGTGGAAAAACATTTTTTGCAGAAAGAATGGCAGAAGAAATTGGATTTAATTTCTATCAAATAAAACCTTCTGACATTCAAAGCAAATTTGTAAACGCTTCACAAGAAAACATTAAAAATCTTTTTGATGAAGCTCGTGAAAATGCACCAAGCATTATTTTTATAGATGAATTAGATGCAATGGTTCCTAATCGGAATGATTCAAATGTAAACCATATGAACACGAGTGCTGTAAATGAATTTTTAGCACAAATGAATAATTGTGGAGATGATGGCGTTTTTATTATTGGAGCAACTAACAGACCCAATTCAATTGACCCAGCAATATTGAGAGCAGGTCGTTTGGATAAAGTAATTTATTTGCCACCACCCGACTTTGAAGCTCGTGAATTGATGTTTAAGCTGTATTTGGAAAAACGACCAAGAGAAATTGGTTTAGATTATACTGTTTTAGCCAAAGCAACAGAAAACTTTGTTTCAAGCGATATAAAATTCTTATGTGATGAAGCTTCGAGAAAGGCTTTGAAGCTGAAATCAAGAATTTCAAAGGAAATTTTACTCAATACAATAAGCAGTAATAAACCTTCAATTTCATTAAGTGAGTTGAATAGTTATATAGCTATCAAAGCGAAAATGGAAGGTTTATCAGACAATACTAACGACCGAACGAGAATCGGTTTTAAAAACAATTAGATATGGAAGCATTAAACTTTAACAAACTATTACTAAAGACTGCGTTTTCCTGTATGGCTTGTGATGGTGATATTGATAAACGTGAAGTTAAATTAATTAAGAAATTGCACAAGGAAAACAAAACCTTTGGCGAAATTGACATTAACGCTGAATTGGATACCTTATTAATTGCAATTAACAAAGATGGACATCAGTTTTTAAAAAGTTATTTCAATGAACTTACAACGGCTGAATTATCAGAAGCTGATGAACTAAAATTGATTGAAGTTGCAATTGAAACCATAAAAGCAGATGATAAAGTTGAGTACAGCGAAATTAAATTTTTCAAAGTCATTCGTTCAAAATTAAAAATTGACAATCAACTAATTCTCGAAAAGAATCCTGAATTTGAGGAATATTTAGAACAAGATATTATTAGCGAATCATACTTATCAAGACTTCAAGACGACTTCTTTGACACGCAAGTTTTACCAGAATTTGAATTAATAAGTGAAATTGATTCTGACATTTTGAAGAATCTTAAAGACGAAAATGAAGAGTAGCGGAACAATAATAAAAATTGCTTTAGCAATATTGCTGTTCCTATGCTTGTTGGATATGCCATACGGATTTTATCAATTTGTGCGATTTGTGGCATTAATCGGATTTGGAATTTTGTCGTATAAAGCGAACGCAGAAAGTAAGAATACGGAAATGGTTATTTACGGTGGACTTGCACTACTCTTTCAGCCATTTTTTAAAATAGCACTTGGAAGGGAAATGTGGAATATAGTGGACGTGATTGTGGGAATTGGACTTATTGCAAGCTTGTTTATGAATAGAACAAAAAGCCAACGCTAAAAGCCATACACATTTGCAATTCGCACCAGCCAAAAATTGCAAAAGAGTCTGTCTTTGCCAACACTAATCCAGTTCCCGTGGACTTGGAGTCCGTGATGCACTAAAACCCATTGTTGCGCTGCACTTCATTGTGCTTCCTGCTGTATTTCCTTGAAGACGCACCACCGAAGAAAGAAAATTCAATACGTGTAGTTGGCCTTACTTTGGGGTTCCATGAGCTTAAATAATCGTTGGAATTATTTAACGACAGAATACATAAACCATTTTTATATTTACTATAATATACATCAATTATTATAACTCTAATATAAGGACTAAACTTGTATTCAATAAAACTGAACTACATCAAAATGTGTCTTATATGATTTTAATTAGCAGGAATTGTTGCTGTTAAGAATCCAATCATTTGAACCCTGGAACGGAGTACAAACTAGCTGCGATGTTACAAATATGACACCTCATTCTGAGAGAAAAAAAGGTTAACCTTATCCATAGTTCAAGCGGCTGAACGAAATAGATACTAGTAACTACTCCAAAAAAAACAGAACCCCAAAACAGAAAAGAAACAATGAACCCACCTATTCTAATTCAAAATACCACAATTGTAAATGAAGGAAAATCTGTTATTACAGACGTGCTACTGTCGGACGGAAGGATTCAACACATCGGAACGATGGAAAGGAAACCCCACCACCAGATAATCGACGGTACAGGCAAACATCTATTTCCCGGTATTATTGACGGTCAAGTTCATTTTAGAGATCCGGGACTTACGCACAAAGGTGATTTATATACCGAAAGTAGAGCCGCAATAGCAGGTGGCGTTACTTCTTTTATTGATATGCCAAATACAGTTCCAAATATTTTGACCGTTGAAAGCCTAAAAGAAAAGTATGACATCGCTTCCACAAAATCTTTGGCAAACTATTCTTTCTTCTTGGGGGTAAACGGAGATAATATTGATGAAATAATAAAAACCGACACCAGTCAATTTATTGGCGTTTCAGATGACGGGTTGTATTTTACCAAAAAAGGAAACCTACTGGCCGACAACCCAGAGACCATGGAGAAACTTTTTGCCAACTGCAACTCCATCATCGCCATTCATTCTGAAAAAGAAGCGATTGTTGAACGGAACGAGCAGGCATTTAGAGAAAAATATGGCGATGATCTTCCAGCAAAGTTTCATCCTTTGATTAGAAGTACAGAGGGCTGTTATGAAGCGACCAAACGAGCCATTGACTTGGCTAAAAAACACCAGGCCAGATTGCACATTCTGCATTTAACCACCGAGGCAGAAACGCACTTATTTCGGAACGATATTCCGCTCCAGGAGAAAAAAATAACCACTGAAGTTTCCGTGCACCACCTCTGGTTTTCCGACCAAGATTACGATCGATTGGGCATGCTCATTAAATGGAACCCCGCCATAAAAACGGAACAAGACAAACAAGGCTTGTTACAGGCCTTGTTGGACGATAAAATAGATCTTATCACCACTGACCACGCACCGCATACCTTAGAGGAAAAACAACAGACCTATTTTCAGTCTATGTCCGGAGCACCCATGGTGCAGCATTCGCTGAATTGCATGCTAGAATTTTATAAACAAGGGCGTATTTCATTAGAGAAAATAGTGGAAAAAATGTGCCACAACCCAGCAATTCTCTATGGAATGAACAACAGAGGCTTCATCCGAGAAGGATACTATGCAGACTTAACCTTGGTGGACTTGAATAGTCCATGGACCGTTGCGAAGGACAACCTACTGTACAAATGCGGTTGGTCGCCTTTGGAGGGAACAACCTTTCAAACCGCAATAAAAAAAACCTTTGTGAATGGCAATTTGGTGTATGATGAGGGACATTGGAATGAAGCAACAAGAGGCATGGCCATCGATTTTAGCAGTAAAAATTAAAAATACGACGTCCCTATGTTTAAAGGTAGAAACCTAGTAATCGCCACCAAACACAAAAAAGAAACCGTAATCGCTCCGCTATTGGAACAAGCCTTAGGCGTATGCTGCTTTGTACCGGAGGATTTTGACACGGATACGCTTGGAACCTTTACAGGGGAGGTTGATCGAGAATTGGATCCAATCGCCACAGCGAGGCAAAAGTGCTTGATGGCAATGGAAATTAGTAACTGCGATTTAGGAATTGCAAGTGAAGGTTCTTTCGGCGCTCACCCTTCCCTCTTTTTTGCTCGGGCAGACGATGAATTCTTACTCTTTATTGATAAAAAGAACAACCTGGAAATTATCGCCAGAGAACTGAGTATGGAAACCAATTTTAATGGGAAAGAAATTGAAACAGAGAAGGAGCTGTTTGACTTTGCTGAAATGGTAAAATTCCCGACTCATGGGTTAATACTTCGCAAATCAAAAAATGACACTAGCTCTATCATTAAGGGCATTTTAGATCCAAGCCAATTAAAAGAAGCCTTCAAAAAATTGAGGAACGAGTGGGGTTCCATTTACGCAGAAACCGACATGAGGGCAATGTATAATCCAAGTCGAATGACGGTAATTGAACAGGCAACCAAAAAATTAATTGATAAAATCAACTCCTTCTGTCCTCGCTGCTCTACTCCTGGATTTGGCATCACGGCTGTAAAAAAAGGATTAACCTGTAGTTTGTGCGGTTTGCCCACCAACTCCACACTCAGTTGTATGCACAGCTGTAAAAAATGCAATTTCACAACAGAGGAAATTTACCCCCATAAAAAAACAACCGAAGACCCAATGTATTGCGACCATTGCAATCCTTAGTTGTGTTAAGAAAACGGCAGTAAAAAGCATAAAAAAACGGCCGATAAGGGAGCAATCTATTGCCTTTCGATAAAGAACTAAGAGCATGCGGCCACTGCCTCAACTTCGTAAATAAGACCTAAAAATGAGCCATTCGAAATAACTTGTAGTAAGCATAAGCTTGCTACAAATCTCCGGGTGTTAAGCACCTGCGGCAATTTAATTGCTATGCCCAAAATAATAGCACAGACCTGTTGGATTGAAATATTAATTAAAAAAAACTGTTACTATTTTTGGCTAAAATAGACGGCTGTATTTTTCGAATCTAAATTTTAAATTATTTTATTGCTGTTAAAACTTTTTGACCGATTATACCTTTAATTTGAAATAAAACTCCCTTAATTCAAAACAAATGAACCCTTCAAGTCACACAAAGAGTAAAGTCGTAATTATTGGTACAGGAATGGTGGGAATGAGTTATGCTTACTCATTGCTCAACCAAGGGACGATTACGGATTTGGTTTTAATTGACATCGATAAAGAACGTGCTACAGGTGAAGCCATGGACTTAAATCATGGGTTATCTTTTGCACCAAGAAGAATGAAAATTTTTGCGGGGGAATATTCCGATTGTAGGGATGCAGATATCGTGGTTATTACTGCAGGAGTTTCTCAAAAAGAAGGGGAAACAAGAATAGACTTGCTCAATAGAAATGCAGCAATCATGAAAGATGTTGTTGGCCAAGTGATGAAAAGCAAATTTTATGGAATTATATTGGTAGCTTCCAATCCTGTAGATATTTTAACCTATGTGGCCTGGAAAGCATCAGGGCTGCCCACCTCAAAAGTAATTGGTAGTGGCACTTCACTTGATACTGCAAGGCTTCGATTTGAGATTGCACAAAAAATTAATATCTCAATTAAAAACATTCATGCCTACATTATGGGGGAGCATGGCGATTCAGAATTTGTCTGTTGGTCAAAAGCATACGTTGGCGCAAAACCAATTTTGGATGTTATTGAAACCATGAAAGAAATTGACTTTAAGGATTTAGAAGAAATCCATACTTCCGTAAAAAACGCTGCTTATGAAATTATTAAACGTAAAAAAGCAACCTATTATGGAATAGGTATGACCTTGGTAAGCATTACCTCAGCCATTATAAATGATGAGAATAGCATTATTCCGATTTCCGCCTACAATGGAGGAGCGTACGATACGGTGGACGATTTATACATTGGCCTACCTGCGGTGTTAAATGCAGAAGGAGTACATCATGTGGTAAAATTAAAGCTCAACGAACAAGAGCAAGAACAACTCAACCATTCGGCAAACCTATTAAAAGGTATTTTAAACCAAATGGAATATTAAAATAGTTGATTTTATTTACATCGAATTTGCAATCCTACAGCAAATCCAGTCACTCGTAATTAAATGGAAAGAAAAATAACCAAACGGCCGGCATTCATTTTTCTCCTAATTTTTCACCACCTTTTGGCTGGCTTTCCAATTTGCACCTGACAACTGCAGTAGATAAACTCCCGAAGTTAATCCACCGGATGTTAATTCGATGTTCTGAACAGCATCATTTATGACTACACGATCCCTCTTCACTACTTTTCCAAACATATCTATCCATTGAATTCTAAGCTCAGATTGAGATTCTGGGTAGTTCAACTCAAGCACTACTTTATCATCGACCATTGGATTGGGATACACCCTAAAAGAAGCGGTATTTGCTGAATACTTTGCAATACCTGTCCTTTGATTATTGAAATACGCTTCCGCTTCGTTAAAGGCACTCACCCCTATTTCTATTCCCATTAGGCGTCCAGGAATGTCATCTGCAGGAGGGTGAATTCCTCCCCAGATACGCGAAAGGCTGCATTGATCTGAAGCGTCTCTATAGGTTGCCCATTGCAAGGTAACATCCACACTAGGGCCCTTCTCAAATACTAAAAAGCTATCCCTTGGAGCACTGAATTCTCCCATTCCTCCCGGAAAAAAGGCATCGCCCGTAAATAGGGTCATCACCTCAGCTGCAGCTCTCGAAAAGGTAGAATGTCCGGAAACATAGCCTGCAAAAGGAGGAGTGATAAAGGTTGGTCTTTGATACGGCCACCAATTTCCTGCAAGAATCCAACCCACCCCGGCAGAATCTGTTGCAGGGTCAATAATATAGGAAGGACCTCTCCAAGCTTTTACCTTAATCTTACTGACATTTTCGTTCGCCGAACCGGCCAATGAATCTCCCAATTTTACAAGTTCAATTCGTCCACTATCTAGCAAAATTCCTCCAGGATGAAAAGAAGGCAAGCTGCTATCTGAGCTTTGTCCCATATCTGCCATATAACGGATGGCAGATATAGGACGAATGTAATCGTACCAGCCTTTATTTCCCCAAGCCGTTATTGCAGCATCATGCAAGGCCCCTGAAAGGCAGAAATAGAATTTCACATCCCATTCTAAATCCGTTAGTGTAGGTCCTTGTCCTTTGAATTTTTTAGTTAGTAAAGAATTGTCGTTTACGTAATTTAAAATGGTAAACCAATGCCCCGGTGGCGTTTCGGATTCGGGTCCATCTGCCCAAAACTCGGCCAAAACTCTAGCATAATCTGCTCTTGGCACCACTTGAGGCACGTAGGCTAATCCGGTTGCCGGATTTAGATTCCACCCTGTGCCAAAGTCCCCTCCATTGGTTGCATCATAGAAATTCCTCAAGCCCAGAATACCGGTGGGATAAGAGGAAACATTCCCGATAGATGCAGGGGAAATGTCCCACATTGTTGTATCAGCAGGATCTAAGTGAGAAGACCACTTCGACACAAGCGCAAAATTCCATTTGTACTCTTCAGACAGTCCTCCAAGGTTATTGGTGTCTAAAAAAGGTGGTGCCCCACGGTCATGATACACCCAATACTCCTCCCCATTTCTTTCGTACATAGTAAGGTTACTGTCCGATAATGCAAAAGGACTAACTTCTCCCCATTCCGGACTTAAAAATTCGGGAATAGCCCCGGGAAGTGGATTCCCACTTTGATCTACAAAAGAATCAATTGCCAACGGTTGCCAACGGTTGGGAAAGCCGAGATTAGGATTCCCCACTGCCTTAGGATCAAGCGGATTATTTAAAGGAGTGTAAAATTTATTGCCATAGGCATTCAATTCATTTGAGCCATCTTGCAGGCCAAAACTAATCAGGTTTTGAGCAATGTAATTTCCCAGAGCTGCAGGATCTCCTGAAGCATAATCGACTGAAGTGGTAGACTCGTCATATCCTAATTTTTGCAGCAACCGTTGAAACCGAGGTAAGGTTGAATCTGAACCTGGCGAATGCTTGAAACGATGCATTAGCAATCGAAAAGCTGCAAAACTCATGGCTTCTTCTTGGTACAGCTCTTTCTGATTAGCCGGCGGCAAGCTTATGCCATTAAAAGAGCAGGTATAACCGTGTACTGTTTTTCCTAAAAAATAAGTGCTTGTTGTGGTATCGTAAACTGCCCACGAGTCGTAAAGCGCTACAGAAAAGTGGAATAAATTTCTTGAGTGCATGGTAGGTCGTGCAAAATCCTCTCGAATTGCCTGAAGTAAAACTTCGTTCCATTCTCTTGCAACTGATTCTGTCGCCCGAAGAGCGGAGGGCAACAGAAGAAAACAAAAGCTGCACAACAGTATTTGGCTCAGTTTATTGGTAATTTTTTTATTCAAAATAGGGTGTAAAAAATACTGTTGTTTCATTTTTAAATATTCTTTGAGCAACCAAATTTACAAAAGATCCGATGGATTGTCATTTAAAGGGATGCGTTCATGTGAAGGGGAACTTGGTTTATCCCTAGCTTTTTTTTTGTAAGTCGCCTAAACGAGTGTCGTTTAAAAGTATAGTTCCTACCTTACAGTTTGTGATTAGAAGAAAAAATAAAAAGAAGGCTATTTCACCGTCCTAAACGTAAAAATATTTTAACCGATTTGGTTTATGCAGCGCAGTTAGGATAAACAGGAAGAGAGAAAGAACCACAGTAGGGCCTTTTACTCTTTTTCATACAGAAACTTCCATCCTTTCTGCATAAAATAGGCCTTCATAAGGCATTTTTTGATTCACTCAATAGGGCGATGATTTCATCTTTGTGCCGATTTGTCACTCAAAATCCCCAAACTGGCAGTTTCGCGCTGCTCTGGCAAGAAGTTTCCAACTACCTTACTAAGAGCGTTCAAATTTGGAATAGTGGAGCCATTTGAGGCTCGACAAAAGAAAAAGTTGAAAATAGTGCCTACTGCACCATGTTTGCGTAGTAAATACTGTAATCATGATTTTAATTAAATAAAACAATATGAAAGTATTAGTAATTGGTGCGGGGAATATGGGTTTAGCTTATGCTAAGGCTCTAGTAAAGTCGGAGTACCTCAGTAAGTCGAACTTGATGATTTCCGATACGGATCCTGAAAAGATGGAAGAGTTGAAAAAAATCAGTCGATTTGATGTGTACGTGGACCTTAAAGATTGCCTGCCCAAAGCAGACATTATTTTTATTGCAGTGAAGCCCTATCATACAGAAGGCCTTTTTAAGGAGTTAAAGCCCATGACCAAAAAAGATCAAGTAATTGTTTCCCTTATGGCTGGTGTAAATATAAATAGCATTCAAAAAGGTTTGGGAATTGAGAAAGTGGTGCGGGCAATGCCAAATTTACCCGCACAAGTTGGAAAAGGCTTAACCTCCTTCACCACCTCCAAGGAAGTTTCAAGATTAGAAACGTCTACGGTACAACAATTACTCAACACTACTGGAAAATCAGTGCATTTAGATACTGAAAACGACATAGACGCGTCTACAGGAATTTCTGGAAGTGGCCCGGCCTACGTTTTTTACTTTATGCAATCGATGATGGAGGCCGCGAAAAAAATGGGCTTCTCAGATCATGATTCCAAGGTGCTGGTTAGCCAAACCTTCGAAGGAGCAGTGGAGCTGTTTAATCAATCTGATTTAACTCCTATGAAATGGATGAATAAAGTAGCCTCTAAGGGAGGAACTACCAGAGCCGCGCTTGACTCTATGGACGATAATAACATTAAAGATTTAATTGAAGAGGCAGCCTATGCTGCATTTAACCGAGCGGTTGAACTAGGAAAAGAAGAGAACAGATAACTATGAAGTTTAAAAAGAGAGTTGTAATTAAAGTGGGCACCAATGTAATGGTGAATAGAGATAACCGTATTGTGGGCCCTATTTTGAAAAGATTAGTGGATCAAATTGCCCGTTTGTATGAGGAAGATATCATTACGGTCTTAATTTCTTCAGGCTCAGTAATTGCCGGGAAAGAAATTTTAGGTGAGAATGATATTAAAGACAAAACCATACGAAGACAAGTCTATTCTGCAGTAGGCCAACCAAGAATGATGCGCCATTATTATAGCATATTCCATGATTACGGAATGCGCTGTGCACAGGTATTGGCAACTAAACGTGATTTTGACGAAGGGAAACATCGGGAAAACATGATTAATTGCTACGAAGGGCTCTTGAGCCAAGGGGTTATTCCGATTGCAAATGAAGACGATGCAGTCTCCCTTTCCATGTCGATGTTTACAGACAATGATGAGTTAGCCAGTTTAGTAGCTGAGTTGCTGCATGCCGACATGCTGATTTTGTTAACCGATACCGATGGCTTATACAATGGTAACCCTGACGATGAGGATACGCGGTTAATCAAATCCGTGTCAACAAATCAAAAAGTAGAGCAGTTCATTCAAAGTTCGGAGAAAAAAGAAGGAGAAGGCCGCGGCGGAATGGCTTCAAAATTAAACATTGCCAAAAAAACCGCTGCCAAAAATATACCAACCTTCATCGCCAACGGCAAGCACGTCGATAGCATCATTGATATTGTGCATGGCAAAGAAGTAGGAACTAGAATTTACAGTGAAGAACATAACAGTTCAGCTAAATAGCATCGCATTAAAGAGAAGATATTATGAAACTATTATCAACACAGAAAAAGAACGAAGTATTACAATCAATGATTGATGAGCTGGAAAAGAACAGTGCATCGATTATTGAAGCAAACAAAAAAGACTTGGAAGCTTTTAGCGGAGACGACCAAGCCTTGTATGACCGACTCGTGGTAGACCCAGCCAAAGTAGAAGATATGATTCGAGCGGTAAAAGAGGTAAAAGCACAAGAAGACCCGATTGGAAAAACCATTAGCGAGGACACCCTAGCCAATGGCTTAAACATTACCAACAAAACAGCTCCCTTTGGCACTATCATGATTATCTATGAATCTAGACCTGACGTGACCATTGAAGCGGCTGTTTTAGCATTTAAAGCCAATAACAAAATAGTATTGAAGGGAGGAAAAGAAGCGCATAACAGCAATGAAGCTTTAGTAAAGTACTGGCATAATGCCCTTGAGGCAAACGGTCTTGAAAAAGACTGGATTCAATACTTAAAAATGGATCGAGAGGCGACACAAGCCTTTTTAAGAAATCCAGACCAACCCCTTGATCTAATTGTACCAAGAGGTGGTGAACGTCTCATTAATTTTGTAAAAGAGCATGCAAAATGTGCGGTTTTGGTAAGCGGAAGAGGTAACAATTTTGCTTACGTAGCTCCCGATGCCGACACCGAAAAGGTGATTCCAGTTATCGTGAATGCAAAAACGGATAAAATCTCTGGGTGTAATGCGCTAGATAAAGTTCTCATTGATATAAATCATCCTCATTTTGAAGAGATCGCTAAAAAAATAGAATCAGAATTAAGCAAGCATGATATTCATTTAATGGCCAGCGATGATTTGATTGAACTGCTAGAGACCACTACAAAAATTAGTGATCAAAGCGTTTGGAGAGAAGAGTTTTTAGCTAAAAAAGCAGCTATGGGAACAGTAGACGGATTAGCTCATGCCATTGACTTTATCAATACCTATTCGGGAGGTCACTCCAATATTATTTTAACCGAAAACACCGAAGATGCTTCCACCTTTATGGAGCAAATAGACAGTGCAGCGGTGTATCACAATGCTTCCACTCGTTTTACCGATGGCGGCCAAATGGGAGTTGGCGCTGAATTAGCGATTAGTACAGATAAATTACACCATAGAGGGCCCTTAGGCTTAAAGCAATTGGTCACCAACAAGTACCATGTTTTAGGCAATGGCCAAGTGCGGGTGTAAGCATCAAAAACAAAAGAATCCTGAGCTCCAAGCTATTTTGCTTGGAGCTTTTTTTTGCACCTCTCACTCTTTACTGCAGCACTCAGGCATCAATAGTTCGCGCTTCAACTTTTCATTTTGTCATCTTAGAGCAAAAATAGAGCATCCGAAAACAGCGGTAGTATTCAAAATAATTTCATTTCTTATCTTACCAGTAAAACCACCCCATAAAAAAAGGCATACAATTGATCACCTTACTTGTTTTGGTGCTAATGGTACTGCAAGCCTGCACTGAAACAGTAAATAAAGTAATTTTAGAGGAGCAACGGCTCGTTAAAAAATCGCTCAACCCAGGTGGGGATAGGGAATTAGTCATGTTGATGCGAGCCATGTTTGCTGAAGCAAAACGCATAAAAAAACAGGTTCTGAAAGGAGAAGATATTACCGTTCTTTTAGCCCATGAAAAAATACTCTCTACCCATGCCACGGAACCTAAAAAAACAGGCTCAGTAGAATATAAAACGTAGATACCGGCCTATTTATAAGTACTTAAAGTCTTAAAAAATGCGACCCAAGAAACAGCCTAAGCAGCTTATACAAGCTTGGTACGGAGCTACATAAATTGCCATAAAACCTTATGCCCAGGACCTGTTGTAAAAATTAACAAACTAGAAATGCAGGCATTCGTTTCTTTCGTTGAAGTGAAAATTGTACCGCTTTAAACAGCCCTACTTCTTTTTAAACTTACGCTGAATCAATTTTCTTTTCCATTCCTCTCCAAAGGAGTCAAATACATTCAGAGAGTAGATTACTAAAATTACGACCCAAGAAAGTAAGGTCCATATAAAATATTGCCAATTGTATGCATCGTCAACAGCGAGAATTACCGGAACTACTAAGCTCATGATGGCGACGGCAAGGAGTTTATAGAAGCCCTTCACGTTTTGCACGTAAGCCTCTTCTTTTCTAATCTGTTCCATTTCTTGCTTCTTATCTGAATCTAAAATGTTAATTTCAAAAACAGCCGCCAAGGATTTTAACGATTCTAGGCCTGCATTCTCCCCATTTTCAATCCGTTGAATGGTTCGTATACTCAAGCCACTCATTTCCGCCAATTGATCCTGTGACCAGTGACGTTCCAAGCGCATTTCTTTAATATCTCTTAGGTTAATGGTGCGTAGCTGAATCATTCTTCTGGTACTTTACTATTAGTTAAAGAGCAAAACTAGGATTTAACTTTTCTTTGTTGCAGCTATTGCTATGACCAAGTTATGACAGTTCTACGACAGCTAAGTGACAGTAGATTTCTTGCCTACAAATACAGTGGTATGGAAGCCTTGTTTAAGCCGTAAACGATTCCCCCTAATTCCAAGCGATAAACAAGACGACATTTTCCGTTACCATTCCCTTTGCCGAAATTGTAGTTTCCTTTGTACTAGAGCAAAATAGAAAGCCTGCAATGGTATTTTATTAATTTTTTACTAATGTCATTTTAAACCTACGGGTAGAATTCTTCGCGCAATGTGATCAGTCGTAGCGATTTTATAATTAGAATTTTAGTGTATAAGAAGTGGAATAAAACCCAAAACGAACCAAATATGATACGGGTTGCGCTTTACACTGCAAAGAAATGTCGATTATTGCGCCATCGGAATACCATTAAATAGGTATTTTTTTCTTTTTTATACCTTCAACAAAAATTAAAGAATATGAAACTTTCAAAAGGATTACGAATTACTTCTTATGTGCTGCAAGGTATCCTGGGCTTTATGTTTTTACTAGGCGCCATTGGCAACTTAACACAATCAAAAATGGCAATGGAGCAAGCTAGTAGTTTGGGCTACCCTGCTGATTCTGTTTTTAACTTGGGCTTAATTTTACTGACGGCTGTCTTGCTTTACCTTATTCCCAAAACAAATGTGCTAGGTGCTGCTTTATTAACCGCGTGGTTGGGCGGTGCAGTAGCCACACACATGCTTCACCAAGACCCGGTAGTCAACTGCATTGCCCCAGTTGTTTTTGGAATTATTATTTGGGTCGCACTTTGGCTGAAAAACACAAATTTGAAGAAGGTATTTCCACTGAACTAAAATTTGCCGTATTTCTTAACCACCTTAGCATACTTTCCTTTTACATTATTTTTACTAAAAACAATACATATGATACCCATTCAAAAATTCTTAACTCTTTTACTGATTATACTGGCCTTTGTTGGCTGCAACGAAGACGATGACTCGACACAGTATACCAATAACAACAGCAATGGCACAAGCAGTAATACAACTCTAACATTGATTGGAATATGGAATCTTTTGGAATACCCGGGTGACGATGGAAAGGACTATGGGCCGAATGAATTTATTCCTTTTTACGATACCACAACAGTTCAAGGGTGTTCTATATTTGACAATCAACTCATGTATTTAGAATTCAGGTATAGCTTTCAAAATGATTCATTAGGCTCACGGTTTTTTTCCTTGGCTGAAAAAGTTAGATCCTATACAGTTTTGAATGCCCCTAACTGTGAAATTAATTATGATCCGTGGTCTACTGATGCTTTCTCCAATGGAGAAAACTTTAAGTACAAAAGAATATCGCCTATCGCTATCAGTCTAGTGTATGACGGCACTACTGACATAGATACCCTCAATTATTCTTTTAATGCTAATGTACTAACGTTAAGCACCCCCGAGTTAAGCATCAAGCTTGTAAAATAAAGTACAAGCAATTCACTCGCACAGTTTTTAAAGCTTCAACTACAAATTGTAGGCACTAATGAGTCGAGTTTTTGAATGCCTCATTTTTTAACGGTTGACCGTCGCTTCAATCGTGTAGGGTTTAATCCTTCCAAATACAGTTCTCCCTGAGTGAACATGGAAATGGTAGAAATTACTTTTCCGTTTTTACTTTTTAGGAACCCTTCTCACAGCCTGTTCCTATCCCCCTTCACTTGCACTGCATGTTTGGTAGAAAAAGCAAAAAAACCTCATGGAAATGGCAGTAGGCCCTGTTATGGCTGTGTATTTTGGTGCAATTGTTAAGTCATTGGTCAATGATATTGTAATGCCACCTACTTGGATGCTGCTTGGAGGAGTTGATTTCTCTGAAATGAAATTAATTTTAACTAAGGCTGTTGCTGAATCAGCCGAGGGCAAAATAGACGCTGTTTATTAATTAGCAATACCTTATAATATCTTCGTCCATGCAATCATCACTTTTGATCTTGTAGCATTTGCCGTAAGCGTGTTGGTTAAGTGGCACCCTACAATTGAAAGAAAAAATGGAAAAAAAGTAGTAGCTCCTGCGGCTCTTACCGCACCATCAAAAGGAGAGGTGTTACTTGGAAAAAGTAGAGATTTATTAGCTAAAAAATAAGCTGTAATTTATAAAACAAAAATTAACACTACTGCCTTAAAAAGCACCGAGTTGACAGACAAAATACTTGTCTACAATTCGAAATTAACCTAACTTCGTCATTCAATTTATAAAGAAAAAATATGAAAAAGATTTTCAAGTATGTCCCTATCATTTTAGGTTTAGTTATGCTAATGTCCTCTTGTGGTGACGATGATGAAACAGCCCCTGCAGCGGTATTGGCTCCGACATTAAGCATTTCTATCAACAGCACACAAATCGCTAGCGGTGATGTTATTAATGTGGAAACGGGCACTTCGGTTACCCTTTCAATAACAGCAAACAGAGTTGGGTCAGGAAAAGATTTAGATGTGATGAGCATTACTCAATCTGGATTAAACACTGTTTCTCCATTTATCATTCAAGCTGGAGCGAGTGACCCTTACAACTTTGCGGGAGGAACTGAAGTTTCGTTAAAGAATGACGACGATGAAACCTTTTTTGGAACAGGTATTTTTACCAACATTACGGCTTCTGCAGGTTCTACTGCCTACACCATAACTGTAAAAGACAAAGATGGCAACACTACTGCTGTTAGATTTTCAATAGCGGTAACCAATCCTACAACTCCGTTACAAAATAATAAGTCAGGTTATTTCTACCACATTGCGGGTTCTGAGACAGGAGCATGGAATATTTCTTCAGATACAACTGTTTCTTCAGGTTCTATGCAAACAGGAACCGTTTTAACAAACACCAATATTGCAGGAAATGCGTTTACAGGCGCCTTTAGTCTTTCTAGTGGATCAACCATGGTGGTTGGTACAGCAGGGGATTTTGACAATGCAACTGTTGAATCAGCTGAAGCTGTGTACAATGGTGGTGCTGCAGTAACGGCTAATACTGCACCTGCAGTTGGAGATGTTTACATTGTTAAAATGGAAAATGGAAACTACGTTGCGCTAAAGGTAATAGCGTTAGATCCAAATGATACAACCAGTCCAAATAACAAAGGGAAAATTTCTTTTGATTACAAAAAGTAAAATCAATTCATGGATTGAAAAGCCCTGGCAGTTGTCAGGGCTTTTTTATGTCTAAAACTTAGCGTACCACGAAAAGTGACTTTCTATGATTTCTTCTTTTTTCTCTTCAATATATTTGAAGTAAGCTTGTGCAGCAGGGGATAACGATTTACTCTTTAACCAAATCAAATTCCAATCCGTTACTAATGGAAGACCTTTCAGTTCAATAATCTCTAGATCCCCATTTTTTAATTCAGTTCGTATACCTATTAGTGGCATAATGGAATACCCCAATCCGGCCAACACGGCTTGCTTTATTGCTTCGTTCGAAGTTAACTCCATGCTTCTGTTCACTTGAACTTTGTTTTTCCGCAAATAAGCTTCCATTGCCATTCTAGTCGCAGAACCATTTTCTCGAATCAAAAGTGTAACCTCCTCCAAATGCTTGGGCAATACCAGCGCTGCATTGCCAAGCTTGCCTTTTTTTGCCACCAAAAAAAGCTTATTTTTCATTAAGGTTGTTTGCTCAATGGCAAACCCTTTTGGCAAAACGGACACCAATGCAAAGTCTACTTCATTCTTCTCGATACTTTGCACTACTTTGGATTTATTAGTCACATCCATGTTCAATTGAATTCCAGGATATTTTTCCATGAACTCTGAAAAAAAGTAGGGCATCACATATTTTCCCGTGGACACAACAGAAACATGAAGCGTTCCAGTCACATGTCCTAAGTAAGCCATTTTCCTGTTCTCCACCTTTTCTATTTCTTTTAAAATTACCCTGCAAGACTCAGCAACCTCATTTCCAAAATTGGTAACCTGAATTTGTCTTCCAATCTTTTCTAACAATGCAATGTCAAATTGATCTTGAAAGTTCTTGATCTGAATGGAAACAGCAGGCTGCGTTAAATGCAGTTCTTCAGAGGCTTTAGTGATGCTTTTTTGCTCCACTACCTTTAAAAAAATACGCAGTTGATTTAGAGTATAATTCATAAGCTTAATTTATAACAAACATAAGAATTATAAATTTTCGTAATCAAATAAAGCGACACAACTTTGCTTTAAACTAAATTTAATAAGATGGGAAACGAATATTTATCAATGCAACTAATTCGTAGCACATACGATATTGCTGAAGGGAAAACAATTATAGAACAACTTTTAGCGGATAAAATTAACTTCTTAAAGAAACAAATTTTCAAATTAGAAGAGCGTTTTGGAGTAGATTCTCCATTCATGCAAAACAGAGTTCAAGAGCTGAAGAAGTGTCAAGAAGATTTAGACTTCTTTTTAAAGCAGGTAGATGATGAAGAGCAAGAAATGTTGATTAACTGCAAAATTGACATTCAGTTGGTACCAACAAAGAAATCAGAAAAAGTTATTGAGCAGAAGCAAAATCAGAAATGGACTTAAGTTTATTACTCGAAAACTTAACGAATCCAGCTCTCTTGTTTTTTGTGCTGGGAATCTTGGCAGTTTGCCTCAAGAGTGATTTAGAAATTCCTAAAACCTCTTCCAGTTTTATATCCCTCTACTTATTGTTTTCGATTGGTTTTAGAGGTGGTCAAGAATTGGCTCACAGTGAACTTTCCACTTCAGTCGTCACAGCTGTTTTAACGGGAATTTTATCTGCCATCATAATCCCAATATTTACGTTCTTCATTTTAAAGAAAAAACTTGGAACGCCAAATGCGGGAGCTGTTGCTGCAGCTTATGGATCAGTAAGTGCAGTAACTTTTGTGACAACAGTTTCATTTTTAGAGGCTCATAACATCGCTTTTGGCGGTCACATGATTGCGATCATGGCCATGATGGAAGCCCCTTCCATCATTATGGGAGTGCTATTGGTGAAGCTATTTAGTAAAACACAAGAAGTAGAAATGTCAATTGGTAAGCTGCTAAAACATTCTTTGGTAAGCGGTAGTGTGTTGTTGATTGTTGGAAGTTTAGTAATTGGTTTTATTGCAACCGAGCAACAAGCAGAGGGCATTCGTCCCTTCACTACTGAATTATTTAAAGGATTTTTAGCAGTTTTTTTACTCGATATGGGTATTACAAGTGGTAAAAAATTGAGTGGATTGTGGAAAAACGGATGGTCCCCTATTCTATTTGCTATCATTACCCCACTTGTCAATGGCTCACTCATGGCACTATTGAGCAGCTTCTTTTTAGATTCCATGGGAGACCGATTGCTAATTTCCATTCTTGCAGCTAGTGCTTCCTACATTGCTGTGCCAGCTGCGATGAGAATTTCAGTACCAAAGGCCAATCCTGGGCTGTATATTCCGATGGCGCTTGCCGTAACTTTTCCGGTAAACATTACCATTGGAATACCCATCTATTATCAAATTATTCAAACTTGCTGCTAAGTTGCAGCTTAAATTAACGTATTATGCCTCAAGTTTTACGCCCCAGCGACTACACCAACAAAGAATCTAACACCCGTTCTGAACTTAGAACTTTTGAACTAAATAAGCAAGTGGTTGTTTACGCCTTAGTAGGCATTGTTCTAGGAAGTTGGTTAATTGCTTGTGAGGTAAATAGTGGCCTTTTTTTAAAAGAGGCAGCAATTTGTAGTTTTATTATCGTTTTATTGGTTTTTATTAAATCAAAAAGCATAAAAAGGACCTAAGCCAATCGACTCATAGAGCAATCGTTATTATTACGCAAAGGTTAATTACAAAAAAACCTTTAATTTTAACAGTATTTTAGCTGGTTAGAGCTAACATTGCATCTTAATTTAAATTATGGCAGAAGGAACATTCAAAACCCTGAAATTTAAACCAAACAACACCAAAGAATTCGGCATTACCCTCAGAAAGAGAGTAAACGAATATTTCAAATCCAACGACATAAAACGAACTGGAGATTATCGCATTTGGATAAAGGTCATTGTTATGCCTTTGATGTATATCGCACCTTTTTTGTTTATTATCACCGGCAACTACGGTGGAAGTATGCTCAGTTTTTATGGCCTTTGGCTATTAATGGGCGTTGGTATTGCAGGTTGTGGCTTAAGTATCATGCACGATGCTTGTCACGGTAGTTTATCAAAAAATAAAAAAGTAAACGAAATCGTAGGAGCCATTGCATTAGGTTTTGTATCGGGTTCAACAACCAACTGGAAAATTCAGCACAACGTACTACATCATTCATTTACAAATGTAGTTGGGTACGACGAAGACGTTAGCCCAAAAGGTGTCATGCGTTTCACACCTGAAGAACCTAGAAAATCATTTTATAAATACCAAGCGTATTATGCGTGGTTCTTTTATGGGTTAATGACTTTTTTATGGGCAACCGTTAAGGATTTTGGCCAATTATTTCATTTTCGCGATATGGGCCTGCTGAAACCTCAAGGAAAAACATTTAAAGGACAAATGTTTGCTTTAATTGTTAGAAAAATAGCCTACTACGCCATAATTATGGCGTTACCATTATATATATTAGACGTGCCCTGGTATCATATTTTAGGCGCTTGGTTTGCAATGCATTTCTTAGCAGGAATGGTGTTAGCCCTCATATTTCAATCTGGCCACATTACGCCAGATACACAGTTTCCTATTCCAGACGAAAAAGATCAAGTTGAAGGAGATTTTGCTTTTCACCAATTGGTGACTACTGCTAATTTTGCTCCAAGCAACAAGATTTTATCATGGTACGTTGGAGGTTTGAATTACCAGATTGAACACCACCTATTTCCAAATGTATCTCACGTTCACTTGCCTGCACTTGCAAAAATTGTAAAACAAACGGCCCTAGAGTTTGGCTTACCCTACAATTCAGAGCCTTCGTTTATTGGCGCTATCGTAAGTCATACCAAGTTTTTGAATCATTTGGGTAAGGTCGCATAAGAACTTTATAAAAGTTGCATTTTAGAAGCTCCACATACGTATCATTTGTGGAACTTCTTTTATTTCGGTAAGGTTCAGGCACTCACCGAGCATATTTAAAATTAATGCTACCTTTGAGTTTGATGAAAAAGACGTTTTCGACTCTATTAGCCCTTGTCATATTACTGAGCTCATTTAATTTTAATCTGAGCGCTCATTACTGTGGGCAGCAATTAGTTGACCTAGCACTTTTTGGGGACGCCGAAATTTGTCAAATGGCAAAAGAAAAAGCCTGTGAATCTGAAGAGATGACCTGTTGTACAGATCGAGATATTATCATCGATGGTGAAGACTATGTATCTTCAAAAGACCTTTCCAAGCAAGAAATTAAAAAAATAGAAGTTCTAATTACTTCATTGGAGTATCCAATTGAATTATTGGTTTCCAGTGAATTCTCAACGGAAACCGAAGAAAATTATGACCCTCCCCTGATTGAACGTGAGATCCCTATTCTCATTCAATCCTTTCTCCTATAGATAACACAGCGTTAGCAACATCCAATTCTTACTGACGGTCAAACTTTCAATGTTTGAATCGTCATCAAATAAACACATCAATACCTCGCACCATGAAAAAATTACACCTTGTTTTCTCTATCATTTTAATAACGTTAACAGCGCAAGCTCAGCAAAATGTCACTCTAAAAATCAATCACTTACTAGGTAACACTCCGTTTGGAATGAACCAAACCACAAGCAATGATTTGGGTGATCAATTCAATATTAACCGTCTTGAATACTATATTTCTGAAATTAAATTAACACACGATGGCGGCCAAATCACTTCAGTTCCCAACACTTGGATCTTAGTGAATGCAGCTCAAGCTGTAAGTGTTCCTCTGGGTTCCTTTAGTATTACGGCCCTTGAAAGCGTCTCTTTTGGAATTGGGGTAGAGTCGCCAATTAACAATGCTGATCCTAATTTACAAGCAGGTGGACACCCACTCGCGCCTAAGTCTCCGAGCATGCATTGGGGTTGGTCTGCAGGTTATCGTTTTGTCGCAATTGAAGGAAATACAGGAACCAATATGAATCAAATTTGGCAAATTCATGCCTTAGGCAACCGAAATTATAGAGCTCAGACTGTTCTCACCTCAGGACGTTCAGCGAATGGAAATCTTGAAATAGAGTTAGATGCAGATTACACACAAGCACTGAGTGCAATCAACGTAAATAGTAACCTCCTGTATCACGGAGAATACAATGAAGCAGCTTCATTATTGTCGAACTTTAAATTAAATGTCTTTACTCAATCAACAGTTGGTTTAAAAGAAAACAGCCCTAACACATCTTTTAAGATATACCCAAACCCAAGCAATGGAGAAATTAAGTTGACCCTAGATAGCCCTTCTCAAAACATCCGTTATAACGTGCTTGACCTAAATGGAAGAAAGGTGGTACATGGAAAATTAACTAAGTCGTCGATTGATCTTTCTTCGGTAGATAAAGGAATTTATTTTGTTTTACTATTTAAAGAAAATGAAATGATAGGAAGTAAAAAAGTAACCATTCAATAAGTATGAATACAAAATATACAGCATGGGCTTTTATCATTACCCTCTGTGCCATTAGCATTCAATCGTGTGCAGACGATGACACCACCGACAACACTCACAATGGAATTCAACTTGACAATACTCCTTATGGATTAAATTTAGGGAATTTCGAACCTCCTTCTATCGCTCCTGACAATCAGCTAACGGCACAAGGAGTGCGATTAGGTCGCATGCTTTTTTACGAAAAGCGAATGTCTAAAGATGGCAGCATGTCCTGTGCAAGTTGCCATAAACAGGCAAATGCATTTACAGACACCAACCAATTTTCTACCGGTGTAATGGGTAAAGTTGGAGGCAGGCAAGCCATGTCAGTTTTTAATATGGCATGGAACAAAAACGAATTCTTTTGGGACGGCAGAGCTCATTTATTGAGAGACCAATCCCTTAAGCCTGTAGAAGATTCATTGGAAATGAATGAAAGTGTAGACCATGTCATTCAAAAGTTAACTTCCGACCAACAATACAAAGACCAATTTACTCGTGCTTTTGGTTCATCGGAAATTACAAAATCGCGCATGGAGTTAGCTTTGGAGCAATTCATGAACAGTATTGTATCGGTTGACAGCAAATATGATCGATTTCTAAGTGGTGCGACAACATTAGATTCAAATGAAGAACGAGGAAGAGTATTGTTCTTTGCGGAATATAACCCAGGCTTCCCAAATCTTTCTGGTGCCGACTGCCAACATTGCCACGCGGGAGTCAATTTTAAAAATGACAAATATTTAAATAACGCACTCGACTCAGACGCTAACATGCAAGACAATGGGAGGATGAATGCAACTGGAAGGGCATCCGATAAAGGGAAATTTAAAGTAACCTCTTTAAGAAACATAGCGTTGACTCCACCCTATATGCACGATGGACGTTTCAAAACGTTAGAGGAAGTCGTGGACCATTATAATTCAGGAATGGTTAATTCATCGACCATCGATCCGGCTCTAATTTATCCATTAAATAATGGTGGATTAAGACTTTCTGCAGCAGATAAGCGGGACTTGATTGCCTTCTTGAAAACCCTAACTGATAATGTGATGTTACACAATCCTGAATACAGTGACCCTTTCTAACCATGGAGAAAGCTGCTTTTTTAATCATGTTATTCAGCCTATTTTCTTGCCAGCAAGAAGATGAAAAACCAGCTTTAGTTACACCTCCTGTTACTGGCTTACTCACTATACCTCAAGGATTTCCTAATATGAATTTTCCCGAAGGAAATGAATTAACAGAAGAAAGGTGGAGCCTAGGGAAAAAGCTTTTCTACGAAAAACGACTATCCGTCAACAATAGCATAAGCTGTGGAAGTTGCCATAAACCTTCGTTAGCATTTACAGACAGTTTGGCGTTCAGTCCTGGTGTTTTTAATAGACCAGGCACAAGGAATTCTCCATCTCTGGCAAATGTTGGTTATCACCCCTACTTCTTGAAAGAAGGAAGCGTGCCCACCTTAGAAATGCAAGTTTTGGTTCCCATTCAAGAACACAATGAATTGAATCACAACATTGTTGATATAGCAAATGAACTAAAACTGGACCCTGCGTATTCTAAAATGAGCAGAGAAGCGTATGATCGAGAACTTGACCCTTTTGTAATTACGAGAGCTATTGCCAATTTCCAGCGCACATTAGTAAGCGGAAATAGCCGTTTCGATAGCTTCCAATATCAAGGCAATACAGCAGCACTGAGTGCGGAAGAACAATTGGGAATGAAGCTATTTTTTAGCTCTAAAACAAACTGTTCGTCTTGCCATCGTGGATTCAATTTTACTACTTATAATTTTGAAAACAACGGACTTGATTCTGTATACGCGGATAATGGAAGACAACGTTTTACAAATGATCCTGCCGACGAAGCGCTATTTAAAGTCCCTTCCTTAAGAAATGTAGGTTTAACTGCTCCGTACATGCACAATGGAAAATTGAGCTCTCTCGCAGCAGTTATCAATCATTATAATAGTGGAGGAGAGAATCACAAGAACAAAAGTGTTCTAATACAACCGCTGAATTTATCTCAAAATGAAAAAGCCGAATTGCTTGCATTTCTGCATTGCTTGACAGACTTCGATTTTGTGAATGATCCTAAATGGAGAGAAGAAAACTAAAATGGAAAATCTAATTCACATCAAAAACATGGTTTGCTTGCGCTGTAAAATGGCAGTTCAAGCTGTTTTAGAAGATTTAAACATGACCTATACGTCCATTGAGCTAGGAGAAGTTCAATTGGCAAAGCCTCTGGTACTAGCACAAAAGGAGACGCTTTCGAAACGCTTAAAAGAATTGGGTTTTGAGTTGTTGGAAACTGAAAAATCTGCTGTGGTATCAAAAATAAAAGCCCTAATTGTGGCACAGCTGCACCATGCTTCAGAGCAACTAAAGGTGAATTTTTCGGATTATTTAGCGAAAGAAACAGCACATGATTATGCCTATTTAAGCCGATTATTTTCAGTCATTGAAGGCATCACTATAGAACGATTCATCGCCAAGCAAAAGATGGAACGAATCAAAGAGCAACTTTTTTACAATCAAAAAACTTTATCGGAGATTGCTTTTGAAATGAATTACAGCAGTGTAGCCTACTTATCTTCTCAGTTTAAGAAAGAAACTGGGATGACACCCACGGAATTTAAAAAAATGAAACAACCAAATCTTAAAAACTTAGACAATGTGTAATGCAATAAGTTAAATCGAGAGAGTGCAATTGTTTTTATTGGAAATACCTCGCAGGCAGAAGAGAAATCAGTCTACACACAAGACAATTCCTTTATTTATGAGTCACGCAGAAATATCACAATACCTGCAATGTTCGAGACAAACCGTTACCATGACCTTGTCAAAAATGAGGAAAAGTGAGGTAATTGAACACTTAAGAAATGAAATTAAAATCCTGAATGAAGAGGGTGTGAAGAATTGGAGGGATGAATAAGTATTGAATTCTGCAAAAAATAAACTGTTTCTTGAAAATAGCGACACCACTATTATTTTGATTGATGATGAATCAATCATTCTCCATCATTTACAGCTATTTTATGTGCAATTTGAGAACAACCCTGAACGATAAAGCAGTTATAGGTCAATAGCAAGACACTAGGAGGTCCATAGGAAGAACAAAATCTTATAACTCTTTTGCAAAATTCTATAACACTCCAGCTCTTTTTAGCGGGTAGATTTGTTTCATGATTCAAGAATATCGAATAAAAGGCATGACCTGTGCCGGTTGCCGAAGTCATGTAGAAGAAACACTTTCTAAAATAGAGGGGGTTGATTCCGCTTCAGTTGATTTAGAAACAGCAATAGCTACCATTGAGGTGAATGCGCATACTCCAATTGAAAAACTTAAGGAAGCTTTACAAGATGATGGTGGCAGGTATAGCATTCAAACAAAAGAAGAACAATCACATTCGGCCGAGAAGAAGGGACCAAACCATAAAGGAAAAGGCACAGGAACATTTTACTGTCCAATGCATTGCGAAGGAAAAAAAACCTATAGCCGAGCAGGAGATTGTCTTGTATGCGGAATGGATTTAGTAGAGGAACAAAGTTTAGCCACTTCTGCCGCCGAACATTGGACCTGCCCAATGCATGCTGAAATTGTAACAGACAAACCCGGAGCATGTCCTCGCTGTGGGATGAATTTAGTTCTAGTGCAAACTGATCAATCGGCAGAAGAAAAAAGCTATAAAAAACTAGTGCGAAAATTTTGGATAGCAGTCGCTTTTACCTTGCCAATTTTCCTAATCGCCATGAGCGAAATGATTCCTAATAATCCGCTGTACACTATTTTAGAACAAAAATATTGGAATTGGATTCAGTTTGCACTTTCAATCCCTGTAGTTTTTTATGCCACTTGGATGTTTTTTGCACGAGCGTTTAAAAGTATAAAAACATGGAACTTAAACATGTTTACCCTTATTGGCGTCGGTTCAGGTGCCGCTTGGTTATTTAGTGTTTTTGGAATGTTTTTTCCTGACTTTTTCCCCCAACAATTTAAAACGGAATCTGGCGCCGTGCATGTTTATTTTGAAGCTGCTACTGTCATATTAACGTTGGTTTTATTAGGTCAGGTTTTAGAAGCTCGGGCGCACAGTAAAACAAATTCTGCAGTTAAAGAATTATTGAAATTAGCTCCAAATACTGCCATTCGAGTAAAAGATGGAAAAGAAGAAAAAGTGTCCATTGATGAAATTGAGTTAGGCGACATCCTTCGAGTAAAGCCCGGAGATAAAATTCCGGTTGACGGTAGTATAACTGACGGCAATACTACAGTTGATGAATCTATGATTTCAGGAGAGCCAATTCCTGTAAATAAAGCAAAAGAAGGTAAAGTAAGTAGCGGCACAATTAACGGCAATCAATCCTTTTTAATGAAAGCTGAAAAAGTGGGTGCTGATACATTGCTTTCACAAATCATTCACATGGTAAATGATGCAAGTCGCAGTCGTGCACCTATTCAAAAATTAGCAGATACAGTTTCAGGATATTTTGTGCCTGTTGTAGTTCTTATTTCAATTCTAACATTTGTTGTTTGGGTACTGTTTGGACCAGAACCTGTTTATGTATATGCCTTTGTAAATGCCATTGCTGTTCTGATTATCGCTTGCCCTTGTGCTTTGGGCTTGGCAACACCCATGTCAGTAATGGTTGGGGTTGGTAAGGGTGCGCAAAATGGGGTGTTGATTAAAAATGCCGAAGCTTTAGAAAAAATGAATACGGTAGATACGCTGATTATTGATAAGACTGGAACAATTACCGAGGGCAAACCCATCGTTGAAAAAATTGGAGTTTTTGGAAGTAATTATTCTGAAAAAGAAGTGTTGCAATACATCATTTCTTTAAATAATATGAGTGAACACCCACTTGCAGAAGCAACCGTAAAATATGGGAAAGAACAAAAAACTGAAATTTTAAAAGCGGATGATTTCAGTTCCGTAACAGGAAAAGGTGTTGAGGGGAAAATTAATAGTAAAAATGTTGGAATAGGTAATGCAAAAATGATGGAATACGCCGAAGCTTCCTTGACTTCTGAAATGGAAAAAGAAGCAGTTACTTTTCAAAAACAAGGCAAAACAGTTTCATACATATCAATTGATAAAGAAGTTGCTGGTTTTGTTGTAATTGGAGATAAAATAAAACCAACAAGTGCAAAGGCGATTAAGGCATTGCAAGAAAGAGGAATTCGAATAATTATGCTAACAGGCGACAACCACGACACGGCAAAAGCCGTGGCTGATGAGTTAAACTTAGAAGATTTTAAAGCAGGAATGTTGCCTGAAAACAAACTTGAGGAAGTAGAAAAATTACAGAAAGAAGGCAAAGTAGTCGCTATGGCGGGCGATGGAATAAATGATGCTCCTGCGTTGGCAAAGAGCGATGTTGGAATCGCCATGGGAACGGGAACTGATGTTGCCATTGAAAGTGCCATGATTACTTTGGTAAAAGGCGATTTACATGGAATTGTAAAAGCACGAAATTTAAGTGACAGTGTTATGAAAAACATCAAGCAAAATCTATTTTTTGCACTAGGATACAATACGTTAGGCATTCCAATTGCAGCAGGCGTTTTGTATCCAATTTTCGGCTTACTCCTCTCTCCGATGATTGCAGCTTTGGCCATGAGTTTTAGTTCAGTATCTGTTATTGCGAATTCCTTGAAGTTACGATCCCTAAGAATATAATGTATGTATTCCCAAAAAATTGGATTTATCTAATAAAGCTTATCTTTGATTTTGTGAAAAAAATAATGGCAGTTTTCTTAACCTTTTTAATGCTTAGCGCTCAAGTGGGCTTCGCTGTTTCTACCCATTTCTGTGGTGGAGAGGTTTCAGATCGCGCATTTTCACTAATAGCACGTGAATTGAATTGCGGAATGGATACCATGGAAAGCAGTTGTTCGATAGATTTGAATAGAAGTAACTCCATTTCTGAAACGTCTTGTTGCGACAATGAAAGTGACGTATTTCAGCTACGAGAGAATCTCAACAAAAAACAAAGTACCGTTAAAGTAGAGTTAAGTTTCTTCAAGCTATTTTTAGCTACATCAGTTTTCCTTTTTGAAAATCATGAAGAAGTAGTGGTTTTCCATCAGCTTCCGCCGCCGCCGTTAATTCAGCAGAACACTCAAGTTCTTTTTCAAAATTTTTTACTGTAAGCCTATTTTAAGATGCTTTTCAGCTTTTGTTGTAAAGTGATTGACTCTTTGAGTCTAAGAACAAACTCTGTTCATCAAACCCATCTTTCAATATGCTCCATAAACTCATCAGGTACTTTCTTGAAAACAAGTTAGTAACCATCTTAATTATAATTCTTTTTGTTGCTTGGGGTATCGTTACAGCACCCTTTGGCTGGAAAACTACTTTTCTTCCCTCCGACCCTGTGCCAGTTGACGCCATACCCGATATTGGCGAAAACCAACAAATTGTTTTTACAGAATGGATGGGGCGATCTCCGCAAGACATAGATGACCAAATAACATATCCCTTAACCACCGCCCTATTAGGAATTCCTGGAGTAAAATCTATTCGAAGTTCATCCATTTTTGGTATTTCCAGTATTTATATCATTTTCAATGAAGACATTGAGTTTTATTGGTCTCGATCTCGGATTTTAGAGAAATTAAATTCACTTCAATCTGGTTTATTACCCAAAGACGTTCAACCTACATTAGGCCCAGATGCAACAGCATTAGGCCAGGTGTTTTGGTATACGTTAGAGGGTAGAGACAGCAACAACAATCCGACAGGTGGTTGGGATTTACATGAGATCAGATCTATTCAGGACTTCTACGTAAAATATGGATTAAGTGCCGTTGAAGGAGTTTCAGAAGTTGCTTCAATTGGAGGTTTTGTTCAAGAATATCAGATAGATGTCGATCCAAATGCCTTGCAAAACTATAACATTCCGTTGCACAAAGTGATGAAGGCAGTTCAACAATCGAATCGGGATGTTGGAGCAAAAACCATTGAGATTAACCGAGCAGAGTATTTAGTTCGTGGTTTGGGGTATATCAAGTCAATTGAGGATATTGAAAAAGCGGTAGTCGCTGTTTCGGATAATGTGCCTATACAAATAAAGGACATTGGTGTGGTCAGTTTAGGTCCTGCAAATCGCAGAGGTTTGTTAGATAAAGATGGAGCTGAAGTAGTTGGCGGAGTTGTTGTAGCTCGTTACGGCTCTAACCCTTTGGCAGTGATCAACAATGTAAAAGATAAAATTGGAGAAATCTCTTCGGGTTTCCCTAAAAAGACATTATCCAATGGTGTAGAAAGTCAATTGACGATTGTTCCCTTTTACGATAGAACACAACTGATTAACGAGACTATTGGGACTTTAGAAGAAGCTCTTTCTTTAGAAATATTAATTACCCTATTAGTGGTGATGGTGATGATGTTAAATCTTAGAGCATCTATACTTATTTCCAGTCTTCTGCCCATTTCAGTATTAATGGTTTTTATTGCCATGCGCTATTTTCATGTTGATGCCAATATTGTAGCTCTTTCAGGAATAGCGATTGCCATTGGTACAATGGTAGATCTAGGAATTGTACTTTCTGAGAATATCATGCAACACCTAAAGCATGCACCTAAATCTCAAAAACTCATAGATACCATTTATAACGGTTCTGCCGAAATAAGTTCAGCAATTGTTACCGCTGTAGCGACAACTATTGTCAGTTTTATCCCTGTATTTACAATGGAAGCTGCTGAAGGGAAACTATTCCACCCCCTGGCCTTTACAAAAACCTTTGCCCTAATCGCCGCTTTAATCGTAGCTCTTTTTATCTTGCCAAGCATTGCTCATTGGTTCTTTGGTATTAAAATCACAAAAAACAAAAAAGGAATTTTCTTTAACAGCTTATTGCTGGTTGGAGGCTTGCCCATCGCGATTTTTATTTCCCTTTGGGGAGGCGCAACGCTGATTGCTTTCAGCGGGGTTTGGTTTTTAAAAGAATATGGAAAAGCCAAAAATTGGCTGTTCGAAAACTCAGCAATAGGCATTGCTTTAATTTCCGTAACATGGATTTTAGCAGACTACTGGATGCCTTTAGGAGCAGGTAAAAGCATGGCTACTAATTTTACTTTCGTAATTGTATTATTAGTCACCATCTTAGGGTTATTTAAATTATTAGAAAGACGCTACCTTAGAATTTTAGATTGGTGTTTGGCCAACAAAAAAACCTTCCTTTCCATTCCTATTTTCCTTATTCTTTCAGCCTCTATAATGTGGTTAGGGGTTAATTCAGTTTTCGGATTTATAGCCACAGGCTTGGAAAAAACCGGGTTCGAAATCAGAAAAACAACGGCTTGGAAAGGCTTAGAAAATACCTTCCCCGGAATAGGTAAAGAGTTTATGCCTGCGCTAAATGAAGGTAGCTTTTTATTTATGCCAACCTCTATGCCCCATTCCGGTATTGAACAAAACAAGCAAGTGATTCAGCAATTAGATATGTCGATAGCCAATATTCCCGAGGTGGAGTTATCTGTTGGCAAAATGGGAAGAGTTGAATCAGCCCTTGACCCTGCCCCTATCTCTATGTATGAAAATATAATCAATTACAAACCTGAATATGAAGTCAACCCAAAAGGACATCGACAGCGGTTTAAAGTAGATGCTGAAGGAAATTATTTATTGGATTCTAAAAGTTGGAAGTTCAATGTTAGAGGTTCAAAGGTCGAAGATGTAAGCTCTAAGACGGAGGGTAACGGTTGGAAGCTCGATCGGGAGAAAGCGTGGATCGCAAATGGTCAAGATACTTTTTATTTGACTGAAAGTTTCCAATTTCAGTCCACCCCAATTCCCAATTTCAATACGGGCAACATCACGCAGTACTTTAGTGAAGATAAAGACGGCAGTTACTACAGAAATTGGAGAGATGAAATACAATCTCCCGACGACATTTGGGATGAAATTATTAAAGTAACAAAAATCCCCGGAGTTACTTCAGCTCCAAAACTACAACCCATTGAAACTCGATTGGTCATGCTACAAACAGGAATGAGAGCACCCATGGGAATTAAAGTGTTTGGCCCTGATTTAAAAACAATTGAAGATTTTGGACAGCAATTGGAGAGAATTCTCAAAGAAGTGCCTTCCGTAAAAGAGGAAGCAGTATTTGCAGATCGAATTGTCGGTAAACCTTACATTCATTTAAACATTGACCGCCAAGAAATTGCCCGTTTTGGTTTAAGTGTAGAGGATGTTCAACAGACCATAGAGACTGCTATTGGAGGTATGCAAATTACTTCTACCGTTGAAGGAAGAGAGCGTTTCCCAGTGAGAGTTAGGTATCCAAGGGAGTTGAGAGACGACCCGAGTTCGTTGAAAGCTATTTTGGTATCCACTCCAACAGGTGTTCAAATTCCATTAGGCGATTTGGTGGACTTGGAATATGTACAAGGCCCTCAAATGATAAAGAGTGAAAACACCTTTTTAGTGGGCTATGTTTTATTAGATAAAAAAGATGGTTTTGCCGAAGTTGAAGTAGTTGAGGCTGCTCAAATAGCAATTCAACAAAAGATAGAAAGTGGAGAATTAATTGTTCCTTCGGGAATTAGTTATAAATTCTCAGGAAGCTATGAAAATCAAATCCGAGCGGAGAAAAGACTATCCATCATTGTCCCATTGGTGTTGGTCATCATTTTCCTGATTCTCTACTTTCAATTCCGGTCTGTATCTACCTCGTTAATGATTTTCGCAGGAATAGCCATGGCGTTCAGTGGAGCGTTCTTGATGCTCTGGCTGTATGGCCAAGATTGGTTTTTTAACTTTTCATTTTTCGAAACCAACATGAGGGACCTATTTCAAATGCACCCCATTAATTTGAGTGTAGCGGTTTGGGTGGGCTTTATCGCTCTTTTTGGAATTGCAACTGATGATGGGGTCTTAATTGGAACCTATTTAGACCAAAGCATGTCAAGAAATAAGACCAACAGTATTGATGAAATAAGAACGGCAGTTCGAGAAGCAGGATTAAAGCGCATTAAACCCGCTATCATGACATCTGCAACAACAATCATTGCACTCTTACCCGTTTTGACTTCAACCGGTAGAGGTGCCGACATTATGATTCCCATGGCAATTCCTGCTTTTGGTGGAATGATTGTAGCCGCGGTGACTTATTTTATAACTCCAGTGCTATATAGTTGGAGAGAGGAAAATCGAATGAAGAATTACGAATTAAAAAATAACGAATTATGAATCTTTTTTCTATAAATATTGAAGTGGTTCGGCCTTCCAAAAAGAACGGTTCCGGTCAAAATAAAGCTAAACTTACTTTCATTTCGTTGGTCACCCAACCTCTAATTTATCCTGTCTTAACGACACTATTTTTAACCCTTTTCTCCACAGTATCATCTGCTCAAACACTCCAATCTTACCAGCAAATCGCGGCGGAGAATAATCCTGATTTAAAAGCTTCTTACCTTGAATTTGAAGCAGCCATGCAACGGGTGAATCAAGTCAGTATTTTGGAAGACCCACGGCTATCTTTTGGTTATTTCATAAGCCCCATAGAAACAAGAGTTGGTCCGCAAAGAGCTAAAGTTTCACTCAGTCAAATGTTTCCTTGGTTTGGAACATTAAAAGCGAAGGAGAATAGAGCAAACTACCTCGCTCAAGCTAAGTACCAATCGTTTATTAACGACCGGAACAAGCTTTTTTGGGAGCTAAGTAACGCCTATTACCCACTCTACGAAGTGCAGCAGCATGTTGGTTTATTGGGAGAAAATTTAGAAATTCTAACCACCTACAAACGATTGGCCACCTCCTCTTTTGAAAACAATCGCGGTGCTATGGCCGACGTTATTCGAGTGGACATCCTGATTGAAAATGCAGCGACGGAATTAATGATTCTTAAGAATCAGATTGCTCCACTACAAGTTCAATTCAATACTTTTCTAAATCGCTCAGACTCTATCCCTGTCGTTATTTCAGATTTAACCGAATTACCGCCTCTCGAAAATGACTACCGCAAGGATAGTTTATTGCCGGAAAACCCCCAAATTAAATCTTTGAATTTTCAGCAAAAAGCACTGAAAGAAAATGAGTTATTGGCGAAAAAAAGTGCCTTACCTCAATTCGGTGTGGGCCTAGATTATGCCTTTATTGGGGAACGTTCCAACGTTTCCATTCGGGATAATGGAAAAGATGCCTTCATGCCCATGATTTCAGTCAGTCTTCCCATTTTTAGGCAGCGTTATTCTTCTGCCATCAAAGAGGCTCAATTAAATCAGCAGGCAATTGAGTATAGAAAAGAAGCGATTGAAAATAAATTGGTTTCCAACTATGAAAGTGCAACGTTCAATTTGAATAAGGCAAGAGATTTAATCGCTTTATACGACGTGCAGATTATCAAAACAAAACAACTCATTCAATTACTTTACAGTTCGTACAGCAACTCTACAAAGGATTTTGAAGAAGTATTGAGAATGCAACAGCACTTGCTAAAATATCAAATGGCAAAAGCTACTGCTAAGAAAAACTATCAGATTTCCGTAGCAGAAATTAAATATTTAACCTCTAACTAAAAGAAGGTGGAAAATGAAGGATATAAGTTGGAGGCAAGGTATTGGATTTTTAAACCAGAACTTTTGTCATACTAGGCGGAGTCGAAGTAAAGGCAAAAATAAAATAAATTATAATGATGAAAAAAATAGTAAAATATAGAGCATTTCAATTTGCTTTAGCAATATTGGCAGGACTACTAATCGGCTGGCTGTTGTTTGGAAGTTCATCGAAAGGTGGAGCAGCAATTCATTCGCATGAAACCGAGAACGTGGATAAAGTTTGGACCTGTTCCATGCATCCTCAAATTAGAAAAACGGAAGCAGGCGATTGTCCTATTTGCGGGATGGATTTAATTCCACTTTCAACGGATGGTCAGGTGGATGAACATCCAAATGCCATAAAAATGTCGCCCACTGCAATGCAATTAGCAAACGTACAAACCGCAGTTGTTCAATTGGGTGAAGCAATTAAAATATTGAACCTAACAGGTAAGGTTACTCCTGACGAAAGGGCCGTATTTTCTCAGACTTCTCATATTTCTGGTAGAATTGAAAGCTTGACAATTAATTACACGGGAGAGCTGGTTCGGAAAGGACAAGTCATTGCAACAATTTATTCTCCTGAATTAGTAACTGCACAAGAAGAACTATTGATTGCATTTGAAAACAAAGAAACACAACCCGAATTATTAAGGGCTTCAAAAGAAAAATTGAGAAATTGGAAGTTAACAGATGGTCAAATAAATCAATTGATCGAGTCGGGTAAGCCAATGGATGAGTTTCCTATTCTGTCTGATTTAAATGGTGTAGTAATTACAAAACGTACAAACCGCGGGGATCATATTAAACAGGGACAAGCTTTTTACGAACTAGCAGATTTGTCGTCATTGTGGGTGCTATTAGATGTTCACGAAAGTGACTTAGCTTGGATTAATGAAGGAGATGTTGTTCAGTATAAAGTTAAAGCTTATCCAACTAAAAATTTTACGGGAAAAGTCGATTTCATTGATCCCACAATCGACCCAAAAACAAGGGTTGCAAAGGCAAGAATTGAACTCGATAATTCGGGTAAAATATTTAAACCTCAAATGTTGGTGAATGCAACAGTTGAAAGCAAACTAAAATCAAATAACAAAGCGATGATTGTTCCAAAATCCGCTGTGATGTGGACCGGAGAGCGCTCTTTAGTATATGTAAAAACAGATACTGAAAGTGGACTTCATTTTATAATGAGAGAGGTTGTTTTGGGAGCTTCTTTAGGGGATACTTACATTATAAATAGTGGTTTAGAAGCAGGAGAAGAAATAGCCGTTAACGGAACATTCAGCATAGATGCAGCAGCTCAATTGGCAGGAAAGCCTAGCATGATGAACCCCAAAGGGGGGACAAGTAACACCGGGCACAACCATGGCAGTATGAAGAACGATGCGAAGAATAATCTAACTGAAAAGGGCCAACTGCAGGAATTCAGCATCGAAATCGTGAAGGTCGACAAGGAAACCAAAAAGGCTTTAGTGACCCTCTTTGTACCCTATTTTAAATTGAAAGATGCACTGACAGAAGATAATTTTAAACGAGCTAAGACAGAGGTTGAAAACGTGTCAAAAGCTTTAGCCCAAGTAAATATGAGTCTATTTAAAAATAAGGCACATGAAGTTTGGATGAAGTATTCTGTTGATTTAAAGAGAAGCGTTGAACAAGCAAAAGATACAGAGCAAATAGATCAGCTTAGAGAATCATTCATCACTATTTCTAGCACAATCATTCAGCTGAATACTACTTTTCAACCGCTCGACTTTACGGTTTACGTGCAACATTGTCCGATGGCTAAAGCAAACAAAGGAGCTGATTGGCTCAGTAAAGAGACAGAAATTAAGAATCCATACTTCGGCAGCGATATGCTGACCTGTGGAGAGTTAAAAAAGTAACAAAATGAAAGACTGTTGTAAAACGGAAAATAAAGAATCAAAGGTTAAGAAGTGGGCCGCAAGAATATTCTATGGAATTGCAGCAATCCTATTTCTAAGCATACTAATCATTCAAATTTTTAATCTATAAATCAATTTAAAACAATCACAATTATGAAAAATAAAATAGTACAGGTAACAATGGTAGCGGCATTAATACTAGGCGGAAATCAATTATTCGCAACCAATGGGAACGTTACAAATAAAACAATTATTGAAAGTGACTCAACCTTAGAAAGCTTTAAAGTTTATGGCAACTGCGGCATGTGTAAAAAAACCATTGAAGGTTCGCTAAAAGACCAAGAAGGCATATATTCTGCTATTTGGAATAAGGAAACGAAGCTAATTGAAGTGAACTACAATGAAAACGATATTTCTTTGCAAGAAATAAAAAAGAAGATTGCTAAAGTGGGATACGACACAGAAGAGAAAAGAGCTACCGAAAAAGCCTATAAAGGATTGTCTGGTTGTTGCCAATATAAAAGACCAGAAAAGAAATAATAACTTCAAAAAAGAAAAGATGAAAACACTACTAACTATTGCTCTCTTCGCTGCGCTTGTTGCGTGTCAAGAAAAGACCGTGGACGAAAACTATTCAGCAAGCGCAAATGAAATCAGCGAGAGCGAAATCAAAACTGCCAACCTCAACACAGAAGTATCCAATCAAATTATAACTGGATACCTAACAATAAAGGACGCTTTGGTAAAAACGGATGCAGCTGCAGCAAGTTTTGCTGCTGAAGGTCTCTTATTCGACTTTAAGGAAAATGAGGATGAATTAATGGAAAAACTGTTTCTAGACGTAAGGCTCATCGCTGTATCAAAAGGTGTAGAACAGCAACGAATTTATTTCGAAGGCTTGTCCCATAATATCTACACGTTGGTAAAAAATACAGACCACGAGGGAATGACAATCTATCAGCAATACTGTCCTATGGCTTTTCAAAATAAAGGAGCGTATTGGATTAGCGATGAAGAGAAAGTATACAACCCTTATTTTGGAGACAAAATGTTACGATGTGGTAAAGTTAAAGAGGTGATGCAGTAAATAGGAAACTCATGCCTTTGCGGGATCTAATTTTTGAGGTTAGTAGAATTTTTCGCGGCGATTTATGGTTATTTAATAGTAACTTAATCCTCAAGAATTGCACAGTATGCATATTTCAAGAGAACTGAAATTTTGTTCCCGATTATTTTTTTATAACTTAAATGAAAAATTATGGTAAAAAGTTTTACAGGTGCTCGGGCAGTAGAAGTAAAAAAGATTCCTCAACAGGCTTTGGTGAAGCATTATATGACCAAGCAGTTGATCACTTTTACACCGAAGCAATCTATAGACCAAGTGGTCAGTATCTTAATCTACAAAGGCATATCCGGAGGACCTGTGGTAGACGATTCCAATAATTTAGTGGGTATTATTTCTGAAGGAGATTGTTTAAAACAAATTATAAAGGGAAAATACAACAACCATCCTCACCTGAATGGACTAGTGGAAGAACACATGGTAAAAGAGGTAAAAACCTTACACCCTGACAACACTATTTTGGAGGCAGCGATGGCTTTTCTAGAACAAAGAATTAGACGTTTTCCTGTATTAGACAATGGCAAATTAGTGGGCCAAATCAGTCAACGTGATGTGATGAAAGCCATAGAAGATTTTAGCAGATAAATCGCAGTTGTATCGCCCATGTGAGATTTCGTTGGGATTTAGTTAAACCGTTGCGTTAAATGCGAAAGGTGCCAGTTTGCAGAAATGAAATATGAGTAATAAAGTCAGAGTATTACAAATAGAGTAGAAGAATGCTGCTATTGTAATTTAGACATCATGGTTTGCACCAAAGAAATGGGAATGCCTACACCTTAATCTACTCGAAATTATTAATTCTCGATTGAGAATCCCCGACTCCCATCCCCCGCCTAATACTTTATACATATCTACTTTTGCATGTATTTGTTCCATTCTAGTTTCAATTAAATCCAATGTAGATATTAGCGCATCTCTCTGGATTAACAATACTCGTATATAACCGATCCTTTGCTGATTTAAAGAGGTCAGCCGATATCCCTGTGGAATGCGCTAATATCTTCACTGCTATTTATTTTTAACCAAATATTTTAATTAGCATATTACTATTTGCAGTGTCGGCTGACACTTTTACAAAGGTATTTAGGATGGTAAGCTTCTATTTACAGACTGCTTAAACTGTTTCTAAATTGAGCTACAAAAATAGTTGTAAGACCAATAAAATAAACCGAAGTTCTCTTTTAGGAAAAAAAATGCCTTATACAAATAGATTATGCCTCATTTGTAAGATTGGGAAACACTTCACTACTATACTATTTATAGGGCGAAGGCAATTCCTTACAAAGCGTTCTTTAGAGTATTCATGTAATATTACTCCACCATTCTAGTATGATCCATCTTTATTCATGGATAAATCGTAATATCCTTTCAGCACTGTTGATCCTAATTACTTTTGCAGTTAACTCAATTAATTTCATCTCTTTTAATTCCTTTAAACTGCGAGAAACACTTTCTCTAGAAGTTCCTATTAGGTTAGCTAGATCCTCTCTATTCATTTCAACGACAAGCTTGGTTTGATTCTCTTTTTGAAACTTATGAGCCAAAATTAGAAGCTGAATAGCAAGCCTTTTCTTTTGAGATTTTTGCGCTAACACAGAGATCATATTGGCCATTACTCCAAATTCATGTGCCATATTCGTCATGATGCTATCTCTAAGCCCATCAATAGTATCTAATAAACTATAAAAGTTTTTTTTACTCAAAAAGCTAACGTTTAAATCAATTAATGCTTCACAAGAGTCTTGATAACGTTCGTTGGAGATCAAAGCATGGTAGCCCAAAAGATCTCCTTTTTTATAAATGTAAAATATTTGAGGACGCCCCATTAAGGAGTTGTATTTTTTTGCTAAGCCTTCCTTAATGTAAAAAACCCCTGTAGGAACTCCATCCTCATAAAACAGCTTATCGCCTTTTTTAAAATACAGTGATTCAAATGCTTTTTCAATTTTTAAGACCTGCGATGAATCTAAATTTCTAAATAAGAAATCACTTTTAAATTCAAATTTGTCTAAAAAGCTATCCAATATGTGTAACATTTGTTAAACACAAATATAACATATATTTCAAGAACCCATTTAAAGTAATTCAAGAAGTATTTGTTTTTCATGGAAAACTCTTTGTTAGAGCACCCTCTCTCCTAGGTTAATTATCTTATTTGCCCGACAAAATAACTTAAAATAAAGAGATGTAAGAGCTGAATTGATGAGCGTTGTTAACGATTCAACCTCTGAAATTATTTAACTCAATATCGATTCGTTAAACTCTACCATTAGTAATGAAACACTCTATTTTTAAATCAATACATGGCTTTTCTAACTCGATTGTTGGAGCTAATATTTAACCATAGAAACAAGTAACTAGTGCTATTTTAAATTTGGACAAAACCCAATATTCCAATTATAACCCAGCTTTCAACAGTGAACCGAAAACTCACAAGTCTAACCAAATACCTGTATAGAGTTCGATAATGCTTGACCTCTATCTATTTTTAGATTCTTTAATCTAAAAAGTTACTAAAGCCTGACTTTAAAATAAATTATAACTCCCCTTTACAGTTCCCTAAATCAATAAATTCGATAAAGCTCCTGAAAATAAATTCCATACTTAGGCACCACTATAGACGGTGTAGTAATAAAATAAATGTTTGCTATATAAATAACAAATGTTACATTTTATATTAACAATTAAACTACATTTGCCCAATAATTAATAACACAAATTGAACTCTTACTTTCAAAAATCTTACATCAGAATTGCGTTAAGCTTTTCGTTTTTTGTTCTACTTGCATTTTCAACTACTTCATTTGAAAATGAATCGAAGACTGAAGAAAATGTTCTAGAAGAAAGAGAAGTACTGAAAGAAAAAAGAAACTCAAATTTTTCCTTTCCAGATTGGGCAGATAACGGAACATCAGGTATAAAACCTGATTATCAATTATATTCCGGCTTCATTCACTTGTTATCACTTAACCTAAAATCAATACCTCTTTTTACAAGAGACGGCCTTTACATTTTATATTGCGCGCTTAAGATTCCTTTTTGAAATTTAATTTACTTGTTGCCACCCCTGTGGGATGGTTCTAACTACTAAATAAAATTTCAAAATATATTGAATGAATAACTATGTTTTTGACGTACATAAATGTTTACAACATCTGCGTCATTTTTTACCTGCACAGTCTCCATTAAAGGATTTTGTGCACCACAATACCCTTCATGCTTTTCAGGATAAACCATTTTTTGAGGCGCTTCAGTTGGCCAATGAAACTTTTGGTTACAAAACAATGCTCTCTTTGAGTGAGTATCGTGAACTACATAAAAATGGGACAATAAGCGATATAGCCATCGATACTGTTCTTCAAGACAATAAGTCATCACAACCAAGTGTGCTACTAAAAAAGCACATGTTTGACGATAAGGTAAATCAAGTCTATGAAAGAAAAATTGGCCGTTTAAGACAAACTTGGAAAGAGAGTTTAAAAATTGATTTAAACACCATTGTTCACCTAAACCTATTTAGACTAGTAGGTTCTTATCTCGACCAAGGAATTAGTCCACAACCTTTTCCTTCGAATGCAAATGGCCTGCTCGCTGCTATAGAGGAATTAGAACAACATACCTTATTCGAATTTTTTCATTCTCAAAGAGTAAAAGATTTGCTTTTTAGAAAGAATAAAGAAATAAAATCTCTTCTGGATATTTTAGTTGGAGATGAGCGCTATTACGAGCAATACCTCTTTGATCAGCAGTTCAGTCACCCAGGTTGGTCAGGAATAGTATCTGTTTTGGAAAACAACCCAACGACTCTTTTCTCAAAAAAAGAAATAGTATTCTCTGATTTGGTGTACCTAGAGTTATTGTTGGAGATAGATGCTTTGGATAAAATTTATGGAGTGGACAAGTGGCTGCCAATTAGCAAACTTACCAACCTCACTCCTACTGCCATTTTTGAAGAAACAACCTCTAAAGAAAATTTTAAAATCAGGATACTTTGGCAAGAAGCTTTAGAGTTATCCTATTACGATCAAGTATTATTCGGATTGGTAAATGCACCTGTAGTTGAAGAAAAAACTGCCCGATTTCAAGCTTTCTTCTGCATAGATGACCGAGAAGAATCCATTCGAAGACATTTAGAAACAGTACTTCCAGAATGCGAAACTTTTGGCACTCCCGCTCATTATAATTTACCTATTTTTTATAACCCTGCAGGCGGAAAGTTTAACACACAGGTTTGTCCGGGAAGTATTAAGCCAGAACACATTATTATAGACGATAGAAACTCCGAGAAAAACAAAAAGGATTTATATTTCGATCATAGTTCTCATGGTTTTTGGGGAGGTTGGCTAATCTCACAAACCTTAGGTTTTTGGTCTGCAGTAAAGTTGTTTATCAACATTTTTAAACCATCCATAAGCCCGGCTCACTCCTCCTCTTTTGAGCACATGTCGCACCGTTCGAATCTAATTATAGAAAATAAAGATGGTAAAAATAAAGATGGATTAAAGGTAGGATTTTCAATAGCCGAGATGTGTCAAATAGTAGAATCGGAATTGAAAAGAACAGGTTTAACCGCTCATTTCTCTGATTTAATTTATATGATAGGTCATGGAGGAAGTAGCACCAATAACCCTTATTATGCCGGTTATAATTGCGGTGCTTGCTCAGGAAGACCGAGTTCTTTAAATGCTAGGGTTTTTGCAGCAATGGCTAATCGTAACGAAGTTAGAACATACCTAAAAAGCAATGGAATTATCATTCCATCAAGCTCTCATTTTGTTGGTGGCTTGCATGATACTACAAGGGATGAGATTGTCTTTTATGATACCGAGACGTTAGGTGTAAAAAACTCAAAAGCCCACAACGAAAATGTTCCCTTTTTCAACAAAGCGTTAACTAACAATTCAAAGGAAAGAGCAAGACAGTTGTTGTCCATTACGATTAAAAAATCAGCGGAAGCCATTCACAAAGATGTCAAGAAAAGATCTGTTTCATTATTTGAACCTAGGCCTGAATTAAATCATTCTAATAATTGCTTGTGCATTGTAGGCTCTAGAAATACAAGTAGAAAATTATTCTTAGATCAGCGAGCATTTTTAAATTCTTACGACTGGAAATCGGATGTAAATGGCGATTATTTAATGACCATTTTAGGAGCAGCTGTGCCCGTTTGCGGAGGAATAAATCTAGAATATTATTTCTCTAGAGTTGACAATGAAAATTTTGGTGCGGGAAGTAAACTTTCACATAATGTAATTGGATTATTTGGTGTAACCAACGGAATTGAAGGTGACTTAAGAACTGGCTTACCAATACAAATGGTTGAAGTTCACGATCCTTTGAGGTTACTAATGATTGTTGAACAAAAACCAGAGCTTGTTTTAGAGGTAGTTAAAAGAAGCGCCACCGTATACGAATGGGTAAAAAATGGATGGATAAACCTCGCAGTAATCGACCCTGAAAGTAAAAAGGTTTATCGCTTTAAAAAAGGAGAATTAATCTCCTATCATATGCAGCAAACAGAAATTGAGGTCGCACATGAATTAGAAACACTTTTCGAATCCTCGTCTACAAATTTACCTGTGTATCAATTAAATTAAGATGGAACATTTTATTATATTATTTATTCTTTTGCCTTTTGCAGGCTTCTTGATTAGTCTTTTAATTCCGTCAAAACAAGAGAAAGTAATTTCTTTAGTCGCATGGTTTGCAACCGGATTTTTAGGGTTAGCAGTGTTCGTTTTTATTATTTACTGGCTCTTCAATGGTCATCCAAAAATCAATGTAAAAGAGGTTACTATTTTTAAGTCGGAGGATTATACTCTTTTTATTGATTTATTTTTTGATCGAATAACGGCAGTTTATCTATTTTTTACTTCGCTGTTAGCTTATTTAATTGCCATTTATAGCAGGTACTACTTGCACAGAGAAAGCGGATATAAACGTTTTTTCAATACCATTTTGTTATTTATCACCGGTATAAACCTCATTGTACTATCAGGTAATTTTGAAACACTTTTTGTCGGTTGGGAAATACTTGGGGCCTCTTCATTCTTGCTAATTGGCTATTATAGAGATAGATACTTGCCTGTAAGAAATGCATTAAAAGTCTATTCTATCTACAGAATTGCAGATATTGGCTTGTTGTTGGCCATGTGGTTAAGTCATCACCTATGGCACGAGAACATTACCTTTTTACAATTAAGTGATGCAGCATTTGTTACTGAACACATAGAGGGTAATCAAATGATTGCCATAGCAGTATCGCTGTGTGTTATGGTAGCTGCTGCCGCGAAATCGGCACAATTTCCATTTTCTAGTTGGCTGCCAAGAGCAATGGAAGGGCCAACTCCGTCAAGTGCTATTTTTTATGGTTCAGTGGCTGTACATATTGGAGTTTTTTTATTACTGAGAACATATCCTCTATGGAGTGAGATAGAATTCATTAAATGGAATGTTGTAGCGATGGGTTTATTATCTGCCATTATTGGCGTCACTACAGCCAAGGTTCAAACTTCTGTTAAAGCCCAAATTGCTTATTCTTCCATTACGCAAATCGGATTAATTTTTGTTGAAGTAGCTCTTGGCCTGCATACTATTGCCCTAATTCACATGGCAGGAAATGCCTTTTTAAGAGCCTATCAATTATTAATAAGTCCTTCCATCGTCACCTATTTAATACGAGAGCAATTCTTCACATTTAAACCTAAAAAAAAGATTACAGATCGATCTTGGCGAAGAGTTATTCGAAATTCATTGTTTGTAATTGGCTTGAAAGAATGGAAGCTTGACGGAATCTTGTACAAATATTTGTGGGCTCCTTTAAAGAAGGGCGGCAATCTATTTGCTTTTTTAACAAGAAAGAATGTTACTATTTTATCCGTCTTAATATTTTCTCTGTCCATCTATTGCATCTCCAACAAGCTTATTTTACCTTCTCTATTATCCAATCTTATTCCAGAACTTTTTGGAGCAATAGCTCTAGTTTTAGTTTTGAGAGCATTTGCAGAAAGAGTGGATGCGATACTAGCTTGGGAGTTTATTGTTTTAAGCCACTTTTGGATTGCTCTAGCTGTCGGTTTCAACGAAACATTTAGTGCAATAGATACCACATTCTACTTGTCAGGTGTGTTGATGGCAGGAATTTCAGGGTATTACTTTCTCCTCAAACTAAAACGGAAAGAATTTTTTGATTTGAATGATTTTCACGGCCATGTTTTAGAACATAAATGGCTGTCGTTTGGCTTTTTAGTAAGTTGCTTGGCGTTAGCAGGCTTTCCTATCACCACTACTTTCTTAGGAGAAGATTTACTCTTTACACACATTCACAAAAATCAAATTTTATTAGCTTTCTTGGTATCTATCAACTTTGTAATTGTTGGCATTGCCTTAATGAGAATGTACAGTAGAATATTTTTAGGACCGCACAAAAAATCATACCACGCAGTTCCGCTTCGGGACGCTTAACAAATAACAGAACAATACAAAACAACTTTACACTATAAAAAAATGAAAACACAAGAATTACCAAAAAAAGGATTCGCAGCTTTAACAGCTTATTTTAAAGATGATTTTTTAGCAGGGTTTAGCGTATCGCTAATTGCTTTGCCACTTTGTTTAGGAATTGCAATTGCTTCAGGAGTGCCCCCCTTAGCGGGCTTAATTACGGCCATTGTTGGCGGAATAATTGCCTCTCGAATATCTGGCACCTTTGTAACTATTAGTGGTCCTGCGGCAGGGCTAATAGTAATTACTTTAGGAGCGGCTGAATCAATGGGAGGAGCTGGTGCAGCCTCAGGTTTTGCAGGTTACCCGCATGCATTAGGATCCATTTTAATTGGAGGGCTCATTATGGCGCTTTTCGGTCTACTTAAGGTAGGTAAAGTGGGAGATTATTTTCCTTCTGCTGCCGTGCATGGTATGTTGGCTGCAATTGGAATTATTATTATCGTCAAACAATTTTTTTCCACCATTGGAGTACCTTCTCCAAAAGGTAAAATTTTGGAAGTTATAGGTGAAATACCTCATGCTTTTACGGAGTACAATCCTTATGCGCTTGGAATTTCAATTGTTGCCCTTCTGGTTTTAATAATACACCCTTTTGTAAAATTCAGGCCAATTAAAGTTATTCCCGCTCCAATGTGGGTGCTAATTTTAACAATCCCTTTGGCAGCCTTTTTAGGTACAGATCATTTATCAATGGTAGAAATGCCCCACAATCTGCTAGGTGAAGGTGGAATTCAGGTCCCTTCATTTGCAAAAATCGGGGAATCTGCTTTCTGGGTTGCAGTTACCGGATTTGCGTTGGTTTCTGCAATTGAAAGTTTGTTAAGTGCAAAAGCAGTAGACAGTTTAGATCCGTATAAAAGAAGCTCGAATTTGAACATGGATTTAGTTTCCATGGGAGCAGGATCATCCCTTGCTGCTGCTATTGGAGGCTTACCAATGATTTCTGAAATTGTACGTTCCTCTGCCAATGTAAACAATGGAGCAAAAACGCAATGGTCAAATTTTTATCATGGAATGTTCTTGTTAGTTTATTTGCTCATTGGTGTCTTTATTATTGAAATGATTCCAATTCCTGCATTAGCTGCAATGCTTGTTTTTACGGGGTTTCGATTGGCTTCGCCAAAAGAATTTAAGCACATGTTCCAAATTGGAACCATGGAACTCGAAATTTTTATTGTAACACTTTTTGCTGTTTTGGCGACTGATCTGATTGTAGGAATAGGTATTGGAATTCTATTTAAATATGTGTTGTTACTTTTTAAAGGAGTTTCTTTAAACTCGTTATTCAAAGCGCATGTAATTGAAACCATAAATGGAAATACGGTTGTAATGAAACTCTCAAAATCACTCATCTTTTCAAACTACCTTTCTTTAAAAGCAAAAATGGATAAAGCCATACTTAACAATACAGTTCTAGATTTAGATTTAACAGATGTACAATTGATAGACCACACAGTAATGGAGCACCTGGAAGACTATTCAAGACAATTGCATTTAAAGGGAAAAGAAGTCCACATCATTAATATAGATGAATTGAATCCTGTTTCTAATCATCCTTTGGCAGCAAGAGACCGCAACTTGAAAAAGATACTAGCAAATACTACAATTACTTCCAGAACAATTGCTTTGATGTCATTTGCTCACCAAAAAGGATTTGAGTTCCAAAATAAAACGGAGGACTTTGATTCTTGGAATTTTCATCTCCTCTATATCCAAAAGAAAATAATTTCAGTTCAAAATATTATCCGGTTTAAAACGAACAATATCAAATATGAGTTAGCTGATATCGTAAGTCAGACTGGTGCATTAGCAACCCAAGAGGTTGAAAAAATTACGATCCTAAAAATTTCAGGACTCGCCAATGTTCCAAAGTTCTATCTGCAGGAATGCAATCTCATCGATAAATTAAAAAGTCAGTTAGGCAGTATTAATGTGAATTTTAATGAGCACCCTAACTTCTCTAAAAAATATGAACTTCGAGCAGATGAAACAGAGAATAACATGAATGCCTTTTTTACAAATCGATTAATTTCTCATTTAGAAACTGTTAAACCCTTATTTATAAGTGGTAATGGCAAAGATTTATTGATTCATTTTGAAGTAAAAAGGTTAAGTACAGAAGAAATCAACTTGCTTATAAAAACAGCCACTGGAATTGTCAATCAATTATAATTAACAATGCTCTACTATCTAATTTTATTCTTTTTTATTTTAGGCTATTTGCTAATTGCCTTTGAACACCTCTTAAAAATAGATAAAGCAGCTCCTGCTTTATTTACGGCTGTTCTGCTTTGGACAATCCTTATGTTAGGCGTAGAATTCATACTGCCACATGTAGTTGATGGCAGCCAATTTATCGAGGAAAGTCTCATTCATAATTTAGGGGAAATATCAGGGATTCTTTTCTTTTTACTGGGAGCAATGACCTTAGTGGAGTTGGTAGACGCTCATGGAGGTTTTGATTTAATAACTGACACCATTACAAGCACCAACAAACGAAAATTATTATGGATTCTTTGTTTGTTGACCTTTTTTATGAGTGCGGCCTTAGATAACTTAACTACCTCTATTATAATGGCTGCCTTGCTAAGGAAAATAATTCATAATCGAGATGACTTATGGTTATTTGCCGGTATGATTATACTTGCAGCCAATGCCGGAGGAGCTTGGTCACCAATAGGAGACGTTACTACCATCATGCTTTGGATTGGCAAACAAGTTTCAGCAACAAACATTATGACGAAGCTTTTTCTGCCAAGTCTAGTCTGCTTGTTGGTTCCTTTATCTATCGCTTCTTATAGAATAAAGGGTTCTTTTCCTACCGGCTCTTCTTCGGTTAACATAAAAAACATACCCGACAGTGAAAAAAAGATAGTCATGTACTTTGGGTTAGGAGCTTTATTGTTTGTGCCTATCTTCAAAACACTTTCCCACCTTCCTCCTTTTATGGGAATGTTACTCGGGTTAAGTGTTGTCTGGTTTGTTACTGAAATTATTCACCGAAGAAAACCTGAAGAACTAAAGAAACCATTCTCAATCGTTGGAGTACTGCAGAAAGTCGACACACCTAGTATTCTTTTTTTCCTAGGAATTTTATTGGCCGTTGCAGCCTTGCAAGTTGCAGGTCACCTCAACCAATTGTCCAAATTTCTTGATGCAGAGGTTGGAAACATTTGGATAATTAATTTTACAATAGGAATCTTCTCCGCTATCGTAGATAATGTTCCCTTAGTGGCCGGTGCAATTGGAATGTACAGTGTAGAAGTTTATCCGAAAGATCACATTTTTTGGGAGCTTTTAGCTTACTGTGCAGGAACCGGAGGAAGCATATTAATTATAGGCTCAGCGGCAGGTGTAGCTATGATGGGAATATTGAGAATAGATTTTATATGGTACTTCAAAAAAATCTCATTGTATGCATTTATAGGATACGCTTCCGGTATTCTAACATTTTTAATTCTTAATCAATTTGTTTAAAATGAAAAAAATAGCAGGTTTTATATTTCTCTTAGTAACAGTAAGCTCCTCTTTTGCTCAAAAACATATCGAGAGACAATATAACTCTTGGTGGATGTATTTCGGGAATCACAAAATCAATGAAAAGTATAGTTTGCATACAGAGTATCAATTTAGACGAAGTGATTTTGCCAAAAATTGGCAACAGTCGTTAACCAGAATTGGAATAGATTATCACTTCAATAAAGAAAATACAATCACAGTAGGTTATGGTTGGATTATCTCTTACCCGTATGGAATACAACCTATTAACACACACGTAACAGAGCATAGAATTTGGCAGCAATTTACCAACCAATCTAATTTTGGTAGAATTTATTTGCATCACCGCTACCGATTAGAGCAGCGTTTTATTGAGAAGGCTATTCTTGATACAGACGGTAACCGAGTAGTTGATGGTTTTAATTTTAGACAAAGAGCTCGATACAGGCTTTATATCTCAATTCCAATTAATAACAAACAGATGGAAGACAATACTCTTTTTATAAGCCTATACGATGAAGTTTTCCTAGGTTTTGGAAGTGGAATTGGAAAGAATATTTTAGATCAAAACCGTTTGTACAGTGCACTGGGATGGCGTTTTTCAAAGCAAATAAATGTTCAAGTTGGCTATTTAAATCAATTTGTTGTAAAATCAGATGGTTTTAGAATGGAACGAAATCACACCCTACAAGCAGCAGTAACCTACAATTTAGATTTTTCTAAACCGTGAAGGAAATATATTTTACGGGTTCAGTTCCAACTCTCAAAAACATGAACGTAAACAAACTGAGATGCTTTGATGCTAACAAGAACTAGCATGAAGCTACGCACATTTAGAAACAAATAAATTGAATTTATAAAAAATTCTAAACCCCTAATTTTAGCGGTAAATAAACAAGGAGATTAATGGAGATACTGATAGAAGAAAACTCGGATTCAACCGAAGCGGGCTTTGATAAAATATACAAGGCAAAGTATCAAGTAGCTTCTAACTGTCATTGGACTCCAACAGAAGTGATAGAAACAGCAATCAGTTGGCTAGACGGCAATGAGAAAAGTAAGATTTTAGACATCGGTTCAGGTGTGGGTAAATTTTGTATTATCGGTTCTTTTTTAAGTAAGGCCATTTTTACAGGAGTTGAGAAGAGAAAAGACCTTGTTTCTGAAGCAAATCGCGTCAAAAATAAATTAGATAGAGTAAACATTAGTTTTTTGCATGCTAACATCACAGAAATTGACTTTTCAGATTTTGATATTTTTTACTACTATAATCCATTTTACGAGCAAAAAGCGATGTACGGATGGATTGATCAAAAGATTTCATTCTCCGAAGAAAAATTTGAGATCTACAAAAATTATGTTTTAGAGCAACTAAATAAACAAGCAATAGGAACCAAGGTTGTGTTATACCACTCCGCAGATTTGGGCCTTCATGAAAAGTATGAATTAAGTTCGATTTTTTACGATGGAGCATTGCAACTTTGGATTAAAACGAAAAAATAAATTTTTAAAAGAATAGCATCTAGTTTTCAATAAACTGATCATTACGCATGAATGTAAATCAAATAAACTAGGAAAGTTGACTTCCACAGCTATCTGTGGAAATGACATTAGTCCGTCCGTATTGTATGTTTCTAACTTGGCTATTGCCTTCACAGCGCTATATGCATGGATTACACTCCTCATCGTTTCTTTCGTACTCTTTTTATTTAAAAATTATACGGAGAAGTTACTAGAGCTTTGCCATTAAATGGCGGAGCTTATAATGCCTTATTAAATATAATAAGTAAGTCAGTGGCTTTATTTGCTCCAACGTTAACCTTGCTTTTTCACTTGTTAACTGCAGTTATTTCTGCCAATAAGGCCATTCATTATTTACATCATTTAATTCCGGCTAGTCCCATTATTCTTACTACCGCAATTCCACTTAGTATTTTTGGTGTATTAACCATTGCAGGTGTTTTAGAATCAGACAAAGTAGCCATTAGAATTTTCTCTGTCATTTGAGCTATTTTGCCGTTTTATCCGGCTTTATTGTCTTCTTTTAATTCGACATAGCTTTGGCTTATTTATTAAAAATTGGCACTTCCCAACAACCGGTGGAAGTATTCCCAATGCTATTTTTCTTGGATTTGCCGCACCTATGCGCGATGTTTCTGGCTTTGAGAATTCTGCCAACTTTGCAGAAGAACAAAAAAAGGGTATTTACTCTTGATGTACTCAACGTTCAAATCCTATAGGATTTTTAATAAAATCCTCATTCCCAAGCATTACAACTTCTCAACTAATTTCTTCAAAATTAGTTGTATGTGGCTGTGTAATTTTCAACACCTTTTTCCCCGGCGCTTAAAAATATTCCAACACTAGAATTAACTGCCTCGTTAATAGATTCTTTATTATTTTCTTCTGCAGTATTCTTCTTGTTGCAGCTTATTTTCCAATACAGAACTGAGAGAAAATGGTGCCCAAAATATCTCGGTCGATTTCAATGGTTCCGGTAATTTCTCCCAAGAAGTGCAACGACTGACGAATATCCATAGCCAAAAAGTCGCCTGTAATGTTCGTATCCAAACCATTTTTAACTCTACTTAAGGCTTCTCCAGCACTTTTCAACGCTTCATAATGCCTGAGGTTACTAACGACCACGTCACTCCCGTTATTCAGCGTGGTTTTTGCGATTTCTTCTAAGGTTGACGTTAGCATTTCTAATCGCAATTTTTTTAGTGCACTCAAATAAATAGGTTCTATTCCTTTTGGAAATTTAGAACTGAATTCCTCGGGAATTTCTGATAAATCAAAATCTCCTTTGTCTGCTTTATTCGCCAGTACGATCAATTGCTTCTCTCCTCCTTCTAGCTTAGATTGAATGTCTGCAATTACTTGATAAATTTCTTCTTTAGAATCTAACACTACATCGACTAAATACAGCACAACATTGGCCTTTTCAATCATTTGGAAAGTTCGTTGAATTCCTATTTTTTCAACGACGTCTGTAGTTTCTCGAATTCCTGCCGTGTCAATAAATCGAAAAGCAATTCCTCCAATCTTTACTTCATCCTCAATGCTGTCTCTTGTTGTTCCAGCAATTTCAGAAACAATGGCTTTATCTTCATTCAACAATGCATTCAGCAAGGTAGATTTTCCAACATTTGGCTGACCTACAATGGCTACCGGAATGCCATTTTTCATCACATTGCCCGTTGCAAAGGAGTTTAACAGTCCGTTAATCATGTCATTCAGGTTATTCACCAAGTCTTTCAAGTCAGACCGATTGGCAAATTCCACATCCTCTTCAGCAAAATCTAATTCCAACTCAATTAACGCTGTGAACTGAATTAATTCATGTCGTAAGTCAGCTATTTTTTTAGAAAATCCACCTCGCATTTGATTCAATGCCAAACCGTGTGCTGCTTTGCTTTCTGAAGCAATTAAGTCTCCAACTGCTTCAGCTTGAGCTAAATCCATTTTTCCGTTCATGAAAGACCGCATGGTAAATTCTCCCGGTTTAGCAAGGTTTGCTCCTCGCTCTAGCAAGAGCTCAAGCACCTTACTTAATATGTAAGAAGATCCGTGACAAGAAATTTCAATCGTGTCTTCACCTGTATATGAATGTGGCCCTTTAAATAAACTAAGCAGTACTTCGTCAATTACCTCTTCACCGTTAACAATCTTCCCAAAATGGAGTGTTTGTCCTTTTTGTTGCTCTAAATTTTTTCCATCAAAAATAGAATTCGCAATAGAGATTGCTTTAGACCCTGAAAGTCGTATAACGCCAATGGCTCCCGAACCCGAAGGAGTAGATAAAGCACAAATGGTTTCTGAGGTGTGAATCATTGTGCAAAATTAACGTTTAGTTCAAAGCTGAATTCAATTTAAAATCAAAGTCTTTCTATAATTTCACAATTCAAGTTTTTTTTACTCAATGAACCACCTTGCCCATCTTTTCCTTTCCCAAAGAGATCCCAACCTAATGGTGGGAAATTTTATCGCGGATCACATAAAGGCAAATAAGATTGAGCCTTACTCGGAGGAAATTCGAAATGGAATCATGATGCATCGAGCCATTGATCATTTTACGGACAGTCATCCGCTGGTTAAACAAAGCAAGGCGAGACTATTTCCAAAATACAGTCATTATGCCTCGGTTTTGGTAGACATGTTTTACGATCACATTTTAGCTCGAAACTGGGCAACTTATTCTCCTATTTCTCTGGAAAGCTTTTCTAAATCGGCCTATCACATCTTAAAAAGTAAAACGGCAGAAATGCCTGATCGCTCCGTCATGATATTAGATTACATGAGCCGACAAAATTGGTTGACCAACTATGGCAATATTGAAGGCATGTCTACAGCGTTAACAGGGATTTCAAAACGTGCAAAATTCAATTCAAAAATGGAAGAAGCAGCAATCGATTTAGAACGAGATTTTAAATTATATGAGGCTGAATTTACTCCCTTTTTTAAAGCGCTTTTTGAGTATGCCATGAATTGGGAAGCACCTGCTAAATAACTAATTTCGCTATATGATTCCATCTGCTCCGCTTGCTGAAAGAATGCGCCCAACTTCACTTGACAACTATGTTGGACAACAAAATTTGGTAGGCAAAGGCGCCGTTTTAAGAGAGCTGATTGAGAAAGGAATGATTCCTTCTATGATTTTATGGGGCAGCCCAGGTATTGGAAAAACAACTTTGGCACATATTATATCTCAAACAACCGATCGACCTTTCTTTTCATTGAGTGCAATTAATTCTGGCGTTAAGGATGTTCGAGAAATAATTCAAAAAGCCAAGAGCAAACAGTTTTTTAGTGCGCACAACCCCATCGTGTTTATTGATGAAATCCATCGATTCAGCAAATCGCAGCAAGATTCTTTATTGGGAGCTGTTGAAAGCGGAACCATCACATTGATTGGAGCAACTACGGAAAATCCTTCTTTTGAAGTAATTTCAGCATTACTAAGTCGTTGTCAAGTGTATACCCTAGAACCGCTGAACCGTGACGAGCTGATGGGTTTGGTAAGCATGGCGTTGGAAAAAGATGAATTTCTTAAAAAGAAAAAGATCACAGTTAAAGAAGAACACGCTTTGCTGCAACTTTCAGGCGGAGATGCCCGGAAGCTATTAAACCTCTTAGAGTTAGTCATCAGCAACCAAAATGGAGATAATATTGAAATTACCGATGAAAGAGTAAAAAACATTGCTCAACAAAATATTGTGAAGTACGACAAGGATGGGGAGATGCATTATGACATTATCTCAGCCTTCATAAAATCTATCCGCGGCAGCGATCCCAATGCAGGAGTGTACTGGCTAGCCCGTATGATTGAAGGTGGAGAAGATCCGAAATTCATTGCTCGACGTTTATTGATTTTAGCCTCTGAAGACATTGGAAACGCCAACCCCACAGCCATTGTAATGGCGAACAATTGCTTCCAAGCGGTAAACGTGATTGGCTGGCCCGAATCGAGAATTATTTTAGCACAATGCGTGACCTACTTAGCAGCTTCTCCAAAAAGTAATGCGGCGTACATGGCCATTAATCGTGCGCAAGCAGAAGTAAAAGCGAGCGGAAATTTGAATGTACCTCTACCCTTGCGAAATACTCCTACCAAACTCATGAAAGAGATCGGTTATGGGAAAGAATATAAATATGCACACGATCACCCCAACAACTTTGTGCACCAAGAATATTTACCACAAGAGATTAGGGGTAGTAAGTTCTACGACCCCATGAACAATGCTCGTGAAAATGACTTACGAAAACGTTTAAAAGTTCTGTGGCAAGAGAAATACGGCTATTAATTCAATTACGAATGTCGAATTTTTGAGTCATTGCGAGGAACTAAGCAATCTATTCCAATTCAAAACTTACCGCTTTAATAGCAATCCTTTGTTCGATTAGCAAAAAACCGAATAGCTTTAAGAAGTTACAACAAACAACTGACATATTTGTAAGTATCTGTTTATTAGCCATTTTAAACTTGACTCCAATTCGTAATTCCCAGATATGACATTAGAAATTCTCAACTTATAAATTATAAGGTTATTAATTCGTAATTCACTTTTAGTGTTGCCAGCCTTGGGCTTTCAATTCAATTAAACTTTCGGTGCCGTTTGCTACCATGTTGTTGCCAGAACCTTTATCCGTAACGTGACCAATAATTGATAATAAAGGTTCTCTCTTTATTTTTTCAAAGTGCTCGATAGGAATTGTAAACAAAAGCTCGTAATCTTCGCCCCCATTTAATGCAGCCATCACGGGATTTAAGTTCAACTCTTCACAGGTATTAATTGTTTGTGCATCTAAGGGAATTTTATCCTCATAAATTTGAATTCCAACATTAGAAGCTTTTGCCAAATGAATTAATTCAGAAGAAAGTCCGTCAGAAACATCAATCATTGCAGTTGGAACGATGCCTTCTTTGGCGAAATATTCAATTAAGTCTTTCCGTGCTTCAGGCTTTAATTGCCGCTCCAAGATATAATCTTTCCCAGAAAAATCAGGTTGAACTGCAGTGTTATCTTTAAACACTTCTTTCTCCCTTTCCAAAATTTGCAATCCTGCAAAGGCAGCACCCAAGTCACCGCTAACACAAATCAAATCCGTCTCTTTCGCTCCACTTCTTTTCACGACCTTTTCTTCGTCAACTTCGCCAATGGCAGTAATTGATATTACAGTGCCAGATAAAGAAGAAGTTGTATCACCACCTACCAAATCAACTCCATAAAGTTCACACGCCAACTGGATACCTTCGTACAAATCTTCCAACGCCTCAATCGACATCCTATTTGAAACTGCAATGGAAACAGTAATCTGTTTCGGCATGGCATTCATGGCGTAAATATCTGATAAATTAACCACTACCGCCTTGTATCCCAAATGTTTCAACGGTACATAAAGTAAATCAAAATGAACTCCTTCCACCAACATATCCGTGCTAACAACTGTTATTGATTTTTCATTTTTAATCAATGCTGCGTCATCTCCAACGCCCAATTTAGAGGTCGTATTTTTTAACTCAAAATTCTTCGTTAATCTCTCAATTAATCCGAATTCTCCTATTTCAGTTAAAGGTGTTGGTTCGTTTGTATTTTCACTCATTGTGCAAAAGTAACGGTTAAAATTTCTTTAATTGCTTCGCGGTTATTATATTTAATGAAACAATTTTTAGCAGGCAAAAACGTTTCTTTTTATTGTTCCCGTCTGCTCCTTGCAAGCACTCAGTCAAAATAATGAAAATACATTTATTGACTTGGGGTTAGGAATAGTCCCTAATTATGGCATCACCGGAGTAAAACCGTTCTAGGAAAAAACGGGACAGGTTTACTGATTGGCTTAGGAAAGTTCGATGGTTTTGCAACCTACGAGGTAGGTGTTCAAGTCAGACATAAATGGTGGTTTGCAAACATCGGTTACGGCGCAATCGGCTCGTACACCGAAAGTTTTAATGGAGTTGTAACTTCAAGGGAACTGCTAAAGGGAGTTATCATTCTCACCGATGGTCAAATCAATTTACTAAATGACAAGCTTTTCCTTGAGTTGGCGGTAGGCTTTCGTTCAGAAAGCGATATAAAAGGATTCGACGGACAAAGCATAGACCCTGATTATGTATTCAGTGCGGGAGCAGGTTTAGGATATCGATTTGGTTGGTAAATTAATTCACTCAAGTTCTAGTACGTCACAAAACGGAGGAGCATCGTTTTAAGTCCAACTCGTTGTATTGTATAACATAAAAATAGCCAAGAGAACACTACTATAACTCCTTTTTATTTCCGCATTCAAAATGAATGCCCAAATCAAAAGTGAAACAAAACCTGACACCCATTTAGACATTGCAGCGGGAGTTGGAATAATTATGGTGTGATAGGTAACAAAATTGTTATCGGCAAGAATGGAAATGGTCTTCTGCTTAGACTTGAAAGTTTCGATGGATTTTCCGCGTACAACGTTGCTATGCAAATAAAGCATAAATGGTGGTTTACAAATCTTGGTTACGGCTTCGTAAATTATGAAGATAAAGAACTCAAAGACGGTTAAGTAAATAAAGTTCGTGTGCTCAACAGAATTAATTTTCTCAATGGGGCTCAAATTAACCTGACAAAAAACAAAAATATCTTTTTAGAAGTAGCGACCGGCTATAAGATTAGGACCAACGTAGCAGACCTTAATAACAGCTACACCTATAACGGAGAACTAACATGGGGTGTTGGTATTGGTTATAGAATCCAATAATTAGAGGATTGATTAAAGCCGTCTTTCACGCTTTTCACTTCATATGACTTACTCTCACTAAAAACGAAAGTTATAAATATTTCTATCTTATAAAACAATACCCTCTAGAGGGTGTTTTTTAAGTAAAATATTCCTTATTTAGAGTTAATCTAAATAAAGATAAGTAGTTTTGTCCAGAGAAAAATCGCACAAATGATTAAAGTAAACGATAGAGCAAAAGAAAAGATAATAAGTCTTTTAACCGAAGAAGGCAAAGCAACAGATAGTTTTGTAAGAGTAGGAGTTCAGGGGGGTGGTTGTTCAGGTTTAATGTACAACTTAGACTTTGACTCAGAGCTTAAAGACGAAGATAAAGTAATTGAAGACAACGATGTAAAAATCGTGATAGATAAAAAGAGTATTTTATATTTAGTAGGAACTGAATTGGACTTTACCGGAGGATTAAACGGTAAGGGATTCAGTTTTACAAATCCAAACGCCTCAAGAACATGCGGTTGCGGAGAAAGTTTTTCGATTTAAATAAGAGAAGATAGATGCAAACAGAAGACGAATTAATTGAAGAAATAACCAACAGCGAATACAAGTACGGATTCTATACTGACATGGATTCTGATCAAGCTCCAAAGGGATTAAGCGAAGATATTATTCGTTTTATTTCTGCGAAGAAGAATGAGCCAGAATGGATGTTGGAATACAGATTGAATGCTTACCGTATTTGGGAGAAAATGGAGGAGCCGGAATGGGCTCATTTAGGCTATGCTAAACCTGATTTCCAAGACCTTCACTACTACTCTGCCCCAAAGCCTAAAAAGCAATTGGACAGTTTAGACGAAGTTGATCCTGAATTACTAGAGACTTTTAAAAAATTAGGAATTTCTATTGACGAGCAAGAACGTTTAACTGGAGTAGCTGTTGATGTGGTAATTGATAGCGTTTCTGTGGCCACTTCTTTCAAAAAGAAATTAGGGGATTTGGGAATTATCTTTTGCTCGTTTAGCGAGGCAGTTCAAGAACACCCAGAATTAGTTCGTAAGTATTTAGGAACTGTCGTGCCAACTGCAGATAATTTTTATGCGACCTTAAACTCGGCAGTTTTTACCGATGGTTCATTCTGTTACATTCCTAAAGGGAAAAGATGTCCCATGGAATTGTCAACTTATTTTAGAATTAATGAAGCCAACACAGGTCAGTTTGAAAGAACGCTTGTTATTGCTGACAAGGGTAGCTATGTAAGTTACCTTGAAGGTTGTACTGCTCCGATGAGAGACGAAAATCAACTGCACGCTGCCGTAGTGGAACTAGTTGCATTAGACGACGCTGAGATAAAATATTCTACCATTCAGAATTGGTACCCAGGTAGCAAAGAAGGAAAGGGTGGAATTTATAACTTCGTTACCAAACGTGGTTTATGCATGGATCGTGCAAAGGTTTCATGGACACAAGTAGAAACTGGATCAGCAGTAACTTGGAAATATCCAGGTTGTATTTTAAAAGGAGATAATTCTATCGGAGAGTTTTATTCAGTTGCAGTAACCTCTAACTACCAGCAAGCAGATACTGGTTCTAAGATGATTCACATTGGCAAGAATACGAAGAGTACTATCATCTCAAAAGGAATTTCTGCAGGACAGGCGCAGAACTCCTACAGAGGATTGGTGAAAATCACAAAAGGAGCGACCAACGCGAGAAATTTTACGCAGTGTGATTCTTTACTCATGGGCAACAATTGTGGCGCGCATACCTTCCCATACATTGAAGTGAACAACCAAAGTTCTAAAGTAGAGCATGAGGCTACCACTTCAAAAATTGGGGAAGACCAAATATTCTATTGCAAGCAAAGAGGTATGGATGAGACAACAGCCATAAACCTAATTGTAAACGGTTATTGTAAAGAAGTCTTAAATCAATTGCCAATGGAGTTTGCCGTTGAAGCACAAAAATTATTAGAAATAAGTTTAGAAGGATCTGTGGGTTAAATTGATTTGAGAACCAATTTAAATTACAATTACAATTACAAATCTCTGAATTATTAAATGATTCGAGATTGATTAAAATTATATTTATACCATTAACCTTTTGGGTATAAAGTGATAATACAATCAAAAAGGCTATTTATTTCCGATTACATTTTTATTAATTAGTAATTAGAAATTAGAAAATATATAGGATGATTAAAATAGAAAATTTACACGCTTCCATTGATGGAACAGCGATTTTAAAAGGCATTAACCTTGAAGTGAAAGCTGGTGAAGTACATGCAATTATGGGACCTAATGGTTCTGGTAAAAGCACTTTAGCTAGTGTTTTGGCGGGAAGAGACGAATACGAAGTAACTCAAGGTTCTGTTGATTTTTTAGGTGAAGACCTATTAGACATGGAACCTGAAGATCGATCTAGAGCAGGGTTGTTCTTGGCATTCCAATACCCTGTTGAAATTCCGGGGGTAAGCAACATCAACTTCCTCAAGACTGCAATCAACGAAGCGAGAGAGAAAAAAGGATTAGACCCTATGCCAGCCAAAGACTTTTTGAAAAGAGTGAAGGAAAAGTCGAAGCTAGTTGAATTAGACGGTCGTTTGGCTAACCGTTCGGTGAATGAAGGATTTTCAGGCGGAGAAAAAAAGCGGAATGAGATTTTCCAGATGGCGATGCTTGACCCTAAGTTATCTGTTTTAGATGAAACTGATTCAGGGTTGGATATTGATGCATTAAGAACAGTAGCCAATGGAGTAAACGAATTAAAAACAAAGGACAACGCGTCGATAATAATTACACATTACCAGAGATTGTTAGACTATATCGTCCCTGATTTTGTTCACGTATTGTACGATGGTAAAATCGTAAAAACCGGGTCAAAAGAATTGGCTTTAGAATTAGAAGAGAAAGGTTACGATTGGATCATAAAAGACTTAGAAGAAGTTTCTGCTTAAGCTATGGAAGTAATGAACGAAACAGCAACATTAACCAACAAAGATAAATTCCTAAGTCATTTTGATTTAGTTGACTTTTCTATGGATGAAGATTTTTCTTCTGACGCAAGAAAGGAAGCGATGGAATTGATTCAATGGTTAGATTTTCCAACCTCTAAACATGAGTATTGGAAATACACAAGAGTTAATAAAATTATCAAAGGCGATTATACCGTTTCAGCTCCAGCAAACGAGATTGAAATTGACTTATCTGTTCCCTCAAAAAATTGCATCGTTTTAATTAACGGCTATTTTAGTGAAGCGTTAAGTTTCTTCGATAAGAAGGAAGGAGTTGAATTTAGCAGTCTTTCTGATGCCAAAAAGAGTAGTCCCATCTTGAAAGAGAAGTTCAATTCTTTAGTTAAGAAAGATGAAATATTTGCAGACATCAATTCAGCCTACCACCAAGATGGAGCATTTTTGCATCTCGCAAAAAATGTACAAGCCGATGAGCCTTACTACATTTTAAATATGGTTGATGATTCGAATATTATTTCGAATCCAAGAAACTTCATCTTTGTAGAGCAAGGAGCAAATGCTAAAGTGGTTTTAAAAACCATTAATACCGCAAATACAGGTTCATTTACCAATATGGTTTCTGAAATATTTGTTGAGAAAAATGCACATTTTGAGATTAATAAAATCCAAGATGAAGCCGATGATTCTTTCCAAATTGCTACCGAACAAGTAGTGCAAGCCGACGATAGTACGTTTAAAATTAACACTTTCACGCTAAACGGAGCAATTGTAAGAAATAACTTAAATATTGATTCCTTGGGTAAAAACACCATGACGTATTTAAATGGCTTGTATCCTTTGAAAGGGAAACAACACGTGGATAATCATACGTATTTATTACATCGCGAGCCAAACGGAGAGTCACATGAACTATACAAGGGTATTTTAGGAGATTCTTCAACCGGTGTTTTCAACGGAAAAGTATTTGTGCACAGAGAAGCACAAAAAACAAACGCTTTTCAATCGAATGCAAACATTGTAATGACGGACACTGCAACCATTAATTCAAAACCTGAGTTAGAAATTTATGCAGATGATGTAAAATGCAGCCACGGTTCAACAACAGGACAGTTGGATGATGAAGCAATGTTCTACTTAAGAGCACGGGGTTTGTCAAAAAATACCGCAAGAGCTGTTTTAGTCAATGCATTTGCATCTGACGTAATTGACCAAATTGGGGTTGACGCGATAAAAGATGAAATAGGCAAATATATAGACGATAATTATCAGGGGATAAAATAATTTTCGAAGATAATTATTTTGATGAGAAATCAAGGAGAAATAAACAAAGCTAACTCTAACAATAAAAATGAATTACCTTAATATTTCATCTTTTCTTATGAATCAAATTTTTGAAGAATGAAAAAATTTAGCGTCGAAGACATACGAAAAGACTTTCCAATACTTTCAAGAGAAGTAAATGGTAAGGCCTTGGTTTATTTGGATAACGGAGCAACTTCTCAGAAACCACAGGTGGTTATCGATGCAATAACGAGATATTATACCAACGAAAATGCAAACATTCACCGCGGTGTTCATACCTTAAGCCAAGTTGCAACAGCTGCTTACGAGGAGGGGCGAAAAAAAATTCAAACGTGGATTAATGCCGAACATTCTGAAGAAGTAATTTTCACAAAAGGCACCACCGACGGAATTAATTTAATTTCCAATGCATGGGGCAGATTTAGCCTGCAGAAAGGTGATGAAGTGATTATTACTGAAATGGAGCATCATTCTAACATTGTGCCTTGGCAAATGATTTGCGATGAGAAAGAAGCCATCCTAAAGGTGATTCCGGTGAACGATTCAGGTGAATTATTGATGGAGGAATACAAAAATTTACTCTCGAGCAAAACGAAGATGGTGGCGCTGGTTCACATTAGCAATGCATTGGGAACGATTAATCCCGTTAAAGAGATTGTAAAATTAGCACATGAAGTTGGTGCTAAAGTTCTAGTAGACGGGGCACAACAAGTAGCACATGCTGCTCCGAATGTGAGAGATTTAGATGTTGACTTTTACGTTTTTGGATTACACAAAATGTTTGGTCCTACCGGGATTGGAATTCTTTACGGAAAAAAACAACTGTTGGAAGCAATTCCTCCCTACCAAGGCGGTGGAGACATGATTAAGACCGTTACTTTCGAAAAAACTACATATAACGAACTGCCCTTTAAGTTTGAAGCAGGAACGCCTAATATTTCAGCGGGTATCGCTACAGCAGCCTCTGTAGACTATATCACTTCTTTAAATTGGAAAGAAATTCATGTTCATGAACAAGAATTACTGGATTACGCGACGATCGAATTAAAGAAAATAGATGGCCTAAAAATTATAGGAGAAGCAACAAACAAAGCTTCAGTAATTTCTTTTGTAGTGAAAGGAATTCACGCCTACGACATTGGAGTAATTGTTGACAAAATGGGTATTGCAGTGCGAACAGGTCATCATTGTACACAACCTTTAATGAACCGATTTGGAATTCAAGGAACAGTGAGAGCAAGCTTTGCTTTTTACAATACAAAAGAAGAAGTTGATTTATTAGTTGTTGCTCTGAATAGAGCTATTAAAATGCTTGCTTAATGACAATTAACGACAGACAGGAGGAGGTAATTGAAGAATTCGAAATGTTCGAAGACTGGATGGACAAGTACGAATACTTAATTTCGCTGGGAAAAGAACTTCCATTAATTGAAGAAGCAAATAAAACGGAGGAAAACATTATTAAGGGATGTCAGTCTAGGGTTTGGCTAGCAGCAGAGTTGGATCATTCAAAAATTCAGTTTACTGCCGATAGTGATGCAATTATTACTAAAGGAATTATTTCGTTAATGATTCGGGTATTGACTGACTCTTCTCCTAAGGAAATTATTGAAACCGAACTTTATTTTATCGATAAAGTGGGATTAAAAGAACACCTATCTCCTACCCGTTCAAACGGATTAGTTAGTATGGTGAAACAAATGAAAATGTATGCAATTGCATATTCTTCAAAAGTATAAGTTATGGCTGAAAAGAACGTAAGCGACCTTTCAAAAAAAGATGTAGAGAATCAAGTAATAGATGTTTTAAAAACCATCTACGATCCTGAGATTCCAGTAAATATTTACGACTTAGGATTAATTTACTTTGTGATCGTTGACGATGAGTTCAATGTAAAAATTGAAATGACATTAACCTCACCTAACTGTCCAGTTGCCGAAAGTTTACCGGAAGAAGTTCGAGTAAAAGCAGAAAGCTGTTGGTGCGTAAAAAATGCTGAAGTAGAGATTGTTTGGGAGCCTACTTGGGGTAAAGAAATGATGAGCGAGGAAGCCAAATTTGAATTAGGTTTCATGTAGCGCTCAATGAGCGCAAATAATAATTGAGGAATTGTGACGGTTTAGTTCATGTTTTCTCAAATTGATACTTCACATTAAATAATAGTTACAAGGTAGAATGGATGAAATTGTAAACAGAGTTGTAAACAGTGGCTTAATTACTTTCAACCTAGAGGATCTATTTCCTGAAGGGGAAAGGGTATTGTACGATATTAAAGACAACCTTTGGCAAGAAATTGCACTTAAAGAGAAAGACTTTCGTCAGTTTACGAAAGAATACGATTGGTCTATTTACCAAGATAAATATGTTGCTATTCATTGCTCAGTTGATGCTATTGTGCCAACTTGGGCATATATGCTGTTAACTACAAAGCTCGCTCCTTTTGCAAAAAAAGTGGTTTATGGTAACCTTCAAGAATTAGAGAATGTACTTTTTGAAGAGGCCCTTTCTGCGGTTGACCCAAACGAATACATCGACGCTAGAGTTGTAATTAAAGGCTGTAGCGGCAAAGCGGTGCCTGCTTCAGCTTATGTTCGAATTACAGAAATACTTCAACCTGTTGCAAAAATATTAATGTATGGTGAACCGTGCAGTACTGTGCCCTTGTATAAGAAGCCGAGAAATTAAAACGATTTGTTTCCCTTAATTAGTTAGAGAAGGATAAAAAATTAAGGGAAACAAATCGTTTTCACAGATCATCCAATCTACTGAAAACAGCACCACAGTCCCTTTTCCCTTTCGTCCTTCCTCTTTTAGCTAAATTCTACTTCCCAGACTCGTAATCTCTAATTCTTTTTTTCAATTCAAAAAAATTAAATCCGTCCCTTCTCATCCTCGGCCCCAGAACTTCTTCGGCGCTTTTCTTTAACATCATTTTGACCAAAAGTATAGCTTAAGTAGAGGCTTACATTTCTACTATCACTTCCGCCAGTGCCTGTTAAGAATAAGTCCCCAAAACGATTTTCTGCTCTCCAAGGACTGGTAAATAGCACATCATTAAAAGTTACTTTCCCGGTCCAATTGTCCCATCTTTTTTGAAGCGCCAAGCTCAATGATCCAATGCTTTTAGTTTTGAATGTTCCCCGCCAAATAGATGGCCCACTGTACCAGCCACTCACTTCAAATCGGAAGTTTTTAGGCAAGCTAAAGGTGCTTTGTGCAAACCCCCCGTAAACTGTTCTATCGATCGCAATAAAGTCAGGGTGGGTTGGAGTGAACTTGGTATAATACAAGTACGTGCTTGCATAAATATTCCACCACTCTTTAATTTTAATAGGGTAACTCACGCTAAAATTATACACCTGCTGGTCAGCAACATTGCGAGTATTAATGAAACTTTTACGATCCCCTTCCGCTTCTGTTACTTCCGCAAAAAAGTCAGAAATATAAGAATAAGTAAAACTTGCATTTAACTTGTATTTGTATGAATTTGAAAGTTTTATATTGTGCGTGAACTGCGGTTGAAGAAATGGGTTTCCTCTTCTAAAACTCAGTTCGTTAATCTGAGATTCAAACGGATTTAAATTTCGATAACTAGGTCGCTCAATTCTTCTGCTATACGTTAGAGCAAAGGTGTTTTGCCGATTCACTTGATAGGTAACTCCTGCCGAAGGAAAAAAGTTAAGGTACTCCCGACTTACACTTGTGTCTTGATTTACCAAGGTAGTCAAGTTTCCATCTGAATACGTTTGCTCCGCTCGCAAACCAGCTTGAAAATTCCACTTTTTAAACTGGTACTTGTAGTTCACATATCCTGCTAGAATGGATTCTACATAATCAAATTGGTTGCTTCTATTACGATCTAACTTGTTAGAGTCATTTACTACTTGATAAAAGTCAAAAGTATTATCTGTTCGAACACTAGAGACTTTCACACCAACGGCAAAAACACCTTTCCACAACTTTTGCTCGTAATCTACCTTTCCACTTAATACAGTAATATCAATTGGCGTTTCTTGAAAGTTTTCGTTTCTACCTAACTCGGCAGTTTCTCTGGGGTTTAAATAAATATTAGGTTGCAAACTTGATTGATCCTGCTGATAACGAACTAGATCAAAGTCGGTACTAAAGGTTCTTCCTGCCGTATCTTTATAGGTATAATTCAACGTTGCATTAAGATTGAGAACTTGATTATCGTCCACATTTGGTGCTCTTAAGACACTGTCAACCCTTTCATTCAACTGACTTATAGTGGTTACAGAAGTTGATCTATTTAAGTTATCGCTTAGGTTTCCGCTGAACGATAAGCTCAAGGTATTTCTATCATTTAAGTAATAATCGCCGCCAACATTCACGCGGTCGTTTCTCATTTCCTGTACTGACTCTGTCTCCCCATTAAAAACATTGTTTCCCTGTACTCGAAGCATATCGAAGAAACCTGTCGATTTTCCTTGAAAATGAGAATAAGTGCCAAAAATCGCAAGGTTTTTGCGTCTGTGATTAAGATTTAACGTAGTATTATTTCTCCCAAAATCACCGTATGTAAAAGTATTTGTAAGGCTACCTTTTGTCCCTAGCCCTTTTTCTCTTTTTAAAATAATATTTAAAATTCCTCCACTCCCTGCTGCATCAAATTTGGAAGAAGGCTGAGTAATAATCTCTATACTTTCAATTTCTTCTGCTCGAATGCTTTTTAAATAATTGGTTAAGTCCTGCCCCTGCAAAAAGCTTTGTTTCCCATTGATGTAAACGGTGACTCCAGACTTCCCCTCTAAAATTATGTTGTCATCATTGTCCACTTGTAATCCAGGAGCTTTTCGTAAAAGCTCCACCCCATTATCTCCGGTAGCGCTTAAGTTTTGTGAAACATTAAATATCGTTTTATCCGGTTCTACCTGTATCATTGGTTTATCGGCCGAAATAATCACCTCTCCAATCTTTGTAGAATTCTTTTCTAAGGAGATTCGCCCTAAAATGCCTTTATCTTTCGCAACATCAATAAATATTGTTTTTGCCTGGTACCCAATGAAGGTAATCACCAGGCGGTAGTTATTCTTATTCAAGTTTATAAATCGAAAGGTTCCATCTGCTCGGGTAGTTTCTATTTTTTGAACTGAGCTATCCGATTTAAACAACTGTAAGGTGGCAAAAGGCAATCCATCACCCACCTCATCAATTACGACACCTTGGATAGATTGGGCAGTAGAGTGCACTGAAAAACAACAGAGTAGTATAAATAATAAATTTTTCATTCGAATATTTTCCACAAACTTGACCTTATTATTTTACATTTATTTTAAATAAAATTTAAAAGGATTAATCCAACGATGAGCGGACAATAGAGTGTTCAATAATTCAATGGTCAAGATTTTAAAAAAAGGAACGGGCCCTTTTACAGAGATCCCTGACTCACTCTAAGCTGAACTAAAAAGCAATATAAATAACCGTAATTTATTTAAATACTAAGGGGTATTTAGATAGAAACTAAGTGTAAAATACGGAGTAAACAAACTATACTGAATACTAAATTAATTTATTGTTGCTTTTGAAAACTAACCTATTAAGTTCTTTTAGATAGTTTCGACCAAGGCTCTGGTTTGCTGTTTACTATTTTTGATTCGTAAAACATGCGTTGCGCAAAACACACTCTTTAGTGGTTCAGTAGGAATTCCCGACTATTCATCTTAAATGGAATTAAAATGCACAAATCAAGGTTTTTTTACCCCCTACAATGGAAGAGTCTGATCGTTTATCGATTGGCTCTCCAGCGCAAGGGTTAATCATTTTTCAAATATCTGAATAGATGGCTATTTATTCTACAAAGCAATAGGCCGGGGATGCCGTCGAGGGCTCCACTATTGCATATAACAGTATAACTGTAACAACTGTATTGAGCTCCGAAATTACAGTAATTAGAGATAAAAGTTACAGCAACCAATGGCAGAGGTTTTGTAACCGGTGCCTAGCAACAAAAAAATTTAAATACCATTTCGGGCGCTGTCTCTTTTGTAAGCATAACATTAAATAGATTCAGGTATTTGTGTGTGAACAACAAGAGCGCCAAGTTTTAACTTAGATTAGCATCGAGTGCTGTGGAAGCTGTTGGAACTTCGGAAATAGCAGGTTTAATTATCCTTTCTTCATCTAGCACAATTATGGCCATTGTTCGTGCAGGTGGTGAACCCTTTTAGATCGGGTATATGTGCAATAACACCACTCTTGTAAATGGATGTGGTTTTGAAGTAAGTTAGTCGAGAGATAGCACAACTATTTAGACGTAGATGAAGATTGAGAAACTATAAACCGCTTATCACATTTTAGTACCTTTTTATACCCAGTAGTATTAATTTAGATTTAACGTATACAAAATTCATATTTACTCCGTTATTCAACCATAAACCATAAAGGTCCTACTATGAAAATCAGTAATTTTTTTATATGGTGCGCTGGCAGCGACACCGAATTACTCGACCATTGTTCTAAAAGAGAACGCAACAAACACATTGGCTATGGAACCCTCGTGTTAGTTCCTGCCGTTCTTGCATTTATATCCATGTCATTTGCACTATCAACTGTTGAGCTGGTTGCAACTCAACCTCTCCTCTATTTTTTAGCCGGTCTTATTTGGTCTCTCATCATTTTGTCATTTGATCGATTCATTGTATCTACTCACATTCGAAAAATAGACGACAGCAGTGAATTAAAAAACCCTGCCTTTTTCTTGCGCTTAGGTTTTGCCATTATTTTGGGAATTGTCATTTCGCATCCATTAGTAATGCTCTATTTCGACGGCAGTATTCAAGACCAAATTACTGCAAATACGGTACTTCAAAAAAAAGAAATAGAACAAGAATACGCTAGTAAAATCTTGAATATTGAGGCAAAATTACTTCGATTGAATCAAGCAGAAAACAGTAAATTAAAACAGCGAAACACACAGGCCGAGATTGTTGCAAAAGAAATCGATGGAGAAGTCGTCAAAAACTCGAAAGGAGAAATTACCACAACAGGGCTATATGGCAGAGGGCCTTCGGCAGAGAATAAAATCAATCAATTAGCTACCTTAGAAGAAGAGCTAAAGACCTTGAGAATCCGTCAAGTTTTAGGCAGAAGCACATACCAATCAGAGTTAAAACATCTTAAACTTCAGAAAGATAGCGCCATTTCTGCCTATTCAATTTCATCAGATTACCTGAAACGTGAAATGGCACTAGAACAGTTAAAAGAGAAACACTCGATTGTTCGAGTAACCCACTACTTTTTAATTGTACTGTTTATACTCGTTGATATCTTGCCCTTCATTTTCAAGACCTTTTCCCCATTTGGAATGTATGACCGTATTTTATTAGACGATTCTTTATTTGTGAAAGAATTAGACCATACAAGCAGGAAAGGATACCTCGAGGAAGTGTACCAACAAATTAGCGAAGCCTAATATTTTAAAATATCGCTACAAATTTTCAAATGGTGTTCCGTGTGAATACGAATGAATTTTTCAGCTTGAGAGTTCTTTAATTCTCCAAACATAGGGTGTGAGAAATGAGCAAAGGCAGGAAGTTTTTCAAGCTCTAATCTATTTTCTTTTGCAAGACTCAACTTGCTTCGTAAATCGCTCTCTCTAATTTCTAGTTCCGGTAAAACTTTCTTTGGAGCTCTGCCTTTTCCTCTTGGCAAAAAGTTCAAGGTCAAGAATAAACCCCTCCAAAAGTTGAAGTTTTGTTTAAATTGATGGGGCTCTGATTGCACCAGTGCACTTGTAATTGAATTAATAACGCGGAGTGAATGGTCTAAATGCCATGCAACAGATACTTTCGAAATCGCCAAATTTTCTTCTTCCATGAACGGAAAATACTGTTCTAGCTCAATTAACTGCCGTTTTAGCGTTTTCATGAACTAAAACTACTAAAAATGACAGGAACTAGATCGATATAAATAAGGGTGCAATCGTTCAATAAAATAGGTATTAGTCCCATTTAAGGTCGATTACAAAAAAAACACATTCCTTTTACTGTCGGCTTTAGGGTTTCATGCCGGCAGGTGTCAAACTACACTAATCAACAAATCAGGAGGCACGTTGGAATCTTCTGCACGACTAGAATTACGATTAACAGACAAAGGAATTCTAATTCCAAAAATGAACGCTTCAGAAGGATTGGCAATTACAAGCGCCAAAGAAGAATTAATGGTCTTTCGGACCAAGGTGTTAGTTGGTTATTTTTTTAGTTTTGCCGTGTGGGATACTGATACTAATGTTAGCAAGGGAACAAACGAAAACAATGAACCCAATTCGTTCACGCTAGGTTCAGGTATTTATGAAATTCAAGCGAATATGCCATCAGTTAGCCTGAACGAGAACCACATTAGGTTATACAGTGTAATATTAAAGCAGGCTGAAACTGAAGGAAATACTAATAAATATTTAGCTCCCAAGTGTGTGTTATCTCTAATCAGTATTTTAAACTCCCTCAGGAACACATACATTTATAATTCAGCGTTAAAGAAAAAGCACCAAAACAGCAAATATTTTTTTTTGCGAATCGGTCAATTTTGGCAAAATGTATGCAACAAGTGCAAATTCAAAAACTGTCGTTTGCTTACTTTTCCACCATGAAAAGAATTCCCTTACTTATCACATTAAGTTGCATTGTAGCAACCTTTAGTTTTGCTCAACAAAAATCAGCCGAAGAATTTCAAAAAGAAACAAACGAGCACTTCGCCGACGCGGATAGTTCTCCTCTTCTGAAAGAAGAACTTGAGCACTTCAAAGGCCTTCCATTCTATAAAATAGACTCTCAGTATATTGTTACTGCAAAAATCAATCGTATTGAAAAATTAAAACCATTTAAAATGAAAACTACCACAGATCGACGACCTGAGTATGTGGTATACGCTATTGCAACTTTCCAATTAAAAGGGAACAAATACAAGCTGAATATCTACAAAAGCTACGGATCAAGTAAGCCTGAATATGAAGATTATCTATTTCTCCCTTTTACCGATGAAACCTCTGGCAACGACACCTATGGTGGCGGGCGATTTATCGATTTAAGAAGTACGGAAGGAAATGAAATGGTAATTGATTTCAACCAAGCATACAACCCCTATTGCGCCTACAATCATGTATACAGCTGCCCTATTCCACCAAAAGAAAATCACCTGAACGTTCGAATTGAAGCAGGGGTAAAATACATAACAAAAGACTAGATAAATCACGAACTTTGAAGCAATGGAAAGTATCATCCAATCTTCTGTTGAAAAAGCCGTAGCGTTGTTAAAAAACGGCGAAGTAGTTGCGATTCCAACGGAAACGGTTTATGGTTTGGCAGCTTCAATTGATCAGCCGAAGGCAATTGATTACATTTTCGAATTAAAAGGAAGACCAAGAACAAATCCTTTAATTGTTCATGTGGCCAATCTGCAACAAGCAGAAAAACTATGTGACACTTTCCCCGATCTCTTAAAAAAATTAGCCCACCACTTTTGGCCGGGTTCTTTGACCTTGGTCTTACCCAAATCGAAGCAAGTGAGCCAACAAATTACGGCGGGTAAAAATACGGTTGGCATTCGAATTCCGAATCACCCGGTATTATTACAAGTGCTTGAAAAGACAGGGCCAGTTGCAGCTCCTAGTGCAAATCCCTTTGAACGAATTAGCCCCACCACTGCACAACATGTTGCGGACTACTTTCCTAAAGGATTAAAGATGGTATTAGAGGGTGGTGCCTGCCAAGCCGGCATTGAATCGACCATTGTTGGCTTCGAAAATGGGAGCGTTATTATTTACCGTTTGGGAGCAGTGAGCACAGAAGAAATTGAAAAGGTAGTAGGAAAGGTTGCCTTTTATAATGCTCAAAAAAGCAAGGTTATAACACCGGGAATGTCTAAAAAACATTACGCTCCGAAGACCAAAACCGTCGTTACTCCCAACATAGAAGGTTTTGTAAATCAGCATCCAACTTCCAAAATTGGGCTCATCATGTTTCAGCAGTCCTCGCAATTAACCGTTTTCAAAGAAGTAATCCTTTCCCCTTCGGGTAACTTGCAAGAAGCTGCACAGTGCATTTATCTGACACTTCACGAATTCGATCGTTTAGAAATAGATTATATTGTAATTGAGCCGCTTCCCGACAAAGAGCTTGGTAGATCCATTAACGATCGGTTGAGCAGAGCCGTGCACGGCTAAAGCCAAAAGTCCGTTTCAATACTGTTTTTAGGAGAGGAAATAATAGCTCCCTAAGTGATTTTAGACAGCGTATTTTACCCTTTCAACAGAATCGAACTATCGCCGTAACTTAAAAAACGAAAATTATTATTCAGTGCATAGTCATACACCTTACGCCAATCCTCTCCAATCCATGATGATACCAAGGCAAGCAAGGTACTTTTTGGCTGATGAAAATTGGTAATTAACCCGTTGATGGCCTTCCACTCATAGCCTGGCATAATAAATAGTGCCGAATGAAAATCAACTTCTGTTTTTCCGCTCTCCTCTAATAGGTGTAACAAGTATTCGCAGGCTTCCCTCCAAGTTAAATCTTGCGGCAATTCATAGGCATCATCTTGGGTCACTAAATTTTCAATTTTATTCCCCGAATGTTTGATTTTCACAGCCAACCAATACAAGCTTTCTAATGAACGGAGGCTTGTCGTTCCAACACAGATGATCTTGTCTTGCTTTGCCGCTAATTGCGAGATGGTTTCTTTTTTAATCACAATGCGCTCTTGGTGCATGTCGTGATCTACTAATCTATCAGCTTTAACAGAACGGAAGGTTCCGGCTCCTACAAATAATGTCAAATAAGCCAAGTCGTGCCCACTATTTTGCAAATCTTCCAGCTGGCTGTCCACAAAATGCAAGCCAGCAGTTGGCGCTGCAACTGCGCCTTCATTCTTGGCATAAACCGTTTGGTAATTTTCTTGATCAGCTAATTCGGTTTCTCTGTTCAAATAAGGAGGCAACGGAATTTCTCCTGCCTCCTTCATAATATTAGAAAACTCAATTCCTCCTTCCCATTCAAATTGGATGATTACGTCACTTGTTCGTTTTTCGACTATACTCGCTTTTAAGACCGTTCCGGCTATTTCCAATTCCAATACCTCATCTAACTTGAAACGTTTCAAATTACCCACCATACACTGCCAAACACAGCTACTTCTTGAAGCCAAAGCTTGCTCTACAGTATATTTATGTGGCTCTAGGCAGAATATTTCAATTTTTCCCCCAGTTTTCTTTCTAAAATACAACCTTGCTGCCAATACCTTAGTATCGTTAAATACAAGGATCGAATCCTCCGGTAAATGTTCCTTTAGGTCCGAAAAAATAGCGGTATCAATCTTGCCATTTTTGTAAGTTAGCAATTTCGAGGAATTTCGATTTGCCAGAGGATATTTTGCGATTTGCTCATCGGTTAATTCATAATAAAAGTCATTCGATTCTAATTGCTCTCGATTCATGTGCACAAAAATAAGGGCTGTACTCGAATATATACTCTACCCGCATTAGATATATTATGATTCCCAACCTAATCGAATAAAATTAATGTAACGTTTTATCTAATTTATCCCCTAACCCCCATTTTTGAAGACTATAAAAAACAAGAATCATGTTTGACCCTTGACACGATGTTAACATCGAATAAAACGCAGCATATGCGGCAACTGGAATCATAGAAATTCCTAAAAATAGTAGAGCGAAATACGAATTGGATAGAGACTAAGGGTTATTAATACTGGACAGGCTTTTACATTCTTCTATGAACTACCCATCCAACTATGGTTTCATTCCCAAAACCTATTGTACCGATGGAGACACTTTACACATCGTGGTGTTATCTCAAATTGAGCTTGTACCCCTGTTTGGTCGAAGCAAGACCAATTGGTGTTATGAACATGTTAGATGAAGGTGAAAGCGATGATAAAATTATAGCTGTAGCTGTGAACGACATGAGCGTTAGCCACATTAATAATGTCTCTGAATTACCTTCTCACTCTATCAAAGAGCTAAGAAGCTTCTTCGAGGACTACACAAAATTAGAAAAGAAAGAATTAATCGTTGAAGAATTCCAGGCTGCGAATTTAGCAAGAGAGGTAATTGAACAAAGTGTGCTAGATTATAAAAAAATGATGAGCAACTAAGAATTTGCTTTTTCAAACAAAAAAGGCCTGCCATATGTGGCAAGCCTTTGTCTATACTTTTTGTATTCGATTATCCTCCGAAATCATCAAATGATACGTTCTCTTCAGGAACTCCCCAGTCGTCGCACATCTTAAGCACAGCCTGGTTCATCATTGGCGGACCACAGAAATAATACTCAATGTCCTCAGGTGCATCGTGCTTCGACAAATAATTATCGATTACAGATTGGTGGACGAATCCTACAAACCCGTCTCCTTCAGCTTGCATGTTATCCATTACCTTCCAATTGTCTACTTCCATTGGTTCAGAAAGTACCATGTAAAATTTAAAGTTTGGAAAATCCTTTTCTAACGCTCTGAAATGTTCAATGTAGAATAATTCTCTTTTTGAACGACCACCATACCAGTACGATACTTTTCTTCCTGATTTGATTGTTCTAAACAAATGATACAAGTGAGAACGCATAGGGGCCATTCCTGCACCACCGCCAATGTATAGCATCTCAGCATCTGTTTCTTTTATGAAGAATTCTCCGTAAGGTCCAGAAACAGTTACCTTGTCACCTTTCTTCTGGTTGTAGATGTATGAAGACGCAACGCCAGGATTCACATTCATCCATCCGTTCTTTTCTCTATCCCAAGGTGGAGTAGCAATACGAACGTTCAACATAATTCTTCTTCCCTCAGCAGGGTACGAAGCCATAGAATAGGCTCTTTCAACCAATTCATTGTTTTTCATTTGCAATGGCCATAAGTTAAACTTATCCCACTCCGCCTTAAACTTATCTGGCTCTCCAGGATGTTCTTCTGGATGAGCTTCAATGTCAATATCCTTAAAGTCAACAACACCCTTTGGAATTTCAATCTGAATGTACCCCCCGGCTTTGTAATCCATATCTTCAGGTAACTCAACAATAAATTCTTTAATGAAAGATGCAACAGAATAATTAGAAACAACTGTTGCCTCCCATTTCTTAATTCCAAATACTTCTTCTGGAACTTCAACCACCATGTCTTCTTTTACTTTCACTTGGCAACCCAATCTCCAGTTATCAGCAATCTCTTTTCTTGAGAAGTAAGGCTTTTCAGTTGGTAGAATTTCTCCCCCTCCGCTCGTTACCTGACACTTGCACATGGCACACGTTCCGCCACCACCACACGCTGAAGGCAAAAATATTTTCTCACTACCCAAGGTAGACAGCAAGGTACTTCCTGCCTCAACCTGTACATTCTTTTGACCATTAATGGTCAAAGAGACAGGTCCTGAATTTGTCAGTTTAGCCTTTGCCCAAAGCAAAAGACTTACCAATAACAACATCACTATTAATGCTACGACTACTGCCGCTCCTACTGTTACTGTATTTAATGCTACTATCATCTTCTACTAATTCTTTTAATTACAATTCAATTCCCATAAAACTCATAAAGGCCATTCCCATCAAACCGGTGATGATAAATGTAATTCCCAATCCTCTTAATGGAGCAGGCACTTTTGAATATCGGATTTTTTCTCTGATGGCTGCAATTGCTACAATCGCTAAAAACCAACCAACCCCTGACCCTAAGCCAAACACGGTAGCTTCTGCAATGTTCGCATATTGTCTTTCTTGCATGAATAAAGATCCACCCAAAATAGAACAGTTTACTGCGATCAATGGCAAAAAGATACCTAATGCACCGTATAATGCAGGTGCGTACTTCTCAACAGCCATTTCAACTAACTGCACCATAGATGCAATAACAGCGATGAACATGATAAAACTCAAGAAACTTAGATCTACATCAGCAAAATCTGCATCCAACCAAACTAAAGCTCCTTCTTTTAGTACATAGTTCTCAAGCAAATAGTTAATTGGAACTGTAATTCCTAATACAAAAATTACAGCTGCTCCAAGACCTACTCCAGTTTTAACCGTTTTAGAAACGGCTAAATAAGAGCACATTCCCAAAAAGTAAGCGAAAATCATGTTGTCGATAAAAATCGACTTGATAAATATATTTACGTATTCCATCTTTATTAATTTTCTTCGATTAGTTTGGTATTTCTAGAACGTTGAATCCAAATAATGATTCCAACAGTAATCAATGCCATAGGAGGCAAAATCATTAACCCATTGTTAAAGTATCCGAAATCATAAAAAGCCTGTGGTACGATTTGAAAACCGTATAATTTACCCGATCCAAATAGTTCTCTCACTACAGCAACTGCAATTAAAATCCATCCGTAACCAGCTGCATTACCAACAGCATCTAAAAAGGAAGGCCAAGGTTTATTGTTCAAAGCAAAGGCCTCTAATCGACCCATGATAATACAGTTGGTAATAATTAAACCAACAAATACAGACAATTGCTTGCTTACTTCATACATGTAGGCTTTCAAGACCTGATCCACCAGAATTACCAAGGCAGCAACAATTACTAACTGCACAATGATTCTTACCCTAGATGGAATTAAGTTTCTCAATAGAGAAACGATTACGTTCGCTCCAATCATTACCACCAATACAGACAATGACATGACTACCGCTTGCTTTACCTGAACGGTAATGGCTAGGGCAGAACAGATACCTAGTACCTGAATGGTAATTGGGTTATCGTCGTTCATTGGATCTGATAAAAGTCTTTTATTCTTCGAGGAGAATAGAGGCTCTTTTGGTTCTTTTACAACTGCTGTTGCTTCTGCTGTTTCGCTCATAGCTTAGTCGGTTTAAAATTATAAAGCTGCTTTTTGGTTGCCTTTGAAATAAGGTACATAAACGTTCAAAGTTCTTTGCATCATTTCGCCTACTCCTTTTGAAGTAATGGTTCCACCTGAAATTCCATCTACCATATGACTCTTCCCTTCTACATCTGCTCCACCTTTTACAACTTCTACAGAAACATAGTCAGATCCATCAAAAATGGTTTTTCCAATAAATTTATCTTGAAAATCTGGCTGATTAATTTCAGCACCTAAACCAGGAGTTTCAGTTTTATGATCGAAAGTTGAACCATAAATGGTATTCATGTCACCTTCAAATGCTACGAAACCCCAAATAGGTCCCCAAAGTCCGTTTCCGGCCATCGGTACAATGTATTTTCTAGCACCATTCTCTTCAAAAACAAACAAAGGATAATTCCTTTTTTCAATCGCTAACGTTTTGAATTCCTTCACTACGTCAATATCGAAGGCCGTTTTACCTTCTGCTGTAGAAACATTCCCATCGTTGTCTAACATTACCTGTTCTACAATGTATTTCTCAAATTTAGCTCCAGCCTCTTCAGGAGTTGCCTCAATTTTTACAGAAGCAAGAATGTTCTGCATTTTTGCTAATCGTACATTCTCTTTTTGCAAAGGCTTCAATCCCTCAGCTACAAAAGCTAAAGCTGCACCAACCACAATAACAAGTATTGCAGAAAAAGTGAATGTGTATGAGTTTTTATTTACGTCCATTTTTATACTAATTAAGCGGCAATTGCCATTGTACGTTTTTGTCTTCTTTTAATGTTAGCTTCTACAACGTAGTGGTCAATTAAAGGAGCCATTACATTCATGAATAAGATGGCCAACATAATTCCCTCCGGGTAAGCAGGGTTAAATACACGAATCATAATTCCCAAGAATCCAATTAAGAAACCATAGATGTACTTACCTGTTGCTGTTTGAGCAGCAGATACTGGATCTGTTGCCATGAATACCATTCCAAAAGCAAACCCCCCTATTACCAAGTGCATATGAGCAGGAACCTCCATAAAAGGATTAGCTCCCCAAAGGTTAAATAACAATCCCATTACATACGCTCCTAGAATTCCTGAAAACATAATTTTCCAAGAAGCAATTCCTGTGATTAAAAGAATAGCTGCACCAATCATAATTGCCAAGGTGCTTGTCTCACCTACTGATCCTGGAATTAAACCCAAAAAAGCAGACATGAAAGAATCGCCATATGCGACACCTGCAGCATCTACAAAACCAGAAGATTTTTCAGTGGCTTGTGCCAATAAAGTAGCTCCTGTTGAACCATCAGCATATGCTACTGATTCATCCATTCCTCCACCAATCCAAACTTTATCTCCCGACATCCACGTTGGATACGCAAAGAATAAGAATGCTCTTGCGGTTAGTGCTACATTTAAGATGTTCATTCCTGTTCCACCAAATACCTCTTTGCCAATAATTACGGCAAAAATTGTTGCGGCAGCAACCATCCAGAGTGGAATTTCTACCGGTAGACAAAGCGGAATTAACATACCCGAAACGAGGAAGCCCTCTGCGACTTGGTGTTTGTTGATAATCGCAAAAACGAATTCAACTCCTAAGCCTGCAGCATATGAAACAACCACTAAAGGTAAAACTTTCAATGCCCCATATAAAAAGGCATCCATAAAAGTATACGCTTCCCCAGTAGCTAAGAAGTACTGGTAACCTGTATTCCACATTCCGAATAAAAGAGCAGGAACCATTGCTAAAACCACCATAATCATGGTACGTTTCATATCGATCCCGTCTCGAATATGAGATCCTTTTCCGTCTGTTGTGTGACCAGGAACAAATAAGAAAGTCTCTAAAGCGTCGTAAGCTGGCAAGAATTTCTCAAGCTTTCCACCTTCATCGAAGTTTGGCTTTATTGTGTTCTCTAAAAATTTGTGAATTGCATTACTCATTTCAATACTTTTTTTTATAGTTAACTCATTTCTTCACGTAACATCGCGAGACCGTTACGAACAATGGTTTGGGTCGGTATTTTAGATGTACAAACCGTTTCGCAAAGCGCAAAATCTTCAGGTGCCACTTCGTAAATTCCCAAATTCTCCATCAACTCAACATCATCAATCATAATGGCTTTCACCAATTGAACAGGATAAATGTCAAACGGGAAAACTTTGTCGTACTCTTCAGTCACAACAAATGGTCTTTCTTCACCATTCATGTTTGCATCTAGGTTGTATTTTTTGCTTGGAGCCATCCAAGAAACTAAGGCTCTTGAAATGCTAAACTTGTTTGGGTTTGGTGTAATCCAACCAAACATTTGAGCTTCTCCTCCTTCTGGAATAACCGTTACGTGGTAATCGTAAAAGCCCAAATAACTTTCCATGCCTACTTTTTCTCCAGACAAAACGTTTCCGCTTATAATTCTGTTATTTCCATCGCTTAAATTTCCATCTAAAAGAGCTTTAATGCTAACCCCTTGTATGGTTTTGAAGTATTTTGGAGTTTTAATTTGAGCACCCGATACTGCAACAACTCTACTTGCGTCGTATTTCCCAGTTTCAAACAATCTACCGATTGCTAAAACATCTTGAGGTTTAACTGTCCAAACCACTTCTCCTTTGCAAATTGGTGCAAAGTGATGAATGTGAACACCAACATTTCCTGCCGGATGGGGACCTTCAATTGAATGTAGTTTTACGTTTTTCGCTTGTGCAAAAGCGTCATCTGCTTTCGCCGCATTGTTTATCGTTAAATGGACCTCAGCTAACTTTGCCAATGCATCAATTCCAGTTTGGAACGTTTCAGCCTGACCGTGAACGATAAAATCGTTATCCGGTGCCAGTGGTGCAGAGTCAAACGCAGAAATAAAGATTGCTTTTGGCGTATCAACTGGCTTTGCAATTACGTCGAACGGACGCTGCTTAATAAACGGCCAAAGACCACTTTTACAAAGTTTGTCTACAATAGCCTCTCTACTTTCAGCAGATGGATTAGCAATTCCAAAGTCTTTGTATTTTGTTTCTTTGTCTGCAACAATAACGATTTCTTGAATCACCCTTTTGGCTCCTCGTTTAATCTCAACTACTTCTCCACTCACGGGAGAAGTAAATTTGATTTGTTCGTTCTTTTTACTGTAATACAGTGTTGATCCTGCTTTTACTTCGGTACCAACTTTCACCACCAGTTTTGGTGTTATTCCCTCAAAGTCAGTAGGCTTTACAGCTACCGTAGAAGGCATTGGGGAATCAGCGAGTATTTTCTCAGCTCCTCCAACGAGTTTGATATTAGCTCCTCTTTTGATTTTAAGCACTTTTGACATAATAATTGATAGGTTCAATTTGCGGTTGCAAAAATAAGACTTTCGGCAATTCCTTTTTCGCTTTTTTAAGTTTTTTAATCAAGGTTTTAACCATTCAGCAAACTCTTTTGTTTTGTGGAAACTAAATTCCTTCTTAGAACGTTTTATTCACAAGGTTTACTACCTTTATCTGCTTAACCTGATTTTATTTTATGAAGTTGCCCGCATTTGTAGTTACCGCCTTGTTAATTAGTTGCTCTGCCTTTAGTAAAGGCAAAGGTAACGCTGCTGCAGATCCTGCAAAAACAATTCCTTTTGAAGAGGGCGCTATCGAACTTCAATACCGTGACCACACCTACCGAGACAACATTAAAACAGTCCAGCTGTACCGAAAAGAGGATCAACTTTCATTTCCGGTTTTATATTTGGGAAGCACAGATCAATTAGAGCTCCATTTTGATGATTTAACAGCAGATTTTGAGACCTACAATTACACCTTTGTGCATTGTAACGCAAATTGGGAGCCGTCAGATCTGGTCGTAACTGAATATCTCAGCAACTTTTTTGATGGGTTTATTGAAGATTATCAATATTCCATTAACACCCTTTTCCCCTACTTGCATTATACAGTGGCGATTCCAAATAACCAAGTAAAGTTTAAACTTTCGGGAAACTACCTGCTAAAAGTTTACGCCAACAATAATGAAGACGATTTATTATTGACCAAACGATTTTATGTTGTTGAAAAAAGAGTCAGCATTACAAGTGATATCCGAATGGCAACTCTTGCAAGATTCAGAGACTACAAACAAGAAGTTGACTTTACCATCAACCACAGTAACTACCCAATTCAGGACGTATATGCTGATTTAAAAGTAATGATTTCACAAAATCGCAGGTGGGACAATGCCATTACTGATTTGAAGCCCTTATTTATTCGTTCTACTGAATTGGTTTACAATTATGAAGATAAAAATTTGTTTGACGGAGACAATGAATATCGATTTTTCGAAACCAGAAACCTACGGTATCAGTCTATGAACATCGATGGAATTCAGATTATGGCAGGTAAAACACACGTTTATATTTTACCGGATGAACCTCGATCTTTTAAACGCTACCTTTTTCAACCTGATATTAATGGTAGGAGGCAAATTAATCGTGAGAACAGCCCTTTGTCTAATCGGGAAGCGGATTATATGATTACGCATTTCAATTTAAAGCGGGAAAATCCAATTCTTGGAGGGGATATTTATGTGTTCGGAGAATTGAGCGATTGGGAATTTAAACCTGAATTTAAAATGAAGTATGTTCAAGTAAATGGGGCGTATGAATTAAGCACCACATTAAAACAGGGGTATTACAATTACAGCTACGCATACCTTCCAAGAGGGGAACAAGTCGGTGACTTATCTGCCATAGAAGGAACGCATTCTGAAACTAATAACGATTATTACATCTTTGTTTATCACAGAGAGAATGGCACCATTTACGACAAACTAATCGGATTTGAAATGAAAACCATTAATCCTCAATAAACGAAAGTAGTTTTTTATTAATATTGTACTATGTCCACCTTTTTAACAGATAATATTATTGTTTCTGTAAAGCCTTTGTACGAAGACCAACATTCTGCCCCGGCAAATGGGAGTTATGTTTTTAGTTACACCATTGAGGTTAAAAATCAAAGTGATTTGACCGTTCAATTGCTCAGTAGACATTGGTATATTTTTGATTCTGACAGTAGTCATTCTGAAATAAAAGGGGAAGGCGTAATTGGTGAGCAGCCAATTATCCTCTCGGGGCAATCGCATGGTTACCAATCTTTTTGTAACTTAAAAACCGATATGGGTATGATGTGGGGAAGTTATTTAATGAAAGAGATAGAAACGGGAAGACTTTTTGAAGTTGCCATACCCGAATTTCAGCTGATTACTCCTATGCGGCTGAATTGATTACATGAAACTGATCAAGATCAGATGCACAGGAGTTCCAGAACATTTTAACATGCCGTGGAAACGAGCATTGGCAAAAGGAAAATTTACAGCAGCCGGAATAGACGTCACCTGGGAAGACGCTCACGGCGGAACCGGAGCAATGTGCAACGCATTGAGAAAAGGAGAAACGGATATGGCCATTGCCTTAACCGAAGGTGCCATTAGCAACATTCAAAAAGGGTTAGATGCAAAAATTTGTTCCTTTTTTGTTGACTCACCTTTACTTTGGGGAGTTCATGCAGGTGCAACAAGTAATTTATCGTTACAAGAACTACAAAACAAGGCTCAATTCGCAATTAGTAGGTTTACATCAGGCTCTCACCTAATGGCATTCATGTACATGAAGAACCTCGGAGTTAACTCTGATGAGTTAAAATTTAATGTAGTGCAACATTTAAGTGGAGCAATTGATGATCTTTCTTCGAAACCAGATCAACTATTCTTGTGGGAAAAGTTTACTACAAAACCACATGTAACTTCCGGACAATTTAAAAGAGTTGACGAGATTGCAACCCCTTGGCCTGCCTTCTCTGTTATTGCTTCCAACGATTTATTGAAAAATAATTTAGAAGCATTGAGAACAGTTTTAAAAATCGTTCAGCGAGAGGCAGCAGAATTAGCTGCTGATGAAGGAAATACCATTGAGCTTATTGCCAAAGAGTACAAGCTGCCATTAGCAGACACTACAGAATGGTTTAGCACACTAAAATGGAGCACCTCAACCCAAGCAGATTTATCTGCTTTAGACTTTGTAGCCATTATTTTAGATGAACTTGGGTTGACGGAGAAGAGAGCTTTGCTAAAAGATTTTTATTATCCGTTGCAGGAGTAAATGACTGTTAACGGCGTTCAAACTAATCTTGCTTTATAAAGTTGGCTGAAAAAGATTCGTTTTTTACTGAAATTAGCATAAAGTAGAATCCATTTTTTAGGTGAGAGACGTCTATTGCTTCTCCGTTATAACTTACCTCAGCCACCAAACTTCCAGTCTGATTAAATATTTGAACGTTGCTTGAAAGCCCTGACGTCAGGGCTAATTGAATTTTACTTACCGCAGGGTTCGGAAACACTGAAATCACCTTTTTCTCTAAAACACTAGACTCAAACAAAGTAGTCAGCAATCCGCTTCTTAAGTTGTCAACCTTTACAGCAAAAAATTGATTTCCTGTTTTTCCAATAATTAAGAGACTGTCGTTGAACTCTAAAATCTTTGTTAATTCTAACGTGCTACCTGTAGCGTGGTAAACAGAATCTGTTAGCACGCCCAACTTGTTGTATTGATTGATGCGCACTTCACCATCGCCTGTGCCTCCTGTATAAAAGTAATTGTTGTTTTGCGCTAAAGTATTTCTACGTGTGGTGTAGTTTGTGTCAGTTTTTCCAGTGTATGAAACCGAAAGTTCATTGTAATTGGTATCGTATTCAACAAAAGCCAAATCTTTTGAGTGTGATTGATTAATATAAGATGGATGATCTGCTATTGCATTTACATAAACCTTCCCGGCATCAAAGGTTACAGAAACAGGCCCGGTTATGGTTGAATCTGTGCCAAAAGCACGATATGATGATGATAATACCCGAGTTCTAAAAGGTTGAAGACTATCGTTGAGATAAGTTACTGTAACCTCACCTGTATTGACCGAATCAGGAGAGTTTGAAAAAACATGATATGCTCCATTGTCTGCTAAGAAAATATCGTACAATTGGTATCGAGTCGGTGCTGTAGTTTGAGCAATAGGCCATCCAAAACTATTCCCTGAATTTAAATTCAATAAGTAAACCCACGCCGTAGCCGTGGAATTTGCGAATGGAGGAGGCAAATTACCTAAATAAGCAATCGTGCTATCGTTTAGTAATCTACTTTTCTGCAGAATAATATCTGCTACGAAGCTTCCTTGTTGAATTGCGAAGTTTGCATTGAATTTTAAATTTAAAACCTGATTTAGTCTTGAAATAGGGCTAAAAAATCCACTTACGTTTAGCTCTCCATTTACCTTGTGAATATTTACAAATTGCCCTTCGCTGTATCTAATCGTATCCAACTCAAAAACACCAGAATTGTTGAGCGCTCCAAAAAACGGCCGTTGAACACTAGAAGAGTCTGTTTGACCTACTAAATAAAATTTTCCGTTTAACTCAACGGCATCTTTTACAGTAACACTTACAGGCAGATTTGATTGATAATAGAAATTTTGACTCACTGCGAGAGTTGTTGAAACGAAAGCTGTGAGAACAAATAATAGCTTTTTCATTGTTTTGATGTTATTAACCACCCTACGGTTAAAGTAAACTGGTAATCATTCATTTTAACCATAGCCGTTTCTACACTATTAGATAAACTTAATTTGGCCACTTCTTGGTTGTGAATAACGGCTCCACCTTTTGCACGTAGAAACAATCCCCCACTTGCTGTGGGAAATAAATAACTTATTCCTAAACTTGGTTCCACGCCCAATTGAAATAAATTATTTGGCTTGTCTGTACTTTGATCAAACATAGAACTGTCTTTCTCAATATCGCTACTTATTCCAGAACCATCGTAATAATAGCTCAAAAAGTTGAAACTAACATGTGCTTTAAAACGGTTATTCTTACTCTGAAATAAATTGTAATAAGGCTCTATATTCACAAAAAATCCGCCTACAGAATTAATACTAGTGGTTATTTTAGCATTTTCATTTCCAGACTTTGTGTAGTAAAAGGAATTGAGAAAACTTCCAAACCCAAAATCTAAGCCCAATCGCTCTTTACTTTTCAGGCTATCGTAATACAGCGGTACGTATCCCCCAATGTTTATTCTAGAATTTACTTGAAACTCGTAATTCGGCAGAATAGTTTCTTGGTCCAAAAATGGACTCATTTGAACGCTGCCAATTAAGTAAGTATGCTGGCAAACAGCGAACATACTACACCCCATAAACATCAAAAATAAAAATATTTTCATTTTACCAAACTATTTTAATACTCTCAAAACCGACATTATTCGTCCTACTCTACCCTTTAAATTTATCACACTTCTCTCTTCTAGAAGCAGTTCCGATAATAATGGACTTGCCGCAGGTCAAACCGCAACCTCGTCTGTTTGTCTACTGCACTTTCGCAAATGACATCTCCCCAGTGTCCGAAAAAGGAACCAACAGATATGATCGTTTAACCCAAGAGTTCATTCTCTATCCATCCACAATAACTCGTAATTTCATCAACATCATCGAATACTAAAACTCGACTTGCAGCTAACTCCATTTAAATCTAATTCTAATTAAGAGCTGCTACTTTATAACCTGTGCATTTTCCCTTTTTTCAACTACTGGTAACTGTTGGGCTTGTTCTACCTGAAAGTTAATCGCTTCTTCTCTTTTTCTTTGTCTTAGCCACTCATTCCTAAAAAATATACTGCTAAAAGCAGATTTTAGTAATGTTTTGTGTTTTCCCAATTAAATATTAATAATTAAAAAACCAATTTATGTATATCCGCAATTGCCAATAATTGATTAACTTTAAAGCAAAGAATTGATTATGAATGTATTTAGCTTTACTGCCCAATTTGATACCGAATTATCGTGTAGAGAGCACTTTAAGTTTGA
>Ga0105053_10000022_pt1 | contig 143267 bp, 141 predicted proteins | sample BON01_FD_78093 | JGI IMG/M metagenome (GOLD analysis project Ga0105053, IMG submission 78093) | Freshwater microbial communities from Lake Bonney liftoff mats and glacier meltwater in Antarctica - BON-01 | ecosystem: Environmental > Aquatic > Freshwater > Ice > Glacier meltwater | place: Lake...
GTCAAAAACAGCGTCGCCCGCTTTGTCTTTCTGGCCATGATCACCCCCACCAAGAGTCGAATGGAAACCATGGCTATCATAATCTATTTAGTAACTATATTGATGGAACGAACTACTAGTCTTGCAATATAGCATCCAGCAAGCGTAGGGGCCTTCCCGAAACCAGCAGCAAACCCGGATCAGCCCGCGCTCAGTGACATCGCCACCTGCGGAAACGCCCTGAGCAAACGCAGCGTGCCCACACGGCCCGACCGCAAGTCGCATATTTGCGCAACCCGCTGCGCGCGTAAACCAGCGCCGCTCAATCAGCGCCGAGCGGGCGCGCAATACGCAGAAACGCCTTGAGCAGCTTCGCGTCCGCCGTCACCAGCCCGACGCCCAGGCTTTTCGCCAGCGCGACAAACTCGCAGTCGTAAGCGGAGCAGTCACTGTCGCGCACCAGTTGCATGACATCGAACGATGACACCTCGTACTCGCGCCCGGCGACCAGCGCTTCCGCCTCACCGATTATTCGCAGCGATTGATCAAGCTTCAGCTGATCGCGGCGCAGGTAGCCGGCAAGGATGTTGCGGAACTCGCTGCGCCACAGCACTGGCACGACCCAAGCTTCGTCGCGTTCGTACAACGCTTCCGCCTGCGCTGTGCGCTCGCCCGGCAAATACAGATACGCCAGGATGTTGGTGTCCACCACGATCATCGACGGCCAGCCCGCTTGGCAGCGTCGATGACCTCGACTTCGTATTTTTTGAGAGGCAATTCGGCGCGCAGCACGCGTGCACGCGCCAGCCGCTCGGCAGGCTGCACGTGCACCGGCACCAGCGCGGTTTCCAGGCAGACGATGGCCTCGCTGTTCAGGCTGCGCCTGTGCAATTCGGCAGATTGTTTAAGCCGTTCGTACACCACATCAGGAATGTTTTTCAGGGTCAGCGTAGTCGCCATGGTTGATCTCGCTAAGGAACCAAAACGGAACCATTATGGTTTATCCGATATAAAAAGACCAGTACTACCCCTGCCATTCCGCATACAAAGAAGATATAAATAATTGATTTTATTGATTATTTAATGATTTTCGATACCACCATCGCGCCACCGGCGCCAGCACCCCGAAGATGCCGATGCTGCCAAACGCCAGCCCCCACGCCGTGATGTCCTGATTGCCGCCGGCCAGATCGAGCGTGACGCCGAACACCAGCGGCGCGAGAAACGCTGTGCTGAAGCCGATGAAGGAATACACCGCCATCATCGCGCCACGCATTTCCGGCGGCGTTGCGGCAACCGCGCCCGAGGTCAGCGCTGCGGAGTCGCCCAGCATCGCGCTGTAATGCACCATCATCACCAGCACGACGAAATACCACGGCCATGCCGCGGTGTAGCCGATCAGGCAGGCGATCGTGCCTGACAGGGTCATGAACAGGAAGATGATGCGCTGGCGGCCGAAGCGAATCGCCAGTTCATTGCCGCTGATGCTGAACACCGGCCCCATCAGGTTGATCAATGCCGCCAGCGTTGCCGCGCTGATCACCATCGGCGCGCTCTCGGGCTGCAGCGCCGCGCAGAACACCAGGAACGCCACCATCCACGAGCGCATGCCGAACAGTTCGTAATTGTGCACGGCGTAGCCGATCACATACCCCAGCGTCTGGCGGTTGCGCAGCACCGGACGAAAATCCAGCAGCGCGGTTTCGTGTTTGTGTTCGCGCGGGTGCACCCGCCCCTTGGGTATGGCCAGGCTGACGATCAGTCCGGCGCACACCGGGCCGATGGCGCCGAACCAGAACGCCCAGTGCCAGTCATAACCGGCGCCGAGCTTGCCGGCGACAAAAATAGAAATCGTCGAACCGATGCCGAAGCTGGCGGTATAAAACGCGGTGGCACGCGACTGCGCCGCACCTTCGAGATGGTCGGTCAATGCTTTCAGCCCCGGCATATAGGTGCCGCCCAATGCAACTCCGATCAGGAACTGCGCTGCCGCCGCACTCCAGAAACCCTGGCCAAACAGCGCGAACATCGCGGCGCCCAGGCTGCCGATGAGGCAGGCGGCCAGATAGATGCGGCGTGAATCGATGCGATCCGTCAGGCTGGTCAGCACCGGCACCGAAAGCATGTAGCCGGCAAACAGGATGCCGCTGATCGCGCCGGCCTCGGAATTGGACAGGCCCCACTCGCGCTGCAGTTGCGGCAGCAGCGTCGTATATGCGGCGAAACCCGTCATCGACAGGGCCTCGGCGATACACATGATGAAGGTCAGCCGCCGCGCGGAAGGTTTCATCGCCGCCATGGATCAGACTGCGCCGGCTTTGCGCAGCAGTGCCGCGACGGCTTCGGCCATTTTGCGATAACCCGCGGCATTGGGATGAATCATGTCGGACTTGAGATCGGTCTGGTAAAGCACGCTGGTGACAATTTCGCCTTCATACGGAATGGCAAATTCCTGCGCCAGTTTTTCGTAAAATTCAGGCGCGCTGGTAATCAGTCCCGGCGCCGGCACCCCGACCAGCACGGCATCGATGCCGCGCGCCTTGATGGTCTTCAGGATTTCACGCAGATTGGCGGCGACCTCCGGTTGCGACACCTTGCGCAGCATGTCGTTGCCGCCCAGGCAGACGATCACCAGCCGCGGTTGATGCTCATCCAGCACACCGGACAGGCGCGCCAGTCCGCCTGCGGTTTTTTCGCCGGGCACGCCGGCGCGGATCACAGTGCGGCCGATCAACTCTTCCAGCACCGCCGGATAACTTTCTTCCGGCCTGGCGCCGGTGCCGTAGGTCAGGCTGTCGCCGAAAGCGAGCACGACATCCGCAGCGCCGAGTTTGCCCACCGCCGGCGTCTTGCTACCGCAGCTTGCGACCAGCGTGCAGCACAACCACACCAGCAGCAGGCGTCGCGTCATGCCCGTTGCACCTTCATCTTGCCGCGTTTGAAATCACGGATGATTTCGCGTGCCGCGTTGCGTCCCGGCAGGCCGGTAACGCCGCCGCCCGGATGGGTGCCGGCGCCGCACAGGTACAGCCGGTTTATCGGCGAACGGTAATCGGCGTAACCCAGTACCGGCCGCGCCGTCCACAACTGGTCCAGCGTCAGCGCGCCGTGGAAAATGTCGCCGCCGATCAGGCCGAATTCACGCTCCATGTCCAGCGGCGACAGGATCTGGCGGGCGATCACTGCATCCCTGAAGTTTTGCGCGTAACGCGCCACCGTGTCGAGCACATGGTTGGCGACATCTTCGCGGATGTCGTCCCAGTTCAGATCGTTCGGCAGTTCCGGACTGAAGTGCTGGCAGAACAGGCTGGCCACATGCTGGCCCGGCGGTGCCAGCGTGTCATCCACCGTCGACGGGATCAGCAATTCGATGACCGGCGCACGCGAGCAACCGTGGGTGCGCGCATCAAAATAAGCCTGCTCCATATAGGCCAGCGACGGCGCAATGATGATGCCCGACTGGTGGTGGACCGCAGTGTCCTTGCCCGGCAGACAGTTGAAATCCGGCAGTTCGCGCAATGCGACATTCATGCGGAAAGTCGCCGAACCGCACTTCCAGTTACGGATGCGCTGCAGGAATTCAGGTTCCAGCGCCGGCGCGTCGATCAGGTTCAGATACAGCAGCTTCGGATTGACGTTGGCGACGACACAACGCGCCTCGATGACGCGGCCATCCTGCAGTTGCACGCCCTGCGCGCCGCGCGAATCCACGCAGACGTTGACCACCGCCGCGTCGGTGTCTATATACACGCCGCGATCCAGCGCTTCAGCGGCCATGGCCTGGGTGATCGCCCCCATGCCGCCGATGGCGTGGCCCCAGACGCCGCGTTTACCGTTGACTTCGCCGAACACGTGGTGCAACAGCACATAGGCAGTGCCCGGTGTGTACGGACTGGCAAAGTTGCCGACGATGGAATCAAAACCGAAGGCGGCCTTGATCGGTGCCGATTCAAACCACGAGTCGAGCAGGTCACCCGCGCTCTTGGTGAACAGGTCCAGCACGTCGCGACGCGTCGCCATGTCGAGTTTTTTAAAGCGCCGCGTCACTTTGAGCGCCGCAAAAAAATCACCCGCACCGCCACCGACGTTGGGTGGTGTTTCCTGTGCCAGTTCGCGCAACACATCGGCCACGCGCTCCAGCATCGCGTAATACTCGGGCAGGCGCGCGGCATCGGCAGCAGAAAACCGCGCGACCTCCGCCTGGGTTTCTGCCAGTGAGCTGCCGATTTTCAGATACTCGCGGTCGGACAGCGGCAGGAAATTGGCCATTGGCCGCTCGATGATCTGCAGGCCATGTTCGGCCAGATGCAGATCGTGGATGACCCGCGGATTGAGCAGGCTCACCGTATAACTCGCCGTGGAGTTGCGGAAGCCGGGATAAAACTCTTCGGTCACCGCGGCGCCGCCCACAATGGAACGACGCTCCAGTATGCGCACCTTGAGTCCGGCTGCGGCCAGATAACAGGCGCAGGTCAGACCATTGTGGCCACCGCCAACGATCAGGACATCGCAGTCTATGGGAGGGGACATGGCGGCAAAGGCTGGCGGCAGAAGCTAGCGGCAGAGTAGCAAAATTTGGCGCGCCCGAGACGATTCGAACGTCCGACCCCTGCCTTCGGAGGGCAGTACTCTATCCAGCTGAGCTACGGGCGCGTTGCGGGGCAGATTCTAACATGCCGCCCGGACCGGGTTTTACCGGGCGTGGCAATGTCGATATAATCCGCGCTTTCTTGCGGCTCCAGGACATCGCAATGAGCGAACATCAAACGCCCGAACACACTTCCCTTATCAAAACGCCGAAACAGCTGATCATCGTTGTTCTGCTTTCCTTCATCGTGCCGGTGCTGGTCATCGTGATGTTCGTGCAGCTTGCAGTTGAAGGCCGACACAAACCGGCGGCTACTCCCGCCGCCGCGGAAGCCATTGCCGAACGCATCAAGCCGGCGGGCGTAGTCGTGATCTCGGCCACCGGCAACGCCCAGGAAGTTCGCAGCGGCAAGGCGGTTTACGACACGGTCTGCACCGCCTGCCATACCACCGGGGTGTTGAATGCGCCCAAACTCGGCGACAAGGTCGTCTGGGCCAAACTGATCAAGGAAGGTCAGGAAAGAATTACCGCCGACGGCATCAAGGGTGTGCGGCAAATGCCTGCGCGCGGCGGCAATCCGGATCTGTCGGATACCGAGTTTGCGCGCGCCGTCGCCTATATGGCCAATCAGTCTGGTGCCAACTGGAAAGAACCCGATGCGCCGGCGGCACCTGCGGCTGCGGCAAGCGCTCCCGCTATGGTTGCAGCCGCCCCGGCAGCAGCAGCAGCCGGCGGCGATACGGGCAAAGGCAAGAGCATTTATGACGGTGGTTGCGTTGTCTGCCACAGCACCGGAGTCGCCGGCGCACCGAAAGCCGGAGACAAGGCGGCCTGGGGCCCGCGTCTGAAAACAGGCAAAGACGCGTTGTTTACCTCCGTGACCAAGGGCAAGGGTGCCATGCCCCCCAAAGGCGGCAATGCATCACTGACTGACGCCGATATCAAGGCAGCCATCGATTATCTGACGGGGCTTGCCAAGTAAACCCGCCGCTTCATGCATAATTCAAGGGCGCAGCTTTGCTGCGCCCTTTTTGTTTAAGTCCCCCGCAACTTCCACAGCACCATGGCCACCTACGCAATCGGCGACATCCAAGGCTGCTACGATCAGCTGCAGCGTTTGCTCGACAGCATCGCATTCGATCCGGCGCATGACCAGTTGTGGCTGGTCGGCGACCTGGTCAACCGCGGCCCGCAATCGCTGGAGGTGCTGCGGTTTGTCCGCGATTTAGGCGCACAGGCGGTCACCGTGCTCGGCAACCATGATCTGCATCTGCTGGTGGTCGCTGCTGGCGTGCGCAAGCCGCACCGTGGCGACACGCTGGACGCGCTGCTCGCGGCACCCGACCGCGACGAACTGCTGGACTGGTTGCGGCAGCAACCGTTGATGCACACCGGCAACGGTTATGCCATGGTGCACGCAGGGTTGTTGCCGCAATGGAGCATTGCGCAGGCGCGGGCATTGGCGCAGGAAGTCGAAACCGCGCTGCAGGGGCCCGACTCCAGTGAATTCCTGCGCCTGATGTATGGCAACGAGCCAGTACAGTGGCGCGACGATCTGACGGGTTACGACCGGCTGCGGGTGATCGTCAACGCCATGACGCGACTGCGGTTGTGCACAGCCGAGGGCGTCATGGAATTCACGCACAAGACCGCGCTCAAAGGAGCGCCGGCAGGTTATCTGCCGTGGTTCGACCTACCGACGCGCGCCAGTCGCGACACCCCCGTGCTGTTCGGCCACTGGGCGGCGCTGGGACTGATGCTGCGTACCGACGTGCTCGGCCTGGATTCAGGTTGTGTATGGGGACGGCGACTCACCGCCATGCGGCTGGAAGATCGCCGCGTGTTCCAGTGTGACTGCGCATCCGTCAGGACGACAGACGACTCGCAATAACATCGTGCGCGGCCAGCGCCAGCGTGCGCCGGTCCGTCGCGCCTGCAGGCAGTGGCGGCAGAAACCAGACATGCACATGGATGGCCGGCTGCGCGATTATCAGCCGCAGCGTGTCCCATAACGATTTGTCGCCATCGTAAGCCGCTTCGACGCACAGTGAACCGTCGCTGCGCACAAAACGCAGCGCCACCGGCTGCACCGTCGCTGCGGCAAGCAACGCCGGCTGCAGCAAGGAGCCATGGAAGCGCAGCACCTGCGAACCGTCGCTGGTTGTGCCTTCCGGAAACACTGCGACCACGTCGCCGGCGCGCATGGCGTCCGCCACCAGTTCGTTGATGCGCGCAGTGTCGCGACGCCGCGCGCGTTCGAGAAACAGCGTGCCGGTCCTGGCGCTCAGCCATCCGATGGCCGGCCATGCACGCACTTCGGACTTGGCAACAAACCGCACCGGCATTACTGCGTTGATGGCAAAGATATCCAGCCACGACACGTGATTGGCCACCAGCATCAGCGGCTGCGCCACTGCGCGCAACGGTTCGCCATGCACCTGCAACTGCACGCCGAGTTTCTGCAGCAAGGCATGCGACCAGCGCTGGACTGCGTTGCGTCGGCGTACTGGATCGAGAAAAGGAAATGCTGCGGCCACAGTCAGCAGGCCGCGCAGCAGATGCAGGATGATGCGTATCAGGCGCACGCCGCGCGTTGTCAGCGATGCGCTTCGGTCGCTCATGGCGGCCATTATAGAGGCGGGCCGCCGAACGGCGGCCCGCCCCGTTTCAAACCAGACTTAATTCAATGCGTGACGCGCGAAGTGCGACCGTCGGACAGTATGCGCACGCGGTCACCGGCCCTGAAGGTCTCGTCGGCTTCCTGCACGATAGCCACCAGCGCACCGCTGTTGAGCTTGACCGTGACTTCGACGCCGTTCTTGCGCGTCGTGCCCTGCTCGACCGCCTGGCCGGCAACGCCGCCGGCCACAGCGCCGAGCACCGCAGCTACTGCTGAACCGCGGCCACCGCCGATCGTGCTGCCAGCGACACCGCCTACTACGGCGCCAGCCGCGGGGCCGACTCCCGTGCGCGTGCCTTCGATCTGCACCGGCCGCACGCTTTCGACTGTGCCCATACGGACGTTCTGTTCGCGCCGCGCCTCGTCACGGGTATAAGACCCGCCGCCCAGGCCCTGTGCACATCCCGCCGTTACTGCCGCCAGCAACACCACTGCGACTATCTTTATCTGTGTATTCATGTCCATGTCTCCCGTCACCACATTTTCATGCCGAATGCCTGCTGGAACCGTTCCGCCACCTCATCGCGGCTGAACCAGTGATTCTGCCCGCCGCGCTGGGCAATTTTTATTGACCCCATCAGCGATGCCAAACGCCCGGTCAGCGGCCAGTCTGCGCCGGTAGCCAGGCCATAAAGCAGACCCGCCCGGAAAGCGTCGCCACAACCGGTCGGATCCAGCACCGCTTCCGGCTTAACGCACGGGATTTCAATCTGTTTACCGTCAGCATGCACTACTGAACCCCGTGCACCCAGTGTGACCACAATTGCCTGCACGAGTTTCGCCAGTTCATCAAGTTTTTTGCCCGTGCGCTCCTGTAACAACTGTGCTTCATAGTCGTTAACTGTGACATATTCCGCAAGCCGCAGGAATTCCACCAGTTCCGGTCCGCCAAACATCGGCAACCCCTGCCCCGGGTCAAAAATGAACGGAATTCCGGCCTCATGGAACTCCCGCGCATGTTGCAGCATGCCCTCGCGCCCGTCCGGCGCAACGATGCCCAAGGTCACCCCCTTGGCATCACTCACGTGATTCTCGTGGGAATGATTCATTGCGCCCGGGTGAAACGCCGTAATCTGGTTGTCGTCCAGATCTGTGGTAATAAAAGCCTGCGCGGTAAAACTGCCGGACACCGTGCGCACATGGTCCTGCGCCAGCCCCTGCCGCCGCAAACGATCATCGTACGGCGCAAAATCGTCACCCACCGTCGCCATGATGCGGGCATCTCCGCCCAGCATCTGCAGCGTGTAGGCAATATTGCCGGCGCAGCCGCCGAACTCGCGCCGCATGTCGGGCACCAGAAATGCCACGTTCAGGATATGCAGCTGGTCAGGCAAGATGTGGTCCTTGAAGCGATCGCGAAACACCATGATGGTGTCGTACGCCATCGAACCGCAGATCAGTGTGGACATCGGTTACCGCCTCTCTAGTGGGTGGCGGATTATACCAACCGTGGTGCCGGTGTTTCGGCAGTGCATTGGCATTTCACTTTCGGCTCACGCATACTTGAACCCGCAGGTGCGCCATTTCAGGTGACCCGCACCGTTTCTATAACTTGGTTGGGGAGACCATCATGCTGAAAGAATTCAAGGATTTTGCGATGCGCGGCAATGTAGTCGACATGGCCGTCGGCATCATTATCGGCGCCGCGTTCGGCAAAATCGTCGAGTCTCTGGTCAGAGACGTCATCATGCCGCCGATCGGACTGCTGCTGGGCAAGGTCGACTTCGCCAACCTGTTCGTGGTGTTACGTGAGGGCACCACGCTCGGACCGTACCTGACCGTGGACGCCGCGCAGAAGGCCGGCGCCGTGACTTTCAACTACGGCATGTTCATCAACACCTGCATCAGTTTTGTGATCGTGGCTTTTGCCGTATTCATGCTGATTCGTTCAATCAACCGCATGAAGCGCAAGGAAGAGGAAAAACCCGCAGCCCCCGCGGCTACGCCGGAAGACGTGCTGCTGCTGCGCGAAATCCGCGACGCATTGAAAAAATAGTTTTCCAGGCACTGCATGCAAAGAGCAATGCGCCCTGAAGGGCGCATTGCTCTTTGTGCGACGCCGGGCAACCCGGAACAGCCGTTCAGCCGAACAGCACCAGCCCCCAGACCACCGGCACATTGATCAGCGCCAGCATCACTGCGGCGCTGCCGATATCCTTGGCGCGCTTGGCCAGGACATGGTTTTCCAGGGAAATGCGGTCTACCGCCGCCTCGACCGCGGAGTTGAGCAGTTCAACGATCAGCACCAGCAATACCGATGCAATCATCAGCGCCTTGCCGCTGCCGGTTGCCGGCATGAACAGCGCAGCCGGTATCAGCAGCACCGCCAGCAGCACTTCCTGACGAAAAGCATCTTCGTGGCGCAAGGCTGCACGCAGACCTTCCATGGAATAAAAAAATGCGTTCCATACCCGCTTCAGGCCGGTCTTGCCTTTATGCGGACTCTCCTCCGTCTGCGCAGTGCTCATGAACAGCCTATCCTTAAATTCGACCCTCTATCCGGACTGCTGCGATCCGGATGCAAGCGCCTGAAGATCAGCATTGCCGCTGATCTTCCGTTATTTCATCGCGGCCAGCGCGGCATCGTAGTTGGGTTCCTGCTTGATTTCCGGCACCAGTTCGGCATGCAGCACCTTGTTGTTCTCGTCGAGCACCACCACACCGCGGGCGGTAAGGCCGCGTAACGGGCCGTCGGTCACATCAACACCGTACTTGGCATGAAAATCGCGGTTGCGGAACGTCGACAGCGTGATTACGTCGTTGAGACCTTCGGCACCACAGAACCGTCCCATCGCGAACGGCAGATCGGCAGCAATCACCAGCACCACGGTGTTGCCGAGCTTGCTGGCTTCGGCATTGAATTTACGGGTGGATGCCTGGCATACGGGAGTGTCCAGGCTGGGCACGATGTTCAGCACCTTGCGTTTGCCGGCGTAATCCTTGAGCCCGGTTTCCTTGAGATCTTTCGCGGTCAACGTGAAGTCGGGCGCGTTGTCGCCCTTTTTGGGGAAATTGCCGGCGACGGTAATCGGGTTGCCGCCTAGAGTGACTGCTGCCATGGTGCTCTCCTTGTGTAAGTTGCTGGATTCAGAATAGTTTGATTGCACGCAGCGTTGCACAGCAACGCCGGTTTTGATGCGTGCCATTGTCCATCAAGCGTTCGTTTTGTGCCGGCGGTTTCCGCTGTGAATTCCAGTCACACCGGCAACGGGTCTATCGGTGACTACTTGTATCACGAACTCGTGAAATACCGAACCGCTGAGCCACGCTGACGCGCCGGCATGACCGGCGATCCGCCGCACTGCGCAGCCATGCTATTCCTTTTCGGCGTCGGCGATTTTCTGGTACGCCGCGGCATCCAGCAGTGCATCGATCTGTGCCGGGTCATCAGGCTTCATACGAAACAGCCATGCCGCATATGAATCCTCGTTGACCTTCTCCGGCGCATCGTCCAATTCCGCATTCGCCGCAATGATCTCGCCGGTCACCGGTGCGTAGATGTCCGAGGCTGCCTTGACCGACTCGATGACACCGCATTCCTCGCCCTGTTTAAGCTTGCGGCCGGGCGCAGGGTTATCAACGAACACCACATCGCCGAGCATCTCTTGGGCGTGATGAGTAATGCCCACGGTCACGCTGCCGTCCGTTTCGCGGCGCACCCAGGTGTGGCTGCTGGTGTATTTCAGATCTTCCGGTGTGCTCATTACGACTCCACAATAAAATTCAATAAAATCAACATGTTATATAACTTCCTGGCAGCGGCGTTCAGAGGGGCGGCGCCGGCAGCACCGCGAGCCGAAACCCGGCCGCGCCCAGATTGCCGATTTCCAGTGCCAGACGTACCGTCAGTTCTGCATTTGCAGCAATACCGGCGCGCGCATCGCGCTGTGCGCCGAGATACTCTGCCGGCAGGAAAATACGTCTGACCAGGGTGTGATCATTCACATTGGTCAGCACCAGATCGAGCGCAGGATAGGCCACATCATGCCCGGCGTGGTTGCGCAATGTTGCAGTCAACTGAATCCGACTGGGGCGCTCCGGATCCACAACCTGCAGGTCGGAAGCTTCGATGAGCACCGCCTTCGGACGCTGCGGCAACTGCACCAGGCAACCGATACGGGCACAGGCATCGTTGAGCCATTGCCGCGCCAACGAATTTCGTGCGGCGATTTCGCCGCGATAAAAATATACCGCCTGCGCTACCAACGTCAGCACCAACAGCACACTGGCTGCAATCAGCAGCGGCTGGCGGGTGCGGGAGGGCACTTCGGCGGCCGGCGCTTCCTGCACAAAGGGATTGTCCTCGGCCATCGCCGCATCAGCCGGTTGTTCTGCTGCAGCGCGCGGCATCGGCCCAGGAAGCTCTGTCAACTCCGGTTCAGGTACGGCATCAAACACAGGATCATCGGGCAGCGGAGCGGACTCAGTCGCAGGAATCAGTTCGGCCGCAGAGATCGATTCGGCTGCAGGCGTCTCTGCAATTTCTGCAACTACCACCGGGTCCGGATCGTCAGACTGCGGAGTCGCGGTGTCTGCATCCGGTGGAGATACAGACTCGGTAGTGGCCGGTTCGAATGCGGCAGGTTCGGGTGCAGCTGCCGCTGGCATCGGCGGGCTATCCGGCGTTAATGCCGCCAGCCCGTTGAATACCTGCATGCAGCGCCCGCAGCGCACCTGGCCGCCGTGCGCCTGCAACTGCTCCGGCGTGATGCGGAATACGCTGTGACAATGCACGCAACGAGTGATCAACGACATGGGCGCTACTTTACCAAGATGCTGGATAGGCCGCTGACGGAATCGTGCCGCAGGTTACCTCGCTCGGACCGAACGACGCTAACGACGTACCCCCGTCAGCAAAACCCAGCCCTCGTCAGTCGCCGTTTGCTGCATGTCGAAATTTGCAGCGTAGATTTCGAGCACCGCGCTCGCCTGCTCGGCCAGTATGCCGGATAACGCGATATGGCCGCCCGTACGCGTCAGCCGTGCCAGCAATGGCGCCAGCACGGTCAGCGGGTTAGCGAGTATGTTGGCAACCACGATCTGTGCCGCTGCAACATTCGCCATTTCGGCATCTACAAAATTCACCGCCACCTGATTCTGCTTCGCATTGCTGCTCGCAGCCACCAGGGCCTGCGGATCAATGTCAACGCCACAGGCACTGGCCGCACCCAGTTTCATTGCCGCAATCGCCAGTATTCCGGAGCCACAGCCATAATCGAGCACGTCGGCTCGCGGCGTCACTATTGAATCCAGCCAACGCAGGCACAGTCGCGTCGTTGGATGTGCGCCAGTGCCAAAGGCAACACCCGGGTCCAGCGCAATGTTGATGGCGCCGGGGTCAGGCGGCTCATGCCAGCTCGGCACCACCCACAGCCGCGGGGTGATTTGCATCGGATGAAACTGGCTCTGGGTCAAACGTACCCAGTCGGCATCTTCCACGCGCTCGATGTTGAACGCAGCACCCGGCGCCAGCCCCGCATCGCGCAGGGCCTGGGGAATCAGCACATAAAGATCGGCATCGATCGCAAACAACGCGCCGACCCGGTTGCGATTCCACCCGCTGGCAGGCGCTTCTCCTGGTTCGGCAAAAATAGGACTCTCCCCTGCCGTTCCGGCCGCCGCATCCTGCACATCCACCGCCAGCGCGCCGACGGCAAGCAAGGCCTCCGACAAGGCCTCCACGGATTCCTCGTCGGTCAGAACTGTGACACTAAGCCAGGGCATGCAGATCCGATCGGGAAACCCCGCGCGCGACGCTACTCGGCGCGGGTCAGCTTGGCCAACCGCTCTTCGAGATAATGGATGCTGGTACCGCCGCGCTGGAATGCGGTGTCGCGCACCAGTTCCTGATGCAAAGGCACATTGGTCTTGATGCCCTCGATGGCCGTTTCGGACAAGGCAATCTGCAGCCGGGCCAGGGCCTGCCTGCGAGTATCGCCGTAAGCAATGATCTTGCCGATCAGCGAGTCGTAATGGGGCGGCACAAAATAACCGGCATAGGCATGGGAATCGACACGGATGCCGGGGCCGCCCGGCATATGCAGCGAAGTAATGCGTCCCGGCGACGGCGTGAACTTATGTGGATCCTCGGCGTTGATGCGGCACTCTATGGCATGCCCCTGGATCTTGATGTCCTTCTGGCGCAGCGTCAGCTTTTCGCCGGCCGCGACACGAATCTGCAGTTGCACGATATCAAGTCCCGTCACCATTTCGGTCACCGGATGCTCGACCTGCAGCCGGGTATTCATTTCGATGAAGAAAAACTCTCCGCCCTCATACAGAAACTCGAACGTGCCCGCGCCTTCATAACCGATCTTGCGGCAGGCCTCGGCGCAGCGTTCGCCGATACGCACACGTGCTTTTTCGTTGAGCAGCGGCGCCGGCGCCTCTTCGATGATTTTCTGGTGTCGACGCTGCATGGAACAATCGCGGTCACCCAGATACAGCGCATTGCGATGTTTGTCGGCCAGCACCTGAACCTCGATGTGGCGCGGCTTTTCCAGATACTTTTCCATGTAGACCGATGGATTGCCGAACGCCGCCTGGGCTTCGGCGCGCGTGGTGTTCACCGCATTCATCAGTGCGGCTTCCGTATGCACGACGCGCATCCCGCGCCCGCCGCCGCCGCCTGCCGCCTTGATGATCACCGGATAACCGATCTGGCGGGCCACTTTGACCGCGTCCCGGGCTTCTTCCGGCAAGGCGCCGTCCATACCCGGCACTACGGGTATGCCGGCTTTTTTCATCGCATTCTTGGCGCTGACCTTGTCGCCCATCAGGCGTATGGTTTCCGCCCTGGGGCCGATGAAGGTGAACCCACTCTGTTCCACCCGCTCGGCAAAATCGGCGTTTTCCGACAGGAATCCGTAACCCGGGTGTATGGCCTCCGCATCCGTGACTTCGGCCGCGGAAATGATGGCCGGCACATTGAGATAACTCCCGGACGAAGCCGCCGGTCCTATGCACACCGACTCATCAGCCAGCCGCACGTATTTGGCTTCTGCATCGGCTTCGGAGTGCGCGACCACGGTTTTGATACCCATTTCCCGGCAGGCACGCTGAATCCGCAATGCAATCTCGCCGCGATTGGCGATCAGAATTTTTTCAAACATGCGTTCAGCAGATCCTCTGTGCCGCACTATCCGCCCGGCAAGCCCTGAACTTCGGCGCTGCCGGCACGATCGGCGACATGCGTTGCAAAAATTTCAACCGATGAGAAACAGCGGCTGACCGAATTCCACTGGCTGGCCGTTCTCGCCCAGTATGGCCTTGATGATTCCGTCCGCATCGGCTTCGATCTCATTGAGCAGTTTCATGGCCTCGATGATGCACACGGTTTCGCCGCTTTTTACGGCCTGGCCGACTTCGACGAAAGGTTTGGCACCCGGACCGGAGGCGCGATAAAACGTGCCGACCATGGGGGACTTGAGTGTATGACCCTCGGGTTCGGCAGGTGCTGCGGCCGCCGCAGCTGCAGCGTCGGCTTCCGCCACCATGCCCGCATCCGGTGCGGCAGCAACGGGAATCACCATGCCCTGCGGCGACGCCGATTGCGCTCCCGGCGCACCAAAACGGCTGATGCGCACTTTTTCTTCGCCCTCGGTGATTTCGAGTTCGGCAATGCCAGACTGCTGCACGAGGTCGATCAATGTTTTCAGTTTCCGCAGATCCATAACTCAACCCTTGTTGGTGTGGCGCAGCGCGTAATCAAACGCCAGTTCATAGCCGACCGGTCCGAGCCCACTGATGACGCCGACCGCAATATCGGAAAAATAGGATTCGCGGCGAAACGATTCCCGGGCAAACACATTGGACAGGTGAATTTCCACGAACGGTATGGCCACCGCGGCCAGCGCATCACGCAACGCCACGCTGGTGTGGGTGTAGGCCGCCGGATTGATCAGGATGAAATCGACGCCGTCGCGCCCGGCCTGCTGCACCCGCTCGACCAGCGCCGCCTCGGCATTACTCTGGAACGTTGCCAGCGACACCTTGGCCGCTTCGGCACGCCGCTGCAATCCACTCTCGATTTCCGCCAGGGTCGTCGCCCCATAAATCCCCGGCTCACGGGTGCCCAACAGATTGAGGTTGGGTCCGTTCAGTAGCAGCAGATGTTTCGGACTGGCCATGGGTTTCCCGTTTATAATTGCGGCGGCTGTCTGCCAGCACCTGCGGCACTACCGTGTTCACCTCCCGGCACTGCCGCCGCAACCTCCCCTTCCTGAACAAGTTGGCGGATTTTGCCTTATATTCAGCAATAAAGTCTATAGTTTCGCCAGATTTAGGCGAAGTTAACGACAATCACTTTTTTGATTTACTGCTCCTGCGACTGCACATCCGCCCACCATCTTTTCCCGTTCGTAACCTTGTCCGCCCTCCTGCCCTCTCATTGACTAGTCAGAGTGCAGCTAACGAAAGTTATCTGCTTTTAACGGATTATACGGGGATGTTAACGGCAGATTTCGGACACAACCAGCCCGCCCGATGCCGGAAATCAGCGCCCCAGGACTGAAATTACAACAGCGGGGTCAGCGCGCTGCGCATGCGCTCTTCAGACAAGCCCCCGACGAGGCGGGCTGCGATTTTTCCCTCTCGGTCCAGCACCAGCGTATATGGCAGCACCCCCGCGGTATTGCCGGCCCGACGCGATAAATCCATGGCCTCCACGCCGGCCAGCAGCAGTGGATAGTTGACTTCGAATTCCCGGCCGAAATCACGAACTTTATCCGCCTGATCGATGGCGATACCCACGAATTGCACGTTTTTATCGGCAAGTTCGCGTTGCAACCGGACAAACATCGGGATCTCCTCACGACAGGGCGCACACCAAGTCGCCCAATAGTTGATGATCAGGACCTGGCCACGAAACCGGGCCAATGTTTGTGTGCCGCCATCCAGGGTCGTTAGCCGGCTGTCCAGTATTGCGGCCGCGGCATCAGCCTCCCCGGCCCCACCCTTGATACGCCACAGATGGGTAACAAAACCAGCTGCGGCAGCCATCCCGCCCACGCCGGCGATCAACAGCGTCCGCCGCAAGGGCGTCACTGCGCGCCCAATGCCTGGTCAAGCACCGCCGCAAATTTTTCCGCAGGCTGGAAGCCGATGACCCGCAGCCCCGGAATCTCACGGCCTGCCGCGTCAAAAAACACGATGCCGGGCGGACCGAACAGCCTGAATCGCCGCAGCAGCGCCTGATGATCTGCATTGCCCGCGGTGACATCGGCCTGGATTTTCACCATGCGCGCGAGACGCGCCTGCACCGCGGGATCGGAAAATGTGTAGCGCTCCATTTCCTTGCAACTGACGCACCAGTCGGCATAAAAATCGAGCATCACGGTCTTGCCCGCCGCCGCGCCGATCGTGGCATCGAGCTCTGCCAGACTGGAAACCCGCTGGAACGTCACGCTGGAAACAGAGCCCTCGGTTGCCGAGCCGCGCAAACCGGACAGCGGCTGCAACACATCGCGGCTGCCGGACAGCGCGCCCACCAGATAGGCAATGCCGGCAATCAGCGCGATCACGCCCAAACCTTTGCCGAACCGGTCCACGCCGCCGCTGGCGGGAGGCAGCGGATCAATCGCCCGCAGCTGGATGGCCGTCAGGATCAACAATGCCGCCCAGGCCAGCATCTGCACCGTCACCGGGATCACTGGCGACACCAGATAAATGGCCACTGCGAGCAGCATGACGCCAAAAAAACGCTTGATTGTCTCCATCCAGGGGCCGGCCTTGGGCAACAACGCCCCGGCCGAGGCCCCGACCACCAGCAACGGCACGCCCATGCCCAAAGCCATGGCAAACAATGCGCTGCCACCCAGCGCCGCGTTTCCGCTCTGCGAAATGTAGAGCAACGCGCCAGCCAGCGGTGCGGCGACGCAGGGGCCCACGATCAACGCCGACAGCACACCCATTGCGAAGACCCCCGTGTAATGCCCGCCGTGCAGCCGGGTGCTGACGCCTGCCAGCCGCGACTGCAGGGCTGCGGGCAGTTGCAGCTCATAAAACCCGAACATGGACAGCGCGAGCACAACAAACACGGCGGCAAAAGAACCGAGCACCCAGGGATTCTGCAAGGCCGCTGACAGCAGTGCGCCGGACAGACCGGCGGCTATTCCGGCCAGTGCGTAGGTGATGGCCATGCCCAGCACGTAGATTCCGGACAGCAACAGTCCGTGTCCGCGGGTCAGGTGCTCGCCGCGCCCGACGATGATGCCGGACAGGATCGGCACCATCGGCAGCACGCAGGGCGTAAACGACAACAACAGGCCAAAAGCAAAAAAGCTGGCAATCAGCAGCCAGGCTTCACCGTGAAACAGGCCGGCGATCAATTCGTCTTCGCCCTGGACGGGCAGGCTGCCTGACGGCGCGCCACGTGGACCGGAAAACAATCGTGACAACGCACCATCACCGGTACCGGTAGCATCGACTGCAAGGCTGGCCGATGCCAAGCGTAATTCGGTTTTTTGTTCAACAGGCACGTAACAAACACCGACATCCGCACAGCCCTGTGATACCGCCGTCAGCATCGCACGTTCCGGCTGCCCGCTGCTGACTATAGGCAGCGTGATGCGCACCTCGTTACGGTAGATTTCGGTTTCGCCGAAAAACTCGTCTTTCTTCATTTTCCCCGGCGGCAACTGGGGCGCACCCTGCGTCAGCATCGACGGTTCCAGCGTAAACCGGAACTTGTCGCGGTACATGTAATAACCCGGCGCGATGACATAACGCACTTCGATGGCATCAGGTGCGGCAATGCGCGCGCTGAACGCAAACGCCTTTTCCGGCTCGAGCAGCTCCGGTTCAGCCGCTTGGGCGAATCCCGAACACAACAGCAGCAATAGGACCGGCCGGCGTAAAGTCATATGCGGTGCGAAAAAGAGCGTGGAAAAAGGGCGGGAAGAGATGCGGGCTTCAGGCTGTTTCGCCGGCCACCCAATCCAGGTATCCGGGAAGACCGCGCGCCACTGGGACCGCGATGATCTCGGGAAGTTCATAGGGGTGGTGGGTGCGAATCAGGGATTCGAGCTCGGCATAACGTTGTTCTGTCGTCTTGATCAGCACTGGCACCTCGGCATCCTCCGTAACCACGCCACGCCAGCGGTATACCGAAAGGCATGGCGCCAGCACATTGACACACGCGGCCAGCCGCGACTCGACCAGCAATTGCGCCAGCTTCTGCGCCGCCGCCTGGTCCGGCAGGTTCGACAACACCAACAACACCTGCCCGCCTTCAGCGGACATGGCGCGGCCCCTGGCCCGCCGCTGCCGCGGCTATCCCATCGTGCACAGTCGGATAAAGCAGGCGCACGCGCAATTCCTGCTTGGCCCGGTGATTGACGAGACGACGTGATTCGCTCATGAACGAATACAGGTTCTCTGGCAATAGGCTGCGCGCTTCAGCACGCGGCAAGCGCGGCGGACGAGGCAGGCTGAACCGGTCTGCCACCAGATCAAAGTAATCACCCATCTTCTGCGGAACATCATCGCTGGCGTTATAGCTGCGATTAGCCTGGCCGTGATGCAAAGCGCCGATCACGATGCGCGCAAGGTCATCAGCATGCACGTGATTCACATAGGTGTCATCCTGTGCCAGCAACGTGGGCGTGCCGCGCTCGATGCGCGCTATCGGCAACCGGTCTTCCGCATAAATTCCCGGCACCCGCAGCAAACTGACACGCACCCCCGTGCGCGCGCCCCACTCCCGCAACCGCCGTTCGGCATCGGCACGACGACGGGCGCGATCGGTGCGCGGCCGCAACGGACGGGTTTCATCTATCAATGCGCCGCTGCAGTCGCCATACACACCGCTCGTACTGATGTAGACAAAGTGCTGTGGTACACTGCGGGCACGCCCCAGAGCTGCGATCAGATGCGCCGTACGTGTATCGGCAACGCCATGGGCGGGCGGTGGCGCGAGATGAATCACGTCGTGCGCAATTCCTGGCAATCCAGTCAGCGTGTCCGGCCGATCCAGATTGCCAACCAGCGGAATCAAACCGTGCCCGCGCAACACAGCGACTCGCTCAACACTGTGAGTCAGCGCGTAAATGCGGTAACGCGATCGCAGCAATAAGGCAACGCGCAAACCCACATCGCCGCAACCGATGATCAACAGGCGTTTCATTTCATGTAGTAGTGTCGGGCTTCATTGAGTGTCATATTCTAGCCCAGCCACACCATACAATTTCCCGAATAACCAGCATGTCCCAGCAAATCACCATCCGCCCCAGCGGCCACACCTTTCACACCCATGACGGTGAGACCGTGCTTGAGGCGGCGCTGCGCGAAGGTTTCATCCTGCCCTATGGTTGTCGCAACGGCGCCTGCGGCTCATGCAAAGGCAAAGTTATTGAAGGTTCGGTCAATCACGGCAAATCACAGGATGTTGCGTTGCCCGCAAGCGAACGCGCGCTGGGTATGGCCCTGTTCTGCCAGGCCATGCCCGATTCCGACCTGGTGATCGAGTGCCGCGAAATCGGCGCAGTCAAAGACATTCCGGTGAAAATCCTGCCCTGCCGGGTGCAAACCGTGGAGCTGGTGGCACCGGACGTCATGCGCATTCGCCTGCGTTTGCCGGCGGCAGAACGCATGCAGTTTCTCGCCGGCCAGTACATCGACATTCTGCTGAAAGACGGTACGCGCCGCAGTCTGTCGATGGCCAACCCGCCGCACGACGACAACCTGCTGGAGCTGCATCTGCGCAATTACGGCGGCTCGTTCAGCGAACATGTGTTCAACCGCATGAAAGAAAAAGACATCCTGCGTTTTGAAGGCCCGCTGGGCACTTTTTTCCTGCGCGAAGACAGTGACAAGCCGGTGGTGCTGATGGCCGGCGGCACGGGGTTCGCGCCGATCAAGGCCATCATTGAGCACGCCATACACAACAAGGTCAGCCGGCCGATGGCGCTGTACCGCGGCGCCCGCAGTGCAACTGACCTGTACCTGAACGAACTGCCCGAACGCTGGCAGCGCGACCACGGCATCACTTACATACCGGTGCTGTCCGATGCCCTTCCCGAAGACCAGTGGACGGGGCGTTGCGGACTGGTACATCAAGCGGTGATGGAAGATTTGCCCGACCTGTCAGGCTACGACGTTTATGCCTGCGGCGCGCCGGCGATGATAGAGGCCGCGCAGCGCGACTTCGGTGCAAACTGCGGCTTGCCTGAATCCGGCTTTCACGCAGACGCATTTACGCCCGCCGGCACCTGAAGCGGCAGACAAACTACCGCAACAGGTGTCAGCGCTCTCCGGCGCTGCGGTTGATCCGGCTGACTGCCAGATCCAGGCTGGCGCGGTAGTGCGCGCGGGCGTCGTCGGCCCGGCCCAGCCGTTCGTGCAATTGCGCCAACTCGAAATGTGCGGAATACGTGGGCTCGGCGGACAAACTGGCTTCCAGGTAACTCTGCGCCTTGCCCCACAATTGCTGCTTTGCGCATAAGCGTCCCAACGCGAACAGCAGCGTGCCGTCCTCGCGATGGTCGCGCAGCCAGCGTTCGGCACGCTCAATCTGCCGCAGCGTATCAGCACCGCTGCATTCTGCGTAAAGACCCGCCAGCCCACTGTCCCATTCCTTGTCCAGACTGCGTTCGATAATGGCCTGCGCTTCCTGGCTCTGGCCCAGCGCATGAAACGTCGCCGCAGCGGCGCTGGCCACTGTGGTATCACGGCGGTAACGCTCAGGCACCCGTTTCCAGGCCTCAGTCAAAGCAACCGCATCAGTCTGCCGTGCCATCAACTCCTGCCAGGCGTGACGACGCTCGGTATCGGCCTGCTCGGCACTGAACACTCCGCGTTTTTCCAGAAGGTCGATCAACGCGGGCACCAGTTCCCACTGCCCCAGACGCTGGCGCGCGCGCAGTTCGAGGCGCATCGCCGCGGTATGTTTTTTGGGCAGCAGCGCCAGCGCTGCCAGCGCCGCTTCCGGTTCCCGCTCGTCCAGCAGCATCTGCGCCCTGCCGATGACGTTGGCGACATCGGGCTTTGGGGAATCCAAGACGACCTGGTCCAGATAACGATCGCGCCGCTCCGGTGCCCGCAAGCCATGCGCCGCATGTGCCGCGATTACCGCGCCCAGGTCTGCAGGCTCGCCCCGGGCAACAGCACGATTTACCGATTTTTCTGCCCGGGCATAACGCCCGGCAAAAAACTCGCGCAGCGCTTCAACCAGCGCACCATGTGCAGATTCGCGACGGCGCGCGGCACGGAAGCGTGAAACGCGCGCCGGCAATTCAAGCGTGGTGGCCAACACCCGCACCAGCAGGTAAAACAGCATGAAACCCAGCACCAGCAGCACCAGTGCAAAATTCAGCGACAACTCTATGCGCTGCCCGGGCAGTGCAACCAGCACAAATCCGGTATTCACGCGCGCCAGCAGCGTCAGGCCGGTAGCCAGTCCACCCAACAGGAATATCCAGATCAGCCAGCGCATCGCGGTCTTTTTTCAGTTTTCAGTACAGTGGCAAAGTCGTCGTGAAGTCGTCGCAGCATAATCATCACCAGCATGAGCGCGATGATTACGCCGGCCCTTTGACACGGGGCAGTCGCAGCTTGCGCAACGCCTCCAGCGTTTCTGACAGGTCCGGCATCTCGGTTTGAATCTGGCCCGCCTGCAGCTTGCGCAGAACTTCAGCAGTCGTCGTCACCGTGTTATCACGCATGTCGAAATGGCGCTCCAGAGCGGCCAGTGCTGCCCGCAACTCACCCTGGTAACTCCTGGCATCGCGCGACAACAGCGCAATACGCGCGCCGAGCAGACGCAGTTTCAAATTCTCCCGCAGGAAAAATACCTGTTCAGGCGCCAGCAATGTCACATCCGGCACGCCGGAACTCTGAATACGGACCAGTTGCCGCAGCTCCGCCCAGGCTTCACGCAACATGCGCTCCCATTGCGGCATGCCGGCAGCAACCACTGGCGCAACAGCATCGGGCCTGGGGCGCGCATCCATCGCCAGCGGCAGCTTGTCGATAGTGGCGATGGCGTCGTCAATGCGAGCGCCGGCACCATAAACGTCGACCTGTGGCAATGCTTTCAGGCGCTCGGTATCGCGTGTCAGCAATCGGCGCAGTGCGGCATAACGCGGCAGGTCTATGCGCTGCAGCCGGGCATCGGCATTCTCCAGCGCCATCAGCGCGGCCCGCACATTGCCCGCTACCTGCAACTGCTGGCTGGCCAGCAGTACAGACTGCTCGATGCCGGCTATCGCCCATTCGTCCCGATTGCGGGAAAGTTCCTGTTGCAGCGTCTCCAGTGCGGCCTGCTGGCCTTGCGATTCCGCAAGTTTGGCCTCCAGCACACCCAGCTTGACCTCCGTATCACGCAATGCGGCAACAGCCTGGGCTGCCCGCTCGCCAGCGTCCCTGTTTCGGGTTTCCATGTCAGCCAGCCGTTTGGCCAGGTCCTGGCGCAGCGCATCGTCCGTACCACGCCCCTGATACCACTGGTACCCGACGACCCCTGCGACACCCAGCGCCACTATCAGCGCCAGTGCCGCCAATGCGCCGCCGCCTGACTTGGTGGACGCCTTGCCGGCCGGAACCGCACTACCGGGTGCAGCGCTGTTCAGCGTGCTGTCCGGCGCGTTATTTGACGCGCTTCCCGACATTGAGCCCGCGTTGTCGGTGGAATCTGCAGGTTTGTCGCTCATGATTTGAAGGATAGCATGTGCAAGTCCGGGCTATGTTGAACTCAAATGCTGATGTAAAGCGGCAATCAGACCGTCATCGCCAGAAGTAGTTTCAACCACATTGCTGCAGCCGAGCTCCCGCGCAACCTCGGCGATGCGCGGATGCGGCACCAGCACCAGGGTGCGCCTCAGCCAGGACTGCCCGAGCTTGCCCACCATTTCAAACAGATTGCGCAAGCCCTCGCTGCTGGTTACGGTGACCGCATGAACTTCGTTGCGCGCCCAAGCCTTCAGCAGGGGCGCTGCATCCACACGTGGTCGGGCACGCCGGTAACACTCCACATATTCAACCTGCGCGCCGCGCGTCACCAGCGTATCGCCCAGTAATTCGCGCCCGCCATCGCCCCTGAAAATGACCACGCGCTGGCCGGCGACCTCCTGCAACTGCGGCAGATCCAACAACCTTTCGCTGTCGTAAACACGAGACGGCGCAATCACTTCACTGATTCCGAAGCGCTTCAGCTCCTTGACGCCCCCTTTGCCGATAGCCGCCGCGCGCAGGCCGGACGGCCAGGCGCGGCGCGCGACGATCTGGCTCATGGCGCGCGTCACCGCATTGGGGCTGATAAAAATGGCTAGACTGAAGCTATCCAACTGATCAATGACAGCAATCAGCGGCTGCATATCAGCGGTATCGAGTATTTCCAGCACCGGAAATATGATCGGGCGGCCACCCGCAGCGCGTATCTGTTCGGCCAGCTCCGCTGCCTGCTGCGCCGGCCGCGTGACGACTATGCCGCGGCCAGCCAGGGTTCCGGCGACCGTTTTCATGCCGGTCATGGCTTCTGGGCCAGCGCCGCAAGTATGTCGGCGGCACCGCGCTGCCGGAGATCCGCCGCCAGCGCCAGTCCGAGCGTCTCGGCATCGGTTACAGCACCGGCAATTTCGCCACGCACCACCTGCGTACCGTCCGGGGTGCCGACCAGACCGCGCAGTCGCAGCTGTGTCCCACTGATTTCGGCGAAGCCGGCAATCGGCACATTGCAACTGCCGGAGAGTGCCCGCGAAAATGCGCGTTCTGCAGTGGCGCACTGCTGTGTGGGTTGGTGCACCAGGGGCTGCAGCAGTTCAAACAGGTCTTTGCGATCTTCCCGGCATTCGATGCCTAATGCCCCTTGCCCTACCGCAGGCAGGCTCTGCTCCGGCGTCAACAGTGCGGTAATACGGTCCGCAAGGCCCAGCCGTTTCAGGCCCGCTGCCGCCAGTATGATCGCGCTGAACTGCCCTTCATCAAGCTTGCGCAATCGCGTCTGCACGTTGCCACGCAAAGGCTTGACGACCAGATGCGGAAAATTTACGCGCACCTGGCATTCGCGCCGCAGACTGGACGTCCCCACCCGGGCACCGTGCGGAAGATCCGCAAGACCGGCATGGCCGTTGGCGACAAATGCGTCGCGCGGATCAGCGCGCTCCAGAACTGCCGCAAGCGCATAACCATCCGGCAGATACATGGGCACATCTTTCATCGAGTGCACCGCAATGTCCGCCCGCCCGTCAGCCAGTGCGTCTTCAAGCTCCTTGATGAACAAACCCTTGCCACCGATTTTGGCCAGCGAACTCGCCAGATTACGGTCACCTGCCGTGGTCATGCCGAGTATGGAAACAGTCAACCCCGGATATAATCGTTGCAGTTCGGCTTGTACGTGCCGCGCCTGCCACAATGCCAATGCAGACTCCCGCGTAGCGATTACCAAAGTATCTGGGCGCAACCGGGGCGATTTATCTATCATATTGATTATATTGAATATTTATAGAATTTTCGGCTGCCTGATTGTAGCATGGGCGATTTTGGCCACCGCCCCGGCCAGCGCACAGTTGCGACCTGTAGACGATCTGGCGCAACTCGCCGCCACCGCGCGCGCCAAACGCGTGCCCATGCTGATCGCATTCATGCAGGAATCCTGTCCGTACTGCGCCATCTCCCGCCGCGATTACCTGATTCCGCTGCAAAAAAATCCCGCCTGGAAGAACCGGGTGCTGATCCGTGAAATCGATATAGACCGCAGCACCACGATGCGCGACTTCGAAAGCAACACCACTACGCATCGTGCTTTTGCGCGCAGTCACGGCGTACGCAGCGTGCCTACCCTGATCGTTTTTGATGCAGATGGAAAGCGGGTGGCGCCGCCCATCGTCGGTCTGCTCGCGGACGATTTTTATCAGTTGTATATAGAGCAGGCGCTGGAAGCAGGCCTGGTGAAAATGCGGACATGGACGCGCTGACATCCCGCAGCGCCGGCGCCTGTACTTCAGCCTTGCACTACCACATTAACGTGACACATTACCGCGCCAGCTCCCGCACCAAATGCTGCTGGCGCCGGCTTACCGGGATGCGCTCCTCCAGGCCAGCCAGCACCACCTGCCACGGCCCTTCGCCCGACTCTGCACCCACACGCTCGAAACCACGAATCGCCGCCCGCGCAACCAGGCAGTTGCGATGCGCGCGCACGAAACGTTCCTGAAACTCCTGCTCCAGGCTCGTCAGCGATTCTTCGATCAAGTATTCACGCTCGACCGTACGCACGGTGACGTATTTTAATTCGGCACGCAGATACAACACGTCCTCGATCGGGATCAGGTGCACCTTGCCGCGTTCCGCTGCGCTGAGGCAGGCCCGCGGCGCCTGCTGCAATTCACGTAGAACATCCACTGGCGCAATACTCTGTAGCGCACGGGACAAAGCCTCCTGCAACCGTGCGACACGGATCGGCTTCAGCAGATAATCGACTGCGTGCAGTTCGAAGGCACGGATCGCGTAAGCATCATAGGCCGTCGCAAAAACAACCGCCGGCGGCCGCTCCAGCTTCTGCAGATGCTGCGCGAGTTCTATGCCGTCCATGCCGGGCATACGCACATCCAGCAGCACCACGTCCACGCCCCCGGTCTGTGCCATGCGCAATGCATCGCGGCCGTTGGCGGCCTCACCGGCAACCGTGACCGGCAGCACGTCGCCAAGATCCGCCAGCAAATCGCGCATGCGGCTGCGCGCCGGCGCCTCGTCATCAACGATCAGCACGCGCAGCGGGGCGCTCATGTCTTTTTGTCTTTTACGTAGGGCATGGCTATGCGCACCTCGTAGGTGTCGTCACCCACCTTGGCGGTCAACTCCGCAGCCACATCAAAATGCAGCTGCAGGCGTTCGCGGATGTTGGCCAAAGCCATTTTATTCCCGGCGCGGTGGTCTCCGGACGCACGGTATGGATTGCGCAGCACGGCATAAAGACGGTCGCGCAACATGTAAATGTTGATGCTGACCACGCCGGGTTTCTCGCTGGGCTCTATGCCGTGATATACGGCATTTTCCAGCAGCGGCTGCAGCGACAGCGGCGGCACCAGTGCATCCGGCGGCATGTTGTCGATATGCCACTCCACCTGCAGGCGTTCACCGAGGCGCAACTGCTCCAGATCCAGATACTGGCGACAAAGTTCAACCTCGCGTGCAATCGGTGTCAATTCCCGGTTGTCTGCCATCAGGGCCCGAAACAGTCCTGCCAGATCTTCAAGCGCTGCTTCGGCGCGCCGCGGCGACTGGCGCACCAGCGACAATACGGCATTGATGCTGTTGAACAAAAAGTGCGGACGGATGCGCGCCTGCAACGCCTGCAACCGCGCCTCTGCCAGTGCCGGCGACAGTGCGCGTCCGCGCAGGTCGAAGTAGACCAGCAGCATGCCGGTAGTCAGTGCAACTATCAGCAGCCAGCGCGGCAAGGAATGCATTTCCACGAAAATCCACGCCCTGCTGATGTAGTGCAGGGCTGCCGTCAGCCCCAGTTCTATCGCCATGACTGCGGCAATTGCCGCTGCATAAGGCAGGCGGCGCAACACCCCGCCAGCGACGGCAAGCACCAGCATGCTCAATATCAGCAGCGGCTCGACCATTGCGGCATTCTCGGTCAACTGCGCCGGCAACTGTTCGAAGGTCCGCACCTGCAGCAGCGATGCCAGCAATGCAATGCCGTTTACGATCAGCAGGATTCGCAGCAGAATTCCGAAATTGCGGAAGTCCGGCAGGGCGCCGGTGTTGGCATTATGATTTATACTCCGCGCCATGGCAGTTTCATTCTAGCAGGCCCTACGCAAGTCCATGTCGTCAAAAGACAAAACCAAAAGCAGCGCGAAACAGGGCGCCACCAAACCATGGTCGGGGCGCTTCAGCGAACCGGTTGATGATCTGGTCAAACGTTTTACCGCATCGGTTACCTTTGATCAGCGGCTGGCGGAATTTGACATCCAGGGGTCCGTTGCCCATGCCCGCATGTTGCATGCGGTCGGCATACTTTCCGCCACCGACCTCGAGGCCATCCATAAAGGGCTGGCCGACATCGGCGAGGAAATCCGCAACGGCACCTTCCCGTGGTCGGTGGACCTGGAAGACGTGCACCTCAATATCGAGCACCGCCTCACCGCCAAGATCGGCGATGCCGGCAAACGGCTGCACACCGGGCGCTCGCGCAACGACCAGGTGGCAACCGACATCCGCCTCTACCTGCGCGCGGCCACAGATCATGTGCAGACCCTGCTCAAGGGACTGCAGCGCGCACTGCTTGACCTCGCGGAAAAACATACCGACACGGTGATGCCCGGCTTCACCCACCTGCAGGTGGCGCAACCGGTATCGTTTGCGCACCACCTGCTGGCCTATGTCGAAATGCTGACCCGGGATGCCCAGCGTTTTGCCGACTGCCGCAGGCGTATTAACCGGCTGCCGCTGGGTGCGGCGGCACTGGCCGGCACGTCGTTTCCGATCGACCGCCAGATGGTGGCCAAGGAACTGGGCTTTGACGGTGTCTGCGAGAATTCGCTGGATGCGGTGTCAGATCGCGACTTCGCCATCGAATTCGTCGCCGCCGGCGCGCTGACCATGATCCACCTCTCCCGCTTCAGTGAAGAACTGATCCTGTGGATGAGCCCACGTTTCGGTTTCATCGACATCGCCGACCGTTATTGCACCGGATCGTCGATCATGCCGCAGAAAAAAAATCCTGATGTGGCCGAATTGGTGCGCGGCAAAACCGGCCGGGTCAATGGTCATCTGGTTGCGCTGCTGACACTGATGAAGGGCCAGCCGCTCGCCTATAACAAGGACAACCAGGAAGACAAGGAACCTCTGCTCGACACCGTCGACACGCTGCTGATGAGCCTCGCGGTATTCACCGGCATGGTCGGCGGCATCACCGTCAATGCCGAAGCCATGCGCGCCGCCGCCCGTGAGGGCTACGCCACGGCGACTGATCTGGCAGATTACCTTGTGAAGAAGGGACAGCCTTTCCGCGAAGCTCACGAAACCGTGGCGCTGGCCGTGCGTTTTGCCGAAACGCGTGGTTGCGACCTGGCGGATCTGGCACTCGAAGATCTGCAGAAATTCTCACCGCTGATCGCAGCCGATGTTTATGACGCGCTGACGCTGGAGGGTTCGATGAACAGCCGCAGCCATATCGGTGGCACCGCGCCGGCGCGGGTCAAGGCGGCCATCGCCAAGGTGCGTAAAGCGCTGTCCTGAGGCTGCGCCGCTAGCTGCCGGTTCCTGGCGCAGCAGCGCTTTCGCGCACCACCAGTTCGGTCGGCAGCTTGCAACGCAGATCCACTGCTTTACCTTCCAGCCGCAGCAGCAGGTGATTCGCGGCATAAGCGCCAAGATCGGCCGTGGGAAACCGCACCGTGGTCAGCGCCGGCGTCATCACCGCAGCAATTTCCATGTCATCAAAACCGGTGATGGATACCGCGCCGGGCACGGCGATTCCCTGCACATGACATTCCGCAATCGCACCGATCGCCAGCACATCATTGCCGCAAATCACCGCGGTTGGCGGCTCGTGCCCGGCCATCACGGCACGCAAGCCTTCGCGTCCTCCGGTATGGGTATAGGGCCGCTCTGTCATGCGCTCCGGCGGCAACACCACACCACGCGCAGCAAGTGCCTCACGCACTCCGGCGAGGCGTTCCTGGGCACGCTCGTTGTGGGCGGTTACGCCGGAAATCATCGCGAAACGACGGTGCCCGAGATCGAGCAGGTAATTGGTGACACGGACCGCAGCGGCGCGGTTGTCAAAACCGACGCAGGGATGATCGCCGCTCTCGTCAAATGCCCAAGTCAGCACATAAGGCAAGGCATGCGCCTCGATCATGCGATAAATATCGGGATGGTGCGTGGTGCCCAGCAGCACCAAGCCGTCGACGCCACGCTCGATCAGCGTGCGCGTCACCCGCGCCTCGATGTCCGCATCGAACTCATGGCTGGCGAGCAGCAGCACATACCCGGCGGCATCCAGCGTGCGCTGCAGCGCATGTATGGTGTTGGCAAAAATGGCATTGTCCAGCGTCGGCACCACGGCGGCGATGGTGTGCGTGCGCCGCGACGCCAGGGCGCGGGCCGCGCCATGCGCCACATAACCCAGCGTGCGGGCCGCCTGCTGCACGCGCTCCAGCGTACGCGCCTTGACCTTGTGCGGCAGAGTCAGCGCACGCGACACTGTCGCCGTCGACACCTTGGCCAGTCGCGCGACATCGGCCAGCCGCGCCGCCTTGTTTGAACGGGTTCTCATCGGAGTAAAAAACCGGCAACAGCCGGCCTTTTCATGATCCGTTAACGTCGATCAGCGGTATTGCTTCGCGCTGTGTTTGCGGTACTTGGACAGCAGCCGTTTCGGCTGACGGAATGCATCGCGCCGGAAAGGATCGCCCAGTTCCTGCGTCAGCATCATGTTGATCACCGTCGGCTTGTTGGACTTCACCGCTGCACGCAATGCGTCTCCAACCTCGTCCACATGCTCGACGGTCAGACCCTGTGCGCCCATGGATTCAGCGACATCGGCAAAATTGGGATTCTGCAGATTGGTGCCGAGGAAGCGATTCTCGAAATAATCAACCTGGTTCTTCTTCTCGGCGCCCCACTGACCGTTGTTGAACACCACGGCGATTGCCGGAATTTTCTCGCGCACGCAGGTCATGACTTCATTCAGGCTCATCCCCCAGGCACCATCACCGACATAGGCAATCGCCGGTCGGTCGGGACGGCCCACTTTGGCACCCATCGCCGCCGGGAATGCATAACCGCAGTTGCCGAAACTCATCGCTGCCAGGAAAGACGGCGCCTGTTCGAAATGCAGATAACTGTTCGACACCGAGCAAACGTTGCCGATATCCGTGGAGACCATCGCGTTTTTCGGCATCGCCCGTGCCAGTGCGGCCAGGGCCTGGCGCGGACCGATACGGGTCTTGGTGTTGGGTGAAGACCACTTGTCGAGTTCTTCGGTCCAGGCTTTCTTCGCCTTCTGCACTTCGGTCAGCCGCGCCTTGTTCGGGGTCAGTTTGACAATGCCCTTGACGCGCGCCAGCAGTGCAACTGCCGCCTGCCGCGCATCACCGCAAATGCCCACCGTGGTTTTCTTGACCAGTCCGAGCATGCGCGAATCCGCATCGATCTGGATGATCTTGGCGTTCTTCGGCCAGTAATCAAGGCCGTGCTGCGGCAATGTGCCGAAAGGCCCCAGGCGGGAACCCAGCGCCAGCACCACGTCGGCCTTGGCAATGATGTTCATCGCAGCCTTGGAACCCTGGTAGCCCAACGGACCGCAGGACAAGGGATGGCTCGCCGGGAAAGAGTCATTGTGCAGATAGGAGTTGACCACCGGCGCGGTCAGGTACTCAGCCAGCGCTGCGCATTCCTTGATGCCGCCGGACATGATTACGCCGCCGCCCGACAGAATCACCGGAAACTTGGCTTTGGCCAGCATTCTGGCTGCCGCATCGAGTGATTCGGGACCGCCCGCAGAACGTTCAAGTTTTTGAGGTTGTGGAATTTCGTAATCGCCCTCGCCGTAAAAATAATCACGCGGGATGTTGACCTGCACCGGGCCGCGCTCAGCCATCGCGATGTCGAACGCGCGGCCGGTCAGTTCGGCAATGCGCAGCGGCGAATTGACATGCACCTGCCATTTGGTGATTTTGGAGAATATCGGCATCTGTTCGGTTTCCTGGAAACCACCCAGACCCATCGACAGGCTGCCCGACTCCGGCGTTATGCAGACCACCGGTGAATGCGCCCAGTACGCAGCAGCAATACCGGTGACGAAGTTGGTAATCCCCGGGCCGTTCTGTGCAATACACACACCGTGTTTGCCGGTGACCCGCGAATAACCATCGGCCATGTGCGCCGCATTCTGCTCGTGGGCAACAGAAAGAAAACGGATGCCGGCCAGCGGAAACAGGTCATGCGCATCCATGTAGGCTGAGCCGACGATGCCGAAGGTATCCTTGACGCCCTGCGCGACCAGCGTTTCGACGAATGCTTCGCTCGGTGTCATGCGTACCTTGCCACTGGCTGCCGCCGCTTTGGCGATGTTCTTGGTATCTGCCATGGTATTCATGGGAAACTCTCCTCGGGAATAAGGCGTGTCACGCCGTAACAGCGCGCACTACCGCAATGAGATGATAAATCCTGCACCGCCAACGATCTGTGCTGCCGGCGGCCTTGCATGATACGCTGCCCGGGAACTACGTGCAAACGCTTGCACAAAGTTACATAACTTGTTGTTTTTATTACTAATTTATCGTTATTTTCCCGCCGCCCACTGCCGCGCAAACCATTGTTTTGACAACGATTTTATCGATGCCCACGGCTCAAGCTACAATCGGATCGCCGCCTTTCAACGCTGCTGCCCGTTGCTAATTCCGGAGTCAATTTGAACGCCCCCGTAGATGGTCCCAGACCCGCGGCCGCGGATCCCGCCGCGCTTGTCGCCCAGTTAAACCGCCGCATCGCCGGCGAAATCCGTTTCGATCCAGGCACCCGCGCCACCTACTCCGCCGACGCTTCGAACTACCGGCAGACACCCATAGGCGTAGTCATTCCGCGCAGCATAGAAGATATCGTGGAGACGCTGGACGTCTGCCGGGAGCACGGCTTGCCCATACTGCCGCGCGGGGGGGGCACTTCGCAGAACGGCCAATGCGTAAACACTGCCGTAGTCATCGACACCTCGAAATATCTGAACCGCGTACTGGAAATCGATGCAGTGGCAATGACCGCGCGAGTCGAACCCGGCGCTGTTTGCGACAGTCTGCGCGATGCGGCGGAAACCCATGGATTGACCTTCGGTCCGGATCCGGCCACCCACAGCCGCTGCACGCTGGGCGGCATGATCGGCAACAACTCCTGCGGTGCGCACTCGGTGATGGCGGGCAAAACGGTAGACAACATCGAAACGCTGGACATCCTGACCTACGACGGCCTACGCCTGACCGTAGGCCCGACCAGCGAGGACGAACTGGTGCGTATCATCCGTGCCGGCGGCCGCCGCGGTGAAATTTACCGCCGCCTGCGCGCACTGCGCGACAAATATGCCGATCTGATTCGCGCGCGTTTCCCGAAAATCAAGCGCCGGGTATCAGGTTACAACCTCGACCAACTGCTGCCTGAAAACGGTTTCAACGTGGCGCGCGCACTGGTCGGAACCGAAGGCACCTGCGTAATCACGCTGGAAGCCAAAACCCGGTTGGTGCACAGCCCGCAGCAGCGGGTATTGCTGGTGTTGGGGTTCCCTGATATTTATGCCGCCGGCGACGCGGTGCCTGAAATTCTGCCGTTCCAGCCCATCGCCACCGAAGGTCTGGATGAACGCATCATCGGCGGCCTGCGCGAGCGCGGCCTGCGCGGCGACGACATTGCGCTGCTGCCGGCAGGTGATGCCTGGATCATGATCGAATTCGGCGCCGACACGGTCGATGCAGCAAGCAGGCAGGCCACTGCGCTGATTGAACATTACGCCAGCAAAGCCGCGGGCCCCACATCATTACTGATTACCGATCCGGTGCTGTGCGAACGCATCTGGACCATCCGCGAAACCGCCGCTTCCGCCACCGCGCTGACCATCCACCCCGGGACGACTGACCCGATCGTCGGCTGGGAAGATGCCGCTGTCGATCCGCTACGGCTGGGCGACTACCTGCGTGAATTCCAGGCGCTGGTTGACCGCCACGGTTATGAGACATCGTTGTACGGGCACTTCGGCGACGGCTGCATCCACGCCCGCATCACTTTCGACACCCGCACTGTCGCAGGCATCAAGATCTGGCGCAGCTTCCTCCGCGCTGCGGCCGAACTGGTCGTCAAATACGGCGGTTCTCTGTCCGGCGAGCACGGCGACGGCCAGGCCAAGGCCGAGTTCCTGCCGATCATGTACGGCGATGAACTGATGCAGGCCTTCCGTGAATTCAAGGCCATCTGGGATCCGGACAACCGCATGAATCCGGGCAAGGTCATCGACCCTTATCGCGCTGATGAAAATCTGAAGTACGGCCCTGACTACAATCCGCTGCGACCCGCCACGCGGTTTGCATATGCCAGCCGCGAAGGCAACGGCTTCAATCGGGCCATCGAACGCTGCGTCGGCATGGGCAAATGCCGGGCCCACGCCGGCGGCGTAATGTGCCCCAGCTACCGTGCGACACGCGAAGAACGTTATTCCACGCGCGGCCGCGCACGACTGCTCGGCGAAATGCTGCGCGGCGAAACCATCCGTGACGGCTGGCAAAGCGAGGAAGTACGTGAAGCCCTCGATCTCTGCCTCGCCTGCAAAGGCTGCAAGACCGATTGTCCGACGCACACCGACATGGCCACATACAAGGCCGAATTTCTGCACCACCATTATCTGGGCCGGCTGCGACCAGTGCAGGCTTACACCATGGGCCTGGTCAATCGCTGGGCCCGGCTGGCAGCACTGGCGCCGCGCGCGGTCAATCTGCTGACGGCAACACCGGGGCTGTCCCTGTTGCTGAAATTTGCCGGTGGTGTGGCACGGCAGCGTACGATTCCAAAATTCGCGCGCCGCACTTTCCGCCAGTGGTTCCTGCGGCGCCGCGCCGCACCGGCTGCAACATCAAGCCGCGGCAGAATCATTCTCTGGGCCGACACCTTCAACAATCATTTTCAGCCCGGATCCGCCGCCGCCGCCGTGAAGGTACTGGAGACTCTGGGTTACACCGTCACCCTCCCGCGGCAACACCTTTGCTGCGGCCGCCCGCTCTACGATTTTGGCATGCTCGACACTGCGCGTGCCTATCTGCAGGAAATTCTCGATGCCCTGGAACCCGATATCCGTGCCGGCGTACCGATCATCGGTCTTGAGCCCGCCTGTCTGTCGGTATTCCGTGACGAGTTGCTGAACCTGTTCCCGGACCATCCGTTGGCACGCAAACTGAGCACACAGGTACACCTGTTCAGCGATTTCCTGATGAACATCCCAGACTGGGACGCGCCGCAGCTTGGCGGAGAGGCGCTGGTGCACGGCCACTGCCACCAGAAATCCGTGTTCGGCATGGCCGCCGAAATGGCCCTGCTGAAACGACTGGGCATACGCGCGCGTACCGCCGAATCCGGTTGCTGCGGCATGGCCGGCGCCTTCGGCTTCAATCCCCGGCACTACGATGTTTCAGTGAAAGCCGGGGAAGCCGCACTGCTGCCCGCGGTCCGTGCCGCCGATGCACACACGATGATCATCGCCAGCGGCTACAGCTGCCGCGAACAGATTGCCCAGCTGACGGACCGCAACGCGCTGCATATCGCAGAAGTCGTCGCACTGGCACTGACCCGCGCCAGTCGCGTCAACGCATAACGCCTCCCCGTGTTCGGCATCGAATCTCCCCCGCTCTGGCTGATCGCGTACGTCATCGTCGTAATCATGTTCTGCGGCTGGGTGCAAGGTGCGCTGGGCCTGGGTTTTCCGATGATAGCCACGCCGCTGATAGCCGCAGTCACCAACATCCAGTTTGCGGTTTATACGGTGGTACTGCCCTGCATCGCCTGTGTCATCATCAGCATCATCAGAAGTTACGGGTTTCGTGATGTGCTGCGCAGGTTCTGGTGGATGCCATTTTGCGCAATCGTTGGCGCGACCGCAGGCGCCCGGCTGTTCGTGGTATTTCCAGAGTTTCCGTATGCCCTGCTGCTGGCTTGCGTCATCCTGTTCTACCTGAACATGGAACGTCTGGGGCGCATGGAATGGCCGCTGTTGCGTCGGCACGAAACCTTTTCCGGCATCCTGTTTGGCACGCTCGCCGGCGTCTTCGAAAGCACGGCCAACATCGCCGCACCGCCGCTGATCATTTATTACCTGGGTATCGGACTGCCGCCGTTGATGCGGGTACCGGCAATGAATATTTCATTTTTCGTCGGCAAGTCCACGCAGTTTACAACCCTGGCCGCCAGCGGAGTCGCCACTTCTGCCGACTGGCTGTTGACGCTGCCACTCGCCGCGCTGGCCACAGTGGCCTGCCTGTTCGGCACCCGCATCCGTGACCGCATAGACGGCGCGACCTATCGCATCTGGATGAAGCGCATGTTGCTGGCAATGGCCGTGGTGCTGTTTGCCCAGGTAGCTTATCAGCGCTGGCTTGCATAAAAATCCCGCCAGAACAAAAAAGCCGGCTAACGCCGGCTTGTTGTGGACTTTCGTGCAATCAGGGCTGCAGCAATTTTTTCAGCTCGCCGTTCTGGTGCATCTCGGACACGATGTCTGAACCGCCGACAAACTCGCCATTGACGTAAAGCTGGGGAATCGTCGGCCAGTTGGCGTACTGTTTGATGCCCTGGCGGATTTCCGGATCTTCCAGCACATTGACGGTAAACATTTCGTTCACACCACAGGCGCGCAGGATATTGATCGCGTTCGCCGAAAAGCCGCATTGCGGAAAATCCGGGGAGCCCTTCATATAAAGCACAACTTTGTGGCCGGTAACTTGATTCTTGATGGTTTCCTGTACTGACATGGCAATAACTCCTAAATCATGGCGCCTAAACTTGACCAAACTAATCGGGAATGAAGTTTAACGACGCGGCAGAGCAGGGTCAAGGGAGCGGCAGATGCAGAAAAAGTGCGCGTCAACTGAAAACCCTGCTCTCCCCCTTAGCCCGCGCTTTCCCTGCTTTTTAGTGCCGCGAGCAACGCACCCGGCATCAGGGTGGCGCCAAAGACTTCCAGTGCAGCCGATTCCATCAGTTCGGCCTCCCAACTGTGCCAGCGCGCTACGTCATCGGGTTTGCCGTGTGTCGCATCGCATAACGCCGGATCGGTCACCACCAGCAGCTTGCGACAGGCGTTGGGGCGCGATTCATAAACCGTGCATGCACCATCGTCACCAAGGAATGCACAAGCCTTGTCGGCCGCCGGCTGTTGGCGCCAGCTGTCCACGGGGTAACGGTTCTGCCGTTCCAGGCGCACCTGATCCAGCGTTCTGCCAGTTTCGCGCATCACTTCGATCAGCAGTGCTGCCTCATGCGGCCAGATTTCGACGGCTTCATGACAACAATGGCTGCAACCCTTGCCGCAGCGGATATGTTCACTGCCCGGGATTGTTATTCGGTCACGCTGCAACACTTCGTCCATGGCGTCATGTGCGCGGCGGGCAATCAAAAGTGCCTGCTCATCACCGGTCGCACGAAACGCTGCAACATGCCGGTCGTAAATCGCACGCAGGTGGTCTTCTTTTTTCTGATTGCGCGCAGCCTTGTTCGCAGCGGCTTTGGCATCGTCGGTCATATCACAGCATACCCGCTGAACATTAGCCTGCCCGGCGACCGCCGCTCACGCGGGGTATGCCTGCAAGGTCGGAAGCGCTGAAAGTCTCCAGTAAGCCCGCTGCTGCGAGCAGCCGCACACAGGCCTCCGCCTGATCAAACCCATGCTCCAGCAACAGCCAGCCACCGGTGCGCAAATGCTGCGGCGCCTGCGCAATGATATATCTCAGATCGCGCAGGCCGTCGGCGCCGGCGGCCAGCGCCGCACGCGGTTCAAAACGCAGGTCGCCCTGCTGCAGATGCACATCATCGTCGGCCACATAAGGCGGATTCGACACCATCAGATCGTAATGGTCGTCGTCAATGGCCGAGTACCAGTCGCTGTGCAACACAGTGGTATTGGCCGGCGCCCACTGCGCGGCATTGGTGCGGACGATGTCCAGCGCGGCTGCCGATGCATCAACCAGCATAACCTGCGCCTGTGCGCGTTCAGCAGCAATGCTGATGCCGATGCAGCCACTGCCTGCGCCCAAATCGAGCACACTGCACGGCGCGGCGGCTGGCAACCGTTTTAATGCCAGTTCCACCAGCAATTCGGTTTCAGGGCGCGGAATCAGCACTGCCGGCGTCACTTTGAATTCGCGACCGTAAAATTCCCGCTGTCCGGTGATATAGGCCACGGGCTCCCCGGCAACACGGCGCGCAACCAGCGCCGCCATCTGCTGCTGCTGCGCGGCAGTCAGCTCGTCATCACCATGGGCCAGCAGGTACGCATCCGTTTGCCGCAACACGGTACGCAACAACACCCGCGCTTCAATCCGGCCGATGGCGGCTTGCGCAGCGGCCAAACTGGAGGCCAGGGTCATCACTGCAGCCATAGGTCGTTGATTAAAATATAAATATAATCAACAAGTTATGAAACTCCCTGCTCTTCAGCCAATTGCGCCAGCAGTTCGGCCTGGTGCTCGGCGGCCAGCGCATCGACCAGGTCATCGATGTCGCCGTCAACGATCTGCGCGATCTTGTACAGCGTCAGGTTGATGCGGTGATCGGTGACGCGGCCCTGCGGGAAATTGTAGGTGCGGATGCGTTCGGAGCGATCGCCGCTGCCGATCAGCGATTTACGCGTCGCGGCTTCCTTGGATTGCTGCTCGCGTATCTGCTTGTTTTTGAGTCGTGCTGCCAGCACTGCGAGTGCGCGCGCCTTGTTCTTGTGCTGCGAGCGGTCGTCCTGGCATTCCACAACCAGACCCGTCGGCAGATGGGTAATGCGGATCGCCGAATCGGTCTTGTTGACGTGCTGGCCGCCGGCACCGGAGGCCCGGAAGGTGTCGATGCGCATTTCCGCCGGATTGAGCACGATTTCGCTGACTTCGTCAGCCTCGGGCATGACCGCCACGGTGCACGCCGACGTATGGATGCGGCCCTGGGTTTCGGTGACCGGCACCCGCTGCACACGATGACCGCCCGATTCGAACTTGAGTTTGGAATAGGCACCCTGGCCGATGATCTTGACGATGATTTCGCGGTAACCGCCAAGATCCGACGGGCTTTCCGACATCAATTCAACCTGCCAGCGCTTGCGCTCGGCATACCGCGCATACATGCGAAAAATATCGCCGGCAAACAACGCCGACTCCTCACCACCGGTGCCGGCGCGCACTTCGAGGAATATATTGCGCTCGTCGTTGGGGTCCCGCGGCAGCAGCAGTTTCTGCAGATTCACTTCCAGTTCTGCCAGCCGTTCGCGGGTTTCGGCAACCTCGGTGTCGGCAAATTCGCGCATCGTCGGATCGCTGGTCATCTCCTGCGCCGTCTTCAGGTCGGCAACGCTGCCCTGGTAGCGCCGGTACAGTTCGACCACCGGCCCGAGTTCGGCATGTTCACGCGTCAGCCTGCGGTAATTGGCCATGTCTGCCGTGACGTTTTCGGCAGAGAGCAGGCGGTTGATCTCCTCCAGGCGCATGGACAGCTGGTTGAGTTTTGCGGCAATGCTGGGCTTCATGTATGCAGGCTCTGGCCGCGGCGAGCCGCGGCGGTTGTGCGCTCCGGTCCGGGTATTACTCGGGGCGCTGTATCTGGTAGAGGCGCGCGATCAGCGCTGCCAGCTCGTCGCGTTCGTCCTGCGCTGCATGGTTGAGCGCATGCGACGGCGGGTGCATGAACTTGTTGGTCAATGCACGCGACAGTTCTTCCATGACCTGTTGCGGATCAGCGCCGTGGCCAAGACGGCGCTGCGCACGCTCGAGCTCGTGGCGGCGTGCGCGCTCCGCAGTGTCACGCAATGCGCGTATGGTCGGCACCAGTTGGCGGTTGTCCAGCCAGTGCATGAAATCGGAATGCTGGTTCTCGATGATGACTTCGGCCTGGGCCACCGCATTGCTGCGCTGATCCATGCCCTCGCGGGCAATCTGGCCGAGATCGTCCACGGTATACAGAAAAGCATCATCCAGTTCACCGACTTCGGCCTCGATATCGCGCGGCACGGCGAGATCGAACATCAGCATCGGCCGGTGTTTGCGCGCTTTCAGCGCGCTCTCGATCAAACCCTTGCCGACGATGGGCAGCGGGCTTGCCGTGCAGCAGATCACGATGTCGTACAGCGCCAGTTGCGCGGCAAGGTCGTTCAGCGATATCACGTGCCCGAAAAAACGGTCGGCCAGCTGCTGGGCGCGCGCAATCGTGCGATTGGCAAAAGTAATCCGCCGCGGGTGGTGTGCGGCAAAATGAGTGGCCGCCAGCTCGATCATTTCGCCGGCGCCGACAAACAGCACGCTTTGCTCGGCAATGCTGGGATAAATATGCTCGGCCAGGCGCACTGCGGCGGAAGCCATGGATACCGTGCTGGCGCCGATGTCGGTTTCACTGCGCACCGATTTCGCCACTGAAAACGTGCGCTGGAACAGTTTGTTCAGCAACCAGCCCAGAGTACCGGCGGCTTCGGCCGAACGCACTGCGCTTTTGAACTGCCCGAGTATCTGCGGCTCACCGAGCACCATGGAATCGAGGCCACTCGCCACCCGGAACGCGTGTTTTACGGCCCGGTCCTGCGGCAGCGCATACAGATAAGGTTCAATTTGCGCCGGCTTGAGCTGGTGATACCCCGCCAGCCAGTCCACGGCAAGCTGCGGCTCGGAAGTCGAGCAATAGACTTCCGTGCGGTTGCAGGTGGAAATAATCGCGGCTTCGCTGACCGGCCGACGGTCGACCAGATCGCGCAGTGCCTGGGTCAGTTGTTCGGCGCCGAATACCACCCGCTCGCGCACATCCAGCGGCGCGGTCTGATGATTCAGTCCAAAGGCAAAAAGCGGCATGGGCACGGCGGTGCGCGTCGAAAAAGACCTTGCATTTTAACCGCTTACCGCCACCCCTGCCACTTGCGGCCGCCCTGGCCAACGGCCATTCAGTCGGTCACGAAGCGATGGCAATCATGTCAAAGTCGGACTTGGTCGCCGAACAGTGCGGACAGGTCCAGTCGGCAGGCACATCCTCCCAGCGCGTTCCGGGCGCGATGCCCTCGTCGGGCAGGCCCGCTGCCTCGTCATAGACAAAACCGCAGAGTATGCATTGCCATTTTTTCATGCCGTGATTCCGTTTCGACCTTGTTAACTCTGCTGCTGTTCATTCAGCATCGCTTTGCCGCCCGCGTACGGCTGCAAATTGCCCATAAACACCTGGGCTGCGCGTGCGTCGTTGCCGCTGGAAGCCGAAGCATTGTGCGGCGATACGATGACGTTGGGGATATCCCACAGCGGGGAGTCTGCAGGCAGCGGCTCCTTTTCGAACACGTCGAGATACGCTCCGGCTATTTGTTTGCTGGTGAGCGCGGCAATCAGCGCCGCTTCATCGGCGACTGCGCCCCGCGCGACGTTGATCAGATGCGCATGTTTCGGCATCAGTGCCAGTGTTTTTGCATTAACCAGCTGATGTGTCTCTTTGGTATACGGACAGGCCAGCACCAGCCAGTCGCAGCGCGGCAGCAACTCCGGCAGCTTGTCCAGCGTATGCATCTCGTCCACAGGGTCGCCATCGCGCTTGGGACTGCGGCGCAGGCCGATCACCTTCATGTCCAGCGCCTGGCATAACCGCGCAACCGTGGCGCCGATGGTGCCGAGGCCGACGACGATGACCGTCTGTCCGCGCAGGTCGCGCGGCGAGTCCTGGCCCCGGGCCGGATCCCAGCGATGTTCACGCTGCGCTGCAATCCAGCGCGGGAAACCGCGTGCCAGCATCAGCAGACCGCAAACTGCCGTCTGCCCGACCGGCTCGCCATTGGTACCTGCCGAGGTGGTCAACCGCACCTTGCGTTCTTTCAGTGCCGGCAGGAACGGATGCTGATCGATGCCGGTGCTGACGAAATGCACCCATTTCAGGTGCTGTGCGGCTTTTACCGTATCACCGAAGCTGTGATAGTGATCGGAGAAACGGATGTCACGGGTCAAATATGCGATTTTGATTTTCGCAATCTCAGTTGCAGACAATCGCTGCGTCGCATCATCCGGCAAGTGAATGATGTTCAGCGACACTCCGGCCGCCTTCGCCGCGGCCTGCAGTTCATTTCCGAACTGCGCTACAAAACCCTTCGACAGCAATATGCCTGTCATCGCGCGTCTTTCCCGTTGATTGATTACGAAATTTTAAGCTGGCCTCTGGACATTGAACCGCTCCGCCGAGCCTGTCGAAGGGCAGCCGGGCTTCGACAGGCTCGGGGCGAACGGGATACAGGAGCCTATTTGTCGCGCTTGAACAACGCGTCGAGCTTTTTCTCGTAGGCGTGATAATCCAGATAATCGTAAAGATCATCGCGCGACTGCATCAGATCGACCACGTTTTTCTGGTGTCCGTCCTTGCGGATCCCCTGGTACACGCTCAGCGCAGCCGCGTTGGCAGCCCGCCATGCCGACAGCGGATAAAGCACCATTGCCACATTGGCACTACCCAGTTCTTTCACGCTGAACAGCGGCGTCTGGCCGAACTCCGTGATGTTGGCGAGTATCGGCACCTTCACCGCATCGGCAAACTTCTTGTACATGGACAGCTCGGTAATGGCTTCCGGGAAAATCATGTCGGCGCCGGCTTCGACACAGGCCACTGCACGTTCGACCGCGGCGTCCAGACCTTCCACCGCCAGTGAGTCGGTACGCGCGATGATGACAAAATTGGCGTCGGTCTTGGCATCAGCCGAGGCCTTGATGCGATCTACCATCTCTTCCTTGCTGACGATCTCCTTGTTCGGACGGTGGCCGCAGCGTTTCTGCATCACCTGGTCCTCGATATGCATGGCACCGGCGCCAAACTTGATCAGTGACTTCACGGTGCGCGCAATGTTGAAGGCGCCACCAAATCCTGTGTCCACATCCACCAGCAGCGGCAGATCGCAGGCGTCGGTAATCCGGCGCACATCGGTCAGCACATCGTCCAGCGTGCTGATGGCCAGATCGGGCACGCCCAACGATCCTGCCGCCACGCCGCCGCCCGACAGATAAATCGCCTTGAATCCACTGCGTGCGGCGAGCCGTGCGTGGTAGGCGTTAATGGCGCCGACGATCTGCAACGGTTTTTCGGCAGCCAGCGCAGCACGGAAGCGGGCGCCCGCTGATTGCTGTGCTGCACCTGCGGTGGAAGGGTCGGTCATGAGTTGCTCCTGTTTCGGGTTTTGTCGCGGCCGCGTTACGCGGCAGCCGCAATGGACTGAAATTATGGGTATGTAAGGACAACGGCCAGAGGGGCAGAGCCGGCTCCGGACCAGTTGTCCGATATCTGGACGAAACCGTTTTTTGCACGAAAAATAGCCTGCAAAAAGATAGCACAGGACCGGCTATTCCGCTAGGACGGACACGGTGGCATAATCCCGGTTCCCAAGTCTCACGATTCGGACTAAGTTATGGCCATGGCAAAAAACTCTGACGACGACTCTGCGGGCCGCCTGACCGGCACCCAGAGCATTGAACGCGCACTGCTGCTGCTCCGCGAAATCGCAGCCCACAACCGCTCCGGCTCGCGCCTGCTGGACCTCGCCACCCGCACCAACCTGCAGCGACCCACCGTACACCGCATGCTGAAATGCCTGGCATACGAAGGCATGGTGCAACAGGATTCCGAAACCCACCGCTATTTCCTCGGGCCCATGGCCTACGAACTCGGTCTGACCGCCGCGCCACGCTTCAATCTGCGTGAAATCTGCCATCCGGCGATGACGCGAATTGCCGATGCGACCGGCGACACGGTGTTCCTGACCCAGCGCAGCGGCCTGGACGCCGTGTGCATAGACCGCCATGAAGGCACTTTTCCGATCAAGACCTTCACCCTGGAAGTCGGCATGCGCCGTCCGCTGGGCGTAGGCACCGGCAGCCTGGCCATACTGGCTGCACTGCCTGAGGAGGAGTTTCGCGGCATCATTACCAGCAACGAACCACGGCTGCAGGAACATGGCCTCTCGGGTACTGCACTGCTGTCGCAGGCGCGCAAGGCCCAGAAACTGGGATTTGCCGTGCGCGAAACCCCGTCTCTGGCCGGCGTACGCTCCATCGGCCAGGTGTTGCGCAACCAAAGCGGCATGCCCTTCGCCGCACTGTCGATTTCAGCCATCTCCAGCCGCATGGCCGATCGCCGGGTGCAGGAACTGTCCACCATGCTGCGCAACGAGTCGCGGTTGATTGAGCGCCAGATCGCCAACGGCATGGAAATCCGCTGAATACAGCATCTGCGGGTATCACAGGTCCGCGTCTACACCAAAACGGCACGAGGAATATTTTGATGAAATTGATGCAAAGCGTGCTCGGCGCCCTGTTTCTTGCGGTCACAGCGGTCGGTGGCGCCCATGCACAAGCCTGGCCGGCAAAACCGATTCGTTTTGTCGTGCCCTATCCGCCCGGCGGCAGTAACGATGTGCTGACCCGTATCACCGCGCAGGCCATGAGCCCGGGGCTGGGCCAGCAGGTTGTCATCGACAATCGCGGTGGTGCCGGCGGCATGATCGGCGCCGACAACGTCGCGAAATCCGCGCCCGACGGCTATTCCATTGTCAACGTGCAGGCCTCGTTCACTGCCAATGCCGCGGTTCGTTCGAAAATGGCCTACGAGCCACTACGCGATTTCGCCTACCTCGGCATGATGGCGCGCGGTCCGCTGTTGATGGTGGTTCACCCTTCGATGCCAGTGAAAAATGTGCAGGGATTCATCGCGCTGGCCAAAGCCAATCCCGGGCAGATCAATTACGGTTCCACCGGCACCGGCGGTCACAATCACCTGGCAACGGAGCTGTTTCGCCACATGGCCAGTATCAATATCGTGCACATTCCGTACAAAGGCGTGGCGCCGGCACTGACCGATCTGATGGGCGGCCAGACACAGCTGGTCATGACCAGCCTGCCCTCTGCAATGACTCAGGTTCAGGCAGGACGGCTAAAAGCGCTGGCAGTAGGCAGCGAAAAACGTTCTTCATTCATGCCCGAATTGCCGACCATCGGCGAGTCCGGCGTACGCGGTTACGTAGCAGAATTCTGGTGGGGACTTGCCGCACCGGCAAAAACACCGGCCGACATTCTCAATCGCCTGTCGTCCGAGTTAAGCAAGGCCCTGCAGTCACCGGACCTTAAAAAGCAGTTCGCTGGACAAGGCGCAGAACCCAGCTCGATGACGCGTGATGAATTCACTAAATTCGTCACCAACGAAATCGCCCGCTGGCGCAAGGTCGTGCAGGATACCGGCATCAAGCCGGACTGACCTGTCGTATGGGAGTAGCAAAGCGCGCTTTTGATCCCTCAGCCCGGGGCGCGCTCGACGGTGTCCGTATCGTCGATCTGTCACGCCTGGTCGCCGGCAACACCCTGACCCAAGTGCTCGGCGACTTCGGTGCCGACGTCATCAAGATCGAACCTCCCGCCGGCGACACGTTGCGCGCGTGGAAAGTCGAGCAGGTCGACACCAACTGGAAACTCTACGCACGCAACAAGAAAAGCCTGGGCCTGGAACTGCGCAAACCCGAGGCGCGTGAATTGCTGCTGCAACTGATGTCGACCGCAGCCATTTTTGTCGAGAGCTTCCGTCCCGGCACGCTGGAAACCATGGGCCTGGGTCCCGACGTGCTGCTCGCGCGAAATCCAAAGCTGGTCATCGTGCGCATCTCGGGCTGGGGCCAGGAAGGACCTTATAAACGGCGTCCCGGTTTCGGCACGCTGGTCGAAGGCATGTCGGGTTTTGCGGCGCTGAATGGTTTCGAAGACCGCGAACCGGTGCTGCCCCCCATGTATCTGGCCGACACCATCGCCGGGCTGTACGGCGCCACCGGTGTGATGATCGCTCTGCGCGAAGTGGAACAGAACAACGGCAAAGGCCAGGTTATTGATCTGCCCCTGCTCGACCCATTGTTTGCGGTGCTGGGCCCCCAAGCCGCTTATTTCCGCCTGACCGGAAAAATAAAGCCACGCACCGGCAGCCGTTCGACCAACGCCGCGCCACGCAACGCCTACCAATGCAAGGACGGGAAATATGTCGGGCTGTCGGCGTCGATCCAGAAAATGGCTGAACGCGTGTTCGAATCCATCGGCCGCGCCGACTTGATCAGCAATCCGCGCTACAAAACCAACGCCGACCGGGTGAAACACGCCGCGGAGCTCGACGCCATCATCGGCGAATTTATTGCGCAGCGTACGCAGGCGGAAAACGTCGCTTTCTTCGAAAAAGCCGATGTCACCATCGGCCCGATCTACGATATTTCACAGATTGTTGAAGACCCGCATGTGCTGGAGCGCGAACTGATTGCCGACTATCCCGATCCGGATATGGGTGCATTTCCGATGCATCATGTGGTGCCGCGGCTGTCGGGCACACCGGCATCGATCCGTACGCCGGCACCGAAAATCGGCGAACACAACGCGGCATTGCTCGGCGAGCTGGGCATCGATGCGGCTGCCTATCAAAAACTGCTGGCAGCAGGCATCGTCTGTGCCGACGATAAATCCGGCGCCAGAGAAGAATAATTTTATTAATTAAATCAATAGGTTAAAACATGTATCGTGAACTTCCCGTGTGGCGCTCGCTGATGTACGTCCCGGTCAACGTCGAAAAATACGTCGACAAGGCCCACACCCGCGGCGCCGACGTGATCCAGCTTGATGTCGAAGACAGCGTGCCGCCATCTGAAAAGGCCAATGCGCGCAAGCTGATCGAAAAAAATGCAGCACGGGTCAAACGCGGGGGTGCCGATGTCGTGGTGCGCATCAACCAGCCGCTGTCGCTGGCGGTGCGCGACATCGAGGAGGCGATCTGTCCTGACGTCGACGGCATCGCCGTCACCAAGGCTTCGGGCGTGTCACACCTGCAACTGCTCGACGAACTGGTCAGCGAACTTGAGCAGAAACGCAGCATGACGGTCGGTCACACCAGGTTCATCACCATGATCGAAACCCCGGAAGCGTTTTTCAAAATCCGCGAAATTACTACCGCCAGCAGCCGCATCATCGCCTGCAACATCGGCGGTGAAGACTATGCGCTGAACTGCAACATGCAGCCCACCGGCGAAGCGCTGTTTTACCCGAAGCAGCATATGGTTTTCGCCGCCAGCGCTGCCGGCATCATGCCGCTGGGTTTTGTCGACAGCGTCGCCACCTTCGGCGACTGGGACAATTTCCGAAAAATGGTCCGCCGTTCGCGCGATTTCGGTTTCATGGGCGCCGGCTGCATCCACCCGGGCCAGGTCACCATCGTCAACGAAGAATACAAACCCAGCGCCGCCGAAGTCGAATACGCGCGCAAGGTCATCGCGCTGGACAAGGAAGCCTCCGCTGCAGGACGTGGCTCGTTTGCGCTCGACGGCAAGATGATCGACATTCCGATCATCGTGCGCGCCGAACGCCTGCTCAAACGTTTCGAGGCCATCGCCGCGCGCGAGTCAAAAACGCTGGCCGCGATGAAAGGCTGATGTCACAGCCCATCGCAATATTTCCAAATCTGCACGTCGAATTTCTGGAGAACCCATGAGCACCGCCGCCGCACCCGATCTTGAATCTCTCAAACAATGGATAGGCCGCACTGAAACGGCCATCGATTATGTCACCGTGCCTATGGTCGATCGCCTTGCAGCGACGCTGGACCGCGATGACCAATTCCCCAAAATGGGCGATCCGCTGCCGATCGGCTGGCACGCCATACTGTTCCCGCGCATCGTGCGTCATTCGCAAATCGGTCCCGACGGTCACCCGCAGCGCGGTGACTTTCTGCCACCGGTACCGCTGCCGCGGCGCATGTTTGCCGGCAAACGCACGACCTTTGTCGCACCGTTGCTGGTCGGCGACGAAGTGCGCCGTGAATCGATGATCCAGAATGTCACCATCAAGGACGGACGCAGCGGACGCATGGTTTTTGTCACTGTCAAAACCGAACTCCACAGCCCGCGCGGCGTAGCCATTACCGAAGAGCAGGACATTGTTTACCGCGGTGAGCCTGACAAAAATGCGCCGCCCCCGGCGGCGCAGCCAGCGCCCGGCAAAGCCGTGTGGCAACATCAGGTTACGCCGGACCCGGTCATGCTGTTCCGTTATTCAGCTCTGACTTTCAACGGCCATCGCATCCATTACGACAAACCGTACGTGACCGGCACCGAGGGTTATCCCGACCTGATCATGAACGGCGGGCTGACGACGCTGCTGACCTTTGAGCTGGCACGCACCCACGGCACAACCCCAGTCAAATTCATGTCTTCACGCAATGTGCGTGCGCTGTTCGTCAACCGCACTATCACTTTTTGCGGCGAACCTTCGACTGACAACAAGACTGCGAAACTGTGGGCGCAGGACGACACCGGCGCAGTGGCCCTGGCGGCAGAAGCGGAGTTTGCATAATGGCCGGCGGACCGCTCGAAGGCATCAAGATCATCGACATGACCTCAGTGGTGGTCGGACCGCTGGCAACGCAGACCTTTGCTGATCACGGCGCCGATGTCATCAAAATCGAAGCGCCCGGCGGCGACATCGTGCGATTCCTCGCCGGCAAGGGCCGCACGGCGGGCATGTCGGCCAAATACCTGCATCTGAACCGCAACAAGCGTTCGCTGGTGCTGGACATGAAAAAACCCGGCGCCTATGACGCGCTGATGACATTGCTGAAAACCGCGGATGTGCTGATCTGGAACATGCGGCCGCCGGCGATGGCGCGGCTGAAGCTGTCGTACGAAGACGTGTGCAAGATCAATCCGAAAATCATTTACTGCGGCATGTTCGGTTTCGGCCAGGGCGGGCGTTACCGCGACAAGCCGGCTTACGATTCCATCATCCAGGGTTCTTCGGGCATTGCCGCGCTGTATCACATGGCGACCGGCGAACCGCGTTACCTGCCGATGGTGGTGGCCGACCGCACCGTCGGCCTGATCGCCGTGCAGATGATCCTGATGGCGCTGCTCCACCGCGAACGCACCGGTGAAGGCCAGTCGATCGAATTGCCGATGTTCGAGAACATGGTGAAGTCGGTGCTCGAAGAGCACATGTACCTGAAAACCTTCGATCCGCCGCTGGGCCCCGTCGGTGACCCGCGGCTGATTGATCCGCAATCGCGGCCACTGCCGACCAAGGATGGCTGGGTCTGCGTGTCAGCAAACACCGATGGCCAGGCTTTTGCCGTGTTTGATGCCATCGGTAAACCCGAATTAAAAACCGATCCGCGTTTTAATACCGTTGCTGCGCGTTTCAAGAATACCCCGGAATATTTCAGCATCCGCGCCGAAGGCCTCAAAAAGAAAACCACCGCGGAATGGATGGAAATTTTTGATCGCACCGACGTGCCAGCGATGCCGTTCCAGACGCTCGACCAGATCATGGAAGACCCGCATCTGAAAGACATCGGATTCTTCGAAAAAATCGAGCACCCGACCGAAGGCAAGATCTGGAACATGAAGCTGCCGAACAAACTGTCGCGCGGTGCGCGCAAGGATTTTCGCCACGCGCCGAAAATCGGCGAACAGAGCCTTGAAATACTGTGCGAGGCCGGGCTGTCGGAAGCCGAAATTGCCGCATTGCTTATTAATGGCGCAACATTGGACGGCAGGCCCAAGCCCTGATTTCCGCACCTCAAGGATGAAAATAATGAATAAAATCAATTATTTACTGTCAATTTCTTTGATCGCCACCGGCTTCTTCAGCGCCCCTGTCTGGGCGCAAAGCGCGGTCGGCTACCCATCCAAGCCGGTGCGTTTCATCGCGCCTTTCCCGCCCGGCGGCAGCACCGATCTGCTGGCCCGGCTGGTAGCACAGAAACTCACTGAAGCCTGGGGCCAACAGGTCGTTGTCGAGAATCGCGGAGGGGCCGGCGGCACCATCGGCGTCGAAGCCGCAGCGCGCGCAGCACCTGACGGCTACACCATCGTCATGGGTCATGTCGGTACTTTCGGTTTTAATCCGACGCTGTATCCAAAACTGCCGTATGACGCGATCAAGGATTTTGCACCGATCACCGTACTGGCCACGGTACCCAACGGCATGGCGGTACATCCATCACTGCCGGTGAAAACCGCCGGCGAATTCGTTGCTTTGGCAAAAACCAAACCGGGTGAACTGCTCTATGCGTCCGGCGGCAGCGGCAGTGCCTCGCATCTCGCCGGCGAATATTTCCGGCTGCTCACCAAAATCAACATGGTGCATGTTCCCTACAAAGGCACCGGCCCGGCGATGATCAGCCTGATCTCCGGGGAGACCACGATGACCATTACCGGCATGACTGCGCTGATGCCTCACGTCAAATCAGGCCGCCTTAAGCTGCTGGGCGTAGCAACCCTGAAACGACTGACGATCCTGCCCAAAGTGCCGACCATCAACGAAAGCGGCGTGCCCGGTTATGACGCGAATCAGTGGTACGGTGTACTCACGCAGGCTGCAGTCCCTCGTGACATCGTGATGAAACTGCACGCCGACATTGTCAAGGTACTGGCGCGGTCTGACATTAAAGAACGCCTGGCTGCAGACGGCGCAGAACCCGTCGCTAACACACCCGAGCAGTTTGCAGCGCACATCAAATCCGAAATTGCACGCTGGGCACCGGTAGTCAAAGCATCGGGCGCAAAACCCGGCTGACAGGATCTGCTGCACACCATGTCGGTTCAGGCATAATCGTCTGCCCCCTACATGGAGATCACCATGCGCTCGGTTTTTCGTCACTCAATTTTGACGACGTCTTTGTCGATTATGTTTGTTGCAGCGACATTGGCCGGTCCCGCGCACGCACAAACCGCCACCGAATTCACGCCACATGTCGGCCAGTCCGGCAAGGACGTGATCTGGGTGCCGACCCCCAAAGCCCTGGTCGAAAAAATGCTCAAAATGGCGGAGATCAAACCGAGCGATTACGTCATTGACCTCGGCGCCGGGGACGGCATTACGGTCATCACCGCCGCCAAACAGTTCGGCGTCCGTGCATTGGGCATTGAATACAATCCGGACATGGTCGAACTGGCCAAACAAAACGCCCAGAAAGCAGGCGTTGCCGGTCGCGCTGAGTTCATCCGCGGCGATATATTTGCGACCGACTTCAGCAAGGCCACTGTGTTGACGATGTATCTGCTGCCCTATCTGAATTTGAAACTGCGCCCGACCATACTCAACATGAAGCCCGGCACGCGGATCGTGTCGCACGCTTTTACGATGGAAGACTGGAGACCGGACCAGACCGAGTCCATTGAGAGCCGTACTGCATACCTGTGGATAGTGCCGGCCAAGGTTCAAGGTCGCTGGCAACTCGGTTCAAATGAAATCGAACTGAAACAGAAATTCCAGGATATTGACGGTACTTTTCGCGCCGATGACACGACCTGGCGCCTGACGCACACCAACCTTAACGGCGAACAGATCAGCTTCACCGTCGGTTCCGCAACCTACACCGGACGCGTTACCGGCAACCTCATGCAGGGCACGATGCGGTCCCGCCCCGACGCCCGGGCCGTCGCGTGGAGCGCCGCGCGCTCGAAATAAATCCGTCGTCAATGCGGCGACTTGACCACGTGCATATCCAGGTTTACGGGATGCAGCACCCGGTACACCGGAATTTCACTGCTTGCCGAGGCTGTCACCGGCGAGCCTTTTTTGTCTGCCGGGATCATGCCGAAAGACACGAAGCTGCTGGGTGACTCCGGCTCCAGCGCTACGGCAATTACGCTGGCATTGGCCTGCGCCATTGGAAATACATAGCTGCCAGCCGGGAAACGTACTTTTTTTGACACCACTTCCGTCGTCACCCGGCTGGTGATGCGACCCTCGATATAGGTGCTGCTCGCCCGACGGTCGGTGACCTGATAACTTTCCACTTCCAGTTCCACCGGTTTGTTCAAACGCTGAACTTCGATGCCCGAGCGCATCAGCCGCCCGGCCACTTCATGAAATACCGGCAGCATCACGTAGGCGTACGGTCGCGCACGCTTGATCTGGGCTGCCGCGTGCAATGAGTCCGACCAGTTGACCTCCACTTCCTGCAGCGCGCCGCTTTGCGGGTCAAGCATCATCAGTTTCTGCTTGATGAGCGGGTTCTTCAGTGTCACCGCAATCATGTCCCCCGGCTGTGGATCCTGCCCGCGGCGGATGCTGTCGGCACGCGCCGCGTCCACGGTCGCCATCAGTTCCGGGGCATGGGCTGCTGCGGTTTTGAGCAGGCTGGTAATGGCCACCACATGGGTATGCACCCGTCGCGCGAATCCTTCGCGCCCTATGCCCACACCGCGGCTTTCCACCAGGAATGACACCGCATTCTGCAACCCGGCAAAGTTGCGGCCAATATCCGGCGTAGTGCCGCCCATCGACACCTGCAGGTTCTTCAGGTTGTAACTGGTTGTGTAATACCAGAAGTGCGTATAACCGGTGCGCTCCACGTCGCCGCGCAACGTGCTCAGAAATTTCTGGTCGGCCAGTGCGGTCAATGCAGGATATACATTGGGATTTGTCGCGTACTGCACCAGCAGGTCGTAGGATTGCAGAGTGCCGAATTTTTCGATCCAGCGGTTGGCAACGCTGAACTCATGCGCATCGATGAACATGTGCGGTCCGTATTCTTCAACGACACGATGCAGCGCGCGTGTTTCCGGCAGATCAACCTTGACATGGTCGCGATTGATATCGACCGTGCTGTAAGGCGAGCGTCGGAAATAATAAGCGCCATCGGGATTCGCGTGCGGGACTATGACCACCGTCAACTGGTCCAGCAGCGGGCGCAGGCTGCCGGTCGCCAGTTCCTGGGCCAGCGCCAGCATGGCTTCGCCGCCTGCAGGTTCATTGCCATGCTGCAGGCCGGCCATCACCACAACGGGACGCCCCAGCCGGCGCAGATCAGCCGGCGTTTTGGCAGCAGAACCCGACAGCACCAGCGCGGGTATGGTGCGACCTTCCTGCGATGCGCCTATGGTCCGCACCTGCACCACACCCGTACGGCGCTGCAGATCTTCGACAAAGGCCAGCATTTCCTGGTGTGAAGTGAAATCCTGCCGCCCCGGCGCCAGCCCCGGCGTGTCGTACACGACATGCGGATCCGGATAACGCTGCCGCACCTCGGCGCTCTGCTTGTAAATACGGTCCGGATGGAACTGGGCCTGCAACGGCGGCGCCTGCAAGGTAACAAACACCAGCAGCGCTATGGGGAGGATCGGAAACCGTTGAAGTCGTTTCAGCATATCTGCTCCGCCGTTTGCCCAAGTTGAAGTAACCACATTAAAGCATTCCTGTCGGCCGTTCGCACCATCCGCCACACCTGCGGACGATATAATCCGAACACGACTCCGTAATCACCAAAGATCATCTGAGGAAATCAATATGCCCGACACAAACCAGCATGCAGTAGTCATCGGCGGCGGCATCATGGGCGGCGACATCGCCACCCTCTTTGCTGCACGCGGCTGGGCCGTACATGTCATGAGCCCTTCCGCCAAAACCCGTGAGGCATTGCCGGCACGCATCAGCGCCGGAATCGCCAAACTGGGCGCCCCTGCCGGCCATGCCGCCGCGGTGCAATGTTATGCGGAACTCAAAACCATACCGTGGGCGAACGTCAGCATCGTGATCGAAGCCGCAACTGAAGACTTGCCGTTGAAACAAAAGCTGTTCGCCGCCGTGGAAGCCCTGGCCAAGCCGGACATTCCCCTGGTCAGCAATACTTCCAATTTCCCGATCGGGGATATCGCCAAAAGCCTCAAACATCCGGCACGGGTGGCCGGCCTGCACTTTTTCATGCCGGCACACCTGGTACCGCTGGTTGAGGTGGTCAGCTCACCGCAGACCGCGCTCAAAGTCGCCGAGGCGCTGGTGCAGTTGTTGAAGGATCTCGACAAGGTGCCGATCTGGGTCAAGAAAGACGTGCCCGGCTTCGTCGGTAACCGCCTGCAGCACGCGATGATGCGCGAGGCGCTGTACCTGATTGCCGACGGCGTCACCGATGCCGAGGGCATAGACACCGCCGTGCGCTACGGCTTTGGCTTCCGCTTCATTGCCTGCGGTCCGATGATGCAGAAGGAAATGTCGGGCTGGGACACGCATGACCTGGTCGCCAGCGCGCTGTATCCGCATCTGCATGCGGAGAAAAACCCGCCGCAGTGGCTCAAGGACATGGTCGCCAAAGGCCGTACCGGCATGAAGGCCAAGGCCGGCATGTGGGACTGGGATGATGAAACCATCAAAAAAGAAAAAGCCCGCATCGAACGCGCGTTACAGGCCGGCTTCGCCATCCTGCGCGCCGACGACGACTAGCCGCGCCCGCCCATGAGCCCCGCTGCCGCCGCCAGAATCACCCGCCTGCGCGTACTGCTGCTGTCGAGGCCGGCGCAGATCATCGGCGTGCTGCTGGTGATTTATGCGGTCTGCGGTTTTCTGCTCGCGCCGTGGCTGGTGCGACAGCAATTTCCCGGATTGGTGGAACAGCACCTGGGCGCTCAGGGGTCGATGGCGGCGGTGCGCATCAATCCCTTCCTGCTGACTTTCGAAGCCACCGGACTCGCAATTGCCGAAAACACCGGCGCACCGGTGTTTCAGGCAAACCGCGTGTTCGTCGATTTCGAATTGAGCAGTCTGCTTCGCTGGGCATGGACTTTTCGTGAAATCCGCATTGAACAGCCGGTACTCAATGCCGAACTCGACGCGAAGGACAATCTGAACCTGGTGCGGCTGCTGGCGCCACGGACGAAAACCGCCAAGCCTGCAGCAGGTACTGCGGAGCCGACCGCAATGCCGCGGTTATTGCTGCAACACTTTGTCATCGCCGGCGGTACCTTCAACTTTACCGACCAGACCCTGCAGCCGGCAGTCCGTGAGCGGATCAATCCATTCAATTTTGAAATGCACGACATATCAACGCTGCGCGACCGCAGCGGCGACCATGCGCTCAAAGCACGGTTGCCCGGCGGCGGCAGCCTGCAATGGGAAGGCAAACTCGGCCTGTCACCGCTGGACTCCAGCGGCACCATCACACTGAAAGACGCGAAGCTCGCAACCCTGTGGCAGTTCGTGCAGGATCAGCTGACGATCGCCGAACCCGCCGGCTCCTACGAACTGGGGTTGCGCTACCGCATGCGCTATGTCAAGGGCGCACTTGAGTTACAAGCTGATGATCTGGCCTTCCGCGTGAAGGATGTCGCGCTGACACAGCAAAAAGGTGGTGCGCAGCTGGGCAAGATCGCCAGCATCGCACTTGAAGGCGGCAGTTTAGATTTTCGACAACGCACGCTGGTATTCAGGGATATGCGCGTCGCCGACGGCTCGATCAATGTCGTGCTGGATCAGGACGGCAAACCCGACTGGGCAAAACTGGTCCGCGAAACAGCCGCCGGCGCCAAGCCGGTCACGGTGAAAGTTGAGCCTCCTGCGGCCACAACAGCTGAAGACAAGGCGCCATGGCAGCTATCGCTTCCGCAAATCCACATCGGACCGCTGGCGCTGGCAATGACGGATGGCAGTCGCGTCAAACCAATGCACGTCACGATCGCCGATACCCAGGCCGACCTCAGCCTCGCGGCAATCGTCGGCAAAGACCTTCAAGTCAGTGTAAATAAGCTGGCATTAAAAACTGGCGCTGTCGGTATCCATTCGGGCGACGGGAAGGAACCATTGATTGCATTGTCCGTCATCGAACTCGCGGACGGCGCTTTCGACCTGCAGAAAAAATCGATGCGCGCCGGACTGTTGCAATTGTCCGGCGGCAACACACGGATCGGTCGTGAAACCGACGGCAGTATCAATATCCTCAATGCCCTGGCCGTCCATCGCGAGCAGCAGTCCAAGGATTCCGGCTTCAACATCCTCCTCGACCGGGCCGAAATCAACGGCCACGCGATCACTGTCGCCGATCGTTCATTCCAGCCCGCCGTGGCCTATGATCTGGAACAACTGCAGCTGGTGTTGTCGAAAATTACATGGCCGTTCAAGGGCTCCAGCCCGCTGGAGTTTGCGCTGCGGGTCAAACAGGGCGGCCAGTTGAAAGCTGCCGGTGCCGTCGACTTGCTGAAACAGACTGCAGACCTCCGTTTCGAAGCGACGGATGTCGCGCTCGCGCCGCTGGAACCGGCGCTCAGGCGCGACACCACACTGACGCTGGCCTCGGGCAAGGCCGGCGCCGCCGGGCGCCTCATCTGGAACGGTACCGGAAAACCGGCCACGCTGCGCTACACAGGATCCGCAGCGATCATCGACATGGACCTGAAAACCGAAGGTTCCGCTGAACGCCTGTTCAGCTGGCAGCGCCTGGCGGCGACGGACATCGATCTGGATACCGGGGAAAACCGGCTCGCCATCGCGCAGATCAACGTCGTCAGGCCATACTCGAAACTGGTCATCAACAAGGATCGCACAACCAATCTCGCTGGCATCATGCGCCCGCGCACAGCGCCCGCGAAGTCTGCCGCGGCGGATACAGCCGCCGCCCCGTCCATGGCCATCAGCATGGACCGGGTCAGCGTCGAGCGCGGGGAACTCGATTTTGCCGACTTGAGCCTGGTATTGCCGTTCGCCACCAACATCAAGGCGCTGGGCGGCTCGGCGAGCGGACTTTCTTCCGCACCGGAGTCGCGGGCCAGCCTGAAATTCGAAGGTCGCATCGAAGAAAACGGGCTGGCGCGCGCCGAAGGCACGATCCAGCCGTTTGCACCGAAAAAATTCACTGACATTATCGCGACCTTCCGCAATGTCGCGTTGTTGCCATTGAGCCCGTACACCGCGACCTTCGCCGGCCGCAAAATCGCCTCCGGCCGGTTGTCGCTGGACCTGCAGTACAAGCTCAACAACAGCCAGCTCGCCGGTGACAACAAGGTGCTGCTCGAACAGTTCACGCTGGGCGAACGCGTCGAGAGTCCCGGCGCCATCAGCCTGCCGCTGGACCTCGCCATCGCCCTGATGACCGACAGCGACGGCAGGATCGACCTCGCCATTCCGGTAACCGGTAATGTCGACAGCCCGGAATTCGGCTACGGCCCGCTGATCTGGCAGGCGATACGCACGGTGATCACGCGCATCGTTACCGCGCCGTTTCGCGCACTGGCTTCGTTATTCGGCAGCGATGCCGAAACACTGGGCGACATCGTTTTCGATCCGGGCAGCGCGCGCATTCTGCCGACCGAATATGAAAAATTGCGTCGCGTTGCCGAGGGTTTGCAGAAACGCCCGCAGCTCAAGCTGATGGTACAGGGCACCTATCATTCACAGAGTGACGGTACCGCGCTGCGCGACAAGCTCGTACGCAGCGAACTCGCCGTGCGGGAAGGATTCAAGCTTGCGACTAACGAGGATCCCGGCCCCGTCGGCTTTTCCAGTGCCAAGACACAGCGCGCAATCGAAAACCTGCTCAACGAAGCGGGCGGCGACGCCGATGCGGTTGCGCAATTTGTCGCGTCGTTCCGCGCAACAGCGGGGCGCGAAATCAAGCGCGTCAATCCCGTGCTGGCCGAAATGGGCAGCGGCGCCGGGGATCCGGCGCTCTACAAAGCGATGTACGACAGGCTGGTCGAACAGAAAACGCTGCCATCTTCCGCTCTGGCGGATCTGGCCCAAACGCGAGCCGATGCAATCATCACCGCATTCATCAAACGCCTGCAGTTCAATGCGGCAAGACTAGGCAGCAACCCGCTCGCAGCGACGACGGACGTAACCGACAACGGCGTGCCGGTGAAGCTGTCATTTGCGCCGATTCAATAAACGCAGCGACCGTGACTGCGGCCTCTGACTGCCGGCGGTGAGGCACCCCCCAAGAGATGACATAACTTATTGATTATAAACATTTATTTAATTTGTTTTGCAACCCGCATCACGCGGCAACTGGCGAATGGGTGTCCGTAGCGCCAGCAACAACGCCTGAGTCATGCGCACTCGGTCAAACCGCCGTAGCGCAGGCATCACCGGCGCAATGTGATCGACCCCCGCGACCAGCACAACATCCATGCCCGGTAGCGCCGCGGCATCCAGCGGCACCAGTCCGTCATTGCGGATGCCCTCACGCCACATCAGCTCGTACGGAATCTCCAGCGTCGTCTTCGCCTGCGCGCCTGCGACACCGTCGAGCGCGCTCCCGAATGCGACCGCGGGCACTTCGCGCACCACCGCCTCGATCTCAGCCTGGTGGTTGCGATAGTAGGCGCGCGCGGCAACAGTGGTCAGGCCCTGTGCCGACTCCCTGGACCCGCCGAGTATGCCCAGGATCATGGACGCGAACAGCGGATTGATCCGCGTGTCATCGAGCAACATGTCGGCCACCGGCGAACCGAAGAAAGTGCCCTGCAGCGAAATCCAGCCTGAAACTTTCTTGCGTACCAGCGGCTCCGCGCGCAACGCTTCAAGCACGTCGACCGAACCCTTGCTGTGCGAAATCAGGATTACCGGCCTGGTCGATGCGCGGATGGCGGCGGCAATGATCGGCGCATTGACTGCCATGCTCTGCCTGGACTTGACGGCCACCCGCTGGTGATCCACGTCTATCGAAGAAAGCCAGCGCAACTGATCACCGAAATACGCGGGGTCGATATCGCTGAAATAACCCGGCACCAGCAAGACCCTGTAGTGACGCAGCGCTGCAACCTGCCCCGTACCAAATGCGCAGTCGTTGCTGAAGGCGTCGAGGTAGGCGCGCGTCGCATCAACACCACTCGCGGCGCGCGCGACGCCTGATATCAGGACCGCAAAAACAACAACCAATAACGTCCGCACGTACGACATGAGCATTTATAGCACGCGCAAGTGGTGAGCCCTGCGCAACTCGGCGGACAAGAATCTCAGACTAACGCACTTCTTTGGATGGGCTTTGGTGGCCGGGGACGGAATTGAACCGCCGACACAAGGATTTTCAATCCTCTGCTCTACCAACTGAGCTACCCGGCCATTGTGCTGCGAAGTGCGGCAAAAATTTGCCGAAGCGGACTGGATTTCACCCGCCGGTCAGGCCGGGCGAAAGGGCGCTATTTAAACCTTAAAACCGTTTTGCGTCAAGGTAATACGGTGACCCGCGGGTCGTTTCCGCGAATGAAAACCGCGCTTTTATCCAGCCACACTGAGAAAAAGAAACCCCGCCGTAGCGGGGTTTCTTGCACAACCGAGTAACGGAAGGAGGGAGGGCTCGGGAGGGAACCATGGTTCCCTCCCGCTCGTCCAGCCTTCGGATATGTAATTCGCGGAACGCCTCTGAAAAAAGAAACCCCGCCGAAGCGGGGTTTCTGACTATCTGAGGAAGAGGGCTCGGGGGAAACCCAGGTTTCCCCCGTTCGTCCGACTTCCGCAGGATATGTAATTCGCGGAACGCGAATTACATATCCATACCACCCATACCACCCATGCCGCCCATACCACCGTGGCCATGGCCCGCGTGGCTGTCATCCTTCGCTGATTCGGCAACCATTGCTGCAGTCGTCAGGATCAGGCCGGCGATCGAAGCCGCGTTCTGCAGTGCGCAGCGCGTGACTTTGGTCGGATCCAGCACGCCCATTTCAACCAGATCGCCGTACTCGCCGGTTGCCGCGTTGTAGCCGACATTACCTTTGCTTTCGACAACCTTGTTCACCACGACCGAGGGTTCATCACCCGCGTTGGCCACAATCTGGCGCAGCGGCTCTTCCAGAGCGCGCAGCACGATCTTGATGCCGGCGTCCTGGTCGGCGTTGTCACCTTTGAGCTTGGCCAAACCGACACGGGCGCGCAGCAGCGCAACACCGCCGCCAGCGACAATACCTTCTTCAACCGCGGCACGCGTAGCGTGCAGTGCGTCTTCAACGCGGGCCTTCTTCTCTTTCATTTCGAGCTCGGTTGCAGCGCCAACTTTGATCAGTGCAACACCGCCCGCCAGTTTGGCAACGCGTTCCTGCAGCTTCTCTTTGTCGTAGTCGCTGGTGGCTTCCTCGATCTGGGCGCGGATCTGCTTGACACGCGCTTCGATCGATTTCTGGTCGCCGTTGCCGTCGATGATCGTGGTTTCTTCCTTGCCGATTTCGATGCGCTTGGCCTGGCCCAGATCAGCCAGCGTTACTTTTTCCAGCGACAGCCCGACTTCCTCGGCAATCACCGTGCCACCCGTGAGGATGGCAATGTCTTCCAGCATGGCTTTGCGACGATCGCCGAAGCCCGGGGCCTTGACGGCGCAGGTCTTCAGGATGCCACGGATGTTGTTGACCACCAGGGTCGCCAGTGCTTCGCCTTCAACGTCTTCGGCGATGATCAGCAGCGGCTTGCCGGCCTTGGCCACTTGCTCCAGTAGCGGCAGCAGATCGCGAATGTTCGAGATCTTTTTGTCGTGCAGCAGCACGTAGGGGGTCTCGAGCATCGCGTGCTGTTTTTCAGCATTGTTGATGAAGTACGGGGAGAGGTAGCCGCGGTCAAACTGCATGCCTTCGACAACTTCCAATTCACTTTCCAGACCCGAACCGTCTTCAACGGTAATTACGCCTTCCTTGCCAACCTTGTCCATTGCATCAGCAATGATCTTGCCGATGTCAGCGTCGGAGTTCGCGGAGATCGAGCCGACCTGGGCGATTTCCTTGGTGGTGGTGCAGGGCTTGGAGAGCTTCTTCAGTTCGGCAACAGTGGCGACTACCGCCTTGTCGATGCCGCGCTTCAGATCCATCGGGTTCATGCCGGCGGTGACATACTTCATGCCTTCCTGCACGATCGACTGGGCCAGAACGGTGGCAGTAGTGGTGCCATCGCCGGCGGTGTCCGAAGTCTTGGAGGCGACTTCCTTCACCATCTGCGCGCCCATGTTTTCGAACCTGTCCTTGAGCTCGATCTCTTTCGCGACCGACACGCCGTCCTTGGTGACGGTGGGGGCGCCGAAGCTGCGCTCGAGCACTACGTTGCGGCCTTTCGGGCCCAGGGTGACTTTGACCGCGTCGGCCAGTATGTTTACGCCGGCAATGATCTTGTGCCGAGCTTGCTCGTTGAATTTGACGTCTTTTGCTGCCATGTTGAAATCTCCTGAATATGCGGTGTGGATTACTCGACGACGCCCATGATGTCTTCTTCGCGCATCACGAGCAGTTCTTCGCCATCAACCTTGACGGTCTGGCCGGAGTACTTGCCGAAGAGAACGCGGTCACCGACCTTGACGTCCAGCGGGGTCACTTTGCCATCGTCGTTTTTCTTGCCTTTGCCGATGGCTTTTACTTCACCCTGATCCGGCTTTTCAGCAGCGGTGTCAGGAATCACGATTCCGGAAGCAGTCTTACGCTCTTCTTCCAGCCGCTTCACGATAATGCGGTCGTGCAACGGACGAATTTTCATGGGTGCATCTCCTCAAGGATCAATTGAACAATCAAATTAGCCTTGAGTGGGCTTGTTAGCACTCAACTCAGGCGAGTGCTAATAATAGGGGCGTACGGGGAGGAATTCAAGAGGGGCCCTGCTCAGGCCAAACTTGAGGTAAGTACTCGCTTACAGTTAATTATTAATTAAATCAACAACTTACTGTTTTGAGGCGGGCTGCACGACCGGCAAGGCACGGTGTGTCGGCAACCCAAAGCGATAAACCGTCTTGCGTTTACCGTTGCAGGCCGGGGGTACCGGCACATGTGGGCAAGGCGGGGTACGGCGGCCTTCCGCCGACAACGTCGCGTCGTCGGCATAGTCTTTCCAGATTCCGCCACGCACCGGGCGGAACGCCCACAGCAGATAGCCACGGGCCGCCGCCAGCTCCACCAGATCATCACTATCAGGCGCATCCGACACCGCAACCTGGCTGCCGTTGACGCTGTACGGGTAAGCACCAAATGCCTGCAGGCACTCCAGCGCTTCCGTCGAATCAGCGCCGGGACGCAGGCAACCGGGACGCTCCGCGCGGGCGACATCCCAAGCCCCCAGCTCCCAGGCCGCATCCATGGCGGCGCAGTCCACCGCGATCAGATCGCTCCACCGTTCATTTAGTTGCAGCGACGAACTGGGTATGGACGCGTAGGACACGGTTTCCGCCTCTTCCAGCTCAACCAGTTTCTGCTTGATGAAGCCATGCCAGTGCAAGGTGAGGATCACCGGCGTGTCGGGACAGGGGACGGCCGCAAGGGTAATGCCGACCAGCGGCAGGTTGGTGGCGGACATCTGGTCTTCGATGCGTTCGAGAATCTGCATTTAATTCATCTCCCGGTGTGCTGTTAAACTGCAACAATCACTACAGAAAACATCCAGAGCAAATTCGGTGCCACTGACTCGCGCCGCCCTCATCCTGCCGTACTACATGCCTGACCAACGCAGCCTGTGCAGGCAGTATTCATTAGAGCCCTCGCATTATGCAAACTAGCACTCGCAACACTGTGCTGCTAGAACGCAGCCGCACCGCGGTGTGGCATCCGTGCACACAGATGAAGCAGCACGAAACGCTGCCCATCGTACCCATCGCCCGCGCGCAAGGCTGCTGGCTCTACGACTGTGACGGCAAACGTTATCTCGACGCCGTCAGTTCCTGGTGGGTCAACTTGTTCGGTCACGCCGAACCGCGCATCAATGCCGCGATCATCGACCAGTTGCAGCAGCTTGAGCATGTAATGCTCGCCGGGTTCACTCATGAACCGGTGGTACAGCTTTCTGAACGACTGTCCGCGCTGACCGGTGGCGCGCTGGGGCATTGCTTCTATGGCAGCGACGGCGCTTCGGCCACCGAGATCGCGCTGAAAATGAGTTTTCATTACTGGCGCAACAGCGGCCAGCCCGACAAGACCGAATTCATCAGCCTCGCCGGCAGTTACCACGGCGAAACGCTGGGCGCACTGTCGGTCACCGATGTTGCGTTATTCAAGGACACTTATGCACCACTACTGCGCCACAGCGCACAGGTGCCGAGTCCCGACTGGCGGCAAGCTGCCGCCGGTATATCCGCGAAAGATCACGCCCTGCACTGCGCCAAAACGCTGGAACAACATCTCGAACAACACCACGCGCGCACCGCCGCGCTGATCGTCGAACCGCTGGTACAGGGTGCCACCGGCATGGCCATGTACGACGCCGAATACCTGCGCCAGGCGCGCGTGCTGTGCGATCGTTACCAAGTGCATCTGATCGTCGATGAAATCATGACCGGCTTCGGCCGCACCGGCACGTTCTTCGCCTATGAACAGGGCAGCATCACGCCGGATTTCCTGTGCCTGTCCAAAGGCATCACCGGCGGCTATCTGCCGCTGTCTGCCGTGCTGACACGCGACACGGTCTACCAGGCGTTTTATGATGATGCGATGACCCGCGGCTTCCTGCATTCGCATTCCTACACTGGGAATGCGCTAGCCTGCCGCGCCGCACTGGCGACGCTGGACATCTTCGAGCAGGATGACGTCATCCGGACCAACCGCGACAAGGCACAGCGCATGACGGCAGCCTTGCAGCCTCTCGCCCGCCATCCGCGGGTACGCGACTTCCGCACCACCGGCATGATCTGGGCATTTGAAGTCGCAGATGCAAGCCCGGACTTCAGCCGACGTTTTTTCGAAGCGGCGCTGGCGCGCGAACTGCTACTGCGCCCCATCGGCAACACGGTGTATGTCATGCCGCCGTACGTGATCAGTGATGCAGAAATCGGGTTGCTGGCCACACATACACTCAATGCGCTGAACGCTACACATTGATCATGCGACTACTGACCATCGCGCTATTGCTACTGTTGCCGTGCACTACGATCGCACAGAGCGCGCTACCGGCCCCCGTCGCGCGCGCGCTGGCGCTGGCGCAGATTCCTGAATCCGCTGTCGGGGTCTACGTGCACGAGATCGGCGCCAGGGAGCCCTTCGTCGCTGTCGGCGCCGACCGCTCGCTCAATCCGGCATCAACCATGAAGCTGGTGACCACCTATGCCGGACTGGAAATGCTCGGCCCCGCCTACACCTGGAACACCAACCTGCTGACCGACGGCACCGTGGCGCAGGAGGTGCTGACCGGCAGCCTGTACCTGCGGGGTTCAGGCGACCCCAAGCTGACCATCGAAGATTTCTGGCTGATGCTGCGCAACCTGCGCGCGCGCGGCGTACGTGAAATCCGCGGCGACCTGGTGCTCGACGGCCGGCTGTTTGCCGAAGAAAATTTCAATCCGTCCGATTTCGACAACCAGCCGACGAGCCCCTACAACACCGGTCCCAGCGCTCTGCTGGTCAACTTCAAGGCCGTCACACTGCAGTTTGTGCCGGATGCTGCGACGCGCACGGTGCGCGTCTTTGCCGATCCGCCGCTGCCGCAGGTGCAAGTCATCAACAATCTGAAATTTACTGACGGTGCCTGCGGTGACTGGCTGGGGCGCGCGCGGCTCGATATCCAAGGCAATGCCGACAGCGCACGCATCACCCTGAACGGCAGCTATGCCCTCGCCTGCGGCGAGAATGCCCGCAGCTACAGCGTGCTCGGCCATCGCCAGTACGTGAGCGCGTTGTTCGTGCTGCTGTGGCAGGAACTCGGCGGCACGTTCACCGGCCAGGTCCGCGATGACGCCACCCCGCCGCAGGCCCGGGTGGTGGTCACCGCCCAATCAGAGTCGCTGTCGGAGGTCGTGCGCGACATCAACAAGTACTCCAACAACGTGATGGCGCGTCAGCTGTTCCTGACATTGGGCCTCAACGGTGGCGTCAGCCCCGCAACCACGGCCAGCGCCACCGCCGGCATCAGGCAATGGCTGGCACTGAAGGGACTGGAGATGCCCGAACTGGTGCTCGACAACGGCTCCGGCCTGTCGCGCATCGAGCGCATCAGTGCGCGCAACCTTGGCACCGTGCTGCTCAGTGCATACGCCAGCCCGGTGATGCCGGAACTGATGGCATCACTGCCGGTGGCCGCGGTGGATGGCACGCTACGCAAACGGCTGAAAAGCGCCGAAGTCGCTGGCCAGGCCCATGTCAAAACCGGATCGCTGTCAGGCGTGCGCTCGATTGCCGGTTATGTGCTCGACGCACAGGACAATCGCGTGGTGGTCGTGTTCCTGGTCAACCACGCCAATGCCTTCAATGCCCAACCTGCGATGGATGCGCTGCTGTCATGGACGCACAATCGCGACAGCAGCAACTGTTGCGGAAAGCAGGAACGACGACGGGGGAAGAAGTAAAACTGTAGGACGGAAAAGCGTAGCGCCTTCCGCCGGATGCGGGCGGTTAAATATCAATCGTTACATCGCGCATCCCATGCCTTCAGGTTGACGCCCCTGATCGAGTAATAAATTCCTGTTGTATCCGGCAGATTCCATGCGGCGGAAGGCGCTGCGCTTTTCCGCCCTACGCGAGCTTAAGCACCTGGCTGCAAGGCCGCGATTCAGGGTGCACGATGCACGACCGCGACGGCATGACGGTTCAGCCACAGTCGCGACAGCGCCTGCACGATGCCGGCGGCAGCCAGCGCCCACACAAAGCCCATTGCGGTGCCCGTGATGGGCAAGACCCAGGCCAGCACCGTACAGAACATGCCGAACGCGTAAAACCCCAGCACCATGCCGCGCAACAACTGGATCGCGGCGGCAGCGCCGGCGCTGCGATGCGTAAACAGCGCGAGCACGGTTCCCATCACCGGAAACATCGCGAGTATGCCGCTCAGGCCGGGCCCGAGACTGGCGGCAAAATGGGTCACCAGCAGCACCAGCAATGCGCCCGAACCCATGCGCAACAGCATGTCCCTGGCGGGTTTCAAGGGTGCTGGAGCGGATTTCGGCAACCGTGGGTACCAGCGCGGCGCAATCCACAATCCCGCCAGCACGGCGAACACGGTCGCGGGCAATGTGGCATTCCACTGGTCCAGCAAAACCACTGCCGCGGCATAGCCAACATAGGCCAGTGCCAGGCTCGCCGGCCAGGAATAACGCGTCGCCGCCCATGCGTAACTCAAACCGAAGGTCAGCATCGCCAGCACCGCCGACAGCGTACCGACCGCCGAGGTTGCGGCGAATTCCGCACCCTGTTCAATCGCGATGAACAGCAGGATCGGCCCGGCAACCACCGGGAACGCCGACAGCCAGCCGGCCACAGCCGGCCCCCAGCGCCGGCCAGCGAGTGTCACCAGCGCAATCAGCGCCGGCACCAGAAACAGCTTGAGAAACAGGGTGGTGGTCATGGGTAAAGCGGGAGCGTCACAGACGCCGTTACGACACGGTGTGGGAACAAAATCAGGGCTGAAAGGTTCGGAATAATATCAATAAAAACAACTATTTACACGGCTTCTACGCGAAGCTCACAAACCCAGCGATGCCCACAAAGCATCCACTCGTTGCTTCACCTCATCACTCATCGCAATCGGTGTGCCCCACTCGCGATTCGTTTCCGCCGGCCATTTGTTGGTGGCGTCTATGCCCATCTTCGAGCCGAGGCCCGCGACCCGGCTGGCGAAGTCGAGGTAATCCATCGGCGTGGCGTCGGCGATCAGCGTGTCGCGCAGTGGATCGACGCGCGTGGTCAGCGCCCACATCACTTTTTTCCAATCGCGCACATTGACGTCGTCGTCGGTGACGATGATGAACTTGGTGTACATGAACTGGCGCAGGAAGCATCCAGATGCCGAACATCAAGAATCCCAAGCACCAGAGTCAAAATAAATGTTTCGACAAACAATCCCGCCCCGGTAACGTTAGCCCTAAATCAGGCAGCCATAAATTGCATCGTGCTATGCAGCCAGTTTCACCACGCGCAACTGTTTGCGCCGCTGCTCCATGTGATACAGATCGTACTGCGTTTGTTGATTCATCCAACTCTGTGCAGAAGTTCCGAACGCAATCGACAGGCGCACCGCCATTTCGGGACTTACGCCCGCGCGACCGTTTAGGATCGCAGATAGCGTCTTGCGGCTTACGCCTAGAGCCTTTGCACCATCGGTAACAGACACGCTGAGCGGCTCGAGACAGAGCGATTTGATGATCTCCCCGGGATGCGGGGGATTGTGCATACGCATGGCACTTCCTTTCAATGGTAGTCCTCATAGTCAACGAGCTCGGCGTCAGCACCGACAAAGACAAATGTGATCCGCCAATTCCCACTTACCCGGACCGACCAGGTGCCCTTGCGGTCACCCTTGAGCGGATGGAGCACCAATCCCGGCAACGCCATATCCTCCGGTCTTGTTGACGCGCTCAACTGGGCAAGAATCAGTCGCAGTCGGTCAACATGTTGAGCCTGTATTCCGGCCTTGCTGCCGGTCTCGAAAAATCGCTGCAACCCCTTGTGTCGGAATCCGCGTATCACGGGAGCAAGTGTAACCTATGTGGTTACGAGTCGCAAGACGCTGGAAATAACAATAATATTTAATTAAAACAATAGGTTACTTCAATTCCGTTCATAAGGATCGCGTGCCGCTAAAGCCCCAGCGCCCCCCACAGCATATCCACCCGCTTCTTCACCTCATCACTCATCGCAATCGGCGTGCCCCACTCGCGGTTCGTTTCCGCTGGCCATTTGTTGGTGGCGTCTATGCCCATTTTCGAGCCCAGACCCGCGACTGGACTGGCGAAGTCGAGGTAATCCATCGGTGTCGCATCGGCGATCAGTGTGTCGCGCCGCGGGTCGACGCGCGTGGTCAGCGCCCACATCACTTCCTTCCAGTCGCGCACGTTGATGTCGTCGTCGGTGACGATGATGAACTTGGTGTACATGAACTGACGCAGGAAACTCCAGATGCCGAACATCACGCGCTTGGCATGGCCCGGGTACTGTTTTTTCATGCTGACGCAGGCGATGCGGTACGAGCAGCCTTCGGGCGGCAGGTAAAAATCCACGATCTCCGGAAACTGTTTCACCAGCAGCGGCACGAACACTTCGTTCAGCGCTTCGCCCAGCACCGCGGGTTCGTCCGGCGGCTTGCCGGTGTAGGTCGAGTGGTAGATCGGATCATTGCGCAGCGTGATGCGCTCGACGGTGAACACCGGAAAGCGTTCCTGCTCGTTGTAATAACCGGTGTGGTCGCCGAACGGGCCTTCGAGCGCGGTCTCTCCGGGATGAATGTAACCCTCGAGCACGATCTCGGCGCGCGCCGGCACTTTCAGATCGTGGGTCAGGCACTGCGTGATTTCGGTTTTTTCACCGCGCAGCAGACCAGCGAACTGGTATTCGGACAACGAGTCCGGCACCGGCGTCACTGCACCGAGCATGGTCGCCGGATCGGCGCCCAGTGCCACTGCCACCGGGAACGGCGTGCGCGGATGGGCGAGGCAATGGTCACGATAATCCAGCGCGCCGCCGCGATGCGCCAGCCAGCGCATGATTAGTTTGTTGCGGCCGATCACCTGCTGGCGGTAGATGCCGAGGTTCTGCCGTGTCTTGTTCGGCCCACGCGTCACCGTCAAACCCCAGGTAATCAGCGGGCCGACATCGCCGGGCCAGCAGGTTTGTATCGGCAGGCGCGCGAGGTCAACGTCGGCACCCTCCCACACCTGTTCCTGGCACGGCGGATTTTTGATTTCGCGCGGCTGCATGTTCATGACCTGGCGCAGCAGCGGCAGTTTGTCCCAGGCGTCTTTCAGGCCCTTGGGCGGTTCGGGTTCTTTCAGTTGCGCGAGCAACTGGCCGAGTTCGCGCAACGCGGCAACTGACTCGCGGCCCATGCCCAACGCCACACGTTGCGGCGTGCCGAACAGGTTGGCCAGCACCGGCATCGCATGGCCTGCTTTTTGACCTTTGGGATGTTCGAACAATAGCGCCGGACCGCCGGCTTTCAGCACGCGGTCACAGATTTCGGTCATTTCCAGTTTGGGATCGACTTCGGCCTTGATTCGTTTTAACTGGCCATCGCGTTCCAGTCCATCCAGAAAATCACGCAGATCACGGTATGCCATCACCTCGTCCGAATTCCGAACCACAGGTCAGCAGCAATGCCGATAAAAATCACGCAACCAACCCAGTTGTTGTTGAGAAAGGCCTTAAAACAGCCCTCGCGTGTGCGGCCGCGCATCAACCGGTACTGGTAGGCCACCAGTGCGACCGCAACGGCCAGCCCGGCGAAATAAACCACACCGCGCAACTGCCACCAGCCGATCCAGGCCATCAGGCCTAGAAACAAGACATGCGCCGCCATCACTCCGGCGATGTCGAAACGGCCGAACAGGATAGCCGAGGATTTGACGCCGATTTTCAGACCGTCATCGCGGTCAACCATGGCATAAGCCGTGTCGTAGGCAATGGCCCAGAACATTGTCGCCAGCAGCAGCAGCCAGGCCACGCGCGGCAGCGAATTCCATTGCGCGGCATACGCCATCGGTATCCCGAAACCAAAAGCCAGCCCCAGCCACGCCTGCGGCAGCGGAAACACGCGTTTGACGAAGGGATAGATGATCGCAATCACTGCCGCAGCAAACGCCAGCTTGATGGCCAGCGCGTTGAGAAACAGCACCAGACCAAAAGCCAGGGCCATTAATACGGCGGCCAAGGCCAGCGCCTCAGCCGGGCGGACCACGCCGGCAGCCAGCGGCCGGTCTTTGGTGCGTTCAACGTGGGGATCAAAGTTGCGGTCGGCATAGTCGTTGATCACGCAACCGGCCGAACGCATCAGCACCGTGCCGGTGAAAAAGATCAGCAGCACGTCGGGCGGAGGCAGGCCGCCTGCGGCAAACCACAAACCCCACAGCGTCGGCCACAGCAGCAGCAATATGCCGATGGGCTTGTCCAGCCGCATCAGCTTCTCGTAGGCAGTCAGGCGATCCTTGAGTGTCAGCACAGACGTCTCCATGATCACAGTTTGAGTATCGCAGGCAGAAATATTTCGCTGACCAGTATAGGCGATTTGCCTACGGCAAAAATGGAGCGTCTCGCCCACAGTGACGACGGCGGGCATTTCATTTGTGCCGCGGCACGGCGATACAGCGGATGCTGTCGCGGCAGTTTTTTCTGGTGCAGCGGAAACCGCGCGACCCGCGGATCGGCGAACAGCGCCGCGCCCAAAGGCCGTGTGCCCAGCCTGGCTATGCGGCGCCAGGCGCCGCGCAGGCCATCGGCGGCGAGCACGGTATGTGCAAACACCAGCGGTGTGGTGCCTTTCATCAACAGCACCTCGCGCACCAGCACGCGCGAAGCCGGTGCGGCGAACAAAAAAACCTCGTCGCGATTAACGCGGCGCAGACCCTGGAACAGCACCTTGACCTTGATCGGCCCGACATATCGCTCCAGTCGCGCAGTCAGCGACCCGGAATCGGTCAGCCAGCGACGCAACACACCGGCGGCAACCGGCGCTGTGCACCAGGAAGTGTCTTGGGGAATGGATTTCACGATGGTCGGATTTTTTTGATGCGGAATTATCGCATCATCGGTACCAACGGTTTGCATCCCCTTCTGAACCGCCGAGTAGCGCAGCGCGATCGGGGGCAGTCGGCGAGCACTGTGTGAACTGCGCCAGCGCCAGCCTCATCACCGGCATCGCCCGCCCGTTGCCCCAATAATAGAAGCGCCGCCACGCGAGTTGCGCGCCCCGAAGGAAGTCACCTTGGGTGGCAGCCGCCCGATTGTGCGCGCAACACAGGGAATCCCCGAAGGGGACGATGAGGAGGGTCGCCTTCTCTTTGGTTCAGCTGTTCACCCTTCGACAAGCTCAGGGCGAACGGTTGGGGGCAACCGGCTCAGAACGGTCGGCCGTTGGTTAGTCAAACCTTCAAGTACTCACCCCTTCCCCCCAACCACCGCGCCAGATGCGCCTTCGCCGCATCCGGATGCTCGCGCAACAACATCTCCGCAGCATCACGCGCGGCATCGAGCAAATCGAGATCGAGCGCGAGATCAGCAAAACGCAGCATCGGCACGCCGCTCTGGCGCGCACCCAGCAGCTCTCCCGGGCCGCGCAGATTCAGATCGTGACGCGCAATCTCAAAACCATCCGTATTTTCATAAATTATTTTCAGTCGTTCGCGCGCCATCTGACTCAGCGGACCTTGGTACATCAGTATGCAGGCGCTTTCGGCAGCGCCGCGCCCGACACGACCGCGCAACTGATGCATCTGCGACAGGCCCATGCGTTCGGCGTGTTCGATCACCATCAGCGAGGCGTTGGGCACATCAACACCAACTTCGATCACCGTGGTCGCCACCAGCAGTTGCACCTCATCGTTCTTGAATGCCGTCATCACCTGCTGCTTTTCGGCGGATTTAAGCCGGCCATGAACCAGGCCGACGCGCAATTCCGGAAAGGTCTGCTGCAGGTGCGCATGGGTATCGAGCGCCGTCTGCAACTGGAGCTTTTCCGATTCTTCGATCAACGGGCACACCCAGTACGCCTGACGACCCGCGACGCAGGCGTCGCGCACGCGCTGGATCACTTCATCGCGACGCTCTTCCGACACCAGCTTGGTCACTACCGGCGTGCGTCCCGGCGGCAGTTCATCGATCACCGACACATCGAGATCGGCGTAATAACTCATCGCCAATGTGCGTGGTATCGGCGTGGCACTCATCATCAGCTGGTGCGGTTGCGCGCCCTTGTTCGACGTGGTGCCTTTGGTACGCAATGCCAGCCGCTGATGCACACCGAAGCGGTGCTGCTCGTCGATAATGGCCAGTCCCAGTTTTTTGAACGTCACGCTCTCTTCGAACAGGGCATGGGTGCCGACGGTGACTTGCGCCTCCCCATTGGAAATATTTATAAGTTGTTGTTTTTTATCATTTTTTTTAATCCCCCCTGAGACCCACGCGACCGTAACGCCCAGCGGCTCCAGCCACTCGGCAAACTTGCGGTAATGCTGCTCGGCCAGAATCTCGGTTGGCGCCATCACCGCTGCCTGATAACCGTTTTCCACGCATTGCAGCGCGGCGAGTGCCGCCACGATGGTTTTGCCGCTGCCGACATCGCCCTGCAACAGGCGCTGCATCGGATGCGAGTGCCCGATGTCCTCGCGGATCTGCGCCAGCACGGTGTTCTGCGCCCGCGTCAGCTGGAACGGCAGTTTTTTGAGCAGCGCGTTGACCAGTTTGCCGCGCGCCTGCAATGGCGGGGCGCCGGCCGCGCGGCGACGCTGATAATGCACACGCATCGACAACTGCTGCGCCAGCAGTTCGTCGAATTTCATGCGCCGCCATGCCGGATGCACTCGCCCCTGCAATGTGGCCTGCGCAATGTCCGGCGACGGGTTATGCAGCAACCGCACCGCGTCAGCGAAGCGCGGCAATCCCAGATCGGTGCGCAAGGATTCCGGCAGCGTTTCGTCCAGCGCCTCATCACCCAGCGCACGCGCAATCAACCGCCGCAGGGCATCCTGCCCCAGCCCCGCCGTCGTCGGATACACGGGGGTCAGCGCCTGCGCCACCGGCGCGTCTGCGGCCACCACGCGATAACGCGGGTGTACCATTTCGGCGCCGAAATGTCCGAGGCGTACGTTGCCGAACACCCGCACGATAGTGCCCGGCGCCAGCACCTTGACCTGGCTGCCGTAAAAATTCAGGAAACGCAGCGTCATCTCGCCGCTGTCGTCACGAATCCGGCAAACCAGCTGCCGCTTGGGCCGGTATTTGATATCGCAGTCGGTTACCGTGCCCTGCACCAGTTGTTCGCCGCCCGGTATGGCGTCGTCTATCGGGCAGATCTGCGTTTCGTCGTCGTAACGCAACGGCAAATGCAGCACCAGATCGAACTTGCGCGCGATGCCCAGCTTTGCCAGGCGATCAAGCGTGCCAGCGCGCAGGCCGGACAACGAAGGGTGGGAGGCGACAGCTGTTGCTGCCGACTGCGCGCGTGCCATAACGTGGGTGTCTGGCCTCAGCGTGGCAACGGACTATGCATGACTGCATCAACCTCGACCAGCGCATTGCGCGGCAGACTGGCAACACCCACGACGGCGCGCGCCGGATAAGGCTCCTTGAAATAAGTCGCCATGATTTCGTTGACCTTGGCGAAATGGCCAAGATCGGTCAGATAAACCTGAACCTTAGCAAAATCATCGACACCACCTCCGGCAGCGGCGGCCACTGCCTGGAGATTCTTGAATACACGGTGTATCTGCGCGTCGATACCTTCGGCCATCTGCATGCTCTGAGGATCAAGACCAATCTGACCGGAAAGGTAAACGGTATCGCTGCAGCGCACGGCTTGCGAATAGGTGCCGATCGCCTGCGGCGCGGCTGCGGTGTGTAGAACTTTCTTGCTCATCAATGGCTCCTGCGTAGTTTGGCCGGGTGGCTGGCATGAATAAACTGCGCTATCATGAAGTGCATCGTGCGAGATTTCAACGCGCCGCCCCCCAGACCACTCCGCCGCAACCCCCGCCGCACCTTACTTCATGACCGGCCCACAGGTCACTGCACTGCTTAATATGCTGGCTGCCGGCCGCGATGACGCATTGCTGCGCTATAGCCTGGGCAATACTTTGCTCAAAACACATGACGCCGCCAACGCCGCGATACACCTGCGCGCAGCCGTGCACCACGATCCGCAGTATTCAGCGGCCTGGAAACTGCTGGGACACGCGCTCGAAGCCACCGGCGACACTGTCGCTGCCGCTGAGGCTTGGCGCACCGGCATCGCTGTGGCCGGCGCGCGCGGCGATCAGCAGGCGGCAAAGGAAATGTCGGTTTTCCTGAAGCGCCTGGATAAACGCAGCACCAGCAGCGACTGAACCCATCATGGCCGCCTCCCACAAACTGCGCGAGATTGTCATCGGCGCACCACGCGACCCGATGAATCCGGATACCCGCCGCCACATTGCACTCATCGCATTTTTTGCCTGGGTGGGCCTGGGCGCAGACGGACTGTCGTCGGCGAATTACGGCCCGGAGGAAGCCTACCTCGCGCTCGGCACACATACCCAGCTCGGCCTGTATCTGGCCGCAGCGACGATCATCACCGTATTCATCATTTCGCTGGCCTACAACCAGGTCATCGAACTGTTTCCCAATGGTGGTGGCGGTTACAAGGTGGCCACGCAATTGATAAGCCCGCGCGCCGGACTGGTCGCGGGTTCGGCGCTGATCGTCGATTACGTGCTGACCATCGCCATTTCGGTTGCCAGCGGCGCGGATGCCCTGTTCAGCATGCTGCCGCTGTCCTGGCACGACTGGAAAGTGGCATTCGCCGCGGCACTGGTGATCATTCTGCTGACGCTCAATCTGCGCGGCATCAAGGAAGCCATCAAATTTATGCTGCCGATATTTGTCGGGTTTGTAGTTGTCCACGTGGCTTTGATCGGCTACGGCATCTATGCACACGCCGAAGGCCTGCCACAACTGATACCGGACACGCTGGGCGAAACGGCCGTCATGGCCAGGGAGTCCGGCTGGACCTTCGTCGCTGCCACACTGCTGTTTGCCTATTCGCACGGCGGTGGCACCTACACCGGGCTGGAAGCCGTATCCAACAACATCAACACCCTTGCCGAGCCACGTGTGCGCACCGGCAAATGGACCATGTTCTACATGGCGATGTCGCTGGCCTTTACCGCCGGCGGGATCCTGATCCTCTATCTGTTGTGGGACGCCGTCAAAATACCCGGCCAGACGCTTAATGCAACCGTGTTCAAGGCCATCATCGAAGATTTTGATCTCGGCAGCGCATCCATCAACCAGAGCGCGTTGCTGGTGGTACTGTTCCTCGAGGCGGGGCTGCTGTTCGTTGCAGCCAACACCGGCTTTCTCGGCGGTCCCGCCGTACTCGCCAACATGGCTGCAGATTCGTGGGTGCCGCGGCAATTCCGTCAGCTGTCGAGCCGGCTGGTTACCCAGAACGGCATGGTGCTGATGGGCGCTGCCGCAATGGTGGTGTTGCTGTGGAGCCAGGGCAGCGTGGCGCTGCTGGTCGTGCTCTACAGCATCAACGTGTTCCTGACCTTTTCGATCGCGCTCTGGGGCCTGTGCCTGTACTGGATCAACAACCGGCGCTCGGCGCCGAACTGGCGCGGCCGCCTGCTGTTGTCATCCGCCGGGTTTTTTGTCACCGGCGGCATCCTGCTGGTGCTGATTTTCGGCAAATTTTACGAAGGCGGTTGGGTCACGCTGCTGATCACCGGCGGCGTCATCGTGCTGTGTGCGGCAATCCGCTGGCACTATGATGAAACCCGCGAACAGCTGCGCAAAATCGACAACCTGTTCTCCAGCGGTGGCCCGTTGCAGGAAGTGGCTAACCCGCCGCCGACTGATCCGCAGAAACCGACTGCGGTATTTTTTGTCGGCAAGAATCGCGGTGTCGGCATGCATGCGCTGCTGTGGGTACAGCGGTTGTTCCCCGGGCACTTCCAGAACTTCATTTTCGTCAGCGTCGGCGAGGTCGATGCCCAAAGTTATGACGGCCCCGGCGCATTGCGCACACTGCAGTACGAGATTGAAAACTCACTGCGCTATTACGAAAACTTCTGCCATACCCACGATCTGGCAGCAAAAACCTATTGCGCGTTCGGCACCGAACCGGTCGCTGAACTGCTGACGCTGACCGACCGAATCGCGCAGGAATTCCCCAACTGCGTATTTTTCGCCTCCAAACTGATATTCACGCATGACAACTTCTTCACCCGCTGGCTGCACAACCAGACTGCGCTGGCGATACAGCAACGGTTGCATTTGCAGGGTATGCAAATGGTCATTCTGCCGATGAAGGTCGAGTAAAGTTGGGGGGGACGCTAATCGGCAAAGCCGGTTACCGGACACCACAACCCCAAGCCGGGGGGGTGCCGTCAGGCACAGCAACGACTGCAACTGCAGTGCATGCAGATGGTCATCCTGCCAATGAAGGTCGCTTAAAACGAGCAGGGACTGCCGTTATAAGCATGCGCGTTCGAACGGACTAAGCCGCACAACGTGCGCCGATTCTACGACGGCAGATTGAGTACGTACTTGGCCAGTATGTTGCGCTGGATTTCGCTGGAGCCGCCGTAGATGGTCGCGGGTCGCGAATAGTAGAAGGGTGACAGCACATCGACCTTGACGCCGTCGATGTCGATTTCTCCGGCGACACAGCCGTATTCCTGCGCGACTTCCATCAGCAGCTCGGTCAGTCGCTGCCAGGTTTCCATCGCCCAGATTTTCAGCAATGACACATCCTGCCCCAGCACTTCGCCGCGTTTGACGATTTCGACATAACGCGAGTAGATCGACGCAAGATCAGTCATGTCGAGCCGCAATTCGGTAAATCGGTCGACGAATCCGGGATCATCAAACAGCCCTTTGCTTTTAGCCAGCTGCGCCAGGCGTTTCAATGCATATTGCGGCCGGCGCGGACTGCCAATGTTAATGCGCTCAAAGGACAGCAATGCCTTGGCGATGGTCCAGCCGCGGTTCAGCTCACCTACCAGATTCTCTGCCGGCACCCGCACGTTCTCCAGGAACACTTCGCAGAACTCCTCGTGCCCTGCAAGGTTGCGGATGGGGCGCACCGTGACCCCCGGGGTTTTCATGTCCAGCAGCATGAAGCTGATGCCGGCCTGCTTTTTTACCGTCGTGTCGGTGCGCACGAGGATGTACATGTGCGTGGATTCCTGGGCCAGCGTAGTCCAGATCTTCTGGCCGTTGAGCACAAAATGATCACCATCGCGCACGGCAGAGGTGCGCAGGCTCGCCAGATCAGAGCCGGCATTGGGCTCGGAATAACCCTGGCAGAATATGTATTCGCCGGCGAGTATTTTCGGCAGATATTCCTGCCGTTGCTGGTCGCTGCCGAACTTGATCAGTATCGGTCCTACCTGCACGATGCCGTGGTCGGGTGCGCGGGCAATGCCCCAGCGTTCGATTTCCTCCAGAAAAATGATCATTTTCTGCGGCGACAAACCCATGCCACCGTATTCGCACGGCCAGTTCGGTGCAATCCAGCCCTTGCGCGAGAGCGTGAAATACCAGTCCCGGATTTCAGCCCAGCGCAGGCGCCGCGCCATGAACCTCAGGTCCTGCGGATAGTGCTGCTCGAAATATGTCCGCACTTCGCCACGAAACGCATCGTCGCTCATTGCGTTGTAATCGGTCATTGTCGCCGTCTGTCCCATTATTCGAACTCCGGCGGTACCAGCCGGGCATAACGCCGGCGGTGTTCCTGGGCATTGCCCAGCCAGGCTGCCAGCACTACGGCGCGCTTGAGATAAAGCCCTGCATCATATTCGTCGGTAAACCCGATGGCGCCATGAATCTGGATGGCTTCACGCGCAATACGCAGGCCCGCTTCCGAACAGCGCGCCTTGACACGGCTGGCCAGCGCCGCCCGGGTAACAGCATCGGGTTTTCGGTCCAGCGCCGGCAATGCCTCTTCAAGCACCGCGGATGCGATTTGTTGCTGCACATACAAATCCACTGCGCGGTGCTGCAGCGCCTGGAAACTGCCGATGGCTTTGCCGAACTGCACGCGCGTTTTCATGTAATCGATGCTCATGGCCAGTACCCGTCCCATGACGCCGCACAGCTCGGCGCTGACAATGACCGCAGCATGATCTATGGCTTTTTCCAGCGCGGTGCGTGCCACGTCGGCCGTGGCGACACGGTGCGCCGCGGGCACCTGCGCGTCCGCCAGCGTCAGCACACCAAAGTGGCGTCCGTCAGCCAGTGCTTCCAGTTTGAGCGTGGCGCCCGGCGCGGCGCGCGGCAGCCAGTAGAGTTCCAGCCCCTCCGCCGCAGCGGCAGCAACGATGTAACCATCAGCACCCGCCGCACCCGCGATAAACCGTTTTTCGCCATTCAGCCGCCAGCCGCCTTCTGCTGCAACTGCTTGTGTATTAATCGCCGTTACATCGAGCGTTCCGGCACGCTCCTGCCACGCCAGTGCCGGCAGCAGGTCGCCCGCGACGATCTGCGGCAGCAGTTCCTGCTGCAATTCCCTGTTGTCACCAGCCACCAGCGCTCCCGTCGCCAGCACCGCAGCCGCGGTCAGCGGCTCCGGCACCAGTTCCCGCGCCAGTCCCCGGGCCACTATCGCCGCTTCGGCCAGACCCAACCCCAGCCCGCCGTAGGCTTCGGGCACCAGCACACCCAGCCAGCCCAGTTCGGCCATGGTTTTCCAGATCGTGCGGTCATATTCCGCAGGGTCGTCGCGCAGTTTGCGCACGCGTGCAATGCTGGTGCCGCGCTTCACAAAATCATCCACGCTTTGCGCGAGCAGCGCCGCGTGGCTGTCGTCGTCAGGCCCGCTCATTTTCACCAGTACTCGTTTTGATGTTCAGGAGATCAGGGGAACATGCTGAAACTGGCCCACCACGCGATGGCCGCTATGGCCGCCGAACAGGGTATGGTCAGTATCCATGCCAGCACGATATTGCCGGCCACCCCCCAGCGCACCGCCGAGATGGAATGTGCCGAGCCAACACCAACGATGGACCCGGTAATGGTGTGGGTGGTCGATACCGGTATGCCAAGACTGGTCGCCAGGAACAGCGTCATCGCGCCGCCGGTTTCCGCGCAGAAGCCGCCCACCGGTCGCAGCTTGGTGATTTTCTGGCCCATGGTTCTGACGATGCGCCAGCCGCCGAACAAAGTGCCCAGCGCAATCGCCACATAGCAGGAGATAACCACCCATGCCGGTATCGCATCCTGCGGCGCCATGTGCCCTGCTGCAATCAGCAGCATCATGATGATGCCTATGGTTTTCTGTGCATCGTTGCCGCCGTGGCCGATGCTGTACATTGCCGCCGACAACAGTTGCAGACGCCGAAACCAGCGATCCACCCGCGCCGGCGTGGTACGCCTGCAAATCCACGACACGGCGACCACCATCAGACCCGCCAGCAGGAATCCCAGCATCGGCGAGAGCACAATGAAGATCAGCGTCTTGTAAATGCCGGCGCTCTGCAGCGCCCAGAAACCGCTTTTTGCGACCGCGGCGCCGATCAGCCCGCCGATCAGCGCATGGGATGAACTCGACGGCAGGCCGTAGTACCAGGTGATGATGTTCCAGGCGATGGCTCCGACCAGCGCGCCAAACACGATGTGGTGATCCACGATGGAGCCGTCGATGATGCCCTGGCCCACCGTTGCCGCAACCTTCAACTTGAAGATGAACAAGGCAACAAAATTGAAGAATGCCGCCCAGACCACGGCTTGGTAAGGCTTCAGCACACGCGTCGATACCACGGTGGCAATCGAGTTCGCGGCATCATGAAAGCCGTTCATGAAATCGAATACCAATGCGACGATCACCAACAGTACGACCACGCCGAAGCTGATGCTTACCGTATCCATAGCCGACGTCTAAGCGTGCTCGAGCACGATGCTTTCGATGATGTTCGCCACATCCTCGCAACGGTCGGTGATTTCTTCGAGCAGCATGTAAACGGAACGCAACTTGAACACCTGCTTCAGGTCAGATTCATCGCGGAACAAGCGCGACATGGCGGAACGCATCACGCGGTCGGCATCCGATTCCAGGCGGTCGATTTCCTCGCAGGTTTTCAATATGGCCTGCGGCGCGCTGAGATTGGGCAGCAGGCCGACGGCGGCTTTTACCCGCTCGCAGCACATGTGGCAAATCTGCGCCAGTTGCACGGCTTCCGGCGTTCCACGCTGGATGTCATACAACAGCAGCGATTCGGCAACGTCCTGGATCAGATCGAGCACATCATCCATCTTGGTGATCAGTTGATGAATCTGGTCGCGATCGATCGGTGTAATGAACGTGCTGTGCAGTACCAGCAGCGTATCGTGGGTAATCTTGTCGGCGGCGCGTTCGGCATCGTCTATGCGCCGGGTGTATTTTTCGGCATCGCCCAGATTGGCCATCAATTCGACCAGTTCCTGACTGCCTTCAACGATGCGCTGCGCGTGGGCATTAAAAAAGTCAAAGAACCGGCCCTCGCGGGGCATCAGCTTGGAGAATAAGGTCGCCATGTCGGTATGCGCTTTGCTGGGTAAATTTAAGTGGTTGTTTTGATTTGTTTTAATTATATGCGCCACATTGCAGCGGGACTTTACCGCCCTTTTTCTTCATAGCTTACAGAAATACGCCCCTTCCGACCACGTCTAACTGCAACATGCGGACAGCGATTCAACCGCCGCCGCGGCTAACGTTGCAACAACCGACGCGCTCCGTTACAGTCCGCCCGCTTTCATACACTCCCTCCCCATGGACGCTTTCCTGATAGCCACCGGCATCGTTGCCCTCGCTGAAATTGGCGACAAAACCCAGCTTCTGGCGCTGGTGCTGGCTGCGCGCTACAAAAAACCACAGCCCATCATCTGGGGCATACTGGTCGCGACGCTGATCAACCATGCGCTTGCCGGCAGCGTCGGTGCCTGGGCTGCCACTGCGCTGGGGGCACAGACGCTGCGCTGGATACTGGCGGCATCGTTTTTCGGCATGGCGGCATGGATGCTGATCCCCGACAAGCTGGATGCAGCAACCACCGATACACGCAAGGCGCCACTGGGCATATTCGGAATTACCCTCGTTGCGTTTTTTTTCGCAGAAATGGCCGACAAAACCCAGATTGCAACCATTGCGCTGGCGGCACGTTTCGACAACCTTGCGGGCGTCATCCTCGGCACCACACTGGGCATGATGATCGCCAACGTGCCCGCAGTGCTGCTGGGAGATGCTGCCATCAGGAGATTCCCCGCACGGATTGTGCACGCCCTTACGGCGTTGATTTTTGCCGTGCTGGGCATCGCCGTGTTGTGGGGACCGTTGCCGACGGAAATGTTCGGTCGCTGATACGAAAGTTGCGCGCGCTGCGCCAGACAAAAGCCGCCCTGGGGCGGCTTTTGTCTGTTTTCATTTTGGTGGAGTGGAGGAGGATCGAACTCCCGACCTCCGCATTGCGAACGCGGCGCTCTCCCAGCTGAGCTACCACCCCTAAAAGAGGGCGCGATTCTACCGCCTTGGCGGGCAGGCGGCAAATCGGCCGGGAGCCCGGGCTATAATCAAGCGCCGTACTGTTTTGAAGGATTTTGCCGTGGACATCAAGCCGCCCTATGGTTATCAGGAAATCGTTCCTCTGACCAAAACCCACAAGGTGCTGCTACCCGAAGAACGCAACATCCCTACGCTGTTCCAAAGCCTGACTGCACTGCCGCTGTCTTTTACCGAATTTGCGGTCGCCGCCCACGACTACCCGATCACCTTTGTCTCCGGTGACAACGGCAAGACTTTCGTCGCCATGGCCATCCTCGGCGTCGAACCCCGGAAAAACCTGTTTCTTACCGCCAACAATCGTTGGGACACCCAGGTTTATCTGCCGGCATATGTCCGTCGTTATCCGTTCTGCATGACCCGTGTCACCGTAGACGGCAAGGAACAAACCGAACGCGTCGCCTGTATCGAAAAAGGCGCACTGAAGCCCAAGGGCACCGCGCTGTTCGACGACAAGGGCGAACCCTTGCCGGTGTGGGAAGACCTGCGCAAGCTGTTGTTTGAATTCGAAGCCGATCTCGCACGCACCGAGGAAATGTGCAGGAAACTGCACGAACTGCAGTTACTGGAAACCTTTGCCGCGCAGGCATCTCCGCAGGGAGAAACGCCGATCGCACTGACCGGCATGTACCGTGTTTCTGAAGAAAAGCTGCATGCGCTACCGGCAGATCAGTTAAAAGAGCTGGCGCACAGCGGCATATTGTCGCGGGCTTATGTGCACCTGCTGTCACTGAACAACTTTCAGCGCCTGCTCAACCGCAGAACGCAGCGCCGCGCGCAGGACGCGCCCGCAACCAAGACCGATCCGAAAAAACTGAACTGATCCGGTTCAGCGCGGGCGGGTCCAGGACCACACCAGCAATCCTGCCCCGGCCGCGATCATGGGCAGCGACAGCCACTGCCCCATGGTCAGGCCCAGAGCCAGGAAGCCGAGAAAACTGTCGGGCTCCCGGGTATATTCCACGCCGAAGCGGAAAACGCCGTAGCCGATCAGGAACAGCGCCGAGGCCATCCCGCGCGGCCGCGGTTTCGTGGTGCACAGCCACAGTATGGCAAACAGCGCGACGCCTTCGAGCGCGAATTCGTAAAGCTGGGATGGGTGGCGGGCGATCCGGTCCACATGCGGGAACACCATCGCCCATGGCACGTCGGCCGGGCGCCCCCACAATTCACCGTTTATGAAATTGCCCATGCGTCCGGCGGCCAGCCCCAGCGGCACCAATGGCGCAATGAAATCGGTAATGCGCAGCCAGTCCTGGCGACGGCTGCGCGCAAACCAGATCATGGCTATGACTACGCCCAGAAACCCGCCATGAAAAGACATGCCGCCTTCCCAGACATAAAACACTTTCCATGGTGCGACCAGATAATCGCTGAATTTGTAGAACAGCACATAACCCAGCCGCCCGCCGAGGATGGTGCCCAGGATGCCGAAAAACAGCGCATCATCAAGGTCATTGCGGCTCCATACCCCGTCCGGATTGCGATCTATGCGATAACGCCCGAGCAGCCAGATCAGCGCAAAGCCAAGCAGGTACATCAGGCCATACCAGCGCAGGGCCACGGGCCCGAGCTGCAGTGCCACGGGATCAAACTGGGGGTGTACAAGCATGGGGAACGCGCAGGGTATACGATAAAATGTCGAACTCATTATACGTGTCTTGCCCTGCCGTCGCCGCGAGATGATCCGGCGACCGGCTTCACTGGAGAAAATGCATGCCGCTGAACAAACGCAGCCAACTGATTACCGCCGGCGTCGCACGCGCCCCCAACCGCGCCATGTTGCGCGCTGTCGGTTTTGGTGACGGTGATTTCGACAAACCCATCGTCGGTGTCGCCAACGGCCATTCGACCATGAACCCGTGCAATGCTGGCATCCAGCCGCTGGTCGACCGTGCGATCGCTGCGTTGCATGGTGCCGGAGCGATGCCGCAGGTATTCGGCGTACCAACCATTACTGACGGTATCGGCATGGGCACCGAAGCCATGAAATATTCGCTGGTGTCGCGCGAAGTCATTGCCGACTGCATCGAAACCGCCGTCAACGGTCAGGCCATGGACGGCGTGCTGGTTTGCGGCGGCTGCGACAAAAACATGCCGGGCGGCATGATCGCCATGCTGCGCATGAACGTGCCGGGGATTTATGTCTATGCCGGCACCATCAAGCCGGGCAAATGGAAAGGGCAGGACCTGACTATCGTCAGCGCGTTTGAAGCCGTCGGCGCCTATGCGGCGGGAAAAATGAGTGACGAGGATTTCATCGGCATTGAAAAAAATGCCTGCCCGTCGGTCGGCGCCTGTGGCGGCATGTACACCGCCAACACCATGTCATCGTCCTTTGAAGCTCTGGGCATGAGTGCGCTGGGTTCTTCGCAAATGGCCTCACCGGATCCGGAAAAAGCGGATTCTGCGGCGCAGTCGGCACTGCTGCTGGTCAATGCGATTAAACAGAACATCCGTCCGCGCGACATCGTCACCCGAAAATCCATTGAAAACGCGGTGGCGCTGATCATGGCTACCGGCGGTTCGACCAATGCCGTGCTGCATTACCTCGCCATCGCCCACGCGGCGCAGGTCAAATGGACCATCGACGATTTCGAGCGCGTGCGGCGCAAAGTGCCGGTGCTGTGTGACCTGAAACCTTCCGGACGATATGTCGCAGTGGACTTCCATCGCGCCGGTGGTGTGCCGCAGGTGTTGAAGATGCTGCTGAAGCAGGGACTGGTGCATGGCGACTGCGTCACCATCACCGGCAAAACGCTGGCGCAGGAACTGAAAAATGTTCCGGATACGCCACGCGCCGACCAGGACGTCATCCGCCCGTGGTCAAATCCCATGTACAAACAGGGCCACCTCGCCATACTCAAGGGCAATTTATCTCCGGAAGGCTGCGTCGCCAAGATCACCGGACTAAAATCACCGAAAATTACCGGCCCTGCGCGCGTGTTTGATTCCGAATCCGCCTGCATGAAGGCCATCATGGCCAAAAAAATCAAGGCCGGCGACGTCGTGGTGATCCGCTACGAAGGCCCCAAGGGAGGGCCAGGCATGCAGGAAATGCTCGCACCCACCGGTGCGTTGGTCGGTCAGGGCCTGGGTGAATCCGTCGGCCTGATCACCGACGGTCGATTCTCCGGGGGCACCTGGGGCATGGTAGTCGGTCACGTCGCTCCGGAAGCCTTCGAGGGCGGCCCCATTGCACTGATAAAAGAAGGCGACTCGATCACCATAGACGCCATCAAACGCCTGATCCAGCTGAACGTCCCGGTTAAAGAAATTACCGCGCGCAAAAAGAAGTGGAAACAACCCAAACCGCGCTACACGCGAGGGGCGCTTGCCAAATTCGCGCGCCAGGTATCGTCCGCCAGCAAAGGTGCGGTTACGGATTGAACTGAATGAACTGAAAGTTTTTACCGGCATGCAGCTGCACACAGGCCATTTTCAGCACCGGGGGTATCGTCCATGAGCGCCTCCGAACTGCAAAGCTTTTCCGAAACGGTGCGCATCCTGCTGGCCGAGGATAACGCCGACATCACGCGCATCGTGACTTTTTATCTGCAAAACATGCGCAACGCCGAAGTGCATGCCTGCAAGGATGGCGGCGAAGCCATGGCGGCATTGACGGAGGGGTCGTTCGATATCGCCATCCTTGACGGCAACATGCCTGTCGATGGTCTGACCGTACTGCGCTGGATGCGCGAGCAATCCGTGCTGGTATCAGTGCCGGTGATATTTCTGACCGCCAACCATGACAGCACATTCAAAAAGGACTGCCTGGCCGGCGGTGCGCAACTGGTAATTACCAAGCCATTTAACCCGGGCGAGCTGGTGCGGCAAGTTCGCACCCTGCTGGCTGCGCGCAGTCAGGGTTGAGCCGCCGCTAAGCCGCCTGCAGCGCCTGCTCGAGATCGGCAACGATATCGTCGACATGCTCAATGCCAATCGACAGTCGCACCATGTCATCACTGACCCCGGCGCTCGCCAGTTCCTGCGGTGAAAGCTGCCGGTGCGTGGTTGACGCCGGATGACAGGCCAGCGCTTGGCATCACCGATGTTCACCAGCCGCGTTACCAGTTTCAGCGCGTCGATGAAGCGTGCGCCACCCGCACCACCCGATTTGATGCCGAAACTCAGAATGCCTGACGCACGGCCTCCCATGTAACGATCGACCAGCGGCTTGTCAGGATGATCGGGCAGCCCGGCATAACGCACCCAACTGACTTTCGGATGGTTCTGCAGGCATTTCGCCACCGCCAGTGCATTGTCACAAATCCGGTCCATGCGCACCGCCAGGGTCTCTATGCCCTGCAGGATCAGAAAAGCGTTGAAGGGCGACAGCGCCGCACCCATGTTGCGCAACAGCACGACGCGCGCGGCCGATGTATGCAGCAGCCCCAGCGCTTCGGTGTAAACCACCCCACGATAGGACACATCGGGTTCGTTCAGCCGACGGAATTTCTGCTTGTGTTCGGCCCACGGGAAATTGCCTGAATCAATGATGGCGCCGCCGATGGAATTGCCGTGGCCACCCAGATATTTGGTCAACGAATGCACCACGATGTCGGCACCGTGCTCGAACGGTCGGCACAGGCAGGGCGTAGGCACGGTGTTGTCGACAATCACCGGCACGCCGCGGGCGTGGGCGATGGCGGCCAACGTGCCGAAGTCGACTACATTGCCCAGCGGGCTGCCCACTGACTCACAAAATACGGCCTTGGTTTTAGCATCGATCAGCCGTTCCCAGGCCTTGGGCTCGCGATAGTCGGCAAAGCGCGCTTCAATGCCGTACTGCGGAAACGTGCGGGCAAACAGGTTGTAGGTGCCGCCGTACAACGCACTGGAAGTCACGATGTTGTCGCCAGCTTCGACGATGGTCATGATCGCCGCGGTAATCGCCGCCATGCCCAGCCCGGCGACGCCGCCTTCCAGTTCTGCCACCCGTTTCTCCAGCACATCCGTAGTCGGATTCATGATGCGGGTGTAGATGTTGCCCTGCACCTTCAGATCAAACAGATCCGCGCCGTGTTGCGTGCTGTCGAATGCGTACGAAGTCGTCTGATAAATCGGCACCGCCACGGCTTTGGTCGTGGGATCAGGTTGATAGCCGCCATGCACTGCAATCGTGTCTATTTTCATGGATCGTACTCCGCGGTCATGGTCAATCGGTGCAGTATAAGTGTGCACTATCGACTCGCCACGGGAGGCAGACCGGCAGCATGAGCTGCACTTACGTTACTGCCCGAATCTGCCACAGTTAAAATAACGAATAAAATCAATTGTTTATATTGACTTCCCTGTAAAATCCCGCCGCTCCCGCAAGCCTCACAGCCTGGGGTTGCCCTGGCAGAAGGAACTGCAGCAGATGATTACCAATACCACCGAACTGGAGCGCGTACTGTTCGAGCGCTGCTGAATGACTTGTGCTTGTTGCGCGCTCAATGACGCACTTTGTTGCAGGCTCTGCTTTCGCTACAATCGCTGCCGAAATCGCATCGAACGCTCAAACCCCAAGGAACTGTCATGAAAATAGTTTTGGTCGCACTGGCTGCCATCGGCATGCTCGCTGCCGGCAACTCCGCGGCATCTGAAAAAATTGCCCAATCCAGCGGCTGCATGACCTGCCACACCACAGACCGCAAAGTCATCGGGCCCAGCTTCAAGGAAATCGCCGCGAAATACCGCAACGACAAGGGCGCGGAAGCCAATCTGGTGAAAAAGGTCAAAGCCGGCGGCTCCGGCGTCTGGGGCACTACGCCCATGCCACCCAACGTCCATGTCAAGGAAGACGACATCAAGGCCATGGTGCAGTGGATACTCACCCTCAAATAAACTTGTTCATCTCCGCAAAAAAGCCGGCATGCGCCGGCTTTTTTATCGAGTGCCGTCGCTGAAATTGACATTGCAGCAGGCACCTCCGATAATCGATAAATCTCTTTCAGTAACAATAAGTTAAATGCGAAATGCTGGATGCGGATTGCGCCGCAGCCCACAGTTCGAAACGTTGCCCATCGGTTATTTCATATTGGAGCCATCATGCAAATGCACACGCTACGCCACACTGCTGCCGCGCTGATCGCCGGCGCCCTGATTGCAGGTTGCGGACAGGATGCTCCCGCACCCAAGGCTGCCGCCCCTGCAGCACCGCAGATGCTGACCGTCAAGATCGGCTCGGCGTCGCCACTGACTGGCCCGCAGGCCCATATCGGCGTCGACATCCGCAACGGCGTGCAACTGGCCATTGAAGACGCCAATGCAGCCAACATCGAAATCGGCGGTAAAAAAGCCCGCTTCGAAATGGTGGCGGAAGACGACGAAGCCAATCCGACCAAGGCCACCACAGTCGCCCAGAAACTGGTGGATGCCAAAGTTGCCGCCGTAGTCGGGCACTTCAATTCCGGCGCCTCCATTCCTGCTTCAAAAATTTATTCGGACGCCGGCATTCCGCAGATTTCGCCATCGTCGACCAATCCCAAATACACGCAGCAGGGATTCAAGACCACGTTCCGCGTGGTTGCCCATGATGATCAGCAGGGCCCGACACTGGCGCGGTTTGCTGCAAAAACACTGCAGGCCAAACGCGTCGCCGTCATCGACGACAGCACCGCCTACGGACAGGGTCTCGCCGATGCTTTCGAGAAGACCATCAAGGAGCAGAACATCGAAGTTGTCGCGCGCGAGCACACCACTGACAAGGACACCGACTTCCGGGCCATTTTGACCAAAATCAAAGGCAACAAACCTGACTTGATCATGTTTGGCGGCATCGATCCGCAAGCAGCACCCATGATCAAACAGATGAAAGAACTGGGCATCAAGGCCGGATTTATCGGTGGTGACGGCATGCAGACACCCAATTTCATCAAGATTGCCGGCGATGCATCGGATGGCGCCATGGCCTCCATTCCCGGTCTGCCCAAGGAGCAGATGCCCGGCGGCAAGGAATTTTTGGAAAAGTACAAGGCCAAGTTCGGCCAGGAGGTCGAACTGTTTGCCCCCATGGGCTACGACGCGGTGATGGTATTCATCGACGCCATGAAACGCGCCGGTTCGGCCGACCCCGCAAAATTCCTGCCGGAGATCGGCAAAACCAATTATCAGGGCGTCATCGGACCGATCGCGTTCGACGACAAGGGTGACCTGGTCAACGGACCAATTACCATCTACGTGGTAAAAGACGGCGCCTGGAAACCGCTGGAAACCGTCAAACCCGACACCGCGGCGGCCGGCAAGTAAATCGGGAATCAGCGACCGACGGCACCCTGCAGGGTGCCGTCGCCATCTCTGGCCATGGAAATTTTCGCGCAACAACTCGTCAACGGCCTGGTGCTGGGCAGCATCTACGCACTGGTTGCGCTCGGTTATACGATGGTCTACGGCATACTCGGGTTGATCAATTTCGCCCATGGTGACATCACCATGATCGGCGCACTGGTATCCATCACCGTAGTACAGCTGCTGGCCGCGGCCGGCATGCCGGCCGCCGTGACTCTGGTGCTCGCTGGCGGCGTCGCAATGGTCGTCTGCGTCATACTCGGCGTATCAATCGAGCGTGTGGCCTACCGGCCGTTGCGACGGGCGCCGCGGCTGGCGCCGCTGATTACCGCCATCGGCATCTCCATCCTCCTGCAGTACTCCGCCGCGCTGATCTGGGGCAAACAGTACATTGCCATGCCGGAACTCATAGAGCCGACCCGCATCAGCATTGCCGGTGCGCAGCTGACTGATCTGCAGGTGGTGATTTTCCTGCTGGCCTGCCTGATCATGGCGAGCTTACTGTGGTTCATCAAAACCAGCCGCATGGGGCGCGCGATGCGCGCCACCGAACAGAACCCCGATGTTGCGGGACTGATGGGCGTCAACACCAATACCGTCATCGCTTTCACTTTTGTGCTCGGTTCAGCGATTGGCGCCATCGCCGGACTTATGGTTGTGCTGTATTACGGCCTGGGCCACTATTTCATGGGATTCATGCTCGGCCTCAAGGCCTTTACCGCAGCCGTGCTCGGCGGCATCGGCAATGTCGCCGGCGCAGTGCTCGGCGGGCTGCTGTTGGGCGTGATTGAGAGTCTCGCTTCCGGTTACATCGGCGATCTCACCGGCGGTGTACTGGGCAGCAATTACCGCGACATTTTTGCGTTTTTGGTGCTGGTGCTGGTGCTGGTATTAAAACCTTCGGGACTGATGGGCCAGCACAGCGGGGATCGCGCATGAGTTTCAGCGCATTAATCAGCAACCCACGCTGGCGCCGCACGGCGTGGATCGTCATTGCGCTGCTGTTGCTCGCCGCACCCTTCCTGATTGAAGCCACCCTGGGCCGCAGCTGGGTACGCATTACGGATGTGGCCTTGCTGTTTATCATGCTGGCGCTGGGCCTGAACATCGTCGTTGGTTTTGCCGGCCTGCTGGACTTGGGCTATATCGCGTTTTTCGCCGTCGGCGCCTACAGCTATGCACTGCTGGCTTCGCCGCAACTCGGCATACACTGGCCCTTCCTGCTGCTGCTGCCGCTGGGCGCGGCCGTCGCCGCGCTGTTCGGCATACTGCTCGGTGCGCCGACGCTGCGCCTGCGCGGCGACTATCTGGCCATCGTCACGCTCGGCTTCGGCGAAATCATCCGCGTCTTTCTGAACAACCTGAATCGCCCGGTCAACATCACCAATGGCCCGCAGGGCATTACGCTGATTGATCCCTTGCAGATGGGTGGTTTTTCACTGTCGCAATCCCACAGCTTCGCCGGGCTGACATTCTCGCCCGTGCACAGTTATTATTTTGTATTCCTCGCCTGTGCCGTGCTGTCGATCGTCATTTCGCTGCGGCTCGAGAATTCGCGCGTCGGCCGGGCCTGGATGGCCATACGCGATGATGAACTGGCTGCATCCGCCATGGGCATCAATACCCGCAACGTGAAATTGCTGGCGTTTGCGATGGGCGCAACTTTCGGCGGCCTGGCCGGCGCCCTGTTTGCTTCCTTTCAGGGATTTATCAGCCCCGAAAGTTTTCACCTGATCGATTCCATCATGGTGTTGTGCATGGTGGTGCTGGGCGGCATGGGCAATGTTGCTGGCGTCGTGCTCGGCGCGGTGTTGCTGACCGCGTTGCCGGAAGCCCTGCGTTACATCGGCCCGCTGCAGCAAAGCTGGTTCGGCGAAATTCTGGTCGAGCCTTCCGATGCCCGCATGCTGCTGTTCGGTTTGGCGCTGGTATTGATGATGTTGCTGCGCCCTTCCGGAATTTTGCCGTCGCGGCGGCGCCGTATGACGCTGCCCTCCCTGACAACAAAGGCAACCCGTGCAGCCGGCTGACGCACTGCTCAGCGCCACCGGCATCAGCAAACATTTCGGCGGACTGGCTGCTTTGTCAGACGTGTCGATCACCATCCGCCGCGGGGAGATATTCGGCCTGATCGGACCCAACGGGGCCGGCAAAACCACGCTGTTCAATGTGTTGACCGGCATATATGCGGCCGACGGCGGAGAGCTTGTTTTCGACGGCAAACGCATCGATGGCTTCAAACCCCATCGCGTGGCGCAGTACGGTATTGCGCGTACTTTTCAGAACATCCGTTTGTTCAGCAGCATGACAGCCCTGGAAAACGTCATGGTCGGCCGGCACCTGCGTACTCGGACCGGTGTCTTGGGTGCAGTGCTGAGAACCCGCCGCGCCCTCGCTGAAGAACGCGCCATTGTGCAGCGCGCACACGAACTGCTCAATTACTGCGGCCTGTCCGCGCGTGCCAATGACCTGGCACGCGACCTGCCTTACGGTGACCAGCGGCGCCTGGAAATCGCCCGCGCACTGGCCACCGACCCGAAATTGCTCGCGCTGGACGAGCCCGCCGCAGGGATGAATGCCACGGAAACCGAGGCGCTGAAAACACTGCTGGAACGTACCCGCGCCGACGGCGTCACGCTGCTGCTGATCGAACACGACATGAAGCTGGTAATGAGCCTGTCACACAGCGTTGTGGTGCTCGACTATGGCGAAAAAATCGCTGAAGGCGAACCGGCAGCAGTGCAGCGCGATGCCAAGGTCATCGAAGCCTATCTTGGCGGCAGTCTGACCTGAGGCCCCACGCCATGCTTGCAGTCCGACAACTCGAAGTGGCATATGGCGGAATCAGGGCCGTCAAGGGCATCGATCTGGATGTGGCCGCGGGCGAACTGGTCGCGCTGATCGGCGCCAATGGTGCAGGCAAGACCAGCACGCTGAAGGCACTCTCCGGCCTGCTCAAACCGGCCGCTGGCCAGATCACCTATGATGGCGACGATGTCACCGGCAAACCAGCCTATGAACTGGTGCGACACGGCCTGGCCATGATACCTGAAGGTCGTGGCGTGTTTCCGCGGCTCTCGGTCGCTGAAAACCTGGCCATGGGCGCGTATACACAAACCAACGCCGCTGCAGTGGCACAGGATTTCGAACGCGCTTATGCGCTGTTTCCGCGGCTGGCCGAACGTCGCGCCCAAATGGCTGGCACGTTATCCGGCGGCGAGCAGCAAATGCTCGCCATGGCGCGGGCACTGATGTGCCGGCCGCGGCTGTTGTTGCTGGATGAGCCCAGCATGGGGCTCGCGCCGCTGATGGTGCAAAAGATATTTGAGACCATACGCACGGTGGCGGCTGAAGGCGTAACCATGTTGCTGGTAGAGCAAAATGCCAAACTGGCACTCGAAACCTGCAATCGCGGTTATGTCATGGAAAGCGGTAGCATCGTTCTGGCTGATAATGCGAAAGCCCTGTTGTCCAGCCCGCAGGTGAGGCATGCCTATCTTGGTGAATGAGTTGGAGAATGCGTTGGAAAATGAAACTGAAGCTCCGCTAGCCACCGCACCACCCGCGCCGGAACCGCTGCGCAAAACACGGCCCAGAATGCCGCGCGCCGCCCGCCTTCCGCTGACGGCACTGGTTGCGGTCGGACTGGTGACGCTGCTCGGCTTTCTTTATCTGAAAAGCCAGGGCGTCGATTATCGCGCCCAGGCCGAAATACTCGACTACCTGCGCGAACTCAAGGAAATAGACGGGCGTGGAGATCTCGAGGTGCTGCGCGCGCGGGTCGAGGGTGCCTCGGGGAAAATGCGCCCGATCGGCGACCGTTGGGTGCGTGTACCGGAACTGCTGCGCCGCCTGCAACAGGCTGCCGACGAAGTCGCGAGTCCTACCCTGCACCAGGGACTGCCGGCAATGAAGCAGGCTTTTGAACAGAAGACCGATCTGCTGACCCGTTACCGTACCGCCGGGGAAACCGTCACCCAGGCGCTAGGCAGCATGGTCGCCTTCGACAATGAAATTGCCGGACTGGTACGTGGCGCGTGGCGGACTTTTCCGCAACGTGATCGTCTGGTGGCAGTCGAAAGCACGTCGGCATTGCTGTTCTCACATGTCATGCGTTACGCCACCGATCCTACCGATGGTCAGCGCCAGAACGTGGAGCTATTCGCCGCCGATTTGCGCAAAGCCGGCGTTGGCACGCCGGCGGCATTGCGCGAGAGCCTCGCGCGCATAGACTCCACTGTGCAGCAGATACTCGGCGCCAAACCCGTAGAGAATGAACTGTTCCAGAAAATCGCCATCGCTTCCGCCGGCCCACGCATCGACAGCATGACCGATGCCTACACCACGGAAACCGCAGACATCCAGTCGGACAGCGAACTCTACCGAAACTACCTGATCGTTTATGCCGGCTCATTGCTGATACTGATTGGTTACCTGCTGTCACGGCTGGCCGTCAGCTACCGCCTGCTGGAATCGCGTGTGGAAGAGCGCACACAGGAACTGTCCAGCGCCCTGCATCAATTGAAGGAATCCGAGTCGCAACTGATACAGACCGAAAAAATGTCGTCCCTGGGACAGATGGTCGCGGGCATCGCCCATGAGATCAATACGCCGCTGGCCTATGTCAAAAACAGCCTGGGTTCGGTGGTCGGCAAACTGCCGGAAGTAAAAAAACTGATCGTCGAAACCAACAAGCTGCTGCGGCTGATGGAGGAAAGCAGCCCGAATCCAGAACGCCTGCAGGCCAAATACACCACAGTACGCGACCTGGTGCACGATTTTGCCGAGCAGCAGGCACTGGCCGAGCTGGGCAAGCTGGCCCATGACGGCCTCTACGGCATAGAGCAAATTTCAGAGATCGTGCTCAACCTGAAGAATTTCAGCCGGCTCGACCGCAGCAAGGTATCGAGCTTCAATCTGAACGAAGGTCTGGAAAGTGCGCTGATACTCGCCAAACACGAACTGAAGCACCTGTCGGTTAAAAAACAATTCGGTGAAATTCCCGCAATCACCTGCTCACCCTCGCAGCTGAACCAGGTGTTCCTCAACCTGATCAACAATGCCGCCCAGGCCATAGAGAGCAACCACGGTGAACTCACGCTGAGCACCCGCATGGAGGGATCGGGGCATGTCGCCGTGGAAATTGCTGATACCGGCAAAGGCATTCCTCCGGAGATCATGTCGAAGATTTTTGATCCTTTTTTTACAACTAAAGCCGTCGGCAAGGGTACCGGCCTCGGTCTGTCGATTTCATACAAGATTATCGAACAGCACGGTGGTAGGATCAGCGTTGACTCCATCATGGACAAAGGCACTCGCTTCACGATCGTACTGCCGTTAATGCCTCCGGCAGAGCTCAGCGAACCAGTATGACAACTGGATATCCCAAAAATATCGGCAAGTACGAAGTCCAGGGCATACTTGGACGCGGCGGCATGGGTGTCGTCTACAAGGCGTTCGACCCGGCCATACACCGGCAAGTTGCCATCAAGACCATTACCAAATCGGCAATGGATCCGTCGGAGCTGCAATACGCAATCGCCCGCTTCCGCCATGAAGCACAGGCCGTCGGCCGCCTCACCCACCCACGCATCGCGGCCATCTATGACTACGGGGAAGACGCCGAGCTGGCCTACATCGTCATGGAGCTGGTGCACGGCAAGTCGCTTTACGAACACCTGCAGAACAAGGCCAAGTTCGATCTGGCCGAAATCGGCGAAATCATTCGTCAGCTGCTCGACGGTCTGGGTTATGCCCATGCCCAAGGCGTGGTGCATCGCGACATCAAACCTTCCAATCTGCTGATCAACGATGACGGCCGGATCAAAATCAGTGATTTCGGCATTGCCCACCTTGACTCATCCTCGCTGACCCAGGTTGGTGAAATCATGGGCTCCCCGGGCTACATGTCGCCCGAGCAATTCACCGGTGACGAGCCCGATGCGCGCACCGACATCTACGCCGCCGGTGTCATCGCCTACGAGCTGCTGGCAGAACGCAAGCCGTTCACCGGCAGCAACGTGGAAATCATGCGCCAGGTCATCAGCGAGCGGCCGCCGAATCCGTCCGAGTTCAGTCCCAAGATATCGGTGCAGCTGGACTGGGCCACACACAAGGCTCTGGCCAAAAAACGCGAAGAACGCTTCCAGACCGCCAGGGAATTCGCGCTCGCATTCGTGCAGGGCATCGCCGCCAGCCTGCGCGCCAACAAACCCGCTACGCCGGAAAATGAGGCCGATGCGCCCACCCAGCGCCTGGACCCCAAACTGGTTTCAGCGGCACGGATGATCGCCGGCATGCAGGTCGGCGCAAAAGCGGCAGGCGAAGCTGCCGCTGCCAAAAATGCTACGCCGGTTGCGCCTACCTTTGACACCGCCGGCAAAAAAGCGAAGCTGCTGTTTGTTGATGACGAAGAACGCATACTCAACGCATTACGCTCGGTATTTCGTTCCCAATACACCGTATTCACCGCCAGCAGCGGCCCCGAAGCCATGGAATTCCTGAAGCGCTTCGGCCCTCACGTGGTAATCAGCGACCAGCGCATGCCCGACATGACCGGCGTCGAGCTGCTGCGCCAGGTCAACGATTTTGCACCGCACACCGTGCGCATACTGCTGACTGGTTATTCCGATCTTGCTTCCATCGTCGGCTCAATCAACGACGGCGAAGTTTTCCGTTTCATCAGCAAACCCTGGGATAACGCCGATATCCAGAAAACGGTGGGTGAAGCCGCTGCCATCGCACTGGAGCTTGCCGACATGGCGGCGACACCGGTCATCGTTCCCGAGAAGGTCAGCAGCGGCGTGCTGGTGCTGGAGCGCACCCAGAGTATTTTTCGCGCCACCAGCGAACTGATGGGCAGCGTCTGCCCGGTGCTCCATGCGACGGACATAGACCGCGCACTGGAAATGCTCGCGGAACAGGAAATTGCCGTGATCGTTGCCGATCTCGATAAAAGCGACGAAAAAACGGTGACTGCGTTCAAAGTGCTGAAACAGGATCACCCGGAAATACTGGTGATCGTCATGACCGAAGCATCGGACTCGGAAATGGTGATTACCCTGATCAACCAGGCTCAGGTTTTCCGCTTCCTCAGCAAACCACTGAACCTGAAATTGCTGCAGCAGCATGTGCACGCCGCGCTGGCCCGCTACCAGTCATTCCGCAAATCCCCCAAGCTGCTCAAACAGCACCGCGTGGCACAAACACGGACAGAAGGCAATTCGGTGCTCGGCCAGTTGCAGAAAAAAATCAGCTCCATCAAGTCCTGGCTAGGCGTCTGATCCGCGCCTCGCAGCGCACCCTGACTAAACCCAGTCTTTGGCAATCAGAAAGTCCGAGTACAAGCGTGCTTCCGGCGTGCCGGGCTGCGGGTTCCAGTTGTAACGCCAGTGCACTGCCGGCGGCAACGACATCAGGATGGATTCGGTGCGCCCGCCCGACTGCAGCCCGAACAGGGTTCCGCGGTCGTGCACCAGATTGAACTCGACATAACGCCCGCGACGATAAGCCTGGAAATTGCGTTCTCGTTCGCCATAGGGTAAATCGCGGCGGCGTTCAACAATAGGCACGTACGCCGGCAGAAAATGCTCGCCGACACTGCGTACCAGGGCAAAACAGGTATCGAAGTCCGGTGCGCACAAATCATCAAAAAAGATGCCGCCGATGCCGCGCGGTTCGTTGCGGTGTTTCAGGAAAAAATAACGATCGCACCACTGTTTGTACTGCGTATGACAGTCGGCCCCGAACGGCGCCAGCGCATCGCGGCAAACACCATGAAAATGCTGGGCGTCTTCAGCGTAACCATAATAAGGCGTCAGATCCATGCCCCCGCCAAACCACCACATCGGCTCAGCACCGGTTTTTTCAGCGACAAAGCAGCGCACATTCAAATGTACCGTCGGCACATGGGGATTGCGGGGATGCAGCACCAGCGATACGCCCATGGCCTGGAACGAACGGCCGGCAAGATCCGGGCGGGCTGCCGACGCCGAAGGCGGCAGCTGGTCACCGAACACATGCGAATAACCCACGCCGGCACGCTCGAACAGCGCGCCGCCTTCTAATAACCGGGTAATGCCGCCGCCACCCTGCGGCCGCTCCCACGCATCATTCAGAAACGCGCCGCCATCGAGCGCAGCCAGACGATCAACGAGAGTCTGCTGCAGGCCGGTGAGATAGGTTTTGACTGCGGCAATATCCATCTTGGAGGGTCACGCCTGCGGCGCGGTCACCTTACTTACGCCCTGCAGCGACGGCACGATGGCCTATGTCCCGGCGAAACTGCATGCCGTCGAAGCGGATCTGGTCGACGATTTCGTAGGCGCGACGCTGCGCCGTGCGTGTATTGTGCCCCAGCGCCGTGACGCACAACACGCGCCCGCCGCTGGTGACGGTGTCCGCGCCGGATAGTGTTGTGCCGGCGTGAAAAACATGGAAGTCTTCGCCCGGCGTTGGCAGCCCGCGAATGACATCGCCTTTGCGCGGATCATCGGGATAGTGGGCCGCGGCAAGCACCACGCCCAGCGCCACTCGCGGATCCCAGTCCGCGCTGGCCGCATCCAGCTTGCCGTCTATCGCCGCTTCCAGCAAGGTAACCAGATCGCTTTTCAGGCGCAGCATGATCGGCTGCGTCTCGGGATCACCCAAGCGGCAGTTGAACTCCAGTACCTTGATCTGGCCGGCAGCGTCGATCATCAAACCCGCATAGAGAAATCCAGTGTACGGAATGCCGTCGGCCGCCATACCGTTGATGGTCGGCTGGATGACCTCACGCATGACCCGCGCATGTATGCCGGGCGTCACCACCGGCGCCGGTGAATACGCGCCCATGCCGCCGGTATTGGGGCCGTGGTCACCATCCTGCAGACGTTTATGATCCTGGCTGCTCGCCAGCGCCAGCGCGTGACGGCCATCCGCCAGCACGATGAAACTGGCTTCTTCGCCTTCGAGAAATTCCTCGATGACTACTCGCGCGCCGGCTGCACCCATCTTGTTGCCGACCAACATCATGTCGACTGCAGCATGGGCTTCATCAGCAGTCATCGCCACCACCACGCCCTTGCCTGCGGCCAGGCCGTCGGCCTTGACCACGATGGGTGCTCCCTGGTGATCGATGTAGACATGGGCGGCTGCGGCATCGGTAAAGGTCGCATGAGCCGCAGTGGGTATGCCATGTCGCTGCAGAAAATTTTTGGCGAAATCCTTGGAGCTTTCGAGCTGTGCCGCTTTCTGCGTCGGTCCGAAAATGCGGTGACCGGCGCTGCGCACGGCATCCACCAGCCCTGCAGCCAGCGGCGCCTCGGGCCCGACCACGGTCAGCGCAATATCATTTTTATTAATAAAATCAATAACTTGATCGTTGTCTCCGATCGTAACATTCTGCAAACCGTCTTCGTGTGCGGTACCGGCATTCCCCGGCGCCACGCAAACCTTGGAGACCCGCGGCGACTGCGCCAGCTTCCACGCCAGGGCGTGTTCGCGACCGCCGCCACCGATAACAAGTATTTTCATGTCAGTGGCGGAAATGCCGGAACCCGGTAAACACCATGGCGATGCCGTGTTCATCGGCCGCTGCTATGACTTCTTCATCACGCAGGCTGCCGCCCGGCTGGATGATCGCCTTGGCACCAGCTGCAGCAACGACATCAACACCATCGCGAAACGGGAAAAAGGCGTCTGACGCAACCACCGAATTCTTCAGTTGAAGCTGGGCATTGACGGCTTTGATCGAGGCGATACGCGCCGAATCCACTCGACTCATCTGCCCGGCACCCACGCCCAGTGTTTGCCCGTTGCCGCAAAACACGATGGCATTCGATTTGACAAACTTCGCGACCCGCCAGGCAAACAGCAGATCCACGAGTTGCGCAGCACTTGGTTCCTGTTTGGTGACGACCTTCAATTGTGCTACAGCGACATTCATGCCGTCCGGCGTCTGCACCAGCACACCGCCACCCACGCGTTTGATATCAAACGGATTGGCGCCCGCGGCCAGCGGCACTTCCAGCACACGAATGTTGGCCTTCGCAGCAAACACGGCCAGCGCATCGGGTGTCACTTGTGGTGCGATAACCACTTCCACGAACTGCCGCGAAATCGCCTGTGCGGCCGGTGCATCCAGCACACGATTGACGGCAATGATGCCGCCAAACGCGGAAGTCGGATCGGTGGCAAGTGCCTTGTCGTATGCCCCCGTGACATCGGCACCCGTGGCCACGCCGCAGGGATTGGCATGTTTGACGATGACGCAGGCCGGCACATCAAAAGTCTTGACGCATTCCCATGCCGCATCGGCATCGGCGATGTTGTTGTAAGACAGCTCCTTGCCCTGCAATTGCCGGTACGCGGCGAGACTGCCGGGGGCCGGCGTCAGATCGCGATAAAACGCCGCTTGCTGATGCGGATTCTCGCCGTAACGCAGTGTCTGCACGCGGTCGAGCTGCAGATTGAGACGCTCCGGAAAATCTGCGCGTTTGCCGTCAGGCTGCAATGCAGTCAGATAATTGCTGATCGCGCTGTCGTAGGCAGCAGTATGCGAGAACGCCTTGCATGCCAGCCGGAACCGGGTCTCGGCACCCAGCGCGCCGCTGGCCGAGCTCATTTCTTTGAGCAGCCCGGCATAGTCGGCAGGATCAGTGACCACCGCGACATGTTCGTAATTTTTCGCTGCGCTGCGCACCATTGCCGGTCCGCCGATATCGATGTTTTCAATGGCATCGGCCAACGGGCAATCGGGACGGGCAATGGTCTGGGTGAATGGATAAAGATTGACGACAACCAGGTCGATGCCGGCAAAGCCCGCCGTTTGCATGGCTGTGACATGCTCCGGCAGATCGCGCCGCGCCAGCAATCCAGCGTGTATACGCGGGTGCAGCGTCTTGACACGGCCGTCGAGCATTTCGGGAAAGCCGGTGTAATCGGCAACTTCCGTGACCTTGAGCCCGGCATCGCGCAGCAGTTTTGCCGTGCCGCCGGTGGACAGCAATGCCACGCCATAACCTGCAAGTCCGCGCGCGAATTCCAATACGCCAGCCTTGTCGGATACGCTGATTAATGCCTGTTTGATTATGGCCATGGCTGCAGAAAGCTGAATGCGCAGTGTCCGGCCCGCGGCGGGACCCGCGCGTATTCCCTCAGAATTTGATGTTGTAGGTTTTTATTTTTTTGCGCAGTGTATTGCGATTGATGCCCAGCATCGCTGCAGCATGCGACTGGTTGCCGCGCACCTTGTTCAGCACGGACTCCAGCAGCGGCTTTTCCACGCTGCCGATGACCATGTCGTACACGCCGCAGGCTTTCTCCCCATCCAGATCGCGAAAATAGCCGTCGATCGCCCGACGCACGACGCGGGCCATTTCGGTTTCATTCATCATGCTGCAAGTTCCTCCGCATAGGTCAGGCGTTCGCCCAGACCCGATAGTTCAGCAAAATAATTATTGACGGCTTCGAGTTGCTCCGCGCAGCTCTGCAGCTGGTTCATGCCATGGCGGAAGGCCGCCGAGCCTGCCAGGCCCTTGGTGTACCAGGAGATGTGCTTGCGCGCGACGCGCACGCCGGTGTGCTCGCCGTAAAATCCGTAAAGATCATGCAAATGTGCCACCAGCACGCGGTGGATTTCCCAGACCGGTGGCGGCGGCAAATGAGTGCCGGTTGCAAGGAAATGGCTGATTTCGCGGAACATCCACGGCCGGCCCTGGGCCGCACGCCCGATCATCACCGCATCGGCCTTGGTGTATTCGAGCACATGTTTGACCTGTTCCGGCGTCCGGATGTCGCCATTGGCAATCACCGGAATTCTGATATCGGCTTTCACCGCAGCAATCGTGTCGTATTCGGCTTCGCCGGTGTAACCACAGGCACGGGTGCGTCCGTGGATGGCCAGCGCCTGGATGCCGGCGCTTTCGGCAATACGCGCGACTGCGCGCGCGTTGCGATGATCGCGATCCCAGCCGGTGCGGATTTTCAGCGTTACCGGCACCTGAACAGCATTAACCACGGCTTCAAGTATGCGCACGACCAGCGGCTCATCCTTCAGCAACGCGGATCCGGCCATCACATTGCATACCTTTTTTGCCGGGCAACCCATGTTGATATCGATGATCTGCGCGCCTTCGTCAACGTTGTAACGTGCAGCATCGGCGAGCATCTGCGGATCCGCGCCGGCGATCTGCACCGAAATCGGATCGACTTCGCCATCATGATTGGCGCGGCGTTTGGTTTTTTCGGAGCCCCACAACAGGGAATTGCTCGCGACCATCTCCGACACGGCCATGCCGGCGCCCATCATCTTGCACAGCTGACGGAACGGACGATCTGTCACGCCCGCCATCGGTGCCACGATGAGATTGTTTTTCAGTTGGTAGGGGCCGATACGCACCGGACTTGTTCTTGTATGGGTAACAGGGAAGGGCGCCATTGTAATCACACTCGCCCGCAGTGAAAAGGAAAATGTGCCTCCTTTTTGAGCACCCGTCGCGAACACACAACGCTTGCTTGCGAAGCAGAGCGGGCATTATTCGTCAAAACTATTCTGGATCAGTGCGTTGACTGCAAACTGCTCGAACTCTGCTGCAAATTGGCCGCCAACCTTCGGTTGGCACAATGATTCAGCGCAGTAAGTTCATCCACGTGCGCCAAACGTCATGCGCCGCACCAGGAAGTTTTTCAGCGGCGGCACACAACCCAGCAAAGCAAGTCCCGTACCTCGCACCAACCGCAAGGGCAACAAGTCGTTTGAAAACAACTGCACCAGCGCATGCGTCATGCCGATGCCGCCGCGACGATCCAGGGCGCGGCGTGCGTTATATGCATCCAGCCAGGCCGGCGTGCCCAGTGCCGCTCGGCTCGCCGCGGTGATGTGTGCGCCAAGTTCCCAGGCATCACGCAGACCGAGATTAAAGCCCTGGCCAGCCACCGGATGCAGTGTCTGGGCTGCGTTTCCGATCAATACGATGTGAGCAGGCACTGTCCGCGGCGCGCGACGCAAACGCAGGGGATAACTGGCGCGACCACTGACTGCCGTAAAATTGCCGACGCGCGACCCGAATTCTGCTTGCAGTTCTGCACAGAAAATCTCCGGGGTCATCGCGCACAACAATTGCGCGCGTTCGGGCGTCGTGGTCCAAACCAGTGCCCAGCCCTCTCCGTCAGGCAACAATGCCAGCGGTCCATGGTGCGTAAAACGTTCATACGCCGTGTTGTTGTGCGTGCGCTCACTCACCACGCGCGCAGTAACTGCGCATTGCTGATAATCCACCGCTGTACCATCGCCTGCTGCACCGCCGTCAGCGATTACTGCCAGCGCTGCATCACAGACACTCTGTTCCCCGGCCCAGTCATATTCCACGCGCGCAGCGTTTCCGCCATGCCACGCCATTACCTGGGCCCCGGTGCGGCACTGCAACGCCGTTTCCGCTGCAGCCTGGGCCAGCAACTGCGCCACACGGCCATAATCGATTACATACCCGAGTTCGGGAAATCCCGCTTCAGCGGCGGCAAGGCCAACACGACCAAAGCCACCGCGTTGCGAAACATGAATATCCCGTATCGGCGTCGCGGTTGCCGCCAGCGCCGGCCACACACCCAGACGTTCGAGAATCAGCCGACTGCCGTATGACAGGGCCAACGGACGCGCATCACCACTGGCAGCCGTCCGCGCCTCCAACATGGTGATCTGCAAACCGGACTCGCGCAGGGCCAGCGCCAGTGCCATGCCCACCGGGCCACCACCGGCGATGACTACGTCAGCGGATTCAGGCATGGCGATCGCGCATCAGCGCTTCAATATCGGATATGCTTTTGGGGGCATCCACGCTGAGGATTTCACAACCCTGTGCGGTCACCAGCGCATCGTCTTCGATACGCACGCCGATATTTGCAAATGCCTCCGGCACATCCGGCCCCGGTCGGATGTAACAGCCGGGCTCAACGGTCAGCACCATGCCAGGCTGCAACTCGCGCCAAGCGCCGTTCGATTTGTATTCTCCTGCATCATGCACATCCAGCCCCAGCCAGTGACCGGTGCGGTGCATGTAAAACTGCTTATAGGTCTCCTGCTCGAGCACCGCAGCCAACGAACCCTGCAGCAGTTTCAGGTCAATGAAACCCTGCGCCAGCACCGCGACCGCCGCATCGTGCGGCACATTCCAGTGCGCCCCCGGCTGCACTGCGTCTATGGCCGCAGCCTGCGCTGCCAGCACCAGCTGGTAAACGTCGCGCTGCGGTCCGCTGAAACGGCCGTTGACCGGGAAGGTGCGCGTGATGTCGGACGCATAGCCGTCGAGCTCGCAACCGGCATCAATCAGCAGCAGATCGCCATCGGTCAGTTGCCCACTGTTCTCGACATAATGCAGTACGCAGGCATGGGCGCCGGCGGCGACTATGGACGTGTAGGCTGGCGACTGCGCGCCCTTGCGACGGAACTCATGCTGCAGCACGGCTTCAATTTCGTATTCGCCCACGCCTGGCCGGGCGGCCTGCATGGCAAGCCGGTGGGCAGCGGCGGAGATTTTTCCGGCGCGGCGCATCAGCGCCACTTCATGCCCGTCCTTGATCAGTCGCATGTCGTCAAGCAGGGTACGCACGTCACGAATATCCCGGGGCGCAGCCACGCCACTGCGTGCGCGCTCCCGCACGGCGTTGACCCAGCCCAGCACCCGGGTATCCCAGGTGGCGTCACTGCCCAGATGCACATGCACGGCAGTTTGGTCCGCCAGCAGATCCGGCAAGCGCGCATCCAGCTCCGCGTGAGCATATGCCTCATCAAAGCCGAGTAGCTCCCTGGCGGCATCCGGCCCGTAGCGGTATCCATCCCAGATCTCGCGCTCTGGATTTTTTTCGCGGCAAAACAGGATGCTGCGCGGCTGTGTACCGCCAATCAGCACCAGCACTGCATCCGGCTCGCGAAAACCCGTCAGATAATAAAAATAACTGTCGAATCGGTACGGATAATGGGCATCGCGATTGCGTATGCGTTCGGGTGCTGTGGGCACTATGGCCACGCCCTCCCCAAGCAGCGCGGCCAGGCTCGCGCGGCGGCGGCGATAAACTGCTGCGTCCATCTGTGGCTGGTCAGACATGCTGCGATTATAGCTGTGCGTCAGCTGTCAACCTGGCCATCAAGCAATTGCGCCCAGGAATTTTCCAGTGCCGGCAAGTTTTGTTCAACCAGCGCAGCCAGTGCCTGGAATTCAGCCTGCAGCCGGGCGGCATCGGTACCGGGCGCCAGTTCCGACAGCATGCCACTGACTGCCGCCTGCGTTTCGCGCACACCCATCGCCGCTGCCAGCGCGCTCTTCAGCTGCTCGCGCGGGTGCGGAATCCAGGTTCGCGCTGCGCTGAGGCTTTTCAGGCGTTCGCCCAGTTCCAGCAACCGTTTGCGCAACCGCGGCGCAGCACCCAGCCGCGTCATGGTGACATCACCCCAGACCGCAAGATCCATCAGTTCGCGCCAGCGCGTCTGCATCCCGGTCACCCACGCCGGATCAAGCGCCAGCGCGGCGCTGGCCTGTGCGGCATCCAGATCGCGGCCCACGCCGTCAGCGCCCTGCACGCGCTACACGGTCTACTGCTGCAAGCCGCTCCGGGGTGCCGATGTCATGCCAGTCCCCTTGGTAAATCTCACCGGTAACCTGCTGCCGTTGCATCGCAGCGATCAGCACATCGGCCAGTCGCGCCCGGCTGCCGCGCTGAATATCCGCAAACAATGCCGGATGATAGGCGCCCATGCCGCTGAACGTATGGCGCTCGGCGGCGTCGGCCAGAACCTTGCCGGCATCAAGACCAAAATCTCCTGCGGGATGTTGCGGCGGATTGGGCACCAGCACCAGATGCGCCAACGGCCCGTCCGTCGTGAGTTGCTGCGCCGCGCGGCTCAACGTGGAAAAATCGTAGTCGCTGTAAACATCGGCATTCACGGCAATGAACGGCGCCGCACCCAGCAGCGGCAGCGCCTGGGCGATGCCGCCCGCGGTTTCCAGCGCTTGCGGTTCGCGTGAATAACGGATGCGCACCCCCAGCGTGCTGCCATCGTCCAATGCCGCGGCAATTTGTTCACCCAGATGGGCGAGATTGATCACGATGTCGCACAGGCCTGCGCGTGCCAGTGCCTCGATGATCAGGATAATCAGCGGTCTGCCTGCGACCTGCAGCAGCGCCTTGGGCGTGTGGTCGGTCAGGGGGCGCATGCGCTCGCCGCGCCCGGCTGCCAGTATCATCGCCTGCACTGCGCCGCGCCTCAGAAGGTATAGCCCACTTGCGGACGATGCTGCTCGAGTTCGTCCAGCAGGTGGCCCAGTGGCGCCAGTTCGGCGTAGCGGTTAATGACGGCGCGCGCATAACCCAGAAAACGCGGCGTGTCCTCGAGATACCCGGGCTTGCCATCGCGGTAGTGGATACGCGCGAATATGCCCAGCACTTTCAGATGCCGTTGCAAGCCCATCCATTCGAAGGCCCGGTAAAACGAACCAAAATCTGCATCAACCGGCAGTTGTGCGCGTTTTGCCTGCTCCCAATAACGTGTGACCCAGTCGATGACCTGTTCCTCCGGCCAGCTGATAAACGCATCCCTGAATAGCGACGCAACGTCATAAGTGATCGGCCCATACACCGCATCCTGGAAATCCAGCACACCGGGATCCGGTTCGGACACCATCAGATTGCGCGGCATGTAATCGCGATGCACAAACACCGCCGGTTGTGCCAGCGCGCTGTCGGCGAGCAGACTGTTGATGCGCTCCAGTATTGCGCGTTGCGTATCCGACAGCGTAATCCCCAGATGACGGCCGACATACCATTCCGGAAACAAATCCATTTCCCGCAGCAGCAATGCGCGGTCATAGTGCGGCAGTACGCCGGGACGGCTGGCACGCTGCCAGGTCACCAGTGCCGCAACCGCCTTGCCGTACAGGGCGGCCGCGTTGGTTTCGGTCAGCGCTTTCAGATAGGTCGTGTGACCGAGATCGGACAGCAAGAGGAAGCCCTGATCCACATCCGCGGCCAGTATTTCAGGCACGTGCAGCCCGGCATCACGCATCAGTTGCGCCACATGGATGAATGGCCGGCAATCCTCGCGTTCCGGCGGCGCATCCATGGCGATACGCGTAACAGCGGCAAAGGTTACGCGGAAATAACGCCGGAAGCTCGCGTCAGCCGACGCCGGGGCAAGCGTAAAAGGCTCGCCGGGAAAATGTTCCGCAAGCCATGTGCTTAACGCCCCCAGCCGCAGGTCGCCTTCGGGCAAAGATGATGGATTCAAGCGTTGCTTCAAGCAGTGAATTGTGAGATTTTACCACCTCGCCTGAAGCCCTTTCCTGATGCCCTTTTCCCGAAAAACCCGGATTGCACTCGCTGTGCTGTGTGCGCTGCCATTGCTGGCTGCCGCCGAAGAGGGACTGAAACCAAAATCACAGTCCGGCCCGCGGCTGGGACAGCCGAAAAATACCGACGCCGAGCCGCTGTTCATCGAGGCCGACCGGCTGCAGGGCACACAGGACAAGGAAGTCGAGGCTTTCGGCAATGCGCGACTGCGCAAGGGCGATCAGTCGTTTCAGGCGGACTGGATGCGTCACAACATGGCGGCCGACGTGCTGGACGCTACCGGCAATGTCCGCATCGAGCAGGCCCGGGAAATCATTGAAGGCAGTGTGCTGCACTACGAACTGGCCACGGATCGCGGCCATATGGACCGCTCACGCTACATGCTGATGAGCGTGCCGCCAAATACGCCGGCCAGCACCCAGTTTGCGCAAACCGAAGGTCGCGGCACGGCGGAGCGCCTGCTGTTTGAAGGTCCGCTCAAATACCGCATCGAGAACGCCAGCTATACCACCTGCGAACCCGGCAATGACGCGTGGTTTCTGCGCGCAAAACAGCTCGACATAGACCGCAATCGCGATGTCGGGGTTGCGCATGATGCGAGCATCGTGTTTTTCGACCAGCCCATCTTCTATACGCCCTACCTGTCCTTCTCCCTGAACCGGCAGCGCAAGTCCGGGCTGCTGACACCGAGCTACCGGACTTCTAATACCACAGGCTTCGAATTCACCGCGCCTTATTACTGGAACATTGCGCCTGAAATGGACGCCACGCTGTATCCGCGCTACATGACCAAGCGCGGCCTGCAGCTCAGCGGCGATTTCCGCTATCTGAATCCGCGCTGGCGCGGCGAAACGCGGGTGGAAGTGCTGCCCAGCGATCAGCAGATCAGCCGTGACCGCTGGGGCTTGTTTGCCAAACATCAGCAAACACTGGGTAACGCCTGGAACGGGGCCTTCAACCTGAACCGCGTCTCCGATGGCAATTATTTCACCGACCTGTCGACACTGGTCGCGGTGACATCGCAGGTCCATTTGTCCAATGACGCCAGCCTCTCCCGCGGCGGCACCTGGGGCGACGCCGGCACTTACAGTTTTTCCGCGTATACCCAGCGTTGGCAGACCCTGCAATCCGATCCGCTGGCGCCGCTGGTATCACCGTACAACCGCCAGCCGCAGCTCACGCTTTCTGCTCAACGCATGGGCGCACGCTGGGGGGATTTCGATCTGCTCGGCAGTTTTGTCGCATTTGACCATTCGTCGCTGGTCAACGGCCGCCGCATCGTGGCTTATCCGAGTTTTTCGATGCCGCTGCAGAATGCTTACGCCTACGTGACGCCCAAAATCGGCCTGCACACCACCCATTATGCGCTGGGCAGCAACAACACCGCCGGACTGCAGGACTCCACGCGCGCACTGCCTATTTTCAGTGCGGAATCCGGCGTTGTGTTTGAACGCGATACGCGCGCCGGGGGGCAGCCATTTATACAGACGCTGGAACCCAAGGCTTATTACGTTTATATCCCGTACAAGGACCAGAGCGGGATGCCAAACTTCGAAAGCGGCCTGCAGGACATCAACTTTGCGACCATTTTTACCGAAAACCAGTTCAGCGGACAGGACCGCATCAATGATGCCAACCAGCTGACGTTCGGCGCCAGTTCCCGCTTCATCGATGCCGGCACGGGGATCGAACGGCTGCGCTTTGCCTTGGCGCAACGTTATTATTTCCAACCCCAGCGCGTTACCGTACCTGGCGTACCGCCGCGCGCCAGCGACCGCAATTCATCGGATCTGCTGGCCACATTTGGCGGCAATTTCGCCAAGAACTGGTCTGGCGACGTCGGCTGGCAATACAACACGGATCTGAAACAAACCCAGAAATTCAACATAGCCACCCGCTACCAGCCGCAACAGGGCAAGGTGCTGAATCTGGCTTACCGCGAAACCATCAGCTCACTGCGTCAGGTCGATTTCTCGACCCAGTGGCCAATCGACGGGCGCTGGACCGCAGTCGGTCGCTGGAACTTTTCACTGCGCGACAATCGTACGCTGGAAGCACTGGCCGGGATCGAATACAACGACAATTGCTGGGCGCTGCGGGTCGTCGCCCATCGCTTTGCCACGACCACCAGCGCTGCCAGCACCTCCATTTTCGTCCAGCTGGAGCTGAGCGGCGTTTCAAGGATAGGCAGCAGCCCGTTTGAAGTGCTCCGACGGAACATTTCCGGCTACAAGAAACTCGACCCACGCGCTACTACGCCGGTCGAATACAATGTACCGGGATTGTTTTAGCCTGCCGACGGTCCAATCCGTTGCCGACCCGTCACCTGACGAGCCGGCCGCTCAGATCATCCGTGACATTTGAAAAACCTGGATTCAGCATGCAACTCCGAATTTCCCTTTGCCGCCTCATTACCTGCGCACTGATCCCCGGTGTCCTGATTGCGGCCTCCGCACACGCCCAGACCGCCAAACCGCGGGCCATTGTTACAGTCGACCGCATCATTGCTGTGGTTAACGACGAGGTCATTACCGAGCGCGAATTGGATGCGCGGGTGGACTTTGCGTTCCGCCAGCTACGCCAGCAAGACACCCCACCGCCGCCGCGAGAAGTCATCGCGCGGCAACTGATTGAACGCCTGATCAATGACCGGGTGCAATTACAGCATGCGAGCGAAATTGGCCTGCGCGTCGATGATGCCGATCTCGGACGAGCCCTGGAACGAATTGCCGGCGACAACAAAATGTCGTTGCCCCAGTTGCGCGCTACGCTCGAAAAAGACGGGGTGCCGTTCACCAAGTTCCGTGACGACATCCGTAACGAAATCGTGTTGTCGCGCCTGCGTGAACGTGAAGTTGCGCAGAAAATCGTCATCACCGACGCCGAGATCGACAATTTTCTCCAGAGCCAGAAAACCCAACAGGGTCGGGGCGACGAATTCAATATTTCGCATATTCTGGTTGCCGTCCCGGAAAGTGCATCTCCGGAGCAACTGCAAATCCGTCGCGCCCGCGCCGAAGAAGCATTGACGCAGATTCGGGGCGGCACGGATTTCCGCCAGGTCGCGGCTGCATTCTCCGATGGCCCTGAAGCGCTGAAGGGCGGCCAGATCGGCTGGCGCGAAAGCAACCGCCTGCCCAGCCTGTTTCTTGACGCGCTGCAGCCACTGAAGGTCGGGGAGTTGAGCGGACTGCTGCGCAGTCCCAATGGCTTTCACATACTCAAGCTCAATGAACGACGCGGCGGGCAGGCCCCGCTGATCGTGCAGCAAACCCAGGCTCGCCACATCCTGATCAAGACCAACGAACTGGTTTCGGAAACTGAAGCACGCAACCGCCTGCTCGCGTTAAAGGAGCGTCTGGACAACAAAGCCGATTTTCCCGAGTTGGCGCGCGCGCATTCCGAAGACACCAGCGCATCACGCGGCGGTGATCTCGGCTGGCTGTCGCCCGGCGACACCGTGCCAGATTTCGAGCAGGCGATGAACGCACTCAAACCCAACGAGATCAGTCCGCCGGTAAAAAGCCCATTCGGCTGGCACCTGATCCAGGTGCTCGAGCGGCGCAGCAAAGACATGACCCAGGAAGGCCAGCGCCTCAACGCGCGCCAGGCATTGCGCGAGCGCAAGACCGACGAAGCCCACCAGGAGTGGGTACGTCAACTGCGCGACCGCGCCTATGTAGAACAGCGCCTTGAAGATAAAGTATAATTAAATCAATGGGTTACATTGTTCTTCTCGCGTGTCCGCCGCCACACCGCAACCGCTGATCGCCGTTACCGCAGGCGAACCTGCGGGTATCGGTCCGGATATATGCGCCATGCTCTCGGGCCGCGCACTGCCGGCGCGTATCGTCATTATTGCCGACGCAGAGTTGCTGGGCGCGCGCGCGCTGGACCTGGGATTGCCGTCCGCCAGCATGCCGCCGTTTGATAGTCCTGATACCGCCGGGGCTTTTTCCGTGCTACATGTACCGCTGAGCCAGCCTGCACAATCCGGCCGGCTGGATACAGCCAACAGCCGCTACGTCCTGCGTACTCTGGAAATTGCCGCCGATGGTTGCCGCGACGGTCTATTCGCAGCCATGGCGACAGCGCCGGTACACAAGGGCATCATCAACGACGCTGGCATCGCGTTTACCGGGCATACCGAATTTCTGGCGGAACGATTGCATGCCCCGCACGTGGTCATGATGCTCGCCGGCGGCGGCCTGCGCGTGGCGCTGGCCACCACCCATCTGCCACTGCATGCGGTGGCTGAAGCGATCAACAGCGCAAGCCTGGAAATGACCTTGCGCGTATTGCACGGTGACCTGGTTTCGCGGTTTGGCATCGCCGAGCCGCGCATCATTGTCGCCGGGCTCAATCCGCATGCTGGCGAATCGGGCCATCTGGGCCGGGAAGAGATCGAGATCATCGTGCCGGTGCTCGAGCGTCTGCGCAGCGCAGGCTACAGATTGACCGGGCCGCTGCCCGCGGACACCCTGTTCCAGCCGGAACGCCTGCAGCATTGTGACTGCGTGCTGGCGATGTACCACGACCAGGGGCTACCGGTGCTCAAATACGCCAGCTTCGGCGGCGGCATCAACATCACACTGGGATTGCCGATCATCCGCACCTCGGTCGACCATGGCACGGCACTGGATCTCGCCGGCACCGGCAAGGCCCGAGCAGAAAGCCTGGTTGCCGCCATAACGCTGGCCGCAGAACTCGCTGCACGCAACAGCCGGACGCCGGACGCATGAATGCGGGCCGCAGCGCCGGACATATTCCGCGCAAACGTTTCGGCCAGAATTTTCTGATTGATGAGAGCGTCATCGCCGGCATCATCTCCGCCATCACTCCCGCTCCGACGGACACACTGGTCGAAATCGGCCCCGGTCTGGGCGCACTGACTACGCCGCTGCTGGACCGGCTGGACCGGCTGCAGGTCGTCGAACTCGACCGCGACCTGATTACCCGGCTGCATGAGCGTTATCCTGCGGAGCAGCTGCTGATCCACGAAGGTGATGTACTCAAGTTCGATTTTGCTGCTCTGGGCAGCGACCTGCGCATCGTCGGCAACCTGCCTTACAACATTTCCACGCCGCTGCTGTTTCGCTTCGCCGAGTTCACCGACAACATCCGCGACGTGCATGTGATGCTGCAACGGGAAGTCGTGGAACGCATGGTCGCCGCGCCCGGCGATTCTGAATTCAGCCGGCTGTCGGTCATGCTGCAATACCGCTTCGACATGGAGATGCTATTCGAGGTGCCCGCCGACGCCTTTGATCCCGCACCCAAGGTGGAGTCAGCCGTGGTGCGACTGACACCGCTCGCGCCGCTGCCGCATCCGGCGCGCGACGAAGCGGTATTCAGCAGCATCGTCGCGCGGGCATTCTCCCAGCGCCGAAAAACACTGCGCAATACCCTGAAAGGCGTGATCGCGGCGGAAGATTTTGTGCGCCTCAACATTGATGCCGGCGCGCGGGCGCAGGAACTTTCGGTCGCGGATTTTGTACGTATCGCCGACGCCGTGACGGCGTCGGCTCAGTAACAGCTCAGGCGGCTGTCTTCCGCTGGACGAATTCGATTTTGTAGCCGTCAGGATCTTCGACGAACGCAATCACCGTGGTGCCGTGTTTCATCGGCCCCGGTTCGCGCGATACCTTGCCGCCGCGCTTCTTGACCTCTGCGCAGGCCTTGTAAGCATCCTCGACTTCAACCGCGACATGGCCATAACCGCTGCCCATGTCGTACGATTTCGTATCCCAGTTGTGCGTCAGCTCCAGCACTGCGGCACGCGACTCGTCGTCATAACCGACGAAGGCGTTGGTAAAACGTCCGCTCGGATACTCCTTCTTGCGCAGCAGACGCATGCCCAGCACCTGCGTATAGAAATCAATCGACCGTTGCAGGTCTCCCACCCGGATCATCGTATGCAGCAGTCTCATGTTCGTGCTCCCTGCGTCAGATTTGCACCATCTCGAAATCTTCCTTGCGCGCGCCGCACTCGGGACAGGTCCAGTTCATCGGCACGTCTTCCCAGCGGGTGCCCGGTGCCAGCCCCTCATCGGGAACTCCCGCCGCCTCGTCGTAGATGTAACCGCAGATCAAACACATGTACTTCTTGTATTGCACGTTATCGGTAGTCATCCGCTTTTGCCAGAGTTAATAAGCTACAATTCCCGCGACATTCTAGCCGATCCCCTCTCTCCTCCCAATTGTTATGGCCGACGCGCCCCCTATCGTGATGGTGTTCGCCGCCACCGACCCCACCGGTGGCGCAGGTCTGCAGGCGGACATCATGACGCTCGCCAGCATGGGTTGCCATCCGGTATCCGTGGTCACCGCCATCACCATCCAGGACACCATGGGTGTTGATGAGGTTCAGCCCATCGATGGTGAATGGGTCGCCGACCAGGCACGCTGCATACTCGAAGACATGCCCGTGGCCGCATTCAAGATCGGCGTGCTGGGCAGCCTGGAAGCCATCGCTGCAGTCGCTGAGGTCGTGTCGGACTACCCGGAGATTCCGCTGATACTCGATCCGGTGCTGGCCTCGGGCCGCGGTGACGAACTCGCCTCCGAAGAAATGCTCATGGCCATCCGCGAACTGCTGATACCGCAAACCACCATCGTCACCCCGAACAGTCTGGAAGCGCGCCGGCTCGCCGACGATGACAGCGAAGATGGTGATCAACCCGACCTCGCTGAATGCGCGCAACGCATCCTCGCTTCCGGTTGTGAATATGTGCTGATCACCGGCACCCACGAAAATACCGGTGAGGTCGTCAATACGCTGTACAACAGCGATGGCGTAGTGCGCAGCGATGCCTGGCCGCGCCTGCCCAATACCTATCATGGCTCCGGCTGCACGCTCGCATCAGCACTGGCGGCCACCATTGCCAACGGCGTCGACATGCAGGAAGCCGTGCGCGACGCACAGGAATACACCTGGCAATCGCTGAAACTCGCGTTCCGGCCGGGCATGGGCCAGTACATCCCGGACCGCCTGTTCTGGGCGCGCGATGATGAAACCACGCCCGAAGCAACCGAAGGCGACGGCGAACCGCAAACGTGAGCACTCGGATCGCAGGGCTGTACGCGATCACGCCCGACCTCGCGGATACGGAAGATTTGCTGCGGCGCGTACGCGCCGCGCTGGCCGGCGGCGCCCGGGTGCTGCAATACCGCAACAAGACGGCGACACCCGAACTGCGTCTCGCCCAGGCTCGGGCGCTGCAATCCCTGTGCGCCGAATTTGCCGTGCCCTTGATCATCAATGACGATGTGGCTCTCGCCATTGCCGTCGACGCCGCGGGCGTGCACCTGGGTGGCGCAGACGGCGATCTCGCTGCAGCGCGCGCCCGGCTGGGCCCCGGCAAACTGCTGGGAGCTTCGTGTTACGACCGCATCGAACTCGCCACAGCCGCCATCAACGCCGGAGCAGACCATATCGCGTTCGGCAGTTTTTTTGCCTCGGGCATCAAACCTGACGCCGTGCGACCATCGGTGGACCTGATTGCCCGGGCCAAGCAACAATACAAGCTGCCGGTGGTCGCCATTGGTGGCATCACGCCGCAGAATGCGCCGCAACTACTCGCCGCCGGCGTCGATGCCGTAGCCGTCATCACTGCCCTGTTTGCCGCTGCAGACGTTGCAGCAACTGCAAATGAATTCCAGCTGTTATTCGAAACGCATCATGAAAAAAAGCCAGCAACTCTTTAATCACGCGCAGCTGACCATTCCCGGTGGCGTCAACTCGCCAGTGCGTGCGTTTAAATCCGTCGGCGGCACGCCACTGTTTATCCAGCGCGGCAAGGGTGCGCAGATATGGGATGCCGACGGCAACAGCTATATCGACTATGTCGGCTCCTGGGGACCGCTGATCTGCGGTCACGCCCATCCTGACGTGGTCAAAGCCGTGCAGCAGGCGGCGGCGCGGGGTCTGTCATTCGGTGCGCCGACTGAGGCCGAAGTCGAGATGGCCGATGTGTTGCGGCAGTTGGTCCCATCGCTGGAGCAGGTGCGTTTGGTCAGTTCCGGCACCGAAGCCACCATGAGCGCCATCCGCCTCGCCCGCGGATTCACCGGGCGCAGCAAAATCATCAAGTTCGAAGGCTGTTACCACGGCCATGCCGACGCCCTGCTGGTCAAGGCCGGATCCGGGGCACTGACTTTCGGCCAACCGTCGTCGGCCGGAGTGCCGGCGGAAACTGCCGCGCACACGCTGGTCCTCGACTACAACAACGAAGCCACGCTTGAGGTCGCCTTTGCGCAAGCCGGAGCGGAAATTGCTGCCGTCATCGTCGAACCCGTTGCCGGCAACATGAACCTGGTTGCGCCGCGACCGAGTTTTCTGGAACTGCTGCGCAAACTGTGCACCCAGCATGGCGCGGTACTGATATTCGACGAAGTGATGACGGGATTTCGCGTCGCACTGGGCGGTGCGCAGGCGCTGTACGGCATCAAGCCCGACCTGACGACGCTGGGCAAGGTCATCGGCGGCGGCATGCCGGTGGGCGCATTTGGCGGGCGACGCGACATCATGCAATGCCTGGCCCCGCTGGGCCCGGTCTATCAGGCCGGCACGCTGTCGGGCAATCCGGTGGCTGTCGCCGCCGGGTTGGCGACGCTGAAACTGATACAAGCACCCGGTTTCTACGATCGGCTGGGTGCCGTCGCGCATCAATTGTGCAGCGGTCTGGCGGAAGCCGCCCAGGCCCGCCAAATTGCGTTCTCTGCGCGCAATGTCGGCGGCATGTTCGGCCTGTACTTCCGTGCCACACCACCGACCTCGTACGCTGAAGTCATGGCATGTGACAAGGACCAGTTCAACCACTTTTTCCACGCCATGCTGGCCGAAGGCGTCTATCTGACGCCGTCGGCCTATGAGGCCGGCTTCGTCTCCGCTGCGCACAGCGCGGCCGATATTGATCGCACACTCAAAGCTGCAGCACAGGTTTTTGCTGCACTATGACCCGTAATAGCTCATAAATATCAATTAAATCAATTGCTTACATAATTTATGTTTGCTGCGCCTGAGCCCGTACTGCAGCAAACCCGCCAGCCATGGAAAAAATCCGCCTCTCCAAACTGATGTCCGAGCAGGGCCTGTGTTCCAGGCGCGAAGCCGACAGCTACATCGAACGCGGCTGGGTGCTGGTCGATGGCGAACCGATCGCCGAGTTGGGTATCCGCATCCTGCCGACACAGCGCATTACTCTGTCGCCCGCGGCGCAGGACCGGCAACAGGCGCGAGTGACCATCCTGATCAATAAACCCATCGGTTATGTCTCCGGCCAAGCCGAAAAAAATTACCGGCCTGCGGTGACACTGATTGCCGGCGAAACGCATTACCCTGGCGACCGCAGCAAGCTGCGCTTTGATCCGCGGCATTTGCGCGGTCTGGCCCCTGCCGGCCGGCTCGACATCGATTCCACCGGATTGCTGGTACTGACCCAAGACGGACGCATCGCCAAACAGCTGATCGGCGAAAACTCAAAAGTCGAAAAGGAATATCTGGTGCGCGTCACCGGCAAACTGGGCCGGGACGGGCTGGCACTGCTCAATCACGGCCTGAGCCTCGACGGCGAGGCGCTGCGCCCGGCGGTAGTGTCATGGCAAAACCGTGACCAGCTGCGGTTTGTGCTGCGTCAGGGCAAAAAACGCCAGATCCGCCGCATGTGTGAGCTGGTCGGCCTGGCGGCCGTCGGATTGAAACGTGTACGCATCGGCAAAGTCATGCTCGGCGACCTGCCGGGCGGACAATGGCGCTATCTCGGCGACAACGAGGAATTCTAGGCAGATACCGGATCAGCCCGGGTGCAGCGCAGATTTGGCCGGCGCCCGCAGCCGGCGCTTGGCCGGGGTTGAGGCTGCCACCGCCGTAGGCCGATGATCAACAATCTTTGCACTCAGCCGGGTCAGTTCCTCGCGCAGGGCCGGTGGTCCGCCCAGCTGGTCCATCCGCCGCTGGCGTGCTTCCGCATTGGGCAAGGCATGCAGCCCCGCCAGATACAGCAGCAGGTCTTCAGTCGTGTGATAATCCGCACCGCCGGCGCGCGGGAAATCGCGCGGGAAATCGGCATACATCCGTGACTTGCCCGGATAAAGAATCTGCGCGGCAAAGCCGAAACAGCTGACACAAACCTCGCGGCTGACACCGTTCAGTTCGCAATAGGGCGTTGCGTTGTCCAGCCAATATTTCATGCGCTGCTGCAGGTTGGCCTGCAGCCGGGCTACTGCAGGCTCGTTGCGGTACGGACGCAACCCGTATCGATGTTGCACGGTATAGCGCTGCTCATGGACATCGTATACGCCGTCGGCAATAAATGGCACCACCCTGACACCTACACCCGGAAACGACCAGGCGATGCGCTGATCGGGCAGCTCGATGCCGACCTGCATTTCCTGTGAACCATCCGGTGCGGTGATCAACCAGTAGTGCACATAACCCGCCTGACCTGGCCCGGTGGACGTGACCACTGCCGGGGCGCGTACCGGATTGGCCGCCGCAGGCCGGGAAGTTTGAGTCGCTTTGGTTGCACGGCGGCTGGTATCCGACTGCGCCACCGCGGCAACACCGGAAAAACCAACGGCAGGCGCCAAGCCGGGTAAGGCCAGCAGCGGCAACACAAAAAACAAGCTCGGAATCAATCGGTGCATGGTGGTCTTGGTCATGGCGCGCAGAGGGAAGTTCATGCGCCGGGCAGGGATATTAACGCCGCTGCCGCCATAACGCGTACACGCAGGCGCAGTCCTGCAACAACTGTCGCCGCTCAGCGACGCGCGAGCAGATCCGGCAGTTCGGCTACGCTGCCGATCAAATGCGTATGCGGTTCCGGCTGCATCTGGTCGCGGCCATGCGCGCCGGACAAAACGCCGATGTTCAGCGCTACACCGGCGTTATATCCGGCCTGCAGGTCGAGCACCGTGTCTCCGGCATTGGCCACCTTGCGCACATCGGTTACACCGGTAGCCTCCATGCAGCGGAAGATCATGTACGGCGCCGGTCGCCCCAGCGCAACTTCATCACCGCACACTACGGCATCGACCACGCCCTCGCGCCAGTGCAGCGCATCAAGCAGCAGGTTCGTCGTCTCGCGATCAAAGCCGGTGTTCAGCGCGACGCGGATGCCGCGGCTGCGCAAGCTATCAATCGCCTCGCGTGCACCGGGTACCGGTTCGACCGTGCCGTTGAACACTTGCGCAAGATGCCGCACAAAAGTTGCGTAGACCTGCTCCGACCGCGCTGTGCGGTCAGCGCCTTCCGGGATCAGATTGAGCACAGCCAGCCGTTTTGACGCGCCGCGCAGGCTGTTGATCGCCTGCGGCGTCACCGCAATGCCGTGCTCTGCCAGCGCCGAGGTAAATGCCTGTGGCACCTGTCCTGCATCACGCACCGTGGTGCCGGCCATGTCGCAGACCACCAGTTCAATGTTCATGTCGGCAGTTCTCCAGTCCCTACAACAACTCTATGCCAAAACGACGCACAGCCAGCGCAAACAACCAGAAACAAACTACCGTAAGAACCACACAGGCAAGCAGTGTCAACCAGAAACCCAGCCGCGGCAACAAAGCGGGAAATGCCAGAAACATCGGCAATGTCGGCACCACATACCAAAACGTGTACCAGGCGTGATTAGCGATTTTTTCCGGCGACTGGTTCTCGATATAGAGCCAGATCAGCGTCAGCACAGTCACCATGGGCAGCGCAGCGACCAAAGCACCCAGTTTGTCGCTACGCCTGGCCAGCTCGGACACCAGCACCACGACGGCTGCAGTCAGCATATATTTGGTAATAATCCAGGCCATAGGTGCTCCAAGGGCAAAGTGTACAGGTCGCAGACATAGTCTATCGTGCCAGGCCCCACCTTGTGGCGTTGCCCCGAGCACCGCCGTCGCCTAACATCAGCGCACTTCCAAAGGATTACTCATGAACGAACTTTTGGGCAAAGTCGCCATTGTCACCGGAGCCACCCGCAAACGCGGGCTCGGTCGTGCGATCGCTCTCACGCTCGCCCGGGCCGGCGCTGACGTCGCGGTCACCGGCAACAGCCGCAACAGCTCCAGCCTGACTGCCGACGAGCAGCAGGAAGGCTGGTGCGGCCTGTCCGATGTGGTGGCAGAAATTGAGGCTCTAGGCCGCCGTGCATTCGGGGTGCACATGGACGTGCGCAAGGCCGACGATGTTCAGCGCATGGTGCGCGAAGTCACCGACCACCTGGGGCGCATCGATATCCTGATCAACAATGCCACTTACCCGCGCGCCGCCGATCGCGTGCCGGTACAGGAGCTGGACGACGACCTCTGGCGCACCATCATCGACATCAACCTCACCGGCACCATGCTCTGCAGCAAGTACGTCTCGCGCCAGATGATCATTCAGGGTGACGGCGGCAGCATAGTCAGCATCTCTTCAGGAGCGGCGCTGAAAGCGCCCGCGACATTTTCCGCCTACGCAGCATCCAAGGCCGGCATGCATGCATTGATGTCCGCGCTCGCTGACGAACTGGGTGAACACGGCATCACGGCCAACGTCATCGCGCCGGGGTTTCTCGACACCGCACGTATTGACACCCTGCGCGATCCGGCGAAGTGGGAAAAACGCCTGTCAACGATTCCGATCAAGCGCCCCGGCACCGTCGAGGAAGTCGCTGACCTGGTGTGTTATCTGTGCGGCCCCAGTGCGCGCTGGATCAGCGGCGACGTACTGCTGATTACCGGTGGCGAAGTACGGCGGGCCGCGCGTTAGGACCCTTGATTGGTGCCGCCCACGGCACCAATCATCATTCGCATCATCCGCAGGATTGATCCGGCGGGGCGCCGGCGGCACACTTGTTGCAGAGTAGCTGATGTCCGAGCTTGCCCGCGCGACCCTCCGGTGTTATCACCCACGGCCGATTCGTCCATGGCGGGTCGTGGCGCACATGCTGGAAGTGCCCGCACGCCAGCTCGGCCACCCAATCATGGGCCTCGTCCTGATGAAAACCGGTGATGGGTTGGTCCAATGGAATTACCACCCGGCTGGCCGCTCAGGCGCCGTCATGCCGATGTTTGTCCTGCCGTTGGCGGGCACGCAAACGGCATCTGTCCAGAATATTGGCTCTTTCCTGTGTGCTGGCAGCATTCCAGCCGACGATTTCGGCAATGGTGCGATGACAACCCAGGCAAACATCCTGTTCGTCCAGGCAGCAGTTGCGGACACAAGGCGATGCCGTGCTGCTGCCCGGTCCCGTGGCATCAATCGTCATCAGCGAACACCGCTGCGACCCGCGATTGCAGCCGCGGCAACAGGTCTTTTTCAAACCATGGGTTGCGGCGCAACCACAGGTTGTTGCGCGGACTGGGATGCGGCAGAGGCACTATATCCGGCCAGTAATCACGCCACCCCTGCACCGTATCCGTCACACTTTTTGCCGCGTCCGGCAAATGGTAGGCCTGCGCATACTGGCCGATGACCAGCGTGAGTTTCAGTTTACGCAGCCGCTGCATGAGCGGCTTGCGCCAGGTCGCAGCGCACTCTGGGCGCGGCGGCAGATCGCCCGATTTGCCGGTCCCCGGAAAACAGAAGCCCATGGGCAAGATGGCAACTTGCTGCGGATCGTAAAAAATCTCGTGGCTCAGGCCCAGCCACTCGCGCAGGCGATCACCACTGGCGTCGGCAAACGGCACACCGGATTCATGCACTTTGCGTCCTGGTGCCTGGCCCGCGATCAGCAGGCGCGCGTCCGGATGCAGTTGCAGCACCGGGCGCGGGCCCAGGGGCAGATGTTTTGCGCAAATTGCACAGCCGCGCACCTCACCCAGCAAAGCAGCAAAGGTCGCCATGGATCAAACGACCATGCGCAATGCCAGATAGGGCGCAAGATTGAACATGAATATGAGCAGCTTGAAAAAAGCCATGCCCGCGTAATGAATGGCATCAAAGTTTGCCAATGACAACTTGAACCATTTCCCATGCAGCCCGTACATCCAGTCGTGGGCAAACCTGAAAATGAGCAGCCACCACACCAGCACCACATAATTGATGAGTGCTGACCAGCCCAGAACATCTCGAATCAGTTCCACGTTCATTGTTTGGCCTCCTGGTTGCAGCGCCTATGTGATTCAGCCACAAAAGCTACGGACTTCACCGGCTGGCGCGACTGCTCCAACAACAAATATAACATCGCAATATCTGCCCTCCCCCTGAGCTCGCGGCAGAAACCAGCCTGCTTGTTATTTGCGGCAACTCACAGCTTGGGAATACGCAAACGACTGATCATCAGCGAACCCGAGAGTGCAAATACAAGTACCAACGGATGCAGTTCGAAGCCGGCCAGATCGATTTTGCCGAGCCACAGGTTTTCGCGCACTGCGCCAAGCCACGCCGCCAGCAACATCAGCAGGACGAGAAGTATGGAGGTCGGTATCGGGGTGCCTTCAAAATACTTCACCTTACCGGTGCCTTCGGACAACGCGTCTGCGGTGACGTTGTAACGGGCAAGCCGGGAAACGCCGCAGGCAACGAAGTAAGCCAGGACGATGCGATCGTACAATCCTTGCATGCCACAGCCATAGGCAATGATCGCAGGCGCCACGCCAAAGGAAATGATATCCGCCAGCGAGTCCAGCTCCCGGCCCATTGCCGAGGTTTTCTGCCGCCATCGGGCTATGCGTCCATCCAGTATGTCGAATATCAGTGCAGCAAAAACCAGACTGCACGCAAAGTAGATGTGCCCCAGATTGCCGGTTTCGAGGTAGGTCATGGTTGAAAACAGGGCGCCCGTACCGCATACGGCGTTGGCGAGCGTAAACCAGTCTGCCAGATGAAATTCCCGGATCATGGAAAATGGCTTGTGCGGTCCGCTGGTTGTCATCGGTTGCGTCACTCCTTGCTGGTTCGCACGAGGCCGTGCAGGCAGAGTATGCCGCACCCCGCCTCAGCCGTGAGCCCAACTGCGTGTACAGGACAATCTGTCCCCTCAGCCGAGCTTGTTGATTTCTATAACAATCGGCTGCGGTCCGCGCGGCAGGGCCGCTCCCGCAGCATCAGATCAGAACTCCATCCCGATATTTACCGAATAAAACTGCTGCTGCCCACCGTTACTGACCGGTGTAGTGAATTCCTCGCTGCGCTTGATGCGGGTAACCGACACGCGCAAGGTATCGAGCCGCACCGAAACACCGGCGATAATGTCGTACACCGTGTCACGGCGCTTTACGCTGGGACCATCGCGGAACAGCGAACCGTCGAGAAATATGTTGTGGCCGATAACCCGTCCGTCGACGCCGGCGAAGACAAACCATTCAAATGAATTGCGCTTCCCGCCCTCCTGCTCATGGCGCGCATTTTTCAGCATTGCGCCGCCGGGCTCGATCCCGTCCGGCCCGAAGCCCGTCATGTTCTGGCCCGCACGGATGATGCCGCCGATGCGCGTCATGGTCATGATGGTGCCGAAGGTTGCGCCGATATGCGGCACCAGTTGCACCCCGGTGCGGTTGCCAAAACGCCGCTTGTGCAGGTACGACACCAGGAAACCCGGTTCGCCGCGTATCTGGTTGCCCCAGCCTTTGGGTTCGGGAGAAGAAATCACATGTTCATGCCAGAACGTCTGCACCTGCCGACCCAATGCCGGCGGTCCGACAAATCCCAGATCAAACTCGACGGTATGCAACCGGTCTTCCTTGACGCTTTGCGCTACCGCGCCCACGTACAGCCATGCGGCCCACGGCCGGTCATTGGGCTGCGGTGCGGCAATGGTGATGTCGCGCGGCGTGTAGAGATTTTGCCCGAGGAACAAGCCGAAATGGTTGCTGGCGCCATCCGTGATCGCGTCCAGCAATGCATTGGGCGGCCGGGAAAACAGACCGCTGACGCGGTCAGCCGGTATGCCGCCGCCAATCTTGAGGCCGTTGGTGTAGTACTGGTCAGAACTACCGAAAGAATCGTTCTCTATGAAAACTTGGATTTCGCTCCCGGCGATATCCTGCAGCAGACCAAACGGTCCCGGCGTGGCCGCGTGCGCCAGCATCGGCATGCCGCACAACAGCGTGGTCAGCCATGCACAAGCCAGCTTGCGGGATTCCGACCGCATTTCAAGTAAATTTAAAATTCTCATATTAATCAATAATTTACGTAGATCTGTTGAATCTGCAGGGCGCATTGGCGCCGTCGAGCGAACCCCATGCTTACCATGAACGGATCGTAGTGGCGCTTATTGTCGGGCTCTCTTGCAACATTAAATGATAATAGTTATCATTATTACGAAGCCGCCCCTCAGCGGGCAGTGGTGTTTACCAAGACCTACGGAGATGCAAATTGAATATCAAAACCCTGTTGTTCGCTGTAACCGCCTTGCTGCTGTCCCAGTCCGCCCTGGCCGATACCGTGGAAGCCACCCTGAGCATCAAAGACCATCGCTTCAGTCCGACCGAGATCAACGTACCCGCAGGCAGCAAGATCAAGCTCACCGTCGACAATCAGGATGCTACGCCTGAAGAGTTCGAGAGCCGCGATCTCAATCGGGAGAAAGTCATTCCCGGTCGCAGCAAAGCCATCATCTGGATCGGACCGCTGCAGCCCGGCAGCTACGCATTCGTCGGTGAATACCACGAAGCCACGGCAAAGGGCCGGATTATAGTCAAGTAAGTTAGAGGGAGTAAGTGATGCTGGGTTCAGCCGTCATTGTTTTTCGCGAAGTGCTGGAAGCAGCACTGATCATCGCCATCGTCCTCGGCGCCAGCCGCGGCGTGGCGCATCGTGGCCGCTGGGTCGCTGGCGGCATCACGGCCGGCGTGGTCGGTGCCTGTGCCGTGGCAGTCTTTGCCGGCGCCATTGCCAACGCCGTGGAAGGTCGTGGTCAGGAACTGCTCAACGCGGGGGTGCTGCTGACCGCCGTCGCCATGCTCGGCTGGCACAATGTGTGGATGAGTTCCCACGGGCGCAAGCTGGCCGGGGAAATGAAACGCCTCGGCCAGGACGTCAGCGTGGGCGTAAAACCATTGTCGGCCATGCTCGCCGTCACCGCGCTGGCGGTATTGCGGGAAGGTTCGGAAACGGTGCTGTTTCTCTATGGCCTGGCCGCCGGCGGTTCCGGCAGCGCGGCGCTGGTCCCGGGCGGCCTGCTGGGCCTCGCCGGCGGCGCAATCATCGGCTGGATGCTGTATCGCGGATTGCTGCATATCCCACTGCGGCATTTCTTTACCGTGACCGGATGGATCGTGCTCCTGCTTGCTGCCGGACTGGCCGCCAATGCCGCCAATTACCTCAGTCAGGCCGGGCTGCTGCCGGCGCTATACCCGCAACTATGGGATACCTCTGACCTCCTCAGCCAGAAAAGCCTGGCCGGCCAGTTTTTCCATGTCCTCGTGGGTTACAACGACCGCCCCTCGGGCATGCAAATGATTTTCTATTTCGGCACGCTGACCACGATCGCCATCCTGATGCGCGTGGCCGGCGGCAACTCGGGCGCTACCCGCAAGGCAGCGGGCGGTATGTCCTGATTCAGGGGCACTCAGCCCCCTTCGTTTTCCCTTTTTTTAGTTTGCGTCCCGCGGAATTCCGGGGGTAGCGGGACGCTTTGTCCAAAATTTCCCGGCAGGAGACAGCATTGAGCAACAACCATCGCACCAGACTGTGCCAGGGCATCGCGGCAATTCCGGCGCTCGCCCTCATCGTCGGCACGGCACAGGCCGCACCGTTCAAAATATTTTCGCCCATCGTGCACGAAGGCGAGACTGCCGTGGAGTACCGCGGCTTTCGCGATTTTGACAGCCGCAGCGACATAGACCGCAGCCAGACCCACAAGATCGCGCTGGAACATGGCGTCACCAGCTACTGGCTGACCGAAATCGAAGGCGAATTCGAAAAAGAAGGCGGCGGTCCGCTGAAAGGCACGGCGGTGGAATGGGAAAACGTTTTCCAGTTGACGCCTCAGGGCAAGTACTGGGCGGACGTTGGTTTGTTTGCCGAGTACGAATTTGCCGCCCACGGCGGCAGTGCCGACAAGATCAAGCTGGGACCGCTGATCGAAAAGGAATTCAGCCCGCGCCTCTCAGCCACCATCAATGCATTTTTCGAACACGAAGTCGGCAACAATGCGCAGGCAGGTACGACGTTCTCGTACGGCGCACGCCTGAAGTACAGCATCAACCGCTACCTGCAACCGGCGGTTGAAGTGTTTGGCGAGCCCGGCAACCTGAAAAACAGCCTGCCCGCCTTCCAGCAGCAGGAACACTGGGTTGGCCCGGCTCTGTACGGGTCCACGAAGCTGGACCACCACACAATAAACTATCGCGTCGCCGCCTTGTTTGGCGCAACCGATGCCGTGTCCCACAAACGCTTGGTCGTCAGTCTGGAATACGAATACTGATCGGCGAATGCTGCTGCGCCCGCTTGCTGCCACGCCGGCAGCGGGCGCACATCATCAAAAACACTTCTGATCAATCAATTCGATACTGCTTCAGCTTGCGCGCATCCAGCGTCAGGCCGATGTCCGGCCCCGCTGGCAACTGCAGGCAGCCGTTTTTGATCGCCGGCTCCTGCTCCAGCACATGGTCCTTGGCATCGATGAAGCTGGAGAATTCATGCGCATGCGGCGTCACATAAGTACAGGCAAAATGCGCGGCGGCCACACAGCCGATCTGCATGTCGGCCTGAGTACCGTTGTGTACGGGCGTGTAGTACGACTTCGTCAGCGCGAGGATCTGCCGCGACTGGGTATAACCGGTACGCGCGCACTTGATCACCACCGAACGGATGCCGCCGAGCTGCAATTCATGCAGCACGTCGTCCGGCGTCATGCATGAATCGTCGCCGGAAATCGGAATGCGGGTGCGCTCGGCGCAGAAACGTTTACCGGCACCGTCGCGCGCCGGGATTGGTTCTTCGATCAGCGCCACGTTGACTTCCTCCAAGTACGGTGCAGTCTCCAGCAGATCCTGTGCGCTGTATCCCTGATTGCAGTCGATGGTGATCTCGTGGTCGTCACCGACCAGCTTGCGCAGCGCGCGCAGCAGCGCGATATCGCGCTTTATGTCGATGCCGCATTTAACCTTCCACGCTTTGAAGCCATAACGCTTGATCATGCGTTCGGCCTCGGCCAGCATTTCCTTGTTGGATCCCAGCATCAGCCGGCGGTTGACCGGCAGTGCCTTCACCGTGCCGCCAAGCAGTTCGGCACAGGTAATTCCCAAATGTTTGGCCTGGGCATCGACTATCGCCATGTCGATCGCCGACTTCGCCGCCGGGTTGCCGGCATACTGGTCGAACACCGACCACACCCCCGTCATATCAAAGGCATCCACACCCTTCAACTTGGGTGCGAAATGGTCACGGATGATGGTGTTGATCGACTGCTGGGTTTCGCCGTAGATCGTCGGCCGCGGCGGCGCATCGGCGATGCCCTGCGTGCCGTCGAACAGCGTGACGATGACGATTACGTTGTCGATGTCCTTGATCTCGCCGCGCGCCCATTTGATCGGGTGCAGCAGCGGCACCACCACGGGGATGGCTTCGACGGAACGGATGGAGAGCTGGCTGTCTTTGGTTTTCATGGGAATGGATGTGGAATCAAAAAAAATGGAGGCGCCCTGAAAATCGTCAAGCGCGGCCCTAGCCAGGAAGAATCGAGGCTACGATGAGACATTACTTCATCGTAAGGCGAGGAGCAACGCAACGCCCCACGCCGTCAGGTCAAGCCTGACGGTTTTTCAGGGAAACCTTAATAACTGGTGGGCCAGGTGCGCATCAAATGCTCGCCAACGCCGCCGCTCATGCGCATGCGGTGAATATCAAGCATACGAATCAACCAGCTGCGGGTGTCGCGGGGATCGATGACATCCTGCGCCGTGTAGATCGCCGCCATGTCGTAGGGCGAGGTGCCTTTGGACATTCGGGCAACCGCATCCTTGAACTTCTCCGGCTCTTTTTCCGGGTCAACGCCGAACACCACCTTGGCGCCAAAATCAGGCTTCATGAAACTGATTTCCGCGGTCAGCCAACAGGCCAGTTCGTCGGTATTGCCACCAGCACCCATGTTGGACACTGCCAGCCCGTAACTCTTGCGCACAATCACCGAAATTTTCGGCACGGTGACCAGCGTCATCGCATTGAGCCAGTTCATGACCTTGCCGGTGACGCCCTGCTGCTCGCCTTCCATGCCGATCAGGAATCCCGGCTGATCCACCAGCAGCACGATCGGAATATTGTAGGAATCGCAAAGCACAAAAAATGCCTGCACTTTGCGGCAGGCGTCGCCATCGATGGCGCCGCCCTTGAACAGCGGGTTGTTGGCAATGATGCCTACCGACTTGCCATCCAGCCGCGCCAGCGCGGTAACCAGGGTTTTGCCGAAACGCGCCTTCATTTCGAACATCGAACTGCGGTCGACGATGCACTGGATTACTTTGCGCATGTCGTAGACCTGATTGGCCGATTCCGGAATCAGCTTCATCACATCCTTGATGGCTTCATCCGAACCTTCCGGCACAGGATATTCCGGCGGGGCCTCCATGTTGTTGCTCGGCAGATAGGATAGAAACTGCTTGATCGCATCAATGGCCTGTTCGTCGGTATCAACAACCTGGTCGACGATGCCGCTCACATCGGCATGCACACGCCAGCCGCCGAGCTCCTCGCCGTCACATTGTTTGCCGGTGGCCATTGATATCAGCCGCGGGCTGGACACCGCCATGATCGCGCCCTTGCGCATCACGCAGAAATCCGACATCGAGCCGTACCACGCCGAGGAACCGTAACAGTGGCCGAGCACGCCTGCCGCCCACGGCACTTCGCGCAGGCGCAGATATTCCTGCGGGTCGTCTTTCGAACCGATGGATGACGCGCCCATTACGTCCGGCATGCGTGCGCCCGTGGATTCACCCAGAAACACCAGTGGCATGCCGCGTTTTTTCGCGACGCCCTTCATGTGCTTCAGTTTCCTGATATTGATCTGCGCGCTGGATGCACCCTTGACGGTAAAGTCATTGGACACCGCGGCGGCTTCGCGGCCATTGATGCGGCCATAACCGGCAATTTTGCCGTCAGCGGGCGTGTTCGCCTTGTCTTCGGGACGGCTGGACACGGCATGCAGACCGGACTCGATGAATGAGCCAGCATCAAACAAACGATTCAGCCGCTCACGGGCATTCAGCAGGCCCTGGGCCTTGCGCTCGGCGAGCTTGACCTCACCCCCCATGGTCTGGGCGCGCTGCTTGCGGGCGTCGAGTTCTTTCAGCAGTTCTTCAAATGGCATGATGTAGGCGGATCAACAGGTCACGATCAAAGCTTGATCCCGAGGTCGCGGATCAGCTTTCCCCATTGCGCCATGCCTTCACGAATTGATTTTGCCGCGTCTTCCGGCGTGCCACCGATCGGATCCAGCCCCTCGGCGGCATAGGCTGCCTTGATCTCTGGTGCGGCGAAGGCCTTGTTTATTTCCTGGTTCAGACGAGCGATGATTGCTTTGGGTGTACCGGCCGGCGCCAGAATACCGAACCAGCTGGCTGCGGAATAACCGGGTAATCCCGCCTGCGCAACAGTAGGCACATCCGGGAACAACGGCGAACGTTTGGTTCCGGTTGCGGCCAGCGCGCGCAGCCGCCCGGAATTCACGTGGACGCGGGAACTCGGAAACGGCGCGAACATCATCTGCACATGACCGCCAACGACATCGTTCATCGCGGGCCCTGCGCCTTTGTACGGTATGTGGGCGACCTTGATGTGGGCGACCGATTTTAATTGTTCGGCAAACAAATGATTCCACGTGCCGTTGCCCGCCGAGGCGTAATTCAATTTACCCGGATTGGCTTTTGCATAAGCAATCAATTCATTGAGGCTTTTTACCGGCACCGACGGATGCACGACAATCAGCCCCGCCGGTTCCGAAATTAGAATGATCGGGTCAAGATCCTTGACTGGATCGTAAGGCAGATTTTTATAGAGACTGGGGCCGACCAGGATGTTGCCGAAGGAAGCCATCACAATGGTGTATCCATCCGGCGTGGATTTGGCCGCCATGTCGACACCGATGGTGCCTCCGGCGCCGGGGCGATTATCCACAATCACCTGCTGGCCCAGAGCCGCGGTCAACTTGTTACCGATCAGCCGCGCCTGCACGTCTGTATTACCGCCCGGCGCAAACGGCACAATAAGGCGGATTGGCTTGTCCGGATAGTTTTGCGCTGCCGCCGTGCCGAATGTAACGAACGCAGCAACCATGATGGTAACCAGTTTGTGCAACATGATGTTTCCTCCTGTTGTCATGCAACGCCGGCCAACAGACGTCGTCAATTTGCGGAATGTTTGCGCAATGCGCCCCCGAAACGGGTCAGGTCTAATAACTGGTTGGCCAGTTGCGCAGCAAATGTTCTCCCACCCCGTTCTTCATACCCTTGCGATGCACTTCCAGGGTACGGACCAACCATTCCCGGGTGTCGCGCGGGTCAAGCACATGTTGTGCTTCGTAGAGCTCGGCGAGTCCCCAGGCCGAAGTATCGCGCTCCACTTCGGCTTTCAGCTTCGCAAATCTTTCGGGATCATCCTGCTGCCTGATGTTATGCAGCACGTTCACCGACACTGCCGCATCCATGAACCCCAAATCCGCCATCGGCCACACGGCCACTTCATCGGCGCCCTTGCCGCCAGCCATGTTGATATAGGCCTGGCCGTAATCCTTGCGCATGATTACGGTGAGCTTGGGCACAGTGACCTGACTCAGCGCATTCATCCAGTTGATAACCTTGCCGGGCATGCCGCGGATTTCGCCTTCGACGCCGATCAGGAATCCCGGCACATCGACCAGAAATACCAGCGGCACATTGAACGAGTCACACAGCACCATGAAGCTGATGACTTTCTGCACCGCATCGGCATCCAGCGCGCCACCCTTGAACAGCGGATTGTTGGCGATGAAGCCGACGCTCTTGCCGTCAATTCGTCCCAGCGCAGTGGCAATGGATTTGCCGAAGCGTTCTTTTATTTCAAAGCTCGAATCCTTGTCGGCGATTGCAGCGACGATCTTGCGCACGTCGTACACTTTGGTGCGCGCCTCCGGCAGAATTTCGAAAATGTTTTTGCAGGCGTCATCGGAACCTGCAGTCACAGCCACTTCCGGTGGCGCCTGCAAGTTGTGGCTGGGCAGGTAGGACAGGAATTGCTTGATGGCGTCCATCGCCTGCTGGTCCGTATCCACCGCCATATCGGCGAGTCCGGAAACCCCGGTGAGCAATTTCCAGCCACCCAGATCTTCGGCTTCGATCGGCTTGTTGATGGCGATTGAAGTCACTTTGGGACTGGCGATGGCCATGATCGCGCCCTTGCGCATGACCACAAAATCCGACATGGCGGAATACCAGGTCGACGAGCCGTAACACTGGCCGAGCAACGCGGAGCACCACGGCGATTCACGCAGGCGCTGGTACTCGTGCGGATCCTGGGCAATGATGGCGCGCCCTGCCGATCCCATGCGATCCGGCATGCGTGCGCCTGAAGACTCACCCAGCATCACCAGCGGCATGCCGCGTTTGGCGGCGACCTGCTTCACATGCTTGATTTTCTTCATGTTGATGACGGCTGACGACGCGCCCAGGACCGTGAAGTCATTGGACACCAGGGCGATGTCGCGGCCAGCGATGCGCGCAAAGCCGGCGACCTTACCGTCGGCGGGGGTCTTGTGTTTGACCTCGGGGCGGTTGCTGCGGGCAAATCGACCGGATTCCAGGAATGAGTCCGGGTCGATCAGATAATCGATGCGTTCGCGGGCGTTGAGGTGGCCTTCGGCCTTGCGTTTGGCCAGTTTTTCGGGCCCGCCCATGCCCAGCACTTCATCTGTTCTGGTTTTGAAATCTTCAATCAGTTTCTCGAACGCCACGGCAAATTCCTTCTGTTGCAAAACAAATCAGGCTGGATTTTCAGGCTTCGAAGCATAGCGCCACGGCCTTATTGTCGTCAAGAAGATTGTTAACAATAATACAATAAGGGCTGCTTATCAAAAACGCGGGGTATCCGCCCTTCAGCCGCCGTAGTCTGTAAGGAATAAATATAAATATGGGTAAATATGGGGTCAGACACGATAATATGTGATAAAGTGTGCGCTTGGCAAACAATCCTGCACAAGGAACTCCAATGGCTCGCCTACCCCGCTATATCATCCCCGGTCAACCTCAGCATATTATTCAGCGTGGCAATAACCGGCAAGCCATCTTTTCCTCCGACGAGGACTATCAGTTTTTCCGCGATGCTCTGATTGATGCCTCAGTCAAACACGATCTGACCGTACACGCCTACGTGTGGATGACGAACCACATCCATCTTTTGGCAACCCCGGGCGCTGAAGACAGCATCAGCAAGGTATTCCAGTCCGTGGGGCGCAGATATGTGCAGTATTTCAACTTTAATTACAAGCGCAGCGGCACTCTCTGGGAGGGACGTTATCGGGCGACCGTCGTGGACAGCGAACGCTACCTGTTGACGGTAATGCGCTACATTGAGCTCAACCCCGTTCGCGCGGATATAGTCGCGCACCCACGCGACTACCCATGGTCTAGTTACCTTTACAACGCAGGCGGCGAAGCCGGAGCGAACGTAAACTGGCTGGTCGCGCACCGCGAATATCTGCGTTTAGGTCGCACCGCCCAAGAACGGCAAGAGACCTACCGGCAATTGTTCAAGGCAGCCGTACCAAAAGATGATCTCACCGCCATACGCAATTGCACGCACAAGGGCTGGGCTTTGGGCGGTGAGCGGTTTACAAAGAAAATCGAAGCCTTGACGCAGCGGCGTTCAGTATCTAAGGGTGTGGGGCGTCCGAAAAAGGAGGGGATATAATCGTGTCTGACCCCATAAGATCTTGCCCTGAGATTAAATCCTGCATTTCACTTTTCCAACCTGAACCGGGCTTGCCCCCGCTCAAGCACCCAGCAGCCTGCGCGCCAGCACGGACTGCATGTCGCGACGTCCATCGACCATCAGATAAATGATGACCTGCCGACCGGTGACCCGGTAAATCACCCGGTACGACTTGAACAGCACCTGCCGGTATTCCTTGATGCCGAGCGCGACCAGCTCTTTCGGATGGCTGCCACGCTCCGGAAAGCTGGCAAGGCTTTCCACAACTTCCATCAGCCGGTCGAGCAACTGATGGGCACGGGTCAAACCATCACTATGGGCAACGTGGTCGTACAGCGCTTCGAGATCGCGTTCGGCGCCGGCGGTGAGCAGAACCCGGTACTTCGCCGGACTGCCCGCCATCAGCCGGGATTGCGTTTCGCGCGCAGGCGCGCGACGACTTTACTGGCGGGTTTGAGCTTGCCTGCCGCCACCTCCTGCGTGCCGATGGCGAGGATCTTCAGCAGCGCCAGGGTCTCCTGCGTCTCCTCGTACGAAGCCACGTCTACCAGCACAGCCTTGGCTTCGCCGTTCTGGGTAATGACCAGCGGCTCGCGTTGTTCGGCAATGTGCGTCAGCACCTCAGCGGCGTTGGCCTTGAGGTAGCTGATCGGTTTAACCTGAGTCGAGTAGCGCATGGCGTGCTCCTGAATACTGAATGGACTGAATTTAGTCTTTTTATAGTCCGATCGCAAGACACAACGCGAATTGCATCCGCACGTGCAGACTTGCCCGTCGCCGACCGTAGCCTGTAAAGAGCCCTGAAATTCCATCAGGATAAACTCCGCGGAATTACAGGTTATGGACCCCGTATTTCACTTCGTTCCATACGGGCTACGCTTGCTGTTCTCGGAAGTAAGCAGCCGGAGGAGCATGTTCACTTTGAGACCGGCACTGGTGGTCAATTCGAGGCCGGCGTCAACAGCTCAGCTGCTGATATCGACGCCGGGATAGACGTCGGCAGTGCCGACTTCGGCGATCACGCCGCCCGGCGCGCGAAACTTGACGGGGGTCACCCCCGGCTGGCTCAGTATTTCGCAGCCGTAACGCTGCAACTCGCCTAACGTGCTGCCGACGTCGTCGACCGCGATGCCGAAGTGATGGATGCACGGCCCGGCCCCGGCAAAACCCGCTTCGACGGTGTCCTCGCTGTCGTACTGGATGAGTGCAAGGTCGAATCTGCCGTCCGTGAGATGGCATGAAGTATGGCCGCGCTTGCGGGTCACCTCGGACCGCGTGAAACCAAAGACCTTCTGCCAGAATGCGGCGGCCTGTTCGAGGTCGCTCACCTTCAACGCCAGATGCACTACGCGGGACATGGCTTATGCTCCATCGGGGTCAGGGTTTGAAGACGTTGTCCGGCTGCGCCAGCGACTTGAACTCCAGGCCATTGCCGCAGGGGTCCATCACCAGCATTGTCGACTGCTCGCGCACCGTTCCAGCATGCCGCATCTCGGGCGGAATGATGAAGTGCGCGCCTGCTTCCTGGAGGCGGCGCGCAATGCGCTCGAAATCGGCCTTGGGCACGATCGCGCCGAAATGGCGCAGCGGGTAACGCTCCTTGCCGACCGGCACCGAGCGGTGCGCCGCCTCCTGCTGCGACAGCTGGGCGACGATGTGGTGGCCGAAGAAATTGAAATCGATCCTGTCGGCTTCCGTGCGCCCCTGTTCGCAGCCCAGTACGTCGCCGTAGAAGCGCCGCGCCTTGTCGAGGTCGTCGATGGGAAACGAAAGGTGGAATATGGTGTTCATGTCCGGCCCCCCGTTATTATATGCAGGCAACGGCTCATTGCGCAGAAATCTTGGCTTCGGCGATCAGCTTGCCCCATTTCTCGAACTCGGACTTCATGTACTTTCCGAGTTCCTCCGGAGTGGAGGGGGAAGATTCCAGCCCCTGCTGCAACAGAACCTGTTTCACCTCGGCGTTGTTGAGAATTGCGACCAGCTCTTTGTTGAGACGGGCGATCACCGCTTTCGGCGTGTTGGCGGGTGCCGCCATCGCGTACCAGTTGTTGACTTCGTAGCCGGGAACGCCCGATTCCGCAATCGTCGGCAGATCGGGCATGATTACCGAACGCTTGCGCGTGGTGACGGCAAGCGCCCGTATCCTGCCTGCTTTGGCCTGCGCAATGGACGAGGAGGGAGACGCAAAAATCATGTTTATCCTGCCTCCCACGAGATCGAGCATGGCCGGGCCGCCGCCCTTGTACGGCACGTGCGTGAGCTCCACCTTCGCCATGCGCGCCAGCAATTCGCCTGCGAGATGGCCCGCGTTGCCGGAGCCGGACGATCCATAGGTCATTCCCGGCTGCTTTGCCGCCAGCACGAGCAGATCCTTGAAGGTGTTCGCGGCAACACCCGGATGCACCACGACGATATTCGCCGCGTCGATCATCATGGTGACGGGCGCAAGGTCCTTGAGCGGGTGATAGCCGATATTTTTGTAAAGGCTGTAATTGACCGCCAGATTGCCGATGGCGCCGAGATTGATGGTGTAGCCGTCGGGCGTGGACTTGGCAAGAATCTGTCCGGCAACCGTGCCCGCAGCACCGGGACGGTTGTCGACGACCACCGGCTGGCCCAAAGCCGCCGACAGGCGGTCGGATATCGCGCGCGCGGTCGTATCCAGGCCGCCGCCCGGAGCCGAGCCCACCAGTATGCGGATCGGCCTGGACGGAAACGGCTCGGATTGCGCGTGCGCCAGGGATGCCGCAGCCGCTGCGCTAACGAGCAGCAGCAGGCGGGGTGCCAGTTTGAACATCAGTGCGGAATATCGGGATTTCATGGTTCTCTCCTCATTTGATTTTGGAATGGTTACCTGCGATTACACGATCGAGCTGGCGTTCTACACATACTTGTGCGCAGTCTGCCCCGAAGCAACCAGATTGCCTTCGGCGTCGAACGCTTCCGCGCATGCGAAAAACACCTTGCGCCCGCCGCCCTGCAGCGCGCCGCTGCGATTGAGCAGCTCGGACCTGAGCTCGCACTGCAATTCCGCCAGATCGGGCTGCCACACCGTGAGTTCCACCCCCAGCAGCCGCAGAAAAGGGTTGTCGTCCATCACCGGCGGCTCATGCCTGAAGCAGCGGACGCAGTGCGGCAATGTCCGGCACGCCGCGTTCGAGATCCCAGATGCGGTCGAGCAGCGCACGCGCACGCTTGCGTCCGGTGACGCCGGCGATCAGGTCGAAGCATTTTTCATCGACCTCCGTCCGCGTCATGGGGTTTTCCCATGCACCCTTCACCACCGGCGTGTGGTGCCTCAACTGCCGTCCGTCGCGGGTCCACACTTCGACGATGGCCTGGCGGCCGCCCTGCCGCGTCAGCTCGGCGCTGCCGAGATATTCGATGCGCTTGCGAACATCCAGAACCTTTTTGTCCTTCATGCGCCGCACGTCGTGGGAAGAAGCGAACGTCACCTTGCCGTCGATCAGCATTACCGCAATCAGGTGCTGCATGCAGATGTCCGGCATGTCGCGGTTGTCGACGATGTACGCTTCCGAATCCTGCACCTGCACCCGTATGCGTTTGGCATCCGCGGCACGCAGCTGGTGCTTCTCGATCAGGTTGGACAGCGCGTCGAGCGCCGGCTGTATCGGCGAGCCCACGGACCACTTTTTGATGTTGGAGCGCATGATCTCGAAGGTCGCACCCAGGTCGCGCGCCACGTGGCTGGTATCCACATGCCCGTCGTAGGCGATCCAGAAGTTGCGCGGCCCGCTGAACACATCCTCGACGCCGGTAAAACCCTGCTCGACCAGCGCCGCGGCATAAACCGCGTTGCGCGCCGGCATGCCGCCGAAATCAAAAGCCTTCTCGATGTGGTCGGGATCGCGCATCCAGCACGAGATACCCGAAGCCTGCTGCGCGGCGTAGGCAAGCAGAAAACGCATGCGTTTTACATCAAAGCGGACCAGTGCGCCCGCCGCTGCCGCGCCGCCGAACAAGGCGCCGAAGGTATGCGACGAATGCGCCGCATTCAGAAACTTCACCCCGCCCAGCGCCATGTTGACGCGCGCCCCGACGTCGTAGCCGAGGGCGACTGCACGCACCAGATCGCGGCCTGAGGCGCGCCTGCGCTCGGCCGTCGCCCATGCCGCCGGCACCACCCCGCAGCCGGGATGAAACAGCCCGCCCTGATGCGAGTCATCGGTCTCGTCGGCATGCGCCGACATGCCGTTGGCGAACGCGGCATGAATCGCCGAAGTGACCACCTTGGCGCCCATGACGCTGGCCTCTTTCACGCCGCCCTGCGTTTTCACGAAATCGGCGGCGCGCCTGCCCGGCAACAGTTTGGCGCCGGAGATCATGGCCGCCAGCGTGTCCGCGATATGGTGTTTGGTTTTCTCCGCTACCGCGGCGGGCAGCGGCTTGCGCGCAGCAGCAGCCATGTAGGCGGAGAGTTGCGTCATCATTTCCGATACTTCGTGCTGGCCTTGTTCCGACATAATTACAACCTGCCCTCTGGTTTGTCTGTCTCAGCGCCTGAAGCCGGCGCCCCCATCCACGGTAATCACCGCCCCCGACACATAGCCCGCCCGCTCGGAAGCTAGGAAAACCACGACGTCTGCGATCTCCGCCGGCGTTGCAAGCCGCCCGAACGGATAGCCGGCGGTCAGCTCGCGCCAGCGGCTCTCGTCACCGAGTTCGGCTTTCGCCCGCGCCTTCCAGCGGCTTGTCTGCCTGTCCGTTTCCGTCGCACCCGGATTCACCGCGACAACGCGCACGCCGCGGTCCACGCTCTCCGCGCCCAGCGCCTGGGTAAACGACAGCAAAGCCGCATTGCCCGTGCAGCCCGCGATATAGCCCGGCGCGGGCTGCTGGCCGGCCACGCCGACGATGTTGACGATCACCCCGCGCTGTCTTTCGCTCATGCCGCGGTAGACTGCGCGCGCCAGGTTGATGTAACCGAACACCTTGATATCCCAGGCTTGCCGCCACGCGCTTTCAGCGACGCCGGTCAGCGTTCCCTGCGGGATGGCGCCTGCGCAATTGACCAGAATGTCGACCGTGCCCGCCTCGTGCGCGAGTGCGTCGGTGGCACCCGTGGCACCGAGATCGGCAGCATGCGGCGTCGCATCGACGCCATATGTCTCGCGCATCGCCGCGCACGCGCGCTTCAGGCTTGCCGCGTCCCTGGCAGCGAGATGCAGATGGCAACCCTCCGCGGCAAGCGCCTGCGCCACGGCCAGGCCGATGCCGCGCGAAGCCCCGGTCACGAGCGCGGTTTTGCTGGTCAGGTTCAGATTCATCGGCATTCACGCGGTTCAGATGAGCGCGGCTTCTTCACGCGGCCGTCCTGTCGCGCGGCGCGGCGGCGGAATCCAGCAACACCCCCTGCTTTGTCAGCGCGTCCACGCGTTCCTGCGACCAACCCAGCACCCGGGCCAGCACGCTGGCGGTGTCCGCGCCCAGGCATGGCGGATACTCTGCCGCCGGCTCCTGTTCGCCCGCAAACTTGACCGGGTTGCCCGCCACGCGCACGGACTGCCCTTCGCCGCCGAGATCGAGCACCATGTTGCGATGCTGAACGTGCCGATCGCTCAGTGCCTTGTCGAGCGTGTTGATGACGCCGACCGGGATGGCCTTGGCGTGGAAAAGCTCCACCCAGCGTGCGGACGGCCGCTGCAAAAAAGCGGCGTCGAGCAACGGCCACAGTTCAGCGCGGTTGCGGTAGCGGTCGGCATTGGTCATGAAACGCGCATCAGCAATCAAGTGGGCTACTCCGAGCTCGCCCGCCATGTCTTCCCACATGCGTTCGGTGTTGGCGCAGACCACGACATTGACATTGTCCCCGGCGACGAACGCGCGGTACGTGGGTATGGAGTCGTGTCCGCGGCCCTGCGTGCCTGGCACCACGCCAGTAATCAGATGGTAGGCCGCCTGATAGCAAAGCATCGAAATCTGGCAATCGAGCATCGCGACGTCGATCTGCTTGCCGCGCCCCGTGCGCTCGCGCTCAAGCAGCGCGGACTGTATGCCGATCACGGAGAACATTCCGGCGGCGAGATCGCCGAGGGGGATGCCGGAACGCACCGGCAGGCCGCCATACTCGCCGGTCAGGCTCATACCGCCGGAGAGCGCCTGCACGATCATGTCATAAGCGGGATAATCGCGATACGGCCCGTCCTGCCCGAAACCCGAGATGCTGCACCACACCAGCCGCGGGTGCTGTGCGCTCAATTCATCGTAAGACAGTCCGAGCTTCTGCACCACGCCCGGCCGGAAATTCTCGATCAGCACATCGCTGCGCAGCGCCAGCTCGCGCACCACTTCGCGGCCGGCAGCGTGCTTCATGTCCACCGCCACGCTTTGCTTGTTGCGGTTGACGCTCAGGTAATACGCGCTGTCGTCGCCCACGAAATGCGGCGGGATGGCGCGCGCGGAATCCCCGCTCAGAGGCTCGACCTTGATCACTTCGGCGCCGAGATCGCCGAGGATCATGGTGGCATAAGGCCCCGAGAGGAACTGCGTGAGGTCGAGCACCCGCAGACCTTGCAACGGCTGCGCCTGCCTTGATTCTTTGCCTGTTTTCATTAAGCAGTCATTCTTTCTTTGTATCCCAGGGCGCGGGACAGGGCGTGTGCGGCCCTGCGCACTGCGGCGGAGAGCTGCGGCAGCAGATTTTTGCGGTATCTCTGCTCGGGAATGGTATAGCCGATGCTGCCCACGACCTTGCCATGCATGTCGAACACGCCGGCAAAAATGCCGACTGCGCCGGGAATGCGCTGGCCGAAAGTGACCGCAAATCCCTGGGCGCGGATCTGCGCGAGCGCCTCATGCAACGCCTTGCGCGAAGGGGCCGCCCTGCGCACTGCAGGGTCATCCTTCTCCGCCGCCAGCACGCGTTCAACGGCATCTTGCGGCAGATAGGCGAGAATCGAACGTCCCGATGCGCCGGTCAGCAGGGACAGGGGCTCGTTTTTCTTAACCCGATAACCCAGCGGATGTGACGATTCGCAATCCGCTGCAAACATCATCTTCCCTCCCTGCGGCAGGTACAAGCCGAGATAAGCGGTTTCGTTGTTTTCCCGCAGCGCCTCCTTCAGGATCGGCATCGCGACAGACTGAATGGGGTGTTTGTTGAATACCAGTGACGACAGCCGGTAGAACTCGCGCCCGACGCGGTAGGCACGCGCCGTTTCGTCACGCTCTATCATGCCCTCGAGCGCCAGCAGTTCCAGCAAACGGTGCACGGTTGACGGCGGCAAAAGCAGGCGTTCCGCCAGCGTCTTGATCTGCACATCGCCCTCGGCTTCCGCCATTTCGCGCAGAATCGCGACGGCACGGTTCACGGTGCCGGTGTCAGCAGCCTTGGCCTGTGCAGTTCTGGTCATGATTTGCGGTCAGCGCCCGAACAGGTGGATCGCGCACGCGCCGTGGTCAAAGCCATAGGTGCCGCCGCCGGTGACATGGGTAAGCCCGATTTTGGCGTGCGCAACCTGACGCACGCCGCATCTGCCCTGGAGCTGGCGCACGATCTCGACCATCTGCGCGGCACCGCTCGCCCCGACCGGATGCCCCTTGGACAGCAGCCCGCCGCTCGGATTGACGGGAATACGGCCGCCCAGCGAGGTCGCGCCGTCGTGCAGCAGCTTCACCGCCTCGCCACGTCCGCACAAGCCCAGCGCTTCGTAGTACAGCAGCTCGGCGATCGAGAACGCATCGTGGCATTCCAGCACGTCGATATCCTCGGGGCCGACGCCGGTTTCCTCGTAGAGTTCGCCCGAGCAGCGCACCGTGATCTCCGGTATCGTCATGTCGCGGAAACCGGTCAGGTAGCGGCCCGACGCGAGATGCGAACCCAGCACGCGCACATGCTGCGGATTATGACGGGGCGCGATATCCGACGGGCAGATCACCAGCGCGGCAGCGCCGTCTCCGGTCGGGCAGCACTGCAGCAGGGTGAGCGGATCGGCAATCCGGCGCGAAGACAGCACCTCATCGATGGTGGTCTCGGTCTGGATCTGGGCATGGGGATTGAGCGCGCCGTGCCTGCGCGCCTTGACCGCCACCGCGGCGAGATCTTTTTCCGTGGCGCCGTAGTCGTGCAGGTAGCGCTGCGCGCGCATCGCGTAAAGACCCGGCATCACCATGCCGTTGGCAACCTCGATGTCCTCCTGGTCCAGCGGCAGCGTTCCCCCGCCGAGCCGCGTCAATTGCTCGACGCCGAGCACCAGGGCGTATTCGATGATGCCGGTGGCGACCGCAATCCAGGCTTCGCGGAATGCGGTTGCGCTGCTCGAGCACGCGTTTTCGCAATTGACCACCGTGACGCCGCTCATGCCCGTCTCGCGCGCGATGCGCTGGCCGGCCATCCAGCCGGAAATTGCCGCGCCGGAATAAATGGACTCGATCTGCTTGTTCGTCACGCCGGCTTCCTGCAACGCCTCGATTACCGCCGGGCGCGCAAGCTGCGGCACCGTGACGTCGCGATGCTTGCCGAACCTGATCATCCCGGTGCCAATCACCGAGACGGGGCGTAGATTGCCTTTCATACTTGTCCTCCGTTCACTGCAGTCCGGGTTCGAAGTAATAGCGATAACGGTCGCCGTCCGCCACGATCCGCACCCCGACCAGCATGTCGACGCGCAGCGCGTGCGGGCCGCCGGCTTTGACTTTGCCGAACAGCCGCACGCCTTCAGGCGTATCCACATAGCCCACCACATACGGCGTCTCCCAGCCGGGCGGCGCGACGTGTACCGTGGTGTAGCTGTAGAGCTTGCCTTCCCCGCCCAGCGTCAGGGCCCTGAGGCTGGAGGAAAGACAGTCGGGGCAAACGTCGGTCACCGGAAACACTTTCATGCCGCAGCCGTTGCATTGCACCCCGCGCAAACGGACAACCCCGTCCGGATTCACGGTAACCTCATTCGCCGCCAGCGCTCTGCCTTCGTGCGGAGCCAGCGCGGCCTGCTGCGATGCTGGTGCGGACATCGATTCTCCTAAATTCCGTTAATCGGAATAATATTTTGATTAACGAAATATTACTGCCGTTGTGCTTGCAAACGCAAGAGTGTTGGCGCCGGACGAAAATTGACCAGGGTGTTCAATCGACCTGCTTAACTTTTAAGCAGGGAGCAGAGGTGATCACCATGGACATGTTGGGCAAGGATAGGCGCATGAAGATGCGCGACAAACTTTCGATTGTGTTGCCGCAGCCCTCAAACTCTTTCCCCACAATGCGCCGATCCAGAAGTCGGGTAGCCGGACGCGGTTGCCCGCGCCCAGCCCCCTCAGAACCGTGCATGCGTCTTTCGATGCACACGGCTCAAGCCTCTACAAAGGCATCTTTCGACACCCGGTCACACAGCTTATCTGTGTTGCCTTCACCATACGCGCTTGCAGCCCTCTGACATGGCGCTGGACATTGGCCCAATTGATGCCGTCCCAGGTCACGCCGGAAGGTGCACACGCCCATGTTGCTGCGTACATTTGCTCTCCTCCCGCTAAGATGGTTCTGCCCACTCTCTTGTGAAGAGAGACCCAGAGGAAGTCTGCCCGCTTTCGCGTGGGGTGATGTTCCAACCCCTATCCCTCCCATTACAGGAGGGCATTCGCTTTCTCCTCGATCCTGTTCCCGCACCGCCATAAGCAGACTTTGCAACCTGCCGTCCCCGAAGGGAGCGATACGGGGTTTCCACGTTCCGCTTGCTGAAGTACGTCGGGTTAGGTGCCTGCTTTTGACCGGGAGGCATGTGGGTCACAAACGCGTAGGTCAGAGACGCTGTTCCCACCTCCGTTACCGTTTGGTTCAAGCGTAAAAGCCACTTCCGCTTGTCATATGTGACGGTCTTTATCGCAGATTCACCTGTGTTCACCCCGACTATCTAGCACTGATCCGGCTTGTGGCTGCCAGAAGGGTACGCCTCTCGCGATTGATACCCCGCACCTTGCGGTGCTTCGTTACATTGTCAGAGTCGCTCTTTATTCAGACTCCTAGATTCACCCGGTGACACGGGCGGTTCCCTCCTTTACAGTGAGAACAACTTCTACAAGCGACTTCGTGTCGCACCTTGACCAGCATATCTGTTCGCGCAAGTAAGCAGTCCGGAGGAGCATGTTCAGCTTTCAACCGGCACTGGTGGTCAGTTCGAGGCCGGCGTCAACACATTACGCCACTAAAACGCGCTCAGATAACCTTCAGATTATGCAGCGATCCGCCGAACGGCGAAGCTCAGACCACCACCGCGAAGCGGTTTAGTTCAACGTGAAATATAAGCTCTAAAAGGCCGATTTAAATCCCCGCCTTTGGCTTCGCACAATCGCTGATTTTTCTCATCGTTCAGCATGTTACCGCCGAATCCGGAAAACTGGCTTTCCTGGATTAATGCCTTAACAAAAATTTATCAATTAAATCAACCGGTTACAATAAATCTGCCGGCAACAGTGCCGCAAGGCTACCTCAGGATGTGTTTCGCGATCACCAGTTGCTGGATCTGGCTGGTGCCCTCAAACAGCCGGAACAGGCGCACGTCACGGTAGAGACGTTCAACCGCTGACTCCTGCATATAGCCGGCGCCGCCATGAATCTGCACTGCGCGGTCGGCAACGCGCCCGACCATTTCGGACGCAAAGAGCTTGGCACATGACGCTTCGAGGGTGATGCTCTCGCCACCATCTTTCTTGCGTGCCGCTTCGAGCACCATGCTGCGCGCCGCATAAATCTCGGTTTTGGAATCGGCCAGCATGGCCTGGATCAGTTGGAACTCAGCGATGGGTTTACCAAACTGCTGGCGCTCCTTGGCGTAGTTCAGTGCTTCATCGAGCAGGCGTTCGGCGGCACCAACACACACTGCGGCGATGTTGAGCCGCGCCTTGTCGAGCACTTTCATCGCGGTCTTGAAACCCTGGCCTTCCTGGCCGCCGATGATGTTGGCGGCCGGCACGCGCACGTTGTCGAATATGACGTCAGCGGTGTGCGAGCCGCGCTGGCCCATCTTACGATCCGGCTTGCCCACGATCAGTCCCGGCGTGTCGCGGTCGACGATGAACGCAGAAACGCCCCTGGCATCCTTGGACTGCAGATCGGTGCGCGCCATCACCGTGAACACGCCCGCCTGCGGCGCGTTGGTGATGTAGCGCTTGGTGCCGTTCAGCACATAGTGATCGCCATCGCGGCGCGCGGTGGTTTTCAGCGAGCCCGCATCGGAACCGGCTTCGGGTTCGGTCAGCGCAAAGGAACCGGTGATTTCGCCGGAGGCCAGCCGCGGCAGGTATTTCTTTTTCTGCGCGTCGGTGCCGTCGATGACGATGCCCTGCGCACCGATGCCGGTGTTGGTGCCGATGCGCGAACGAAACACCGGCGAGGCGTAACACAGCGCCATCGAGGTCAGCACTTCTTCTTCACTGGTCAGGCCCAGTCCGCCGTAGACCTCGGGTATGGTCAGGCCGAACAATCCCATGTCGCGCATTGCCGCCAGCAGATCATCAGGGATTTCGTCGGTATCCGTGACTTCGGTTTCGCGCGGAATCAGTTTCTCGCGCACCAGCCGGGCAACGGTGTCGAGCAGGATATTGAAGGATTCAGGGTCGCGGATCATTGCAAAAGGCTCAGAGTTTGATATTCGCTTGCGTAATCACCTTGCGCCACTTGGCCTGTTCGCTGCGGATGAAGGCGGCAAAATCCTCGGGCGCACCGCCCACCGGTGTCGCCCCCAGCGCAGTCAGGCGTTCGTTGACCTGGGGCAGCTTGAGGATGCGGTCGGTTTCCACTGAGAGTTTTGCCACGATGGCTTTGGGTGTGCCCGCAGGCGCCAGCAGCCCGAACCATGAACCCGCCTCGTAACCGGCGACACCGGCTTCCTGCATGGTCGGCAGGTTGGGCGCCGCAGCCGAGCGCTGCGCCGTGGTCACCGCCAGCCCGCGGATCTTGCCGGCCTGCACATGCGGCAGATACGGCGGCAGATTGTCGATCACCACCTGAATCTGCCCGCCCGCCAGGTCCGCCAGTGTCGGCGCACTGCCTTTGTACGGCACATGGGTCATTTTTATTCCGGATATGCCTTTGAACAATTCCGCGCACAAGTGGCCGGTGCTGCCCAGGCCCGGTGAACCGTGATTGAGCTTGCCGGGGTTGGCGTTGCCATAAGCCATCAGCTCCTTGACGCTTTTTACCGGCAGGGCATTGTTGACCACCACGATATTGGGCACCTGGGCGACCAGGCTGATCGGCGCAAAATTTTTCACCGCGTCCCACTTCAATGTCGGATACAGCGTGTTGTTGATGCTGTGGGTCGCGGCAGTGCCCATGGTGATGGTGTAACCGTCGGGCGTGGCATTGGCTGTCAGTTCCGTGCCGATGTTGCCGTTGGCGCCGGGCCGGTTGTCGATGATGACGGTCTGCCCCCAGGCTTCCGTCATTTTCTGGCCCACGGCACGCGCCAGGATGTCGGTGGTGCCAGCCGGCGTGTAGGCGACGATGATGCGTATCGGTTTGGCCGGGTAGGCTGACGCAGCCTGCACCAGGGGCGGCACGCTCCCGGCGATGACCATCAGTGCAACAGACATGAACCGTTTCATGATTGCTCCTCCTCAGGTTTCAAACATGGGATTCAAACACGAGATTCGAAAAATTTACTGCAGCCTGACACAGCTTATGCGGATTTTTTGCGACTCACCAACGTCAGTGTTTTGTTCTTGGGATCCACCCGCACCAGGTCGCCGGTACGGATATGGTCGTACGGACTCCTCGACCAGCCTTCGGTGATGGTAATGCCGGCAAATACCGCGCCCTGCACCATGACCGGATTGGTCACGCCAAATACAAAAGCCTTGGGCGCAATGCCCTTGTGCTGGATGTCGTAGAACGCCCAGCCGGCTGCTATGCCACCCTTGGCGCTGGGGGTGATCAGGATCTTGTCCTTGATGTTGTGGCCTTCCAGCGCATGGCCGGGCCGTGAGATCAATCCGCTCCAGCGATCAAGATCGTAACGCGGGGAAAAACCTTCGGTCGAAACCAGTGCCTCGCCCTCGACCACGGCGCCGAATGCGCGCTTCACGCGTATGGGCCTGACGGCACGAACCGCTTTGGCTACCGCCTTCATTTCACATCCCGGCCGGTGCAGGCGATCTCTATGCAGTCCGCGGTACGGCGCAGGATGGTGTTGAACTTGTGGGCGCCGATGATGTTGGCGAGCTTGGCCGAATTGGTGACCAGGTTGCTCCAGCCCTCGCGCACCCGCATCTGCGGCAGGTTCTGCAGGATGTAGAAACACACGCCTTCGAGCACCGTCGCACCGGACTGCTCGATGGCCTGCAGATAACCCAACTCGCGCGCCGCGCTCTTGACGCCGTTGCTGGTAGTGACGAACAACTGGCTGCCGGCTTTGACCTTGCGGCCCCTCAACAGATCGGCGAGCAGTTTTATTTCAAACAGCGATTGCTGCGGACCGGAGAACACCACCAGGTTCAGCGGATTTTTTTGGGTGTCGTAACCGGCGTACACCCGTTCGATGTCGCGGTTGGTGATGGTCATGATTTCTTGCGACTTGTTGCCGCCGAAAGCGGCTTTTAATGTAGTGGCTTCCGGTGTCACGCCGACCATGTGGAACATGGCCATGGAACCGTAACTCGCCAGCGCCGCGCCCAGGTGTTTGAGTTCATCGGCGGAAGGCCGGCGTCGTTTAGCCCCGAACGTCTGGCCGCTGAACACTGGCACGGCGTAATAGTCCTGGTGTGCCGAGCCGACGAGCTTGCCCACGGCACCCCAGTCGGCAAGATCGTTCAAATCGGCTTTGAGGTTGACCCGGAACGAACCGCGGCGATGCACATCGAGGTGGAAGCCGTATGCGGGCACGCGCCCGGTAATGCCTGCAGCCAGCGCCGCCGGACCGGCTTCGAAATTGGAGCGCGCGCCGAATACCGAGTTGGCATAAATCACGGTGCCGGTGTCGCCCCAGGCCACATGCTCGCCCAAGTGCGGCTGGTACAGGGTCTGGTAATTGATGCAGGTGTCGGCAGTGATGACATCCATCTGCCGCAAGCTGGCAATCAATTCTTTTTCCTTGCGTACCTCGTCCGGATTTTGCTGCAACTGGTCGACGTAAGCGAAATCGACGCAGCGCGCATTGGTCGTCGTCGGCCGTGCGCACTTGGCGCCGAGTTTTGCCGCGCGCTCTAGACTGAAGTTCCCCGTTCCGATTGCTCGTTTTTGAGCGCCCAAGCCTTACAAATCAATGAGATGAGGAGTTTTTCGAGCGCCAAAGTGTAGGCATGTAATATTATTGACATACTGATGTA
>Ga0105053_10000028_pt1 | contig 137890 bp, 113 predicted proteins | sample BON01_FD_78093 | JGI IMG/M metagenome (GOLD analysis project Ga0105053, IMG submission 78093) | Freshwater microbial communities from Lake Bonney liftoff mats and glacier meltwater in Antarctica - BON-01 | ecosystem: Environmental > Aquatic > Freshwater > Ice > Glacier meltwater | place: Lake...
GGTGGCACTGGCGAAATGTGCCAACTATTATTAAGTAATAAGTTAGATGCGGCTATTTTACTAACAGAGGGAGCTGTTAAATTTATTGCAGAAAATCAACAATTCTTCATCGCCAATGTGTTTGTAAAGTCGCCATTAGTTTGGGGCGTGCATGTTCCTTTCAATAGTACAATTACTCAATACAATAATATTTTCGATCACCCTATTGCAATTTCTAGAAAAGGCAGCGGATCACATTTAATGCCTATTGTGGATACTTATTTTAAACAAAAAAATGTGTTGGATTCAATGAAATTAAAAATTTAGAAGGTGCAATTAATGCAGCAAAACAGAAAAAAGAATTTGTTTTTTATTGGGAAAAATTTACCACCAAACCATTTGTAGACAAATATATTTTTAGAAGAGTTGGAGAATATGTAACCACTTGGAGCAGTTTTGTTCTGGTATTTAATAGAGATTATTATAAAGAAAATGGAGAAATAATTAATAAAGTGCTTGATACTATAAATTATACTTGTGGCCAATTAATGGAAGCAGAAAATGCAATAGATATGTTTATAGAAAAATACCAAATGAAACCCCTTGATGCACTTAATTGGTTTTATATGACAGAGTGGAATACAACTATTGACATACCTATAAAAATGTTATTCAAACACTTATCAATTGCGGCATTTTGAAAACAAAAGTAACTGTTAAACAACTTTTATACTAAAAAATATACTTAGAAACTTTTTCTTGACAAAAAAACTGGTTTAATCCTGATGATTTTTCGTAATGGTTTTAAAAGACGAATTAAGAATTTTTTTAGCCTTTTTTTGAGAATATTTTTTAGAACTTTTAAAGGATTGATTGTAAACCATTTGATTATTATTTCTATTGTAAATAATAAATTTATATTTCCAAAAATGTTGATTTTTTACAAGCAATTTATCTTGTTTTGATTCAAATTCAATCAACCCAAAATAATTTTCTGTGCTAGCGGTGTCCGATAAATAGTCATCAAAGGCTATCATCTTAATATTTTTACTATATTTCTGTTCTGTAAGCCAATTAATATACTCTGAATATGTATTATAACTTTCTGTTGTATAATTTTCTGGTGTTTTCTCTACAAAATCAACAGCTACTTTGTTTAGTTTTGATATTGTATTTACTTGAGTAATAATATAATTGCGCTCTTGCAAACTCTCCATATAGGCAATATTAGAAGATCCAGAAAATGTGGTTACAACTTGCTGAAATGCTGGAAGAAACATTGTGAGATTATTTGGTGAAAATTGCTTTATTTTTTGCACAAATGTTTGAGAATTTTTATCTCTTGAATTCGAAGTAAAATATTTTTGCTTTGTTTCTTTATTCATTTCAAAAGATTGCATTTTTTGAAACCATTGTGGATTAGACATTTTATCAACAAATGCATACCTATAATAGTTGGCATTCTTATCCTTATCATCGCCTATATTGGACTGCCAACTAGAATAAAACTCCTCTGGTTTTGTTTTTAAATCTTCTATAAGTGTTTTTAACAAATCATCTTCCAGCTTTGCTAAAAATTTATAATCAGGATGCTTTACCATCAATTTTTGTATCTCTCGTGCAGCAAATATTGTAAGTTCTTTTTGAGACAGATTGCTTAAAAAATAATAATACTGCTGCGGTAGACTTTGTACCTTGTCATAAGGTAATATTAAATAATCTTTTTTACCTTCTACGGCCACATACTTGGCTAAACCGTATAAAGCTATTGCTTTTATCTTGTCAATATAAAACCCCCCCCCATATATTTTTTCAATAAGTAATGCGTGATAATAGGCATCAGCAAAATTTGCTTGTGTAATATAGTAGCGCGCCATATCATACCTTGCAATTTTCTGAATAGAATAAAAATCATTTTTAGAAACAACAAAATCCTTGCCATGTAAGGTATCTGAGCCAATCTCTACTCTAATTTTTTTCTTTCTATCTCTTACATTTGGATGAGTACTAAAATTATCATCCCTATTTTCATCTGCAACTAAAGGTGTGGTTTGATTTAATTGATAATTTGAAGGAAACTTATATTTTTTTTCTTCATAATTTTTTATATCAAAATTAAAGGAATCAAAGTGAGTGTAAGAATACAATAACATATCAAATACACTTGAAACTATAGACTTACTGTAAGGCGATTTTTTAAACAAATCCCAACCTTTTTGATCCGCCTCTAACTCACTGTCTCTAGAGTATCTAAAAAAGGAACGAACTCTACTGTAATAATCCATAAAGCCATAATAATTTTCTCCCCTCATTATTTTTTTAGTCTCTAAAAATCCTTGAAGCACGTGTCCTTCTGTATAATGAGATATTTCGTGGGCAAGAATAAAGGCAATTTGTGCTTCGTTTTTTACCTGAGCAAAAAGACCTACATTAAAAAATATAATGCCCTCTTGCGTTGCAAATGCATTAACCTCTGTGTTTCTAACACAATAAAACCTGAGTTTAGCTCTCAAAACTGGATTTTCTTGAAGCAATACATTTGCGATTTTTTGAATATAATTTGTAAAAGTATCGTTGTATAGGATTTGACCACTTAACAAAAAATCTTGAATACTAAAGTTGTTCTGTAAATAAAATTCTTTTTCGTCTTTTTTTCGATTCTTGCCTTTTTCAGACTCATCTATTAATGAAGCATTTTTTTCATAATTTTTTTTTGCGCTTGCTGTCAAATCATTCGGTATTGAATGCCTACAACGTGTGGGATGAAAGTTGTTAAAATCAATGATTTCTTGACCAAACAAAGGAATTGTAAATGATAAACTAAAGATAAAAAGTATTTGTTTCATAAAAATACGAAGTTAAGATTATTTTTAATAAATAAAAAATACTTTTAAGATTTTTATCTCTATATAAAATAGATTTTTAGTTGTATTTTTATTTTAATGCTTACATTTGCTGCCCTATTTTTAAATTTATTTAAGATGAATAAAAACACAATAATTTCAGAGATAATATCAAATGCTGCCGCCACTCATCAAAATTTAACCCCAAGCCAACTGGTAGAAAAATCTGTTTCAAATGGTGAAGGATCACTTACAAGTACAGGTGCATTAGCAGCAGACACTGGCGAATTTACTGGCAGATCTCCAAAAGATAAATATACAGTTGCCGACCAAACGACAAACGAAACAGTATGGTGGGGAAACATCAATCAAAAATTTGATGAAACTAAATTTGATAATCTTGTTGCAAAAATAATTAACCATTATAAAGGGAAAGAATTATATATAAGAGATGCAAAAGCTTGTGCAGATGAGCGATTTGCAATTTCTATTAAAGTGGTAACTGAAACGGCTTTCCAAAATCTATTTGTTCATCACATGTTTTTAAGACCAACAGAAGAAGAAATAGCAAAAAATCATACAGATTGGATAATACTTGCAGCTCCTTCATTTTTAGCAATACCAGAAATAGATGGTACAAAGGCTAAAAATTTTAGCATCATAAATTTTTCCAAAAAAATATATATCATTGGTGGATCTGGATACACTGGCGAAATAAAAAAAGGAATATTTACTGTATTAAACTATAGTTTGCCAATAGAACACAATGTATTGAGCATGCATTGCTCTGCAAATATGGGAATAAATGGCGATTCAGCTATCTTTTTTGGTTTAAGTGGCACAGGAAAAACAACTTTAAGTGCTGATCCAAATAGGAAATTAATAGGAGATGATGAGCATGGCTGGGCAAATGATTCAGTTTTTAATTTTGAAGGAGGGTGCTATGCAAAAACCATCAATCTAAGTCAAGAAAATGAACCAACTATTTGGAATGCAATTAAAGAAAATGCACTTTTAGAAAATGTTAGGTTTTTTGAAAACAGCAATGTTGTAAATTACGATGATGTATCTGCAACAGAAAATACAAGATGCGCATATCCAATTTATAATGTAGAAAATATTGCAACGCCATCAATGGGACCTGCTCCAAAGAATATATTTTTTCTAACTGCAGACGCTTTTGGAGTATTCCCACCAATATCAAAATTAACAAAATCGCAGGCAATGTATTTTTTCATTAGCGGATATACCGCAAAAGTAGCAGGCACAGAAATAGGTGTAGTAGAGCCCCAAGCTACATTTTCACCTTGTTTTGGTGCGGCTTTTTTGCCACTGCACCCCGGCAAATATGCAGAAATGCTCGGAAACAAACTTTCTAATGGAGATGCAAATGTTTGGCTTATAAATACGGGATGGACCGGAGGCGAATATGGGATTGGTACTCGAATAAAATTAAAATATACTCGGGCAATGATAGATGCTGCTTTAAATGGCAATCTAGAAAATGTTGATTATGAAATACACGAAGTATTTGGAATACAAATACCAAAAAGCTGCCCAAATGTGCCAACAGAATTATTGAATCCCCGCGAAACTTGGGCAAATAAGCCAGCATATAACGAAAAAGCAAACCATCTCGCAAAATTATTTATTGAAAATTTTGCAAAATATAGTGACGGGGTTTCTGAAGAAATCTTAAATGCTGCCCCAAAAATTACAGAGCAATCTTATTCGTAATTAACATTTTACTGAGCCGTTTAAGACAATTTATTGCTCTACTCGCTTAATTGCAACCCTTTTAGAATTTTAAATTTATCTTGCACAAAAATAATAAAATTTAAAAAAATGAAGCGATTTTGTTGCGAAATAAAAGTTTTTTTAATTTATAAAATTATAATAGTTTTGTTATTTAATTTAACACAAAAATATGGATAACGAACAGAGGGCATTTAGAGAAAATGATGAAGAAATTTTTTCTAAGAAAGTGAGGGCAGGAAAAAGAACTTATTTCTTTGATGTAAAAGCTACAAGAAATAATGATTTTTATATTACCATTACTGAGAGCAAGAAAAGACATGAAGATGGCACTTTTGTAAAACATAAAATATTTTTATATAAAGAAGATTTTAATAAATTCTCACAAGCTTTTCAAGAAACCATAGGCCATGTAAAAAGTGATTTAATGCCAGAGTATGATTTTGATGAATACCTAGAAAGAGAAGAAGATTAGTAACTATTTAGCTAATAAAACTGCGGCATTTTCTCTAGCCGCCTTTGTAATAAAATCTCCACTCAACATTTGAGCTATTGCGTCTATCCTAGTTTTACCATTTAATTCTTGAATATTTGTACTTGTTTTGCCTTCTATTTCTGCTTTTGAAGTATGTAAATGAATCGTTGCACTGCTTGCTACTTGTGGAGAATGTGTTATGCAAATAACTTGCTGTTTCTCTGCTATCTTATTTAATAAATTTCCTATTTTTTGTGCCACACGACCAGAAACCCCTGTATCTATTTCGTCAAAAATAAGTGTACTATTATCGGTAGATGCGATAGATTTTAAACATAAAGCCAAGCGAGATGTTTCTCCGCCACTTGCCACTTTTTCTATAGGCATCATTGCCAAATCACTATTTGCGCTAAACGCTATTGCTATAATGTCTTTACCATCTAATCCAAAATCTACTGATTCTTTTAAAACTATTTCCATTCTAGCCTTGACAATTTCTAAACCTACTAATAGTTCCAAAATACTTTTAGTCATAGATGGTATAGCCAATTTTCTTGCTTGATGAAGCTTTGCCGACACAAGTATAATATTTTGCTCCAAACTTAATAATTTATGGCTTATAGATTTTAGCTCTTCTTCTAAATTAAAATTATTGGATTGTTCTTTTTCTAAATCATCTTGTATTTTTAATAATTCGTCAACTTGAATAACCTGATGTTTTTTTAGCAAGTCTTGCAAAGCATGATACCTTTTTTCTAAAACCATTAATTGTTTTTCATCTACTACGGTTTTTTCTGCTATATTCTCACAATCGTTTGCCAATTCTTTCAACTCAATAATAATTTGGCTAAATCTTTCTATCAAATTCGAATCAGAATGATGAACATTTAACTTTTTTATAGCGGGCAAAAATTGATTAAGTTGATCTATAATAGATGGCTCTGAATGATTTATAGTATTTGCAAACTGCAAGCCTGCATATTGTATTTCTTCTGCATTTGCCAAAATTTCTATTTGATTTTCTAAAACATTATCATGCTCACTTATTCTAAAACGCGCCAATTCATCAAGCAAAAATGTATTGTAACTAGCTTGTTTTTGATAATTAGAATTTACTGTCAATAGCTGTGCCTGCTTACTTTTTGCCTTTTTATAAGCTGCATATATCTCTTGATATTCAACTAACAATTGATGATTATTAGCAAAACTATCTAATAGTACCATCAATTGATCTGGCTTAAAAATAGAAAGGGTTTGATGCTGAAAATGTATATCTACTAATAAATTACCAAGCGTTTTCATTTGTACCATACTTGCTGGTGTATCATTTATAAATGATCTAGTTTTACCACCATTTGCAATTTCTCTTCTCAATAGTAAGGTGTTTGCAAAATCAAAGTCTTGAGCTGTTAAAAAGTGTTTAACATCCTCATTTTTTGAAACTTCAAAAGAAGCCTCAATAATACATTTCTCTGATTGTAAATCAAATAAACTACTATCTGCTCGGTCGCCCAATAACAGGCCAAGTGCATCAAAAATTATTGATTTTCCTGCACCAGTCTCGCCAGTTATAGCCGTAAAACCGCTGGATGGCGTGAGTTTTATATTTTTTAATAAGGCAAAATTATGAATTTCTAATTCTATGAGCATTTCTATTTACAAACTTAACACTTTTGACATTTTCCACAATGAATTATCTACATTATTATTTTTCTTAATTGCCTCGATAAATGATGTTAATGTAATGCCCTTGCCATTCTTGCCCAGCGCAAATCCATGCTTTTCTTCTATCAAAAATTTTACTGCATGATAACCCAGTTCTGATGCCACTAAACGATCATTTGCAGTGGGGTTTCCGCCCCTTTGCATGTGACCTAGCACAGATACACGAATATCTAAATAATCAAATTTTTCTCTTACTTTATTTGCTATTTCAAACGCATTCCCTTCTATATTTCCTTCTGTAACAATGATTATACTAAACATTTTTTTTCGTTTCTTATTCCTAGTAAAATACGAAAAAAGCAATGCTGTATCGTCTAATATTTCGGGAATAAGAATGGCTTCTGCACCTACTGCAATCCCAGTGTTTAATCCTATAAAACCTGAGTCGCGGCCCATTACCTCTACAAAAAATACACGATCGTGTGCATCAGCAGTATCTCTTATTTTGTCAATTGCCCAAATGGCATTATTTAGGGCAGTATCAGACCCAATTGTTACATCTGTTCCATTAATATCATTATCTATAGTGCCCGGCAATCCTATAATTGGAAACAAAAACTCTTGAAAAAATATGTTGGCTCCAGCATAAGTACCATTTCCTCCTATCACTATCAAGGCATCTATACTTTGAGCTTTTAAATTATTAAATGCAATTTGACGACCCTCTTTTGTCATAAATTCTTCACACCTTGCAGATTTTAATATTGTGCCTCCTCTATGAATAATATTTGCAACATCAATGGTTTTAAGTTCTACAAATTCATTATCAATCAAACCTGCATATCCTCTTTTTATACCAACCACTTCAATATGGTTATACACCGCTGTTCTCACTACTGCCCTTATTGCTGCATTCATTCCAGAAGAATCGCCACCAGAGGTTAATACGCCAATACGTCTTATTTTATTCATGATTATTATTTAACATTACATAAAAAAAACCATTCAAATACATGAATGGTTTTTTTATATTATTATTTATATTGCAACTATGGCAATGTTTTGTATTTAAATTCTACATTATCTCCGTCAGCTTTTCCAGCAATATCAACAATATTTAAGATTGAAACTAAGTAATATTGTCCATTGTCTCCAGCTTTTACCAAGTATAAATCATTGGTTGTAATTACAGGTGTAATTGATATTACTGCAGCTGTATTTTGAGCCCAATAATTTACCAATTGGCTATATTTAGTAGCACCAACATAGGTTAAAGAAGCATTAGTAACTTTAATATATTTAACACCAGTTTTGGTGCCCCATTGCGGTTGATATGAACCAGAGCTTGCATTTTGATCCAAGATATCTTTCAAATTATCTGGAGTAGTATTAGATGCTGATTGAGGAGTTTTAGTATTCAAATCAAAAGCTGAAGGATTACCTGCTGTAGGGTCTTTTATATTATAGATTCTAACACCTGGCTGGCCAACAGCAGGAGAATAATCTTGCAAATTAGGGTCAGTTCCTGTTACAGTTATTGATAAACTAACAGAACCAGACTTTCCATTTTCGTCAGTAGCAATAATTGTCCAACCTTCTGTACCTGGAGTAGCTATTACTTTTCTGATAAATGATAAATCAATAACTTTATCGTTTACATTAGTATCTTTTTCTGTAAATGTACTTCCTAAAATTGTTACTTGAAATTTAACATTTTTAATTTTAGAACTGTGGTTAATTAGCACACCAACTTTAACAGCTGAATCTACCCCAACACTGGTGCTTGTAAATGTAAAACCTGCTGTGGTTTTAAAATTTAAAGCTGGGTCTGGCTTAACTTCTTCTTTGTCTCCTCCACATGAGGATAAAAATAATGTAGCACTAGTGGCTATCATCAGGGCATAAATTGCGATTTTTTTCATACTTAGATTTTTATATATTGGCTGCAAATATAAGTAAATAATATAAAAAAATATCATTTATTTGTAAAAATTATGAGCCTTAGTAAATTAGACATTCTTATTATACTTTTATTTATTGGCATTACTTTAGGAATATCTATATATTTCTATTTAAAATCAAAAAAATCAGACACCTCGTTTTTTGTTGGCAAGCGAAATTTGGGATGGGGTGTACTTGGCCTCAGCATGGTAGCCACCACATTTGCGGCAGATACTCCCCTAGCTGTAACTGAAATTGTAGGAGAAAATGGAATTTCTGGCAATTGGATATGGTGGAATGGGATGTTGGGAGGATTGCTAACAGCCGTATTTTTTGCACACTTGTGGCGCAGAAGTGGCGTTATTACAGAAAACGAACTCCTTCAATTGCGTTATTTTGGTAAACCTGCACGTTATTTAAGAATGTTTAAATCAATTTATCTTGGTTTTTTTATGAATGTGCTTACAATGGGCTGGGTAAACTTGGCAATGATAACTATATTAGAAAGTTTTTTTGACATTCCTAAAATAGAAGCACTAGGTTGGACAATGTTACTAATGGCTTTTGTTGCTATTTATAGCAGCATAAGTGGATTTTTAGGTGTGGTGTATACAGATATGATTCAATTTGCAATTGCCATGGTTGCCAGTATTGCTTTGGCATATTTTATTTTAGATCATCCAGATATTAATGGCATTGCAGGCTTAAAAAGTAAATTAAAACCTGGAATGTTAAATTTTTTACCCAGCTTTTCTAAACAAGGCAATGGGTTATCACTTTCAATTGAAAAATTTATAGCATTTTTTGGGCTTATTTGGTGGGCAAGTTGGTATCCCGGTCAAGAACCAGGTGGTGGTGGATACATTGCGCAAAGAATAGCTGCTGCAAAAGACGAAAAAAATGCAAGCATTGCAACAATATTTTTTCAAATTGCACATATCTGTATCCGACCTTGGCCATGGATAATTGTAGCTTTAGCTGCTACCATTTTATATCCCACACTTAGTGGCAATGATTTAAAAAACGGGTATGTATTTGCAATGAAAGAAACAATGCCTAATGGGTTAAAAGGATTAATGCTTACTGGTTTTATAGGCGCTTATATGAGCACCATCTCTACACATTTAAATTGGGGAGCATCTTACCTTGTAAATGATTTTCTTCGCCCGTTTTTCGAAACTAAAGAGAGCAATATTAGTAGTAAGAAAGAAATATTTTATGGCAGAATTTGTACGCTTTTATTGATGATAGTTGCGGGTTTAATTTCTACCCAAATAAATTCTATAAAAGAAACGTGGCTTTTTATTATGGAGTGCGGGGCAGGATTAGGCTTAGTATTAATTTTACGCTGGTATTGGTGGCGTATTAATGCATGGTCAGAAATTAGTGCTACAATTGCGCCTTTTTTAACATTTGGGGTACTTAAAATAACCGGATATATAATGCTAGCAAAAGACCCGAAGGCAAATATTGATTTTACAACATTTCCTAACAGTGTTTTTATTATAGTATTGGTTACAACTTTAAGTTGGTTATTAATAACCTATCTCACTTCAGGCAAAGAAAGCAAGGAAAAGGTAAAACATTTAAAAGATTTTTATTTAAGAATAAAGCCAAATGGAGTTTGGCAAACCATTGCAAAGCAAACAACTGTAGAACTAAATAACAGTGGTTTAAAATATAAATTTGCGCTTTGGGTTGGAGTAATTCTGTTTGGTTACAGTCTGCTTTTTTTGATAGGTAATATTGTTTTTAATAGTGAAAACACCAAACTCATTGTTACAAATACGTCTATTTTAATACTTTGTGCATTATTAAACAGTTATTTGGTGTTAAAAAAGAAAGCATTAAACTAGGAGAATCAAACTAAGGACAAAAAGGCAGTTTTATATGCCCTTTTGTCTTAATATCCAAATGGCATAACAATTGAACCAATATAGAACTAAATCTAATTACAAACGAAAAATGATATTCAAAAATTTGTTTTCAATAAATGAAGATGATTCAGAATTTGATACAGCCGATGCCCCAGAGTTCATGCCTCTTTTATCGCAAGAAGAGGAAAATTTGATGAACAAAGAAAAGGTGCCATCTATTTTACCAATACTGCCCATCCGCAACACCGTCTTATTTCCTGGAGTAATATTTCCAATCTCAGTAGGACGAGATAAATCAATAAAACTGATAAAAGAAGCTTACAAAGGGGATAAACTAATAGGTGTATTTACTCAAAAAAAGGGAGAAGTAGAAGATCCTAGCTTTGATGATATTTATGAAATTGGCACATTGGCACATATTTTAAAAATGTTGAGAATGCCAGATGGCAATACCACGCTAATAATTCAGGGCAAGAGAAGAATTAAATTAAAAGAAAGGTTGCAAACAGAACCCTACTTAAAAGCAAAAGTGGAGGCTATGGACAATGCAACAGAAAAAAGAGACAAAGAGTTAAAGGCCATGCTCTCTTCTATAAAAGAAATGAGTTTGAAAATAATTAAACTTAATCCAAATATTCCAACAGAGGCGCAATTTGCTATCAAAAATATAGAAAGTGACAGTTTTTTAATCAATTTTATTTCAGGAAACCTGAATATCAGCAATGCAGAAAAACAATCTATTTTAGAATGCAAAACACTTAAAGAAAGGTCGCAAATGGTATTAAAGCATATTGACAAAGAAATGCAGATGCTAGAGCTAAAAGATCAAATTCAAAGTAAAGTAAGAACAGATATAGACAAGCAACAGAAAGAATATTTTCTACAGCAGCAAATTAGGGCAATAAATGAAGAATTAGGCCAAGATGCGCCCGATAAAGAAATTGCTAATCTGCGTGCAAAGGGAAATAAAAAGAAATGGAATAAAGAGACCAAAGAACATTTTAATAAAGAACTCGATAAATTATTAAGAATAAATCCTGCCTCTCCAGACTATTCTGTAAGTTTAAATTATGCTCAATTACTGCTAGACTTGCCATGGAATGAGGTTAGTAAAGATAATTTTGATTTAAAACGTGCTCAAAAAATATTTGACAAAGACCACTATGGCTTAGAAAAAGTAAAAGATCGAATTGTAGAGTATTTGGCCGCTTTAAAATTAAAGGGAGATATGCGAAGCCCAATTATTTGTCTTTTTGGCCCTCCGGGAGTTGGCAAAACCTCGCTTGGAAAAAGCATAGCAAATGCATTGAATAGAAAGTACCAAAGAATTAGCTTAGGCGGCATGAGCGATGAAGCAGAGATAAGAGGACATAGAAAAACATATATAGGCGCCATGCCAGGCAGGATAATTCAAAATATTAAAAAAGCTAAAACTGCTAACCCTGTTTTTGTATTAGACGAAATTGATAAACTGGGACACGATTTTAGAGGAGACCCTTCTAGTGCATTGCTCGAAGCCCTAGACCCTGAGCAAAACAGCACTTTTTATGATAATTATTTAGAGTTGTCTTTTGATTTAAGCAAAGTAATGTTTATTGCAACTGCAAATAGTTTAGATAGCATACAGCCAGCCCTATTAGACCGAATGGAGATTATAGAAATAAGTGGTTATACGGTAGAAGAAAAGGTGGAAATTGCTAAAAACCATTTATTGCCAAAACAAATCAAAGCACATGGTTTACAATCTAAAGACTTGCTAATAAATAAAGAAGTTTTGAGCCATATCGTAGAAGAATACACGCGTGAAAGTGGTGTGCGGGGCTTAGATAAAAAACTTGCTTCATTGGCAAGAAATACAGCAAAAAATAAAGTTATGGAATTGCCCTATTCTAAAAATTTAAATATAGATGGAGTAACAAAAATATTGGGCGCAGATAAGATAGAAAAAGAAATGTATCAAGGAAATGAAGTAGCTGGCGTTGTTACTGGACTAGCTTGGTCGGCTGCTGGAGGCTCTATACTATTTGCAGAAAGCGCGCTTACCCCTGGCAAAGGCCAAATGCAACTTACTGGGCAACTTGGTGATGTGATGAAAGAATCTGCACTTACCGCACTTTCATTTATAAAATCGCATTGCGAATATTTGGATATTCCACCCACAGTTTTTGAAAACTACGACATTCATGTTCACTTTCCAAGTGGCGCTATACCAAAAGATGGCCCAAGTGCTGGAATTACCATATTAACATCTCTTGCTTCTTTGTTTACCCAAAGAAAAGTGAAACCAAACCTTGCTATGACTGGCGAGATCACATTAAGGGGTAAAGTTTTGCCAGTTGGGGGAATAAAAGAGAAAATATTAGCTGCAAAAAGATCTGGTATTACCGAAATAATAATGTGTAAAAGCAATGAAAAAGATATAAATGACATTCCTGCACATTACCTAACAGGTCTAAACTTTAATTATGTTGAAAACATGCTTGAGGTTTTAGACTTGGCATTAATGCAAGAAAAAGTAAGCAATCCTAAAATATTAAAAACTACACCTGTGGCTAAAATTTCAGAAACTGTTTAGCAAGAATTCCATTCAGAACAATAATATAAAACCCTTGCGTTAAATTAGCAATACTTATTATAGGATCTTTTTCAATTTTATCACTTTTTGAAATCAATTTACTATCAATCGTATATATAACATATTCCACAGGTTTTGTTGCGTGAATATTAATTGATTCTAACCCTATTTTTACTTCTATTTCATTTTCAAATTTTTGATCATTTTTTAAAAGTTCAAAACATTTTTTTCGCTGATTTTCGATATCTAACCTTAGAGCATTTATTATTGCAAATGTGCTATCCCCAGGGCAAGCTGTGGCGCATCCTTGTCTGTGTCCAGCGATATTTGATAAGTAATTCCCGTTTGGCAGGGGATGAATTGTACTATCCAAACCTAGAATATTGGCTTTGTAAAAAATATATCCCATCAATTTTTTTAAAGAGGCTAGCATAGTGTCTGACGGCCTCAAAAGTGTATAGTCACCAATAAGGCAAACTCCAAAAGTGTTTATATTTTTACCGCAAAAATGTGCACCTAAAACATGATAATCAGGCACTAACAACTGCTGTTTATCTCTACCTATATATATTGTTCCATTGGCCGCAATTAAATAATTATATCCAATGTCGTCCCATCCATTTACTTGTGTATGTTGTATATAATAGTTGCGTACTAAATTTGTATAATCAACATTGCCATTGCCAGAGGCAGAATGGTGTATAATTCCATGATTAATAGTTGTAGAAAGCGGATTTTGTTTAGGATTTGCTAAACCATTTCTCCAAAAAGATGGGGCGATAGTTGGTGGCAATTCGCAATCTATTGCACGCACATCTGCTCTGATATTTTTTTGTGGCAACAAACTCACTTTTTGATAGATGACCTCTATTTTAGTTGTTTTTGAGCAATTAAACTTAATTTGATTACTGTTTTCTATGATAAGTTGACTTTGAGATAATACTGTAAAATCAATATGCTCGTCTGCTACTAAAGTATATTTATGATCATTGATAGTTACCATTAAATCTTTTACATTTTTATTAAAACGAATGGATACTGCGCTAAATGAATCACTAATGAGCACAGAATTATCGGATATGGCTGATTCTATTTTCCATATATTTTGACCTATTAACGCATTAAAACCAAAAATATTTGTTAGAAGTAGAATAAAAACTTGCAATAATTTATTCATTTTTTTTATATATTAATGCAGCAAAGTTCATGTTTTCTTTTAATGTTTTATTATAGATTTTTTGATACCCTTTTAAATCAGCATAATGGGTTAAGTTAAAATTAAGGTTACAAATTAACCATTTTTAAAATTCATTGAGTATTTTATGATACCTTTTCAATTTTTAACGGAGCAGGTGTAAAGTGCCCGATTGGATATAAGGCTTATCAGTAAAATCTGTAAATCGAACAATATACATGTAAACATCTTGCTGGCATTGATTTCCTTTATAATCGCCATTCCAACCTTCATTAATATTATTTGTCCTAAATACTTTTTCACCCCAACGATTAAAAACTGAAATTTCTATGGTTTTAAATGCGCCTGCAACTATTTTAAATGATTCGTGTCTTCCATCACCATTAATTGTAAAAGCAGATGGTATCCAAACTGCTGGCTCAAAATCAAAACAAATTTCATTACTCCAACTTTCCATAACAACGCCATTAATGTCCTTAATTGCTTTGATACGATAGCATTGAGAATAATTATCTAAACCATTGGATAAGGTAATGCTAGATTGAATGCTGCTAAAACTAGATTCAAAAGCCCAAAGCCCTTTGCCAGGAAGATACCTATAAAGCTGATATTCTTTTACCCCTTCTTGCCAACCTTGGTATGCAGAAAATCCCATTTTTACTTCGTAAGGTCCAATTTTTTGCCCATAAAGCAACACATTTGTATGCGTATCAGAAACTATTATTTGATTGCACAAATCATAGCCTTGTACCCTGTAGTCAAAACTATTTAAATCTGTATTTATATTAAATTCTGTAAAATTTCGTGCTCCAGACCCTACTGTCCCTACTGATATAAATTGATCAACTGTACCAGCGATTCTTCGCTGAACCTCAAAGCTTTTATTATACCTCGGCCCATTATTCAAAGTCCAAAAAATAAGCATTTTATCGTCATTTCCTGGTGGAGGATTTACAGTAACTAAATCAAACTTAATACTTGGCCTATCTGCAAAAACATTCGTTTTTTGTGTATCTCCAATGCAACCAAAATCCGAAGTTTCTAAAACTGCAACAGATACATTTTGCCTTCCACTCCAATCTATTACTGTAGTATTGATTGCACTTGGATTTGGCACTTCTACCCCTCCATCTACAAACCATCTAAATGTAGAGGTTGAAAAACCATTTACACTGTAAGTTTTATTGCTAAATAACGGAAAACAAATTATTGAATCACCTCTAATTTGGGATGTGCGAGGCTTAGGGTATATGGTTAGCAAAGAGTCAACTAAAAAATTTGTACAACCAAAAGCAGTAATCTCAAAAACGCTGATGTTAAATACCCCTTCTGCGTTTAGCGGCATCTGCATAGTTTTTGTGCCTTGTCCAATAATATTTGATGAATCTCCATTAACCCTCCATAGGTAAAAGGAGTTTATTAAACCATTTAAGGTAAAATTTGTTCTGCTACCTTGTCTTTGGCATATATTAAAAGTTCCTTCCATTTGATTTGCAGTAGGAATAGGGTGAATGATAGTGTTTATGATATTCGGCAAACTAACGCATGGCAAATTATTTACAGTATCAAAACTATTTTCTATAACAGCTATTTGAGCCGGACCTGCCATGCCCCATTGTATTTTTATAACATTGCCTGTATCGCCTTCTATTATAGTGCCGCCACTAACTGTCCATCGGTAAACTGATTTTGGTGTAAAAGCAACACTGTAAGTAGCAATTTCATTTTCGCAAACAGGTGTTTTACCTTTTGGCATTTCGCCTGCCAAAAAATAACCTACATTTACCGGAAAAATGCTAGCATCAGAGGGGCAGCCAAAATTATCAAATGCTGTAACCCTTATTATATTTGTAAGCACACCATTTCCCCAATCTATTGTTACATTTGCTGTACCTTGACCTTGATCTATTATACCTGTAGGCAAAACAGACCAATTATATGTAAAATTTGATGAAGCACCTACTATTCGGTATGGAACATTTTGCACATAAGGGCATATACTTTGCACACCTGCTATAATTGGTGAATCAATGCGATGTATTTCAACATTATAGTATGCTGTATCACTAGGGCAATTAGATTGAGAAAACTGAATTGACTTTAACCTTGCCTGTCCCCTAACACCCCAATTAATATTAATACTTGATGTAGACTGCCCATTTACAATACTACCACCTTCTACAAACCATGCTATGGTATTAGACCCAATTATCCCTGACAAGGTGTAATTTTCTAAACTATTCTCACAAACATTAACTTTTCCAGAAATAACGGGCGCAGGAGGAGGTGGAAGTAAATTTATCTGAATGCTATCCTCATCCCCAAGACAGCCATTAAGAGATGTTTCTCTAACATATATTTTTGCTAAACCTGTACCGCTAAAATTAACACTTAAGCTATTGCTTGTGCTGCTGCCATTGATACTGGCATTGGATGAAACCCGCCATTGCAGATTAGAATTAGCAGTTTTACCAGTTGCGGTATAAACATTATTTTTACTATTTCCGCATATAGAATTTGGCCCTGTTATAACAATATTGCTCAAAAAAGGTCTTACAGTTATAAATACATTTACATTGGTGTATTTAGATGGGCAACCATCATCTATGGCTTCTGCGGTAAATAAATAAGGTTTTACATTTGCTTGATTACAATCTGTTTGCCAACAAAATTCGCTTGTTACAGAGCCTCTGCCTACCGTATTATTAAAAGTGGCTCTTGTTCCTGTAAAACCATTTACCCCATTTAATAAATCTCCATATCCTTTTAAAGAAATGTTGTGATTGTCGCGGTCTGTGGCAGATACATTAAAACAAAGTTTAGCACCAGCTTCTACTGATCTCTGCTGATCACGCCCGCCTGCAATGACAGGAGTATTATTTATGGGACAATTGAGAACTAATATCTGCAACTCTAGCCTAACAATACTTAAAATCACCCCATTTCTGCGTTCAATAACTTCTATGGCTACAGCATATACTCCGGCATTAGGTGCAAGAAAGGTTATTAAACCATTGGTGCTATTAATGCTAGCGATGCCGCCTGCTCCAAAAGGTTGCGAAACACTGAATCCACTATTGTAAATCACATTGGCCGGGCCGCTGTAATTTTGACGACATATGGGAGCAAAATCTGTAGTACTTCCACCCGACCAAGGCTGCACGAAGCGGTATTCTAAATTATCCCCATTAATATCTATTGCATTGCTTCTAATCTCTGTGGTATCATTGGCACAAATAAATGGAACTGGAACCCCTGCAAAGCGCGGAGATGAATTTCTAAAAGAAGCAGCAGGAATGATGGATTGAAAACTCATTCCTAAATATGGTTCGTTTGAGACATCGTTTGGCAAATTAGTTAAAATATTTCTGCAGCATCGTTCCCAAAATAAAACATAACCAAATGCTGAACCTTCTACGTCAATAAAGTTTTCATAAATACCTTGCTTTAAACAGACATCCTTTGTTTGAGGACAATCTGTTCTGCCTATTGGATCTACGTCTCTTTCGGTGTTGAGTTTAAACTGTTTTCTAGTTTTTAGGGGTCTATTTCCTGAATTTTCGAAAACACAAATATCAATTGTTTCATCAAATTTTACAGAATTAGTGCGGTCGCAATCTCGATAAAGCGTTAAGGTAACTTTATACCTATGTATTCCGCTGCCCGAAACACTAATAAATTCATAAGCCATAGATCCCCCAACTAAATGTGTAGCGAATATATTGCCGTTAAAGAAAATACATAATATTAAACTTACAACTAACTTTTTTACCATTATTTTAATATTTTACAAAAATAAGCATAATTACCTTAAATAAACAAGTTTAAATGATCAAAAGTTGCCCCAATTTTAACACTTTATTAAAAAACGATAAGTCAAGGGTTTATTTATATTTTACTAACCGTTTTTAGTAGCTAAATTTTCGATTTTAATTTTCAAAAAAAAATACAGAACTTGCACCCGTGATTATTAGAAGCGTGGCACCTCTTAGATTTGGCTTAGCTGGCGGAGGTACCGATGTATCTCCATACTCAGATTTACATGGTGGGGCAATATTAAATGCCACAATCAGCATGTATGCACGCGCGACAATAGAGCCACTTGAAAATAAAAAAATTATTATTAATGCTTTAGATAAAGAAGAGTCCTATGAATTTGAAATAACTAATGTACTGCCTATAAACGGAAAGCTAGATTTATTAAAAGGTGTTTACAATCGCATTGTTAAAGACTTTAATAATAACCAAGCACTTTCATTTAGATTAAGCACTTATGTAGATGCTCCTGCAGGTTCTGGCCTTGGCTCTTCTTCTACACTTACAGTAGCAATTATTGGTGCTTTTTGCGAATGGCTAAAACTACCATTGGGCGAATATGATATTGCACAGTTGGCGCATGACATTGAGCGCAATGACTTAGGTTATGCAGGTGGCAAACAAGATCAATATGCTGCAACTTTTGGAGGCTTTAACTTTATGGAATTTTTTGCAAACGATAAGGTAATTGTGAATCCATTAAGGATAAAAGATAAGTTTATAAGCGAATTAGAACATGATTTGGTGCTTTATTATACAAAAACAAGCAGGCTTTCTTCGGAAATTATTGAAGCCCAATCTAAAAATGTAACCGATAAAAAAGCAACATCAATAGATGCAATGCATAATCTAAAAGCACAAGCATTGCAGATGAAAGAAGCATTGTTGCGAGGAGAAATTGATGATATTGGCAAAATATTAGACTTTGGCTGGCAACACAAAAAACAGATGGCAGATGGTATAAGCAATGCTGATATAGATCTTGTATATGAAACAGCACTTGCAGCAGGAGCTACTGGCGGCAAAATTTCTGGAGCGGGTGGGGGGGGTTTTATGCTCTGTTTTGCACCTCTTAATAAAAGATACGAAGTAATAAAAAAATTAAATGAATTGGGCGGACAAACAATGTCTTACCGATTTGTAAAACACGGATTAAAAACATGGACGATATAAAAAGAATTAAAGAAATATTTCAGTCATCGGCAAATTTAAAACAACAATTGGCAAACGATGATGCATTTATAGCCTTATGTGCTAAAGCAGCCAACATGATGGTTACTTGTTTTAAAAACGATGGCAAAGTGCTATTCTGCGGAAATGGTGGCAGTGCCGCAGATGCACAACATTTATCAGCAGAGCTTTCTGGCAGGTTTTATAAGGACAGAGACCCCTTGTTTTCTGAAGCATTGCATGTAAACACCTCATATTTAACTGCTGTGGCAAACGATTACAGTTATGATCAAATATATAGCCGATTGGTTAAAGCAAAATGCAGAAAAGGGGATGTTTTAGTAGGCATTAGCACAAGCGGAAATTCAAAAAATATTATTTTAGCTTTAGAGGAAGCAAAAAAACAAAAAAGTTTAACGATTGGCTTTACCGGAGAATCTGGTGGATTAATGAAAGATATCTGTGACATTTGTTTTTGCATTCCATCTAGCGATACACCTAGAATACAAGAAGCTCATATTGTTTTAGGACATACACTTTGTGAGCTTGTAGAGCTAAACTATTTTGCCTAATTAATTGATAAAAGAGGCTATAATACTTGCAGGCGGATTTGGCACTAGGCTGCAAAGCGTGGTTGCAAATATTCCTAAACCTATGGCACTTGTAAATAGCAAACCTTTTCTTAGCTATATTTTAGACTTTTGTGCAGCTCAAGGAATTAAAAAAGTAATTTTAGCAGTAGGCTATAAGCATAAAGTAATTCAAGATTACTGCAAAACAAGGTATAAAGATATTGAAATTGATTATTCTATTGAAGAATCACCTCTGGGTACTGGTGGTGGCATAAAAAAAGCATTACAAAAATGCAATAGCAAAAATGTGCTAATACTCAATGGAGATTCATTTTTAAGATTTTCTCTTGATGAAATGAACAGTGCCCACAAAAGTGCTAAAAGTAAATTTACAATGGCACTAAAGCCAATGAAAAATTATGACAGATATGGAACTGTAGAAATTGATAAAGAGAATAAATTGATTGCATTTAAAGAAAAAGAAGCTACCAAGCAAGGGCTTATCAATGCAGGTGTTTATTTAATAAATAGAGCGGCATTTAATCAATTGGCTTTTGCAGATATATTCTCTTTTGAAACTGAATTTTTGATAGCTTATATTCAAAAATGGAAATTTAATGGATTTATCTCAGATGGAATGTTTATCGATATAGGAATTCCGGAGGATTATGAAAAAGCACAAAAACTATTTTAGTCTACAAAATATTTGCTAAAAATATAATATATTTATGGTTAAATGTTAGCAAGTATTGATAATTTGTATTTAGCTAAAGGCCCAAAAATAAAGAGTTACCATTACAAAAAAATTATAATAAGGCATTGATAAATCAATTAAAAAAAAGCCTAAAAATTTATTCAAAAAATACAGTGAAATATGTAAATTTGCGGTAAAAAATAATCTAAGCAAATCCACAATATTGAAAAATAAATACATCGATCTTATTGAGCAAACATTCGATTTTCCTCAAGCACCTTTTCAAATAAATGAAAAAAGTGAATTAATCTATCAAGGTATAAATCTAAAAGAATTAGTAGAAAAATATGGCACACCACTCAAATTTACTTACTTGCCAAAAATTTCAGAAAATATAAAAACAGCAAAAAAATGGTTTGCAGAAGCCATGAAAAAAGTAGATTATCAAGGCAAGTATTATTATTGCTATTGCACGAAAAGCAATCATTTCAAGCATACTTTAGAACGTGTTTTAGAAAATGAAACCCATTTAGAAACAAGTTCGGGATATGATATTGACATCATAGAAAACTTGGAAAATGAAGGTCTATTTAAAAAACAGCAATATGTTATATGCAATGGATTTAAATTAGACGGTTATTTAGACAAAATTGCAGGATTAATAAATAATGGATACACCAATGTGATACCCGTAATAGATAATATAGCAGAGGTTTCACGTTTACAAAACAGAGTCAGCACAGATATTAATATTGGATTAAGAATTGCATCTGAAGAAGAGCCTAAATTCCCCTTTTACACAAGTAGACTTGGCATTGGATATAAGGATATTTTACCATTTTATAAACAAAATGTGTTAGAAAATGAAAAACTGCACTTAAAAATGTTGCATTTTTTTATCAATACAGGAATAGAAGACGATGCGTATTATTGGAATGAGTTGCACAAATGTTTAAAGGTATATTGTGAACTTAAAAAAATAAACCCAAATCTCGATTGCTTAAACATTGGCGGTGGTTTTCCGATTAAAAATAGTTTAAATTTCAACTATGATTATGCCTATATGATTACAGAAATTGTGAATCAGATAAAAACGGTTTGTGATAGTAATAATGTACCAGAACCAAACTTGTTTACTGAATTTGGTTCTTTTACAGTTGGCGAAAGCGGAGGTGCTATTTATACCATAAAACATCAAAAGGCTCAAAATGACAGAGAAAAGTGGAACATGATAGACAGCAGTTTTATGACCACATTACCAGACAGTTGGGCTATTAATAAAAAGTTTATTATGCTGCCTATCAACCGATGGAATGACACTTATGAACGGGTATTACTTGGCGGTATTACCTGCGATAGTGATGACTATTATAACTCAGAACAGCATAGCAATGCTATATATATGCCCACTTATAGAAGAAATGAGCCTTTGTATATTGGGTTTTTTAACACAGCTGCATATCAAGAATCACTTGGCGGATTTGGCGGAATACAGCATTGTTTGACCCCTGCTCCAAAACACCTTATAATTGATAAAAATGATGAAGGAGAAATTAGTATTTCATTATTTGCTGAGCAGCAAACAGCAGAAAGTATGCTAAAAATATTGGGCTATTAATTATTAATACCTGTTTTTTAAAAATCCTTTACAAATAAAGGTTGTCCACTAACCATTTTATTATATCATTGCTATCTTGGCCAATTTTACTGTAAATAGCGGTAGTTCGGTTATCTTTTTGTGTTACAATGCTCCAATCATGCCCTGTTATATTCTCATTTTTTGAAATTGCACAAATTGTTCCATCAACGTAATAAACGGTGTATATTTTTTTCATTTTACCGTTGACAGTCTCTGTAGATTCAGCAATAGTTCCAATATCCACATTGCTCTGCCTAACATTTTTTTCTAAAATCATAATAATACCAGATCTGTTTCTATCTGCCAATGCGGGCGAAATAACAGGAACAGGGGGCTTTGCGCCAACTATAACAGCAGGAGCGCTTTTTTCTAAAAATAATCGCTCTACATTTGAAACATTAAGAGCACTGTCATTCATCACTGCATAGTCCCCTAATAAGTCAAAAATATCAATCACTTGGCCTAATCGTATTTTTTTATTTATACCCAAAAAATTTAAGTCTCTAAAATATTGCGTAGCAGAGCCCTCACCTTCAACGATATATTCACCAGAAATAAGGGTTTCATTTTTGGTAAAGCTCAAAAATTCAAATAACATTGCTGTGCCCATCATTCTTTTTTTGACAATATATTTACTAATGGGTTTTCCGTCATAAAAAAAGGTGTCTAAACTTTCTACCCCATTGTGCTTCTCTGCGGATTTTGCTACTCGTTTTGCATGTTTTTGAATGTCTTTTTCATCTACTTGACCAAAAATGCATTGGCTAATTAATGTTATACATATTGCGGTAATTATTTTCATTATAGATGTTTATTTATTTTAGTTTTATGATTTAAACCACCAAGATTTAGAAAAATATATTCTTCCTGTTTTAACATACCTTTTTTCTACATCCATTGTGCGGGTAAATTGATTAAAAACACTTTGTTGGGTTTGAAATTGATCAAAACTAAATCCAAAACCAAATTCATTCATCCTTCCATCTGTCTTATTTTTGAGCCTTGATAACCCTACTTTAAATGTAACGCCTCCTTGTGTAATTGGATTTCCTGATGAAACGGCAAGGCCATAGCCTAGTGCTGCATTGACTAACAATGATTTTTGCTGTTGTGGCTGAAACACATATTTGCCTTCTAACCTCATCGGAAATAGAACCGCATCGTAAAAATAAAATGGATGAATACCTATGCTAGGGCCCCAATACAATCTTTTCTTGTAAGGAATCATATATCCGAAATCTAAAAGAAAAGAACTTAATGTATAAGTTATACCATCGTCTACCCCGCTGCCAAACTTAGCACCAAAATTAAGAAAAATATAATTCTTGTTATTTGTAAATATGGGCTTTTTATAACTAATATTGGCAAGATTAGCAGTATTTATAGAGTCATATTTACCATAAAAAACCCCTGATTTTTTGATGTAAAACAAAGATTCTATAGCAAGTATCTCGCTATTTCGAATTTCACAGAATAAACCATTGCTATTATATGCAGTAATACTGTCATTAACATAAATAATGGATGCTTTAAAACTAGCACCATTATTCAATATAATGATATGAGTAGGTTTATTGGTTCCAAATTGCGCAATGCAATTTTTATAGCTAAAACAAAAGAATAGAAAAAAGATAAAAGATAAACCTTTCATATTAATGCAAATATACATATGTTTGTAGTAATAAATTAAAAGTAAAATGACAAAATTGATGATTATTGCTTTAAGTGTTATTATTTTAACATTAAATAGCTGCAAAGACAATTGTTATACCATAGAAAAACAAATGGTTTCTGTAGCAGACTATGGCGATTTAGCTACAGTTTTGAATAGTTTTGAGGTTCAACCAGCAAGAACCATAAAAAAACCAGGCAATATATACACTTTCGGCAACTATCTATTTGTTTGCGAGCATGAAAAAGGCATTCACATATTAGACAACACTAATCCCAGTAATCCAACTGGTCTAAAATTTATAAAATTAGAGGGCAATGATAATATTGCAGTAAAAGCCAATTTTCTCTATGCCGATAATGGAACAAGACTGCTAACTCTAGATATCAATGATTTGAATAATATTAAAATAGTAAATAGTATAGATGATGTGTTTTCTGAAAGAATCCAAAATGGTAAACTTATTGTAGGTTATCATTTTGAAGAAAAATTAGAAAAAGTACCATGTAATACCACCACCCGTAGTATTTTGCTTAGTAAAAGCGATCAGCAGCTAATGACAAGTTCTGCAGAATCATCAGGTGTGGGAGGAAAAGGGGGCTCTTTGGCCAGATTTGCCATTGTAGATAACTATCTTTACATCGCTAAATTCGACAAATTCATCCCTTTTAATATTAGCAATCTAACCTCTCCAATAAAAGGATTAGCGTTGGGTTTTCCAAATAGCGATGCAGAAACCTGTTTTCCTTATAAGGATTATTTATTTTTTGGTGCATCTAGTGGGGTTTATATTTATAATTATAAAAAATCGCCAGAAAGTCCTGCTTGGGAAAGCACAATCAATCACATTGTAGGATGCGACCCTGTGGTAGCTCAAGGAGAATATGCCTTTAGCACCATAAGAGATGGCGCTATTTGCAGAACAAGAAATGGCCAAAATAGCTTATTTGTTTTTGACATTAAAAATATCAAAACGCCAAAAGATGTATCTACCACGCAGCAAAAATCACCCTATGGATTAGGGATTAAAGGCAATTTGCTTTTTGTGTGTAATGGATTAAATGGATTGTTTGTATATGATTGGAATGAAGCAACTGAAACGATTACACCCATAAATTCTTATCCAGATATACATGCATTTGATGTAATTATAAATGGTAATACACTTATTGTTACTGCAGACAACGGCCTATTTCAATTTGATTGCTCAAACCCCAATAATATTAGATATTTAAGTACTTTGGCGCAATTTAACTAACAAATAAATATTGCTGCTCCTTTTTTACATAATTTCTCTACTAATTTGCGACACTTTTATTATCAATTATTTATAAGCATAGTTTTGTTGTGCAATGCTTTTAGTGTGCCTAATAATTTTTATGTAAATAATGTCATTCCTTTAGAAAAAATAATGAATCTAATGTTCATATAGTTATCTCTTTAGGCATGCTTGCTAGCATAGACTCGTTTAGTGCCTAAGGAATAATTTATACATCAAATAATTATGCTGCAGCACCAAATCTCAATATTGGCATATAAGTGCTAATAAGTAAAAGAGTAAACATAAGGGCAACAGCAAACTTACCCCATATTACAATTGCGGGTTTGGGCTTAGAGGAAGAATTCAATATTCATTTTTAAATAAAAAATCTAAATTTTGACCCTTAGATTAATATATAAGTCCTTTATTATGGAAGGCAGCGCTATTCTGCAAAACGGAAGGATTGATCCTATTTTGGGTATTGGAGCAACATTTCCATAGAATAAATCGGCAGGCTTAGTTTTATCATTCTCTATCAATTTAATTTAGCCATTATAATTTCCTTGCAAATTGTTAATACATAACTAACTTTGCCACCAAATCAATGCGTAATTACGACCACAATTCAATTGAAAGGAAATGGCAAGAATATTGGGCAAAACACCAAGTTTTCAAAGCTGAATTTCCATCATCAAAACCCAAATTTTATGTGCTAGATATGTTTCCATATCCGAGTGGCAGCGGGCTTCATGTCGGCCACCCGTTGGGTTATATTGCCTCGGATATAGTGGCACGATACAAAAGACATATTGGCTATAATGTCTTACACCCAATGGGATATGACAGTTTTGGACTGCCTGCAGAACAATATGCAATTCAAACTGGGCAACACCCAATAAAAACAACTAAAAAAAATATATTAAGGTATAGGGAACAGTTGGATAGAATAGGATTTTCTTTTGATTGGTCTAGGGCTGTTCAAACAAGCGATTCTAGTTACTATAAATGGACACAATGGATTTTTTTGTTATTGTATAACAGTTGGTATAATCCGAGAACACAAAAAGCAGAAAATATAGAAACACTTATTTACATATTAGAAAATGAAGGTTTTAATGGTATTGGTTGCGATATTTTAACTGGCGATATTGAAGAAGAATTATTGCCATTTTCTTCAAAAGATTGGCAGCATTTTGAATATTCAAAAAAGCAAGCCATAATAATGAATTTTAGAATAGCATACTTGGGCGAAGCATTTGTAAACTGGTGTCCAGAATTAGGCACTGTATTAGCAAATGATGAGGTAAAAAACGGATTTAGCGAAAGAGGCGGCCATCCTGTAGAACGCAAAAAGATGAACCAATGGAGTATGCGCATTACAGCTTATGCTAACAGACTTCTAGAAGGGTTATCAGATTTGGGCTGGCGAAATAGCATCAAAGAAAGTCAAAAAAACTGGATAGGTAAAAGTGAAGGATGTAGCTTATATTTTAAGATCAAAGGTCAGCCAGAGCGGCAAATTGAGGTATTCACCACTAGGCCAGACACCCTCTTTGGAGTATCTTTTTTAACAATTGCTCCAGAACACGAATTGGCAAAAAGTCTTACCACAAATAGTCGAAAACAAGAAGTAGAAGAATATGTAAATATTGCCAAAAATAGAACAGAACGCGAAAGAATGACTAATGTGGCAGATATCTCTGGTACTTTTACAGGCAGCTATGCCATCCACCCGATTACAAATAAAGAAATACCAATATGGGTGGGCGATTATGTATTAGTGGGCTATGGCACAGGTGCAGTAATGGCTGTTCCCGCTCATGATCAAAGAGATTATGAATTTGCAAAATTCTTTGACTTACCTATTTTACCTGTTTTAGAAAACACATCAATCGATAAAAATGCAAATGAAGCCAAAGAGGGCATACTTTGCAATTCAGACTTTTTAGATGGGTTAAATGTCTATCAAGCTATGACTGCGGCAATTGATTATATCAAAATCAACAACATTGGCAAACCCAAAATTAATTTCAAATTAAGAGATGCCGCATTTGGTCGGCAAAGATATTGGGGAGAGCCAATACCTATTTATTATAAAAATGGTATACCAGAACCCGTATTAGAAAAAGATTTACCAATAACATTGCCAGAAATATCTATTTTTTCGCCTACAGAATCTGGAGAACCACCATTAGCAAGAGCACCTAATTGGTATTATATGCCAAATAAAGGATTGTGCAATCCTGCAGATGATATAAATTTAGAAGGAGGCATGTTAGAAACTTCTACCATGCCAGGATGGGCTGGGTCGTCATGGTACTTTTTTAGGTATATGGATGCTGAAAACAGTAAAGAATTTGCCAGTAAAGATGCACTAAATTATTGGCAGCAAGCAGATTTATATATTGGTGGCAGCGAGCATGCTACCGGACACCTGCTCTACAGCAGATTTTGGACAAAAGTGCTCTATGATTTAGGCCATTTACCCTGTCAAGAACCTGCAAAAAACCTTATTAATCAAGGTATGATTCAGGGCCTTTCAGCCATAATTTATAGGACAGAAGGAGAAAATACCATTGTAAGCAAAGATGCTAGGGATAAAAACACAAATTATACAGCATTGCATATAGATATTAACTTGGTGCAGGGCAATGAGGTGGATATAGAACAATTAAAAAATTGGAGACCCGCAGATTTTGAGAACGCTACTTACGTTTTAGAAAATGAAAAACTAATCTGTAGCCTTGAAGCAGAAAAAATGTCAAAGCGGTGGCACAATGTTGTAAATCCTGATGATATTTGTAACACATACGGTGCTGATACTTTGCGATTATATGAAATGTTTTTAGGCCCCCTCGAAGAACCAAAACCATGGAATACACAAGGCATAGAAGGAGTTAGCAGATTTTTGAAAAAAGTATGGCGATTATTCGTAAATGAATCAGACGGAACAGTAAATTTAGAAAATTTACAACCCGACCAATTGGCAAATAAATCGCTACATAAATTAATAAAAAAAATCACTTGGGATATAGAAAACTTTTCTTTCAATACTTCTGTAGCAGCTTACATGGTTTTTATTAATGAAATGAATGAATTGAAATGCAGAAACAAAGAAATTTTAAGCACTTTTTTACTTCTACTCTCGCCATATGCACCTCATATCTGTGAAGAATTATGGGATTTAATGGGTAATCAAGAAAGAATATCTAGTGCTGCATGGCCAATTTTTGACCCAAAATATATTGAAGAAAGTGATTTTAATTATCCCATTTCTATTAATGGAAAGACAAAATTACAGATTCGTTTTGACCTTAGTTTAAAACAACAAGAAATAGAAGAAATTCTTTTTAGCAACAAAGAATTTATAAATATATTGGATGGCAAAACTATCAAAAGAGTAATTTTTGTAAAAGCTAAAATAATTAATATTGTTGTCTAAATGAGTAACGTAAAAAAACCACACTCTCCCATAATTAGCAGATTGGCAATCACAATATTGCGCAATAGATTAGGTATTATTATTGGGATTGGTGCGCTAACAATTTTAATGCTTTGGCAAGCTATGGGTGTATCGATTTCGTATGACAATCAAAAAATAGTGCCCGAAACAGATGAAGACTTTATTAGGTATAAAAAATTTTTAAACGAATTTGGGGAAGATGGAAATAAACTAATTGTGGGCTTTCAACAAAAAGATTTATTTACAGCAAAAAATATTAATGCTTTTATAAAAACCACACAACAAGTAAAAGCAATTACCGGGGTATCAGAAGTCATAGGTATTCCATCAGCCTATAATATCATTAGAGACGACAGCTTAAAAAAATTTAGATTACATAAGATTATTGCGCAGAATATGGAAAATGACAGTGCTGCAATAGCTTTTAAAAACACATTAATTAATCTGCCGTTTTATGAAAACTTGATTTTCAATAATGAAAAAAATATTGCCATTTCTGCTGTGGTTATTGATAAGCAATATTTAGATAACATCAAAAGAATTGCGCTAATAGACAGTGTTAAAATGTATTTTGATGCTTATGGAAAAGAAAGCAATGTGAGCATAAAATACAGTGGCCTTCCATTTGTGCGGCATATTTATAGCACCTTAGTGCGTGATGAACTAAAATTATTTATTATTCTTGCGGCCTGCATCACAGCCCTCTTACTTTTTATTTTTTTTAGAACGCTTCCTAATATTTTAATTCCACTAACGATGGTTGTAATCAGTGTTGTTTGGAGCATTGGTTGGATGGGTATTTTTGGATTTAGGATGTCTATAATTAGTGCATTAATACCTCCATTAATGATAGTGATTAGCATCCCAAATTGCATTTATTTTATAAATCGTTTCCATGACGAAATAAATTTAGGCAATACTAAAATAGCTGCACTGCACAGAGCTATAAGTAAAGTGGGTTCTGCCACATTGCTTACAAATATAACAACAGCGATTGGATTTGGCGTTTTTGCTTTTACAAAAACGGCCATGCTTCAGCAATTTGGACTAATTACTTTTTTAAGTGTTATGTGTGTGTTTATATTTACACTTACTCTTGTGCCAATATTATACAGTTACTTGGCTTCGCCTCGTTTAAAGCACACCAAGCATTTAGAAAATCCAAATGTAAAAAAAATAGTAAACTGGATCCATTATATTGTGTTTAATCATCCAAGAAGAATTTTTTTCTTTACCATTGTTATAGTTGTCTTTTCAATTTTTGGAGCATTAAAGATTAAATCCCTAGTTTACATGGTGGATGATATTCCCAAAAAGCAACAACTATATCAAGATTTAATGTTTTTTGAAGAAAACTTAACTGGTGTAATGCCTTTTGAAGTAGTTATTAATACCAATGAAATAGATGGTATCAAAAACCCAAAAACTTTGGCCAAAATCAGGTTGTTAGAAAAAAAATTGGCGAGTAGAGAAGAGCTATCAAGAGGACTTAGTGTGGTAGATGCCATCAGTTTTGCCAATCAAGCATGGAATTATGGCGACAAAAAATATTACAGATTGCCGATACAAGATTTAGAATATGCAAATATTGCCGAATATTTAATACAAGATAGTTCAACTAAAAACAAATTAGGATTGATGGTGAACAAAGATTTTAGTAAAGCCCGTGTATCATTTCAGATGAAAGATATAGGCAGTAAATCAATGGAGAAGTTATTATTAGAAATTTCGCCAAATAGACAATCGCAAGGTCATGAAAGTATTATTACAGAAATTTTTCCTAAAAGTGAATATGACACTTATGTAACAGGCACCTCTATGATATTTTTAAAAGGAAATGAATATTTAGTAAATAGCCTTATACAAAGTATGCTGCTCGCCTTTACACTAATCGCTATCATTATGGGGGGCTTATTTACCAGTTGGAAAATGGTATTTATATCATTAGTGCCAAATATATTGCCTCTATTGGTTACAGTGGGCCTAATGGGACATTTTGGCATTACCCTGAAACCATCTACTATTTTAGTTTTTAGTATTGCATTTGGCATAGCTGTTGACGATACAATTCATTTTTTAGCAAAATTTAGATATATTCTTAAGCGCAGTTCAGAAAGTATTTCTGTAATTACAAGTAAATGTTTAAAAGAAATGGGTCAAAGCATGATTTATACTTCTGTCGTATTATTTTTTGGATTTATAATTTTCGGGTTTAGTAATTTTCAAGGCACTATGGCATTAGGTATTTTAACCGGATTTACTTTGGTAATCGCTATGTTTTCTAACCTCTTTGTTTTACCAGCACTTATCATTGCATTCGAAAAAGATTTAAACCCAAGAAAAGAGCTCAAAGATGCTATATTTAAAATAGATATTGATGAAGAAAAGATTAGTTAAAAAATAGCTATAATTAGCTTAAAAAATCAAGAAAAATCAAGCAGTATAATATTCTCTAATTTGAGATGCTAAAGCCTCCATATCAGGGGCTAATAGTGCTAACTTAGGTTGAGTAAAATTTATTTCTGCAACATTATCTATAGGTATGAGATGAATGTGGGCATGGGGCACTTCTAAACCAATAATTGCAACCCCTATTTTCTTGCAAGTGATTGCTTTTTTCATAGCATTAGCAACGCCTTTTGCAAATAAGTGCAAATGGGCAAATGCGGAATCGTCTAAATCAAAAATATTATCTACCTCTATTTTTGGTATAACTAAGGTGTGTCCTTTTTTTAATGGATTGATATCTAAAAATGCTAAATGATGTTCATCTTCAGCTATTTTGTAACATTTAACATCACCACTAATTATTTTAGAAAAAACAGACATTATAAAGAGATTGATAAAACCTCATACTCCATAATACCAGCAGGTACCTCAACAGAGATAGCCTCTCCTACTTTTTTGCCAAGCAAAGCGGCTCCAATAGCAGATTTAGACGATATTTTTTTTAATTTCAGGTCTGCTTCATTTTCAGAAACGATGATATAAGTTACTTCTGTATTACTTTTTTTATTCAAAAGTTTAACATTGCTAAAAATAGATACCCTAGAAATATCAATTTGTGATTGATCTATAATTCTAGAATTTGCCAATGCTGATTGTGCCTTAGAAATTTTAAGTTCCAATAATCCTTGAGCTTCTTTCGCAGCATCATACTCTGCATTCTCAGACAAATCACCCTTATCTCTTGCTTCTGCTATTTGTCCAGAAATAGACGGCCTCTCCACTTTAGTCATGTGCTCTAAATCGCGTTTTAACTTTTCGTAACCTTCTTTACTCAAATAATTTATGCTCATATATCTTCTCTTTTTTTTTACTAAAAAATAACACCTCACATAAGATGCGAGGTGTTAAATAATTATGCAATAATAATTCTTTTTTATTAATTTAGTTGGCTGTTAATACCTTTTTTCTATAATTTGCTCTTTTTGTTTGTGCTAAATTTAATCTTAACCCAATAGAAAGCACACCATTAAAAGGATTTGTAGTTCTATAACTTACGTCAATGGCCATTGTATTTCCATTTTCTTTAGATAAACTAGGTTCAGCAGTCATGCCAATTGCAAAACCTGTAAACATTGATTGTCGGCCTTCTGGACCTTGTGGGGTAAAAATGTTTTTTTCATAAATAAATGCTCCCCTAAGCATAAATAATTCATTATAGCTATATTCTAAACCTAGTGAAGTTTGGTTATTACTAAAAGAATTATTTGTAAAATTAAATGCTGTTGTAAGTTTGTGCATGTATAGGGCTTTTTCTTTATCTAATTGAAAATCGTATGCCATACCAATGTGCACAGAAGTAGGAAGTTCTGTTTTTGCTGACCTTAGAGAAGTAGTACTAGAAAAATCATTACCCGATAAAAGGGATTTTACTGCTAAGCCATCACCCGTGGGGCGATAATCTGGCCCAATATCTTTTAAGGCCACAGCAAACCTTAGATCGTTGGTTTTAATGCTACCCGGCTTGGTTGTTGTTGCATATTGCACCCCTGCATCAATTGCCACCGCATTTGACCTTACATCAGAAGTACCTTGGCTATAAAATTTAAACTGCACACCGCCATATATTTTATCAGTAAATCTTCGAGCATAACCAGCAGATAATATAGATGTAGAAATGCGGTAGGTACCTAAACCTCCATCAGGCTGGGCAGTGGTAGTGCGCATAATATCCCCATAATTAAATGAAGTAAGCCCTAAGCTAATGGCATTTTGGCCTTTTTCGCCACCCAGTTTTTGCGCAAAACCAAAAGTATTAATATTAATGCCTGCAACATAGCCCACTCGAGAAAATAACAACTCTGTTTGCTTTACTCCTGCTAGGCCAGCTATATTTATAAAAGTGGATTCAAGGCCTTTAACTCCAGTAGTATTTGCAAAACCCCATCCACTACTTCGCGCAAATGGATTAATTTGCAACTCTGCACCTCCTGCTTGACCGCTTCGCTCTGGATTTCCTGCAGATAAAGCTAAACTAAGTGAAGTACTAAGCGTTATAATTGTATATTTAATTATATTGTTCATTATTTTTATTTTAAAATTAATAGGCTAGTAAGAGTCTAGATCTAGTGAGCGCATTACACCATACCATTTCAAAGTTTTTTCTCCACTGCCGGGTACTTTTACATGAATTATATAAACTCCGGTTGCAATTGGAACCCTAGAATTATTTTTTAAATCCCAGTCCACATAAGTATTTTCATTGTCTTTTTCAAAAGTTTTGATTAATAAGCCTTGCATGCTAAATATGCTAATTGTGCATTTAGGAGGCAAATTTGTAATTTTAATTCTGTTATCAATTGGACTTGTTTCGTATTCAGAAAATGCATAATAAGGATTAGGCACCACATTAATTAATTCGAGTGCATTTTTGCGGGTATTTTCATTTTTGGTAGGTGCAATATCATCCGTATTAAATGCATATTTCGGCATTTTTTTATCCTCATTAGTTGCATAAGGTTTTGCCATTCTTAATTTGATTGTAACATCTGTTGGCGGAATTCCTTTACTTAAATCAAAGCCAGGTGCTGCTATTGTAGGCAACACCCACATTATTTGACGGTAAACATTAGATTTTTGAAAAGCACTTACACTTGCGTCTGAAAGTAAAGCATGATACTGATTTCCTTCATCATAAATACTTCCTTTAAATCCTGAAATTCCATTGTAAGCTCCAAACACATATACATAGTGCTTTCCGCCAAAAATTGGATAACTATTAAATCCACTAAAAAATTCTGAAGTTGGATTCCAAATCATATCCCTTCCATTTGCAGCTGGCAAATAAGAATCTTCGCCAAATGCCATATTCATTCTCTCTCCTGTCTCTAAGTTAATTGCATAACCAGGAAACCAACCTCTACCCGTGCTTCCATTTTCCAGATTGCCATTAATATCTCTGCTTGTGCCTTTTCTCAACTCAAACTTTTTGGCTTGCCCTTCATGCTGCGTAACATTGGCATCATCTCCAGTTTCAAAAACAATACATCTTGTCCATTTACTTTTATCGCTAGTTATAACAATATCGACAGATGCAGTATTATTTAAAATACCTGGTGCAGCAGCTGCTTTACCAATATATTCTACCATAGGATAAAAGAATGGTGCATTACCCGTGCTATTGGCTACATAAATCCTGCCATCTGATAAGGCAGCGGGAGCAATCCTTCCCTCCCAAATTTTCTCATAAGCTTCAAATCTATCCATCGGTCTGTCAATAATGCTATTAAAAAAGTCATTACTCCAAGCAGTAGAAGCAGCAGCTGACCTAACTGCGCCAGACTTTATCCAATTAAATTGAACAGCACCATCATTATCAGATATACCGCTTAACCATTGCTTGCCTTTATCTTGAAAACTAACACTCCACGCAAGCAAGCTATTATCTTTACTGATAGAATCTAACCCAACCAAAGGCACTTGATTAATAATTACTGCCATACCCCAATCATGCAGGTTTGGTGAAGGCTTTACCCTTCCATTTAGCGAAATTCTCCCTTGAACAGATTCATATTTTTCCTTTAAAAATCTATCGCTAAATATAACATCGCCTGTCGTTAAGTTAGTTAGTTTCCAATACGTAGAAATAGATCTAATGGAATCGTTACTTGTACTATTTATGGCAGACGTATCCAATAATTCTAATTCAAAACTTGCCCTAGGCACTTTTACTGGGTCAACAATTTTTATTCTTACAGGACTATTTCCACCAAGATAGGTAGGTGCAGGATCACGCCTATCTCTTAATATATTATCCACAGTTTCTTTAGTAAATTCTAGAATATTTCCTCCATTTCCAGTTCCAGCGATTTTAGTTATTTTTGGTCCAGAACCATATGCTGCGTTTAATCCAATTCCAGATAATTCGGGTTCATTCTTATGCGGAATAGCAGAATATACTTTAATATTATTTCTGCCTGCTAGATACTGTTGAGGGTCATTTTTCAGTGGGTCGTTGGTAATAACGGCATAAGAAATCATTAAATAATAATAAGTTTTAAAATTTATTAACTGCTTGGTAGAAGTGGTGCTAAATTCGTCTCTTTTCAGAGAAATGGTGTTTACTACTCCCACGTTTTTGCCATTAACTTTTTCTACAGGTATTTCTGCACCTACCACACCATCAAATTCCTTGTTGATGATTTGACTAAATTCATCCTTTAAATCGCACTGAAAAACTAATCTTGCTTTCTCAATGTTATTCAAATCTCCAGTGTTTACAGAACCATCTTTAAGTTGATACAATTGATATCCTTGAAAATTGTAGACTAATCTGCTGCCACTCTCAGAAAGCACAGTATCTCTGTATTTTTCTGTGGCTTCAACATCTTTTAATGTCAATATTAATTCATTTTCTAATTCTTGTATTGCAATTAGAGGTGCATCAGGGCCATCAATTAAGTCAAATTTATTATTAAACAATTTTTGTGCCTTATCACTAGCCTTTCTTAATAATTCTAATGAACCTAAAGCTCCTCCAGAAGTAGCTTTTGCCCAAACAGCGCCTACTGTAATAAAATTAACAGCACCTGGTTTTAGCGTAAACGGACCAGATGATTGCACGAACCTTCTATCGCCTGGTGTATTGCCTGATAAAGGCTCAGTCCAAGGCTGTTGACCTGGTAATACAGTATCAAATGGCCACATCCAAGGAGTAATTATCGTTCCTCCTACTCCACATCTATCGCCCCATCTAACAGCTTGATTATTTTTCCAATAACCTTTTAAATAATTATAAAAATCAATGGCAATATTTGGGTTTCCACAAATGGGGTTTTGGTCATTGTTAAAAAACATAAAATGTGAAAGACCAAGTTGATCACCATTATCTCCAAAAGGTCCTTCAAAATAATCTATTCCAATTGTAGGTGGATTTAAACCATAACCCAATACACCTTCATCATTATCATCTCCATTGTAGCAAATACCTAAAGCTCTTTTTACATCACAACCCACGTAATCATCTACATAATTCCCTAAATCTGGGTCTGCCCATTGCCCCATAAAAGTTTCCTTTAAATTAGTTTGACCTCTATTGATGATTGTAGACCTATAAAAAGTCATATTATTAACCTCATCATTAGTGGCAAAAGCAAAAGCCTGCATTTGTAATTCTAAACCAATTGGTATACCTCCAGTTTCAGCATGTAAATTTCCATTATCATTATAAACATACCAAAGCATCATATCTGGCTGATCTTTTGGCAAATTTTTATCTGCATCCTTATTGGTAAACAAAACTGGATATTCGCCCAAGTTTGGTTCATAAGCAAGATTGCCATTTACACTAAAATAAGGCGCCATAATTGGGGTTTCATTTGCAGAACTAATACCGCTAAAACCCCTATTAATACCACCCGGCCACTCCGTTAATCCAGTCGATAAATCTCGCCACCCACTTGCTTGTGCTACTTCTATCTCTTTTCTAGTAATTTTCCAAATCCTATCATAGCTCAAACATCTTGAAGCATCTGTAGTTGCATTGCTAACATCCAAAGGGCCTGGCCAAAAATCAGAGCCTCTTTGCCTATATGTCATTGCTGCAAGTTTTAGATTATTGCTACCTTCTTCTAATCCTCCTATCCATAGTGCACCAGCAAATAGTGAGTGCTTTCTAATGGCATTAGCATCATTTACTTTAGGTATTTCATACTTGGCATTGTTTAAATCCCACCACATGTCTCCCCCATTTAGAATTTTGGTTCTTACATTATTAATATCCAAATCGGCACTTTGAGTAGCAGCCTCGCAGCCACCCGCAAAAGCATTTAATCTCTTGCCCGTGTTATTGTTATTATTTGCAGGATCTATTTTGTAGTTTAATATCTCCCTAGCATCAAGTTGGTTTAGAAATAAACCAATTAATACTGTTATTATTATTCTTTTCATATCTTTACTTTATTATTTGTATTTTATTAAAACTGAAATCTAACTCCTAATTGAGCAAATCTTGGTGCCCTATAAAAACCAGGATTATCGGTAATTATTCTATAGAGTGCCGAGAATGAAGCTGCATTTATTTGACTTGCTAGGGCTTGCTGTCCTCTAGGTGAGGATAGAAAACCATCATCATCAGTTTGACCAGAGTATGGCCAAACACCTACTACGTTTCTCGTATTTAATACATTAGAAACAATTAAAAAACCTACCAACAGACCTTGTTTTTGCCCTTTTGCATATTTCATTGCCCATCCTTTGCTTACTTGAATATCAAAGTTGTTATTCCAAGGAAGTCTCGAACCAAAAGGATCACCTTTTATAGGAGAGCGGTCAGTACTGCCTATTTGCAAAGGTTGCAAAAGTGCAGTATAGGGTATTCCACTGGTTGCAGTATATATTAGTCCTACAGAAGCATATTCTAAATATTTTCTAAGGTTTGCAGGGCCATAATACTCATCTTTTCCTGTTCTATCGTTTTTTCCACCACCAAATTCATAATTTAAGTTGGCTTTTACTGCATGTCTAATATCTAAATCTGCTAACGGAAATAATGACCTTAAATTAGGCTGATTACTTTGAATTAATGCCCTTGCAGAAGAAGCGTTTGCACCTGTTCCATTTGCGAATAACAAACTATAATTGGCTGTTAAAGAAAGCATTTTATCATACTTTAATTGAATATCGGATCTAAAACTTTTAATAGTTGAAAAATCGATGTTAGAAAAACTGATGTAACTAATAGGATAAGCTTGATTAAAGAAAAATTCATTGATGTCATTTCTAATCTCAGAGTAAGAAGCGGTGATACCGAGAATTGCGCCTACTCCCTTGCCATACGATTGCTCTTGCAATACCTGTCTAAATCCAATCTCATAGTTGGTTTTGAGACGCGGTGTTAATGCCGGATTGGCTAGTGTTTGCCCACTTCTTGCTTCCATATAAAAATAATCGTCTATGGTTGCAAAACTCTGCCCTCTTTGAGGACGTTGGGCTAAAACATCATAATTAGCAAAGAACAATGCTGTAGTGTTAATTGGAAACGAAAACCAAACCCTTGGCAAAATATTAACTTGTGGTTTATAATCTTCAAAACTATTTGATGATAAATTTTGCTCATTTGGATCTACAAGATAGGGAGAAATCTTTCCATTGTCTGTTTGATTTGCAATTAATTCTGGATTGGTTATGGCCCTTCCAGCATTGTCATACCATTGATCGCCATCTCTGTATCCTAAAATCTTTGTGGGATTATTTACGTTGTTTACATATACTTTATAATCATTTCCTACAGCATCAGGATGATTTTGAGGAACTCCATTTAGGTCTTTTACCTCACCAACTGTTTTTACTGGGTATAGAGAGTAAGGGTCTTTAAGCACAAGTTGGTTTGCATCAAATCTTTCAACCCTAAGTCCAACCCTAAATATCAAATCTTTAAAGTCGAACTTATCTTGTATCCAAGCTGCTGTAAAAATCGGGTTATATCCGTTTATAGCTCTTCTATTTTGATCTAATAAAAAATCATTGATGCTAGATTTTCCCCTAACCCTATTGCCTAAATGGTCAAATCCATTGTATGAAACGTAAGAGTTTCCATTATTCAACAATTCATTTGCATTAAACATTTTTAATTGAAATTGCTCTGGAGTAAGCGAATTTACATTAATTGCACTTGACTCATTTATAGGGTTGCCATAAACATCTTTGGCCCCACTATTAATTAAAGAATTTCTTAGGTTTTTATCAAAATTTGTTTGCTGTCCGTCTAATATCAATTTGTTATACCTTATAGTATCTGTAAAAACCCCATCGCTATTATAAGAAAGTATTGGATTATTTCTGTCTAATGTATTATTGTGGGTGTTCATTAATTGAGGCATCAAAAACCACAGACCATTTGCATTTAAACCATAGTTATTAAAGGATGATTGTTCAAAAAATAAACCAAATTGCAAATCATGCGGTTTTCTATTCAAATCTTTTTCTAGGGGCCCTGTTAAACTGGCCTCACCCATTGCAAATATAGAAAAAAACTGGTTGTTTACTTTATTATAATTTGAAGCAACCTGACCGGGAGCTGCCCATAAACCATAAATATTAGGAGGATTTAGGCCATTCAACAAACCTTGATTTCCTAGTATTGCAGAGGCATTTGTTATATTTCGCCCTTGTCTTTCAAAATCATCATATAGATTGCTAGTGTATGCTGCACGAATCGGATTCAAATCAGAAGCTTTAAATCTTAAAGCAGTATCTAGAAAACCAGTTTGTTCATGAAACTCTCTTAATTTAACGGTATCGCCATTTTGATCTACGAATGTTCTTGTTGCTGCAAAAGGATTGTTGTTATTATTTACATAATTAAATCTTTCAGCTTCAAAATTTGTAAATGTGCCTATGTATCCATAATCAAAAACATTGCTTTTATGCACTTGATCCATTACGACTTGGTTGGTTTGTTGAAAATCTATTCTCACATTATACCAAGCTTTACTAAGGGTGGTTTTTTTAAATTGGGCATCATTAGAAGGGTTGGGCAAATCTTGTCTAAACCTAACATAAGTAAGTATATCTTGATTAATAACTCTAGCATTGTTATTGTAATTAAATACCGATCTCCCTGCATTCAAAAAATCCTGGTACCGATATGACCCATAAAAAGTAACCAATGAATTTTTATTAGGAGCCCAGTCTATTTTGCCCTGTGTGGTAGTGATAAAATGATGTGCATTAGGCCTCGCTCTTACATTTTCAATATCTGCTTCAGTCACATAATTGCCAGCATGAACATAACCAAAACCGTTTTCTGCAGGCACAAGTGGATTTTTTTCAATTTCGTCAAGTTTATCTTTATTAAGGTTATAATATCCGACATAACTTGGGGTTCTATCCTTATCATAAGCTGCAGTAAAACTAAATAGATAACCTAATACAGTGCGCTCAGGCTTAGTTGTGTCGTTTTGATCTGCCCCTTTATTTTTAATGTAAAGCGGTCCATTTGCAAAAAACTCTAACCGATTATTGTGGTATGGATTAAACGGTGAAGAACTTAAAAACTCAATTGACTTAGAATGTGTATTGGTTATTCCTTTGGTAGTATATGCAATTGCACCACCGGTAAAATCTCCATACTGTGCAGGAACTCCACCAATAATCACATTTACTTGACCGATACTTTGAGTATTTACAGCTGATGAAGAGTTAACGCGCACACCATCAACAAAAATTGCTGTACCATCTGTTCTAGAACCAACAAAACTAATACTGCCATTTGCAGCTTGGTTTACTCCTGCAGTTATCCCCGTTATTAATCTAGTAATATCTCTAGTTCCACCATTCTGAACGCGCTCTCCAGATATGGGCGGTGCACCATTGTCTTCTTTTCCTAATGCACTTTTTGGTTTTATAACTACAGCCTTTAGTTCTGTGACTTTATCAGGATTTGCATTATCTAATTTTTTTGGCTTGGCTAGTGGCACGTCATAAAAAGATATTTTATCCACGTTTACTTCAAAAATTGGAGTTTGTGTTGTATCATAATCCTTTAATATTACTTTTAAGAAGTATTCGCCAGGGTTAATAGATTTTATAAAATAATTTCCACCATAGTCGGGGAAAACCATTTTTACTTTAGAACCATCAGGATAGCACAAAATTACTTGAGTGTTAAAAATACTTTCTTCATCTTTTTCTTCGCTAACCGTAATTTTTCCTCTTACTTCGCCATAACCAGATTGCGCCTTTATGTTATCAAAACTAAAAAAGGCGATCAAAATGGAGAGGCAAATTTTAAATAGTATCTTTGGTTTCATATATTGTTATTTTTAGGTTTTTGGTTTTTTTATATTAAAAAATTCTAGTTTAAGATTAAGCCAGACATTTTAACGATAAAAAGTTTGGCAAGTTCTTAATACTTTTTTAGAAAATCAATTTTCATTTGGTTTTTTTTCAACGATTAATCGCAATTCTTATTTTTTGAAATAAATATTTTGTCAAAACACTTATTATCAATATTATAAATCAATAAGAAATTGAAATAAATTATCAAAAATGTTACAAAATTTTGTCCTTTTTACCTTAGACCAGATGATAATGCACCTTAAATTGTTGATAATGTTGAAAATTTATGACCGTTAAAATCTGTTTTTCGTCATTAAATGTCTTTTCTTGCTTCATTTTTTTGATATTTAATTTTATAACCAATAATTTTTTTGAGCAGCACTTTTGAAATTTTTGTGTAAGATTCTTTTGTCCAACCAGCTACATGTGGAGTGATCATAATTCTATTTTGCAAAGATTTAAAAAGTAAAAGTGTTTCATGTCCGAGCAATGGAAAACCATTTTTTTGCTCACCATCAATAACATCTAACCCTAAACAGTCAAAAACACCATTTTTCAAAGCAGTTAAAGCTTGGTGTGTATTTAGTATTTCTCCTCTACTCATATTCAATAACAAAGATGATGGTTTTAATTGAAATAAAAATTCAGAATTTACCAAATACTTGTTTTGTTTTGTAAACGGTATATGTAGGGTAATAATGTCAGCTTTCTTGCACAATTCTGCCAACGAAACATACTTGGCAAGAGATGATTGCACCTTTTTTTTATCAATATCATTGGCTAAAATCTTGCAACCAAATGATTTTAACTTTTTAGCCACTTCTTTTCCGCAATTTCCAAAACCTATTATGCCAATAGTTTGGTATTTTATTTCGCTACCTCTATTTGCTTCCCTATTCCATTGCCCTTGCTTTACTTCTGCGTCTGCTTTAAGCAATTTTGTTTGCCAGGCTAGCATCATTGCAATAGTGTGCTCTGCTACAGCATTTCTATTTCCTTCGGGCGCATTGATCACTTTAATGCCTCTTTGTGCGCATAAATCAATGTCTATACCGTCTAAGCCTGCACCGCCCCTAGCCACTAATTTAATTTTAGTAAATTTATCTAAAAACAGTTTGTCTATATACGTTTTTGATCTTACAACTAAGATTTGATACTGATTACTTAACTCAAATAGTTCTTGCAACTTTATATTTGGGTGATAATCTACTTTAATACCCGCTTGCTTTAAGCCATTAATTAATAATAAATCAAAATCATCAATGATTAAAGCCTTTGCCTTTTGCATTTATTCAAACAATTTATAGGCCATGAGCTTTATAGACTTATTAAAAAAAATCTTAGCAGCTTTTTCAAATCCTGTTGTGTATTCTGATACAAAGAAAATATCAGATTGGGGTTTTGTGTGGTTGAGAAGATTTAATTCTTTTAACTTTCTGCCTACTTCTTTGGCAGTAACAGCAGAAGAATCTACCACATTTACCTTGCCGTTATAGTAGGTTTTTATCTCTTTATTGATTAATGGATAATGAGTACAACCCAATATGAGGGTATCAATTTCTTGCAAATGATGATTAGCAAGATAAGAATTGATGACAGTTTTAGAAATTTTATTGTTAAAAAAACCTTCTTCAATCATAGGAGCTAATAATGGCGTTGCTTTTGAAAACAAAGAAATGTTAGGATTGGCTTTTTTTAATTTACGCTTATAAATACCTGTACTAACGGTTCTTTTGGTGCCTATAAGACCTACTTTTTTATTTTGTGTGCTTTTGGCTACTAAAGCAATTGTAGGATCTATAACGTTAACAATACTTAAGTGGTGTTTATATTTATCTGACAATAATTTTTCGGCAACTGCAGATGCAGAATTGCAGGCAATTACTATAATCTTACAATTTTGTTGCTCTAAAAACGATGCTATTTTTAGCGCATAATTCTGAATAGAATTAGCTGATTTATCACCGTAAGGCAGATGTAGCGTATCACCAAAATAAATTATTTGTTCATTTGGCAATTCTTTTTTGATAGCCTTGGCTATAGTTAGTCCACCAATTCCTGAATCAAATATACCTATTGGTTGATTTGGCGTAAGCAAAGCTAATGAGGTATTACTTTAAATTTAGTTTCAGTTGTTTTGCTACCAAGAGGGTCAAATCATCTTGCGGCAACATATACATTACACCACCTTCTCTACTAGAAATATCAAAAACAGCTGTATAATTCTTTGATTTTGCAACTACTTTTACGGCCTCTGATACAATATAATCAAGTTGTTGCAGAGCTTCTTGCTGCATATTTCCAATTACATATTGTGCTTGCTCATACATGTCCTGATATTTTTTTTCTTGCTTATTTAAGTTAGTATTGATGTAAGATTTAGTTTCTGAAGTATCGCTACCTGATATGCTAGCTAATGTTTTTCTAGAAATTTCAATATCTTTCTGCAATTCTTCAAGTTGCATTTGATATTGGTACGAGGCTGATTGAATCTCTATCTCAAAAGTATCTGTAAGCGGCAAAGTATCTCTAATAAGGGCATAATCTACAAAACCTATTTTGGTGGGCAGATAAGTTACAGTTGCTGTTGGCTTTGTTGTTTGAGCGATTGTAATGCTTGCTAAAAAGAATACAGCAGCAAATAGTGTGATTGTTTTTTTCATGAATTTTGAATGTGTTATTATGTTTTTTATTTCTATTTATCTTTTGGTTTATCTTTCACCTTATTTACTTCTTTTTCTACCACACCTAATTCGTCTAAAACCTCATCGCTTTTATCATATTTAGGATTGCTAAAAAGCATAACTACCCCACCTGCTTTGTCAAAAATAAAATCTAATGCATTTTCTCTAGCTACTTTTTTTACTGCTTCATAAACCCTGTCTTGTATGGGTTTAATAAGCTCTTGCCTTTTTTTGAACAAATCTCCATCTACCCCAAATCTTTTTTGTTGTATAAGTTTAACATCATTTTCTTTGTTAACGATAACTTGTTGTTTTTCTTTAGCCTGTTGTGGTGTTAATAATGGCTCTTCTGCCAAATAATCCTTGTAAAGTTTATCAATTTCAGCATAATTAGCATCTATTTCTTTTTGCCATTGCAAACTTAATTCTTCAATTTGCTTTTGTGCTGATTTGTACTCTGGCATTTTTTCTAAAATATAGTCCGTATCTACATATGCAAATTTTTGCGCATTTATTTTACTTGGGGTTAATAAACAAAAAGCGATTAAGGAATAAATTAAATATTGGAGTTTCATTGTATTAAAAATTAAAATTGATTAAAAAACTATGTCTGCAAATATATAAACAAATAATATACCAATTTTATTTTTTGACAAACGGTTGGGCATATTTTGTGAAATTATTAAAAAATATATTTCATTGAATAGGTTCTTCTATCATGCTATCTAGGTCTATCTCGTTTGATCTAATTGCAGGATTTTGAAAATTTTGCTCTGTAAGTTGGGCTTTTAACATAGTACTTTGCCACAAGTCATTCAATTTTTTATGAGGCATTATTAATAATTTGACCAATTTTTCATAATTTTTATGCTGAATTGAAATTTTATTAATTTGTTTATTCGGTATTTCTGGCCCATCACTATAATAGGTTATCAAACTAACTTTATTTAGTTCTTGCCACATCATTTCTCTTTCTTGGCTAGTTAGCAAAATTGTAGTGTCAATTAAAATAGCACCTGCATAATTCATGGTTAAATTTAATTTGCTTTGTTTTAAACTTGCAATAAAGTTAGGAGTTTGTTCTAAACTTTCGTCAATAAATTGTATTGTGCAGTAACTTTTCGTAGGCTTGTTGCATGCATCTAAACATGCTATTATAAATAAAATAAAAATAAATCTTGAATTAAACATTGATTTTTTATGGTAAACAATTAATTGGCAATTATAATTAAATAGAACAAATTAAAAAAACTTTGCAGTCCATCCAGCAATTTCCATCATCCAGGCAATGCCTAAATGAACCAACAATCCTCCTTTAATACTTTTAGTGTGAAACGATACAATACCCAATAGTGCACCGCCAAAGAAAGAACTTATGCACTCTCCCATTGGTTTGCCAAAATGAATGGTTACATAAAATATGGCCATTGGAAGTATAGCCTCTTTTCCAATATAAAAACCAAAAGCGCTGATCAAAAACCCACGAAAAAACAACTCAATACCAACAAAATTTAGTCCATATCCAAGCTCAAAAAACAGGTATTGTATAAAATTTAGGGCGGCATAGTTCTCTTTTTGAATGCTATCTAGTCTAGGGTACATATTTTGAAAACCGCTTGTTTGAGCAGCTATAAAAATTGGTATTACCATAATCAAAAGCATTAAAAAATATGGTTTTAAACCTTTTTCTTCTTTTTTTGTCGTTAATGTTGCATTACCAAACCCATAAAACATCATGTTTTTTCGATCTTTAATTATCCAAATAATCCATGTAAAAACAATAACAACAACTGTTTGACTTAACCAAAAGGATAATTTATGATAATAATTTAATAAATTGGAATTACTACTAGAAAAATCAGTGAAATCAATAAGATGATAGGTAGAAGTAAAGGCAAAAACAGCGGTTGACAATAAAAAAATTAACCAAAAACTTGGCTTTAAGAAAGTATTATATTTTTTGGAAAAAAAAAGCCCAAGAAATAGTGGTAAACCATATGATAGCAAAAAAACTAACCATTGACGATAAAACATATTGATATTGTTTGTCTCAAATACCCAATTTGATTGCAATTGAAAATTATAATTTATAAATATTAGCATTGCTGTCCATAAAATACTAAACGCTAAAAATATTAAATTTGTAGATTTAATAAACAAATAGATTTGTGCCAAAATGATGCGCATAGTGTTACTAATTTTTTATAAAATGCAATAATACGGCATAATTTTTTAGCCCAAATTATTTATTAACAATAAAGAAAATAAAAGATAAAAATCTTAATTTCGTGGCCTTATGCCAAATTTTTCACACCTCCATGTTCATACCCAATTTAGTCTGTTAGATGGTGCCGCAGAAATCAGCAAGCTGATGAAAAAAGCAAAAGCTGACGAAATGAAAGCGATAGCAATCACAGATCACGGCAATATGTTTGGCGCTTTTAGATTTGTAGCAGAAGCCAATAAGCAAGGTATAAAACCTATTGTTGGTTGCGAATTTTATATGGTTGAGGATAGGCATGTCAAGCAATTTACAAAAGAAAAAAAGGACAAACGCTACCATCAATTATTTTTAGCAAAAAATGAATTAGGCTACAAAAATTTATCAAAGCTTTGTTCATTTGGGTACAAGGAAGGCCTTTATTCTAAATGGCCAAGAATTGATAAAGAATTGGTACTAAAATATCATGAAGGCTTAATTGCTACAACATGCTGTTTAGGCGCAGAGGTGCCGCAAGCCATTCTAAATTTAGGTGAAGAAAAAGCCGAAAAAATTTTTTTATGGTGGCTAGATATTTTTGGCGAAGACTATTATGTAGAGCTGCAACGTCATAATTTACCAGATCAAGACAAGGTAAACCCTGTGCTGCTAAAATTTGCAAAAAAACATAATGTAAAAATAATTGCCAGCAATGATTCGCACTATATAGATCAAGAAGACGCAAATGCACACGACCTTTTATTGTGCATTAATACAGCCGATATTCAAGAAACACCAAAGGCAACAGATGAGGAGTCTGGCAAAGGTTATCGTTTTGGATTTCCAAATGATGAGTTTTATTTTAAAACACAAGCAGAAATGAGTGCCCTTTTTGCAGACTTGCCAGATGCAATAGCCAATACAGAAGAGGTTGCAGATAAAGTAGAATTATTAAACTTACAAAAACAACTTCTGCTACCCGAATTTCCAATACCAAAAAACTTTATCAACGAAGATGAATACTTAAAACATTTAACCTTAGAAGGTGCAAGAAAAAGATACAGTGAAATGAACACCGAATTAGAAGAGCGGATTAATTTTGAGTTACATACTATCAAAACCATGGGATTTCCTGGATATTTTTTAATTGTATCAGATTTTATAAAGGCAGGGAGAGATTTAAATGTATATGTGGGCCCTGGAAGGGGCTCAGCAGCAGGCTCGGTAGTTGCTTACTGTATTGGAATAACCAATATAGACCCTATGAAATATGGTTTGCTTTTTGAGCGTTTTTTAAATCCAGATCGCAAATCTATGCCCGATATTGACACAGATTTTGACGATGAGGGAAGGCAAAAGATATTGGATTATGTGATAAAAAAATATGGATACAACCAAGTGGCTCAAGTTGTAACCTATGGCACTATGGCAACAAAAAGCAGTATCAAAGATGTGGCTAGAGCTTTAAATCTGCCATTAAATGATGCCACTGCCTTGACTAAGTTAGTGCCAGATAAACCTGGTTCTCCATCGCTTATTGAATTAATTACAGACGATGAAAAAAAAATAAAGGCAGCCTTAAATGGTGATGATTATACAAATGTATTGCTGCTTAGAGATATTGCAAATGGAGATGACTTGGCAGGAGAAACTATCAGAGAGGCCATGAAACTAGAAGGCTCGGTGCGAAGCACTGGAATTCATGCATGTGCTGTAATTATTGCTCCAAACGATTTAACAGAACATCTTCCATTATCCACCTCTAAAAATAGTAATTTATGGGTTACTCAGTATGACGGCAATGTGATTGAGGATGCAGGTTTTTTAAAAATGGACTTTTTAGGTCTCAAAACACTAACTATCATCAAAAAAACCATCAATTTAATAAAAGAAAGACATAAAATTGAATTTGATATTGAAGGTATACCGCTTGATGATGAGCGCACTTTTGAACTATTTAAAAAAGGAGAAACGATTAGTGTTTTTCAATATGAAAGTGAAGGAATGCAAAAAGTTCTTAAAGATTTACAGCCAGATAAGTTTGAAGATTTAATTGCCGTAAATGCATTATATCGGCCAGGGCCAATGGATTATATTCCATTATTTATTGATAGAAAACACGGCAGAAAAGAGATAGCGTATGATTTTGAAGCTTTAGAAGGTATTATGGCAGAAACCTATGGTGTAACTGTTTACCAAGAACAGGTGATGATGGCTTCACAAATATTGGCCAATTTTAGCAAAGGCGATGCAGATGGTTTAAGAAAAGCGATGGGCAAAAAAATAATTGCTGAGTTAGACAAACTTTCAGAAAAATTTTTTGCAGGTTGCAGAGAAAATGGACTAGAATTAAAAACAGCCGAAAAAATATGGAAAGATTGGCAAGCATTTGCTTCCTATGCATTCAATAAAAGCCATGCCACATGTTATGCTCTTTTAGGTTTTCAAACTGCATATTTAAAAGCTCACTATCCTGCAGAATACATGGCAGCAGTATTAAACAATGCTGGCAATATAGATTCTATTGCATTTTTTATGGAGGAGTGCAAAAGAATGGGCATAAAAGTTTTAGGGCCCGATTTAAATGAATCAAATGCAGATTTTGCGGTAAATAATCAGGGCGAGATTCGTTTTGGGCTTGGCTCTATTAAAGGAGCAGGAGAAAAAGCTATTGAAAATATTATTGCAGAGCGACAAGGAAGCGGAAAATATAAAGATATCTTTGATTTAACTTGCAGAGGAAATTTAAAATCTATTAATAAACGTGTTTTAGAAGCACTGGCAAAAGGAGGGGCTTTTGATTTCGACCAAAGCAATCATAGGGCACAGTATTTTAACATTGCCCCTGGCGAAACTAGCGCAGGTATTGATATGGCCCTGAAATTTGGTGCAAGTCATCAAGCCAACGAGAGCAATCAACAAGCAAGCCTTTTTGGTGACGGCAAAGGTGCTAGCCTTAAACCTCCCAAACTACCCGAACTCCCTCATTTAGAGGTAACAGAAGAACTGCGAATTGAAAAAGAAGTAGTAGGCATGTTTATATCTGGTCATCCTTTAGACCAATATGGCTTAGAATGCAAATTTTTTACTACCCACACTTCCGCACAATTAAGCGACCTAACAACACTTATAGGAAAGGAATTAAAAATTGCTGGTATTGTAACTCATTCTGAATCAAGAATGAGTCAAGCGGGTTCTGCATGGGGCAAATATACAATCGAAGATTTTGACGGAGCATTCTCTTTTAACCTTTATAAAGATGATTTTGCAAGACTAAATGGCTATTTAGCAAAAAATAATTCAGTGCTAATAGATATTTCTTTTGTTAACGTGAATAGAAATGAAGAGGAAGCACCAAATATTTTTACCAAAGTGAAGAAAGTTAGTTTAATGGAATCAATATTGAAAAAAAACTTGAAAGGGCTTTCTTATAAAATAGATCTAAAAGCAATGACGATAAGCAATATTGATGAAATTATGAATATTTTAGAGAAAAATAAAGGTGAAACTGTATTTGTTTTTCAGGTATATGAGTCAGGCGAGGCAGGAGAAGTTAATTTAGGCAATGAAGGATTGCTTGTTAAACCAAGTATTCAACTTATAAAAAGTTTAGAAGAAATAGCTGGCAAGGTAAATTTGATATTGAACTAAAGAAAGATAGCCCAAGTAAGAATCGAAATTAAAAACTAAAAGTGCAAAAAAATAATAAATTAAAAAAATTAAATTTGCATTTTCCTATTTACAAACTATAAATTGAAAAAAAGCAAAAAAATAGGCCTTATTATTCTCGATGGTTGGGGTATTGGAGATTGCACAAATAGTGATGCAATTTATAAGGCTGAGCCACCCTTTTTTAATTCATTGATGGAGGCTTACCCGAATTCAAGATTAACAACCTTTGGCAATGCAGTAGGTTTGCCAGAAGGTCAGATGGGGAATAGTGAAGTAGGACATATTAACTTAGGTGCTGGTCGTGTAATATGGCAAATGTTAGAAAAAATAAATCAAGCATTTAAAAACAATACGGTAAGCAAAAATAGGGTTTTTAAAGAAAGTGTGGCTATTGCCAAAAATCTCAATAAACCAATCCACATCATAGGTTTATTGAGTGATGGTGGAGTGCATAGCTCTTTTCAACATTTTGAAAATTTTATTTCTTTAATAAGAGAAAATAGCAGCCAACCTATTTTCATTCATGCAATATTAGATGGCAGAGATACAGACCCAAGAAGCGGTCAAATATTTTTAACAAAACTATTAGAAATTAACCAAAAATATCAGGCGCAATTATCTTCAGTAATTGGAAGATATTATGCAATGGATAGAGACAATCGTTGGGAAAGAACTGCAAAGGCTTATCATTTATTTTGTAATGCCGAAGGAGAAAAACATAAGGATATCTTAGATACAATTAATAAATATTATAAATTGGGCATTACCGATGAGTTTATGCCCGCTATAAAATTGACAAACGTAGATGGGCATAATTTACCTAATATTGAAGCTGGAGATGTTGTTTATAACATTAATTTTAGGACCGATAGACCACGGCAAATAACTTCAATGCTTGTTGAAAAAGATAATAGAGATTATAATACAAAAAAATTAGATATCCATTATGTGGGATTAACCAATTATGATAAGACATTTAAAAACACCTATTCCATTTTTGATGAGGATAATATTATCAATACATTGGGAGAACATCTTGCCAAAAATGGGATTGGGCAGTTGCGCGCTGCCGAAACAGAAAAATATCCACATGTTACATTTTTCTTTAGTGGAGGGAGAGAAGTGCCTTTTGACAAAGAATACAGAGTATTAGCAGCAAGCCCTAAAGTAGCTACTTATGATTTGCAGCCGTCTATGAGTGCAAATGAACTTACAGCCCTTGTTTTGCCTTATTTAGAAAAAGACATTGGCTTTATGTGTTTAAATTTTGCCAATGCAGACATGGTAGGTCATACAGGGGTATATGAGGCCATTATAAAGGCAGTTTTGTCTGTAGATCAATGTTTAGAAAAAGTAATAAGCCAAGGATTAAAGAATGATTGGGAATTTATAGTACTTGCAGACCATGGTAATGCAGACTTTGCTATAAATAAAGATTTAAGTCCCAATACACAACATAGCACAAATCTAGTACCTTGCATTTACGTAGGTCCTAAAAAAATAAATTTAACAGATGGGGGTTTAGCCAATATCGCACCAAGCATTCTTTATCTAATGGGCATAAATGCTCCCAAAGAAATGACTGCTAAAAGTATCATGTATGAATAAGAAGGCAATTTCTAACCAAAACAGTGCTTTACGCATTGTTTTTTTTACTGTTTTTATTGATTTATTGGGGTTTGGAATTGCAATACCAGTGCTCCCTTCCTTTTCTCTATCGTTTGGTGCAGAAGCAGGAATTATGTCTAGCAACATGCCTGCCTTTATTGCAGCTGCCGTTTTCTCTTTTATGCAATTTATTTCTGCTCCTTTTTGGGGTGCTAAGAGTGACCAAATAGGTAGAAGGCCAGTTTTTTTGATATCCATAGCCATCAGTTTTGTAGCTTATCTTTTATTTGGGGCAGCACATAGTCTCATTGTATTATATTTATCGAGGTTATTAGCTGGCATTGGTGCAGGAAATTTTTCTGCTGCACAAGCTTATATTGCGGATATTACTCCTCCAGAAAAAAGAGCTCAACGGTATGGTTTAATAGGAGTAGCTTTTGGATTAGGTTTTATTATCGGCCCTTTTGTTGGAGGGGCACTAAAAAACCAATTTGGTTTTGAAAGCATTGGGTATTTTTGTGCTGCTCTCTGCGCCATAAATTTTTTATATGTCTATTTTATGCTTCCAGAGTCTAACACAAATCCTTCGCGAACAAAAACCAAGGCATTGCTAATAATTACTAATTTATTTAAAATAGCTCAAAGGCCTAAGTTAATGCCAATCTTTTTATTGTACTTTGCTTTTATTATGGCTTTTAGTATGATGCAGGTTAGCAGCACTGTGCTTTGGGAAAAGGTATATTTACTAGATACACTGCAAATAGGATTTATTTTTTCTTATATTGGCATTTGTTCTGCACTCGTGCAGGGATTATTTATTAAAAAATTTAAAAAACTTTTAGGAGAAAGAAAAATGCTTCTTTTTGGCACTGTGCTAATGGCAATTGCGATTACAGGTATTCCATTTGCACCATTTGATAAAGTAACATTTATCCTTGTAGAACTATCATTATTACTCCTTATTGCCATAGCAAATGGCTTAATAATGCCAGCATCTTCTTCATTGGTGAGCTCTTTAAGCACATCAGATGAACAAGGAAAGGTATTGGGCAGTATGCAGTCTTTTGGATCTCTTGCAAGGGGTTTAGGCCCTTTTATTGCAGGTGGTCTTTATGATTTTGACCCTAGTTTTCCTTTTTTAGCAGGCGGATTTATTTTATTGCTTTGCTTTTCTTGGGTTCATCTTAAAATTAAAACCACATGAAAAAACTTTATGCTTTAATAATTTGTTTGGGTTTGTTTTCATGCTATAAAAACCACAAAGGAATCATTGCTGATGCAATTAACCAATCTTTGGTCATTGATGTTAAAGAAAATATGCGGATAGAACAAAGTATTTATGAAAACGGCAAAAGCACTTTTGATACGTTGCATCAGCCGAGCTGGAAAAAAATATTTGCCCCCTTCTATCAATTTAATTTTGAAACTTACACAAATCAACCCAATGATTACGTTATAGATACAATTCAAGATTTGCGGACAGGACGTTTTTTGGTTAGGGCCGAAGCAATCAATCAGGAAAGAAATTTTTCAAGTGCTTATTTAATTCTAGATAGTCTTAAAAATATTATTCAATTTTCTGCTACAATTTACAAAAAAAACTGGTTAAAAAATACCACAACACATTTATTTTGGGATAAAACCGGAAACTGTGAAATAAAAAAACAAATTTCGAACAAAATAGGCTCTAATGTTGACTATCAATGGATTGGCAATAGAATAAAATAATTAAACCGTTTTTAATAAATAATTAAAAAAAAACTAAACACTCAGAATAACTTTTCGCTGGGCAACCTTTTACGTCAGGTTGAGTGTTTTTATAAGCGATAAGCGAAATAAAAATGTATCGAAACCAGAGTAAAGCAATTGGAATTTTCACCGCTCAAGCCTTCTTCGATACATTGCGCTAGGGCGCAACACTCAAAATGACTTTTCGCTAGGCAGTGCTTTACGTCAGGGTAGGCTTTTCGCTACCAGTGCTTTAAATTAGGCAGCACCTTACATAAAACCACCTTTTACGTCAGGTTGAGTGTTTTTATGAGCGATGAGCTAAATAAAAATGTATCGAAACCAAAGTAAATTGGAATTTTCACCGCTTAAGTCTTCTTCGATACATTGCGCTAGGGCGCAACACTCAGAATGACTTTTCGCTAAAAAAAAGTATCGAAACAAGAGTAAAGCTAATGCCTTATAAACGTAATAGATTTTTGCTTTTGTCTTTAAAAGTAAAGTTAAAAATATATAACCCAACTGCTTTATCGCTTATATTTATTTTTAATTTATGAAAATAATCTATCGAAATATGCGTAAAATTAAAGGTATAAACCAAAAAATGAAGCACTCGTTTATAATCAAAAATCACCACAATTGTAAATTGCATTTTCAAATCAAATTTCTTACTTTTGCAAACCTTAATTTTAAATATATAAATGAGTCAAGACATCAATTCAGATATTATTATAATTGGTGCGGGACCGGTTGGTCTTTTCACTGTTTTTGAGGCTGGGTTGATAAAACTTAGATGTCACTTAATAGATTCATTGCCTATTCCTGGTGGACAGTTGGCAGAAATATACCCAAAAAAACCTATTTATGATATTCCTGGATACCCACAAATATTGGCTGGCGATTTGGTAGATAAACTAATGGAACAAATTGCCCCTTTTAAACCAGGCTTTACGCTTGGAGAAAGTGCAATATCACTTTCAAAAATAGAAGATAATTTATGGTGTGTTACAACAGATAAGGGCACAAAACACATTGCACCCAATATTGCTATAGCTGGTGGATTGGGTGTCTTTACTCCCCGTAAACCACCTATTGCCAATTTAGAAAAATACGAACAAAATGGTGTTGATTATATAATCAAAGATCCAGAAAAATATAGAAACAAGAAGATTGTAATAAGTGGTGGTGGCGACTCTGCCCTTGATTGGGCTATCATTTTGGCAGAAATAGCATCAGAAATAACCCTTGTGCATAGAAGAACAACTTTTAGAGGTGCCCTAGATTCTGCAGAAAAAATAATAAAAATGGCCTCACAAAATAAAATTAATCTTATTCTCAATGCAGAAGTAAACCAATTAAATGGCAAAAATGAGCTAAACAGCTTGAATATCGCTATACAAGATCAGGCAGATAAGTGCATTGAAACTGATTATTTTTTACCCTTATTTGGCTTAATGCCCACCTTAGGCCCGATAGCAGATTGGGGGTTAACTTTACAAAAAGACAGCATTTTGGTAGACACAGTAGATTACAGCACAAATATTGATGGCATCTTTGCAATTGGCGATGTGAATACTTATCCAGGAAAATTAAAACTAATTTTATGTGGCTTTCATGAAGCTACTATTATGGTTCAAGCTGCTTTTAAACGCATTTACCCAGACAGAAATTTAGTTTTAAAATATACCACAGTAAATGGTGTAATTGGATTTTAACTGCTATGAAAACAGATATAAATATTACATTAATAGATAGAATTGGTAAAACGCATCAATTAATAGCACCTATTGATATGGGACTAAACCTAATGGAGGTAATTAAATTATATGAATTGCCAATAAAGGCAACTTGCGGAGGCATGGCACTATGTGCTACATGCCAAATATATGTAGAAAGCGCGCATAATTTGGCATTAAAAACAGAGGATGAAGAAGCCATGCTAGATGAAGCATATTTTGTAGAAGCAAATAGTAGATTGAGCTGTCAAATTCAAGTGAATGCACAATTAGATGGCCTTAAAATAAGAATTGCACCAGAGTGTTTCTAGGTAATTAAAAATCAAATCAATTCTAACGCTTCAATTTTATCCAATTTGTATATCCAAAAAAATCTTTTCCAGCATTAAAAGTGTTTTCAAAGAATGTTATAATTTTATTTTTTAATTGTTCATGCTTCATCAATGGGCGATTTAGTTTTAATTTTTTACCATAATCCAACGTACTTTTCCAAAAAATATTAGCAATCATTTCAGCCATTACAGCGGGATGAGATGCGGTATAAATGGGTAAATTGCCCAATGGTCCATATTGAAAATCATCTCCTCTTTGTTTATACATATTTGATACTGCATTTTTATTATGATGAAAACCATCGTGCTCTTTTTTCTTAGCTTGCATCAAATATGGGGGTCTAACCCAGCCATAATGATAAATATGGGCATCAATTTCTACTACATTCAATTTTTCAAGGCCATTAATCCTAAAAGATTGAGCATCTTTTATTGAACATATATTGCGTTTATTTTTTATAATCCTAATTTCATTTTTATACCATCCGTGAACTGGTAAATAATGATCATAATCGCCAAAAAAGTGTTTATATTTAAACAATAATCCATCTACCTCATCATCTAATAAATATTTTTGACAGGCAGCTTTGATCTTTTGCAAATCATTCTCGTGCACAACTTCATCTGCCTGAATATAAAAACACCAATCGCCAGAGCATTGAGAGAGGGCAAAATTAGTTTCTGTAGCGAGTATTCTACCGTCCACATAATCTTCTTGATTCCATACCCGATCAAAAATTTTTATTTTATTATCTCCAATATTTTCAATCAAACTGCGTGTTTGGTCTTCTCCATCATCAAGTGCCACTATCACTTCATCACATATTGGCAAAATAGAACGCACAGACTCTTGAATAGGAAAGTAATATTTCTGCGCATTTCGCGCCATTGTAAAACCACTTATTTTCATTTTAACAGCGCAAAAAAACGCTTTTTTTTTATATTTACACTTTAAAAGCAGTAAAATAATACAATTTTAATTGAATTTTATCAAGCCCACATATTTGCTTACTTTTGCAAATATCAAAAAACATGAATCCTGAAACATTAATTACTTTGGCCGTTATAAAAGCTATAAAGACCTTATATGCGCAAGATATAGATGAAGAAATGGTGAAACTAGAGCCTACAAATTCTGACTTCAAAGGAGATTTTACCCTCCTTATATTTCCTTTTGTAAAGATTAGTAAAGTAAGCCCCGAAGATACTGCAAAGGTAATTGCACAACAAATTTTACAACAAAGTGAATCTATAGCAGACTTTAATGTAGTAAAAGGTTTTTTAAATTTAACGTTAAAAACAGATTTTTGGCTTAATTATTTAAACCAAATTAGGATAGAAAATTATGGTCAAGCATCAAAAAAGCCAAAAGAAAAAATCATTATAGAATATTCCTCACCCAACACAAATAAACCGATACACCTTGGCCATATCCGCAATATACTGTTAGGCTATAGTTTGCATAAACTTTTGACCTATTATGGCTATGATAATGTTAAAGTTAATTTAATTAATGACAGAGGAATTCATATATGCAAAAGCATGTATGCGTATAAAATATTTGGAAATGAAGCCACACCGGACTCAACAGGTATAAAAGGAGACCATTTTGTGGGTAATTTTTATGTAAAATTTAATGAAATATACCAAGAAGAAGTAAGAGAATTAATACAAAAGGGAGCCAAAGAAGAAGATGCCAAAAAAAATGCCCCAAGTATCCTTGCTGCTCAAATTATGCTTCAGAAATGGGAAGAATCTGATAAAGATACAATTGCTCTGTGGAATAAATTAAACGATTGGGTTTATGATGGATTTAAAGCCACTTATGAAAAATTAGGGGTAAGTTTTGATAAATATTATTATGAATCAAACACTTATTTGCTAGGCAAAAAAATGGTGGAAGAAGGATTGAATAAAAATATTTTTTATAAAAAACCAGACAAATCGATATGGATAGACCTAACGGCTGATAAACTAGACCAAAAATTAGTGCAACGCAGCGATGGCACATCAGTCTATATTACACAAGATTTGGGAACAGCCGACTTAAAATATCAAGAGTTTGGAGCTGATAAATCTATCATAGTGGTTGGTAATGAGCAAGACTATCATTTTAAAGTTTTATTTAAAATTTTAGAAAAACTAGAGCGCCCATATGCCAAAGGTTGCTATCATTTATCCTATGGCATGGTGGATTTGCCAAGTGGAAAAATGAAAAGCAGAGAAGGAACTGTGGTAGATGCAGATGAACTCATGGCAGAATTAATAGAAGCTGCGAAGCAAAAAACAGATGCGTTGGGAAAAACTGATGGCATGACAGATGCTGAACGTGAATCATTGCATTATAAAATTGGCATGGCAGCATTAAAATATTATATTTTAAAAGTTGATGCTACAAAAAGAATGTTATTCAACCCAGAAGAATCCATTGATTTACAAGGAGATACGGGGCCATTTATTCAATACAGTTATGCAAGAATAAAATCTATTTTAAGACAATATAATGGTAAAATAGAATATTTTGACACCACAATTGCTTTACAAACCACAGAACTTGAGCTAATAAAACACATTGCTCATTTTTCAAATATTATACAAAAAGCAGTAAACCAATATAGTCCGTCTTTGGTAGCAAACTATGCTTATTCACTAGCCAAAATTTTTAATAAGTTATATGCCGAAGTTTCATTTCTAAAAGAAAATGATACTAAAATAAAGCAAAACCGCATAACTCTTATACATTACACAGCCACATTGTTGCAAACAAGCATGCATATTTTGGGCATAGAAATGCCTGAAAAAATGTAAATAAGAGTATATAAAAGCTAAGCTACAGAAAGATCTACTAAGGTATTTTTTTCTATTTTTAAAATACGAGAAGGGTATTTTTCTAACATTCTATAATCGTGCGTTGCCATAAGCACAGCTGTACCTTGTGAAGTAATGTCTTTCAATAATTTATAAATACCATCTGCCACTTCGGGGTCTAAATTACCTGTAGGCTCGTCTGCCAATATAACGCTTGGCTGATTTAATATAGCACGAGCAATAACCAATCTTTGTTGCTCACCACCTGAAAGTTCATAAGGTTTTTTAAAATCTTTGGAGGCTAATCCTACCATATTAAGAACATCTAGGGCTCTACTTCTAATCTCGTTCTTATTTTTCCATCCAGTTGCCTTCATCACAAATTCTAGATTTTTAAAAACAGAACGATCTGGCAACAGCTGAAAATCTTGAAAAATTATGCCTAATTTTCTCCTTAAATAAGGAATTTGACTTCTTTTTAACTTGGACAAATTATACCCTGCAATTTCGCCTTCACCTTCTTTAAGCAGCAGTTCGCCATAAAGCGTTTTCAATAAACTAGACTTCCCACTTCCAGTTTTTCCTATCAAATAAATAAACTCTCCAGGATGCACTGTCAAATTGATATTGTGCAACACCATATTGGTTCCGTGATAAATATTAACATCTTGAAGAGAAATATGATTTGCCATAATTGTGTTCAAAATTAAAATATAATTACCACTACCACTCCACAGGTTTTATAGAATGTTCAACTAAATAGGCATTGGCTTTTTTAAAATGGCTGCAACCTTTAAAACCTCTGTGATATGATAATGGTGAAGGGTGCGCTGCAGTAAGCACTAAATGCTTTTCTTTATCAATAAATTGTATAAAAGTTTGTGCATATTTGCCCCACAACATAAATACCACATTGGTTTTTAATGCGCTAATCAAAGCTATTATATAAGTTGTAAACCATTGCCATCCTGCTTTCTGATGCGAACCAGGCAAGCCTTGAGATACAGTTAATAAAGAATTAAGCAACAATACTCCCTGGTTTGCAAGGTATGTCAAATCGCCATTTAGTGCATTAAAATTTGGATAATCACTTTTTATCTCTTTAAAAATATTGCGCAATGATGGTGGAATAGACGCTAAATTATTGACAGAAAATGCTAAGCCATTCGCTTGCTCCAAACCATGATAGGGATCTTGGCCAATAACAACAATTTTTAAACCTAAAAATGGGCATTGTCTAAAAGCGTTAAAAATAAGGTGCTTTGGCGGTAAGATAGATTTTTCTTTTACCAAAAATTTTTCAATTTTTTTAAACTCTTCTAACCTAAATAATGGAGCAATATGCTCATCCCAATCATTATTTATTAAATAATCCACTACTATTTATTTAAATTTGTAATGCTGTCTTGTTTTCTTTTGGCTAAAAACTCCTCCTCCAATTGTTGTATTCTAGTTTTTATTGCAGCCTTGACACTTGTTGGTGCACCGCTCTCTCTCATTTGTTTTTCATACGCTGCTTTTTGTCTGTTATATTCAGCCTCTTGAGTTTCGTACATTGCTTTTTCTTGCAAATATTGTTGGTATTGTTGTGCTGTTAAACCTTTAGGCATATTGGGGTCAGCAACCCTTTCTTGAAATGCTGGCATAATAAATTGATTTTTGGCACTGTCATTATTTTTTGTTTTAGCATTCTTGTTTTGTTGGGCACTTTTTGAAGTTGAATTATTCCATGCTAAAGCCACACCAATTGACAGTAAAAAAGAAAATAAAAATAAAGATGGGAGGTGTTTTTTTATCATTTTTGATTCTTAAGGTTTAGATAGAATACTCAGGGTTAATTATTTTAAAGATGCAAATTTAATGTTTTTTATGATAAGTTATAAAATTGAAAGATATTTGAACATTAATTTCTGATTTAATTTTGAAAATTCGTACCAAACAAAAAATAGACAATTTATTGGGTAAATTTCTTGTGGCCTTGCACCTGCCAATTGTGAAAATATTAGGAAAATTATTGCGGATAAACCATGAATTAGCAAATCCACCAAAAGAAATTTTCATTATCAAGCTTTTAGGCTTTGGCAGTTTAATTCTTGGCGCTGATGCAATACTTGCATTAAAAAATAAATATCCACTAGCTAAAATAACACTTATTTGTGGCAGTGGACTAGCAGAAGGTGCTAAATTGATGAAACTATTTGACAACATTTTGATAATTGATGACAATAATTTTTTTTCTATGTTTAAAAGCAGCATAAAAACAAGTTATTATTGTTTGCGAAGCATTAATTCTTGGTGTTTTGACTTTGAGGTTTATTCTAGGCTTACTACTATTTTTTCCCTTTACACCTTTAGCAAAAACCGTTTTGGATTTGAATTTGAAAAAGTAAACTTTAGAAATTATTTAAATACACATAATATTTATTTTAATCATTTTATCCCAACAGAGGAAAATTATAATGAAATGAGTTTAAAAGCTAATGCTAAAATTATAGATAGATATCAATTACCTTTTGTCTCTAAAAATATTAGTAAAAATATTATAATAATTAATAATTCATGCAGCAGCCTTAGTCTGCAAAGAAAACTAGATCAATCACAATTGGAAGAGCTTATTAACACTTTAATTAAGCAAACAAATTATAATATAGCGCTAATAGGCTCTCCTAGCGATGCGGCAGATAATGAAAACACAATTGCACAGGTGATAAAAAAAGATAGAATAGAAAATTGGGCAGGCAAATATAGTTTTGAAAAATTATTGCAAATGCAAGTAGATTCTGCAATAGCAATTGTAAGCATAGATTCTGCACCATTACACATTGCTGCTAGATTGGCAATACCCTTAGTAGCAATTTGGGGACCAACACAATCTCAATCGCTTGCACCAAAATGGCTTATAGAAAGCAAGAATTATAAAGAAATAAACCATAAGGTACATTGTTCTCCTTGTGTGCACCACACAAAAGAATTGCCTTGTAAAGGCAATAATTTCTGCATAAAAAATATTAAAACAAACGAAATTATAGCGGCCGTAAAAACACTAATTGATGAGCGAGTTTAAAAAAATAAAATATTGGTTGGTTTTACTTTTTGCATTGTTTTTTATTGGCTATCGGGCTATTAACATTAGTATGTTTGAGCATTCGGAACGCAGAAATTTTATGCGTGGCGATGCTTATAGTGACATTAATTTATATTCTGCAGTGCTATATTTTACCGACAGTGGTATAAAAAAAACATATGGATTACCAATGCATTATTACAAAGTACCTGTAAAAGATAGCACTTTTAAACTAACTGCATACACCCACTACCCTGCCTTGCCAGATTTATTTGCCTATGGTTATAGCAAGATTTTAAACAGTAAAAAAGAAATATTGCTGCGATTTGCAATGATATTTATAAGTTTAATATATGCAATACTCTTACAAAAATTGCTTCATCTTATTATTAAAAATGAAAAAATTGTATGGATGAGTTGGTTCTTGATTATTATATCTAACTATTACCTTGGATGGTCGGACAGTTTGCACAAGCATGTATATGAGGAGTTGTTTAAATGTGGATTTTTAATTTGCTTAATCAAGTATCAATTAACAAAAACAAATAAATGGTTGATTCCCTTATTTTTTATAACAATTATAGTTTCTAATATTTCTTTTGAACCGATTTTATACATAGCCATAATCTGTATTTTTTATAGCATCTATGTGAAGAGAAAGATTTTTACAGAATTAAATTTGTGGATTGGTTTGGCTGCAGTTCTTGGGGTATTCTTACATTTATGGCAGAATGTAGCATATTTTGGCAGCCTAGCAGAGGCTATAAAAGACCTCACAGAAACTGCAAAATTGCGCACCGCTGGAATTGAAACCTCTGGCCCGATGACTAAACTTGAGGCTCCATTTGGAGTTACCGAATATTTGAGCATGCCGTTTGTTTGGATAAATAGGGTAGAAAGATTTTTTCCTATACCTGGATTTGCGCTGTTGTCTATGATTATTTATGCATTTGAAAGATTAAAAAAACACTCAAGTTTCTATTTAAAATTTTATGCCATTATCATGCTCTTTGCCAGTTTTGTTTGGTATGCAGTTATGGCTCAGCATGCTTTTGTGCATGTTTTTACTATGCGCCAATCTGGCTTATTCTTTGCGCTCATTATGGGCACAATAGTACATTATTTCTGGTTAGAGTTTAAGGATAATTTAAAAAACAAAGCTGTCTTAAAAACTATTTTTGGGGTGATAATAATATTGTATAGTTTGGCAATGTTTATTACCCAACATATATATGATTTATGGATTAAAAATACATTTATGTAATCGCAAACTAGTTTTGCTTGTATCCATTACCTCTCCAGCAATTTATGCTGTCTAGCTGCAATTTGTTGATTTTATTGCCTCCTGGAGGCATCGCTTTAAAACCTGTAGAATGATTAATAGCACCCCATACTTTTCCAGTTTCAACGGCTGCCTTTAATTTAGCGTAGCCTTCAAAATTTATGCCCCCATTATTATTTACTCCCATGTGACAATTTCCACAATTTGTAACAAAAATACGGTTAATGTGTGCGTCAAAAGTAATAGTATTGCATTTTATACTAGAATCTATAGGCACAATAATTGGATCTGGTGTTTTTGGAGGCTCTTCATTTTTGGTGCATGAAGGTATAAATAATGCTGCAAATGGCATAGCTAATAAGTAAGGTATTAATTTTTTCATTTCAATCAAAAATATAAGAAAAAAATAATATTACCAAAATTAAAATAAGAAGAGAAAATAATATCGTGGTACTAAATAAAAATAGAAGGATTACAAAATAATTAGTACCTTTGTTTGGATGAAAAAAGGGCTATTATTGTGTTATTTACTTGCTGCTAATCTATTAATTTGGGCGCAGGCAGGCGGCAGATACACAAACGAATTTTTAAACCTCAAACTTTCTCCTGTAATTAGTGCCTTGCAAGGTGCCAATATTGCACAGCTGAGCGCTGACCCAAGTGTATTGGTGCGAAACCCTGCTTTATTGAATGAAAAAATGAAAAACAGGTTAAATGTTTCTTATAATAACTATATTAAAGACATTAATTTTGGAAACCTTGGCTATGTTTTTGAAATAAAAGGACAAGCCATACATGCTGGTATGCTTTATATAAATTATGGGCAATTTGACGGATATGACGAGACTGGGCAGTCTACTGGAAAATTTTCAGTCAATAATTATGCTTTTTATACTGGAACAGCCAAAAAATTAACTGACAGGCTCACTTTAGGTGGTAATTTTAAATTTATTTACAATCAATCAGAATCATATTTTTCTAGCGGCATGGCATTAGATGCAGGTTTGCATTACAAAGATAGTAGTGGCAATACCAATATGGGTTTTGTGATAAGAAATGCAGGAGTTACCCTAAAAAATTATACCAAAAATATTAAAGAAGGGATGCCGCTTAATATAGAATTTTCGTATTCAAAAAAATTGGAGCATACACCATTTCGGTTTAACCTACTATTGCACAATCTGCAACAATTAGACATGCGCTATGTGAGAAGAGATGGGGCAAGCCAAAACACGAGTTTAGATGCATCAGCATTGCCTAAAAAAATTAGTATTGGAGACAATGCACTAAGACATTTAAGCTTAGGGACAGAATTGCTTTTAGGCGAATTTACTCACCTTAGACTAGGCTATAATCATCAAATGAGGAGAGAACTAAGTCCAGAAAATAGAAAAAAACTTACAGGATTTGCTTGGGGTTTTGGAATTGAATTATACAAAATTCATGTAAACTATGCAAGCAGTGCATTTTTTCCAGGCATTACAACAAATCAATTCTCCATCGTTTTTAATATCGCCACCATTTACACAAAAAAATCTAACATAAATAAAAGTGAACAATAATAATATAGCCATAGACGGGCACAGCTCTTGCGGAAAAGGAACCTTAGCAAAATATTTAGCGAAATCTTTGCGTTTTAAATTTATAGACACAGGCTCGATGTATAGGGCAATAACCTACGCAATACAAAAAACAGGAATTGAAATAACAGATTTAGATGCCATTAAATCAATTCTAGCAGCAGAGTTAATTCAGTTTAAATACAGTAAACTTAACAGAGCATTAAAAATATACTTTAAGAAAAAAAATATCGATAAAGAAATAAGAATGCCTGCAGTAAGCAGCATGGTAAGCCAAGTAAGCGAATTGGCAGTAGTTCGGTCCTACTTGGTAAATTTACAGCGTAAAATGGCTGAAAAAGGAAATGTAGTAATGGATGGGCGCGATATTGGCACCTTTGTGTTGCCTGATGCAAAATTAAAAATATTTATGACTGCTAGCATAGAAATTAGGGCCAAAAGAAGGCATAAAGAATTGACAGATGCGGGTATAGATGTGCCTTATGAGCAAATTTTAGAAAACATTTCTTATCGAGACAAAACAGATAGCAACCGCGAAATCAATCCGCTAAGGCAGGCAGAAGGGGCATATTTATTAGACAATACACAGTTAAGTGTGGCAGAACAGAACAAAATAGTTTTGGCTTGGGCAAAAAAATCACTTTAGTAAAATTTAACATTCATACTTGGCAAAATATTTTATAACCCAAATGAGACTGCTAATTGGTTAAGCAAAATTAAATTTTACCACTCATTTTGTAGGCCAACAAACCTACCCACTCCTTTAATAAAATCTCCCATTTTTCAAAAGCCAATCCATCTGGCACAAGCAAGTTGTCTGGAGATACTTTTCCATTGCCTTCCGTTAAATAATCTACCGAAAAAGGGGTGGTTTTTACACCAAGTTTATCAAAACAACCTTTTGCCCGTTTCATATGAAAAGCTGAGGTAATTAATAATATCTTGCTGTTTTTAGGTAATATCTGAGCACAATTTAGGGCATTTTCATAGGTGTTTTTACTTTGCGACTCTATTATAAAATCATTTTTGGAGTAGCCATTTTCTTTTAAATAAATAAAAACCTCTTTAGACTCACTAATACCTATATTGTAAATAGAGCCATCGCCACCTGTTAATAATACTTTTTTACATTTATTGGTGCGCAAAAGATCTAAAGCGGCTATAAGTCTGTCGCCCGCCTCATTAAACTCTAATCGGCCGTTAGACAGCCTATTGCGGCTATAGCCACCCAAAACGATTGCATAATCAAAAGTGTCTTGCTCATTTAATTGCACAATTTTATACTCGTAATTGCTCAATACCTTATTAACAAGAAATTTATTTCCAAAAATAAAGGTTAGCAATACAGCAACCCATATAAATTTTATTCGCCATTTTTTTTTGACTATTGCAATAATCAATGCTAGAAATATCCAACAAATTGGCTTAATAAAAGGGGTAATTATTTTTGATAAAAGAAAAAACATATACTATCTTCCTCTGCGCTCCATAGGATCTTGGGCTTCAAAGGCAGGGGCATCCTTTTTTGCTATCTTTTTAATGTTATATAAAACTTGTATCATGCCATATTGACGCAAGACTAGGCTATTAATATCTTCTACATAAGTTTCAGAAACATTTCTGCTCACAGCTTGGTTGCTATTTAAAGCATCAAACACATATAATTTTACCTCCCAAACATTTTTTGTAGACCGATACCCCAATGATGGATTTAATAAATAAATATTAGGATTAAAGCCATCAGATAGTCCTCTGTATGCCACATAGCTAAAATCTACTTCTGCAAACCAATTCTTATAAAATTGATAAAAAACTTTAGAGGTGATAGTTGGTGAGGTAAAGTTATAATTGAGATTGCTTTGAAGGTTATTAGTAACAAATGTTTGCGTAATACCCAAACCGATATTAAAATCAATTTTTTTACTGATATTACTGCTCAATGTAATATTAAGATTGCCAGAAATATTATTATTAAAATTGCTTAACCCGTTAATTAATGATGGAGTTCTGACCCCATTATAACCTAAGGTAGTATTTAGATTAGATTTTAATTTATTTATCTTTCTACCTAGGGTCAACGATCCCGTGCTCATAAAAAAACCGCTTAAATTAGTAGGCTTTGTTAAGGTAGTTCCTTTTTCTAAAGCAATATTCTCAACCTGGGTGGGCTCAAAAGCCACTGTTGTGCTATTGCCGATATAATTATTTGCTGCTTGTGCCATAAAAAATACAAATATTGATTTACCCGAAAAGACATCAAAATTACTATACCTAGATAATACAAAATGTCTGTTTTCTTGAATTAAATTAGGATTGCCAATATTAAGACTTAGCGGATTTGTATTTATTAACACATTCTGTAATTGAGCGATAGAAGGAACAGAGGGACGTATGCGGTAAAATGCAAATAGCTGTATACTTTTAGCAGGTTTATATCGTACAAATAAATTAGGAATTAGGGTTCTAAAAGTGGCAGTATTTTTTTGAAATGACGGAAAAATAACATTATTTTCTAAAACTGTCTGCATGACCCCTATACCATAACTGTAGCTCAATTTTTCTTGATTGTGCCTAATACGCAAACCGACTTGGCTGACATAATTAATGTTATTAAAATCATTTGATAGACCGGTGTCTAAAACATTATATTGCTCTTGAGCAGCGTTATAGTTATTTGTAAATTTACTACTACTGCTTTTTGTAAGCCCATGTTCACCATTTATTTCCAATTGACTTTTTTTTGTAAGAAGGGTTGTATAAGTAGCTTCTCCCTTAAAAGTATTGCTGGTATTTTGCAAGTCTGACAATTGCAATAAACTGTCGCTAATTACGGTATTTCCATAAAATTGAGAAAGGGCATCCAGATTGGTTTTACCAGCATTAGGGCTAATATTTGCAGTTCCTTGCAGCGTGATAGTATTGCCCTCTTTTTTAAATCGATGCAAATAAGTTAAGGTGTTTCTAAAAGAAAAACCATCGTTAAGCTGTTCATTATTATTATTAGTTTTATTGAGCAATAAGTTGGGGGCATTAAATGTTTGAGCATCAATAAAAGATCGGCTAAACCTATCTTGAAAATTAAAACTAGGCACATACACAAACTTATTTGCAGAATCTATACTAAATTCTATTCTTGCATTTAGGCGATGAGTCAGTGTGCTGCTTAAACCATTTGTATTCTCTGTATAATTTTGGGGGGTGCGTTGACCACCAAAGATAATCCTTTCTGTAGCTTGTCTATTTTCAATACCCATATTGTTTAAAAAATAACTAGCACTTACAGATAATTTGGGACTAAATATAGCCGAATAATTTAAACCAAAAGCTGCAGTGGTGCTTATACCATTTTGATTATCTACAAAAAAATCGTTAACGGGATTCCCTGGCCATGTGATTGGTCTTCCATTTCTTCCATTTGGGTTTCCTCGCATTGCACCCCCGCTGCTGCCCATCAAACCCAATACATCTTGCATATTGAAATTTTGTTGGTTTATATTATTCATTTGCCCAATAATACTTAGCCTACTTTTGGCAGTTATTTTGCTCAGATTTGCTGTGCCCAAATACCTGCCATCTGTTCCATATCCTCCTGTAACCCTGCCATACAAACCGCTTCGCATATTAGATTTTGTGATAATATTTATAGTTTTTACTGTTTCACCGTCATCAAATCCACTAAAGGTAGCTTTTTCACTTTTGCCATCATACACTTGAATTTTATCAATACTTTTAGCATCAATTGTTTTTAATGCAGCTTTGGGATCATCACCAAAAAATGGCTTTCCATCTACTAGCACTCTTTGCACTTTCTCTCCTTGAGCTTTTACCTCACCATTTTCTGTAGTAATACCCGGCATTTTAGTTAGCAAATCTTCTGCACTGGCATTGTCTTGGGTTTTAAAGCTATCTGCCTTAAATTGAGTTGTATCGCCTTTTAGCAAAATAGCTGCCTCTCTTTTTATAACCACCTCTCCTATCTCTCTTATTTTTAATTGCAAAAATATAGTATCAAATCTATTGTCCAAAAGTCGGACAAATTGTTGCTTTGATATAAAACTTGCAGAATTAATTTCTAGCTGATAAAAACCTCTGTTTAGGTTATTAAATTCAAAATTGCCATTATTATCTGTAGTTTTTTGTACTACTAAAGTATCTTTCATTTGCTTTAATTCTACTTTTATACCGCTTACATTGATGCCGTAAATAGAATCTACTACCACTCCTTTAAAAATCAACCCTTGCCCATTCATAGATTGATTGAAAAAAAATGAAACTATTAAAAAAAGTAAACGTAATTTGGTATATCGCAATGGCATCATTTATTTGTATAAAAATTGATTGTTTTGAGCATAGATTGAAACAAAGTTATAAAAAATCTGTTTTTTCCATTTTAAGCCATTCCAAAGCAGAATTGGCAAATAATTTTTCTTTAATATGGTTATTAAAAGCATTTTCATGTATTAGTTCTCCTGCCGCTGGCTCACCTAATGGATATGGATAATCTGTGCCTAGAGCAATCCTATCTGCCCCAATCAGTGCTACTAGATAGTCTAACATTCGCCTATCGTGAACTAGGCTGTCTAGCCAAAATTTTCCTAAATACTCTTTAGGATTATGCGGATTATCTATAGCTACTAAATCTGGACGTGCTTTCCACCCTTGTTCTATTCTGCCAATAGTACCAGGAAAAGCACCTCCACCATGGGCAAATGCAACCCTAAGTTTTGGCAATTTTTCAAAAATACCACCAAATATCATACTACAAATAGCCACACTTGTTTCATAAGGCATGCCTGCGAGCCAACTTAACCAATATTTAGGTGTTTTGTTTTGCGACATCCACCACCAAGGATGCACAAAAACCGACATGTCTAAATCTTGAAGCGCCTCAAAAATTGGGTACAGTGCTGGCTCATTTAAGTTCCAATCATTAACATGCGAACCTATCTGTACTCCTTTCATCCCTATTTTTTTACAACGCTCTAGCTCTTTAATAGCCAAAGCAGGATCTTGCAATGGCAAATTGCCTAATCCAACAAAATTTTTAGGGTATTTATTTACACATTCCATTATGTGATCATTAATGTATTGCGAAACATACAAAGCATCTAATGGTTTTGCCCAATAACTAAACATCACTGGCACGGTAGATAATACTTGTACATTTACCCCCAAATCATTCATTTCCTTTTTTCTTTGTGCAGGATCCCAATTATTAGATTCTATCTCTCTAAAAAAAGCTGAATCCATCATCATTTTTGCACAACATGGTTTATGATGCTCTAATTGAACCCATTCTCCGTATCCAAATTTTGACTTAAAATCCGGAATATGCTCCGGAATTATATGTGTGTGTATATCTATGATAAAAAAAGGCTTGTTCTTTTCTGTTAAATTCATCTCAATTTTTAATTTATAAGACTTGCAAAAGTAAGTGATTATATAAATTTATGCTCCATGATGCATATTAATTAGTTGAATGTGCAGATATAAAAAATCAATTCATTACATACCATTAAAAAATTACACCAAAAACTCATCGCAATAATAGTTTTTTCTTTAATCATGTTCTGCTAACTTTGCCAACGACAATTATAAAATGATTTTTAACTCTATTGCCTTTTTTATATTCTTGCCACTAGTCCTTTTAGGCTTTTATAGCTTGCCACATAAATTTAGGTGGATATGGATGTTACTTGCAGGTTTTTTATTTTATGGCTGGTGGAAATGGCAATATTTGGGTCTTTTATTTTTCTCTACCCTTTTAGACTTTTTTATTGCAAAAAAAATAGCTGAAACCCAAAACCTAAAACACCGCAAATTATTTTTATGGTGTTCAGTTATAGGAAATTTAAGTGTATTAATTGGATTCAAATACATTGGATTTTTCAGCCTTTCTATTCCTGATTTAGCAAATTTTATTGAAGCACACCCCAATCTAGATGGGGCAATTACCTTTCTATCCGAAGCCTTGCCTGTAGGTATCTCTTTTTATACATTTCAAACAATGAGCTATACCATTGATGTATATAGAAAAAAAATATCGCCTGAAAAAAATATCGGATACTTCGCTCTTTTTGTTAGCTATTTTCCTCAATTGGTAGCAGGCCCTATAGAAAGATTTTCGGAATTACAACCACAGTTAAAAAAGCATATAGCACTAAAATACGATGATTTTCAAACAGGTTTTCGATTTTTGTTATGGGGGTTTTTTATTAAAATGTGCATAGCAGATAATTTGGGCACTTGGGTAGACACTATTTATCTAAATCCAGTGCGTTGGCATCCTACTGTTATTTGGTTTGCAATTATGGGTTTTGCAATACAGATTTATACAGATTTTCACGGCTATACGCTTATTGCTAAAGGAGTAGCAAGGCTATTTGGAGTAAACTTGATGGACAATTTTAATAAACCCTATGCAGCACAAACTATTGATGATTTTTGGAAAAGATGGCACATTAGCCTCACAAGTTGGTTTAGAGATTATTTATATATTCCCCTTGGCGGCAATAAACTACAAAACCCTGCATGGATAGCCAATATCCTTCTTGTATTTTTAATAAGTGGATTATGGCATGGGGCAAACTATACATTTATAGCATGGGGGCTGCTGCACGGAATTTTTTATTTAATTGAAAAAAAGTTTCAAAAAAATCAAACTCCAAAACCCCATTTTGCAATCATGGCTTCGGTTGGTGTGTTTTTTTTGGTTTCAATAGCTTGGGTTTTTTTTAGATCAACAGATTTTAACACCGCATTTGCTATGCTAAACAATGCTTTTTTTATTTTACCAGGCAAGGATTTTTTGGAAGTACAATGGGTCATTTTGATTTTAGTAGTATTATTTATGATTGTAGACCATTTGATAATCAAAACTACTTTAAATGATGCTTTAAAAATTTTATCATGGCCAAAACGCTGGGTTTTTTATTCTTTACTAATTTTTGCTCTGATAAACTACAGCGGAGCTACTGCACATCCATTCATTTATTTTAGATTTTAATGAGCAATAAATTTAGACACCATTTGATTTTGAAAATAATTGGTATTGCATTAATAGCACTTTTTTCCATTCTCTTTTACAATAATATAACATGGAAAAGTGACCAAAAGCACCATGCCTATTTCTTACATGAATTGTCAAAAAACAAAGACAGTGCTCAAATTATTTATATCGGAGAATCATCAAATTTTTGGCATAGCGATACAGATAGCGATGTTAGAAGTATCAGCAAAATGATTGAGCATAAAACTGCACTGCCTTTACTAACTTTGAATAAAAGTGCTTATCATATGGCAATGTATAAAGAAATTTTTTCATTTTTTGAGCAAAAAAATAATTTAAAGCAGGTAATACTTACTTTAAATATAAGAACATTTGGCCCTCCTTGTGTTTTTTCTAATTTTGAAACTGCTTTGCAAAAAGAGGCCTTATTTTTAAAAGACGAAATGCCTTGGATCAAAAAAACAAAAGCTGTTTTTAACATTTATGACAATAAAAATAATCTTTTGCGCGAAAAGGAAATGTGGAAAATATGGACCAATGAAACATTAAAAATAAAAAATAAGCCATTAAACCCGCCAACGATTAAAACATGGTGTGAACAAGAAAAATTTATTGATACCAATGGCAAATCAGATATGCCGAAAAGAATATTGGCAGACGATTATATTAAGGCTTTTGGATTTAACTTAAATGCAAATAATCCTAGAATAAAAGACTTAGATGAAATTGTAAAACAAGTTACAAAACAAAACAAGTATAAACTTTACTTGCTAATAATGAGCGAAAATATGGCTTGGGCAGACAGTTTTGCAGGCAAAAATCTAACAGCCTTAATTTTAGAAAATAAAAACTATATTTTAAATAGGTATAAAGGAATAAGAGGGGTTCATATTATCGACAATCTAAACACTGTAAATCCTGATTATTTTGGTGAAAAAGATTGGACAACCGAACATTATTTTTGGCAAGGTAGGGCACAAATGGCAAATAAAATAGTTGCAGAACTAAAGCTTTAACACTGCGAAATCTTTAATGATTTAGTTACTGATTACTTTAAACTCTGTGCGCCTGTTTAATGCGCGCCCTTCTGCAGTATTATTAGATTCTATAGGCATGGCAGACCCATATCCTTTTACCAATATTCTATTTGATGCAATACCTTTGCTTATCAAAAATGCTTGCACTGCCTTAGCCCTATTTTCACTTAATTTTTGATTTGATATAGCATCACCAGAATTATCGGTATGACCGCCTATTTCTATGCTCAATTTCGGGAAACGGGTAAGCAATTCATTTAATTTTTCTAGTTCTGTAGAAGAATTATCTTTAAGATTAAATTTATCTGTATCAAAAAAGATGTTTTGCAACACCACAGTTTCACCTGATGTAGGCTGTTTCAATAAGATGTCGAGTAAAAAAGGGTTTTTTGCAGTATTGTTTTTTAAAGAAAAATTGTGTGAATAAAACAAATAACTTTGGTTGTTTACATTGAGTAAATAATCCTTATTTCCAGCCAATGCAAATAGAAACTTTCCATCTTCTATATTACTTTTTGCTATCAAAACTGTTTTTTTAGTTTCCAAATCTATTAATGTTAATGAGGCTGATAAAAAGCTAAGCGTTTTTGCATCTCTTACTGTGCCAGAAACGTAGCTGCTTGGGAATGGTCTAGCTAATTTTGGCAATTCAAAAGAGTAAATATCTAATCCACCATAACCACCTGCACGTTCTGAAGAATAATAAGCGAGCGTGCCATCTCTATCTACAATAATACCCATTTCATTTCCTGGAGAATTTATTGGATAACCTAAGTTTTGGGGTGTGCTCCAAGTATCGTTTTCTAATCTACTAAAAAATATATCATTTTGGCCCAAACCTGGATGTTCATTGCTAATAAAATACAATGTTTTGCCATCTGCATGTATAAAAGGGGCTTCTTCTGTGCCTTTGGTATTAATTTTGGAACCTAGGTTTATCGGATTAAGAAACTTGTTTTTTTCAAAGTCCCACTCACTCCTAAATATGTCAGAATTGCCCAAACTACCTTCTCTACTGCTTGCAAAATAAAGGTATCTGCCATCTGCACTGATGCAAGGTTGTGTTTCCCAAGAAATTGAATTTAATGGCCTATCCAATAGTTTTGGTTCTTTCCATTTACCATTTTCTATTCTACTAAAATAGATATCACAACTACCAAAGCCATTCTCTCTATTACACATTGTAAAAAAAATATACTTTCCATCCGCACTAGGGCTTGCGTTGCCCTCATTCATTGGTGAATTAAAATCAGGCCCCAAATTAAGTGCTTTTTTCCATTTTCCTGGTGAGTCTAACTCTGACCAATAAATATCTTCGTTGCCATTTATTTCTCTAGTAATGAATAGAAATTTTCTATCAATGGTTACCCCAGGAAAATATTCATTGTATTTGGTATTAATATTTGGCCCCAAATTAATGGGATTAAATGGCACAGGATTATCTTTTATTTTTTTTGCATTTTGAGATTTTATAAGCAATTGATCAGCTGCATCCTTAGAAAATGATTTGCTGTAATTGGGTCCTTTTATAAAAAGTGTAACATACTTTATAGCCTCGTTGTAATAAGCATTTCGGAAATAAAATTCTGCAAAAAAGTAATTGTACGATTTAAGATTTGGATCTATAGCCAAGATTTGCTGATAGCTTAATTCTGTATTTTTAAAATCTTTGTTATTATCATAAATAGCGGCTTTTAATCCCAATGCATCGTAAAACAATGGGTCTTTTTTCATACATTTATCGATTAGTTCCAAAGCTAGATTATAATCTTTTACTTGATAAGCTTTTAGCGCCTCGCCAAATATTGGATAAGCCTTAGAATCTTTTGGACTTTGCTGCGCCTTTGTTGTTCCACATGCATAAAAAACGAGCAGTATACTGCATATTAATCCACTTATTTTCATATTATTACTTATATTATACTTCATTTAACGTAAGGCCACCTAATTCTATTACTTCTACATCAAAAATTCTACCATTTTCTATTTTTAATCGCACCATTGTTCTCACTTTATGAAATCCATGCACTCCAGCTGCCCCTGGATTGATGTGTAAATGATTCTTTTTTGTATCCCTTATTACCTTTAAAATATGACTATGGCCGCAAATAACCAATTTGGGTTGATGCTGTGTAATTAAAAAATTAGTTCTTACATTATATTTGCCTGGATAGCCTCCAATGTGGAGCATCAAAACCTTTAATCCTTCACAATAAAAAACAATATATTCTGGTAAAGTCTTTTTTATCATAGGATTATCAATATTGCCATAAACACCTACCAATGGCTTAATAGCAGTTAAGGCATCAATAAGGTCAAATGTTAGCCAATCGCCTGCATGCCAAACCTCATCCGCTTTTTGTGCGAAATCTAAAATGTCTTGCTTTACAAGCCCATGGGTATCTGATAAAATGAGTATTTTTTTGATAATGGTATTTTTAATTTTTAAAGAATTCTTGCACGGTGTTTAGCAAAATAATAGATAATATAGAGATTTCAAAAATACGCCCTTTGAAATAGTATTTTGAACTATTGGGATTAGTTATAGGTGGTATTAACACACAATTGTTAGCAGTTAAACTATTTGCAGCATGTAATAAAAGCACAATCAATCCTTGAATACTTTCATGAAATTTAGTTAGAAGTTGGCTCACAATTGCGTCATATTTTTCTAAAGCAACAAAATCAATTTTATGAAAAAAACTATGCAAATATAAAACAAATTGAGGGTTGTTTAATTTCATGTTTTCAGCTAAATTTAACATTGATATTTCCTGAAAAAGTCTTATTCTCATAATACAACAATTTATATGCTTGCAGGTTTCCAATAAGGTTTGTTATAAGGATAACTAGTTTTTTCGGAAATCTTTTTTGATATTATAATATCTAATATGATGCGTTCAAATTCTTTAATCAAAGATTTTAAAGGGTGAAAATTTTTGATGTTTTGTGTTAATCCATAAATGGGCGTTTCTGTTTTTAACTTTAACCGAAAAGGACCAAATATTTTTTTCCAATTTTGCATCATACCGCCATACTCAGTGTGCAGAAAAAACTGATATACCTGATTGATGGCATAAACTAGCTTAATGGTAGTGCCTTCAAAACCTAAAAAGGCGATGGAAATGTAAAAAACAAAACGATAAAAAGGCTGAAAAACAAAGCTTTTTAATGCTATAGAAAAGTTAAAATGTGCACTGCTGTGATGATTGCTGTGTGCAGCCCATAACAAGCGTATATTGTGCATTGATCTATGAAGCCAATAAAAGAATAAATCTTGAGTAATGAATACTATTGTCCACCCTATTAATGGATAGTAAATTTGCAAAGAGGTTTGAAAAATTGCATGATCATTAAAAAAATCTAATGCCAAAAAACAAATGAAAAGTGCAATCGCATCAAAAAAACCGCCCAAAATGGTTGACCAAATAGAAATACTAGTTTCTTTAAAATGATATCTATGCTGACGTTGCTTGCCACTAACTATCAATTCTGCAATAAAAAATACAGCATAGATAGGCAAAGTTATTGCTGGTATCCAACTTTCTTTATTCATCTATGCAATATTATAGGTTTTTTACCTAATTATTTGCTGCTAAATTTAAAAATTTTTAAACAACAATACCATTTTTTTCCCTTATTTTTGCCTACTTGCATTTTTCAAATCCAAATATGCTTTGGTGGCTTTTATTGCTTGCCATTCCAATAATTGTTCACCTGTTTAATTTTAGGAAATATAAGACCATTATTTTCTCTAATATACAGTTTCTTCAAAAAGTAGAAAATCAAACTAAAAAAATCAAAGAGCTGAAAAAATACTTGATTTTAGCAAGTAGGATGGGTTTTTTTTCTTTTCTAATAATGGCATTTACAATACCTTATTGCGGCAAAAAAAAGGCACAGGGCTTGCCCAAGCATGTGGTAATATATTTAGATAACACTTATAGTATGTCTAAATCTTTAGAAAAGGCAAAAAATAATGCAAGATCTCTCATAGATTTGCTAAATAGCAAAGATAAAATCACGCTTATAACTGCAGGATTAAATCCCGAAACATTTAGTGCAAAAAGTGATGCTATCAAAAAAATAGATGAATTACAATGCGTTGCAAGTTCACCAATTTTTAGCAGTTTAAATCAAACAATTTCAGAATTGAACAACAAAGATATGGGCGAAGTGAGTATCTTTGTTATCAGTGATTTTCAAAAAGGCTTTATAGATTTTGGCAATATTAAACTGCCCTTAAACAATTATTATTTTAACCCAATACCCAATAGTGTGACAACAAATTTAGCTATAGATAGCGCATATTTATCAGATCTATTAGGCAATGATAAAAATTCGGTAACATTAAATATAGTTTTAAAAAATAATGGGCTTCAAGATTTAACAGATATACCAATTATATCCTATATTGGTGGAAAAGCAATGGGCACCATTACCCTAAGTATAGGGGCAAATCAAACAAAGGAAACAAGCATTGCAATAAGTCGAAAGGCCGATGAAGACTTAGAAGGCTATTTAGTAATAGAAAGCAAAGATTTTGACTTTGATAACACCCTTTACTTTTATCAAAAAAATAGCCAAGCCAAAAAGAAAATTTTATACTTGGGAGAAACTAATAAGTATATTGAAACTGTGCTAAAAACTGAAACCAATTTTGAAATTATAAAGGCAAGTAAACTGCCAAATGATGTAACAATTTTCTCTGGTATTATTATAAATGGATATGTGCAAGGAATAGATAATAATGGATTGCTTAAAAATTTTGTAATAGAGGGTGGAAATATATTGTTAATTCCATCAGAGCAAGGCATTCAGGCAGATTTTTCTAACCTAGGTGTAAGCAAATGGAGCAATTTAATCACTGAGTCGCAGCAAATATCAAAAATAGACTTTAACCATCCTTTGTATACCAATGTGTATAAATCGGTACCCAATAACCCCATAAGTCCTATGGTTTCCAAATATTTTTCTATTAGCACACAAGGCACAGGCAAATCAATATTGAGTAACAGCAATGAGAGCCCGATTTTCATAGATTTTGTGCAAGGCCGTGGCCATGTTTATCAAAGTGCCATTGCAATTAGCACAACTTGGTCAGAGTTTCCGCTTGTGGGATATCTATTTTACCCAACAATAGCAAAATCAATGTATAGCAATTCCTCAAATCTTCCAATATTTAGTTGGCTGCATGACGAAAAAAATAATGGCGCTATAATTATATCAGAAATTAAAAAAACAAGCGAAGAGCGTTATCAGCTTTTATTAAAAAACAAATCTTTTACAACAGAAATAAGCAATAATGGCGACAATACATTTTTATATCCTGCCAAAGAAATGCAAGATGCAGGAGTGTATAGCATTATTTCTGGAGAAGTAGCTACAAAAAAATTATTAGGTAAAATTGCATTAAATATTGACCGAAAAGAATCTAATCCATCCTATGCCACCATAGACCAAATGCAACAATATACCGCTATTACTCAATCTACTTTAGTTATAAATAATATGCAGAATTTACCCGTAATTGCTCAAAATAGAGGGATTATTAATACAAGTTGGAAATGGTTTATTGTTTTTGCATTGGTTTTTATATTAATTGAGATATTTTTGCTGCGCTATTTAAAATGAAAAATCAGTCAATGGATAACCAAATCATTCAGAATGTACCTATTTATAATATAGACAATACTGTAAATATAGGTGATATTTCTATATCAAAAAACCATTTTACTATTGGCAAAATCAATCCGTCATCAAAAATAGCAAGCAATGTCAAGCATGTTATCATCCCAGCAATGATAGACCTAAAAGCATATTTGGGCGAGCCTGGAGACGATCTGGCAGAAACCATCGCAACCGCGGCAAAAGCTGCAAGTCAAGGCGGATTTGTTGCTGCTGCCATGCACAGCAATGAACAAAAAGTAATAAAAAATAAAGAAGATATTCTATTTTTACTTAATAAAAGTAAAGAACATGGATTTAATTTTTTGCCCATTGGAGCATACATAGACATCAAAAATAAAGCAATGCAAAATGTGTTTGAAATGCACACTGCAGGAGCTGTAGGGTTTGCAAACCCCAATTTTACAAGTTTAGAAAGTGGAATAATGCAGCGGATACAGCAATATATTGCTAATTTTGATGGGCTCACCTTTACCCACTGCTATGATGCCGGTTTTACTGTAAATGCACAAGTTGCAGAAACCGCATTTAATACCCAGCTAGGGCTTAACGGTGCACCTGAAATGTCAGAATACTTAATGGTAGAAAGAGATATTAATATTGCTGCATATAACTGTGCAAAACTTCATATTTCTGGTGTTAGCACAGCAAATAGTATTGCATTAATTAAAAATGCAAAAAAAATGGGACTTCCTATAACTTGCGATGTGAGTATATTTAGTTTAGCATTTTTAGATACCGATTTAGCAAATTTTGATTCAAACTTAAAATTATTTCCTTTTTTGCGCACCAAAACAGACCAAAAAGCACTGTTAGCAGGATTAAAAGATGGTGTAATTGATGCTATAAGCAGTTTTCATCAGCCAAAAATAATTGAACAAAAACAGTGTGAATTTGACTTTGCGCATTATGGTGCCATTAGTTGGCAAACATTTATCCCAATGGCTTTAAAAAATGTAATCAATGAAATAGGCTGGCAAAAATTTGTTCAAGTAACTTGTATCAATCCTTCTAAAATTCTTGAAATCAACCTGCCAACAAAGAGCTTGCTTATTGATACTGAAGCAGAATGGGATTTTAATAAATATAGTAACCTAAGTTTATCGTCAAACTCACCGCTTTTTAATCAAACACTAATCGGAAAAATTATAGCAACTAAAAATTAATGAAAAATATAAGTTTAAAATATGGCATTGTAATCAGCATTTTTATGACTGTAATTTATACCATTTTCTGTGCTTTTGCACCAAAGCTGATGACAGGATTTTTACCTTGGTCTTTGCTTTTGGGCGTAACGCTTGCCCTAATGCTTTTTTATAACATCACCTACAAAAAAGAAAATGAAGGGCCTATTTTATATCATGAGGCTTTTATTGCTACTTTTATTATGGGAGCAGTAGCTATTGGTTTAAGTGAAACTTCAAAAATAATTTTAAAAGGAGCAATATTTTCTAACGTTTCAGTTATGGAAAAAGAAATTTTAGTAAAATTATGGCAAGATTTTGTAGAAAAATCTAAGTTAGAAAAAACACCTGACAATAAGCCAGAATATAATGCAGAGGAATTAAATCAGCATCAAAAATACCTTACAGAAGCTGAAAAAGTGGAATATAAACCTTTAAAAACTCCCTTAAATACTTTTTTATTATTGGTTTTAAAAACAGGGTTTATAAGTTTGTTACTTTCATTATTTGCAGCCATATTTGGTTTTAAAAGAGCAGAATCGCATGATTGATATATCAATTATTATACCTTTATTAAATGAAGATGAGTCATTGCCAGAGTTGCATGATTGGATCGTAAACGTAATGACAGCAAGTAATTTTACTTATGAAATTATTTTTATTGATGACGGCAGCAAAGACAAATCTTGGGAAATAATAAACACCTTAGCAAAAAATAACGCCTCGGTAAAAGGCATTAAATTTAGAAGCAATTATGGCAAAAGCGCAGCCCTCAATGTTGGTTTTGAGACATGTGTTGGCAATGTTATTTTTACGATGGATGCAGATTTGCAAGACAGTCCAGAAGAGTTGCCAGCCATGTACAAAAGAATTATAGACGAAGATTATGACCTAATAAGTGGCTGGAAAAAAAAGCGTTACGACCCAATTACTAAAACTATTCCAACAAAATTATTTAATGCTGCCACAAGGGCCATAAGTGGAATAAAACTAAATGATTTTAATTGTGGGCTTAAAGCTTATAAAAAAGAAGTGGTAAAAAATATTGAGGTGTATGGCGAAATGCATCGGTATATTCCTGTGATTGCAAAATGGCAAGGTTTTTCTAAAATAGGCGAACATGTGGTGCAACATAGGGCAAGAAAATATGGAACAACTAAGTTCGGATTAGAGCGTTTTGTCAATGGCTTTCTTGATTTGTTAAGTATATTTTTTGTTGGTAAATTCGGCAAAAAGCCAATGCACTTTTTTGGGGTATTAGGCACAATTAGTTTTATGGTTGGTTTTTTTATTACAGCTTTTATTGGCTTTGCAAAACTTTGGGCAATTTATCATCAACAAAACAGGCAATTAATAGCAGAAAACCCATATTTTTATATTGCACTTTGTTGCATGATTATTGGTGTTCAGTTATTTACTGCTGGATTTTTAGGAGAGTTAGTGAGCAGAAATAATCAAGAACGCAATAAATACAATATATCTGCAACTACTTTTGATAATCCATAAATGTCTAAAAAAGTAATTATTATAGGCCCTGCTTACCCTTTGAGAGGCGGCTTGGCAACCTATAATGAAAGGCTTGCACGCGCCTTCGAAGCACAAGGATTTGATGTTGTACTTTTATCATTTAAACTTCAATATCCTACCTTTCTTTTTCCAGGAAAAACACAATATTCTGATACACCTGCACCGAACTTAAAAATAGATTCTGCCATTAATAGTATTAATCCATTTAATTGGATAAAAGTAGGCATGCGTTATAAAAAGATAAATGCAGACCTTGTTATTTTTAGGTATTGGATGCCGTTTATGGCGCCTGCATTTGGCACAATTGCACGTTTAATTGCGCTTAATAAAAAAACTAAAATTACTGCTATAACAGATAATATTGTTCCTCACGAAAGACGATTTGGAGACACTTTGCTTACCCGCTATTTTTTAAAACCCATAGGCAGTTTTGTAGCCATGAGCAGAAAAGTATTGGCTGATATTGATTTATTTGATCATAAAAAGTCTAAAGCCTTTATTCCACATCCACTTTATGACGATTTTGGCCCCGCAATGCCAATGCCTGATGCAAAAAACATACTAGGCTTAGACCCCAAATTCAATTATATCTTGTTTTTTGGTTTTATCAGAAAATACAAGGGTTTGCAATTACTCATTGAATCATTTGCAGCAATGGATTATAAAAAATACAAATGCAAACTGCTTATTGCGGGCGAATTTTATGAAGATAGCAAACCTTATTTAGACTTAATTGCACATTATAAATTACAAGAACATGTTATTTTGCACACTGATTTTATTCCCAACAAAAAAGTGCCCTACTATTTTTGTGCATCAGATTTTGTTGCTCAAACCTATCTTTCTGCTACCCAAAGTGGAGTTACTCAAATTGCTTATTTCTATCATAAACCTATGCTGATAACAGATGTAGGTGGGCTGGCAGAGTTGGTACCGCATCAAAAAGTAGGATTAGTGGTAAAGGTAGATAAAGATGAGATAGCAAAAGGATTAGAAACTATGTATAAAAATAACAATTTACAAAATTTTGAAAAAGCAGTTGCAACCGAAAGTCTCAAATTTTCATGGGAAATGCTGGTAAATAAAATATTGAACCTCAATAATATTAATATTTTTGAAACAAATAAATAAACATAAAATCATCAATGATCCAGTTTGGGGCTTTATATCTATTGCCCATCCATTGATTTTTAAAATTATAGAACACCCCTATTTTCAGCGATTAAGACGAATTAAACAATTAGGCTTAACAGAATTAGTATATCCAGGGGCAAATCACACCCGTTTTGCCCATGCACTTGGCGCGTTTTTTTTAATGACTAAAGCTATAGAGTTATTGCGTGAGAAAGCAGTAAGCATTACTAAAGCCGAAGAGGAAGCGATTTATTGCGGTATTTTACTGCATGATATTGGGCATGGGCCATTTTCTCACAGTTTAGAATTTACTTTGGTAAAAAATATTCATCACGAAAAAATAAGTCTTGCCATTATGAATAAATTAAACCTTGAATTTAATGGTGCCCTAGATTTAACAATTTCAATTTTTCTAAATACCCATCCCAAACGTTTTTTACATCAGCTTATCAGCAGCCAATTAGATATGGATAGGTTAGATTACTTGAGTAGGGACAGTTTTTATACAGGTGTAAATGAGGGTATTGTAGGTGCAGAGCGGCTAATACACATGCTAAATGTAGCCAACAACGAATTAGTGATTGAAGAAAAAGGTGTGTATAGTGTAGAAAAATTTTTGGTGGCACGCAGGCTCATGTACTGGCAAGTATATTTGCACAAAACAGTGGTGATAGCGGATGGAATGCTTCAAAAAATTGTGGCAAGATTAAGTCATTTGCTAAATAATAAATCCATAACCGATACTTTGCCTTTGCATACTTTTTTGAAAATGCAACAAGATGATGAGCAAGCCATGCTAGATGAATTCTTAAAACTAGATGACAATGACGTTTATTTGGTAATTAAACAAGGCTGTTATGCAGAAGACTTGGTACTAAAAATGCTTTGCATTCAATTTTTACACCGCAATTTATGGGAAATAACATTAAGTAACAAAAAAATACCTGAGCAATTTATGAAAAGTAAACATAATGCGTTAAAAGAAAAATATGGATTCAATGATTTTGATGCTAGTTTTTTTTCTACCCAAGGCACTTTATTTAATGATGCCTATATACAAGAAGGAGAGGATATTAGCATCTTATTAAAATCAGGCAAAATTATTGATGTGGCCAAAGCATCTGATAACTATAATTTAGATGCCCTCAAAAAGAAGGTGACTAAATATTTTGTAAGCTGGGCAAGCTAAGTTTTTATAAATATCAATTGCTCAAAGTTTTTAACCTAAAGCATTCAAACTTTTCAATATTCTCCTAAAAAAAAATTAGCTTTGCAACTTGAAAAAAAGGGTAGTTGTTGGACTTTCTGGCGGGGTAGATTCTTCTGTGGCCGCATATTTGCTTTTGCAGCAAGGATATGACGTCATTGGTGTTTTCATGCGAAATTGGAATGATGATTCTGTAACATTAAACAATGAGTGTGCATGGATAGATGATAGCAGAGATGCTTTGCTAACAGCAGAAAAACTAGGTATCCCCTTTCAAACAATTGATTTTAGCAAGGAATATAAAAAACGTATTGTTGATTACATGTTTGCAGAATATCAAATGGGCAGAACCCCCAATCCAGATGTTTTATGCAACAGAGAGGTAAAGTTTGATTTATTTTTAGATGCTGCTATAAAATTAGGTGCTGATTTTGTGGCCACCGGGCATTATGTGCGCAAAATAGAAAATGAAGATGGACCAATGCTATATGCTGGTATGGATGCAAATAAAGACCAAAGTTATTTTTTATGTCAAGTTAATCAATCTCAAATAGAAAAAGCATTATTTCCTATTGGCGAATTACAAAAATCTGAGGTAAGAAGAATAGCAACATCTGCTGGATTGCCAACTGCTGCAAAAAAAGACTCTCAAGGCTTATGTTTTATTGGTAAAGTGAGTTTGCCAGATTTTTTGCAGCAGCAATTAAAGCCGCGAATTGGCAATATTGTTCTCATATACCCAGAATGGATAGGATATAAAGAAACAGAAAACACAATTGAAAATCTTGCAAAGCCTTTTATTTATTTACCTGAAGACGGTAAGATTATAGGCACTCACAAAGGCATTCATAATTATACCATTGGGCAAAGAAAAGGATTATTGGTAGGCGGAATGGCTTTGCCACTTTTTGTGATTGGATTGGATGCAGAAAGCAACACACTCTATGCCGGAATGGGTGCAAATCATCCTGGATTGTGGCGAAAAGGCTTATTTATTGCACAACAAGAAATACATTGGATAAATCACAAACAAGCCCTTAGCAAAGGTAAAAATATGGCAGTATTGGCAAGAACTAGGTATAGACAAAAATTGCAAGATGCTACTTTATATATGCAAGATAGAGGTGCTTACCTAATTTTTAAAGAAGTGCAAAGTGCCATTGCTCCAGGGCAATTTGCAGCTTGGTATAAAGAAGACATGCTACTAGGCAGCGGTGTGATAAGTCAGTATTAAATTTTACATGAGATTAATAGCAGATTTTGACCAAACAGATCCTTATTTTAATCTTGCAGCAGAGGAGTATTTGTTATTAAATACCAACGATAATGTATGTCGTTTTTGGAAAAATGAGCCCACTGTGGTTATTGGAAAGCATCAGGTATTGGCTGCAGAAATCAATACAAAAGTGGCTTTTGAAAAAGAAGTAAAAATGGCCAGAAGAATTTCAGGTGGTGGAACAGTTTATCACGATTTAGGAAATATTAATTTTACTTTCATACAAAAGAATATTGGCGGAAACAAGATTGATTTCAAACAGTTTACACAACCGATTGTAGATGCTTTAGCAATGTTAGGGCTAAAAGTAAATCACAGTGGCAGAAATGATTTGATGCTCGAGGGATTTAAAATAAGTGGAAATGCAGCACACCTTTCTCAAAAACTAAATAAAACACTGCACCATGGCACCTTGCTTTTTAATAGCAATTTGGACAATTTAGGAGCCATTTTAAAAACAGAAATCGCTCAATTTGGGGGTAAATTTGTACAAAGCAATAGAAGCAAAGTTTGCAACATTGTAGATTATTTAAAAAATATTACGATAGAAGATTTTCAAGCACATTTATGCAACACTTTTATAGATAATGGCTATTCACCTGCTAATTTTACTGCAGCAGAAAAGGAACAAATAATTAAGTTATCTAATCAAAAATACCGTGGCATAGATTGGATAGCAGGCTACTCTCCCAAATACTGCGTGCATGGAAGTTTTAATCAAATTCCCCTAATGATTAATGTGATAGGAGGGAAAATTACAGAAATAAATATGCCACATCCTTTGGAAAATGAATTAAGGTCAAAATTAGTAAACCATTATCACACCTACGAAATATTGAGTAGAGAGATTAAAAACCTAGAAATAGATTCTCAAGATTGCAAAAAGCTGATTAAATCATTTTTTGGAAGCCTTGTATAGCATTTTTATCTAAAATTAATAGCACCTTTATTTCGAATAAAATTTTCTAGGTTTTACGATCAGTTAGTGCTTAAAATGCCTGTGACCATTAATAAGCATGGCCATATTATGTTCATCGCAATAAGAGATAGAAAGTTGATCATTTTTAGAGCCACCAGGATGCACAACAACGGAAATATCCGCTATATTTGCTATTTCTACACAATCTGGAAAAGGGAAAAATGCATCAGAGGCCATAATTGAACCTTTCAGGTTCAGCTTAAAATGGTTTGCTTTTGCAATAGCTTGTTGCAGTGCATCTACCCTACTCGTTTGACCTGTGCCGCTGGCAAGTAATTGTTGGTTTTTTACCAGTACAATGGCATTAGATTTAGTATGTTTTACAATTTTTAAGGCAAAAAGAGCATCTTCCATTTCATGACTATCAACACTTTTTTTACTCACCGATACTAAATTTTGTTCAGTGTCTACAAATGCATCTCTTTCTTGAATTAAGTGCCCATTAAGCAAAGTTCTTTCTTGCATATTAGGATAAATAAAATTTTTAGATTTAAGCACAATGCGATTCTTTTTTGTTAAAATTTTCTCTAAGGCTAATGGGGCATAATCTGGAGCAATAATAATTTCATAAAATAAGCTATTCATTGCCTCTGCTGTAGCAAAATCTATGGTATGATTACAAATTAAAATACCACCAAAGGCAGAAAGTGTATCTGCTTCAAATGCTTTTTGATAGGCAGTGGCCAAATGTTTGTGGGTGGCAATTCCACAAGCATTATTGTGCTTGAGAATGGCAAAAGTTGCACCTTCTTTTGCGTCAAAATCTTGCATTAAAAGCATGGCTGCATCCACATCTAACAAATTATTATAGGATAATTCTTTGCCACTTATTTGATTAAAAATAGCATCTAAATTCCCTCTAAAATATCCTTTTTGATGCGGATTTTCGCCATAACGCAATGCAATTGTAGATTGCTCAGATAAATAGCGGTTTATTGCGCTATCATATTTAGCTGAAACCTCGAAAGCAGCAGCTGCAAATTTTTTCCTGTCCGAAAGTAAAGTTTCATTCCCTGCATTTAATATTTTAGTCAAAACCTCATATTGTCCGCGATGACTTATTACCAATACATCTTGATAATTTTTTGCAGCAGCACGTATAAGCGAAATACCCCCGATGTCAATTTTTTCAATGATTTCTTCGTGATTTTGAGATTTTTCGAGCGTTTCTTCAAAAGGGTAAAGATCCACAATTACTAAATCTATGCTAATAATTTGATGTGCTTCGGCCTCTTTTTTATCATTTTCGGATGCCCGTCTATTTAAAATGCCGCCAAATATAGCAGGGTGAAGTGTTTTTACCCTGCCTCCAAAAATTTCTGGATAGCCTGTCAAAGTTTCTACTTTGGTGTAGGTATATCCCAATTCTTCTATAAATAGTCCCGTACCTCCTGTTGAAATTAACGATACATTTTTCTTTTTTAATTGATGGATGAGAGGCGCCAAACTCTCTTTGTGAAATACAGATATTAAGGCTGTTTTGATATTTTGAGACATTGGGTCAAAATTAATTATTATATTTGAGGGATAAGCCACAAGATTTCCTCATTTTCTGCCCAGATTAATAACAAAAGACTCATAATAGATTAGCTTTTCATTATAAAACTTCTAAATAGCTTAAGAATAACGACCATACAGCGCTTTATCAATCTAATTATTGTGGATTAGAAAACTAAAAAAGCGTATATCACAAACCCTATTTTCTTAACCTAAAACAAAACCAAAACACTGCCAAATTTAAAATACTGTTTGTTGGTTTCTTTAATGATGTATCTTAGTGTCCATAAATAGCTGTCTGTAGGCAATATTTCGCCCTCACTATTTTTGCCATCCCAGCTTATTGCATCATTTGCTTTTGTTTTATAGATTAAACCTCCCCATTTATCAAAAATCATTAGCTCGTACTCTTTTATTTCGCAATCGTTTATAAAATTAAAATAGTCATTAATTCCATCACTATTGGGCGTAAATGCAGTGGGGACATACATCGGACAATCGCAATCTTTTACCTGTATTTTTATGGTATCTAATGTGCTGCAATTTTTATTACTCAAAGCTAAAGTATAAATGCCATTTTCTGTTGGTTTTATAAATTTACTGCGCAATCCATTGCTCCATAAGTATTGATAATCGTTGTTTTCATCAATAGGATAATACGAAAAATCTTTGCAAACCAACGTGTCTTTGCTAAAATGATTCTTTGGATATGAACCTATTAATATATTATTAGCCAATGCTAGGCTCATGTTTTTTACATAAATTTTAGTTTTTATATTAAAAGTGCCTTCATCGCTAAAAACATGCTGCTGACTTGCCTGCAAACTTGTCTTTTTATTGACATCGCCAAAATTCCATGCTATGCTATCTACATTAGCCGTAAAACCGAATTTGCTTGTATCATCTTTGCACAAATTTTCTCCGCTCAATTTACAATTGATGACATAATAAGTTACCGTATCTTTAATTGCACAATCATTGTTTTTTACCACTACAGTATAAGTCCCTGATTGGTTAATGGCATATTGATTTGTGCTACTGCCATCTTGCCATGTCGCTGTTTCTGTCTGCTTTAGACCTAAATTAATTAAATTATTTTGGCATAGTATACTGTCGTTTCCTAAATTTAATTTAGGTGTTTCGTGCAATATTAAATCTATCAAAGTATCTCTTTGCAAATTGTTTACAAACACCCTTAGCTTTATTTTTTGTGCATTTTGATAAGCTAAATCTATTTGGGTATCTCTAAAATTAACAAGTCCATATTCTCCCATGAGCGAATCTGCTATATAAGAAATTTTTAAGGGTATACTTTTTTTGTTACAGCCATAATTTTCTATTATTTTTATCACTGCATTGTGCACTCTAAAACTATCTTTTGCCTGACAATTCTTGTTTTTTACCAAAACCTGATACTTGCCAGCGCTGTTTATTTTCACAAAAGCATTGGTATCGCCATTGCTCCATAAATAGCTGATGGTGGCAGCATCAAATACATTGACGGTAATAGACTGATTGTTAAATAGCAAAGTATCACGCACCTCTATTTTTGGCAATTCATGAATCACTATTTCTTTAAGAGAAGTTTCTAGGCTATCATATCCCTGATAGCTAAACGACACTTTATAAACGCCTGCAGTTTGATAATAATGGCTTGTTTCTTCTATCAGGCTTGTGTCTTTTTTTCCATCGCCAAAATCCCAATAATAGGGGCCTGAATATCCCGTTTGTACATAAAATTTAGCGGTGTCTTGATGGCATAGGTTTTTTATAAATATTTTTGCTAAATAGGGATAATTGATAATAGTCGGGGAAAACACAATATTGCCTTGTTGTAAAGTAGGATGATGAACCTTTTTTAATTTAAGATTCGCTATTTGCTCATTAGCGTTTTCTATTACATAATAATGAAATAAATCGTCACGCTGTAATAAATACAGCTTATTGTCATTTCCTAGTATCATATCATCAAACCTACCAAGGCTGCCTCTTACCCAATAGCTGCCATATAAGGTTGGCTAATATGGAGGATTTCATACATCTTGATGTAATTCTACTGAACTTATATTAAGATAATCATAAAACGTGGACAAGATATCCATTTTTTCAACATCTACTTGAAAAATACTAGACAGCGAATCCCTTATTTTTGCTAAAGCTGCATCATTTGTGTAGGAAAGAGAAATGGCAAATTACAGATATTTGCTATTGGGCGAAAATGCCAAAGATTTTTGCAAAACAAAGGTATCTTTGGTTCTAATGTCATATTTGAGATACCGTTCTATTCTTTTTTTATCTAATAGCTGCCCATTTTGATTATCAAAATCATATAAATTCTATTGATATTGAATTTAACTGCTGTGGGCTGCGCGCTAAACGCTGGTGGTCATAATTAATGGCTAAGTAATTGCCATTGGGAGAAAATAAGATCTCATAATTACAGTGCTCAATATTGAAAACATTATTCAAATTTTCTACGGGGGAATCAATCAAAATTTTTGATGAAGGTATTGCTGCCAGACCACCATTGCTAAGCAAGTAAATGCTAATACTGCGCTCAATATAATTGGTAATTGCCACCCAATAGTCTTGCCCATTGGCATGTAAGGTGGCTTTTATATCTCCCATTATAGCATTGATGGGATGTACAATGCTATCTACAATCCTTTTGCGCCCTGCATCATAAGTATAAACGGTTAATTGATGCTTATTTGGTGTAAAACCATTTTCTATTAAATACCCTATTCTTATTATAAAATATTGACTATCATTGCCAGGATTTGGGCTTATCAGCACATTGCCGCATTCTGCACGATATCTATTATTAGGCAATGCTTTCATTTCGTTCCAGCTTTTTATAACAATGCCTTCTCCATCATATAAGCTATCGACATTACTTGATAATTGCAGTTGCCCATTTTTATCTGAAATACAACTGTGTTGCAAATCAAAGTTGTATGTGCTCAATGTTCTTTCACCAAGTCTAAGGCTGTCATCGACTCCAAAAGCATTAGTAGTAAAATAATAAGGAAACTGATTAAAATTTTTAAAATAACTCAGTTCATTATTATTAAAATAAAATAGGATGCCTCTCAGAAATCATTACATTATTGGTATTGCGCAATTGTTCTAACTGCGCATGAGCGTAAATGAAAGTGACCACAAAAAATAAAAAAAATAATTTTTTTGGCAACATGCTAATGTAAATATAGTAATATAAACCTAGATTACATTAAAAAAATAGTTAATGCAATCTAGGTTTAGTAAATTTAGTTATAGAAATGTACGGTATTACCGGTACAATAAAAACGGACAATGTCGCATGGAGCAGGCAAATTTGTGGTAATTGTTCCTGCAAATGCTTGAGATCCTGGAAACAATAAATTAATATCGATTCCTAAAGGATACCCATTAATAACAGGCGGGTTTAGGGTGCCATTGCCCAATATAAGCCCTGTTGGGCACACACATTGCGCATTGGGAGCCTTGCTGCATTTGGCGCAGGGGGCAGGAAAATACGAAGAATTACCTGCTGCGCCATTACATGGGCCTAAAACAGTAAAACCTGTTGATGGATCAATAACTACATCTTCCACCCAATAACCATTTCTCACTACGTCACGATATTGTATGCAAGTATTTCCGCAAGTATTGTGCTCATTTGCCGGCAAAGGCTGCAATGGGGTAAGTGCGATGGGGCTACACAGGTGTTGCCAATATAACACTAATGATGGGCAATCTATATTTGTAATCCTTAAGCAAATTGGAATGCACGGAGGAGTGCAACCTTCGGGGCAAGTTTGGGTCTGCCCTTACACCTCTTTTACACTAAACACTGCTGCCATACCAAAGAGAGCAATTAAAACGATTTTTGAAATTTTTGCCTTCATATTTTTTTTATTTATTGATTCATTTACAAAACAAGTTCATTCATTATTAAAAAACGATGCGAATTTTACATCAGAGGTTAGAAAAAAATTTTTTTAATAAAGTAAAACTATTTTTATTTTTAATTTTTATATTTTATAAGATGGATGCACAAACTGCAGATAGAATAATAGAAATGGCTTGGGAAGACAGAACTTCATTTGAGGCAATAAATCTTCAATTTGGCTTTTCTGAAAAACAGGTAATCGTGCTAATGAGGCAGCAGCTAAAACGTTCTTCATTTAAACTTTGGCGTAGAAGAGTGAATAGTGGCCACAGCAGCAAACACCTTAAAAAAAGAAGCAGTCAAATAGACAGGTTTAAATGCACTAGGCAAAAAACTATTGCAAATAATAAAATAACCAAGCGATGATTTTTTCTACCCATATTGAAGATATTTATGCAAGTATGTATAAAATCGATGCACTTTCTTATTCAAAAAACAGAAATTTTATAAATGGGGCTGTAACGATGCTAAGTCCCTACATATCAAGAGGGGTTATATCTACAAAAATAGTCTATGATTATCTAAAAAAATGCAATATCCCTTGGACACATTGCGAAAAACTTATCCAAGAGTTGGCTTGGCGTGACTATTGGCAGCAAGTTTGGCTTGCAAAGCAAGATTTAATAGATACAGATTTAAAACAAGCACAAATGCCAGTGCACAATCATCAAATCCCTAAAGCAATAATAAATACTAACACAGGAATTATTGAAATAGACAAAGCCATCAATAATTTGTATAAGACAGGCTATATGCACAATCATACAAGAATGTATGTAGCCTCTATTGCATGTAATATTGGTTTATCACATTGGTTTATGCCAGCAAAATGGTTATATTATCATTTGTTAGATGGAGACTGGGCTAGCAATTCATTAAGTTGGCAATGGATAGCTGGTTCAAATTCTAACAAGAAATATTTTGCAAATCAAGCAAATATTAATACCCATCTATTTTCGAAGCAGAAAGGAACGTTTTTGGATGTGTCGTATGAAGATTTTAAACAAATTAAAGTACCAAAAGCATTATTAGACACAGATTTACCAAACCTCACTACAACATTGCCAAATAAAACTAAATTGAGCATTGACAACAAGATACCAACCCTTGTTTATAACTATTATAACCTAGATCCATATTGGCGAAAAAACCAAACAGCAAACAGGGTGCTTCTATTCTCTCCTAAATTTTTTCAAAAATATCCAGTGAGTGAGCTTTGCATAAATTTTGTGCTCGACTTAGCTAAAAATATATCTAATATTCAAATATTCGTTGGAGAAATTGAAGAATTATATCTTGAATATTCAATTGAAAATATTATCTATAAAAACCATCCCACCAATAGGGGTTATAAAGGATTGGAGGATAACCGAGATTGGCTAAGCAATTCAAATGGCTATAACCCTTCATTCTTTAATTTTTGGAAAAAGTGCAAAAAGCAAATTGAATTTTGAAAAAACCAAGTGTAAATATTGTTTGGATAAAAAGGGATATCAGATTGCAAGACCATGCCCCTATTGCTGCAGCAGAAAAAAGCAACATACCATACCTAATGCTCTACATTTTTGAGCCAAAGATGATGGAACACCCCGCAAGTAGCTTGCGGCATTGGCAGTTTTGTTGGCATAGCCTGCAACAGCAAAATAAACTGATAGCACAAAAAAATAGAAAAGTTGAAATTTGCTACGGTGAAGCCACAGAAGTATTTAACTTTTATTTAATGCATTATGAAATTAAACAGGTTCTCTCCTATCAAGAAACTGATGGAATGCACTCTTGGCTGCGCGATAAACAAATATCATCTTTATTAAAATCTAAGGGTATAAGTTGGACACAATTTCAAAGAGATGGAATTATAAGGGGGATAAAAAATAGAGAAGGTTGGGATAAAAAATGGATGGATGCTATGAATGCGCCTAAAGAATTGTATTTAATAAGCGATTCAACCTTACCCCCTATCATAAACCCTTTTTTATTACCATTGGCACTCATAAGTGAGTTTAATAAATTTCCTTCAACTTTTCAGCCAGCAGGCGAAACTTTTGCATGGAAATATCTTAAATCTTTTGCTGAAGAAAGGGGAAAATTATATCAAAAAAATATTTCCAAACCTTTAAAAAGCAGAACTAGCTGCGGACGAATTTCTGTTTATTTAGCATGGGGTAATATTAGCATCAGGCAAGCCTATCAATTTGTTTATACCCATCCCAATTATCAAAAAAATAAACGGGCTTTTAATGCCTTTTTAAGGAGATTAAAATGGCATTGTCACTTTATACAAAAATTTGAGATGCAATGCTCTTATGAAAATAGGTGTTTAAACAAAGGATTTGAGCAGTTGCAAACAAAATACAATAAAGATTATATAAAAGCCTGGAAAGATGGAAAAACAGGCTTTCCTTTAATAGACGCTTGCATGCGCTGTCTTGCAGCAACAGGGTGGTTAAATTTTAGAATGCGTGCAATGTTAGTTTCATTTTTTTGCCATCATTTAAATCAAGATTGGCGCGATGGGGTATATTATTTAGCGCAACTTTTTTTAGACTACGAACCAGGTATACACTATTGCCAATTTCAGATGCAGGCCGGCACTACGGGCATAAATACCATAAGAATTTATAACCCAATAAAGCAATCTTTAGAGCATGATAGCGAAGGATCTTTTATTAGAAAATGGCTTCCCGAGTTAAACACTTTATCAGATAGTCAAATACATGAGCCAGAAAAAATGCCCTTGTTAGATGCCCTTTTTTTAAATTTCAGAATTGGCATAGATTACCCTCTGCCTTTGATTGATTTGAAAATAAATGCAAAATCTGCCAGAGAACGATTATGGGGTCATTTAAATACCTCGGCTGTGCTTAGAGAAAATAGCACTATATTGGCAAAACACACACGACCCCAAAGACAAAAATAAACCATAATTTAAAAAAAAATGCAATTAAATAATCAAGATATTAAGCAGTTAGAAAAGGTAAAAAGACTTAACATTATTAACTCAATTACTGGTGTAAAACCTGCTAATCTTATAGGAACAATAAATAATCTTGGGCAAACAAACTTAGCCATAATTAGCTCTGTGGTGCACCTTTCAAGCGACCCTCCACTAATTGGTTTTGTGATGCGCCCGCATGGAGAGGTGAAAAGAGATACCTACCTTAACATTTTGGCAAATAAAAGCTACACCATCAATCATGTTCACACCAAACATATTGCCCAAGCACATCGCAGCTCTGCAAAGTTTGACACAGATGTTTCGGAGTTTGAGAAATGTGAATTTACTCCCCAATACATTAAAGAATTTATTGCACCCTTTGTGGCAGAAAGCAACATCAAGATTGGCATGAAATTTATTGATGAAATTTTTATCAAACAATCTAGAACTACGCTCATTATTGGCGAAATTGAGCATTTAATACTGCCAGATGAATTTTTGAGTAAAGAGGGTTATATTAAACTAGCTGATGCAGAAGTGGCAGGAATTGGTGGACTAAACTCCTACTACAAACTCAGTCATTTGGCTGATTTTTCTTATGCTAGACCAGAAGACTCTCCAAATTTTTAAAATACAATGAAAAAAGAATTCTTGCCACAAAAAATTTGCTTAGTCTGTAAATTGCCATTTAGTTGGAGAAAAAAATGGGCAAAAAACTGGGAAGATGTAAAATATTGCAGTGAAAAATGCAGAAGAAATCGTTGAAAATTTGACCAAACATAATATAGAAACAATTGTAAAATGATAAAATTTGCTATCATATTTCCTCATCAATTATTTGAAAACCACCCAATAATTGATAAGTGCAAAACGATTTATTTAGTAGAGGAGTTTTTATTTTTTAGCCAATACAATTTTCATAAACAAAAACTGGTTTTTCACCGCGCAAGTATGAAAGCCTACCAAAAATATTTAGAAAAAAAAGGCAAGGAAGTAATCTATATTGAAAGCATTTCTGAGTTTTCAGATATTAGAAAATTGATAAAAAATATAGCAAAAAAAACTATCGAACAAATTTTATACATCGACCCCACAGATTTTTTGCTTCACAAGCGGTTAAGTAATGCTTTAAATAAGGCTGACATTCCATTCATTAAATATGAAAATCCGCTTTTTTTAAATAATACGCAAGATTTAAGTTCTTTTTTTAAACCCAATGACAAAAAATATTTTCAAACTTCTTTTTATAAAAGAGAGCGAATAATAAAACAGTTATTAGTAAACGCACAAGGAGAACCAGAGGGGAATAAGTGGAGTTTTGACGAAGAAAACAGAAAAAAATATCCAAAACAAAAAACTATACCTAAGATTATCTTTCCTAAAAAAGACGCTATTTGGGAAGAAGCCAATGAATATGTAGCCAATCATTTTAGCAATAATATAGGTCAGTTAGAATCAGAGATAATTTATCCATTTACCCATGCACTTGCACAAGTTTGGTTTAATCAATTTTTAGCATCAAGATTTAGCGGATTTGGAGATTTTGAAGACGCCATTGTTTCTGATGCCCAATATTTGCATCACAGTGTGTTGAGCCCTATGCTCAATATTGGTCTTATTTTGCCGGAAAAAATTGTTGAAGATGCAATCACTTATGCCAGAAAAAACGATATTGCCTTTAATAATTTAGAGGGCTTTATTAGACAAATTATTGGCTGGCGCGAATTTATAAGAGGGGTGTATGAAGCTAAAGGGGTGATTTCAAGAACAAAAAACTTTTGGGGATTTAAAAGAAAAATACCTAAAAGTTTTTATGAGGGAACTACCGGTATCTTGCCCGTTGATATTACAATCAAAAAAATATTAAAAACAGGCTATTGCCATCACATAGAGCGATTGATGGTTTTGGGTAATTTTATGCTGCTATGTGAGTTTGACCCAGACGAGGTTTACCTTTGGTTTATGGAGTTATTTATAGATGCCTACGATTGGGTAATGGTACCTAATGTTTATGGCATGAGCCAATTTGCAGATGGAGGTATATTTGCCTCCAAACCATACATTAGTGGTTCTAACTATTTATTTAAAATGAGCGACTACCCAAAAGGAGATTGGCAAAATATATGGGATGGATTATTTTGGCGTTTTATGCATGTGCACCGGTCATTTTTTCTTAAAAATCCTCGTCTAGGTATGTTAGTCAATAATTTTGATAAAATGGCTGTTGAAAAGCGGCAAAACCATTTAGAAAAAGCCACCAATTTTTTGAAATCTTTAGATAATTCATAAGCCTGCTGCATTTATTGCATAAAAATAAACTAACAAATAAGTGATAAAAGCTCAGCCATCCCTAAAAAAAACATTTTTATCCAAATTGGGTCTATACTCTTATAAATATTCGCTAATTTTGCAAAAATAATAAAACACAATGTCGACAGATTTAATAACCGTATATTCAGAAGCTACACCAAACCCAGAAAGTATGAAGTTTGTAATCAATAAAATGATTTTACCAAACGACAGTGTTGATTTTAGGGTAAAAGAAAAAGCAACAGACTCACCATTGGCATCTGCCTTATTCGAAATACCTTATGTAAACGGTGTTTTTATTATGAACAACTTTGTATCTATTACCCGCGTTCCTGCAACAGAATGGGCCGATGCTATCCCAGTGCTTAAAGATTTTATTAAGGCATACATAGAAAGTGAAAAACCAATCATCAACCCCAAAAAAGTAGTTAGTCAAGAAGATTTAGACAGCTTAGAAGGAAAAATAATTCGTTTATTAGATGAGTACGTAAAACCAGCGGTAGAAATGGATGGTGGAGCAATAGATTTTAAATCTTTTAAAGATGGCGTGGTAACAGTGCAAATGAAAGGATCTTGCAGCGGCTGCCCAAGCAGTACAATGACCTTAAAAAGCGGCATAGAAAATCTATTAAAAAGAATGGTTCCCGAAGTAGAGTCAGTAGAAGCAGAAGCTGTATAAATATTTAAACCAACATGGTCTTTTATAACGTAACCTGCAATTTAGATGAATCTATTGCCAATGAATGGATAACATGGATGAAAACAGAGCATCTGCCAGAGGTAATGTCTACAAGACTTTTTGAATCATTTCGGTTTTGCAAATTGGTTACTGAAGCTGATGACAATGAGGGTTTAAATTTTTCCATCCAATATAAATTGCTAAACATGGCAAATTTTGAACAATATAAAAATGAATTTGCACCCGCAATGCGTAATAAAACATTGCAAAAATGGGGAGAAAAAGTACTTTCTTTTCGAAGCATCATGGAGGAAATTTAATGCATATTAACTTCTTGAATTCAAAAAATCAAATGAGGTTGTAAAATTCAAAAAAAACCATTGCATATTAAAAATATATTACTTTATATTGCAGAAGTTATGCTAATATATATTTTGTCTGCAAATAGCAGTTTGTACTCTACCAAAAGATTAGAAGAAGCTGCAAAACAACGCAAGCATGAAGTAAGAATTATCAATCACACCAAGTGCGATATTGTGATTGAACAAAAAAGACCGACAATTATTTACAATGGTGAAACTCTTCCTACACCCGATGCTGTTATCCCACGAATTGGTGCATCAGTAACTTTTTATGGCACTGCAGTAGTGCGCCAATTTGAGATGATGAAAGTTTTTTCCGCAGTAGAATCTCAAGCTTTAGTTAGAAGCAGGGATAAATTGCGCAGCCTACAAATATTAGCAAGGGCGGGTTTAGGATTACCGAAAACCTTGTTTACAAACTATTCCAAAGACGTAAAAAAACTTTTAGAAAATATCGATAGCAAAGAAATGATTATTAAATTGCTAGAAGGCACGCAAGGGTTGGGTGTTGTATTGGCAGAAACCAAAAATGCAGCAGAGTCTGTAATAGAAGCATTTCATGGCTTAAAAGCAAGGGTTATTATACAAGAATATATTAAAGAATCTAAGGGCACCGATATTAGGGCATTTATAGTAGATGGAAATGTAGTAGGCGCAATGAGAAGAACGGCCAAAGAAGGCGAATTTAGGTCTAACTTGCATAGAGGAGGAAGTGCAGAACTAATAGAACTCACTGATGAAGAAGAAATTGTAGCAATAAAAGCTTGTAAAGCACTTGGATTAGGGATAGCAGGGGTTGATATGCTGCTGTCTAAAAGAGGGCCACTTATTCTTGAAGTAAATTCTTCACCAGGGCTAGAAGGAATAGAAAAAGCTACTGGAAAAGATATTGCAAAAAGCATTATTAGATATATAGAAAGACATGTGTAATGCATTAAAATATGATAAATGTAAAATTTAATGCTGAATTTTAAACTATTTTTTATTGCTTTGCAAACAGATTATTATGGCGAAAAATATTGAAGAATTAAAAACAAAAATCGAAGAGGCTTGGGAAGATAGGTCATTATTGCAAAATGCTGCAACTATTGGTGCAATTGAACATATTATTGAACTATTAGATCAAGGAAAAATTAGAGTAGCCCATAAAATAAGCAATATTTGGCAGGTGAATGATTGGATTAAAAAAGCAGTAATCTTGTATTTTCCGACCCGAAAAATGGAAACAATGCACGCAGGGCCTTTAGAATTTCATGATAAAATGAAGTTAAAAACAAATTATGCCGCATTGGGCATTAGGGTGGTGCCCCACGCAGTAGCAAGATATGGCGCTTTCATTAGCCCGGGTGTTATACTTATGCCTAGTTATGTAAATATAGGTGCTTTTATAGATGAAGGCACGATGGTAGACACATGGGCTACAGTGGGTTCCTGTGCACAAATTGGTAAAAATGTGCACCTAAGCGGAGGAGTTGGCATTGGTGGTGTTCTAGAACCAGTTCAAGCGGCTCCAGTAATTATTGAGGACAACTGTTTTATTGGCAGTAGATGTATTGTGGTAGAAGGTGTTCACCTAGAGGAGGGGGTGGTGCTTGGCGCAGGGGTAACACTCACCAACAGTACAAAAATAATTGATATTACTGGTAAAGAAACCATTGAGTATAAAGGAACCGTTCCTCAAAATAGTGTAGTAATACCGGGTAGTTATCCAAAGAAATATGAAAGTGGAGTGTTTCAATTTCCTTGTGCTTTTATTATTGGTAAGCGAAAAGCCAGCACCAATATGAAAACTTCGCTAAATGAGGCCTTACGAGAATATAATGTTTCTGTTTAATCATTCTATAGTGCAATGCAGATAGGGCTAGACGCAAAACGGGCTTTTTATAATAACACTGGGCTTGGAAATTATGGCAGAGGTTTAATTCATAGTTTATCTGACTATCAACCCGATATTGACTTACACTTTTATGCACCTAAAAGAAAAGATATTATTGAAGAATCAATACTAAATTTAGGCAATACCCATTACTTAAAAGGTCCATTAAAAAATTTTAATCGCTTTTTTAATCTCTCAACAAAAATCAAAAAGCAAAAACTAGATATTTATCATGGCCTAAGCAATGAGTTGCCGCTAAAAATTTCAAAAGCAGGGGTAAAATCGGTAGTAACAATTCATGATATTATTTTCTTAAAACTTCCTCAATATTATAAGCCTGTAGACCGAAAAATTTACTATTACAAAACCTTGTATGCAGTGCAGAATGCAGATTTAATCATCACCACTAGCAAACAAACCTTGAATGATTTAGAAAACGAGTTTGGATGTGGCAATAAATGTATTACAATTTACCAGCACTTACATGCCCACTCTTTGCCCACATTAAATCAAGATCAAGCATTGAAAAACATGGGTGAATACTTTATCTATGTGAGTAGTTTTGAAAAAAGAAAAAATCACCTTACTCTTATTAAAGCATTTAGTGAAATATCCAATCAAACAGATAAAAAACTTGTACTTGTTGGTCGTAAAAAAGAAACTTTTGAAAAATGCCAATTATTAATTAAGGAATTAAATTTAGAAAATAGAATTATTACTTATGCTGATGCAACCCAATCTTTATTAAACACATTGCTAGCAAATGCAGCTGCATTTATATACCCAAGTCTGTATGAAGGTTTTGGAATACCTCTTTTAGAAGCCATGAGTAAAGGATTGCCAATTGCATGCGCCAAAATTCCTGTTTTTGAAGAAATTGCACAAAAATCGGCTATATATTTTGACCCATTATCAGTAAATGAACTCAAAAAAGCACTAATTTTAATAGAAAATAAATCTGAAACAGAGAAATTTAAAAAATTTATCAACGAAATATTACCAGAATTTTCAGCGCAAAAACACGCGCTAAGCCTTGCTAATGCCTATCAATCTGTATTTTAACTATTCTTAAAATTACTAAAGTTTTAATGCATTAATAAAAAACTTGAAAATAATGTGAAACAAAGTTTTTGGAGTAAGAATTTATAAATAAATTTGCCCCAAAATATTTCAAACCGTATTAAAAATTAATTGTTAAAATAGAGATGAAAAAGATATTCATTGTTTCCTTAGTATTAATCACACTTATTAGCGCAATAATGCTAATGAGTCTAGAAAAATTTAGCGCGCTACAACTTGCCAGTGCAATGGCAGGCGATGCAAAAAGCATTAATGGCAGCATTAATTGGCTGCTGGTAATTGTAGGGCTTTTATTAGGTGCTATTTTAGTGCTCATTTTTGATATTAGTAATCTATCTACCAAAATTACTGGTAAAAAAATCCTTAATTGGAATAATATCAATGCTTGGCTTTCGCTTGCTTTTATTATTTTTGGTATGATTGGTGTTATCTGGGAGTTTGGCGCTCATGGAAAGTATGTAATTACAGATAGTGCCTCTGCACATGGTCAACCTATACAAAAAATGTTTAATACCACGCTTTTATTTACAGGTATTGTATTTGTAATCACCCAAATTTTGTTGTTTGTATTTACCTTTATGTATAAAAAGAAAGAAGGAAGAAAAGCGGTTTATTATTCTCATAACAATAAGTTAGAAATTGTTTGGACCTTAATTCCTTTTGTGGTTATGGCAATATTAGTGCTAATGGGTTACCAAACATGGAAAGACATCATGTATAAAAACCCAAATATAAAACCAAATAAAATTGAGATTTTTGCTTATCAATTTGGTTGGAATGCGAGGTATCCTGGATCTGACAATCAACTAGGCGAAGCAAGTTTTAATTATATTTCAAGCACCAACCCACTGGGTTTACCAATAGAACATGAAATTGATAAACTAAAAGAAGAATTAATGGCCGATATTCTTTCTATTTCAGACGCTCAAAAAAGATTACCGGCTACCTATGTGGCATTGCTAGAACAATTTGAAAGTAAGGGAGCAACTTATACTACAGCCAAACTTGACATCCTTAATGATTCTATAGATAAAATAAAAAGTGGAGAATTGGCCTACGAAATCAAAAATGCACTTTTCAGAAAAAAGAAACAATTAGACAGAATAGCCCAAGTAGAAAAATCTGCGGTTGAAAAAGCAAAAGTATTTAATGATGTAAGTTACGATGATTTAATTACAAACGAAATACACCTAATATTGAATCAAGAGGTAGAATTTTTATTTAGGGCAAGAGATGTGATTCACTCAGCTTATTTGCCACACTTTAAAGCACAAATGAATTGTGTACCAGGAATGCCAACAAAGTTTAGGTTTAAACCAATTACAACATCTGAGGATGCAAGGGCAAAAAGAGGAGATGAAACATTTGACTACTATCTATTTTGCGCTAAGGTTTGTGGCTCAGGTCATTATAATATGCGCATAAAAATAATCGTAGAAACTCAAGAGCAATACAATACTTGGATAAAATCTCAAAATCCTGCTTTTGTAAAAGGAGGAAAAAAAGTAGAGCCCGAGCCACTGCCTTTGAATCCAGAAAATAATGCAGATACCACTGCCAAGATAGCCTACAATTTCTAATAAATTTAAAAAAATCTTCAATTTTAACATAAATATGAGTACAACCGCAGCAAATTTGCATCACGATGAACATCATCACCACGAAAGTTTCATAAGCAAATACATTTTTAGTATGGATCATAAAATGATTTCACGTCAATTTTTAATTACGGGAATAATTATGGGTTGTATTGGAGTTTTTCTTTCCGTATTATTTAGATTACAGCTAGCTTGGCCAGAAACACAGTTTGGTATCCTCAAATTTTTTCTTGGCAGTTTTGCCAAAGATGGAGTATTAAGTCCTGAGTATTATATGGCTTTGGTAACCATTCATGGTACCATAATGGTATTTTATGTATTAACTGCAGGTTTGAGCGGAACATTTAGTAATTTATTAATTCCCCTTCAAGTGGGTGCTAGAGATATGGCTTCACCGTTTATGAATATGCTTTCATATTGGTTTTTCTTTTTATCAAGTGTAGTCTTATTATCTTCGTTTTTTGTTTCTACAGGACCTGCATCAGCCGGATGGACAGTTTATCCTCCCCTTTCTGCATTGCCAAAAGCAGTGCCAGGATCTGGCTTAGGTATGACGCTGTGGCTTGTTGCAATTACACTATTTATAGTATCATCGTTGCTAGGGGGCATTAATTATGTCAGCACTATTCTTAATATGAGAACAAAAGGTATGTCTATGAATAGGCTTCCGCTAACCATTTGGGCATTTTTATTAACAGCAATTTTAGGAATTTTATCTTTTCCTGTGTTATTAGGTGCAGCACTCTTACTTATTTTTGACAGAAGTTTTGGAACAAGTTTCTATTTATCAGACATCTATTTACCAGGCCAAGGAGCTTTATCTAATGTAGGAGGATCGCCTGTACTTTATCAACATTTATTTTGGTTTTTAGGTCACCCAGAGGTTTACATTATTATTATGCCTGCATTGGGTATCACATCAGAAGTTATTGCAACCAATGCACGTAAACCCATTTTTGGTTACACAGCCATGGTTATATCACTAGTAGGCATAGCTGTGCTTTCATTTTTAGTATGGGGGCACCACATGTTTGTAACAGGTATGAATCCTTTCTTAGGTACAATGTTCATGTTTATTACCCTAATCATAGCCGTACCCTCTGCAGTAAAAACTTTTAACTACTTAGCCACCCTTTGGAAAGGCAATTTAAGGCTTACTCCAGGAATGATGTTTTCCATTGGTTTGGTTTCCTTTTTTGTTTCAGGTGGATTAACTGGTTTATTCTTAGCAAATGCTGCGATAGATATACCATTACACGACACTTATTTTGTTGTTGCGCATTTTCATCTTGTAATGGGCAGTTCTGCGATATTTGGCATGTTTTCTGGTATTTATCATTGGTATCCAAGAATGTTTGGCAGAAGAATGAACGAATCTTTGGGTCAAATTCATTTCTGGCTAACTTTTGTATCTGCTTATTTAGTTTTCTTCCCGATGCACTTTATGGGATTAGCAGGTGTACCAAGAAGATACTATATGTTTACAGTTATTCCAGAATTTAATGTTTGGATGGATGTGAATGTCTTAATTTCAGTTGCGGCTATTGTGGGATCACTAGCACAAGTAATATTCTTATGGAATTTCTTTTCAAATATATGGTTTGGCGAAAAATCAGTGCAAAATCCATGGAAATCAAACACTTTAGAGTGGACTTCTCCAATTGAAGGTATTCATTACAATTGGGTTGGTGCTATACCAACAGTATATAGAGGGCCATATGAATATAGCAGGCCGGATAGAGAAGAAGATTTTTACCCACAACATATACCTGGAGATGACGGAGACCATTATCATCCTGAACCAAAAAGAAAAGAAGCTCCTGATGTAATCACAGTATCGAAAGATAAAGAAGTGGTTTACTTTTCATTGATTAAAAATGTATTTGGCTTAAATAGGGCTTAATGTTTACAGAACATAATTTTAGAAAAGCAGGTTGGATAACCTGCTTTTCTATTTTTTTATTGGTACTTTTTGGAGGCATAGTGCGCGCCACTGGCTCTGGTATGGGATGTCCCGACTGGCCAAAATGTTTTGGAAAATACATCCCTCCTACCCACCTAGATCAGCTTCCAGAAAATTATGAAAACTACTTTTTAGAAAAACGTCTAAAAAAAGTAAGCAAATATGTAAAACTATTAAAAGCTATCGGGCTTAACAAACAAGCTGATGCCATTGCCAATGATCCAAAAATTGCTGAACCCGAAGCTTTTAGTGTTTCAAGCACTTGGATTGAGTATTTAAACAGATTGTTTGGTGCCTTAACCGGCTTATTTGCTTTAGCCACTTTTGTGCTCTCTTTTCAGTTTATAAAAAAGAAAACCAAAATCTTTATTTGCACATTCATAGGCATTATTGTAATTCTCTTTAATGCATGGCTGGGCAGTATAGTTGTAGCTACAAATTTGCTTCCAGGGGTGGTTACATTGCACTATTTGGCTGCTTTTTTAGCGGTTGGACTTTTTATGTGGCCATTGACCAATGGATTAAACGGCTTTGGGGTAACAAAAAAGTGGCCATTACTTATCATTACTTGCTTTGTGCTTATTTTAATCCAAACAGTTACTGGCACTTGGAGTAGAGAAGTTGCTGATGGACTGATTAAATCAAATAACTTAATTACAAAAGATGCTACTTTTAATATTCATGCTATGGGAATAATTTTTACTATTCATCGCTACTTAGCTTTATTAATTTTAGGCATCTTTATTTATATATATTATAAAAACAAAATGACAGCTCAAAAAAAACAAATCTTTTGGATTTGTATATTAATTATCTCCCAAATTATCGCAGGAAGTATAAATATTTGGTTTATTTTGCCGCCTATAGCTCAAACTTACCATATTTTTGCAGGCGGAATTATACTCGGTATTGCGATGCATCTTAGTATTCAAATTTTCAAAACTAAAGCACTGTGGCAGTAAAAATTAAAGATTTAATGGCCCTATTAAAATTTGGGTTATCCTTCACTGTGCTTCTATCATCAGTACTAGGTTATTTAATTGCCATTTATAAGAATAATCTTTCTTTCGAAATATCGACCGTTATCAGCTTATTTATAGGAGGGTTGTTAATTACTTTTTCAGCTAATACATTCAATCAAATTATAGAAATTGAGCAAGATGGAAAAATGAATCGAACACTAAAAAGACCTCTTGTTACTAAATCTATTGGCATTTCTACTGCTTTTTTAATAGCACTCATATGCGCCATTATTGGTTTTATAATTTTATATCTAGGCACCAATACATTAACAAGTATCTTAGCCATTTCTTCTCTTATTCTGTATGCTTTTGTTTATACACCTAGCAAACGATTAACCTCTTTATGTGTATTAATTGGAGCAATTCCTGGTGCATTTCCACCACTTATTGGTTATGTAGCAGCTACAAATGGACTAGATTTTTGGGCTTTTTACATATTTGGCTTTCAATTCCTATGGCAATTTCCTCATTTTTGGGCAATTGCTTGGCAACTTAATGATGACTATACTAAAGCAGGTTACCAAATGCTACCCACCAAATCTGGCAAGTCAAAAATAAATGCTATTATTATACTCATATATACGCTTATTTGTGTGACAATAAGCCTATTACCCTTTTTTATTGGCCAAATGCATTTAATAGGTTTTAGTATTATTTGCGCAATGGGTATCTATTTTCTATACAAAAACTATTTACTGCTAAAATATTTGGATAACACTTCTGCTAAAAACTTAATGTTTGCCTCATTGTTATATATGCCAATAGTATTGGTGATTTTAATATTCTAAAAAATGAACAACACAAATAAAAAAAATGAAAAGCTACAAATACCCAATAATCCAAGCTATGTTGGGGTGCATCCTGTTAAATTTTTAATTTGGCTCCTTATTCTAGCGAGTATTATGCTATTTGGCGCATTAACAAGTTCTATCATTGTATCTAGTGCGGGAAGGCCTTGGGCAAAGTTTAATATCCCTTCTCAATTTTATATTAGTACTGCCCTTGTTTTATTAAGCAGCTTAACAATGCAATTAGCATATATCAACGCAAAAAAAGATGAAATTAACCTTGTGAAGCTTTTTGCGAGCGTTACATTAGTGCTTGGAATCGTATTTATAGGCCTCAATTATAGTGGATGGATGGATTTAGCAAAAAAAGGTTTTGCACTTTCTAATGAAATTTCAGGTGGGCAATCAGCTTCATTTTTTCATATTTCTACGTATCTTCATGCGGCTCATGTCTTGCTAGGACTAGCTTTAGTAGCTGCCACCTTAGTGCAAACTTTTCAATATAAAGTGCATAGAAAAAACCTTCTAATAATAAATATATCAACAACATATTGGCATTTTGTTGATTTGCTTTGGATATATCTATTTTTGTTCCTTATTTTGTCCCTTTAAAAATTAGTATAAATATGTCTTCAGAAACACAAGTTTTAGATACTCAGCCACAATGGGCTGGAGGGCGTTCCCCTTTTAATGTTAGCTACGGAAAATTGATGATGTGGATTTTTCTTTTATCGGATGCATTTACATTTTCATGCCTTTTGGTGGCTTATGGCGCCATACGATTCAGTTACAGTGGTGATTTATTTACACCTTGGCCAGATCCATCGCTGGTTTTCAACCATTTTCCATTTGCACATGGCTTGCATTTACCCTTACTCTTTGTGTCATTAATGACATTTATACTTATTTTAAGTAGCGTTACAATGGTGCTTGCAGTTGAAGCTGGTGCTCGAAATGAACACAAAACAGTGGTCAAATATTTATTATACACTACCATTGGTGGATCTGCATTTTTAGGCTGTCAAGCTTGGGAGTGGTCGCAATTTATTGGCGAGGGAGCTACTTTACAAGAAAACTGGTTTGGATTTACAACTGAAGCGAGTAAAAAAGCCCATGCACTTGGCCTGTTTGATCATGTGCATTGGGATAGAGCAACAGATAGAACACCTGGTCCAGTGCCATTTGCCTCTTTGTTTTTTATTGTAACAGGATTTCATGGTTTCCATGTTCTTAGTGGTGTTGTAATTTTGATAATTACTTACATTAATGCAATTTTTGGAACTTACAAAAGAAGAGGACACTATGAAATGGTTGAAAAAGTAGGACTATACTGGCATTTTGTAGATTTAGTTTGGGTTTTTGTTTTTACTTTTTACTATTTAATCTAATTTTTAAATTTTTAACATTATAATTATAACAATATGGAATCACACATAGAAGATGCATCAGAATATATACCAGAAACTTATGTTCCTAAAGCGGCATCCCATGGCACAAAAGAACTTTGGAAAACCTTTTACCTTCTTTTATTTATCACAGTTATTGACTTTATAATCTATTTTTCATGGCCTGCAGGATGGCCTATAATGGGTAGAAATATTGTTTTTATTTGCCTTGGTATTGTAAAAGCATTTTACATAGTAGGTACATTTATGCACCTAAAACATGAAAAAATGTTTATGATATTAATGCTTATATTACCAGCCCTTGCCTTTATTGGTATGTTGATTTTTGGGCTATTGCATGAAGGCAATGCTATAAGCACCTATTAAGGCATCAAGTTGGAGACAAAAAAAAAACCACTTGGTAAAATATTAATTTTTTTACTCTTTGGCTTAGCCATAGTATGGGTTATTATTCTTAGTAGGGCCAAGTACACCATTGGTACAATGCCAAAACTAGGCGAAAAAAACATTTCAATAAATGGCGATACAATCTATCATCAAATAGATACCTTTACATTAAAAAGTCAATTTGGTACAAATTTTGGCAGCGATAGTCTAAAAGGAAAAATATACTTAGCTAATTTCTTTTTTACCAGCTGCCCAGAGGTTTGTCCAGCAATAAACTCAAATATTAATTTAATACAACTTAAGTTTAAAGAGGTCAATGATGTAATGTTTGTTTCTTTTACTGTAGATCCTGAAACCGATACTTTTCAAAAATTGGCAGAATATGCAGCAAAATATGGAAAGCCTTCTAATTGGCGTTTTTTAACAGGGCCAAAATTTAAAATATACGATTTGGCAGAATATAGCTATTTATCCATTAGTCATGGTGCAAGCAAAGCCAATTGGGCGCATACAGAACTCCTAACACTCATTGATGAAACAGGAAAAATTAGGGGAGTTTATGAAGGAAGAGGCGACCAAAGGGTAATTAACGAAATCATTGATGGAATAAAATTGTTAAGAATAGAGAAACAAAATAAAAAATAATATGCTTAAAAAAATTCAAAAAAATGATAAACTAGCCAATATTTTGATTATAAGTTTATCAATTGTTGTTTTCGCTTTAGTAACTTTGATGAGAAAAGTGAAAATACCAATTAATTTTGGTTTTGAACCTTACGTTTTTCCAGCAATAAGTGCTTTCTTAAATAGTATTGTATCCATTTTATTAGTAATAGGTTTGTTTGCAATTAAATTAAAAAAAAGAGTGCTACACCAAAATGTGATGATATCTGCTGTTGTTTGCTCAATTTTATTTTTAATATCTTATGTTCTTTACCATTTTACAACTAACGAAACGGCTTATTTAGGCGATTACAAAACAATTTACTACCTAATACTGTTTACACATATAGTGCTAGCAGGAGTTATATTGCCTTTTATCCTATACAGTGTTTATAGGGGATTAACAGGAGAATATGATAAACATAAAAAATTAACTAGATTTGTTTGGCCTATTTGGTTTTATGTTTCTGTTAGCGGAGTAATTGTTTACTTTATGATTTCACCATTTTATCAATAAAAACATGAAAAAAAATAAATTATTTAACATTAATAAAAAGTTTGTGCTTTTATTTTCTATAGGAGTTTCTCAATGCTATTCTATCTTGGCACAATGTCCAAATTGTAAAGCTGCAGTAGAAAGTAACTTAGATTCAAAAAAAGATATGGTAGGATTGGGATTGAATGATGGAATTCTCTATTAAATGGTAATGCCATACCTTGCTGCCGTAATAATTGGTTATTTATGGTACAAAAATAGAAAACAACAACTCAATAATGCAGCCGGTTTATCCTAAAATATTTAGTGCCTTTTTTCAATGTCTTTGCCCTAAATGTAGGCAGGGAAAAGTTTTCAAATTCCCTTTAAAAAAGATTGCAAAGTTTTCTGCCACCAACGAATTTTGCCCGCAGTGCGGACTAAGGTTTGAAGCAGAGCCTGGATTTTTTTGGGGATCAATGTATGTTAGTTACGCATTTAGTACAGGATTAATGATACTTACAGGCATAGTTTTCATCAGTAATAATTGGTCTTTAAACTATCTTTGGATAGTTGCACCTTTAATCGCAATTGCAGTGCTTCCTTTTGGCTATCGTTATAGCAGAATGGTAATGCTATATTTTATATCACCAAAAAGTCATAACTTTGCCCCATCAAAATTCATTAAAAATAACTAATATCCAGTATGTCAATACCAAAATTTTTAAACCCAACTAGTTTTCACGCAGAATTAAGAAGCAGTGTTTCAGCATATTTTGAAAAAGCTAAAAAAAATCAAACCGGAAACTATAAATTGTATTTTAAAGCTGTCATTATAATGTCAAGTTTTTTGCTCTTATATACGCATTTAGTTTTCTTTTCAAAGCCACTTTTGGACAATGGCTCTTTTTGGGCAATTACTTTATTAGTGGTAGAATGTTTAATACTTGCAATGCTCACCTCTGCAATAGGTTTTAATATTATGCACGATGGCGCTCATGGTAGTTTTAGTAGCAAAAAATGGGTAAATGACATGGCTGGACTTTCGCTCAATATGCTAGGTGCAAATGTATTTATGTGGAAAACAAAACATAATATTGTTCATCATACCTTTACAAATATTGATGAGGTAGATGATGATATTAATGCCCGTCCGTTTTTAAGATTATGTGAAAATCAGAAAAAGTTCAAAATTCATAACTACCAGCATATATACTTTTTAGGCGCATATTCATTATTATATATTTATTGGATATTTTTTACAGATTACAAAAAGTACTTCTCTAAAAAGGTGGGTCAAATACAAATCAAAAAAATGTCTATGAATGAACACTTTTCGTTTTGGGGCTTTAAAGTAGTACATATTTTATTATTTGTAGTAACCCCTATAATTACGGTTGGATTTTTGCCTTGGTTAATAGGATTTCTAATTTATGGTTGTTTTGCAGGCATAGTTTTAAGCGTTGTTTTTCAATTAGCGCATACAGTCCAAGAAACACAATTTCCTATTGCAGACATTGTTACCGGAAAAGTAGAAGATGAATGGGCAGTACACCAACTTAAAACCACTGCAAACTTTGCTACAAAAAGTAAGTTTTGGAATTGGTTTACGGGTGGGTTAAATTTTCAGGTAGAGCATCATTTGTTTCCAAATATATCGCATGTGCATTACCCTGAAATCAGCAATATTGTAAAAGCCGTTTGTCAGAAATATAATATGCCTTATTTAGAACATAGAAAAACGCGTTATGCTTTTGCATCACACGTGGCACATCTAAAAGCAATCGGAAGAGCAAACTAGATTTTTTCTAGACTCAACTTTTTATTAATTTTTAAATTAAAATCATTATGCCTACTAAGGATATTTTTAAAAATCCGAAAGATTCGCACACCATTATGAATGAATTGGTTTTGCCAAACGATACCAATACACTTAATAACTTAATGGGTGGAAAATTACTGCACTGGATGGATATTTCTGCTGCTATTTCTGCACAAAAACACAGCAATAGCATAGTAGTTACGGCCTCTGTAGATGGAGTTTCTTTCAAAGAATCTATTCAATTAGGAGATGTGGTTACCCTAACTTCTAAAGTGACAAGGGCATTTAATACCTCAATGGAGGTGTTTATAGAAGTGTGGGCACAAAATATACCTAGGGGAGAAAAGTACAAGTGTAATGACGCCTATTACACTTTTGTAGCCATAGATTCCAGAAATAAACCCATAAAAGTTCCCGCTATTGAGCCTGAAACTGAAGAAGAAAAAACGTTTTATGAGAGCGCTTTAAGACGCAGGCAAGTAAGATTAGTTTTGGCAGGCAAGCTAAAGGCTAGCGAAGCTCATGAATTAAGAGATTTTCTTGTAGCTCAAGAAAAGTTGAAATAGGTAAATAAAAAACCTAAAAAATATCACGGCAAGTTATAAGATATTTTTTCTATACCCATTAATATTACTGATTTTGAGGATTAAATTTGAAATATTAATATTGTTTTTTAAATTGATTTAGTCAAAAATTAAATACAACATTCGTAATAGGCTTAAAATATATTAAAAAGCACATCGCATTTTTATTTATTAAAAGCTTAAAATAAACACTAATAAATGATTTAAATTTGTTGCTTTCAAAAATATTATGACACATTTTTTACTCATCTCCATTTATTGTTCAATTGCAAGTTTAATTGTTGGCTACATTTGGTATCACCCAAAAATAATGGGCAAAGCATTGCAAGCCGCATCTGGAATAACGGATTAAAAAATCAAATCGGCCAACATGGGATTAATACTAGGTTTGGTTTTTCTATTTAATTTTATGCTAGCAATGGCTATGCATAGCGCAGTAATTCATCAAGGAGGCTTAGGTTCTATGCTTCAAGATGTGCCTGCAATGAAAGATAAAACTTCTGAAACATTTAAAGCATACGAATACCTCTCTAGCACCTACAAAATGAATTTTAGAAGCTTTAAACATGGAGCTTTACACGGATTTATTATGAGTTTGTTTTTTGCGCTACCGCTTATTGGCACAATTGGCCTTTATGAAAGAAAAAATGGTAAATATATATTTGTTCATTGGGGATATTGGGCCATTGTATTAATGCTAATAGGTGGCATTATTTGTCAATGGAGCGGATTGTAAATTTTTTCATAAGTTAAATCAATAAAGCCCTATTTTGAGCCTAAAAGTAAACTTATTATAAATTACTAAGGATTAAAATTCAAGACACTTTCTTTTACCGCCAAAAAGTCCACTTCGTCTTTTGCCTCCTCCACCGCCAAATCCTCCACTATTGCCTTTAGTATTTAGTGGAATGTGGTAATAAACCATTAAAAAGACATAGTTGTCATTATTTTTAGGATCGCCCCTTATAGCGCCTGGGCTACTAAAACCAGGTATTGAAGAAATACTCCTATCTGCCATTGCAGCAGCAACGTTTCTATCAGAGGCAGGTGCATTGTTAGATACTAATACAGGATCTGCAAAGTTAGTACTTACATCATCAATATAATCTGTGGTAGATCTTCTCATTGCAAGTTCAAAAGATAAGATGCCCCTACCGGCAGCGATTCTATATCCTAATCCAAAGGGGAAAATGGTTGCGCTAAGATCATATTTTTGTCTATTTGGCAAGTAATTTTGTCCTTCTGTGCCTAATGGTTGAAGCCTCACTTTATTCCCATTATAAATAGTATATGGATTAAAAAATGCAATCCCAACTCCACCATAAAAATAAAATTTTCTTAAATACTCACTGCCTTTTCCAGGACTTATTTCTAGGGTTAAGCTGCCCTCTGTTAATGGTGACGTGAAATTGAGATTTCGTCCTCTGCGCTCTGTATTTGCAGTATACTTATCATCGCCATGCAAACGGGTATATGCTAAAATGCCTCGGACAGCGAATGTATTTGATAAAGGAATTCGCAGTCCGCCACTTATAACATATCGGGTAGATGGTAAGTCATAATCAGTAAAATCATTGGTGCCAAGTGATATCTTCCCCCCCAAATCGCCTAAAAATGTAGACCCACCTAGACCCAATAATAGCTGAGGTCCAAAATTATTCCTTGAACTGCCTCTAGTTGGCTTACTATAGCAATATGAATTAATAACTAAGGTATTTAGTACTAAAAACAGTGCAAATATTTTGTTCATGTTTTTCACAATATAATTCTGCAAATATAATTTAATAAAATTGTTTTTCGCATTTTATAATCATTAAACGTGATATTAAATAAGATGCATTAATATTCTACTTATACAAGCTATCAAAAGCTATTTACTTTCATGATAATCTTGCTCTGAATTAATAGCCCAAATACGCTCTTTGTTTACGTTTCCATCAATAATTTGTGTGGCAGCTTCCATAGCAGTGAGCATGCTATGATCTTGATTATTATACTTATGCATACCATTTCTTCCTATTAAAAATAAATTTTGATATCTGTCTAAATAAGCTTGCAATATCGGAAATTGATTATAAACACCAAAATAGGCGGGGTATGTTTTTGGCATTTTTATAACTACTGCATCTATAAACATGGATTTATCCACTAAATTTAGTTTTATCAGTTCCTCTAAAGCAAATTCCTGCATACTTTTATCATCTTTTTGCCATAGCTCATCTCCTTCGAAACAAAAATATTCCATTCCTATCCAAGTATGCGCTGGATTAGCCACCATATATGGACTCCAATTGTTAAATATTTGTAATCTTCCTACTTTTACATCTGGCTCTTGTATATATATCCAATTATCTTTAAGCATTTGATTTTTAAAAGATTTTAGCAACACCCCAACTGTTAAAAAATCGCGGTACATAAGATTATTGCTTATAGCAGCAATCGGTGCCGGTGCAATGTTAGCAAATGCACTTACTAAATCTTTGATGGCCATTGTGCTGATAAACACATCTGCAAATACCGTTTCTGATGCTCCATTGGAAAGCTGATAAGTAAGTTGTGTTATTTTATCACTTTCATTTTTCAAACCTATAACTTCAGCATTCAGTATTATTTTAGCACCCATTGCTTCTATTTTTTTTGCAACGGTCTCCCACATTTGTCCTGGGCCATATTTAGGGTATAAAAAATAAGCTATCAAAGATGTTTCAGTTGTTTTTTGATTGATATCTTGAGATTTTTTTAGAAAAACACTTTTAAAAAAATGAAGAAGTGACTTGGTAATAGACAAGCCTTTGATTCGCTGAGCCCCCCACTCCGCACTTATTTCTTGACAACTAACTCCCCACACCTTTTCGGTATATGATTTAAAAAAAGTTTTGTATAAAACTTTGCCAAAACGATTTATAAAAAATTGTTCCAAATTTTTCTCATCTTTGATAGGAAAAAAAGAAATATAAAGATAAGAGAGTCCAATTTTAATGGTGTGCAAAAGTCCTAATTTTTTTATAGTGTCCAATGATAATTTTATCGGATAGTCAAAAAAATTGCGGTTAAAGTAAATGCGGGATTTACGTTCTCTGACCATCATTACCGCTTCTTGATCAGTATTTTCTGCTATTTTCTTAGGTTCAAAAAAGTGCTTTTTGTTTTGATAACTTAGGGTTAATGCACGTTTTTCGTCCTTTGCAAGCGGCAAAATATTGAGCCACCAATCCATTACCCGATCACTTTTTGAAAAAAAACGGTGCCCACCAATATCAATTCTATTTCCTTTATAATTTACAGTTCGTGAAATACCACCAAAATATTCACTTTGTTCAATAATGGTAACATCTAAATTGCCGTCCTTACTCAACAATTCATAGGCTGCTGTTAATCCTGCAGGCCCTGCACCTATTATTACTACTTTTTTTGTATTACTCATATTTAGGTTTACTAATTTGAAAAAAAAAGCAAAAAATCATTATTAAAATATAATATAATGGAAGATGAAGCCTATCTCCATACCAAAAAACCAAGCTGCTTGCAAGGCAAACGTATCCAATTAGCATAAAACAAATAGTCAACCAAATTAACAAATTTAATTCTCTAATTTTTTTTGTGATGAATAAAATAGCAAACCAAAGTAATAAAAAAGGAATTGAACCAATAAATATAAAATGCTGCCATTTACTTATAGTATAAACCCAATTTTTTGCCAATGAATGATTGCTAAACCCTTCCCAAAGTTCGTCTTTAAAATTTACATACATGGTTTTTAAAGTTGCATATCTATTTTTTGAAAACAATTGTTTATTCTTTTCATCATAAATACTGTCTCTAAAGGCATAAAAATTTGATTGACCACTTATTTGACTGTCCAAAATGGCACTATTGGCAAAAAACTGAGGTTCATAATCGCTTGCATTCATATTTGGGTAATTTATAACTTTCATATACAAATAGTGATGCAGTGCATGGTTTTTACTCAAACATACTTGATAAGTATTGTGGTGTTTTTTCATTAAGAACAAATGAGTACAAAAAAGAAGCAGAGATATGCCAAAATAAGGAAGTAAAAACATTTTTTTTCTCCAAAGACTGATGATTAAAATCAAAAAAGAAAGGTAATAAAAATTTACCCCAAGCGGCCTAATTAATGCTGAAACAGCAAGCACAATAAAAATAAATCCAATATATTTGTCATTCTTATTCAATAACCATCTTAACAATAAATAAAGGCTCAATACCAATAGTAAACTATAGCTGGTTTCGGTGAGTAAATGATTTGTGGTTAAAATATTACTGATTGTTAACGAAGCAATAATGCAGGCCAATATAACAATTTTAGCATCAATTTTTAGCAACAGTAAAATGTGATAAAGTAATCTTAAAGTAATTAACCAAAACATTAATTGTAAAAGGGTGAAAATTATAATTGTCCCATTTTCTCCAAAAAAATGAATAAAGGGAGCTAAAAGCAAAGGATAACCTACTGCTCTAAACCATGGATAACTTCCATTAAGCAGTAATTTTGCACTTTCTACATAAGATTCTGCATCTGGAGTTTTGGCATTTATATCAAAACTTAATTGCAAATTACCACTGGTAAATTGCACAAAAACCCAAAGCAAAAGAAAAAATCCATAAAAAACCGCATAAGATTTTTGCAATTTTTTAAACATACGGTTACCCAACAAACTTAATTTTACCTGCTGCAAAGCTGCACATTCTTAGTAATAGCAAACCATGTTTAAATCTACTTATATTGGTATCACCATAAGTACGCTCTTTATATCTAATAGGCAAATCCATTATTTTTAAGTTCAATTTATAAGCACCAAAGAGCAAATCATAATCTCCAAAAGGATCAAATTCACCAAAAAAAGATCTGTTTTCTACCAACTTAATATAATCTTTTCTAAACATTACTTTAGTGCCGCAAAGAGTATCTTTTATTGGCTGCTCTAGCAACCAGCTAAATACTTTTGAGAAAAAATGATTGCCTAACATATTTAAAAAACGCATGGCCTTTTTATCCATCGGATACACTAGTCTGCAACCATTAATAAATTCTGCTTTGCCACTTGCTAGTGCATGATAAAACTTTGGCAATTCTTCTGGCTGCACGGTTAAATCTGCATCTAAAATCATTAAAATATCTCCGGTAGCAATACTGTAGCCTTTTCTTACTGCATCTCCTTTTCCTTTGCCAGGCTGTTGGCAAATTTTAATATCATAATCAGATTGATACTTCTCTGCCATGTCCTGAATTTTTGCCCAAGTATCATCGGTGCTATTTCCCTCAACAAATATCAATTCAATGTGTTTACCAAATTTTGGCAATCTATTGATTGCTGCTTCTATATTTCCACTTTCATTTCTTGCAGGCACTACTACTGTAGTTGTATATAATTTATCGACATCAGTATTTACATTTTGCATAAGCCTAGCATTTACATAATTGTGAATACAAAAAATATTAAATAACGGAAGTCTAGCTATATATTTATTCATCACCCAAGAAATAATGGGGATATTAATAGGTAATATCATTCGTCTAGTGCTTCTAAAGCCCTCAAGACCTGCAAGGCTAAGCATATTTTTGATATCGCTATTGCTCAACCAATTTTGCTCGGGAGCTTTTTTCTTTAAGCCTATTAATTCGCCAAGTTTTAAGAATGGCTCCCACACTCGGCTATAATTGCTTATGATAATTTTTGTTTGCTGATGTGATACTTTTTTTATTTGTTCAAAAACAATCTGAACATCATCTAATAAACCAACCGTATTGGCTATTACTATTACATCAAATTTCTTTTCAATGCTAAAGTGATGTGCATCTTGACAAGAAAAATTTATTTGTGGATGATTTTTTTTTCCTAAAATGATTAATTCTTCACTAAAATCTATGCCGTATTTTTCTTTACCCTTTAATTTATTTAGGGCATCTCCATTGCCGCAACCTATCTCTAAAACTGAATCCTGCTTATGAATATAAAAATTGCAATAATTAATAATATCGTTCCAATAATAGTTTCTAAAACTGCGGTATTTTGCGATTTTCGGTGCAATACCATTAAAAAAATCCCGAATATTGAGCGCCCTTTCTGAGAGTTGAATCATGAATGATTTATGAATGATTTAATTTGCAAATATAATAAAATTGGCTTGATCAGATACACCTTTTTAAGACTTTATATTTTAGCTCAACAATGCTACATTTTATGCACTTAAAATATATTATTTTTGCATAATATTTTAACCCCAAAAAAAATGAAAAAATTTCTAAAAATATCTGGCATTAGCATCTTTGTGATCCTGATAGCATTAATTATTGCCCCATTTTTCCTAAAAGGCAAGGTTATAAAAATTCTTAAAAAAGAAACCAATGAGCAATTAAATGCAAAAGTAGATTTTGATGAAAATATTAGCATCAGTTTGCTGCGTAGCTTTCCAAAGTTATCAGTAAGTATCAATAAATTGAGTGTGTTGGGTATTGGTAATTTTGACCTAGACACCCTTGTTTATCTGCCAAATGTGCGTATAAATCTAGATATTATGAATATAATAAAAGAAGAAAAAGTGAAAGTAAAAGGATTGTTCTTAGACCACCCATTTATCAATTTAAAGGTTACTAAAGATAACATCGCCAATTGGGATATTGCAAAAAAAGATACCCTTATACAAACCGATTCAAGCGCATCCTTTTCTTTTAGTTTAGAAAATGTGGTCATAGAAAACGGCAGATTTATTTATGAAGATCTCACCATGCCCTATTATATTGAAGCAAAAGAGTTAAACCTAAAAGCAACAGGGGACATGGAGGCAGAAAATTTTACCCTAAAAGCAAAAATGGATGCAGAAAAACTAGATATGGCTTACGGTGGCATTAGTTTTTTAAATAATATAAAAACTGTAGTAAGTCTTGTATTAGATATGGATATGAAAAATATGCGTTTTGTTTTTAAAGAAGGCGTTGCTAAACTAAATGACTTAGATTTAAAATCTGATGGATTTGTACAAATTAATGAAAATGACATGGACTTTGACCTTAAATTTGTTTGCCCCCAAACTGATTTTAAAAATATTCTATCCTTAATTCCTGCCTTATATGCAAAAGATTTTAAAACTATAGATACTAAAGGCAACATGAATTTTGATGGTTTTATGAAAGGTAAAATGACCGATAACACCTATCCAGCATTTGGATTTAATCTTGGTGTGGCAAATGGTTATTTTAAATACCCAAGTTTACCATCAGCCATTAGTGCTATATTTTTAAAATTGAATATTGACAACAAAGATGGAATGCCAGATCATACTGTTATTAATCTATCAAAATTTGCTGCAAATGCGCTAAATGAGCCAATAGCGGCTAATTTATTGGTAAAGACACCAGTATCAGACCCTTATTTAAAAGGAAAATTAAAAGGTAAAATAAATTTAGCCAACTTATCAAAAATTTATCCCGTAGGCAAAGATGAAGAATATATGGGAGAGATAGCTGCGGACTTAGCTTTTGAAACATTTATGAGCGCAATAGAATCAGCGCATTATGAAAAGGTAAAAACAGAGGGAGTATTGAATGCCAAAAATATGCGCATAAAAAATAGTGCTATTCCAGAACTTTTAAATATTGCAAATTTGGCAATGAATTTTACTCCAAAAAATGTAAATGTTAGCGCATTTGAAGGAAGTATAGGAAAAAGTGATTTTAAGATATTGGGCAGTGTAAGTAATTTTATTCCATATATTTTCGCTAATCAAACATTAAAAGGAAATATGGATATCAACTCAAACTATTTTAATGTAAATCCTTTTATGACAGATGCACTTGTGGATGAAAAAATAAATCCCAATGCTGCAGATACTGCAGCATTGCAACTAATTGATTTGCCTGGAAATATAGATTTTGATCTTAATGCAGATTTTAAACAATTGGTATATGACAATTTACTCTTAGAGAATCTAAAAGGAAACATGCATTTGGCAGAAAAAAAACTACATTTTAATAATGTAACAAGTAATTTATTAGGAGGAACCCTCAATATATCAGAAGGCAGCTACGATGCTGCAAATCCAAAAAATCCATTTACTGGTTTAGATTTAAAAATGTCAAACTTTGACATAATGAAGAGTTTTGCCTACTTTGATTTTATTAAAAAACTTAGCCCTATTGCACAATATGTAAATGGGTTATTTTCATTAGATTTTAAAATGGGTACAAATCTAAACCATGATTTTTCGCCAAAGTATTCAACTTTTAATGGTGAAGGAAAGATAAGCATTAGCAACGCTGTAGTAAAAGGATTATCTAGTCTTAATAAAATTGGAGAACTTCTAAAGTTAGAAAAAATTAAGACATTAAATATCAAGGATATTGCAATAAAATTTAAGATTGAAAACGGAAATTTTGCACTGCTAGATTCTCTAATACTGCCAATATACAAAGGTGCTAAACTAAAACTCACAGGCAGCAGTACACTAGATAGGCAGATTAGCTACTTTGCAAGATTAGATATTCCAAGGGCTGATTTTGGAGAAGCCAATACAGCACTAAATAACTTAATAAGTAAAACAAAAGCTAAAGGTATAAATATAGATATTACAGAAATAGTACCAATTGATGCACTAATAAAAGGTAGTTTTACCAATCCAGAGGTTATTATTGATTTAAGAAGTGCAAAATCTGCTTTGGTAGATAATTTAAAAAATCAAATAAAAGATGAGGCTAATAAGAAACTAGATGAAGGAAAAGAACTGATAAATGCGAAAATTGATGCAGAAAAAGAACGGGCAAAACAAAGAGCATTAGATAGCATTGCAGCTGCAAAAGCAAAAGCAAAAGAAAAGGCAGACCAAATAATAGCAGATGCAGAAAACAGGGCCAATATCATTAGAGCAGATGTGCGAAAAAATGCAGCTGAAACAAAGGCTAAAGTATATGCAGAGGCAGATGCGCAAGTGGCAAAAGTGAATGGACCAATAGAAAAGGCATTGGCAAAAAAGGCAGCAGACAAGCTGAAAGCAGAGGCAGACAAAAAAGAACAACAAACCAATTCAGAAGGAGATCGCAGGGCGGATGATATCATTAATAAAGCAAGAGAACAAGCGGCTAAGATAGAAAATTAGCTGTGTTTTTATTTAGAAAATAGTTGTAGTTACAATTTAGATTTAAATAAATAAGAGGGTGTATACTAAGAAACGATAACTTTTCTTCGCTCCAAAAAATTACCATTGTTGCCTACAACCCAAATAATATAAACACCTATACTAAATTTAGATGCTTCAAAAATTAAATCTATCCTATTTGCACCATTTATTGCACGATAAACATGTAATAAACCATATACATCCCAAATATAAATCTGAAAATTTTGGGATGTATTGTTGGCAGCCTGAATAGCCAAATTTAGTGGTGCACTTTGCGTAAACACTGTAGGGTAAACATCTATTGCAAAAGGCACATTGTTGCAAATACCATTTGTATAAAATTGAACGGTATGGACACCAAATGCGTCACATTCATTTCTATAAGTAACAGAATCACAGCCACATACAGGCACAAAACGTGCACTAGGACATTGAAATCCAAAATTAGGCACATCAGATAATTTGCACTGAAAAGGAAATTGGGCAAAACATAACTTACTAAGCGTTAAGAAGAAAATTAAAACCAGTATTTTATTTTTGTTCATAGACAATACTTTCTTTACCGAAATATGACTGCAAGGCTTTAGGTATCATTATCCGGCCATCTGCTTGCTGATTATTTTCTATTAAGGCAGCTACAATTCTTGGTAGAGCCAATGCAGAACCATTAAGCGTGTGTACAAATTCATTTTTACCTGTGGCAGGATTTTTAAAACGGCATTTTAGCCTATTGGCCTGGTAAGTTTCAAAACAAGATGTACTGCTAACTTCTAACCATTTTTCTTGTGCTGCGCTCCAAACTTCAAAATCGTATGTCATAGCGCTCGTAAAACCCATATCACCTCCGCAAAGCAATAAAATCCTATAGGGCAACTCTAATTTTTCTAAAAGCATTTTTACATGATTTACCATTTCCTCTAGCGCTTGATATGATTTTTCAGGATGTGTTATTTGCACTATTTCTACTTTATCAAACTGATGTAATCTATTTAATCCACGCACATCTTTTCCATAAGAGCCTGCCTCTCTTCTAAAACAAGGTGTATATCCTACCCTTTTTTGTGGCAAGCTGGTTTCTTGCAAAATAGTATCTCTAAAAATATTGGTAATAGGCACTTCTGCCGTAGGAATCAAATAAAATTTATCTTCATTGGCATAATACATTTGCCCCTCCTTATCTGGTAATTGACCAGTTGCATAGGCACTTTCTTGATTTACCAGAATTGGTACTTGCACCTCTAAATATCCTGCACTTGCAGCCTCATCTAAGAAAAAATTAATTAATGCCCTTTGCAGTTTTGCTCCATCACCCAAATAAATTGGAAAACCTGCTCCTGTTATTTTTACCCCTAGCTCAAAATCTATGATACCCGCCTTTTGCACAATATCCCAATGAGGTTCATTGCTATGGCTTAAATCAGGTATTGTACCAAAACTATACACTATTTTATTGTCAGCAGGACTTTTTCCCTCAGGCACACTTATATGAGGGGCATTGGGCACATCATTTAGCATGGTTAAAAGCTGTGTTTCTATTTGCTTTAACTTTGATTGTTCATCTTGTTGTAAAAATTTTAGCTTATCAACCTCTTCTTTTTTCAGTATCGCTTCACTCTGTTTTCCTTCTTTAAACAAGCCACCTATTTGCACTGCTAAATTATTTAGCTTTGCCAATAACTCATCATTGGCTATTTGATGTTGCTTTCGTTCATCCTCTTTGTCAATAATATTTGCCACAATTTCTTGACCATTGAGGCCTCTTTTTATCAATCGTTCAGCTATATCTTTGCCATTTATTCTTAAATTTGCTATTTGCAACATTCAGTTTTTTAAAATTAGTAATTACTGCTGCAAAGTTGCAACAAAAGTTATAGCAAAAAAACAGTTCCAATACTTTTTTTCAAAATTAGCTTTAACCTTTACTAAATTTGCGATTTTAAAGTATAAGGAAAAAAATTAAAGCTAGTAAAAAAGACGGATTAAAATCCTTTTTAATTAATAAGCCTTTTTATCTTTAAATCAACTTTCTTAAAATTCTTCTTTGTTCTTTAGATTTAACTTCATTACAAATAAGACAATTCATTATTTGAAAATTTCGACTTACAAAGTTATTAGCTTTGCAAGGATATTTTTATTGAGGTGATTTATATAAATTATTTAAACTCGATAAATACTTGGTTACTTTTTCTATATCTTCGGGTACATCAACCGAAGGACTCTCAAAATTAGTTTCAACACACCTTATTTTATACCCATTTTCTAACCACCTCAACTGTTCTAACTGCTCAATTTGCTCCAAATTACCCATTGGCAAATTAGTTAATTTTATTAAAGTAGCATTGCAAAAACCATAAATACCAATATGCTTATAATATATGGCCTTGTGTGCTTTTTCAAAAGGAATTTTTGCCCTACTAAAGTAGCGTGCATTGCCAATACTATCGCACACCACCTTTACAATATTAGGGTTTTCTGCCTGAGTGCTATTGATAAATTTTTTAAGTGTTACAATTTTACTGCCCCTTTTCAATTCTTTTAATACTGCATTGATTTGATCAGGGGATATGCAAGGTTCATCGCCTTGCACATTTATAATATATTCATAAGCTGGAAATTTAAGGGCAATTTCTGCGACCCTATCGGTACCCGAAATGTGGGTTAAACTTGTCAATGCTACTTTAGCACCAAATTGCAGTGCGGCATCTTCAATACTTTGATGATCTGTGGCAATAATAACATCGGCATCTTTCACCTTGCAACACTGCTCATAAACCCATTGCACCATAGGCTTGCCATTAATAAGGGCCAAAGGTTTCGCATAAAATCGTGTACTTGCTAATCTAGCAGGAATAACCAAGAGCACTTTTTTATTTTTCAATAAACAAAAAATTAAATTTCGCGATTTACATCCCAAGCCTCTAAATAATCAGCCACTCTGCGCACAAAGGAACCCCCAAGCATTCCATCAACCACACGGTGATCGTAGGAGAGTGAAAGAAACATCATGTGCCTAATGCCAATTAAATCTCCATAAGGAGTTTCTATCACTGCTGGCTTTTTCTTAATTGCACCCACTGCCAAAATTGCCACCTGTGGTTGGTTAATAATAGGCGTGCCCATTACATTGCCAAAAGTACCTACATTGGTTATGGTAAAAGTGCCTCCTTGTATTTCGTCTGGCACAAGCTTATTTTGCCTTGCTCTGTCTGCCAAATCATTTACCTCTCTGGTAATGCCTAATAAATTTTTAGAATCTGCTTTTTTAATTACAGGAACAATCAGATTGCCACTAGGCAGTGCTGCCGCCATGCCAATATTAATATCTCTGCGCTTGATAATTTGATTGTCTTTTACTGCCACATTTATCATTGGAAAATCTTTAATTGCTTTTACCACCGATTCTATAAATATTGGAGTAAAAGTAATTTTTTGCCCCTCTCTTTTTTGAAAACTGAGTTTAATATTTTCACGCCATTGCACAAGGTTAGTAACATCCGCTTCTACAAAACTTGTAACATGTGGAGAAGTATGCTTAGACATCACCATGTGATCTGCAATAAGTTTTCTCATTCTGTCCATTTCTATAATTTCATCGCCTTGATTAAGACTCACAGCTGCTGATTGTGGAATAGAAACAGTAGGCTTTATTGGAGCATTTATAGGTGATATTAATGTTTTATCTTGAGTATCAGTGAGCGGCATTGCTTTGCTTTCGCTAGGATTATTAATAAACGTTAAAATATCACGTTTAGTAACCCTACCATCCTTGCCAGTTCCCGACATATTGCTTAGTTGACCCATACTAATGCCTTCTGTTTTGGCAATATTCATTACCAATGGCGAATAAAAACGGTCTCCTGTGCCGTCAGAAATAGATTCTGATGGCCCTTTATCAGCTAAAGGTTTCATTGCCTCAGCAACTATTAAAGATTCTTGAGTTGCTTTTGTTTCAATAATTATTGGGCTTGATTCAACTGCTGCTGCTATTTCGCATATTGCAGCGCCAACTGCCACTACATCACCTTCGGCAAATAGGATTTTTTGCAATTTACCCTCATAAGGAGAAGGTACTTCTGAATCTACCTTGTCTGTTGCTATTTCCACAATCGGTTCATCAAGCGCTACATCATCTCCTTCAGCTTTTAACCATCTTATAATAGTGGCTTCTGCAATACTTTCGCCCATTTTTGGTAATAAAATCTCTTTATGTGCCATACTTTTTTTACAAAGCGCAAATTTCGTGGTTTTGTTTCAATAAACCCAATAAAAAAAATGAATGTGAAAAATATTGTTCCAAAACTTGAAAATTAATCAAGGAAATCATAATCATATTTTAGGTTGCAACATATTTTAGTAGGTAAAAACTAAAGAATGTATTTTTAGGTTTTAATATTGTTTAACCCTATAAGAATATATACCTTTGCACACATAATTTTTAAAACAGAAATGTTTCAACAAATAAAATCAAAAGAAAAGAGTATATGCATAATAGGCATGGGATATGTAGGCTTACCAATTGCGCTAGAATTTGCTAAACAATACAAAGTTATCGGCTTTGATATCAATGAAAAAAGAGTCGAAATGCTCAAAAATGCAATAGACCCAAGTAAAGAAGTAGAGGCAACAGAATTTAAAGGCAAGGACATCATTTTTACGGCTGATGTTAATGACATTAAATCGGCAAGTTTTTATATTGTAGCTGTGCCCACTCCTATAGATGAAGGCAAAAATCCAGATTTATTCCCCTTACAATCTGCCTCTAAAACAGTGGGTAAAGTAATCTGTAAGGGAGATTATGTGGTATATGAATCTACAGTATATCCAGGCTGCACAGAAATGGATTGTATACCTGAGATAGAAAAAGAGAGTGGTTTAAAATTTCCACAAGATTTTAAAGTAGGCTATTCGCCAGAGCGCATCAATCCTGGAGATAAAGTTAATACGTTAACCAAAATTACAAAAATTGTAAGCGGAAATGATGCCGAAGCCTTGAGCAATATTTCTGCACTATATGGCTCTATTATCACTGCTGGTATACACGAAGCATCATCTATTATGGTAGCAGAAGCTGCTAAAATAGTAGAAAATACTCAACGCGACTTAAACATTAGCTTAATGAATGAATTGTCGTTAATCTTTAACAAAATGAATATTAACACTTATGATGTGATAGAAGCAGCTGGCACAAAATGGAATTTTTTAAAATTTTATCCAGGGCTAGTTGGCGGGCATTGTATTGGAGTAGACCCCTATTATTTAACCTATCGTGCTACAGAATTAGGCATTCACCCAAGGGTAATTGCTGCTGGTAGGTTTACCAATGATATGATGGGAGCCCATATTGCAAAGGTGTGTATTCAAAAATTAATTAAAAACAACAAATCTATTCAAACTGCAAAAGTGCTTATTATGGGTGCTACTTTTAAAGAAAATGTAGCAGATATTAGAAACAGTAAAATTGTGGATATTGTAAATGAATTAAAATCATTTTCTGTAAATGTAGAGGTAGTAGACCCTTATGCAGATGCAGCTGAAGTATTGCATGAGTATGATTTTCATTTAACAAACAAAATTGGAGAAAAATATGATGGCATAATACTTGCAGTTTCGCACGATGAATATAAGGGTAAAACAGAAGCCTGGTTTAAATCTATCACAAGCCAAAATGCATTTTTATTAGACCTAAAAGGATTATATAGAAATGAAATTAAAGAAATTGAATACTGGAGTTTATAGAACAATTTTGTGCATTTGTGGATTATTTGCATTTGCAGCAATATTACTGCAGTGTGCAAGTGTAAAAAAAATGACACAAACTGCTGAATTGGATGCTTTTATTTTAAAACAAAAAACCTTTTCTTTACAAAACAAACATCAAATAAAATATATAGATACTGGCATAAGCAATGATGTTATCTTATTGGTACACGGTGTGCCCACCTCTTCTTGGATGTATAGAAACTTGATAAGCAAATTGGTAGAAAAAGGATATCGGGTAATTGCGCCAGACTTGCTAGGATATGGACAAAGCGATAAGCCAGATGGATACGATATATATAGCCCAACTGCGATGGCTGGCTATTTAAACGAACTAATGAATAGCCTAAAAGTAGCGCAATGGACGCAGCTTTGCCATGATGCGGGTAGCCTTTGGACCCTAGAAATGTATAATACCTTTGGAGCCGATAAACGAATTACTCACCTTGTTATGCTCAATAGCATAATCTTAAAAAGTGGATTTAACCCACCCATAAAATTGCAAGAAGGCAATAAAGCAAAACTTTACATTAAGTCATACTGTGTAGACGGAATAAAACAAAACACCATTTCTATGACTATCAAGAATGGATTGTTTAACCCTGCTTTATGCACCAAAGAGATGTTAGCAGGCTACATTGCTCCCACTCAAGGGAGGCTAGATTATGCCCTTTATCATTTTTTTACCCATACTTGTGATAAAGATTTAACAGACTACAGCGAAACCCTTAAACAAATTTCTTCGAAGAAAACAATCATTTGGGGAGCTGAAGATAAAATTCTTTCTTGGGAAAAACAAGCTGAAGAGCTCACATCTTTAATGCAACTAAATCCTGAAAATATTTTTATTTTACCAGACGCAAAGCATTACTTGGCAGAAGAAAATGCGGATTTTATTGCAGAAAGTATAGGAAAAACGCACCATCAAAATGTCACCCCCACTAAAGGGTACTAGAATAATATTATTGCTTGCAAATGCATTTTTACGCCAAAAATAGTTAAAAAAAAGCAACAGTCGTATAAGCCGGGTTCTGTAACTATCTGTTAAAAAAAACAAACAGTCCCTTATCATTTATCTAGCATTGATATCACTATCAACATCTAACAACCTACCCTCCAAGGCAATGGGATTTAAACGAGCCGTTTCCTAACCTTGGTATATTTGGTTTTTCAGCATCTGAGGTTTACCCACAAACATAGTTGCCTATATTTATCGTGAGCTCTTACCTCACATTTTCACCCTTACCCCTATCGCTGTTAAGCGGCTTGGCGGTTATTTTCTGCGGCACTTGCTGTCCTAATTATTATTAGTCCTTCCCGTTAAGAAGCAGATTGCCCTTTGCTGCCCGGACTTTCCTCGTTGCTATTTTATAAGCACCGCGATAAGGCCGACTGTTGCGATGCAAAAGTAGCTTATAGTATTGGTTATGGCAACTTATTAAACAATATTGCTATTCAAAAATAGCATATTCATCTTCTGAACTTTCATGTTTTTTTCTTTTCTTACTTTTTGGACCCCAATTTTTTAGCGCAAATGCACAAATAATTCCTGATATAAATCCCAAAAGATGGCTCTCCCAAGATACACCAGATTGCAAAGGAAGCATTCCAAAATAAAAACCAGTTCCAAATAAAATAACACACAAACCCGCCACTGCCATCATGTCAGCCCGCCTTTTTATAACTCCTGCCATTAGCATAAAAGACTGCATTGCATAGATAAGTCCACTTGCCCCAATATGTATCACAGGACGAGCAAATATCCAAACTAAAAAGCCCGATAATAACCATAAAATAAAAAATGTTTTTAGCCCATGCTTTTGGTATAAGAAAAAAAGAAAAAATGCCAATGGGATAAATGCGAATAAATTACCCCCCAAATGACTCATATCGCCATGAGAGAGCGGACTTGTAAACAGGGTATATAAAAACTTTGCCTCTCGGGGATAAATGCCTAATATCAGTCCATGATAATAGCCTTTCATTTCGCTTACATACACAATAATCATAAGTACTGCAAAAAAAATAGGCCAAAAAAGTGCTTTTATTACAAGGCTAGTTTTCCATTGTACCATGTTTTATCAATTACTGCCCCATTTTTTTCATAAAAATTAATTGCACGCACATTCCAATCTAGCACTTGCCAAGTTACTAATTTACATTGATTTTTTAAACCATATTCTTTTACAGCATCAAATAAATGAACTCCAATTCCTTGACTGCGGTAGCTTGGTTGCATATAAAAATCCTCTAAATAAAGGCATTTGCCTTTCCAAGTGCTGTATCTAAAATAAAAAAGTGCAAAGCCAATGATGATTTTATTGCTATTGAAAACCACAAAAAAATCAAAATACTTATTTTTAAAATCTGCTTTAAATTGGGGCAAACTATTGATTACCTCTTGTGGAGCTTTTTCAAATAATGCTAATTCAGAAATTAAGCTAAACACTGCACCGAGATGATTTTCTTTGCCTTGCTGAATAGAGAAAGCTGATAAATGCAATTATTTGATAACTAATTTCTGCACAGAAGATTTGCCATCTTTAGACATTTTCATCAAATAAATGCCCTTATCTAAATTGTAGCTGCTAAAATCTACAGTAAAAGACCCATTTGTATAATCTTTTGCAGTTAAGGTATAAGTGAATATTTCTTGCCCCAACACATTGCTTACGCTAAATTTAACCTCAGAAGTTGGTTGATCAAAACCAATATTTATGATAAGTTTGTTTGTAGTAAGTGGATTTGGGTAAACTGTAAATGGAAGGGTGTTATCTAAAACTGCTGTTGGAGAAGGCGCAGCGTTATCTGCTTTTAAAGCGGTATTGAAACAGCTAAAAGCTAATAAAATTAAACAATATAATATTTTTCTAATCAATTAAAGTACAAAGAACACAGTTTTTTTTCTTAACTCCAAATAAAAAGTGTTTTATTTTTAAATAAAACATATAAGGCTCAAGTAAAAAGCGTAATAATTAAATTAAACGATACTTTCGCTGGGGTCACCAATCATATCTTCTGGTTTTACCCATTGGGTAAATTGTTCGTCTGTTAACAGTTCTAGGGATAAAGCTGCTTGCCGAAGGGTTAAATTTTCTGAATAAGCTTTTTTAGCAATTTTGGCAGCATTGTCATACCCTATATGAGTATTTAAAGCAGTAACAAGCATCAATGATTTTTCTAATTTATCTTTAATTTCTGGATAATTTGGCTCTATTCCTACAGCACAGTTGTCATTAAATGACAAGCAAGCTTGGCCTAAAAGTCTTGCACTCTCTAGCAAATTTCGGGCTATTAAAGGTTTAAAAACGTTTAATTCAAAATGTCCGCTACTGCCACCTATAGAAACCGCTACATCATTGCCCATAATTTGTGCACAAACCATTGTTAAGGCTTCTGCCTGTGTAGGATTTACTTTTCCTGGCATAATAGAACTTCCAGGTTCATTGGTTGGAATAATAAGCTCGCCAATGCCACTTCGAGGGCCGCTGCTTAGCATTCTAATATCGTTTGCAATTTTCATTATACTAACTGCAGCGCGTTTTATCATACCATGCATTTCTACCATTGCATCGTGCGCTGCCAATGCTTCAAACTTATTTGGTGCTGTTACAAAAGGCAACTCAGTGATTTCTGCAATTTTTGCTGCCACAAGTTTACTATAACCTTTTGGGGTATTGATGCCTGTACCAACTGCCGTGCCACCCAATGCAAGTTCTGCTGCATTTGGCAACACCAAATTAATAGCATCAATTGCTTTTTTTAATTGTTGTACATATCCGCTAAATTCTTGCCCTAAAGTTATTGGAGTGGCATCCATAAAATGAGTTCTGCCTATTTTTATTACATTATTAAACTTGCGTGCTTTATGTTTTAAAGTGGTTTTTAAAGCTTGCAAACCTGGCAAGGTGTAATCTATTACTTGTTTATATACCGCAATGCTCATTGCTGTAGGGTAAGTATCGTTACTGCTTTGCGATTTATTTACATCATCATTTGGATGCAATATTTTTTTATCATCTAATAATTTACCGCCTGACAAGACATGTGCTCGGTTGGCAATAACTTCATTTACATTCATATTTGACTGCGTGCCACTGCCTGTTTGCCATATCACAAGTGGAAATTGATCATTTAGTTTGCCAACTTTTATCTCATTGCATACTTGTACTATTAATTCACATTTTTCTTTAGACAATACCCCTAATTCACAATTTGTCATTGCTGCTGCCTTTTTTAAAGTGGCAAATGCATAGATTATTTCCATTGGCATCTTAGACTCCACTCCTCCAATTTTAAAATTATTGATACTGCGCTGTGTTTGGGCTCCCCAATATTTTGTTGCTTCTACCTTTATTTCTCCTATACTATCTCTTTCTATTCGGTACTCCATCTTGCTTATTTCTTATTGTTTGTTTGGTGATGCAAAGTTATGGCAATTAAACCTATTATTCAAAGCTAAATTAGTTGTGCCATTTTTCTAAAGGTTTTTGAATTAAATTTTGAATTTTAAAAATAATAGACGTAATTGCAGCTAATTAGTCCTTAAAAAAAAAGAATTATGCCAAGAGTAAAACAAGAATTAGAATTTTCAATCGGGTCTTCACCCACTATACTTTATGACTATATTTCTAATAACAGCAACCTTACACAATGGTTTTGCAATGATTTAAAAGCAATAGACAGGGCTAATTACATCTTTTTTTGGGACAATGAAGAGCGTCATGCTACAATGGATAAAAATCTTAAATCTAAAACAGTAACTATTATTTGGAAAGATGCTCCTGCAGAAGAATACCTCTCTTTTATGATTATGATTGACGATTTAACAAGGGATGTGGCAATTAAAATTATTGATTTTGTGGAGGAAGAAGAATTAAGTTTTAATGAAAAAGTTTGGGCCTCTGATGTAGAAACCTTGCGCAGTGCTGTAGGTGCGCACTAGTACATAGTTGCTTTTTTATTTTAATATTTATCAAACATTAGGCTAGTTTTGGCTCGCAAATTATTTGCTATTATAATATACCTGCCATTAGTTAAGAATGAAACATCTAAGTCTTTATTTCCTTGAAACTCATCTTTTAAAATTATTTTGCCTTGCATATCATAAATAAGAATGCTGATTGTTTCGGATTTATTGATTGGATTAATTGCAATAAATGAAGAAACAGGGTTTGGCATTAAAAAAATAGTTTCCGAATTTTGCACAATTTTAATATTAGACGGCCCAGTAATTGTAATGGCATCTAATGCAGTGCTATCTTTACTGCCGCCTGCATTTGTAGCAGTTAATTTTATGTCATATTGTCCAGTATCTGTTAATACAAATCTAGGATTTCTGCTTGCTGCATTGGTATTTCTAACAAAAATAACTTTATTTGGTATCACCGCCCATTGAAAATTCACCCCTGTATTTGGTGTTGTGGTATTGGTTATAGAGAATGTGTCGATGTTTTTTGTTCCTGTTTTTTTATTAACAGAAAAATTAAGGCGAGGAAGGGGAGTATTGTTTGGAATATTTCTAAATGAATCGCGGTATCGCACCTCTGTAGGCGTAAATACGCTGCCTAGCAAAGAACCTGAAACTTCTAGTATTGGCATTTTTGTGGTGGTGGTTAGCCATTTAATTTCTCTTCTATTTACAGGAAAACCAAAATTAATGAAACTGGTTTTTAATGAATCTATTTCTCTTATATCACTAAAAATGCGCAAACAAGGTTGGTTAGCAATAAATGGAGTACTTATGTTTCCCCATCCATCTACATGATTATACCTGGTGCCTTGCTGCACTAAAGAACCTAAGGTGGGCAAAGAAGTAACTACCCTAAAATTATCTGTATCTTTTTGATTAAAGTTTAGTGGAAACTTAAAAACCATATCAGGATCCGAATAATCTGAAGCCAGCGGTATGCCCGATGTGGTAAAACCTGTTCCTTCTCCGGTATAGCCTGTAGTTCTGTTTCTATAAAATGTGTGCACATTTGTAATAGTGAGTATACCTAGATTAATGGTGTCGCTGGTTTTTAATCCTATTGAATTTGCGAACTGTGTGTAAAATATATATGGTGTTTGCAAATATGATTTATAGGCATTTAGCCCCTGCACATTTGCTTTTAATGAGGTATAATCCCAAGTTGCATTTGCTCCGGTTGTCGCAATATTTATTGTTGGCAATTGGGGACTGCTATAACGCAATGTATCGCCTGATATTGGCATGTGAGTGTTGTTGATAGTAATTTGCCCAACTAAAAAATTGGATAATAAAATGATTTGTGTTAGTAAAAAATATTTTCTCATTGTTTAACACAAAGATAATAAGATATTTTAATTTTTTACACAATTTTAATTCTATTAATAAAAAAAACGCCTTTTAGTCCAATTTTATTTTAGATAAAAGATGTAATTTTACCGAAATTTTTTTTCAATAAAACTATGACAAATATAAAACACATTGCCATTATTGCTTTATTGTATAGTTGTTTGATGAACAGTTATGCCCAAAACTTATATCCCAACCCCGATAAACGCGCAGACACACTAGAAATCAATCACATACACCTAAAAATGGATATGCGTAATATTGCTTCAAGAAAATTGAAAGGCAAAGCAAGCTTAAACCTGAAAGTAAAAATAAATGGTACAAATAAAATTCGTGTTGATTTAGAAGGACTTGCCATTGATTCTATAACTATTGAGAACCAAAATGCCATTTATACAAAAGATCAAAAAAGTATATTAATCATGCTTCCTAAATTATATAACCAAGGCGACTCGATTAAAATGGACATCTATTATGGCGGCACACCAAAAACAGATGCCAGTGGGTTTGGAGGATTCTATTTTTCAAAAGATTATGCCTATGCCATTGGGGTGGGTTTTTTAGCAGATCCACATCCTTTTGGACGTTCATGGTTTCCTTGTTTTGACAATTTTATTATGAAAAGTACTTACAGTTTCGAAATAATCACAGATACCGGTTTTGCGGCCATTTGTGGAGGCACATTGTTATCTAAAACAGTAAACAACAACACCATTGAATGGAAATATAGCCTTAGCCAACCCATACCCAGTTATTTGGTTTCTTTGGCTGTGAGTAAATATGAATTATTAGAAGAAAACATTGTTTCTAAAAGTGGCAATATCCCTTCTATATTAGCAGCAGAAGCAAAAGATACCGCCAACTTGCGAAAAAGTTTTGTAAATTTTCCAGCCGCAGTAAATGCATTTGAGCATTATTTTGGGCCTTATTATTGGGATAGATTAGGCTACCATGCGGTGCCATTTAATGGCGGAGCAATGGAGCATGCTTGCAATATTAGTTACCCCCTCTTTGCAATAGATGGCAGCACAAGTCGAGAAGATTTGATGGCTCATGAATTAGCCCATCATTGGTGGGGAAATAATATTACTTGCAAAACGCAGGAGGATATGTGGATTAATGAGGGCTGGGCAAGTTATAGCGAAAAACTTTTTAATGAATATGTATATGGGCCTGCTGCCTACCGACAAAAAGTAGAAGAAACCCATCGAGAAGTTTTGCAATTTGCACATATAGCAGATGGGCAAATTCTTCCTGTTAGCGGCATATCGCATGCCAATACATACGGAAGGCATGTATACAAAAAAGGTTCAGATATTGCACACACTTTGCGTGGATATATGGGAGACAGTGCTTTTTTTGGAGCGATTAAATATTTGATGGAAAAGAAAAAATTTGGCAATATGGATAGCAAAGAACTAATAGACAGCTTTCAACAATTTACCCCAATACCTTTGCAATCCTTTTATCAAGGCTGGGTAATAGGAGCCGGTTTTCCTCATTTAGACGTAAAAACATGGAAAACCCAAAAAATAGGCAATGAATTTCATACCAATGTTGGCATATTGCAAAGAACCCGTTGGGATTTGCCACCGCATGAATTGATTCCTGTAGAAGTAACCTTGATGGGAGCAAATTTTAACACTTTAACCCAACAAGTGTTAGCTACAAAATTTCAGTCAAATTTTACCATTATCACTTCTTTTGAGCCCAAATGGGTAGGCGTAGATTTATATCAAAAGTTAAATGATGCTACTACAGATACATTTAGGTTTATCAACACAAAAGGAAACTACAATTTTGAAGACGGCTTAATGCAAGTATCCGTAAATGAAATTGACAAGCCAATATTTTTGCGCATTACCCATAATTGGCTTCATGCAGATAGAAGCACGCAAGTGGGATTATTGCCTATCCTTTCTACTCAAAGATATTGGAGCGTGAGTGGTATTTTTGACCCAAGTTTTAAAGCAAAAGCCACTTTAAATTATAATGGACAAACTATTGGTTTGAACGGTGATAACTATTTAGACAATCAGCTTATAAAAACCACCGAAGATAGCCTAACACTTATGTTTAGAGAAGATATGTATAGCACATGGGTAGTAGCAGATGCTACCTTTGTTACAGGAAATAAGATTGACAGAAAAGGCAGTGTTGTAATCAATAATTTGCAATCTGGAGAATATGCTTTGGCAATTTACAGACAATCTTTGGGCAATGAAAGCGACTTAGAAAAACAGGCGATGAATGTTTATCCAAATCCTGCTAGAGATAATGTTTTTATCTCTTTTAGCGCATTTACAAAACCGGGCTTTATTATAATCACAGATTCTTTGGGCAAATTAATGATAAAAAAACCTATCCGAAACACACAAAATAATTTTGACATAGATACTAAAGAATGGGCTGCTGGAAAATACACCATTTTATTGCAATATCCTGACGGTGGACAATCTTCGGAAAGCTTTGTGATAGTGCGATAAGGAGTATTTTACAAAAAAAATTAATAGTTTTTTATGCATTGTTTTCATAATAAGAGTATATTTGCACTCTTAAAAATAAAGGTCAGGTGGCCGAGTGGTTAGGCTCAGCTCTGCAAAAGCTGCTACACCGGTTCGAATCCGGTCCTGACCTCTTAAAAAAAGCCATTCGCCAAAACCGGATGGTTTTTTGTTTTATACTTTTTTTATACTTTTTTTATCTTTGTGCTTTGCTGTATTTCTTTAATTAAAATACCTTATTTGTAAACTCTTAGATTTTTTTATGTGCCAAAGTCTATAACTATTGTTTAACCCAAAATCATGCGTTAGAACTTGAAAAAAGCACATAAACCTATGACGATTTAAGTATTTCATTCATTTTGCCCTTTGTGATATAATTTAAAAAAAAATATTGTTATTGTATTGATATAAAAAGGCAAAATGCTTGGCGTTGAAACTAGCAAGTATCAAGGAACACAAAAATAAAATACAAAATAGTTAAACTTTTATGTAGCTTTGTAATATGGATGTTAATCATCTGATTGCAGAAAATATTAAAAAATTGAGAAAAGACAAAAACTTATCGCAAGCTGATATTGCGGAAATTTTAGACTGTGATACCTCCCTATATTCAAAAATTGAAAGAGGAGAAATAATGATAACACATAAAAAATTGCTCATGCTTGCCGAATATTTTAATGTTACAATTGACAAGTTTTATGATGGTTTACATTACAACCAAACAAATTATTCTTGTAAACAGGTTAATTGTGGGGTGCAGATTATAAATAATGAAACCAATGAGTTATTGGCAAAATTAATGGTTAAAATAGATGATTTGTTAAGTAAAAGATGATAAATATTCACAATTTGCCTTTTTGTGGCAATATTTGCTTTTTTTAATTTAAAACAAGACTTTAGTTTTGTCTAAACTTTAATCAAATAAATATTTAATCATGCAAAAACAGAAAAAAAAACGCGATTTAAGACAAATCCGTAATTTAGGGATTTGGTCTATTTTAATGCTTTCTTATCAAGGCATTGCAGCGCAAAGTCTGCCCAACAACTTTATTGCCAAGCTAACTTACAATGAACATAAATCTGTACGTTATGAATTTCCTAACAATGCGGCAATACAATGCTTAAATCATAACGAAACGGCAGAGTTCCATGATTATCAGCAGGAATTTAATAAAACGGAGGTTATTGATATGCAAGGAAATATTTGCAGTGAACACCTATTGGTCTTTGAAGAAAATGTGAGAGATGCTTGGATGACAAAATATACGAGAGTATTAAGTTTGCCCTTAAATACATATTTTTATAATGAAGAAGATAGTCTAATTTATCACTCCTTATTATTACAAGATTCAAATGGAATTACTTTAAGTATCAATCAGGGATTAAATTTTGGGTATTTCGACTATAATGAAACTTTTTATAACGCACTAAAAGATACCCTTACGCAAAATGGAATTAATTTTACCGAAAATAATAATACCCTACAATATGGCAATTTAATTTATCATGCAACATGGGATCAAAATACCAAGATAGAAATGATTTCTGAAAAGAATGAAAACGGTGTGAAAATTAAAGAAACTACCATTGAAAACGAATATTATGAACACATTCACACTTATCAACCTATAACAAAAACTACTGTAGAATGGATTCTATCAGCCAATGCTGTTGTGTCAGAAAAACTACGGTTATTACCTATGCACGATATGGAAGAGAGGTAAATAGCGCATTAATGCCCAGCGCTTATGAAGAAAGTATAAATACACAATTGTTAAATAAAAAAGAATCTAATACCAAAGTTGCTGTTATTGCAGAAACCAATAGCTTTTTTATTCAATCAAGCAGTAATGAGGTTTTTAAAATCAATATTTATAGTGCAGATGGAAAACTTGTAAAACAAATAAACGCAAAAGCAAATGAGTTAATTGAACTGCCAGCCCAAGCAAGAAATGGGTTGTACTTAATTCATGTTTATCAAGCCAACAACAAACAACCGATAGTCGGTAAAATCATTTTAAGTAAAAACTAAATAATTAAAAAAAATATGAAAAATATAATTTCAAATAAGATAATGAAAAGCATATTTACAATTTGCTTTGGGTTGATTACCTTTATTGCAAATGCACAACCACCAAGTTTTGGATGTGACACTTGCGCATATAATATAATGAGAACAAGAGGGATGGATAGTGCGCGTTCATTTGACGTTCCAATTATTCCTGTAGGCAGTTATTATCCAGAATGCCCGCCATTGGTATCTAAAAAGAAAAACGTGGCCTTTATACATGGATTAGGCGGCACTAATGGTTCTTGGGTAAAACAAGTTGATTTTACAGCAGCAGATACTGGGTATAATACTGCCAGTTTTGCAGTTGATTATGGTGGCTATGAATTTAGTTTCCCTTCAGTATCTCGTAAATTGCAAAATGAGTTACATTCGAAACTTAGCAGCGGAATAAATTCATCATTTCCAAATCGTTGCAAAAACGAAGATTATGTTATTGCCCATAGTCAAGGTGGGATAGCAGCAAGGTTTTTAGATTATAAATGGGATGTGGACTCCTCTGGCACTTATGGTCTCCGAAATTTTTATGGTGCGGTAACTTTTAGCACCCCTCATGCAGGGGCAGATATAGCTTTTTCAATAAACCAACATGCTGATTATGTACAAAGGGTAATCAGTGCAATTATTTTAAATGATGCAAATAATGAGATTTATAAATCGAGTATAAAATTATCCACTTTTGTGGGTAACAGTCTGGTTGTCAGATTGGGTTATTTAGACACGTTTATAAAGAAAAACCTTGTGCCATTGGGCTTGGCTAGCCAACATACGGGTACCTTATTAGAAATGACTCCAAATGGCACTACCATGAATACTATCAATAACCACAATAGTCAATTACACCGTGTTGCTTTTTATGCTACAGAAGATGCACCAGAAAGTTGGCGTGTAATGGATAATTTTATAAATAAGGAAGCGGCAGATTATCCACTTTGGGGCGCACAGCCAGACACCGATTTTTTAACTACTGCGGAAAACGTTAGGTTAGAAAATATTGCTGCAAATATTAAATTAGAAAATGACATAAAGGGTTTAAGAAAACAATTAAATGTACCGTTATGGGGATTAATTAAAGCACTTGCAGGTGCAAATAAAAAGATTCGGGTTATGGAAGAGGTACATACTAAAAGACAAACTACAGTTGATTTTTTAAACAACGCCAATACCCAATGGCGCTATCTTATTGGCGCTTATCACAAAGATTCTTTTACCACCAAAACTAACACTACTTTTACCCTAACTTGGCAAGAAAAATATGGCGTTTTAGGCAAATGGTATAACCAAAGCAGGACATTTAGCACCAGCATAGAGGCACACAATTATTACTCTGCAGTGCAGGTTTATCGAAAGCGCAACGATACCTATAACGCCAATTTGATTACCACCACAACCCGCACCTTTTTCCCCTCAGATGGCGTAGTATTAGAAAAAAGCCAAAAAGCCTACCCAGGTGTTAAAATTAGTGATACAGATTTTATGCCACACAATAACCACATGCAAGTTAGGAATAGTAGTCAAACAAAAAGAGTGTTGGAGTTCTTGTATGACGGAGGTAAATATGATGATTTCTTTAAATTAAAATAAAACAAATGAAAATGCAAATATTTTTATGGTTTATTCTTGCAACATTAGGTTGTTGCAAGGATAAACCAATAGAACCGAATCCCATTGTTAACCCGAAAACACCTGTTATTTGGCAGTATGAAACAGCTTTAAAAAACGGGTTAGCTACCAATAATTTTATTTATAAAAATATGATTATCCAAGGATTGGATGGAGATGGTCAATGGTGTAAAGTTTGGGCATTGAGTTTAGACTCTGGTAAAATTGTTTGGGAATCTCAAATATTACCGTTTTCAACTCCCTTTAGTGCTGAAAATGCAATCTTTCAAAACAATGTAATGCTATTAGCATCATGCAAAAAAGATAGAATTCTTGCCTTAAATTTAGACAACGGTCAAAAATTATGGGAATATGTTTTTGAAGCCTGTCCAAGAACCTTATCGATAATAAATAATATAGTTTATGTAAGCGGTATTCAATACCAAAACCAATATGGACAAGTGGAAAGATTTAATGTGCTTACCGGTCAAAAGCTTAGCCCAATTGTTAAA